>Ga0081539_10000084_pt1 | contig 218801 bp, 178 predicted proteins | sample TabmetS4T2R2_FD_71023 | JGI IMG/M metagenome (GOLD analysis project Ga0081539, IMG submission 71023) | Tabebuia heterophylla rhizosphere microbial communities from the University of Puerto Rico - S4T2R2 | ecosystem: Host-associated > Plants > Roots > Rhizosphere ... | reverse complement strand
GCCTTTTCTTTTGCGCGAAGGCCTAGAGCGAAATTTCGCCAACGAAGGAGAAAGACCAAGTCGGTTTCAGCAACGCTCGAGTATCGCCCGATGGGCAGGCGGTGGGCTGGCTCGCCGACTTCCCCAACTGCTGCACGTCGTACGCGATCGCGCTGAAGCTGGTGGTCTATTCGAACGGTCGCACGCAGACGTTCACCGGCAACGAGCTCCCGATCGCGAAGTGGATGTTTCGCGATGGCGGAAAGTGTATCGCCTTCGAACAGGAGACCGTGCATGGGGGGCAGGGTATCAACTACGAGCTGTGGGATCTGCCGAGCAACCGGCGGATCGACGTCTACGCGCCTCAGTACGATCGAGACGGTCAGCTCGTTCCGAATCAGCATGGCCCGCAATGGGTTCAGGCGCTGGATGCAAGCGGGCATTTGTGACGCATGCATTCGCGAGTTCGCGCGCGGCCTGCAGGAATAATCGTGGATAACGCGTTGCCCATGCGTGAGGCCCGCCGAATCGCGGACCAGTTGCAGCGTGCCTCCAACGGCGACGCGTGGTACGGCCCGTCTGTGCGCATGGCGCTGGATGGTGTCGATCGCAGGATGGCCACGACGCGTCCCCTGGGAAGGGGACACACGATCTGCGAGATCGTTCTGCACATGACCGCCTGGACGCGCGAAGTGAAGCGCCGTCTCGAGGTCGGTATCGCACAGGCTCCCGAAATGGATGACTGGCCCGCTCGCGTACCGGTCGACGATGCGGACTGGGCGGCCATTGTGGGCGAGCTGGAAGCCGCCAACGCGGAGCTCGTCGAAGCGATAACGGCGATGGAGGACACTCGGCTGCAGGAACGGATAGGCGCTGCACGAGACCGCCCCCTCGGCAGCGGCGTGTCGCGCTATGTCATGCTCCACGGAATGGTCCAGCATCATGCGTATCACGCAGGTCAGATCTCGCTTTTGAAAAGGGCGCTCGAATAGCCTGGAATGGCATGCCGCCGTCGTCAACCGCCGTTTCAGCGTTTCTCACCGCTCAGGTTCCTTTGCAGCGGTATCCCGATACCTACAACGGCCATCCGCTGTGGTACGCGGCGTTCGCGTCGCACAAGTCCTATCTGTCACTGCATCTGATGCCCGTCTATGGCGACGCGGGATTGGCGACCAAGCTTGGCGACCGCTTCCGCGCCGCGGGCCGAGGCCCTTGTAGAACGCCTGAGCGGCGCGATTGTCGACCGCGTCGACAGTCGGTCGAACGCGTCTGGACCGTCAATATCGACGGTCAGTTATTCTGGTTGGCGTTCGATGACCATCTTGGGATGTCGCTTGATTCGAAGAACAGCGAGGCGTCTGCACGTGTCCCATCAATTCGTGACGCCCTGCTCCGGTACCGCTCGAATGCGGAGATGTAAGCCGGGCGAGCGTTGAACAGGAGCTGCAATGCCGCGAGTGCTCGAGACGATCACCAACGAAGGATTCACGTGCGCGATCACCGAAGACGATGACGGCCGGGTGCATTTCATCGCTGACGCCGACATCGATGCCGACGGCGCCAACGGACAGAATGGTGGTCCGCCTGCGTACAAGGTGGACAATTCGGGCACCGAGGCGCTCGCTAACGGCGGCATGAAGGTCGTGAACGGCAAAGTGATTTGTGCCGTGTCGGGCGCCAGGGGTATCGCGATTCTCGACGCCGACAACGAGCCGAAGGTTTTCCCTGGAGGCGTCATCGCCTCGAAGACCTCGTACCGGCATCCGGGCAAGTCGCCAGCCGATCCGGCTGCATACGTCGATGCGGAAACAGTCCCGTACATCGTCGTGCCACCGGTCATCAGGAACAAGACCGCAGGAGTGGTGCTCGGGTGCAAGGCGCGCGTGACGTTTCGCGGCAAGAGCGTCGACTGCGTCGTCGCCGATATCGGACCCAGCAAAAAGATCGGCGAATTGAGTATCGCCGCCGCGCGCGCCGTTGGTCTACCGTCGAGTCCGCGAAGTGGCGGCACCGAGAAGGCGGAAGTGCTTTACGAGCTGTTTCCCGGTGTCGCGGCGCCCGGCTTCGTGCTGCAGCCGGCGTGAGGCTCATGTCTCAGCAGCCTGTTCATGCGCCGAGACGGCGGCGTCTGTCGTTTGCGCTGGCGTTGCTCGCTGTGGCAGCTGGTGTATCGGCCGCCGCGCAGTCTGTCCGCTCGTTCAAATCGGACCCGGAGATCATCTGCGAGGCCTGTCCCGGTTGGAATGCGACGCTCGAGCCGTTCAGGATCTTCGGCAACACTTTCTACGTCGGCACGCGTGGGTTGTCGTCGGTCCTCGTGACGTCACGGGGTGGCCACATTCTGCTCGATGGCGGCCTCCCACAATCAGCCGAGATCATCGATCGGAACATTCGCGAGCTTGGGTACCAAACCGAAGACGTCAAGTTGATCGTGAACTCGCATGCGCATTTCGACCATGCGGGAGGCATTCACGCGCTGCGGCAAGTGAGCGGTGCGTCGGTTGCCGCCAGCGCCTCCGGCGCGAACGCGCTCATGCGCGGCGAGAACACGACCGACGATCCGCAGTTCGGGTTCGGGCGCGCGGCAAACGGATTTCCGCCGGTATCCAACGTGCGCGTCGTCAAGGACGGCGAGACGCTGCGAGTGGGTCAGCTGTCGGTCACCGCGCATCTCACGCCCGGGCACACTCCGGGGAGCACCACGTGGACCTGGAAGGCGTGTGAAGGATCCCGCTGTCTCGACGTGGTCTACGCGGACAGCCTGACGGCCACGGTTGCTCCGGGATTCAACTACTCGAGCAGTCCTGCCCGCGTCGCGCTCTTTCGCAAGAGCATCGAGACCGTTGCCGCGCTGCCGTGCGACATCGTCGTCAGCGTCCATCCCGACTTCACGAATCTTATGGACAAGATCGCACAGAAGGACTTCGTCGACCCGCGCGGTTGCCGCGACTACGCAGCGTTCGGAACACGTTCGCTCGACGCGCAACTCGCTCGCGAACAGCCGTAGCACCGCGTCAGCCGATTCCGTCACTTCCCATCGACCGTAAAGGCCAGCAGCACATTGCCGGGCATGCCGTTTTGCACATAGCCCGAATTCGTGATCAATACTCCGCCGCTCACCGCGGGGCCGGCAACGTTGATCGAACCGCCGCGCGCGGCCACGCCGTTGACCGTCTTCTGCGGCCCCACCGTGTCGAAGTCCCACAGAATCTTGCCGTCCGTCGTCGAGTATGCGCGCAGGTGTCCGTCGATCGCTCCTGAGAACGTGACACCCGGTATCGCGCTGACCGCGGCAGACTGCGCCGGACTGCAGCGTTCGCGTGTACGGCACGCTCGTGGTGCAGGTGTGTGCCACACCTGTTTGCCCGAGTCGAGGCGCAGCGCGAACATACCGCCGCCCTCCTCCGGATCGGGAACGGTGGCCTGGCTGTTCGGGACATTGATGCGCCCGAGATCCGACAGCGCGACGTACACGTTCGACGCGTCGGCTGCCGATCCCCACTGGACCCCACCGTTGATGCCGCCCTTCCCGACTTTCTGCTGCCAGAGAATCTGTCCGTCGCGATCGGGATCGATCGCGTGCACCATGCCCGACTTCTCGCCCGCGACCAGCGCGCGGCGCCCGCCTGGAAGCGACACGAGAATGGGCGGTGACGAGAAATCGAAGTCGGGCGCGTCCTTGTTCGTGCAATTCACTTGATCGGGCAGACGGCACGACGTGTTCCAGTCGTCTCCGGAATACGTCTGGCGCGTCCACAGGATCTTTCCCGTTTCCCTGTCGAACGCGATGAAGGCGTCACTGCTTTGTGTCGCCGGACCGGTGTAGTTGTTGCCGGTTGTCACGTAGACGACGCTCTTTTGTGGATCGATGGCGGGACTCGACCAGATTGGAGCGCCGGACGGTCCCCACAGCTGCGTGCCGGCGCTGTTCTTCGCGCGGGGCGCCGGCTCCTCGGTGATGGTGTAGGTTTTCCAGATCCGGGCGCCAGAGGCAGCGTCGAGCGCGACCAGACTTCCGCGGAACGTGCAGCACTCGTAGTCGGCGGTCGAGCCGGCGGTTTCTTCCCCCGATGCGAGGCCGACGTAGAGACGTCCATCGTGATACGTCGGCGATGCGGTGACTCGCGCGAACGGATGATCGTCGAGGTGCATTTTCCAAATCAGCGAGCCTGCCGTCGCGTCGACGGCATACACGTTGCCGGCGCGATCGCCGATGAACGCCGCATACACTGACGCGCCGTTGTTCGTCTCGATTTTCGCGATGGTGATTGCCGCGCGGACGGCGGCATCGGCGCGGAAGGTCCAGTGCACGCAACCGGTCGCTGCGCTCAAGGCATAGACGATGCCGCTCTGCGTGCCGACGAACACGCGTCCGCCGGCGATCGAGGGGCTGGCGTCCGCGCTCAACTCGCCGGGAAAACCGAACGCCCATTTGATCTTCAACCTGGGTACGTCGGCCGCAGTGAGTCCTGCCCCGGCTCGATCCTGGTAGCGTGTGTTCTGCGTGTTCACGCCCCATCCGTTCCAGAGCGGCCCGTTCAACGGGTTGGCGAACTCGCCGGGCGTGGCGCGGCACATCGCCTCCGGCGATGGCGTCAGATCGAGCGGCGCGGAGAATGTCTTGCCGGTGACGAATTCGGCAATCGCGCGACGTTCCGCGCCGGTGCGGCCGCTGGCCATCGACAGCATCGGTCCGCTTTCCATCGCGGTCAGCACGCGCTCGGGCGTCATCGCCTGAAGCACATCTCTGGTTGGCGCGCGTCCAACTCCGCTGTCATGACACGTCGCGCACAGCTGTTTGTAGAGAGTCGGACCATCGTCCGCAGATGCAGGCACCGGTGCAAGGAGCACCAGACAACCGAGCGCGATGATCGACAACCGCATGGCGCCTCCAGTTGGCGGGCGAGAGCTCGCCGCTACCACGAAGGCGGTCATTCTACTCGGCCGGGTTCCTTTTGCGCGCGACTCTGACGCAGGTAGTGCGGGCTGTAGGTGAGGCCGAATGACGTGGTCTGCGCCGCAGCCGCCTTGTGCGCGTTGAACTCCTCCTGCGACCGCTTGAACGTTTCCATCTCCTCCGCGGATCCGTCGCGCAGCGTGACCTCTTCGCGCGGGACGAAGAACACCTGCCCGATCGGAATCGCATGCGCGATCGTCATGCCCTCCCCGGCCTGCAGCACGTAGCGGAACTCCGATTCGTGTGCGTACCAGTCGGTCTCGACGCGCACGACGAGCATCGGCGCCTGCGGACGTTCGATCATGTTGAAGATCGGCGTGTAGACGGTGTCCCAGCCTGAAGGCGTCTGGAAGTTCGTCGCGCCGCGGAGTGCGATCGCTCCCGGTGGCGTGCCCATGTCCTCCGGCACGAGGAACACCCGCATCACGGCGATGGCCGCCTCGCGTGAGAGCATCGGCGGGCCGGCGAACGTGACTTCCTCCTTCACCATGCCCACTCCGCCGACCGACAGCGCCATCGTCACAGAGAACAGCGGCGTTGGCTTTCCGTCCTGCGTCTGCAGGTAGTAGACGAACTTGTAGCGCCCTTCACCTTCGTACTCGACGTAGAGCGTTTCACGTGGCTCGAGCGGCGCATAGACCATGAACCCGAGCGCGCTGCCCGCTTCGAGCACCGGGCAGTGCCGCGCGTGCTGTGGCAGCAGCGGGCGTGTGCCTTCGCGCTTTGGTTTGAGGCCAACGCCAGCGCGGCGGGAATTGGGGAAGAGGCGAACTTCCATGAACGCTATGTTACTTGCCGAAGAGGCCGACTTGACGACTGTATCCGTTGCGGATATAGTGCGCGCGCCGTGGAGGATGAGAATGCGGAAGGTCATGGTCGGTGTCTTCGTTGTGATGATCAGCGTCGTTGCGATTGGGCAGCAACGGCCTGACTTCTCGGGCAGCTGGAAGTTGAACCGGCAGGCGAGTGCGCTTCAGGCGGAGAGCGCGGTCGTGGAAAGCGGCGTCGTCAGGATCGCGCACCGCGAGCCGGTGTTCCAGTTCTCACGGACCTTCACGGTCAACGGGCAGGGGATGACCACCGAGTATGAGATTCAAACCGATGGCCGGGAAATACGCCGCTCGCAAGGACCGGCATCGTCGCGATCGCGGCTGGAATGGCAAGGCAGCAGCCTGCTGCTGACGGCGCTGATCGAGACGCCCCGCGGAGAAGTCAGCAACATCGCCCGTTATGAGTTGCTCGACGAGGGCAGGACGCTGCGAGTCGTCGAGGATCTCGGCGGCGCCGCTCCCGTGCATCACAATATCTGGATCTTCGACCGTCAATGAGCACCCCACTGACCCCAGCCGTTTTTCACGTGCTCCTGTCGCTGGCGGCGGGCGCCCGGCATGGCTACGCCATCATGCAGGACGTCGCCGGCCACACGAACGGCAAACTGCGCATGGGACCAGGCACGCTCTACGGCACAATCGACCGCCTGATTGCCGCGACGTGGGTCGAAGAAGTCGAACCCGAGAAATCCGCGCAACATGATGCGCGCCGCCGCTATTACACGCTCACGCGCGACGGACGGCGGGCGCTGGATGCCGAAATCGAGCGACTCGAGGACGCAGTCCGCGCCGCGCGCGCGCTTCGCCCGGCGAGCAGGCGGTCGCGCGCATGACCCAGCGAGACCGGTTGTTGCGCGTGTATCGCTGGCTGTTGAGAGGCTATCCGAAAAACTTTCGTCAACGGTTCGAACGCGAGATGCTGCTGGATGCACACGCGAGCTTCGAAACCACGACGACGAGGGCCGAGCGTCTCTGTCTTCTTGCGCGGCTGATGGAGGACCTGGCAGTGAGCATTCCGGCCGAGTGGTTGCGACACGATCGCATTCGCGTGGCGGCGCTGGCGGCGTTCATCCACGTGACGTCCTGGATGACCGTCGTTGTCATCAGCTGGTGGCAGTGGCCTGACGCGCCGTCTGCCAGCTACGTCGTAGGAGTGTTCTCCGGTCTCGCCCTGATATGCGTGGCCTGTGTCGCCGCACGCCAGCACTCTTCACGCGCGCAGATGCCGACCGTGAAGCCGATGTAACGGCAGTTGCTCGAACTCAGGACCGAAGGCCGTAGACCGAAGGCCGCCTAGTTGCACGCGTCCGCGACTGACTCCACCGCGTTGACATTCAATCCGTCGACGCCGCCATCACCGAGCAGGAGTCCTGTGACCGCCACCTTGTGGCCGACCATCGTCGTCAGATTGCGCAGGACGAACTTCAACGCGTAGTCGCGATCGCCCGGAGGAACGTCGCGGGCGGCGACAGGTGGTGGAGGAGTCGCGCGCTCCGGCCTTGACGCCTTCGTCAGGCGCCAGTTCCCGTCAGCGCCCTTCGGACCGAGGCACCCGACCACTCGCGCGACTGTCGATGCCGGCAGCTCACTCGGACCGTCTTTGTTGACGATCCGTACGCCGGTGCCAGAGCTCGCTGTGACTTCCTGCGTGCCCGCGGGAAACCCGTTGGTGCGAAGGATGTGCGCGACGATATCGGCGTACGTGCTCGAGGGAAGCGTTCCCGCGAGCGTGCCGTCGACCGACGACGGCATGTTCTTGCTGACGTACGCCAGCAAATCGGCTACCGTCCGATCGCCCCAATCAGCCCAGAACTGTTTTCCCGTCAGCGCCTTTCCCTCTCCACCTTGAAGATCGTTGCCGTGGCAGGCCGCGCAGTTCGCGGCGAACTGCGTTCGGCCACGGTCTGCCTGTGCCGTCGTGAAGGCACCGTCCCACACGGTTCGTCCGGAGCCAGACGTTTGAGCGGCAGCCGTGACGAACAGCGCGTAGAACATGGCCAACCAACAGACGACGACGGTCGACAGGGCCCATCGAGACGAACGACGACTCCACATTCCTGATTCCTTCAGGTCAGTTCGTGCAGGTGAAGCTGGCTGCCGAGTTCTCGGTGCCGGGAGCGCCGGTGAACTTCGGCCACTTCGGAAATTCGCACAGCGGACGCGTGCGGTTGGCGCCGGGGTTCGCGTCGATCGCCGTGAGGCCGGACGGCGCTTGTCCCTTCTCGACCCATGCTTCCAGCGCCTTCAGCGCTTCGAACTTTGCGTTGAACACGCCGAAGCCATGGCCGAAACCCGGAATCACGTAAAAACGCAGGAAGCTGTCGAGGCGCGACTGGCCGAACTGTGCGACCTGCCGCTTGTAGTACGCGATCGAGTTGTGCGGCGTGATGAAGTCGTCGGCGGTGCCATGGGTCATGATGATCTTGCCGCCCCTGGCGCGGAACTTCTCGAGGCTCACGTCGCTCACGTCGATGTTGGACGCGCTCCGCGCGATGTCCTTCTCGTACTTCTTGGGATCGAACTTCATCGGGTCGAACATCGCATCGCGCGTGATGATGAACTTGATCGTCTGATCGCCGGCCGAATAGAGCAGCGGCTCCTTGCCCGAGATCGGGTTCGAGGGCTGCGGCGCCTGGCCGAAGTTCGACGGCCCCGAGAACGTCGCTCCTTCCAGCAACGCCCATTTGCCGAACGTATCCATCCCGGCAACCATCACGCCAGGCTTGTAATCGGAGGTGATCGTCGCGATCGCCTTAAGCTGCGCATCCGAGAGACACGTGTCGCCTGCCGAACCGTTCGCGCATCGCAGCGTCTTCACGTCGAATGCGGAGTTGCAGGCGGCGACGTTGCTGATGATGCCGTCCTTCGCGCCGTCGAGGTCATCGCATTTTGCGTAGACCGCATCCGTCAGCAGCTTCAGGTGCTTCGTGTCCATCCATCCGGCCCCGCCATTTTCGTACAGCGCTTTGCCGACGTTGAACGACCCGAGGTGCAGCATGGTGACGTTGTAGGCGGGGTAGTGCGCGACAACGCCGTCGTAATCCTGCGGATAGCGTGCGGCGGCGTCGAGCGCCTCGTGCCCTCCCTGTGACCCGCCGGCGAAATAGAAGCGGGCCGGCGTGCGACCGTACGCCTTCTTGACGATGGCCATCGCCACGTCGTGCGTCTTCTTGACCGACTGCTTCCCGTAGTTGGCCAGCGCCTCGTCGTCGAGCCCAAAACGACCGTCGAAGCCGGGTCCGCCCTTGTGTCCGCCGTTGCTGCCGAGTGTCACGTATCCCTGCTTCAGCGGCGTCTCCGCATTCGGCGGCTGATTCGAGTAGACGGTGAGCCCGGTGACGAGCGAGCCATCGTAGCCGCCGCCTCCGAACTGCAGCGCACGCCCGTTCCACGTGTTCGGCAGGTTCACCTCGAACTCGAACACCGCCGTAGACGCCGTCGCGTTCTTGATGACGCCCGTCACTTTGCAGAACTCTCCGTTGACGTTCTTCTCCGCATTCGCGGCGACGGGCTCGGCGCTCTGCACGACGGCGCCAGAGGTGGGCAGCCCAATCGCCGACGCGGGGATCGAGAAGTCCTTCAGCGAGACACAGGCCGTCGGCGCAAGCTGAATCGGCTCGTCAGCGGCGCGGCCGGTTGTCGTGAGGCCAACGCCGAGGATCACCGCAAGCAGGCGGGCAGACCGCAATCTGTTTCGCATGCTTGCTATCTTACGAAAAAGCACGGGCCGCCTGAAGGCGGCCCCTACAAATGAAAAAGGGCCGCCTTGCGGCGGCCCCGAACGAGTCCGGCTAAAGCCGAACACTACGATTGAAACGCTGAATCCGGAGCCCTGACTCCAGGCCCAGCCCTGAATCCTGTTTCCCGATACCCGATTCCTTCTACACGCCGTCTTTCTACACAACGTCCTTGTGCACGACTGGCTGGACGTCCTGCTTCTGGCGCCCGCCGAGCCCCTGGATCTGGATCGTCGGCTGCTCCTTGAGCACCTGCTGCCGATACAGCCGCTCCATCTCCGCGTGATGCCGGGCCTCTTCCGGTGTCATCTGCGCCTGCTTGCGCGCCTTCAGCTTCTCCTCACGCGCGTTTTTGGCGATGCCCAGATCATCGAGGTCGTGCTGCGCTCCGGCGGCGACCGCTTCCGCGTTGAGCACGAGCGAGTGTTCCTTGCTGGCGAGCGGCACGTTCTTGTTGCCGGCGAAGATCTCGTGACGCCCGTGCTCGTCGTACCACTTCGTGAGCGTCGCGGTCATGTGCATCTTCTCGATGATGTTCCGCCAGCCGATCCCCGTGTTGTAGGCGCAGAAGGAGATCTCGCCCTGCTGCGTCGCATACGGGATGATGCACATTTCCGTGCGCCGGAAGTCGTAGTTGAACAGATCCTGGAACCACATGCCGGCGATGAACAGGAAGTTCCAGCGATCGGCCCGCCGCTGCTGGATGTCCTGCATCGTCCGGTCGCCCGAGACCTTGCCGTAGTTCTTGCCGGTCGCGCCGAACGTCTTGTCGAACTTCTTCAGCAGATCGGTGAGGCGGAAGTGCGTCGGCGCCTTGAACGGGTCGTAGTTGCGCATCAAGGTCAGCGCCATGCCGGCGACCGACAGGAACTTGCCGCGCGCGGCGTCGTTCACCTGCGCGATGTCCTTTGCCAACTGTTCGGCATGCAGGAACGCCGTAACCGGCACGGCCTCCTTGGTTTCCTTGTCGATCATCACCGCCATGCCGACGCCGCAGTTCGGGTGACAGCCACACGTCAGCTGACCCCAGTCGCGGTCGGGACCATGGACCACGTCGGCCCAGTCAGTGAACGTCGACATGAACGAGATCGGGAACCAGTCGCGCGTCGGCTCGCCGATGCCGACCTGGTTCTTCACGTCGTGCGCGAGGTGCGACAGCGTGTAGCGCTGCGCGGCACGACGCTCCGGCGTCACCTCCTCGTCGCGGCCGGTAAAGGACACCGGCTGGAACGACAGGAAGTTGATCCGCTTCGGATTGTTGAGCGCGAACTCGACGACGCGGCCGACCTGTTCGTTGTTGACGCCGTTGACGATCGTGATGACCGGCACGATGTCCACGCCCGCGTCGTGGAGGTTCTCGATGGCGCGCAGCTTCACGTCGAAGAGATTGCCGACGCGGCGATGCGAGTTGGCCGCGTTGCCGATCCCGTCGAACTGCAGATACGCGTAGCGCAGGCCGGCTTCAGCCGCCGCCTTCGCGAACTCAGGGCTCTTGGCGAACTCGATGCCGTTGGTGGCCGCCTGCACCGAGTTGTAGCCCACCTTGCGTGCGTAGCGGACCGCGTCCAGGAAGAACGGGGACATCGTCGGCTCGCCGCCGGAGAACTGCACCGACATCTGGCGGCGCGGCTTGATGGTGATCGCGTTGTCGAGCACCTGTTTGATGTCTTCCCAGCTCAGCTCGTGGACGAATCCGACCTGGTTCGCGTCCATGAAGCATGGGTCGCACATCATGTTGCAGCGGTTGGTCAGGTCAACGGTGAGGACCGATCCGCGGCCGTGGAGGACAGTCGATGAGCCGTGGTTGTGCAGTTTCGCGTCGTTGTGTGCACGGATGTCGCGGCCTGGGAACACCTCTTCGAGGTGCTTGAAGAAGTCGGTATCGATTGCCATCACGTCCTCGAAGTGGCCGTGAATCGGGCAATCCTTCTCCATGACGATCTTGCCGTCCTTCTCGAGGATCGTCGCCTTGATCTCTCCCACTTTCTCGTTGAGGAGTATCGACACGTCCTTCTTGCCGTCGAGGATCTCCTGCCGTGCTTCACGCACGCAGGTGGGGCACAGGGAATCGGTCTGCCGCGGCCATCCCAGCGGCGGCTTGGATTTCTGATACGACTTCTGCAGCGGTTTATCCGACCAGCGAGGCGTGAACGAAGGGTTCTGGTGAATCTTGTTCGCAGCGGAGAACACATGCCAGAGGCCATTGGCGGCCACTGACAGCCCCTTCTCCACGTACTTCATCGGAGCGTGCATTCGTCTCTCTCCTCACACGGTGGCACAAGACGCTGCCCGGACTCGGTCCAGAGCTAGGCCGTTACGGGGCTGAGCGTCAGTGCGTTTCGAAGGAATGGTAGCGGGAATATCAGGGAAATTCTGCCCTTTTCAGTGAATGGGCCAGGGGAAGGGGGGAGTTGGAAGGGGAAAGGGGGCAGCGGGCAAGGTCGAGGGGGAACGGGATTACGGTCAAGGGGGAAGGGGGATAGGAGGAAAGGGGGCGCTGGCAGGCGCAGCGCTTGCTATGGACTGCAACGTGTTGCGACTCATGGGGTTAGTCGTCATTGCCGTGCTCGTCGCCGGGTGCAAGCCGGCGTCGAAGCAGGTCGAGGAGGCGACCGATCGAGCCGCATCCTGGGCGGCGACCGTCAAGGTGGTCACCGAACAATGGGCTCAGTCGCGCGTCAGCTTGCGATTCACGCGCACGACGCTCAATACGACCATACAGAACCTGTATCGCGACGCCGAATCGATCCGCTCTCTCGATCCGTCCGCGGCTTCGCGAATTGAACGGCTGAAGAACGCGATCGATCCGGTCATGGACGCGGTGGCGCTGAATGAACCCGATCGCGCGCGGGATGCGGCGGCCCTGTTGCCGTCGATCATTCCGCCGGAACCAGCCAAGGGGCTCCACCCGTGATTTCCCCGGAGCCCCTTGACTGGTTGCCAGTCTCTTCTGCCGCGCTTCGCGCGGCTAGGACCGCTACGCGGTCGGAAGAACGAGTACAAGATTCGCGTTCCGGGCCGCATAGCGATCCAACGCCGCCCGCTGCCCGCCCGCAATGATTTTCCAACTCGCGCTCGGCATCCTCACCGCGATCGGCGGCTTTCTGGACGTCGGCGCCATCACCACCACGGCGCTGGCTGGCGCCGTGTTCAGCTATCAGCTGATCTGGGCGGTATTGCTGGGGACATTGTGCGTGATCCTGCTCACCGAGATGTGCGGCCGTCTGGCGGCGGTGAGCCACCACACGGTGGCCGATGCCGTTCGCGAGCGCATCGGCTTTCGATATTTCGCGATACCGCTGTTCGCGGAATTGATCATCGACACGATGGTGCTGGCCGCTGAAATCGGCGGCATCGCGGTTGCGCTGCACCTCGCGACCGGATTCGACTACCGGCTCTTCGTCGCGCCGGCTGCGCTGTTGCTGTGGGCCCTGCTCTGGTTTGGCAACTTCAGCGTCATTGAAAACGGCGTCGCCTTCTTCGGACTCGTCACACTGTCCTTCGTCTTTGGCGCCTTCAGGATGCATCCGGACTGGCAGCAGGCGGCGCTGGGCGCTGTCCCGTCCCTGCCGGCACGCGATACGGCCAGATACTGGTTCATCGCGATCAGTATCGTGGGATCGGTCCTTCAACCGTTTCTGCTGAATTTCTACGCCTCCGGCGCTGTCGAGGAGAAGTGGGGCGTGAAGGACCTGTGGCTGAATCGGACGGTCGCCGTCCTCGGCATGTCGTTCGGCAGTGTGATCGGCATCGGAATTCTGGTGCTCGCGGCGCTGATGCTCGGGTCCCGAGGCATTCAGGTCGACAGCTTCGAACAGGCGGTGTCGACGCTGGTTGGTCCCTTTGGCGAGTGGGGTCTCTCGTTGTTTGCGGCCTCGCTCGGCATTGCGGCACTTGGCGCGGCGGCCGATGTCTCTCTCAATCTCGCCTATCTCGTGGCTCAGGGTCTCGGGTGGAATTGGAGCGAAAACCTCAAGCCACATGACGACGCGCGTTTTGCGATGGTCTACACGGTGTGCATTTTCCTCGCCGCCATCCTGGTCATGTTCGCGGACCCCCTGCGCCTGACGATGATGACGATGGCATTGAACGCCGCGATTGCGCCGCTCATCGTGTTCCCCCTGCTCATCCTGATGAATGACAAGGCGTATCTTCGCGACAAGACCAATGGGCCGCTCGCCAACATCCTGATAGCGCTCGTCATCCTCGTTGCGTGTGCGATCGCCGTCGTCGCGATTCCGCTGGAGTTGTTTGGTGGTTGAACCGCTGCCTCTCGTGCGCGATGTGCTGGACAAGCAGATCTACGACGCGAATCGCCTTCGTCTCGGCAAGGTCGATGGCATCGTGCTGCTCCCGCGGCAGGGTCGACCGTTGCGTGTGGTCGCTCTGCAGTCGGACATGCCCACCGCATGGCGCCGCGTCTGGCAGCGCCTTGGCGATTGGGTCGAGCGATTTCAGCAGAGCCTCGCACCCGATCTCGCAGCTCCCACGCGAATCGCGTTCGAGCACGTCGTGCGCAGTGGGATCGATATCGAAGTCGATATCGACGCGAAAAAGACGAATGCGTTCGCGTGGGAAACGTGGCTCAGGCGCAGCTTCGTCGAGAAGTTGCCCGGAGGCAAGGGCAGTGGCGAAAAGGGCGAATGAAGTCCACTTGGAGGACCTGCTCGGGCGCCGGGTGCGGGACCAGCACGGGCAGGTGGTCGGTCGACTGGAAGAATTTCGCGCGCGTCGCGAAGGCGACCACTGGGTCGTGGCCGAATACGACATCGGACCCTCGGCACTGCTCGAGCGGCTCGCGGTCCGGCATCTTGAGATCGCCTGGGCCGGTCGGGTTCACGGCTATCGCGCGACGTGGGACCAAATCGACGTGTCAGACCCGACGCACCCGATGCTGACGTGCGGCATTGATGAGCTGAAGAAACTCGCCTGAGCAAGACCCACGGAGGTTTCGACACACGGAGGACATGAAGATCGGATAGTTTTCCTCCGTGATCTCCGTGATCTCCGCGACGCTGTTGGGATTCGTGCTCCGTGGCCCGGTATTCCGAAACGAGATTAAACCGCTCAGATCATTGTATTTCCCTTATGCGGCCGTGGGCTGCAAAATGTCCCGACCATGCTAGACCCGGAAGACCAGTGTCCTTCTGCGCAAGGTCTGTTCGACCCGCAGACGGAGCACGACGCCTGTGGTGTCGGCTTCGTCGTGCAGATGAAAGGGCGTCGCTCGCACGACATCGTCCGCAAGGCGATCCAGGTGCTGATCAACCTGGAGCACCGCGGCGCGTGCGGCTGTGAAGCCAATACGGGTGATGGCGCCGGCATTCTGATTCAGACACCGGATACGTTCTTCCGCAAGGTCCTTCCCTTCGAGCTGCCTTCCGCGGGTGCGTACGGCGCAGGCCTCGTCTTTCTGCCGCACGACGAGCGCGATCGTGACGCGATCAAGGCGCTCATCGCGCAGATCACGACCGAAGAGGGACAGCGTCTGCTTGGGTGGCGCGAGGTCCCGACCGACAACAGCCTCGTCGGCGACAGCGCGCGGGCGACGCAGCCGGCCTTCCAGCAGGTGTTCATCGGCGCCGGTTTCGAGATCGTCGGCGACGAGACGCGGCAGCGCTTCGAGAGGAAGCTGTACGTCATTCGCAAGCGCGTCGAACACGCGGTCGACCGTCTGAAGGTGAACGCGCTCTCGCGTCGCTTCTTCTACATCGTCAGCCTCTCGGCGAGCACGCTGATCTACAAGGGGATGCTGACGGCGCGCCAGCTCGACCCGATGTTTCCGGATCTTTCCGATCCGGATCTGCAGTCGTCGCTGGCGCTCGTGCATCAGCGCTTCAGCACGAATACATTCCCGTCGTGGCCGCTGGCGCATCCCTATCGGTTCATCGCGCACAACGGCGAGATCAATACGCTGCGCGGCAACATCAACTGGATGCGCGCGCGCGAAGGGCTGCTGCAGAGCGATCTGTTCGCCGACGACCTGGGCAAGCTCCTGCCGATCATTCGTGAAGGCGGCAGCGATACCGCGACCTTCGACAACGTGCTCGAATTCCTGGTGATGGCGGGTCGATCGCTGCCGCACGCCATCCTGATGATGATTCCCGAGCCGTGGCAGAACCACGAGGCGATGGATGCGGATCGCCGCGCGTTCTACCAGTACCACGCGTCGCTGATGGAGCCGTGGGACGGTCCGGCGTCGATCGCCTTCACAGATGGTCGTGTCGTTGGTGCCGTGCTCGATCGCAATGGTCTTCGTCCGTCGCGCTACTACGTGACGAAGGACGACCTGGTGATCATGGCGTCCGAGGTCGGCGTCCTCGACGTGCCGCCGGAGAACGTGCTCGTCAAGGAACGGCTGCATCCCGGCAAGATCTTCCTGGTCGACACGGTCAAGGGCCGGATTGTCGACGACGAGGAAATCAAGCGCGAGCTGGCGGGGCAGCACCCGTATCGCGAATGGCTCGATCGGCATCTGGTGGACATCAACGAGCTGCCGCCGGCACGAGCCGAGCAGCCCGAGCACGAGACGGTGTTCAAGCGGCAGCAGGCGTTCGGCTACACGCAGGAGGATCTGCGTGTCCTGATCGGACCGATGGCGCTGGCGGGCGAAGAGCCGGTCGGGTCGATGGGCACCGATTCGGCGCTGGCGGTGCTCTCGAACAAGCCGCGTCTGCTCTACGACTACTTCAAGCAGCTGTTCGCGCAGGTGACCAATCCTCCGCTCGACGCGATCCGCGAGGAGCTGGTCACCGACATGGGCTCGACGATCGGTCCGGAGCGGAATCTGCTGCAGCCCGAACCCGAGTCGTGCCTGCAGATCAACATCAAGTACCCGATCATCCACAACGAGCACGTGGCGAAGCTGCGCCATCTGCCGCCGCAGTCGCCGTTCCGCTCGACGACGCTGTCGATGCTGTTCGACTTGCCCGACGTAGCCTCGGCGAAGTCGGGTCCGGCGAGGGTCGGGGACGCCCTCGAGCAGGCGATGGCGGAGCTGTGCCGTCGCGCGAGTGCAGCGGTGGCGGCGGGATTCAACGTCCTGATCCTGTCCGACCGCGGTGTGGGCCCGCGGATGGCGCCGATCCCGAGCCTGCTGGCGACGGCCGGCGTGCATCATCACCTGGTGCGCGAAGGCACGCGCACGCGCTGCGCGCTGGTCGTCGAGTCGGGCGACGCGCGCGAGGTCCATCACGTGTCGCTGCTGCTTGGCTACGGCGCGGGCGTGGTGAATCCCTATGTCGCGTTCGAGACGATCGACGACATGATCCGCAGCGGCGTGCTGGCGGGGCTCGATCGCGAGAAGGCCATTCAGCACTACATCAAGGCGCTGAACAAGGGCGTGCTGAAGGTCATGTCGAAGATGGGGATCTCGACGCTGCAGAGTTATTGCGGCGCGCAGATCTTCGAAGCGATCGGCCTGCGGCAGGATTTCATCGACGCGTACTTCACGCACACGACCTCGCGCATCGGCGGCGTCGGCATCGCGGTGATCGCCGAGGAAGTGCGCCTGCGTCACGAGCGCGCGTTCGGCCGTCAGCCGGTGCGGCCGCAGGAGCTCGAGCCGGGCGGCGAATATCAGTGGCGTCGTGACGGTGAGTACCACCTGTTCAACCCGGAGACCGTGTTCAAGCTGCAGCACGCAACGCGCTCCGGTCAGTACCAGATCTTCAAGGAGTACACGCAGCTGGTCGACGCGCAGAACCAGCAGCGCGCCACGCTGCGCGGCCTGTTCCGTCTCAAGGCCGCCGGGCCGGCGATTCCGATCGACGAAGTGGAATCGGTCGAATCGATCGTCACGCGGTTCGCGACTGGAGCGATGTCGTACGGCTCGATCAGCGCCGAGGCGCACGAGACGCTGGCGATTGCGATGAACCGTCTCGGCGGCAAGTCGAACACCGGCGAGGGTGGTGAGGATCCCGAGCGGTTCGTGCCGCTGCCGAACGGCGACTCGAAGCGCAGTGCGATCAAGCAGGTCGCGTCGGGCCGTTTTGGCGTGACGAGCGAATACCTCGTCAGCGCCGACGAGCTGCAGATCAAGATGGCGCAGGGTGCCAAGCCGGGTGAAGGCGGACAGCTTCCCGGACACAAGGTGTATCCGTGGATTGCGAAGACGCGCCACTCGACGCCCGGGGTCGGCCTCATCTCGCCGCCGCCGCATCACGACATCTATTCGATCGAGGATCTCGCGCAGCTCATTTTCGATCTGAAGAACTCGAATCCACGCGCGCGGATCTCCGTGAAGCTCGTGGCCGAGGGAGGTGTCGGCACGGTCGCCGCCGGCGTGGCGAAAGCGCATTCCGACGTCGTGCTGATCTCCGGGCACGATGGCGGAACAGGGGCATCGCCGCTCACGAGCCTCAAGCATGCCGGGCTGCCGTGGGAGCTTGGTCTCGCGGAAACGCAGCAAGTGCTCGTCCTCAACAAGCTGCGCGACCGCATCGTCGTCCAGACGGACGGGCAGATGAAGACCGGTCGCGACGTGGTGATCGCGGCGCTGCTCGGGGCCGAGGAGTACGGGTTCGCCACGGCGCCGCTCGTGGTCATGGGCTGCGTGATGATGCGCGTCTGCCATCTGAACACCTGCCCTGTGGGAATCGCCACCCAGGATCCGGAGCTGCGCGCGAAGTTCACCGGCGCGCCGGAGTTCGTCGAGAACTTCTTCCGCTTCATCGCGCAGGAAGTACGCGAGTTGATGGCGGAGCTCGGGTTCCGCAAGGTCGACGACATGATCGGCCGCGCCGACTGTCTCGACGTGGCGACTGCGATCGATCACTGGAAGGCCAAGGGCCTGGATCTGACGCCGCTGCTGCTGCGGCCGAATCTCCCTGCATCAGTGTCGCGACGACGGGTGCGGGCGCAGGATCACGGGCTCGAGGTGGCGCTCGACAACGATCTGATCAAGGCAGCGGCGCCAGCGCTCGAACACGCCGGGCCGGTGGAACTGCACGCGTTCATCCGCAACGCCGACCGCACCGTGGGCACGATGCTCGGCTACGAAGTGACGAAGCGGTACGGCGGCCAGGGGCTGCCGGACGATACGATTCGCATCACCTTCAACGGCTCGGCGGGACAAAGCTTCGGTGCGTTCGTGCCGCGCGGGATGACGCTCACGCTCATCGGCGATGCGAACGATGGATTCGGGAAAGGGCTGTCGGGCGGCAAGCTGATCGCGACCACGCCGAAGCTGTCGACGTTCAAGTCCGAGGACAACATCATCATCGGTAACGTCGGCTTCTACGGCGCGACCGGCGGCGAGGGATACATCCACGGGGTTGCGGGCGAGCGTTTCTGCGTTCGCAACAGCGGCGCGACGGTCGTGGTCGAAGGTGTCGGCGACCACGGGTGCGAATACATGACCGGCGGCCGCGTGATCGTGCTCGGCAGGACCGGGCGCAACTTCGCCGCCGGGATGAGCGGCGGCGTTGCCTACGTCGTCGACGTCGACGGTCAGTTCTCGCGACGCTGCAACCGCGAGATGGTGGATCTCGAGACGCTGGTCGAGCCCGACGAGATCGACTTCGTGCACGTCGCCATCATCAAGCACATGACCTACACCGGGAGCCTCTACGCCGAGGCGCTGCTGGAGAACTGGCACGACCTGCAGCGGCGGATGGTCAAGGTGATGCCGCGCGAGTACAAGCGCGCGCTGGCGGAGCAGGCCAGGCGCCGCGTGGAGAGCCGGCGCGACGAAGTGGCGACGCTGGTGGTCGCGGGGGTCGCCGCGAAAGTCGCGCGCGATCACGTCGCGGCGCACTGACGTCCGCCACGACGGTCTTTCGTCTCTGGTCTCTGGTCTTTTGTTCCGATACGGCCCAAACCGGGTGAACGCGTGACGCTGTTCACCCGCGGTGTCCGTTCGGAAGGGACGAAAAGCCTAGAGCCGACAGCAGAACGACCAAAGACTAGAGACCAAAGACCGAAGACGAACGACGAGAGACGAAAGACGAGAGACCAAAGACGAGAGACCAGACGAGAGACCAAACACGACAGCGTAGCAACCATGGGCAAGCCGACAGGTTTCATCGAGATCCAGCGCAAGAAGCAGCCGACCCGTCCCGTCGAGGAGCGCATCCACGACTGGCACGAGGTCTATCTGCCGTACGGCACCGGCGATCTCGAGGCGCAGGGCGCACGCTGCATGGACTGCGGCATTCCGTTCTGCCACCAGGGCTGCCCGCTCGGAAACCTGATTCCGGACTGGAACGATCTCGTCTACCGCGATCGCTGGCACAACGCCATCGAGCGCCTGCACACGACGAATAACTTTCCTGAGTTCACCGGCAAGCTCTGTCCGGCGCCGTGCGAAGGCGCCTGCGTCCTCGGCATCAACGACTACCCGGTCACGATCAAGGCGATCGAGGCGGCGATCATCGATCGCGCGTGGGACGAGGGCTGGGTGACGCCGCGGCCGCCCGCCACGCGCACGTGGAAGAAGGTGGCGATCGTCGGCTCCGGACCGGCTGGATTGGCGGCGGCCGATCAGCTGAATCGCGCCGGTCACTCGGTGACGGTGTTCGAGAAGTCCGACCGCATCGGGGGCCTGCTCCGGTATGGCATCCCTGAATTCAAGATGGAGAAGCGGTTCCTGCAGCGCCGCCTCGACGTCATGGACGCCGAGGGTGTGATCTTCCGGCCCGGCGTGAACGTCGGTGTCGATGTGTCGATGGAACGGCTGCGCAGCGACTTCGATGCGATTCTGCTGTCCGCCGGCGCCGGCGCGCCGCGCGATCTGCCGGTTCCCGGCCGCGAGCTGACCGGCATCCATTTCGCGATGGAGTACCTGACGCTGCAGAACCGGCGCAACGAGGGCGACTCCATCGCGGACGACGAGTTCATCACCGCGCACGACAAGCACGTGATCATCATCGGCGGCGGCGATACGGGCGCCGATTGCCTCGGCACCGCGCATCGTCAGGGCGCGCGCACGGTGCATCAGCTCGAGCTGATGCCGATGCCGCCCGAACAGCGCGCACCCGATAATCCGTGGCCGCAGTGGCCGTTGATCTTCCGCGTCTCCACGGCGCACGAAGAGGGCGGCGAGCGGTTGTATTCGGTGTCGACGCAACGCTTCAGCGGCGACGCCAGCGGTCACGTCCGCGCCCTGCACGCGATCACGGTGGAACTGGTGAAGAAGGACGGCCGCGTCCAGTTCGCACCGGTCGCCGGCACCGAGTTCGAGATCGCCGCGGATCTTGTGCTGCTGGCGATGGGATTCGTCGGACCCGAGAAGGGCCCGTTGCTCAGTGACCTGGGACTCACATTGACCGACCGCGGCAACGTCGCACGCGACGAGCGCTGGATGACCAACGTTCCTGGCGTGTTCACCGCCGGCGACATGCAACGTGGGCAGTCGCTGATCGTCTGGGCGATCGCCGAAGGCCGCAGCGCGGCGCGCGCCATCGATCAGTATCTGATGGGCGAATCGCAGCTGCCCGCTCCCCTGCAGTGAGGCCTTCGGTCTACGGCCTACGGGCTTCAGTCCCGAAATAGAATCGAGAAGACATACCGCGTCGATGTTCGGCGCGGTCAATGAACACCAGGACCGAAGGCCGAAGACCAAAGGCTGAAGGCCTCCAACTATGCTGATTGTGATGAAATTCGGCGGGACCTCCGTGGGGTCTGCCGAGCGGATTGCGCAGGCGGCGCAGCTGGCGATTGCGCGTGCCGACAAGGGCGACCAGGTGGTCGTCGTGACCTCCGCGATGAGCGGTGTCACCAACGCGCTGATCGAGGCCGCCCAGGAAGCCACGCACGGTCGCGTGAGTCCCACGGTCCGGCAGAAGCTCCTCGACAAGCATCAGGCCGTCGTCGATGCGATCGCCGGTGCCGACGGCGACCGCCGGCAGGCCTTGATCGACGCGCTGAGCACGAGGCTCGATCGACTCGAGAAGCTGTGTTTCGGCTTGTCGCTGGTGCACGAGCTCACGCCGCGACTGCTCGACGCGATCTCCGGAACCGGCGAGATGCTCGCGGCGCCGCTGGTGGCGGCGGCGATCGAAGCACGCGGGCGGCGATCCTCGGCGATCGATGCGAGCGACGTCATCGTTACGACCGACCAGTTCGGAAGCGCCGAACCGCTCGACGAGCATACGCGTACGAAGTCGATGGCGCTATTGAAGCCGATGCTCGATCGCGGCGAGATCCCGGTCGTCACCGGCTTCATCGGCGCGACGGTCGACGGCGTGCTGACTACGCTCGGCCGCGGCGGGTCCGACTATTCGGCGTCCATTCTCGGCGCCGCGCTCGATGCCGACGAAGTCTGGATCTGGACAGACGTCAACGGCGTGATGACCGCGAATCCCGCGGAAGTCCCGGAGGCGAGGACGCTCGCGGAGGTCTCGTACAGCGAAGCATCCGAGCTCGCCTATTACGGCGCGAAGGTCCTGCACTACAAGACAATCCTGCCTGCCTTCCGCAAGCGCATCCCGGTGCGCATTCTCAACAGCTTCGACCCGACGCAGTCCGGCACGCGCGTCAGCGTCCAGGGCGACACGAAGACGCTCGGCGTCAAGGCGGTAACGTCGATCAGGAACGTGACGCTGATTGCGATCAGCGGGACTGGAATGCAGGGAATCCCCGGTATCGTCGCGAAGGCGTTCGATGCCGTGGCGGAGCAGCAGGCCAACGTGCTGATGATTTCGCAGGCGTCGTCGGAGAACAACATCTGCTTCGTGGTCAGCGCGGCCGACGCGCCGCGTGTCGTCAAGGCGCTCCGGCAGTCGCTCGAGGTCGAACTGCTGCGCGGCCACATCGACGAGATCGGCGATCAGCGGGTGGCGATCGTTGCCGCGGTCGGCGATCGCATGCGGGGCACGCCCGGTATCGCCGCAACGGTGTTCGGGGCGCTGGGGAACAACGGGATCAATGTCATCGCGATCTCGCAAGGGTCGTCGGAGCGGAACATCTCGTTCGTCGTCGCCGAGAGCGAAGCCACCGCTGCCGTGCAGGCGATCCACAAGGCGTTCCGGTTAGACCGCGTTTAGGGGTTCCTGCCGGTCGGCCTGCGGCCGACCGTTCGCGGACCATAAAGGTCCGCGCCGCATCTGACTGGCCCCATCGAGCCGCGGCGCGGACCTTTATGGTCCGCGTGGCGAGCCGTCAGGCTCGCCGATTCATGCCTTCTGAACGCTCAGTCGATGCGCCGCAGCCATGCTGATGACGCCGAGCGCGCTTCCCGCGACGATGTCTCCCACCCAGTGAATGCCGAGCGCATACGTCGACAGCAGAATCATCACGGCGACGGGGAGCGTCACGAACCGGACATTCATGCGATACACGAAACAGCACAGGACGATCAGCACCGACATCGACGTGTGGAAGCTGGGAAAGCAGTTGTCCAGCGCGCTCATCGGGCGGAACAGCTCGATCAGCCGCGAGTCCCACAGGTCGGACAGCAGAATCGCATTGGCGTCCGGATAGGTCCACCGTTCAGGAACCGGAAACAGCAGGAAGAACGGCAGACTGCACGCGTACTCGATGGCGAGCGCGAATCCGAATGCACGGAACGGACGCGGATCGGCCTGCCGCGCGAGCACGAGCCCGGTGATCAGGACGAAGAGGGGAAACACGACGAAGTACGCGGCGGAGAAACCGTAGACCGCCACCACATTGCTGACGTCGTGGTTCTCGAAGGCAGACTCGCCTTCGAGCCAGTGCATGCCGCTGGCGATCGTGAGCCCGCGACTCGTCACGCCGGCCGACCGGTGTGCTTCGAACGCCGTCTCGACCAGATTGAGCGAGAACGCGGCAAGCAGCAGCAGGACAGGCAACGCCTTGTCGTGTGCGAGCGCCGTCACTGCTCGAGAGCTGGATGCCGGCCTCGCCGAGTCGTATCTGACTCGAATGCTGCGCGGAATCAGGCCGGTCAGGACCTCGCCAGTCATGTCAGGCTCCTTCCTCGCGCTTCGCAGGCGTATCGATATCGCGTGCGAGGCGCATGACGACGGCGTTGAGCGCCGCGCTCTCCTCGAGCAGCAGCGCCACCGTGCGTAGATGCAGCGACAAGGTCGACGCGCTCTCCTGATCGATCGTCGCGCGTACGAGTTTGCCGAGCACCCAGCACTTCATCAGTCGCGACTCCGGATCGATCGGCACCTCCACCTCGTCAGCCACGTTGAACTCGAGCCGCAAGGCCGAGATGCGGGTGCCGCCGATTGTGAGGTGCGCCGGCAGCGGAATGTGCTGCTGCGCCAGACAGCGTCCGTCTCGCCGTGAGACGAGCCAGGAACCAGGGAGCAGACTGAGTTGCTTCATCCCGTCATCGAGCACGCGATTGAAGTGGCGTGACGCGAACTCGATCACGGTTTCGTCCTCGTGGCGGATCAGCACGTCGCCCGGTTCGGCATCCGGCAGAATCGATCGCGCCAGCTCGTTGAGCCCTTCCCATTCGAGGGGCACGCCGACGAATGGCGAGAGCAGTTGCCTGCCGACCAGGAGCTGTAACAGCGCGGTCAGGCGCAGCGTGTTGCTCACACGTGTGGGATCCATCACGAGCTCGAATCGGCGGCCGGCCTCCAGACTCAAACCTTTGGCGAACGGAATCCCCGCGCCGATGCTGTAGGCCAGCCTGGTGACGCCGCCCATTGCCGGCGGTACGAGCCGTTGTGCCTTGAGGTCCTCGATCTGCTCCTCGACACGCGGCCGATTACACGCCAGTACGTTGGCGTCGGTGAGCGTCCGCTGACTCCACGGCCGGTGCACGCGCGCCGCCAGAGAGGCGCACATCTCCGGCAACGTCCGCGGCACGGGCCGGACGCGCGGTTGCAACCGGTAGCGAAGATCGACTCCGGCGCCGATGCCGGCCAGGAGAAAGAGCCCGACGAAGGTCGCGGCCAGCAGCTTCGATTGCCGACTCTCGTTCGACGGCCGCTCGAGAATCACGCGATACGCGACGTCGCTGAGCGGGTTCTGATAGTCGATGGCATCCGCGTCGGTCCTGATGAAATCGCGGCGATCGAGCACGAACTTGGCCGGGTCGACGCTCGTGACTCGCGTGTCGACCCATTCACTGGGGACGAACGCGTTTCGATCCGGGTCGCGCCAGGTGACACGCTGCGCGTAGACCTGGTCGCCCTTGGGCAGCGAGAAGTCGACGTCGCGAATCACCGTCGGCGCGCGTTCATCGTATGGCCAGACATACCGTATGCGATGCATGCGCGAGTGGATCAAGGACACGACGCGCCTGGTGAGATCGCCCTCAGCCGGAGTGAAACTGAGATGGAACTGCTGCTTGAGGCGATCGCCGACGTCCTTTCGTGCCTGGATGTCCGATTCGAGCAGAACGGCGCCATCGTGAATCCAGTGCACCGTCCAAATCACGTCGGCATACTGATGAAACTTCGGCTCCTCGACCACGAGCTCGGTCCCGGCGAGGCGAATCGCCTGCCGCACCTCTTCCCGAATCTGCGTCAGTCGTTCCGCAAGCTGCGTGTCCTGTCCTGCGCCGTCGACGATGACGCGAACCACGACGGGCGCTGGTGCGGCGCGGGCAACGCGGTTCAATTGATTCAACGCGTCGAGCGCTTCACGCGCGCGATCGATGCTGCGCCACCGCTTGAAATCGCCGATGCCAATCTCCGGCGATCGTTCGATGGCGGCGCGAACGGCCGCTTTCGACGGTTCGGACAGCCACGCCGGCGCGACCAGCAGATCGTTGGGAAGTGCGAGCGGCAGAGGAATGAACAGCACCGCCGGGTTGTTCCCGTTGTCCTGCTTCGCGTCATCGGACACCGCCGCGATCTGCGCCTCGTCTGCGGCGACTCGTGCGACCGAGTCTTCGCCCGATCGTGATTGCTCGACGTCAATGCGCACGACGGCATCGTTGAGGTGCTGCGTGGAAAAGATCCGATGCGCCCTGAACCACAAGGCGGGAAGCAGATAGCTCGATGTGCTGAACCGACTGTGATAAACGAAGCGTGCTGGCTCGTTCGGACTTCTGGACTTGAGGAACTCGTAAATGCCTTCGAGGGTGGCTGGAAACGACTCAAACCGCCTCGTATTGACGACGAAGTAGGAGCGGTAGGTGGTGGCATGGGTGGCCGCGCTCTCGTACGTGCCGAGGACTTCGAGGCGAGCGCCGAGCATCTGCGCGGCGACGAACGCATACGGCGTCATGCGCGCGATGTACGGCTTGTCTTCGGTCAGTACCCGCTCGATCAGGTCGCGGTACTCCCCGAACCCATCGTCGTGCCTCAGCTCGATCCCGAGCGCCGCGCCGAGATGCCGTGTCAGCAGCTCGTCGGCGTCGCGCCACTGCGCCTTGAGCGGCACCGCGAGCAGGGCGCGCGGCGTATCCGCCTTCGCGGGGCCCACGACGGATGAGTCCTGTTGCGCGAACGCATCGGACGTGATCCCCAACCCGCCGATGACGAACGCGAGAACAACAGACAGCCGGCAGCACTTCATACGACCCTCCGTGTGGTGTCAACGCTCGGCGAACGGAAAGCGCACGGCCGCGGGACTTGGAACGTTTTCAGCGGGTGACGGGATGGTGTGTGTTCGCGCTAAAGTTGTCGGATGTCCGTTCGTGACGTTCTCATCGTGGGGGCCGGGCCGTCAGGTCTGGCGACGGCGATCGCTGCCAAGCAGCAAGGTCTCGATTACGTCGTGGTCGAGAAGGGCCTGCTCGTCAATTCGATCTACAAATTTCCCGTGCACATGGTGTTCTTCACCACGCCCGAGCTTCTCGAGATCGGGCGGTTGCCGCTGATCACCCCGTACGACAAACCAACCCGACTCGAAGCGCTGCGCTACTACCGGCGCGTCGTCGATACCTACGAGCTGCAGATCAGCTACCACGAGGAGGTGGTGTCGATCGAACCCGAGGAGCCGGGAACCGGTGCTGATGGCCGCGCATCGGTCTTCGCAGTGACCACTCGCAACGATCGCGGGGTGCAGCGCGTTCGACACGCGCGTGCGGTGGTGCTCGCGATCGGTTATTACGACCTGCCGAATTATCTCGGCATTCCTGGTGAGGATCTGCCGCACGTCGCGCACTACTTCGTCGATCCGCATCCGTTCTACCGGCAGCGTGTGGTCATCGTGGGTGGAAAGAATTCCGCCGCGGAGGCGGCGCTCGAGCTCTATCGCGCGGGCGCGCACGTCACGCTCGTGCATCGCCATCCGACGCTCGGCGATTCAATCAAGTACTGGGTGCGTCCGGACATCGAGAACCGGATCAAGGAAGGATCGATTGCGGCGAAGTTCCAGGCGACGGTCGTCGAGATACGCCCGACGGACGTGATCATCGAGCGAGACGGCAAGCGGGAAGAAATCCCGTGCGACGGTGTGCTGCTCCTGACCGGATATCATCCCGACGCGAAGCTGATGACAGCGGCGGGCGTGCACTGTCATCCCGACACGCTGGCACCCGAGCTCAACCCCGACACGTTCGAGACGAACGTTCCCAACCTGTTTCTTGCCGGTGGCTGTGTGGCGGGCCGCAACACGGGCTCGATCTTCATCGAAAACGGCCGCTTTCACGGCGAGAAAATCATCGCGGTCCTCGGCGAACGGCTGCACTCGCACGCGATCGAGTAAGGGTCGTTCGGATCGTTCGAAACGTTCGGATCGTTCGATGCGTTCGACGTTCGGACGTTCGAGTCGTTCGCAGTCCTACGGGTCATCGCGCAGGCGAACGCGAACGCGAACGGCCCGAACGACCCGAACGGCCCGAACGACCCGAACGATCCGAACGATCCGAACGACCCGAACGGAAACTGTGCACGCGCTCTCGAATCCGGTGTTAAGCTGCGCCGTTTCTCCGTCGACACTTTGCACGCCTGAGCTGGGGCGGGAGGCTGCGATGGCGCTCACGACGACCACCGAACTGGACTCGAAGACCGTCACGCCGATCACCAGATCGTCTGGCAGCCTTTCAGAAGCGGCCCTCCGGGCCACGCTGCCGTGGCTGCTCGGCGTCGCGGCAGCGATCGTCCTGCTCTGGAATCTTCGGGACGCCATCCGTTGGGTGGGAGTGTTCATCAGCCGTCCGCAGATCGTGCTGCAGTGGCTGTTGGCGATCGTGCCCGGCGCGATCATCCTTCATCATCTGTCGTACATGTTGTTTACCCGGCGCAAGCAGTTTCGCAACGCGTTGGACGAAGGCCTCGCCGAAGAGGAGATCAATCGCCTGCAGGAGCTCTACTTCGGCGCGACGCAGATGACCGTTCGCTACACGCTCCCGGCGATTCTCGTCACGCTCCTCTCCGCGCTGGCGATCGCCGCGATCACCTATCCGGACGCCTATCTGCCCTGGTTGTGGGGTGGACCGCAGTTCGCGAAGTTGCCGAATTGGCCATCAGGTGATTGGGGCCTCCAGATCTTGCGTGGGGCCTCGTACGGCTTCGCCGGCTCCTACGTCTACATCGTCCTGCTGCTCACCGAACGGGCGTTCCGCCGCGACATCACGTCCGGCGTGGCGATGTGGGCCGCGGCCATGTGCGTGCTCGGTCCCATCAGCGGCGGCGTGGCGGCGTTGCTGCTGCAAGGCGGCGCCGGCCCTGGCGGATCGTTCACTCGCGACGCCGTGTTCTTCGTCGCGGGCATGCTGCCGCGACAGTTCGCGGGATTCGTGCAGGGACAGATTCGTCGCTTCTTCGGCGGCAGTGCGACGCAGACACTGCGGACGCAGCCGCTGACGATGCTGCGGGGCGTTGGGCCGGAGGTGGAAGAGCGGCTCGAGGAGGAAGGGATTCACGACGTTTCGGCGCTCGCGTACGCCTCGCCGCATCAACTGATGCGCTCCACCACCTTCGCTTCGCGTCAGATCGTCGACTGGATCGACGAGGCGCTGCTGATCGTGACGCTTCCGGATCACTGGCAGGCGCTCGAGAAGGTGGGCGTGACCGGGGCGATGGACCTGTCATGGTATTTCTCGAGACGGGACTCGATTGCCGCCCTGGCGACCGAGATCCGGATCAACCCGACGCTGCTCGGCGACACGATCTGCCGGCTGTACGAGGACGCTCAGGTGCGCTCCTTGTATCAGTTGTATTGGGACCATGCGGCGCCGCTGCCGAATGTCGATGGCGACCCGGCGGCGCGTACGGCAACCGATACATCGTCAGCGTCTTCGCTGTCGTTCGCGTTCAAGGCGGGAATCCAACTGGAAGCCCAGGAACGGCTCATGGCACTCGTGCGCACGAAAGCAGGAGTTCGCGACGTGATGCACACTGGAAACACCCTGACGGTGACGGTGGACGTCGCCAACCGTGAGGCGGTCGACGCCGAACTGCGGGCGATGATGGAAATCGAGCCGGTCTGAGGCCGGCCTCGCTCCTGTTAACCCTTCCGGCGGCGATGCGTATTGGAAGGTATGCATCGTCGTCATCTGAGCGTCATCGTCCTGGCTGCAGCCATCGCCGCCGCGCTCACCCCCGTGGCCGCGCGCGCCCAGGCTCGCCAGACGCAGACGGCCCCGCCGCAACGGCCGACGCCACCGGTCACGGTGTACGAGACGCAGCCTTCGTATCAGACGGTCAATGAGCTGCGCGAGCTGCTCAACCGGTATCCGCCGAACGTCCGCCTCGTCCTGCAACTCGACCCCTCGCTGCTGGATCGACCGGAGTATCTGGAGCCGTACCCCGCGCTTGCATCGTTCCTGCAGCAGCATCCCGAGATCAGGCGGAATCCGTCGTTCTTTCTCGGCGAGCCGGAGCGTCGCCGGGACGACAACGACCCGAAGCGGCAAGCCATCGATCTGATGTCGGCCGTACTCGCCGGCGGCGCGCTGTTCACGGGATTCATGGTGGTCCTCGGCGTGCTCGCGTCGTTGGTGCGCCAGCTGATTCAGGCGATGCGTGGCGAGGTGCAGCTGCCGGCGGCCGGTCAGGTCTGGTGGCGCGCGGCGGTGCGCGCGCGGATGGAAGCGGCACATACGGCCTCGCGTCCCATCACGTGGACGCAGGGTCTGGCCGCGGCCGGCGCAATCGGATTGTTCGTCGCGTTGATCGGCATCGCGTGGCCATCGCTGACGGGCTCGCTCGACTGGATCGTCGGCGAAGCCTCGCGCCTCGACCCGGCGCGCACGGAAATGGCGGGGCTGCTCGTCGACTTTCTTCGTCGCAGCCTGCCGCTGTTGATCGGGGTGGCGCTTTGTGCGGTGCTCGCCCCGGTTGCCGTGTATTTCGCGTTGTCCGACGAGTGAGCTGGTTGGATGGTTGGTGGTTGGTCGTTCGTGGTTGGGTGTCGAGTGCTTGTGACCGCAACCACGAACCACCAACCATCTAACCACCAACGAGCCCGAACACGCGCTCGGCGTTCAGCTGATACAGCTTCTTTTTGTCCTCGTCCGAGATCGGCAGGTGGTCCGTGACCTGCACTTCCTCCGGCACGTACTGATACGGATAGTCCATCGCATACAGGACGCGATCGACGCCGAGCACCTGCTGCGCGAACAGGATCACCGGTTCCCACGCCATCCCGCTCGTCGTCACGTAAATGTTCTCCCGGAAGTACTCGCTCGGCTTTCGTCTGATTGGCTTCACTCCCGGATAGCGATTCGCGGCGGCCATCGGCGCGTGCATGAAGTCGATCCGGAACAGCCAGTACGGGATCGCTTCGCCGAGGTGACCGACGACGACCCGCAGCCGCGGGAAGCGATCGAACACGCCGGCGATGATGAGCCGCAGGACATGCAGTCCGGTTTCGACGGCGAAGCCAAAGATCGCGCCGTCGAGGCCGCGCTCCATGAACGGACCGATCCAGGTGCGCGGCGGAGTGGTGGGGTGAATGTAGACCGGCACATCGAGGGCTTCAGCCGCCTCGAAAATCGCCCAGAACTTCGCATCGTCCAGGTATTCGCCGTGCGTATGCGAGTTGACGATCGCGCCACGGAGACCAAGCGTGTTGACCGCGCGATCCAGTTCCTTCGTCGCAGCGGCCGGATCCTGCGGTGCGACGGCAGCCAGACCGGCGAAGCGATCGGGGTGGCGTCCGATCGCCTCGGCCAATTGATCGTTCACCGAACGAGCCAGAGCGGTGCCGGTGACGGCGTCGAAGATCTGCACACCCGGCGCGGTGATCCCCAGGATCTGCATGTCGATGCCGGACGCGTCCATGTCCGCCAGCCGCCGCTCGCCGATGTCCTGGATCCGCGTCGACATCAGCAGTGCACGCGGATGCTGATTGGTCAGGTAATACCCGACGAGATTGCGGAATCCGGGGTCGAGATCGGCCGGAGGATCGTCCAGCAGCCGGCGATACGCGGTCAGCAGATCCGGCGTCGCGAATGCTTCTTCCGCGGCGATGCGTTTCAATGCATTGACCTCGTTTTCCACGACGTTCCGCGTGGCGTGAGCGTCTTCATCTCCAGCAGTTCGATCAGCGCGAGGCAGCGTTCGAGGACGCCGTCGCGCTCCAGCAGTGCCTGCCGCTCGATCGGATCGAGCTGTACGTACTGCGCAAGCGCGTTGACGAGATCTTCATCGGGAATAGCGGGCGGAAACTTCGGATCCGATCCGCTGCGCTCGATCAGTGCGGCGAGCAGGGCCTCGAGTCGATGCCGCTGCTGACGGATCGCCACGCGATCCGATTCGGGTACCGTCTCGGGAATCCCGTCGACCTCGGCGAGACGGTACGGTTTGCTGTGATCTTCCGCGGTGATCCGGAACTTCTCGAGGCCGCGCAGGACGATGTTGTAGCGGCCGTCGGGAAGCGGCTCGGAGTGCGTGATGACGCCCGCGCAGCCGGTCGTGTAGACTGGCGGCCGGCCTTCGTAGTTCGCTTCGTATCCCGGCTGCAGCAGCACCATGCCGATGATCCGGTCGCCTTTCAGCGCGTCGGCCGTCATCGCCCGGTAGCGCATCTCGAAGATGTGCAGCGGCAGATAGACGTTCGGGAACAGGACGGCGTTGGGGAGCGGGAAGATGGGGATGAGTGGAGGCAGCATGCCCTAATGGATCGTCTTCGTCTTCCTGTCCATGTAGTCCATCAGCACGTACTGTCCCAATGTGTACGGCGTCGTGAAATACGCCTTGCCGCGGCAGATCGCGGCGACGCGGCGGACGAACGCGACCAGGTCGTGATCGCGCGCGAGCATGAACGTGTTGATCATGATCCCCGCCTTCTGACAGGCGTTCACTTCGGCGAACGTCTCAGACACGATGAACGGGTCGAGGCCGAAGGCGTTCTTGTAGATCTGGCCGTCCGGTCTCGTCAGCGCCGACGGTTTGCCGTCGGTGATCATCACGATCTGCCGCATGTCCTTCTTCTGTCGTTCCAGGATCCGGCGGGCCAGCCGCAACCCCTCGCGCGTGTTGGTGTAATACGGGCCGACGCGCACGCGACCGAGCTGCTTGAGCGGGATCTCCTCGGCCGAGTCGTGGAACAGCACCGCGTGGAGCGAGTCGCCCGGGTACTGTGTGCGAATCAGGTGCGCGAGCGCGAGGGCGACGCGTTTGGCTGGTGTGAAGCGATCCTCGCCGTAGAGAATCATGCTGTGGCTGCAGTCGAGCATGATCACCGTCGCGCAGGAGCTTTGATACTCGCTCTGCGCCACCATCAGATCCTCGTACTCGACGTCGATTGAAAACGCTCCGGGCCGCCTGAAGGCGGCCCCCACGTCTCCATCGTGCGCCCCGGGCCGCCTGAAGGCGGCCCCCACGTCTCGATCGTGCGCCCCGGGCCGCCTGAAGGCGGCCGCCACGTCTCCATCGTGCGCCCCGGGTCGCCTGAAGGCGGCTTCCACGTCTCCATCGTGCGTCCCGGGTCGCCTGAAGGCGGCCCCTCCATCTGCAGGGGACGCGGGGGCCACCTTGGAAGTCGTAGGGGTCACCTTCAGGTGGCCCTCGCCAGCGCTGATCCGCTGTACTGCGTTGAGGATCGTGCTGCTGGGATCGATGTTGAGCGTGTCGCCGAACTCGTACGGCTTCGGCGCCGCAATCGCTTCGACGCCGGTGCTCAGGTGACGCGTGTCGTGCCGGCCGGCGCTGCTGCGGCCAATCGAGCCGAGCAGATCGCGCAGCGCGCGGTAGCCGAGGAAGTCGAGCGCTTTGTCGGTGACTTCGAACTTCACGGGGCCCGCGTCCTCGCCCATCCCGCCACCGACGCCGCGTCGACGTTGCCGCTCGCCCTCGAGATCCGGCGCACTGGTGACGAATCCCTGCTCCATCATCTTCTCGATGATCTGCTGGATCAGATCTTCGAGCTGCTGCCGCGCCCCCTCCTGATCGCCGTCGGCCGGTTCGCCGAGCAGCTGCTGCAGTGCTTCGTCCGACAACACGCCGCCGCTGAACAGCGCCTCGAGAATCGCGTCGTGCAGCGCCTGCATGGTGCGATCCTCGTCGCCGCCTGACGGATCCATCCACGGATTGCTGAATCCGCTCGAGAGGAGCAGATCGGAGAGCTTCGACACCAGATCTTCGATGTCGATCTGGTCGAGCAGGTCGCCGGTGTATTTGGTGTAGCGGTATTTCATTGGGTGGTCGATGGTGGGTGGTGGATGGTGGTTACTCGTCGGGAGTGCATCGCCGCGCCTGTGCCTTGTTGTCGCATTTCACTCAGCCACGACCCACGATCGACCATCCACCAACCAACTCAGTTGTAATACTTTTTCTTTCCTTGTGGAACTCTCGGAGGGGGCGTGTCCTCGTCGAAGCTCGCCTCGCGCGACGGGCGGCGCACCGGCGTATCGGCGCCGTGATACCCGCGCTCCTCGCTGCGACTGATCTTCTTGGTCGCGTACAGCCCTTCGAGCACGAAGTCGATCCCCGCCGCCAGCAGCGGCGCCGGCGCCTGCTTCGCGATTCCGGCAGCGTGCGCCAGGTCGATCAGACCCTGCACCTCGCGCGCGTGCGCCAGCACCTCTTTGGCGCTCATCGTGTCGCTCAGCTGCAGCGACCCTCCGAGATCGAACCACTCGATCACCTGGCGAGTTTCCAGGTGCGACAGGTACGCCTCGGCGACGTTCGCGACGGCGGCGCGTATGAGCTCGCGCGCGACCGTCTCGGCCCCTTTGAGCTCGCCTTCGTACTCCATCTCGAACTTGCCCGTGATGGATGGCAGCGCCGCATAGACGTCAGTGACTCGTGCGACCGACGTTTCTTCTCCGGCCGTCAACGCCCGCCGTTCCGCGTTCGAGACGACGTTCTCCATGGCCGAGATCGGGAGACGCTGGCTGACGCCCGAACGCTTGTCGATTCGCCGATCCTGCCGCGCCTGAAACGCAATCTCCTCGACGATCTCCGCCACGAAGTTCGGAATCTCCGCCTGCGGTGCCGAGCCGTTGCGCGCGAGCCACGCTTCCTGCGCCGTGATGACCATGGCATCGGCGCGGCCCGCCGGATAGTGTGTGCGGATCTCCGAGCCGATCCGATCCTTGAGCGGCGTGATGATCTTGCCGCGCGCCGTGTAGTCCTCAGGGTTCGCCGTGAACGCGATCAGCACGTCGAGCGGCAGACGTACGGGGTAGCCCTTAATCTGGACGTCGCCTTCCTGCAGGATATTGAACAGACCGACCTGGATCTTGCCCGCGAGGTCCGGCAGCTCATTGATCGCGAAAATCCCGCGATTGGCCCTCGGCAGCAGCCCGTAGTGCATCGTCAGCTCGCTCGAGAGCTGCAGTCCCGACTTGGCCGCCTTGATCGGATCGATGTCGCCGACCATGTCGGCGATCGTGACGTCCGGTGTGGCCAGCTTCTCGACGTACCGCGAGTCGCGTCCAAGCCATACGACTGGCGTGTCATCGCCCTCGGCCGCGATCCGCGCACGACAGGCACCACAGATCGGATCGAGAGGATCGTCGTTGATCTCGCAGCCGGGAATGACCGGGATCTGCTCGTCGAGCAGGGTGACGAGCGCGCGCAGCAGCCGCGTCTTTGCCTGGCCGCGCAGGCCGAGCAGGATGAAGTTGTGCTGCGATAAGAGTGCGTTCACCAGCTGCGGGATGACGGTGTCGTCGTAGCCGACGATCCCCGGGAACAGCGGTCCGCCCGCGCGCAGCTTGCGTATGAGGTTTTCGCGAACTTCCTGGTGCACGCTGCGGCGCGGCACGCTGCCGGCCTCAACTGCGCGCCGGAGCTCGCCCAAGGTAGATACGGCCCCCGCTTTCAGCATACGTGGATTCTATAAGATGAAGCGCGCGTGAGTTTCCTCGATCGATCGCCGCCCCGAGTCTTCGCCCATCGCGGTGGCTGCGCCCTGGGTCCCGAGAACACGATCGCGGCGTTCGATATCGGGATGGCCACCGGCGCCGACGGTCTCGAGTTCGATGTGCACCTCTCGTCCGACGGTGTTCCCATCGTTCACCACGATGACACATTGGAGCGCACCACGGATGGAGGCGGACCGGTGGCCGCGCGAACGGCGGCTGAGCTCGCCAGGGTCGATGCGGCTGCCCGATTCGTCGATGCGCGCGGCTCGCATCCCTTCAAAGGCCAGGGAATCGGCGTGCCGAGGCTCGCCGACGTGCTCGCTCGCTACAGGGATATTCCCCTGATCATCGAGATGAAGGTCGATAGCGAAGCCATGGGCGAAGCGGTCGCGACGGCGGTCCGTCGCGCCGACGCGGCTGAACACGTGTGCGCCGCCGGTTACGGCGCGCGCTCGATGGCGGCGGCACGGCGCGCGCTTCCCGAGATGGCCACCAGCGCGTGCATGCCGGAAGTGCGACTGGCGTTCTATCGCTCATGGGCCGCTTGCCCGGTCCGGCATCCGCGCTATCAGGTCTACCAGGTCCCCGAATGGGCCGGCCGCCTTCGCATCGTCTCACCGCGATTCATCCGTCACGCGCATCGAGCCAACGTCATCGTGCAGGTCTGGACCATCGACGAGCAGCCGGACATGGAACGGCTGTTGTCCTGGGGCGCCGATGCCTTGATCTCGAATCGGCCCGACCTCGCGGTACGGGTTCGGGACGCATTTGTGAGTGAGACAAGCGGACGGGCGATTCGATAGATCCTTGCTCGATAACTGCCAAGTCACTGACGCTAAGACCAGCTCCCCACTCCCAACACGTGATCGAACGCTTGGGAGTTGGCTCGGGCGTCAGGGAGTTGGAAGTTGGGAGTTGACATGCTTCCGCCGACCTATCAGGACATCCTCGACGCCCGGGCTCGCGTCTACGCGCACATGCGCCCGTCGCCGCTGATGCGCCACCCGCTGCTCGACGAGTGGATCGGCGCGCCGGTGTGGGTGAAACACGAGAACCACAATCCGACCGGCGCGTTCAAGATCCGCGGTGGGCTGAACCTGGTTTCGCAGCTGTCGCCCGATGAACGCCGCCGTGGCGTGATCACGGCGAGCACGGGCAATCACGGTCAGTCGATTGCGTTCGCCTGTCGCGAAGTCGGCGTCGCCTGTCGCATCGTCGTTCCGGTGGGAAACAATCCAGACAAGAACGCGGCGATGCGGGCGCTGGGGGCCGAGGTCGTCGAACACGGCCGCGATTTCGACGAAGCGCGCGAGCATGTGGAATCGATCGTGGAACGTGAGGGACGGCGCTACGTGCACTCGGCCAACGAGCCGCATCTGATCGCCGGCGTCGGCACGTACGCCCTCGAAATCTTCGACGAGCTGCCGGAGGTCGACTACGTCTTCGCGCCGATCGGCGGCGGCAGCGGCGCATGCGGCTGCTGTCTCGTGCGCACCGCGCGCGGGTCTCGCGCGAAGGTGATTGGTGTGCAGGCGTCGCGGGCCGACGCATTTACTCGCTCCTGGCGCGGACCCGAGCGCGTCACCCTGGAGCGCGCCGACACGTTCGCGGAGGGCGTCGCGACGCGGACTACCTATGACCTGACCTACGGGATCCTCAAAGCCGAGCTGGATGACGTCGTGACGCTCGAGGAGGACGAACTCCGAACGGCCTTACGGGAAGCGCTGCAGCGGACCCACAATCTGGTGGAGGGTGCGGGCGCGGCGTCCATCGCGGCGGCACGCCAGTATGGCCCCGCACTCGTGGGCAAAGCGGTCGTCTGTGTCATGAGCGGAGGCAATGCCGACATGGGCACGCTGGCGCGTGCCCTGTGTAGCTAGGTTGCTGGGCGGATGGGTAGCTGGGTCAAAGCACTTGCCCTTGGGTGGCTAGACGGCAAGCGGCTAAGGTGTCAAAGCAGTTGCTCCACAAACGACCGAGCAACCCTCAGCCCATCAACCCCTAGCAACCCAGCTACCCAGCAACCAAGCTACCAGCCTCAGCTACCGGTTGGCCGGTATTGCATGCAGCGTTTTTTCACGCCATGATGGGGTTCTCCTTATTACCCTGTTTTCAGGAGGACTCCGGGATGCGGCGTTTTGTTACATACGTGTTGACGCTGACGCTCGTCGCCGCGGTTGCCGTGCGCGCGGCGGACAAGGTGCAGACGGTCGAAGAGCTCGACAAGGCCATGAAGAAGATCGGCCCTGCCCAGCAGGCCGTCAGCAAAGCCATCCAGGCGATGAACTACGCGGAGGCGAAGAAGCAGCTGGACGCGATCGAACTGGAACTGAAGGACGCGCAGAACTTCTGGTCCGTGAAGAAGCGCGAGGATGCGACCAAGTTCACGCAGGACACCCTGACGAAGATCGAGAGCCTGAAGAAGCTGCTCGAAACGAAGGCCCCGGACCCGATGGCCATCACAACCAGCTACCGTGAGGTCGGCACCGCGTGCGCAACCTGCCACCGTGTCTACCGCACGACGGACGACAACAATAACTTCATCATCAAACCGGGAACGGTCTCCTAGCCGCTCCGCTGTCAACTCCCAACTCACTGACGCTCGACCAACTCCCAACTCCCAAACCGCTTCGGCGCGAACGTTTGGGAGTTGGCGCACGCGTCACGCCTGTCTCAGCCTCAGCGCCGCTGTTCGATCGGGACCATTCCCAATCAATTTACGCGTCGGTGTCATCGCGTAGCGCGATCCGTTACAGCGTGCTCGTAGCGTAAGGGCCTGCACCGGCGCTTCTGCAGCCGGGTTCGTCATTCAACCCTCGCGAGATCACGCATGACACTTCGACGTCTTCAGTCAATTCTGATTGTTCTGTGCTCGATGCTTCTCTCAATCGGCGCGGGTTCGCCTGATGCCCCCGTTCGCGTCGACGCAAGGGACGGTTCGGTGCGGGTATACGTCGCCGAGCGGCTCTTTACCGTCCTCAACACCGACGCCGAGGCGCGGAAGCCGTATCTCCATCCGTTGAATGCGGCCTCCGGCACGCGTGTCACGCGCGCGTTTCCCATGGAGACCGTGAAAGGGGAGAGCACCGATCACCCGCATCAGCGCGGCGTGTGGATCGGAGCGGAGGATCTGAGCGGCAACGACTTCTGGGAGAACGAGCGCTCCTACGATCGGCCGCGGCGCGGCACCGTTGCGCTGACCGGCATCACGGACGTGCGCAGTGGTGCGGCTGATGGGGGATTCTCGCTGCACGCCAACTGGACTGCCGAAGACGGCGCCGTGCAGCTGGTGGAGGACCGCGCCATGCGGTTCAGCGGAACGAGCCGCGATCGCACGATTGACATCGACCTCCGCCTCACCGCCAGGGTCCCGGTGACGTTTGCCGACAACCATGACGCGATTCTCGGACTTCGGCTCGGCACCGCGTTCGAAGAGGGGAACGGCGGGAAGGCGGTGAACGCCGAGGGCGTGACCGGATGGGAGCGACTGCGCGGCACGCGTTCGGCGTGGGTGGACTGGAATGCCGACGTCGCTGGCGAGCGCATTGGCGTCGCTGTGATGGACCACCCCGAGAACTTCCGGTTCCCGACACCGTGGCACGTTCGCGACTACGCGCTTCTGTTCGCGAGCCCCTTCGCCTTCCGCGACTACTCGCCGAAGGCTCCCGATGGAAGCCTGGCGATGAAGGTCGCGGATCAACTGCGGCTGCGCTATCGGATTTTCGTTCATGGCCCGGACGCCGACGTCGCCGCGGCATTCAGGAGTTTTTCCGGGCGATGAGCGCACGCGCGCTTCTCCTGAGCATCGTCGTGGTCGCGATGGTCCCGAGGGCGTCGTTCGCCTCCGAGGGCGCCATCGCTGGTCGCGTCACCGCCGGTTCGGATCGCGCGCCGGTCGCTGGAGCCGTCGTGCAGTTGCGCGGCGGAGCGCATGAAGAACGTCGCGTCAGCGATCAGGACGGGCGATTCGTCTTCGAGGCCGTCGACCCGGATCGCGTGCACACACTTGTTGTCGAGGCGCCGAATTTCCAGCAGATCGTTCGCCCATCGCTCGTCGTTCGTGACGGCGGACGTCTCACCGTGGACGTGCATCTGGAGCTTGCAGCCGCCAGTTATCTGGTGCGCGTCGACGCCGAATCGGCGCCCATCACATCGGCGGACGTTCGTCAGTCGATCGAGCAGAGGGACATCGACGCGCTGCCGACCGTCACCGGCTCGACGGCGAAGCTCGCGCTGCTGGATCCGCACGTGCGACAAGCCATCGGCCTGGGCGCGGACTTTCAGGACGCGAATCGACTGTCGATCAATGCGGCCTCGTACCGGCACACCGGATACGTCATCGACGGCGTCTCCGCCTACGACTGGATCTATGCGAACGCGCCGCAGCTCGCCGTGAGCCGGACCTCCGTTCGCGATCTGCAGGTCGTGACGGGTCCCACCCCGGCGCAATTCGGCTTGTCGGCGAGCGGGGTGATTGCCATTACCACGGCGTCGGGCGCCGAGCGGACTGGTGGAGAAGTCTTCGGATTGATGCGTCCGAGCGGACTGCAGGCCAAACCACCGGTCTCCGTCTTTCGAGTGCCGAACGAACGTAGCGAATGGGGAGCTGATGCGGGAGGCCCGTTGACAGCCGCTCACGCGTTCTACTTCGCGAGCTATCAGCGGACCGAGCTGGACCGCGGATCGTTCATCCAGTCTCCGCAGCCGCGGTTCTTCACCGGTCATTCGCGGGACCAGCAGGTGCTCCTGAGGCTCGATCGGCCGCTGCGCACTCACGCGCTGACGCTGCGTCTCAACGGCAGTGAGTCGACGACGGACAACGCCAACGATCGCGTGGGAGGGTTCAATCAACCGAGCTTCGGCCGCCGATCGCACGCGCAATCGACCGGTGGCTTGCTCACGGAACGGATGGCGAACGGGAACAGTGTCAACGACGTACGAGTGTCACTGACCTCCTATGTGCCCGATTCGGCCAAGCCTCTCGATCGATCGGTGCAGATCGTGAGACCCAACTACGCCACCACCGGCTATTCGACGGACAACTGGGTCCATGCGCGCACGTGGCAGCTCGCCGACCACCTGACGATCACGCGGGGACGGCACACGATGACTGCCGGCGGCGAGCTCGTATGGCTCCACGCTCGCGATTACTCGTTCACGCCGCTCGGGACCTACACGTACGCGCCAGGTCCGCCGCGCGCCGACGATCACCCGACGACCTACAGCCAGACGTTCGGTGCAGCCGATCTGTCGTACGGCCAGACGCAGGGCAGCGTCTTCGTCCAGGACGAGATTCGGGCGACGCCGCGCGTATCAGTGAACGTCGGCGTGCGATACGAGGCACAGTCCATCACCGATTCGCGCGCGAACGTCGGCCCTCGCGCCGCCGTGACATGGGCGCCTGGTGATGATTCCCGCACGAGGATTCGCGCGGGCGGCGGCGTCTATTACGACCAGTACTACCTGTATCTGACGCGGCGCTTCATCACACTCGGGCCGCGCGCGCCGCAAGCGAGCTACTCCTGGAGTTGGGAGGACCCCGGCTTTCCTGCGTTTCCTGCGTCGTTCACGACCGCGCCGACAGGGCGGCAAGCCGGTGCGCGCGACATCATGATTCCGGCCGACCGGTTGCTCAATCCCGTCAGTCCGCAAATGCGCGTGGGGATCGAGCGCGATGTGAGAGGGATGACGATCGAGGCCGCGGCGCTGCATTCGCGGACGTATCGGCAGATGCGTGTCAACGACATCAACCATCCCGCGCCGTTCGTCCGGACTGGCGCGAACCAGATTCGCTCCACGCAAGCCGCCAACGCAACCCGGCCGTACACGGTCTACGAAGGTGTGGTCGTTCGTGACATCGCCGTCGTCGAGAACACGGCGGAAAGCACGTACACGTCACTCGACGTCGGGCTGACCAGGCGATCCGGACGGACGCGGTTCGCCGCGCACTACCTGTGGTCGGCGTCGACCGCCTACGCCATGTTCTATGGCGACGCGAACAGCGGCGTTCCCAACGAGTGGTACGACGATCTCGATCGTGGTGAACGCGGCCCCAGCGACTTCCACCAGCCGCACCGGGTGGTGGTCACAGCGACGCTGCCGGTGTGGGCGGGCTTCGAAGCGTCGTTCGTGTCGGTTGCGGCATCAGGACTTCCGGTGAATCCGATTACCGGCCGAGACAACAACGGCGACAGCTACACCGTCGATCGACCCGTTGGGCTGGAACGGAACTCGTTTCGTGGACCGTCGCAGTTCAACCTCGATCTGGCGATCGTGCGACCGTTCCGCGTCGTCAACAACGTCCGAACGGAACTGCGACTCGAGGCGTTCAACGTCACCAATCACCGCAACTACATCCGGGTGAACAACGTCTACGGCGAGGGTCCCGATCCGTTGCCCACGTTTCTGACACCCGTGGCAGGCATCGGCAACGCCGATCCGTCGCGCCAGCTCCAGTTCGGACTGAGGCTGATGTTCTAGGAGCTTTTGCGATCAAGAAGCGTGCGCGCCTTTTCGATCACGTCGTCCATCATCGCCGGCGTGAGCTTCCCGGTGTTCGTGTTCTGCCGGCTCGGGTGGTAGCACCCGACTAGCCATGGCGGCACGCCGCTTCGGTCACCGTCAATGCGCACGATCGCGCCGTGACCGAACGCCGGTCGTGGCGTGAATCGGATGCCGCGACGCTGCAGCAATTGCAGCCACGCATCGAACCCGATCTTGCCGAGCGCGACGACGACGTGTACGCGCGACAACTGCTGGACTTCCGCGTCGAGATGATCGAGACACTGCGCGATCTCGTCGGGCAGCGGCTTGTTGTCCGGTGGCGCGCAGCGAACGGCCATCGAGATGAACGCATCGCGAAGACGCAGGCCGTCGTCCGGATCGTTCGAGGTCGAGATGTTCGCAAAGCCGGCGCGATGAAGCGCGGCCATCAGGAAGTCGCCCGAACCGCCGATGCCGTCGCCGGTGAACACGCGCCCTGTGCGATTGGCGCCGTGAGCCGCCGGCGCGAGACCGACGAGCAACAGGTTCGCGCGCGGATCGCCGAAACCAGGTACGGGACGTCCCCAGTACTCGTGATCGCGATACGCGCGCTTCTTCTCCTGCGCCACGCGAGCGCAGTACGAGCGCAGCCGTGGACAACGCTCGCATGACACGATTGCATGATGAACATCAGCAAGGCGAGTCAGCCGAAGGGCGGTCGAAACAGGCTTCATCGATCTCGTTCACGGTAATAGAATGATTAGGTTTTGGTCGCCCCATCTTAGCCGGAGAGGATCACGTACCCATGCGTAATACCGCACCAAAAGACCCAGCGGAGCTCGAGGCGCTCGAAACCCGAGAGTGGCTCGACTCACTGGACTACGTGCTCCAGTCCGGCGGCGCGGCGCGAGTCAATCGCCTCCTCCGTGAGCTCAGCGATCACGCTCGTCGCAACGGAGTCCGGCAACCCTTTACCGCCAACACGCCCTATATCAACACCATCCCCGCAGCCGAACAGCCGCCGTTCCCCGGAAGCCGCGAAGTCGAGCGCCGCATCAAGAGTCTCGTGCGCTGGAACGCGCTGGCCATGGTCGTCAAGGCGAACAAGCTCGAGGAAGGGATTGGCGGTCACATCTCCACGTTCGCATCGGCCGCCACGCTCTACGAGGTCGGGTTCAATCACTTCTTCAAGGGCAAAGGATCCGATCACGACGGCGACGTCATCTACTTCCAGGGCCACGCCGCGCCGGGCATCTACGCGCGCGCGTTTCTCGAAGGGCGTCTGAGCGCGGAGAAGCTGGCGAACTTCCGTCGCGAGTTGCTCGACGGCGGGGGACTGTCGTCCTATCCGCACCCATGGCTGATGCCGGAGTTCTGGGAGTTCCCGACCGTCTCGATGGGGCTGGGACCGATCTGCTCGATCTATCAGGCGCGCTTCATGCGCTACCTCGAGGACCGCGGCCTCAAGAAGCGGTCGAACTCGAAGGTGTGGGCGTTCCTCGGCGATGGCGAGACCGACGAACCGGAAACGCTCGGCGCCATCACGCTCGCCTCCCGCGAGAAGCTCGATAACCTGATCTTCGTCATCAACTGCAACCTGCAGCGGCTCGACGGTCCCGTTCGCGGCAACGGGCAGATCATTCAGGAGCTCGAGGCGATCTTCCGGGGCGCCGGCTGGAACGTGATCAAGGTGCTGTGGGGCAGCGAGTGGGATGCGCTGCTCGAGAAGGACAAGGACGGCCTGCTCGTCAAGCGCATGGGCGAGGTCGTCGACGGTGAATATCAGAAGTACGCCGTCGAATCCGGTGAGTACGTCCGCAAGCATTTCTGGGGCAAGCATCCGCAGCTGCTCGACATGGTCAAGCACCTGTCCGACGAGCAGCTGAAGAAGCTCACGCTCGGCGGACACGATCCGAGCAAGGTCTACGCTGCCTACAAGGCCGCCGTCGAGACCACCGGTCAACCGACCGTTATCCTGGCGAGGACCATCAAGGGATACGGAATCGGCGAAGCAGGCGAAGGCAAGAACATCACGCATCAGCAGAAGAAGCTGAACGAAGAGGAGCTCAAAGCCTTCCGCACCCGCTTCGGGATTCCGATCGGCGACGACGAAGTGGTCAAAGCGCCTTTCTATCGTCCCGCCGACAGCAGTCCCGAGATGGCCTACATGATGGACCGGCGGAAACAACTGGGTGGGTTCGTTCCCTCCCGCCGCGTCCTGGTCGAGCCGCTCAAGACAGACACCCTCCCCGAGCTCTTCTCCGAATTCCACAAAGGCAGCGACGGTCGCAAGGCATCGACGACGATGGTGTTCGTGCGGATGCTGGCAAAGATGCTGAAGGACAAGGAGCTGGGTGAGCTGATCGTGCCCATCGTGCCCGACGAAGCGCGAACATTCGGCATGGAGGCGCTGTTCCGTCAGGTCGGGATCTACTCGCACTCCGGTCAGCTCTATGAGCCGGTCGACATGGACACGCTCCTCTACTACAAGGAAGCGAAGGAGGGGCAGATCCTCGAGGAAGGGATCACGGAAGCGGGCTCGATCTCGTCGTTCATCGCGGCCGGCAGCGCCTACGCGACGCACGGCATCAACACGATCCCGTTCTTCATCTATTACTCGATGTTCGGCATGCAGCGTGTTGGCGATCTGGTGTGGGCGGCCGCCGACACGCGCACGCGCGGGTTCCTGCTCGGTGGCACCGCCGGTCGCACCACGCTCGCCGGTGAAGGGCTGCAGCATCAGGATGGGCACACCCACCTGTTCTCGCTGGCCGTGCCCAACCTCGTTTCCTACGACCCGGCCTACGCGTACGAGATCGCCGTCATCATCGAGGACGGCATCCGCCGGATGTACAAGGATGGCGAGAGCATCTTCTACTACCTGACGTTGATGAACGAGAACTACGAGATGCCGCCGATGCCCGAAGGCGCCAGGGAAGGCATTCTCAAGGGGATGTATCGCTTCCGCGCGTCGGACAAGAAGAAGGCGAAGATGCGCGCGCAGTTGCTCGGCAGCGGCGCCATCCTCAACGAGGTCATCACGGCGTCGCAGATCCTCGAAGAGAAGTACGACGTGGCGACCGACGTCTGGAGCGTGACCAGCTATCAGGAACTGTACAGGGACGGTCACGCGGTCGAGCGCTGGAATCGCCTGCATCCGGGGGAGAAGCCGCGCGTGCCCTGGGTCACGCAGTGCCTCGGCGCCTCCGAAGGCGTGATCGTCGCCGCGTCCGATTATGTGAAGGCGCTGCCCGATGCGATCGATCGGTGGATGCCGCGGCGCCTGACGTCGCTCGGCACCGACGGCTTCGGCCGCAGCGAAGGGCGCACGTCGCTCCGCGACTTCTTCGAGGTCGATGCGAAGTTCGTCGTCGCCACGACGCTGGCCGAGCTGGCGCGCGACGGCAAAGTCGATGTGGCCCTCGTGCAAAGTGCGATCAAGGAACTGGGGATCAATCCGGAGAAGCCGAATCCTGCGATCACGTAGGAATCAGGTATCGGGTATCAGGATTCAGGGCTGGGCTAGGAATCAGGCCTGATTCTTTCAAGGATCACTTTGACCGAATTCAAAGTTCCAGAACTGGGCGAAAACGTCGCCGGCGGCGACGTCACCCGCGTCCTGGTGAACGTGGGAGATACCATCGCCCGTGACCAGCCGGTCCTCGAGCTGGAGACCGACAAGGCGACGATCGAAGTTCCATCCTCCGTCGCAGGAGTGATCAAAGAGGTCAAGGTCAAATCCGGCGACAAGGTCAAGGTCGGCGCCGTCGTGCTGACGGTCGACGACGCGGCGGCTGGAAACGGTGCCGGCGCGGCCGCTGCGACGAAGTCGCAGAAAGAAGACGCTGCCGCGAAACCTCAGAAGGAAGAAAAGCCGACGCAACCAGCGGTCGATCAGAAACCTGCGGCCGCTCCGGAACAAAAAGCGGACTCGGACGCGCCACCTGCACAGGAGCCGCGCGACTCCAAGGTGATCTCGATGCCGCAGCGCTCGGCTCAGGAAGGGGCGCCATCTGCGCCGGCTCCTGCCGCCGACCGCGGCCCGTCGGCACCCGCGTCGCCGTCCGTCCGTCGTCTCGCGCGCGAGATCGGCGTCGACATCAACGACGTCCAGGGGACCGGGCCGGAAGGCCGCATCACGCAGGAAGACGTCAAGGAGCAGGCACGGCGCATCTTGAGCAGCGTCGGCGCCGCCGGTACGTCCGCCGCCGGCGCGGTTGCGCGAGCCGTGCGTCCGTTGCCGGATTTCATGAAGTGGGGCGAGGTCGAGCGTCAGCCGTTGAGTAACATCCGGCGATCGACGGCCGAACATCTCAGCTTCGCGTGGAATGCGATTCCGCACGTCACGCAGTGCGACAAGGCCGACATCACCGCGCTCGAGGAGCTGCGGAAGAAATACAAGGAGCAGGTCGCGAAGGCCGGCGGCAACCTGACGGTCACCGCGATGCTGGTGCGGATCCTCGCCACCGCGGTGACGCAGTTCCCGCAGTTCAACGCGTCGCTCGACATCGAACGCGGTGAGCTCGTGTTCAAGAAGTACGTGAACATCGGCGTCGCCGTCGACACCGATCGCGGGTTGCTCGTGCCGGTGATCCGCAACGCCGATCGGAAGAACATCTCGCAGATTGCCGTCGAGCTCAATCAGCTCGCGGCCAAGGCGCGCGACCGCAAGCTGACGCTCGAGGAGATGAGCGGCGGCGGGATGAGCATCTCGAATCTCGGTGGCATCGGTGGCACCTACTTCACGCCGATCGTCAACTGGCCCGAGGTCGCGATTCTTGGCGTGTCACGCGGTGCATACGAGCCGGTCTGGCAAAACGACGCATTCGAACCGAGGTTGATGCTGCCGCTGTCGCTCTCCTACGATCACCGGGTCATCGATGGCGCGGACGCGATGCGCTTCCTGCGCTGGGTGGTCGAGGCGGTCGAGCAGCCCTTCCTTCTCTCCTTGATCGGGTAATCGGCGTCCAATTCATAAATGGCTTCTGAGTCGATTCAACTCGTTGTGCTCGGGGCGGGCCCCGGTGGGTACGCCGCCGCCTTCTACGCCGCCGATCTCGGAATGCAGGTCGCCCTGATCGACATGGAGAAGAACCCCGGCGGCGTGTGTCTGTACCGCGGGTGCATCCCCTCCAAGGCTTTGCTGCACGTTGCCAAGGTCATCGACGAGGCGAAACATGCGGACCGATGGGGTGTGGCGTTCGAAGAGCCGCGCATCGACGTCGACAAACTCCGCGGCTTCAAGCAGGGCGTCGTCGACAAGCTGACGGCCGGGGTCGGCAGCGTCGCCAAGCTGCGCAAGGTCAAGTTCATCCAGGGTCGCGCAACGCTGACCGGCCCGACGTCGCTGACCGTCGCCGGCGCGAACGGCAACACCGACGTGCAGTTCGAGCACCTGATCCTCGCGACCGGGTCGCATCCGACGAAGATTCCGTCGTTGTCGATCGAGAGTCCACGGATGATGGACTCGACCAGCGCGCTCGAGTTGCCCGACGTGCCGCAGTCGCTGCTCGTGATCGGCGGCGGATACATCGGGCTCGAGCTCGGAACCGTCTACGCGACACTCGGCAGCAAGGTATCGGTCGTCGAGATGACCCCAGGTTTGTTGCCTGGCGCGGATCGCGATCTCGTCGCGGTGTTGGAGAAGCGGCTGAAGGGCCTGTTTGCCAGCATCATGCTGAACACGAAAGTCGTGAAGGTCATCGAGGATGGCACGGGCATCCGCGTGACGTTCGAGGGCGGAGACGGTGGTAGCGGCGGACCTTCAGGTCCGTCGGAACAAGTGTTCGAGCGCGTCCTCGTCGCGGTCGGACGACGTCCCAACTCGAACGTTCCGGGTCTCGACGCGACGCACGTCAAGGTGGACGCCAAAGGGTTCATCGAAACCGACAGGCAGCGGCGTACCGCCGAGCCGACGATCTTCGCGATTGGCGACGTCGCCGGCGAGCCGATGCTGGCGCACAAGGCGTCGCACGAAGCGCGCGTGGCCGTGGAGGCGATTGCCGGACACAAGGCGGTCTTCGAACCGCAGGCGATTCCCGCCGTCGTGTTCACCGATCCGGAGATCGCCTGGTGCGGCATGACCGAAGCACAGGCCCAGGCCGAAGGCGTGGAGTTCGAGGTCGCGAAGTTTCCGTGGGGCGCTCTGAGCCGGGCGATCACCGTCGATCGTCCCGAAGGGCTGACGAAGCTCATTGTGGAGAAGAGCACCGGCCGCATCCTCGGTGTCGGTCTGGCCGGTTCCGGGGCTGGTGAGTTGATCGCGGAAGGCGCGCTGGCGATCGAAATGGGTGCGTCCGCCGAAGATCTGAAGCTGGTCATCCATCCGCACCCGACGCTGTCGGAGTCGCTGATGGAGGCGGCGGAGGTCTTCTTCGGCCAGAGCACGCACGTCTACAAGCCCAAGCGGAAATAGATGGTGTTGGTGGACGGTAGATAGTGGGTTGCTCCCCTTCGTGGGGGTCGCCTTTAGGCGGCCCGGAGGCACGTCCATGAAGACGCTGCTCGTCGCCGTCGCATTCGGCACGTCAGATATTGTCATCGCCGCCCAAGCGCCCGCGAGACCTTCGCGGCTCCGCGCTGTCGAACCCGGAGAGTGCAGTCGTAGGGTCCGCCGTCAGGCGGACGTCGGGAGCACCGAATGAAATACATCGTCACCGCCAGCTGCTTCGCGTTGTTCATTGCGACCGCGTTCGCGCAGGCACCGACGCCGCCTGCCTCAGTGCCGCCCGCGATGCGGGCGCACATCGACGCGGCGAAGGCCGCCGCGGGCATGGAATGGGAGGCGGTCCAGACCGCGGTCTGCAATTCAGCGGTTGCGTTGCTGAATCCACCGGCTGCGCGCGGCCGTGGGGCCGGTGCACGGGCTGGTGGTCCTCCTGCGCCGCCGGCACGCGAGACGTGGCATGCCGATCCCGTCAAGGTCTTCGACAACCTGTATTTCGTCGGGATGACCGACTATTCCGCCTGGGCGATCACGACGTCGCAGGGCATCATCCTGCTCGACGCGATCTACGACTACTCGATTCAGGACGAAGTCGACGAAGGGCTGAAGGGGCTCGGATTGAACCCGGCCGACATCAAATACGTGATCGTCAGCCACGGCCATGTCGATCACGCCGGCGGCGCGAAGTACCTCCAGGAGAAATACCACGCGCGGTTGATCATGTCGGCGGCCGACTACGACCTGCTCGACCAGCAGAACCCGTCGTGGAAACCGAAGCGCGACATGCTCGCGACCGATGGTATGAAGCTGACGCTCGGAGACGACACGCTGACGCTGTATCTGACGCCGGGACACACCGAGGGGACGATCTCCACGATCATCCCGCTGCGCGAGGGGCGCGACCGCCACGTCGCCGCGGCATGGGGCGGGACGACGTTCAACTTCGGCCCCATTCGCCCGCGTATCGAGGCCTACCACAAGTCCGCCGACCGGTTCCGCGACATCGCGGCACGCGCCGGCGCGGACGTGATGCTGTCGAACCACACGCCGTACGACCGGAGCAAGATCAACCTGCCGCTGATGTCAACGCGGAAACCCGGCGAGAAGAACCCTTATGTGGTGGGACGCGATGGTGTGCGCCGCTTTCTGAACGCCGTCGACGAGTGCGCCCAGGCGGCGTTGGCCGGACTCACGTAAGGCTGGTTGGTGGTTCGTAGTTATTGGTGGTGGCTATCGAATGCATGCGCGCCATGCGTTTCGATGCGTCACCGCGATTGAAACGATTTTGCTGTTTACAATCACGAATCACGAATCAAAGATCAGAATTGACGTCGTAGGGGCCGTCAGACGGCCCGTGCAGAAATCGGACATGCATTCGTAGGGGCCGCCTTCAGGCGGTCCATGTGGAGGCAGGTGAATGGAGGTCGTTCCGGTCAAGATCGTGCCGCGCGGGTTCGGCGAGACAGCGCGACGCGACTGGTGGTTCATGGATCCGCTGCTCCCGTTCATCGTGTTGACCTCGTTCGTGGTCTACGCGACGTGGGCCGCCTTCCAGAACGGGTATTACACGTGGGGGCCGTACCTGTCGCCGTTCTACGCACCAGTCCTGTGGGCGTCACCCGGTGATACGGCGGGCCTCGAGCACGCGTGGTTCGGCGTCAAACCGGACTGGATCCCCGCGTTCCTCCCGTTCTCGCCAGCGCTGTTGATCCTCCCGTTTCCCGGTCTCTTCCGCGTCACCTGTTACTACTATCGCGGCGCCTACTACAAATCGTTCTGGGCGGACCCGCCATCATGCGCCGTCGGTGAACCGCGTGGACTGAGCTACTGGGGCGAACGGTGGTTCCCGTTGATTCTGCAGAACGTCCATCGCTACTTCGCGTACATCGCGGTCATCTTCCTCTTCCTGCTCGCCTACGATGTGTGGCTAGCGGTCTGGTGGCCGGATGCGGCAACCGGTGGCGTGAAGTTCGGCATCGGTTTCGGAACCATAGTCCTTGCCGTGAATGTCGTGCTCCTGAGCGGCTACGCGCTTGGCTGTCACTCCATTCGCCACGTCGTCGGCGGCCGTGGGGACGAAATCTCCAGGTCGGGCGTGCGCGAGGCCTGCTACAACTGCTCGAGCGCGCTGAACCATCGCCATCAGCTCTTTGCGTGGATCAGCCTGTTCTGGGTTGCCTTTTCCGATATCTATGTGCGCCTCTGCTCGATGGGCATCTGGCGCGACCTGAGGATTCTATGAGGCGAGTCTCAACTGAACCTGTACTGCGGGCGACAGCCTCGCGGCAACTGGTCTTCGTTATCAGAAGGACATACCTCTAGTGGTTCAATCCACATTCAACTACGACGTGCTGGTCATCGGTGCCGGCGGCGCCGGGTTGCGCGCGGCGATCGAGGCGGCGACAAGCGGTGTGTCGGTTGGTTTGATCTGCAAATCTCTGTTGGGCAAAGCGCACACCGTCATGGCCGAAGGCGGCATGGCGGCGGCGATGGCCAACAACGACGATCGCGACAGCTGGCGCGTGCACTTCGCCGACACGATGCGGGGCGGTCAGTACATCAACAACTGGCGCATGGCCGAACTGCATGCGAAGGAAGCGCCCGATCGCGTGCGCGAGCTCGAGGGATGGGGCGCGGTGTTCGATCGCACGCCCGATGGCCGCATCAACCAGCGGAACTTCGGCGGCCACCGTTACCCGCGGCTTGCGCATGTCGGCGATCGAACCGGTCTCGAGCTGATTCGCACGCTGCAGGATCACGCGGTCTATCTCGGCATGACCGTCCACATGGAACACACCGTCGTCGAGCTGCTGCTCGATGGCGGGCGCGCGGCCGGTGTGCTCGCCTACGATCGCGAGCGCGGCCGGTTCCACGTGTTCAGCGCGAAGGCGATCGTGCTGGCGACCGGCGGCGTTGGTCGCGCCTACAAGATCACGAGCAATTCCTGGGAAGGAACGGGAGATGGGCACGCGCTGGCCTATCGGGCCGGGGCTGAGATGATCGACATGGAGTTCATCCAGTTCCATCCGACCGGCATGGTCTGGCCGCCGAGCGTGCGCGGCATTCTCGTGACCGAGGGCGTGCGCGGCGAGGGCGGGGTCCTGAAGAACAACCAGGGTCGCCGCTTCATGTTCGACGACATCCCGGACAACTACAAGCCGCAGACCGCGTCCGATCCCGAGGAAGGCTGGCGCTACACGCAGGGCGACAAGAGCGCGCGTCGACCGCCCGAGCTCCTGACCCGCGACCATGTGGCCCGCTGCATCGTGCGCGAGGTGCGCGAGGGACGCGGCTCACCGCACGGCGGGGTGTTTCTCGACATCGCGTGGATCAAGGAAAAGCTGCCGAAAGCGGATGAGCACATCAAGCGCAAGCTGCCGAGCATGTATCACCAGTTCAAGGAGCTCGCCGATCTCGACATCACGAAGGAGCCGATGGAGATCGGCCCGACAACCCATTACATCATGGGCGGGATTCGGGTCGACGCCGACACGCAGATGTCGACCATTCCCGGGCTGTTCGCCGCGGGTGAATGTGCGTCGGGAATCAACGGCGCGAATCGCCTTGGCGGCAACTCGCTGTCCGATCTGATCGTGTTTGGCAAACGTGCGGGCGAGTACGCCGCGCAGTGGGCACGGCAGAACGGCGCGGCGCGCGTGGATGACGGCGCCGTCGATCGGGCGATGCGCCATTCACTCAGTCCGTTCGAGCGAGGTGAATCGGGCGAGAATCCGTACAAGGTCCAGTCCGATCTGCAGGAGACGATGCAGGATCTGGTCGGGATCGTACGGAACGAGAGCGACATGCAGGAGGCGTTGCGGCGCATCTGGCAGTTCAAGCAGCGCTCGGATCGCGTCGGCGTAACAGGGCATCGCGAATACCACGCCGGGTGGCACACAGCGCTCGACGTCCGCAACCTGCTCGACATCTCCGAATGCATCGCGCGCTCGGCAATCGAGCGCAAGGAAAGCCGTGGCGGTCACTTCCGCGAGGACTATCCCGACAAGTCCGCCGAGTTCTCCACGGTCAACGTCATGACGAAACGCGGTCCGGACGGAGTCCCGCAGGTCTCGCGCATTCCGATTCCGGCGATGCCCGACGAGCTCAAGCAAGTCATCGAGGAGCAAAAGGCGTAGGAGAAATCCCAAATCCCAAATCCCAAGCCCCAAATTCCAATTGCGTTGGCAGTTGGGCGTTGGAAGTTGGGAGTTGACAGGGAGCTTCATGGCTGCAACAGCGACATTCAAAGTCTGGCGCACGCACCAGGGCGGCGACGGGACGTATCAGACGTTCAACACGGAGGTGTCGGACGGTATGGTCGTCCTCGATGTCATCCACAAGATCCAGGCGGAGCAGGCCCCGGATCTCGCGGTCCGCTGGAACTGCAAGGCGGGCAAGTGCGGCTCGTGCTCGGCGGAGATCAACGGTCGGCCGCGGCTGATGTGCATGACCCGTCTGAGTCAGCTCGATCTGCACGAGCCGGTTACCGTCGAGCCGATGCGCGCGTTTCCGCCGATCAAGGACCTGGTCACCGACGTGAAGTGGAACTTCGACGTCAAGAAGCAGATTCAGCGCTTCAAGGTGCGTAAGCCCGATGCGCCCGACGGCACGTGGCGCGTGAAACAGCGCGACATCGATCGCGTCCAGGAGTTCCGGAAGTGTATCGAGTGCTTCCTGTGTCAGGACGTGTGTCACGTGCTGCGCGATCACAACAAGCACGCAGAGTTCATCGGCCCGCGGTTCTTCGTCTACGCGGCGAACCTCGAGATGAACCCGCTCGACACCGAGGACCGTATTCCCGCGCTCAAGAACGAGCACGGCATCGGCTACTGCAACATCACCAAGTGCTGCACGCGCGTCTGCCCGGAGCACATCCACATCACCGACAATGCCATCATCCCGCTCAAGGAACGCGTCGTCGATCGGTTCTACGATCCGATTACCCGACTGCTCCGGGTCTGGAAATAGCAGTCGTAGGGGCCGCCTTCAGGCGGCGCGGGATGTCGACAGGCCACCTTCAGGTGGCCCTCGGCCGCGGCAGCATCTGCGCGTCCCAGGCCCGAAACTTCGCTCGAAGCGTGGCGAACGTTTCGGGCTGGTGCGTGTGCATGTCCGCCTTCTCGCCAGGATCGACCGCGAGGTCGAACAGCCATTCGTTGGCGCCTTGCTTGACGTACTTCCATTTGCCCATGCGGGCGGCGTCGTATTCGCGGTTTCGCCAGAACAGCGTTCGGTCGTAGGGCGCTCGTGCGCCGGTGCACACAGGCATCAGGTCCTCGCCGTCGAGTGAATACGCGGAATCCGGCTCGGTCCCTGTGACCTTCAGAATCGTCGCCGTCCAGTCCATCGTGATGGCGGCCTGTTCCGTCGTCCGGCCTCCCGGAATGACTCCGCGCCAACTGACGATGGCCGGAACGCGGATGCCGCCTTCGTACAGATCACCCTTCTGAAACGAAAACGGCCAGTTGTAGGAGAACCGCTCGCCGCCGTTGTCGCTGGTGAAGATGACGAGGGTATTGCGCTCGTGGCCGGCCCGCTCGAGCGCTTTCAGCACGCGCCCGATCCCTGCATCCATGTCGCGCATCATCGACGCGAAGATCTTCGGTGTTCCGCCTTGCACCATCGGACCTGGTCCGTGATCCTCGTGGCCGATCGCTTCGTCTTCCGGACCCTCCCACGGTGAGTGCGGCGCCGTGTAATGGAGGCTGAGATAAAAGGGTTTCGAGCGCTTGCGCCCGACGTATTCCACGGCCTTGTCCGAGAGGAGATCGGTGAGGTAGCCGAGGCGATCGATGGGCGTGAGGTTCTCCCAGAGATCCGGTGCGCTCCCGTCATCGCCAGCGCCAGGCGCATCGGCGGCCTTGTGCGTGAAGTAATCCGCCGCGCCGCTCAGAATCCCGAAGAACTCATCGTAGCCGTGGCGATTCGGTCCGAACTCCGGTTTCCAGCCGAGGTGCCATTTGCCGAAGAGCGCTGTCTCGTATCCGTTCCCCTTCAACAACGAGGCAACGGTCGGATGCTGGGGTGGCAGGCCGATGTTCGTGCCGCTGCGCCGCTGCAGCGGTTCCTCCAGTCCGACTGCGAGGCGTTGCGGATAGCGCCCCGTGTGAAAGGCGCAACGAGTCGGCGTGCACACGGGTGCGGCCGCGTAGGCGCTGAGGAATTTGATGCCGCGGCTCGCGAGGCGATCGAGAACAGGCGTGCGATAGTCGGGCCGCCCGTAACAGCTCAAGTCGCCGTAGCCCAGATCGTCCGCAAGGATGAAGAGTACGTTCGGGCGGGATTGGGCTCCTGAAGCCGCGGCCTTCGAAACCACCGCGGCGCTGCTCATCGCACCGAGGAACGTACGGCGGGTCACACTGGTCATCGCGATCTCACGGTCGTGTGTGGAAAGGATTTTAGCGTGAATGACGATCAGCGACGCGCGCGTCGCGCCTGCCGCGGTTGACCGGTGCGGTTGAATTAACTACACTCCTGATCAGGAGTGCAGCACATGGCTAAGGCGGCCGTTTTCCCCGCTTATCCGTCGACGCGACATCGCCCCGAGCCGCCTGCAGACCTCGGGTCACGCGCCGCGCGTGAGCGATTGTCGCCGGCCGCGATCCGCACCTTCTTCAACATCATGGGGCGATGGCGCGTGCGCGACGAGGACGCCCGGGCGTTGCTGGGCGGCATGACGAACGGCCCGTTCTACGAAATGAAGCGCAACCCCGATCGCGTGCTCGACACCGATCGCCTCACCCGGCTCTCGTATCTGATCGGCATCTACAAAGCGCTTCGGATTCTGCACTCGCCGGCACTGGCCGATGAATGGGTGGGCCTGCCCAACCAGAATCCGATTTTTGCGGGCCGGACGCCGCTGGCGTTCATGATTCGCGGCGGCCTCCCGGCGATGCAGACGGTGCGGCGGCTTCTGGACGCTCGACGTGCCGGCTGAGAGGCTGCCACCGATCACGCTCGTCCGTCAGTTCGACACCCACCGCCTGATCCCGTCGCACCACACGCCATCCGGCGACAGCGTGCTCGTCGACGTCGCGGCGAACGATGCGGACCTTCCCGCGATTTTCGAGCTGGACGCCGCCACCAACGATCGCCTGCTTGCCGGTCAGCAACGCCTGCCTGGAATTGGCCTGGAGGAGCTGGTCTTCGGCGTGCCGCACGCGGCAGTCGTCAACGCGGCGTTCTGTCATGCGCACCCGTTGGGCGGCCGATTCAACGGTCCGGAGCGGGGGGCGTGGTACGCCGCCTTCGAGCTGTCGACTGCGCACGCTGAGGTCGGCTTCCACAAGGCCGTGCAGCTGAACGAGGTCGGGCGCTTCGAGGACTCGATGACGTTCGACGACTACCTGGCCGATTTCAGCGTCAGCCTCCATGATCTGCGGCGCACGCGCGCATTTTCGGACTGCCTCGACCCGGAGAGCTACGTCGCCTCGCAGGACCTGGCCGAGCGGCTGCTCTCGGCCGGCTCGCTGGGAGTCGTCTACCCGAGCGTCCGCGTGAAAACTGGGACGTGCGTGGCGTGTTTCAGGCCCGCGCTCGTCGGCAACGTCCGTTTGGACCGCACCTACCGGTTCACCTGGGACGGTACGCCCAAGCCGACTGTGAGGGTCGAAGACAGACCCGGCGAGATCACGTGAATGTTACCGCTGCCGGATGGCTTTCCTCTCCTCCGCGGTGCGTCGCGTGCTCAGGGCTCGGGCGGCTTGGGCTTGGACTCCGCGATCTCGCGAAGCGCTTCTCGCGCTTCCTCCGCCACGTCTTCGTCGGGATCGAGACGCAGGACTTCGTTGAAGGTCTCCTCCGCCTTCTTCGTCAGCTCCGCGTCTTTGTTTTTCTGCGCGCGCTCCCAGTAGATGTTCGCGCGCGCCAGTTGGATGGCAGCCGAGTTCGGCCCGACCTTGTCGAGCATGTCGGCGATCGAATCCTCGATCGCGGTACCGAGCCGATCGCCTTTCGAGCCGTCGTCGGCGACCGGTGGACGAGGCGCGCGCGGCGGGCGCGTCGTCGGACTGATGGCGTGGCGCGCCCAGTTGACCGTGTAGACGACGGAAACCACCATGAGCAAGGTCACCCACGGGCTGCGTCGGCCCTTTCTGGCGCGCGTCGATCGACGGTCCTTCGGTGCCGGCGGGGCATACGACGCCCCGGATAACGTGATTGGCTCCGGGATCGATGGCGCCGCGGTCTGTTCCTGTCCGAGACTGGCCGCGAGGCCGCTGGTCGGTGAGGGCTCCTCCTTCACCACAACAGGCTTCGCAGTGGGCGATGGCAATGGCGGCGGGACAACGGAAGGCGATGGCGCCGGCGCGGGAACAGCTGCGTCGAGCTGTCGCTGCGCCCGGCGCAGTTCGCTCGCCAACGAGTCCATCGACGGACAGCGTCGCTCGCGATCGCGTTCGAGCGCGCTGAGGACGATCGCCTCGATGTCGGCAGTGAGCTCGGGACGTTTGCTGCGCGGAGGGACGATCGGCCCGTACATGATCTCGTGCAGGACGCCGATCGGATGGCCGGCGACGAACGGGCGGGTGCCGGTCAACATTTCGTAGAGCATCGCGCCGAGCGAGAAGACGTCGCTGCGGGCGTCGATCGGATCGCCGGCCGCCTGCTCCGGCGACATGTAATCGACGGTGCCGAGGAGCATTCCCGCGACGGTCGTCGGCGCCATCATCGTCTGCTGGTCCGCGAATGAGCCGCCGACCAGCTTCGCCAGGCCGAAGTCGAGCACCTTCACACGCCCGCGATCGGTGACCATGACGTTGCCGGGCTTCAGATCGCGGTGCACGATGCCCGCCGCGTGCGCGGTGCCGACGCCGTCGGCGACCTGCATGACGATATCGAGCGCCTTTGCGACGGGCATCGGTCCGTCGTTCAGGATGTCGCGCAGGGTGCGCCCCTGCACGAACTCCATCACCAGCACGTCGGTGCCCTCGTCCGTGAAGATGTCGAAGATCGTGACGATGTGCGGGTCGTTGAGCGCGGAGGCGGCGCGCGCCTCGTGGAGGAAGCGCGAACGCCACTCCTGATTGTCCGATTTCTCCGGTGGCAGGATCTTGAGCGCGACGTGCCGATCGAGGCGCACGTCCAGCGCCTTGTAGACGACGCCCATGCCGCCGACGCCGAGCTCGGCGACGACCTTGTAGTGCGTCAGCGTGCGTCCGATCATCGTCATGACTCTACATCGAGTCGTGCGATGGTGGCGTGCCGAGCGGCGCTATTGTCTGCCGCGGCCGCCGGGCATCTGCTGCTTCTGGAAACCTTCAGGGAGCGCGAACGTCGAGTCGGCAAAATTCTGCCGGGTGACATCTTTCAGCTCGATCGTGGTCGGCTGGCCGCCGATGCTCGTCACCGACCTGACCGGCACGCCGCTGAAACCCTGGTCGGCGGAACCGATGCGAAAGAGCGCGTCCGCGTTCTGCGGCATCAGCGCCTCGAAGAACGACGCGAGCTGACGCGTGATTTCGAGATCGGCGGGCGTGAGGTTGAGGACCTTCGGGTCCACGGTGCACAGCTCCGACACTTTCTGCTCGTTCTGAAAGCCCTCGTACTTCTCGCACGACCATCGCCCGACCATGTCGCTGCCGGTCTTGCGATACTGCGGACGCGCGCGGTTCGCGGCGCCCGGCCCGATGCCGCGGCCACGCATCATCGCCTCGATCTGCGCGCGCTGCGCCGGCGGCATGTTCTTCATCTGCTCCTGCATCTGCGACATGGCGGCGTTGAGCTGACCGGCGGTGCGGTCGACGTCAGCCTTCGTCATCTCCATGTACGACTTCCGGTCGTAGTTGACGACCCACAGAATCTGCTTCGTGCTGTCAAAGATCGTCGAGAGCTTCTCGCCCATCGCCCCGGAGACATCGGCGCGCATCCGCGTCTTCTCCATCTGCACCTGATTGGTCGTGCTTTTGCCGCCGGTGGTGGATTGCTGCACGATCAGCACGCCGTCAGCCGCCAATACCGGCGAGGCCAGCGCACACACGAGCACGACGGGGAGAGCGATGGTCGAACGTGATGTCATCGGGTGCCTCCTGAGTGGCCGCGTGATTATACGTCGCGCGAGGAGGGGCTCAGGGGCCTTCACCTCTTCATCTACGGTCTCTTCTTCATCGTGAACGTGCCGTCCGCCCCACCGTCGATGCTCAACGCGCCGCTGATTGTCGTTCCCTCGCGATCGAGCTCTCCGGCAAATCGCATCAGCCCTGCGGCGCCGTCCTGAGTGACTTCGAGTTGCCAGGTCACCTGATTGCCAATGACCTCGCCATGCGTGACGCGAAAGCGATCCGTCTCGCCGCCGCACGTGCCGGTCAGCATGTCCCGCTCCTGACGGAACGTGCAGGTGCCCGCGCTGGTGATGCTGGGCGGGAACCGCATCTCCAGGTTCCACGTCCCCGAGATGTCTGATGCCGTCAGTGCTCTGCTCGGATACAGCATCACTGAGACAGTCAACACTGCGTACCCGGTAGAGCGACGCATCATCCCGCCTCCGAGAGACTCAACACGGCTAATCCGTCCTCGCGTTCGCGCTCGAAGCGCAATCCCACGCGTACAGATTCTCGGCGGCTGGCGATGCCGACGAGGACGGTCGCAACGACAACTACGATGAGATAGACGAGCATGGCGCGCGTGGAACCGAGCGCCGCCATCTGCGCATCGGCGCCGCGGTAGGCAAACAGGTTGAGGGGGATGAGGATCACCAGCGCGCGCGACTTCAGCGTCTCCACCGCCGGGGCGTACGCCCGCGCGAACGGGATCGTGTGCCACCCGTAGGTGATCGCCTCGACGAGCAGCGCTCCCGCCACCACGTCGAACATCCCCACCTTGAGAGCGACGCTCGCGTCCCAGCCAAGGCTCCACGCCGTTGCCATGGCGGCCGCCGCAATCGGGTACACAGCCACCGTCAACAGTGCGCTTCGCGCGCCGTTGGCGGCGTGGCAAACACCGGTGTCGCATTGCCGAAAGATCCAGTTCGCATCGATGTCGACCGGGATGCCGAACGCGACCCGCAGGCCCAGCGCCGTGAAGAACATCAGCACGAGCGGCAACGCGAGCAGGTACGCTGCAGGCTGATCGAGGACGAGCGAGCGCCTGACGGTCGCCGCAACCACGCTGACACCGGCGAGCGCCACGCCCACGCCGATGTAGGTCAGCACGACGAAGACGTGTCGCCGGCTGCGTGTGAACGTCGCGAGCGTGAAGGCGAGGATGCTTCGCGTTGGCGCGACACGGGATGCCGCCACCGCCCACATGCGCACGACGACCGCCGCCCAGCGCACGCCCTGCTTGGACGGCGACGAGAGCGCACGCCGCGCAATCCACGCCGCGGGCACGACGTACACAGGAATGACCACGGCCAACGTGAGCGCGATCGCGATCACCGCCACTCGCGCCGGCGCCGCGAACGCAGCATGCCAGGGTCCGGCGATGAACTGATAGATCGCCGCGAACCACACCGGCGGCGTCGTCCCGCTCGCCGGCCCCGCGGCGAACAGCTGCCGTACGAATCGCGGCAGCAGCGAGGGCATGTACAGGAATGTTTCGATGAGCGCCGCGACGCTGGCCAGCTGCAGGATGCCGGCAAGCGCGTTGGCGGCGGACGCGCTCAGTGTCAATGCCGCAACGCCCCGAATCACCAGCAACGCGGCAAACGTCGTCAGCGCCGCGCCGATGGTGGCGACCACGTGTCCGACGAAGACCGGCACGATGCCGCCGACAACCGGATTCGCCGCGGCAATCAGCGCGAAGACAACGGCGCTCGGAACGTGAAGCACCGACGCGAAGAGCACCGCCATCGCCAGCGCCGCGGCCAGTTGCGCCGCCGTGACGGTGCGCGCGCGTACGGGCAGGACGCCCATGATCTCCTGATCCGTGCGATCGGGCAGCAGTGCCTCCCACGTCAGCGCCGCGAGGAGTGCCGCGGTGACGATCGCGTAGACGATGAAGAACATGCGATCGACCAGCAGGATCTGCTCGACTTCGATCGGAAGCGCGCGCCGCAGCGCCGCGTACTTGAACATCTGACCGAACGCGAACATCGAGGGCGGGACGGCGAGGAACGCTGTTCCCCAGATCGCGAACTGCCATGGATCCGCATCGCGCGACAGCACCGCGGCGTTGAGCAGACGCCGAAGCGAGTCGCGGCTGAGCAGCCGGAACTGGCGCCACTCGCGTGACACGCTCGCGGACCACAAGGGTCCGCGCCGCATCTGGATGTGGCTCATCCTGCCGCGACGTCGGCCAGCTCGCGACCGAGCTGCGCGACGTCTCCATCGATCGCCACGGTCGTGAACGCTTCTTCGAGTGATCCGCTTCGGGTCATCGCGCGCAGCCCGGCAACGGAGTTCGACGCGACGACGTGGCTCTTGTGCAGGATGATGACGTCCTCGCAGACCTTTTCGACCGCCTCGAGGACGTGCGAGCTGTAGATGATGATCTTGCCCTTCGCGCGCAGCGTTTCAATCAGGCTGCGCAATACCATCGTCGAGGCAACGTCGAGGCCGGAATTCGGCTCGTCGAGCACGACGAGCGCGGGATCGTGCAGGAGCGCCGCCGAGATCAGCACCTTCTGCCGCATGCCTTTCGAGAACGACGACAACGGCGCATGGCGATCGGTGTCGAGCCCGAACAGCTCCATGTAGCGATTGATGCGACGAATCATCGTCGAGCGCGGCAGGTCGCGCAGGCCGCCGACCAGTTCGAGGTATTCGGTGGCGGTGAGGTGTTGATAGAGGCGAGGTTCCTCGGGCACGTATCCGACGAGGGATTGATAGTCGATCAACTGGTGAGAGATATCGGTGCCTTGCCAGCGCACGACGCCTCGCGACGGTGCGAGCAGGCCCACGATCATGCGGACGGTCGTGCTCTTGCCCGATCCATTGGGTCCGAGCAGGCCCACGGCCTGACCGGGCGCAGCGGTCAATGTCAGGCGACGCACGGCGGGTATGCCGCGATAAAGCTTCGAAACGTCGACCAGTTCGAGCATGGGGGCTCCGCGGGCTGGGATTTATTGGGATTTGGAGTTTGGGATTTGGGGTTTGGGATTTCTGCTCGGCCAGCAGCAGGCAATCACCGGAATCGGCGACAGCAGAAGAACGGCGATGACGAACGCGATTGCCGCCTCGGTCGACGAGAACACGCGAATCCCGCGCGGCGCGCAGAGCGCAAACATGAACGTGAAATACGAGGCAGGGATCAACGTGAGGGTGAAGAGCGTTCCAGTGCTGCTGTCCGCCTTGAGGTCGGTCCACGCCGCGCCGGCCAGCGCTCGAAGCACCGCGAGGCGCGCGCGGGCGGTGTCGATCGGACGCGTGGCGAACCGTTCGTATTGGTAATCGGCTAGTGCTGGGCCAACGATCAGCTCGAACGCACGGTCGCTGAGAAATCGGGTGGATACACGGGTAGCCCAGTCGATGAACGTCATCGCGCCTCCGCCGGTTTGAGCGCCAGTGCCTCGCGCAACAGTTGATAGGCGTCGTGGACTTTCAGGCCGTAGTCGGTCGCTCTGTACAGCCGCCGTGGAAGGCCGATGGCGCCAGGTGGGCGGTCCTCCTGCCACGATTCGACGAAACTCTTGGCTTCCATCCGGGCGAGGGTGACGTAGATGGAGCCGCGCTTGAGGCGACCGCCTGATGCATCGACCAGTTCGAGCCCATATCGCTCGCGGGACCGCAGCAGATCGAGGATCAAGGACTCGGTCAGCGACATCGATGGCAGACGCGATTCCTTCATGGAACGCTGATCTTACATTTTGTCAGAGCAGAGTCAAGCGGAACTTGGGTAGCTGGGTGGCTGGGTAGTTCGGTAGCTAGGGGCTACGCAGGTTGCGTGTTTGCGTCGCGAGACCACAGTGCTCTGACCCAGCTACCCATCCGCCGAACAACCTAGCTACCTCGATTGCTCGAAGGCGTCGGCCTGTTCGTGGGCGTGGTAGGACGACCGTACCAGCGGACCGGATTCGACGTGCACGAATCCCTTCGCCAACGCGATGTCTTTCAGCGCGCGGAACTCCGTTGGATGGTAGTAGCGCGCCATCGGCTCGTGGGCGGGTGAGGGACGGAGGTACTGACCGATCGTGAGAATCGAGACACCGACCTCGCGCAGATCGTCGAACACCTTCACGATCTCGTCGTGCTCCTCGCCGAGGCCGACCATGATCCCGGTCTTGGTCGCGATATCCGGTCGATAGCGTCGCGATCGATCGAGCAGTTCGAGCGTTCGCCTGTACTTGCCGCCCGACCGCACTTTCCGATAGAGGCGCGGGACGGTTTCCGTGTTGTGGTTGAGGACGTCCGGACGCGCATCGAGCACGGCGCGCAGCGACGACTCGAGGCCCTGGAAGTCGGGAATCAGCACCTCGATGCGACACGTCGGCACGCGCGCGCGTGTGTGGCGGATCGTCTCCGCGAAGATGAACGCTCCGCCGTCGGCCAGGTCATCGCGATCGACTGACGTGATCACCGCGTATTGCAGCGCCATACGCGCGACCGCTTCAGCGACGCGAGCAGGCTCGGCGAGGTCCAGCTCGTTCGGCTTACCGTGGGCGACGGCGCAATACGCGCAGGCGCGCGTGCAGACGTCGCCGAGGATCATGAACGTCGCGGTTCCGTGGTGCCAGCACTCGCCGACGTTGGGGCAGTGCGCGTCCTCGCACACCGTGTTCAGCTTCAGCTCCTGCATGATCCCCTTGAGCCGAACGTAGTTCGCCGAGCCGGGGGCGCGGACCTTCAGCCATTCGGGTTTCGGTTGGCGGGGACCGATGAACTGCAGGGGAGCTTCGACGGACACCTCTCCTATTGTACGTGTCAACTCCCAACTCCCAACCCCCTGACGCCCGCACCAACTCCCAAACATCCGTGTGTGGATGGCGGCTTGGGAATTGGGAGTTGGCGCCAGGTTCGATTTGGGAGTTGACGAGCGTCAGGCTATCAGCATCTCCCCTTCGGCAATCTGCGCGTAGAGCCGCTCGTAATCGTCGGCCAGACGCTCGACAGAGAACCGCTCCTCCGCCCGCTTGCGGCAGACGCGGGGATCGATTCGTTGCGTCAGGGCCACCTCCGCCATCTCCTCGACGTCGCGGCAGAGCCAGCCGGTGACACCGGGATCGACGACTTCGGGAACCGAGCCCCGCCGAATCGCGATCACGGGTGCGCCGCACGCCATCGCTTCGATCATGACGAGGCCGAACGGCTCGTCCCATTGGATGGGGAACAGCAGCGCACGCGCGCCGGCGAGCAGCTCGTTCTTGCCGCGCAGATCGGCTTCGCCGACGTATTCGACGTTGCGGCCGTCGACCAGCGGGCGCACCTCCGCCTCCCAATACGGACGGAACATCGGCTGGATCTCGCCGGCGATTTTCAGCGGGATGCCGCTACGGTGGGCGACGTCGATGGCCTCGCGCACGCCCTTGCACGGGGCGATGCGGCCGAGAAACGCGAGATAGCGCCGGGGATCGGTCGAGAGGGAATACTGGTCGAGATCGATCCCGTGATGAATCACCGACATGCTCGGCATCGTCTCGCGCGCCGCCTGTGCCGCGCTGATCGCCACGTAGTGCACCTCGGGGTGACGCGAGTACAACTCTGAGAGCGCCGGTTCGTAAGGATGATGGATCGTCAGCATGGTCTGGCGCGGCGCGAGGAACCGCGTCAGCGGGATTGCCAGCGCGTCGTTCACATGCACCACGTCGGCGTCGCCGGCACAGATGTCGGCGAGCGCCCATGCGACGTGATCCAGCCCCAGCATCAGACAGCGCTGTTCGTTGACGATCGGCCATTCTGCGGTGCGATAGAGTGAACGCACCTCACAGGGCAGTTGCGATTCGCCATTGGCGTACACGACAACCGAATGTCCTCGCGCGTGTAGCGTGCGGGCGAGATGAGCGACGAAGAGCTCCGTGCCGCCATAGCGGGGCGGCGGGATCGGAATGAAGGGTGGGGCAACGATGGCTATGTTCATCTGGGCAACAGAGATGAGGACACCTCGACGCGCGCATCGCGGCGGTCGACTCGAAGCGCGACGCGTCCGCCGGCGAGCTCGAGGTTCTCGAAGGTTATGGAGTCGAGGCCGTGCGGCAGATCCGACGTTCCGACGCACGCCGTTTCCGACACCGGGTCGAGGCGCAGCTGTAACACGGCATCGATGAACAGAAAGACCGCCGCCGACGCCCATGCCTGCGGCGCGCAGGCCACCGGATACAACGTCGGACCATCGCCCGGGCGCCGGTGAAATCCGCAGAAGAGCTCCGGCATGCGGTTCAGATCGAAGAAGCGGCTCGCATCGAAGAGCGCCGACAACACCGTCGTCGCCGCGCTCGTCAGTCCATATCGCGAGAAGCCGGCGGCGATGAGCGCGTTGTCGTGCGGCCACACCGAGCCGTTGTGGTACGACATCGGGTTATAGCGGCACTCGGAAGCGGCGAGCGTTCGAATGCCCCATCCCGAAAACGATTCCTGTGCAAGAAGCGTTTCCGCCACGCGTTGAGCTCGCTCGGGTGCGGCGATTCCGCTGAACAGGCAATGACCGGCGTTGGAGCTTCGCACACGACATGGCCGCTTGTTGCCGTCGAGTGCCAGCGCATATGTGCCGAGCTCATCGCACCAGAACGAATCCTCGAATCGCGCGCGCAACCGATCGGCGTCGTGCTCGAGTTGTCGCGCGAGGGCTTCCTCTCCGCGCACCCGCGCGAGCGCGCTGATTGTGCGCTTGGCGTCGAACACGTAGCCCTGCACCTCGCACAACGCGATCGGCGGTTCCGCGAGCGTGCCGTCCGCGTGAAACACGGAGTCCTTCGAATCCTTCCATCCCTGCTGGACGAGCCCCGCCGGCGTGCGGCGCTGGTACTCGACGAACCCGTCGCCGTCGCAGTCGCCGTAGCGATCGATCCACTCGAGCGCGCGCAGGATGTTCGGCCACAACCGATCGATGAAGCCGCGATCGGCGGTTCGCTCGAAGTAACGGCCGGCGAGCACCAGAAACAGCGGCGTGGCATCGACGCTGCCGTAGTAGCGCCCGAACGGCACTTCGCCGAGCGCGGCCATCTCACCGCCGCGCGCTTCGTGCAGGATCTTTCCCGGCTCGGCATCCTCATCCGCCGAAAACGTCGTCGCCTGAACGGCGGCCAGGTGCGCGAGCACGCCGCGCGCCAGCAGCGGATCGATCGTCAGTGTCGAGAGCGCCGTGATGATGCCGTCGCGGCCGAATACCGTGTTGAACCACGGAACGCCGGCATAAGGATACGGACCGTGCGGCGTTTCGCTGATCATCATCCGCAGGTCCGCGGCGGATCGGTCCAGCCATTCGTTGAACGCCTCGTCGTCAGTGGTCACGCGACCCTGACGCATCGCGATCGTCGTGAACTGCTGGTGCAATCTCGCCGACGCGCGATCGATATCGAGCGCCTCCCCGGTCACCGCCGCGTCGGCCTGGCAATGCACGCCGAAACGAAGCCGCATCTCCTGCTTGGGCGCCAGCGCCACGCTGAATGACGCGCGGGAGCTGGACAGCGCGTTCGGCTGAGTCTCGAAGGTCAGATGGGTGCGCCGAACGATGTTGTCCAGTCCGCGATACGACAGCACGACCGCATTCGGGGAAACCTCTGGCGTCAGCAGTGCCCCGCGTGCGCCGCGCGCGGTTCCTCGAATCTCGAAGATGTCGACGAAGTCGGCGTCGAAATCGATCGTGACTGGAAGCAGAACCGGTGAGGCGCTGTAATTGGCGATTCGTAGCGACTCGTAGAGATGGCCGTCGAGCACGAAGCGCGATCGATAGACGTGGAGGAGATCCCGCTCGACGACAAGGTTGCCGTCGATGACCAGATCGGCGTTGGTCAGGTCCGCGGCGAAACCGTCGTTGTCGGTCTGAACCCGAGAGCTGAGCAGCAGTGGTCGCACATGACCAATTTGCAGTCGCAGCTGTGACAGAAAACGCGTTCCCTGGTGATAAAGGCCGTGCTCACGGAGCGCCTGCGTGACGATGTCGCCGCGTGGATCGAAGAGCGCGAACGTGTCGCCCTGTTTCAGGACCCGCGATAATTCGGCCGTCTTTGCTGGTGTCGCGAGGATATAGAAGCGATCCCCGACTTGAAGCACCTCGTCCATGTCTGCTTTGAGGAAAAGGGTTCATCAAATTCGATACCAGAAGCGCGCTGAATTGGCGACACGAGCTCGTCTGGGCTAGCCTGTTTCCGCATGCAGCGGCTCGCCATCACCTGGTTGGGGCACTCGACGTTCATCATCCGGACGCCGGGCGGAAGGCGCGTGCTCTTCGATCCATGGCTGAAGAACAATCCAGCCTGTCCGGATGCATTCAAGAAGCCGCGGCCGATCGATCTGATCCTCGTTTCCCACGGTCACGTCGATCACATCGAAGACCTCGTCTCCGTCGCGCGCGAAACCGAAGCTCCGATCGTGGCGCCGTTCGAACTGTGCGAGTGGGCCAGCCGCAAGGGGCTGCAAAACGTTGCGCCGATGAACAAAGGGGGCACACTCACGATCGCCGGGTTGGATGTGACGATGACCGACGCTCGTCATAGCAGTGGATTCGTCGAGCACGGACAGATCGTGTACATGGGGGAGGCTGCCGGCTACGTGGTCCGTCTCGAAGACGGCAGGGCGATGTATTACGCCGGCGACACCTGCCTGTTCGGCGACATGCGTCTCATTGGCGAACGCCATCGACCCGAGATTGCCTTCCTGCCCATCGGCGATCGCTTTACGATGGATCCAGAGGCAGCCGCACGGGCCGCCGAGCTGGTTGGCGCCCGCCAGATTGTGCCGATGCACTGGGGTACGTTTCCGCTGCTGACCGGAACGCCCGCCGCGTTGAAACCGCTCGTCGAGCCGCGAGGTATCCAGGTGTTGGAACTCAAGCCAGGAGAGACCGCCGAGTAGGGCGGGTTCCGCGCCCTTCGACCCGCTCAGGGCGCCCGAGCGGCAGTCGAGGGACGCAGCGGACCCGCCGGTGAATCGCTGATGGAACAGACCGTCGACGCGCCGATCGCATTCGAAACCCATCCGTCGCTGTACCGTCACTGGAAGCTGACGTTCGACGGCCCAGTGGCCACCCTTGGCATGGATGTGCGCGAGGATGCCGGCCTGCGCGACGACTATCGACTGAAGCTCAACTCCTATGATCTGAGCGTCGACATCGAGCTCGCCGATGCCATCCAGCGGATCCGCTTCGAACATCCCGAAGTACGCGTCGTCATCATCACGAGCCTCAAAGAGCGAATCTTCTGTGCCGGCGCCAACATCTTCATGCTGGGTGGGTCGAGTCACGGGTTCAAAGTGAACTTCTGCAGGTTCACCAACGAGACGCGCCTGGCGATGGAAGACGCCAGCGCGCACTCGGGCGTGAAGTTCATTGCCGCGCTCAACGGCATCTGTGCGGGCGGCGGCTATGAGCTTGCGCTCGCGTGCGACGAGATCCTCCTCGTCGACGATGGGAACAGTGCGGTGAGTTTGCCGGAGGCACCGCTCCTTGGCGTGCTGCCTGGCACCGGCGGTCTGACGCGACTGGTCGACAAACGGAAAGTGCGTCGCGATCTCGCCGATGTGTTCAGCACCATCGCCGAAGGCGTGAAAGGAAAGCGCGCCGTCGAATGGCGCCTCGTCGATGCGGTCCTTCCGACCAGTCGTTTTCGCGATGAAGTCCAGCGCCGCGCACGCGAGCTGGCGGCGACCTCGGATCGACCTGGAGACTCGCGCGGGATCGAGCTCCGACCGTTGAATCCGGTGCTCAGCGACAACCGCATCGACTACGGTGTCGTCGACGTCACCATCGATCGCGCTCGTCGTCGTGCGCAGCTCACCCTGCGGGCGCCCGAGGCCCCGCAACCTTCGACACCTGAGACGATTCTCGAGGTCGGCGACCAGTACTGGCCGCTCCGTGCCTTCCGATCATTGGACGATGCGATTCTGCGATTGAGATTCAACGAGCCGGAGATTGGGGCGATTGTTGTTCGAGCGGTGGGCGATCCGGCGAATGTTCTCGCCTGCGACGACGTGCTCGCTGAGCATCGCGAGCACTGGCTCGTGCGGGAGATGACCCGATTCATCGCGCGCACGCTCAAACGGATGGATCTCACGTCGCGCAGCTTCTTCGCGCTGATCGAGCCGGGCAACGCGTGTGCCGGCACACTGTTCGAGCTGGCGCTGTGCTGCGATCGGGTGTACATGCTCGACGACCCGGATCGCCCGAACACCATTGCCTTGTCGTCGATGAATCGCGACGCCTATCGCATGAGCAACGGTCTGTCCCGGCTGGAACTGCGGTTCCTCGGCGAGCCGGATCGCGTCGCGGATGCGTTCGCGCATGAAGGACCGTTCGACCCGCAGGAGGCTCTCGACGCCGGTCTCGTCACGTTCGCGCCCGACGATCTCGATTGGGACGACGAAGTTCGCCTGGCGCTCGAGGCGCGTGCCGCGCTCTCGCCGGATGCGTTGACCGGGTTGGAAGCCAATCTCCGGTTTGCCGGACCGGAGACGCTCGAGACGAAGATCTTCGCCCGGCTGAGCGCGTGGCAGAACTGGATCTTCCAGCGGCCGAACGCGGTGGGCGAGCGCGGGGCGCTGAAGACGTATGGACGCGAGGGAAGAGCGGAGTTTGACTGGAAGAGATGTTGAGGGCGTCGTCTCTGGTCTCTGGTCTCTGGTCTCTGGTCTTTGGTCTTTGGTCCAGGACGAGAAACGAGAGACTAAAGACCGCGACGAAAGACGAGAGACGAAAGACTAAAGACGAGAGACGTTCATGATTTCCGGCGACCGCATTCCCAACAACGTCGACCTGCACAGCGACAAGCGACTGCAGCGCGCGCTCGAGCACTGGCAGCCGAAGTACATCCAGTGGTGGAAGGACATGGGGCCGCAGGGGTTCCAGGACTATCACCATGTGTACCTGCGCACGGCAATCAGCGTCGATGCGAAGGGCTGGGCCCACTTCGACTATGTGAAGCTGCCTGAATATCGCTGGGGGATTTTTCTCGCCGAACCGGAGCACGATCGGCGGATCGGCTTCGGTCAGTTCAAGGGGCAGCCGGTCTGGCAGGAAGTGCCCGGGGAGTTTCGCAATCAGCTGCGACGACTGGTCGTCACGCAGGGTGATACCGAACCGGCGAGCGTCGAACAGCAGCGACTGCTCGGGCATCATTGTCCGAGCCTCTACGATCTGCGGAATCTCTTCCAGGTGAACGTCGAGGAGGGCCGTCACCTGTGGGCGATGGTCTACCTGCTGCACTCGTACTTCGGCAAGGACGGCCGGGAAGAAGCGGAGGAACTGCTCGAGCGGCAGAGTGGCAATCGCGACAAGCCGCGGATGCTGGAAGCGTTCAACACGCCGATCGAGACGTGGCTCGATTTCTTCGCCTTCACGATGTTCACCGATCGCGACGGCAAATCACAGCTGCTGTCGCTGGCGGAAAGCTCGCTCGATCCGCTCTCGCGAACCACGCGGTTCATGCTGACCGAGGAATCGCATCACATGTTCGTCGGCGACACTGGGCTCGGTCGCATCATCGAGCGCACGTGTCAGTTGATGAAGGAGGCGGGTTTCTCGGAGGATGTCCGCCGCGTCGGCGGCATCGATCTGCCGACCATCCAGAAGCACATCAACTTCTGGTTCAGTCAGAGCCTGGACCTGCATGGCAGCGAGGTGTCGAGCAATGCGGCCAGTTACTTCACCAACGGCCTGAAAGGACGCGCCGAAGAGGACAAGCGCGAGGACGACCATCTGCTGGCGAACGAGGTCTACGTCCTGGACGCGATCGACGAGCGCGGCAAGCCGACGCGCCGCGAGGTGCCGATGCGCAACGCGCTCAACGAGGTGCTGCGCGACTGGTACGTCGAGGATTGCCGCAGCGGCATCGACCGTTGGAACAAGCGGCTCGAGCAGCACGGCGTCGACTTCCGCTTCTCCCTGCCCGATCGCAAGTTCAATCGCTACATCGGCGTGTTCGCCGGATTGCGCTTCGATCCATCGGGTCGTCCGCTGAGCGAAGACGACTGGACCCGCCACCGCAACGACTGGCTGCCCTCGTCAGCGGATACCGAGTATCTCAAGAGCCTGCAGGCGACGCCGATCTTCGAACGAGGGACGTTCGCCAACTACATCGCGCCGCCGCTCAGAGGGATCAACCATCAGCCGATCGACTTCGAATACGTCCGGACTGAACTCTGAAGACGGGCCACCTGAAGGTGGCCCCTACGGTTGGAATCTCAATCGTCGATGATTGAACGCATCGCGGTTACCACGAGGTCGCCTCGCCTGACTCGGCGCCGGCACGATGGGGCACGGCATCGCGTATGTCGCGCTCGCCGCGGGTTGCCCCGTGCAGTTGTTCGACGTCTCGCAGGGAGTCCTCGAGGGCGCTGCCGCGTCCATCCGGACGCTTGCGGAGAAAGCGGTCGAGCGTCAGTGGACGATCGACGACGTCGTTGTCGGAGATACGGACTTCCTGGGGATCGACACATCCGCCTGGCAGCCGCGGACGTACGCGATCCAGGTGGTGGTCCGCGATACGACTCCCGCCGTGAGGAAAGATCCCGCGAGTGTTTTATACGCTCAATTCCGCTGGCAGGTCACCGCGGTCCGCTAGATCATCCGCCGTCGAGCGCGGCGATTTACTGGATCACGATCGAGCCCTGCAATCCGGTGTTCGTCGGATTGTCGTGGTCGTGATATCTGCACGTCCGCACGGTCGTCAGATTGCCTGTTTGTCGGTTTTGGTTCGGCTGCAGAAGGCCCACGTCGTTGATCGCGGGACAGTCGCTGTGCTCAGGATGCGGATCGGACGCCATGACGTGCGCGCGCGAGTCATTGTTGACGAAGGTCACACGTGTACCGAGAGGTACGGTCAACGATTTCGGTGAGACACCGCTCGACGTGATGGTGATCGTCGTCTCGCTGCTGGACCCGCCGCCGGGCGACGGTGACGTCGGCGAGCTGGACCCGCACGCGGCCGTCAGAACCGCCACTCCGATCGCGGCGATCCAACGGCCTGCCGCTGTGCACCTCAATAGAACTTCCTCGAGATATTAAACCCCATGTACCAGTCGTCGTTCGACGTTCCGCCACGCGCGACCTGGCCCATGGTCGTTCCGAACCCGTTCGAGAAATTGAGCTGGAACACGTGGCCGCCGAGACGCTTCTCGAGCGCGAAGCTGCCCTGATTGACGCCTGGCTTATAGCCGGTGCGCGGCGTGTACTCCCCGACGATATACACACTCGGGCGGATTCGGAGGCGGACACCGATGCCCGCCATGAACGTGTCGTTGTCGTCGGCCAGCTCGCCCGGCAGCGGATTCGAGTTGTTCACCCACATCGGTTCGACATAGACGGCGCCGTATTTCCCGAGCTCGCGTGAGACAGAGATTCCGAGCACCGGCGTGTACGAGTGCGTGTCGTCAGGGCCGCTGAGACCGATGTTGTTCGTCCCCTCGATCGAGGCGATGCCGTCGAGTCCCACCGGGCCCTTGGTTCCCTGCTGCAGCACGTTGTAGTGCGTGAACAACTCGATCGTGCGGTCGTTGGTGCGATGGATGCCGACCTGCAGACCTCGCATCAGGCCGAAGCGATACTCGAGGCCGATCGCGGCGCCGGAATCGATGCCGAAGAGATCTCCGGCGAGGTCGCCGAAATCGCCGTCGCCGAGCGGCCGCGTGAAGCGATGTGTGACACGGAACGCGCTGCGGAACTTCGGCACTCGCAGCGTAGTCGGCAACGAGACGAGCGTGAAATCCGGCTGTGACAGGTTGATGTCGCGATCGGGATCGTCACCCGAGGGCGATGCAGGGTTGTTCTGCGCCGTCGCCATCCGTGGCAGACCCAGGACCACGAGCGAGAGAATCAGCATCGCAAGACGAGTCGGTTTCATCGAATCTCCAAAGGCGAGCCTGACAAGGCTCACCCTACCATGCGTGGCGCGGACCTTGTCAGGTCCGCCGCTAATCATTTTGGGCACCCAGCTCGATCCAGCGCTTGATGACGAGGATCTGACCGTCGGTGAGAAACGGGCCGTTGCCGAATGGCATGCGCGAACCGAGGATACCGGGTCGGCCTTCGAGCTTGTGGATGATGTAGCTGTTCTCGGGATCGCCGGGGGCGACCCTCGGCAAGCCTCGTCGTGGGCTGACGACGCCGACGAGGCTGTTGTACGACACACCGGAGACGAGATTCAACCCTCCGGACGGATTGCGGCCGCCGGCGTTCGTGTGACAGTTGGTGCACGCCTGTCGTCCGGCCGCATCCGTCGTGTCGAAGATCTCGTGCTGGATGCTGCTGAAGGTCGGCTGCAGGTTGGGAGTCGGGCCGGTCAGACTCGAAAGCTTTTCATCGCAGCCGGCAACCGCCACAGCCGCGGCGGCTGCCAGCACCATGAGTCGTATGCGCATTCGCTCTCCTACTGGACCGCGACGCGGCCCAGAACGTTGATTCGTCCTCGTTGCGTCCCCGGATAGCGGTCCGCCGCGCGAAGCGCGGCAAAAAGACGCTGTCAGCCAGCCACAGGGGATCTGTCGGATCAAGGCTGGCGTCAGTCACGCGCCTGGACGACCAGCATGCCCTTCATGTCTTCGTGATGGTCGCCGCAGTATTCCGAGCACATGATCGGAAATTCACCGACCGCGTTCGGCGTGAAATTGATGACGACCGCTTCGCCGCCGCGCGGGATGTCCTTGCTCACCTTGAACTTCTTGATCTCGAAGCCGTGCAGCCCATCTCCCGATCGCACCATCAGCCGCACCGGTTCGCCGACCGTCACCCTGACGACCGACGGCTCGAACTGGAAGCGGCGCGCGATGATGTCGATGACGCGCGGGTCTGCCCGCGCCGTTCGACTGACGCTCACGGCGTCCCGAGCACCGCCGAGGGACGGAGCGGCCGACCCGGGCGCCGAGATGACGATGATCGTAAGCAGGGAGACCTGGAGCACACGTCGGAACACGGGCGCCCACTTCGCAAGCCGGGTGCCTGCGGCTACGGTGTCTGGGATCAGAGTAAACATAGGTAATTTCGCGAGTGCGGCCAGCCGCCGCTTACCAGCGAGGTAAGCGGCGACGGACGCTGTAATAGGTAGCTGGGGTAGCTGGGTAGCTAGGTAGCTGGGTAAGGGCACTTGTCTTCAAAAGCCAGTCGGCGGCCCACGCGCGATGAGCAAGACAAGCGTTTTTACCCAGCCACCCATCCGCCGAGCAACCCAGCGACCTAGTCGATCCGGTATTTCGCCAGGTAATAGCTCAAAGCCCGCTGGCTGATACCCATCAGCTCGGCTGCATCCTTCTTCACGCCTCCCGATTGGTCCAGGGCCCGGCGGATCGTTTCCTTCTCGACCCATTCGAGATTCTGGTGGAGCCGCAGCGACGGCAGTCCAGGCGCCTGGGCGCTCGTCGCGCCGACGAGCGAAATCGACGCCGGCGTCAGCATCGGCGAGGTGGCCAGGACCACCGCGCGCTCGATCGCATTTTCCAACTCCCTGACGTTGCCTGGCCAGTCATATCGCTGCAGCGCCAGCATCGCGTCCTGGTCGATGCCTTCGACGCGCTTGCCGGTGCGCTGCCGGTGTTTCTCGACGAAGTGCTCGACGAGCACGGGAATGTCGTCGCGCCGCTCGCGCAGCGGAGGGATCTCGATCGGGATCACGTTCAGCCGGTAGTACAGGTCCTCCTGAAACTTCTCCGCGCTGACCATCTGCTTCAGGTCGCGATTGGTCGCGGCAATCACGCGCACGTCGACCTTCTGCGTGCGCTCGGCACCAAGCGGCTCGAACTCACGCTCCTGCAGGACGCGAAGCAGCTTGGCTTGAATGGCGATGCTGAGCGTGCCGATCTCGTCGAGAAAGATCGACCCGCCGTCGGCGAGCGCGAACTTGCCGCGCTTCGTCATCGTCGCGCCGGTGAACGCGCCGCGCACGTGACCGAACAGCTCCGATTCGAGCAGCGTCTCCGGAATTGCCGCGCAGTTCACCTTGATGAGCGGCATGTCGCGCTGCGCGCTGCGATGATGGATGAACCGCGCGACCATCTCCTTGCCGGTGCCCGTCTCGCCGGTGATGAGCACGGTGCTCTTGGTCTGGGCGACGAGCTCCGAGCGCTGCAGGACTTCCTGCATCGCGCGGCTGCGGCCGACGATGCCGTAGTGATTGAACTCCGCATCGCGCTCGCTGATCAGGTACTGCTTCTCGGTCTGCAGGCGCTGGCTGCGGACGGCGCGTCTGGCGAGCGCCAGCAGCTCGTCGACCTCGAACGGCTTCTCGAGGAAGTCCTCCACTCCCAGCTTGAACGCTTCGCGCACGATCTGCGTCGAGCCGTGCGCCGTCATCATCACCATCTGCGGGCGTTCCGCTTCCGGCAGCGTCGTGGCGACCTCGCGAATCAGCTCGAGGCCGGTCATGCCGTGCATCAGATTGTCGACGACGACGAGATCGAACTGGCGCTCGGCGAGATGTCGCTGCGCTTCGCGGGCGCTCGAGGCCTCGACCACGTCGTGCCCCTCGTCCCGCAGCGCGCGGCCCAGTCGTTTCAGGATCTTCTCTTCGTCGTCCGCGAGCAGGATGGTGCCGCGTACCGGCCGCCACGTCATGCAGCGGCCCCGGTGGGCGCGATCGGCAGATCGATGACGATGTCGGTTCCCTGGCCGGCACGACTGCTGACGGTGATCGTGCCGCCGAGACCTTCGACGATGTTCTTGGCGATCGGCAGGCCGAGACCGGTGCCGGCACGCCGCGTCGTGAAGTAGGGATCGAAGATGTGCGCCATGTCCTCGGGTGCGATGCCGGTACCGCGATCAGAAACCGTGATCGCTATGCGATCACCGTGCCGTCGCGTCTTCACGATAACACCGGGTCGCGTGGCCACGGCCGTTGTCGCGCCGCGCCCCTCGACGTGCGCTCGCCCCTCGACCTCGCTCCGGGCGACCCTGAGCGTGTCGAAGGGTCGGGGTGCCCTGAGCTCGGTCGAAGGGCGCGAGCGGCGCGCATGATCGGAAACGGCGGTGCGCTGGACCGCCGTCCGCGCGTTGGTGAGGATGTTGACCAGCGCCGTGCGCAGCCGCTCCGCATCGGTGACGACCGGCGGCAGATTCGGTTCGAGGTCGAGCTCGATGTCTTCGTCGGTCTTGCCTTCCCACGCCGCCACCGCAGACGCGAGGCAGATGTCGTTCGGCTGCGCCTCGGCCAGGTCGAAGCGAATCGGCTTCGCGAAGTCGAGCACTTCCGTCACGATGCGATTGAGCCGTTTCGTCTCGCCGTCGATGTCGTTGGCGGCCTCGCGGATTTCGCTCGACGTGACCGTGTCGCGCATCAGCGTCGTCAGCGTCGCGCGAATGATCATGAGTGGATTCCTGATCTCGTGCGCGATCACCGTCGACAGACGGCCGAGGGAAGACAACCGTTCTTTCTGTGCGGCTTCGCGCTGGAATCGCGCGATCGATTCGGTGAGCGTGTTGAACGCGGTCGCCAGCACGCGGGCATCCTCGTCGTCCCAGGCGCGGCTGCGGAGGACGACCTTGCGCGTGAGGTCGCCGGTGGCGGCCATCTCGCGCATCGCGTTGGTCACCGCCGTGACCGGCCGGGTCACGGTTCGCGCGAGTCCGTAGCTGAGAATCGTGGCGAGGATCACCGTGACGAGCATGGCCCCACCCAGACCGGCGCGGAGCGTCTCGAGAAACCGCAGCCGCTCGGTCCGCGATCGCAGGACCATGACGACCGGGTCGGCAGCAGACGCCGCGGCGGTCCCTTCCGAATGAATCGGCCGTGCCAGCGCCAGATAGTCCTCGTCGCCGAGACGAACGCGCGTGATGTCGCTGCTGGTCAGCGCCGCGGTCAACGCGGCGCGCAAGGGATCGGGAACGGTCGACGCGAGAATGTGGCCGCCCGCGCCAAACGCCACCTCGCTGCCGGTGAATGCCTTGAACCGTGCCGCTCGCGCATCGTCGAAGAAGAAACCGACGGTGAGGCGGCCGAGGAGCTCCTTCTCCTGACCCGCGAGCAGGAAGATCGGCACGCTGACCAGTTGCAGGATGCCACGGTCGTGCGGCACGAAGGTCGCGATCTCCTGCATGCTGTGCGGATCCTCCGTACCGACGGGAAGATTCGCATCCGCTCCCGCCGACGCGAGCACGCGACCGTTGGGCCCGGAGACGATGATCACGTCGGCGTTGATCTGCTGCCGGAAGTCGTTGGCCAGCGGCTGCACCGTCGGCCCGTCGGCCGTGCCGACGGCGGCTTTCAGGTACGGCACCTCCGCGAGCAGTCGCGCCATGCGCGTGAAGTTGTCCGTCTGCGCGGCGCGGAACTGGTCGACCAGCATCGAGGCGTCGCGCAGGCCGCGACCGAGCTCGGCTTCCGCTTGCTGCGACGCGCGGGCGTTGACGAAATAGAACGCGAACCCGAGCGACAGCGCCGCGAGCAGCGTGCACGACAGGAAGATGCGGTTGCTGAGCGAGGCGGTCACTCGCATCATTGCACCACGAAGTCGAGATCGATCGGGCCGCCCTGCGGCGGAATCGTGACGCTGCGCGTGTCGCGCATCGACCCTTCGTACCAGGCGGAGACCGAGTAGGTGCCCGTGGGCACGCTGTCGATCCGATAACGGCCGTCCGGATCGGTCGTCGCGAAGAACGGATGACTGAAGACCAGCACCCACGCGCTCATGTGCGAGTGGATGTCACAGAACACGCGGACGATCCCCGGCGTGTCGAAGCGCACCGTCTGCGACCGGCCCTTGGCGTAGCGTCCGAGGTCGAACCGCTTCGCTTTCGACAGCGAGAAGACGTTGTGGTACGTGCTGTCGTTGTTGGGAAAGTCGACCAGCGTGCCGACGGTCACCGCGAGCACGTGCGGAAAGAACGTCTCGTTGCGCTGGTCGATGCGCGAGCGTGGCGTCCGTCGATCGTCGAAGGCGCGTGAGGGGGCGGTCTCCAGATAGACGACAGCGGCGCGCAGGTCCGGGACGTCGCGTGGGACCGGATTGCCAAGGTCGGTGATGCCCGGGCGGCGTTCCGGGATTGCCGCCACACGGCGAATGTCGACGCGGCCGCGAATCGAGCCGGTCGGAGAGATCTGCGCAAGCGCGGCACTCGTGACGTCGACCTCGAAGGGCCACCTGAAGGTGGCCCCCACGATTGCGAGGAGTGCGACGGCGACGATCAGCGCGACCAGTCGGAGAGTCGGCCGCACGTCAGAACCAGAAGAGCAGCTGGGCGGCGACGAAGCGGCCGCGGTTGAAACGAGCGGTGTCCCGTGTGTTGTCCTGCCACGACACGCGCGCGATGACGTTGCGTTGGAGGTAGTAACCGCCGCCGATTTCGACCCGGCGTACGTTGGCGTCCCAGGTTTGCGGACCGCTCGACCCGGTGATCGTGTTGAATCCGATGTGCTCGGCGCGCGCGGCCACGTACGCGCCAGGCAGGAACGTGTAGCGGCCTTCGACGCTCAAGGCAAGCGCTCGGAGCCGCGCGACGGACGACACGGATGCCGTCGATGCCGCATCGAGAGTTGGCGATCCGCCGGTCAACGCCCCGATCATCGGCAGGCGCCATCGACTCAGCACGGCATCGGCACGCGCGACCCAATGGCTTCGCGAGTATTCGATATCGACGCCGTCGGCTCTCTGGCTGAAGCTCGCGTCGCCGAGTCGGGCCGCGGTGGTCGCGTGGCGGCTGACGAACGCCCCCTGCGCGAACGAGGAACCAATGGACAGGCCGGGCGCCGGCTGCACCGACACGCGCGTGGCGATCTGTTTACCGGCGTTGTCGTCCGACACGCGCGGATTGGACTCCGTGCCGTTGGTGACGGCACCGGTCACGGTGATGACGTCCCAACTCATCGTGCCCTGCACGCCGGTATCCCAGCTCAATGAATTGACCAGCGGCACGCCATGATCGGGCATCGTGTTGCCCACGGTGAACGACGATCGCCAGCCGCGGCCACGCATGCGCAACAGTTCGTCGGCGGTTGCTGGAAGGGCATCGGCCCGCAACGAGGTCAGATATTGATAGGCGAGTGGATAGCCGATCAACGGATTGTCGCGGCTGTACGCCTGGCGCGGAAAGCGACCGAACGTCGGAGGGATGCGGCCGATCTGGATGTCGAGACGGCGGGTGGGGAATGGGCGGATGCGCGCGTACAGCGCGTAGGGCGAGAGGTGATCGATGTTTTCGCTCCGCAGCTCGCCGAGCACGGAAATCCACTCCGTCGCGCGGACCTGTGCCGTCATCCCGAGACGAAATTCGCGCAGCGTGTTGTGGTCGTAGTTGCTGTAGTTGAAGTACGAACGGTCTTCAGGCGCGATCGACACGGCAGCGTCGCCGCCGATGACGACGCGTCCGTCGCCGAAGCTGACCGGTTCGGACGGCACCGTCTGTGCCGCCGCAGCGGCGGCAAGGCCGCACGACGCGAGCACGGTGGCGGCGAGGATTCCTTTCATGGCCCAGGAAAGCGATTCTACCGCTCGCCGCGTAGCTGGGTTGCTGGGCGGATAGGTTGCTGGGTAAATACGCTTGTCCCAATTTCTCAGCTACCCAGCTACCCAGCTACCGAAGCGTCAGGATGATTACGAGAGTCCCGGACTCCAGACGATCGAGCGACGGCGCCGGATACGGTGAAAACAGCGTCCAGCTCTCCGAGTTGCCGGTCGCGCCCGCGACCGGACCGCGCGCGACCATGACCGGCGTCGAGCCGTACGTGCGCGCCAGCCGTGACTTGTCGTAGGTTCCGGTGTCGCCGAAGGCGTCGGCCGGCACGCTCGCATAGGCCTGCCACGCCCCGGGGGGATGCAGGAGCTCGGGCACCGGCTCGAGGCGACGCAGCAACTGGTCGATCGGCAACGTGGACGCCCATGCCGAGTAGGCGTCGCGATGCAGCCGCGGCGTGAAAATCGGAAGAAACTCGGGTGCAGGACGCAGTTCCAGGCCGGCGAGTCGGGCATCGGCCGTGGGCGGGACCCCGCCCTGGCGGGCAGCCGCGGGTCCACAGAACGACGCAAGGGCGACGGCGAGGAAAAACCTACGAGTTATACTGTGCCGCTGCAAAATCTGTTCAGTCGGACCGCCTTCGCGAAAGGGCTTCGGCGGGTCCGCGTCTCTATTCGGAGAGGTACGTGGCGTATATCATCTGCGAACCCTGCGTCGGCACGAAGGACACCGCGTGCGTCGACGTCTGCCCGGTCGATTGCATTCACCCGCGGAAGGACGAACCGCAGTTTCAGTCCGCCGAGATGCTCTATATTCACCCGGACGAATGCATCGATTGTGGCGCGTGTGTGCCGGCGTGTCCTGTTGAAGCGATCTTCGCCCTCGACGAGACACCGGAGAAGTGGAAGAACTTCATTTCGGTGAACACCGAGTTCTACCAGAAGTAACAGCACAATCGAGCTCGGCGATGGTCCGGTTCTCGTCGCACGCTGCAAGGGGTGACCATGCGCAGGGGATTCCGGTTCGGCATCACGCTTGTCATTGTTCTCGGCGTCGCCGTCGTCGTCCGGGCACGCGCGGTTGGCGCTGACGCGGATCTGCAGTACCAGGCGGCTACGCTGCTGTTCGACGAGACGCGGTACTGGGAGGCGCTGCAGGCCTTCGACCGCGCCTCGCAGAGCGAGGACGCGTCGCTCGCCGTTCGCGCGCGCAAAGGAAAGATTCGGACCGCCTTGCGCGTCGCGGAGTTCACGATGGCGCGCAAGGAAGCCGAGACGCTGCGCGACCAGGCGCCTGGCGACGCCGAAGCGGTCGCGCTCTACGGCGACGCGCTCTGGTCGGTGGGCCTCTTCGACGAAGCCGAGGCGTCGTATCGTGACGCCGCAGCGCTGGCACCCGCCTCGTCACGCGCGCGTTTCGGCCTGGCGCGATCGCTCGCCACGCGCACGCGGCTCGAGGAAGCGCTGAACGAGGCGCTCGCGGCCGCCGCCGCCGCGCCCCGCGACGGCGAAATCTACGCGGCCATCGGCGAAATCTACGAGCGGTTGAACCGCTACGACGAGGCCGCGATCGCCTACACCAACTACATCAACCTGCTGCCCAACAAGGACCGCAGCGAGAAGGCGGCGTGGTCGCGCGCGCAGGTGCAGTTCCTCGAGTCGTTCAACGGCAAGACGCCGGTCGACATCGCTCCCGAGGAACGCGAGCGGCTGCACACGGTGCCGTTCCGTCTCGTCAAGGACAAGGTGGTCGTCAAAGCGCGGGTCAACGGATCGTCCCCGCAGGATTTCGTGCTCGACACCGGGTCCGAGGACACGGTCATCTCGGCGCCGGTCGCGCAGCGCGAGCGCATCAAGCCGGTGACCTATACGTTGAGCGCGGGTGTCGGCGAGATCGGCTTGCGTGGCTTGCAACTGGCCCGGCTCGACACGCTCGAGATCGGGACGCTGCACGTCCGCAATCTGCCTGTGCTGATCAAGAGCCCGGCATTGCGCGATATCCCGAAGCGGGAGAGTGAGAGCTTCTCGCCACTGTCACTCGGGATGTCGATGACGATCGACTATCAGAACCGCCTGCTGACGATCGGCCGCACGCTTCCGAGTACGTCGGCCGATTTTCGTCTGCCGATGCGCATCAGCCGTCTGGCGATGGTGCGCGGGATGCTCAACGCGACCAAGCCGGCCTACTTCGTGGTCGACACGGGCGGCGAGGTGATCTCGATCAGCGCCGACACGGCCAGCGGGCTGACGCCGACCTCCTCGCGCAAGATTCCGCTGCGCGTCTACGGCACCTCCGGCTGGGACCGCGACGCGTTCCTGCTGCCGGGTGTGAATCTCGACTTCGACAAGATCTCGTACAAGAATTTCCCGCTGGTCGTCCTCAATCTGCGGGCGCCGAGCATTCTTCTCGGCTTCCAGGTCGGGGGGATCGTCGGCCACAAGTTCCTGGGCGACTACCGCGTGTCGATGGATATGGTGGCGAGCGAGCTGCGACTGGAGAAATTCTGAACGTGACCTCCCAACTTCCAACTCCCTGACGCTGGAGCCAACTCCCAACGTTCGTTCGTGAGACTTGGGAGTTGGGAGTTGGCGCAGCGAACGGGTTGGGAGTTGACACGATTCACGCGCGGCAGTCTTTTGGATCCTCATGGCGCGCATCCGCATCATCGTCACGGCGGCAGCGTTCATCGCCGGCGCATTCGTCGCGCCGCACGCGCAGCAGGACGATCTCTTGTCCCGCAAGACCGCCATTCGTCTCGCCCTCCGCACCGCCGAATTCGATCAGGCGCTGGTCGCTGCCGAGCGGCTGAAGATCGACGCACCGGCCGATCCCGAGGCGATCGCGTTGTATGGCGACGCGCTCTGGGGCAGCGGCCTCTTCGACGAAGCGGAGCAGACCTATCACGATGCGCTCGCACGCGCGCCCGAGTTCCATCGCGCGCGCTACGGCGTCGCGCGGGCGCTGGCGACACGGAGCCGTTTGACCGATGCGCTCGGCGAGGTGCGTGCCGCCCTCGCCTCGGCGCCGGACGATTGGGACGTGCACGCGCTCGGCGGCAGCGTCTACGAACGCCTCGCCCGGTACGACGAAGCGGCCGACGAGTACGAGCGCTACGCCGCGCTCGTGCCTGCGGAAGACCCGCTGCCGGCGCAGACCGCGCTGGCGCGGGCGATGTTCCTGCGCAGCTTCAAGGGCAAGACGCCGCTCAGCATGCGGCCGAAGGACGCCGCGACGCTGCACGTGGCCCCATTCAAATTGATCAAGAACAAGATCATCGTGCAGGGGCGCATCAACGGAACCCGCGTCGATTGGGTCCTCGACACCGGTGCCGAGCGAACCGGCATCTCCACGGAAACGGCCATGCGCACGGGCGTGCGCCCGGTCGCGACAACGCTGACCGCGGGCGTCGGGACGCCACGGCTGCGTCAGGTCATGCTCGCGCGCATCGATTTGCTCGAAGTCGGCCCGCTGAAAGTGCGTAACGTGCCGGTATCGATTCGAAATCCAGTGCTCGGGGGCGCGCCGCGATGGCAAGGCGAGAGCTTGTCGCCGCTCGCGCTGGGGATGTCGACCGTCGTCGACTACGCGAGACGTCGAGTGACATTCGCGCGATCCCTGGGTGATTCAAATGCTTCGAACGTCTCGAACGCCTCGGACCATCCGAACGATCCAAACGATCCGGACGCTCCGAACGGCAGGCCGCACGGAAACGTGCGCTTGCCGATGCGATTCCATCGATTGGCCATGGTGCGCGGCGTCCTCAACGCCCGCCATCCGGCGTACTTCGTTGTCGACACCGGCGGAGAGCTGATTTCGATCAGCGCGGAGACGGCCGACGCGCTCGACATGCATCCTCCGCGCAAGATCCCGCTGCGCGTGTTCGGGTTGTCAGGCCTCGACGAAGGCGCCTTCCTGTTGCCCGGCATCGATCTCGACTTCGATGCGATCGGCTATCGCAAGGTCGGTCTCGCCGTCCTCAACCTGCGAGCGCCCAGCGTCCTGCTCGGCTTTCGGGTCGGTGGCATCGTCGGCCACAAGTTTCTGGGCGAGTACCGCGTGACGATGGACGTGGACAGGAGTGAGCTGAGGCTGGAGCGCTAGTTGGTGGATGGCTGGTTGGTGGATGGTGGGGTCGTCGTTCGTGAACCCGGAAGATCCACTCACCACCACCCACCATCTAAGTTAGAAGTCGTACCCGATCCAGACCGAGAACTTCGGCTTGCGGAACGCGGAATGGCCTCCCTGCTGATAGAAGAGCAGATCCTCCCATTCCTTGTTGAACAGCGTTTTCCACGCCCAGTCGAAATGAACGGGGAAGCCGAGCGCGAACGTCTCGAGACCGATCCCGTAGGACGCGCGCGCGTCGATCAGCCGAAAGCCGCTGACGCGTTGCGCTGGTCCGCGGACCGGTTCCGCCTGGCCGATCGCGAGCGTCTTGTAGTCGACAATCGGTGCGTACATTTCGCTTCCCGTCGCCCACCACTTGAACTTGTTTCCCGTTGCGCCGGGCTGTCCCTCGAAGTCGGATCCTCCCATGTTCGCGAACATCACGCCGCGAATGCCTCCCAGCACGCCGATCGGCGTCAGCATCGCTTCGATGAACGGGAAGCGGAGCTCGGCGTTGAGGAACGCAGCGCGGCTGCCGACGAAGCTCAGATAGTCATACCCTCGCATTTCGGAGTTGCCTCCGAAATACGTGAAGTCTGGCGAGTCGCCCCAGCTCTTGAAGCCGCGCGCGCGCAACGCCAGCAGGCCTGACGCGCCGACGCGCAGATACTTCCGCGCGTCGACGTCCGCCGTCTGTCGCGACAGCGTGTTGCTGATCTTCGGCGCGACCTCATACGAGACCCGCATCGTGCTTCCGGCGAGCGGACCGAATTCGCGGAAGATCGTCGTTTCCTGCACGAAATTGATCCCGAGCGGGACGTACGTGCCGTTGCGGAACAACGTCTGCCCGAACTGCTGCTGCTGGTAGTTCTGCGAGTACTCCTCGAGGCCCGGGTCGTTGAACTGCTCGTTGTACTGCAGCACGCCGCCGAACAGCTCGAGACGACGATAGCGGCTGAACGGCCAGATGCCGAACGCCGTGCCGCCGCGAATCGTTCGCGTGGCGACCGCAAGGTCGCGATCGATCGCGCCCAGGTAGTACGGGTCGTAGAAGGTGTTGGCCAGCTGCCCGTAGAAGAACTGCGTCTGCGAGTAGCCCTGCAGCGCGTAATTGAAGCGGCGCGCCAGGTTCAAGTACGAAAACGACAGCGTGCGGTACTGCGAGATCGACGCGGCGTAGAGGTTGAACTGCTGGTCACCCAGGACGTCGCTGAAGGTCACCGCCGACCCGCCGAACACATCGCCGCCGCTGGTCACGCCGACGTTGACGGGCGGCCGGCCGTCGAGGAATAGCTTCTCGAAGGCGCCCTTCTTCTTGATCTTGTCGCGCACCAGCGTGTGGGTGAGCGGCGCCTGAAAATCGATCACCGGCCCCGGCGATCCGAAATCGGCGAGCTGCGCTGTCGCGATCGGGTCCTTCCGCTCCAGCATGTGCAGTTCGTATTCGCCTTTGTAGTAGCTGATGAAGGCGATGCGTCCCGGCGCGTTGCCGTCTTTCACCACGACCGTCGATACGTTGCCGCCGAGCACGTCGGTGTACTGACGCAGCTCGCCGGTCTTCATGTTCAACGTCCAGATGTTGTAGATGTTGCCGTTGCGCGCCACGTCCGGTTCGATCGGCTGTGCCGGATCGGTCGCGGTCGACGAGAACACCAGCGTGTCGTTGTCCAGGAACTGCGCGCCCGCATCGTCGTGCGTGCCGAACGTGAGCTGGGTCTTCTTGCCGGTATCGGGATCGAGGCGGAACAGCTTGTCGTTCCCGCTCACACGCGCGACGTACACGATGTATTTGCCGTCGGGCGACCACGTGGGTGCGCCGTCACCAAATGAGTCCTTGGTGAGATTCGTCAGCTGCTTGCTTTCGAGGTCGATCACGAAGATGTCGCCGACGCCGCCCTGCAGCGCCGAAAACACGACTTTTTTTCCGTCGGGCGAGATGTCGGGCGACTCCGGCTCGTCGACCGTCCGCATCTCGATCCGCTGATCGATGTTTCGCGTCAGCACGTTCTCGAGGATCAGCGTGCGCGACTTCTCGTTGCGCACGAAGAAAGCGAGACGATCGCCCGACGCCGACCACGACAGCCACGGCACTCGATTGAACCGCAGGCCGGGCATGACGATGAACTCGAAGCCCTTGGTCTGATCGAAGCCCTTGGTGAGATTGCGGATGACCGAGCCGTCCTTCGACGACACCAGGATGATGTCGGCTTCCTGATCGCGCCGGTTGCCGGTCACCACCGCGAGCAGATCGCCTGACGGCGACGGCTCGACGCTGATCGCATTGCTGAAGCTGGTCTTCTCGTTGTCGGGCGCGAGGTTGCGACCGTAGTCCGCCGGGCGTTCCTTGTCGCGGAACGGCTTGAAGCGATCCTTGAGGTACTTCTCGAACTGAAGGTCGAAGTCTTCGGCCTTCATTTTGAAGGCTTCCTCGTACGCATCTTCGCCGCCGCCGATGACCGACTTGCGCAGCGAGAAGAGGTACTGGCGCAGCCCTTCCTTGCCCCACCGCGACTCGATGAACTCGAACACCGAGTGACCGAGGTTATAGATCATGCGCGGGCTGTTGAAGCCTCCGTAGTTCTCGAGCTTCGTCATCTTGGGGACGATGTCGGCGACTGCGGCATCGCGCACCTGCATCAGGTCGAGCGGATCCCAGCTGCCGGTCATGTAGTCGGACAGCCCCTCGTTGACCCACAGCGGCATGTTGCGGCGGATGAGCGAGGTGGGAATGATGTCGAACTCGAAGATGTGCGTGAGTTCGTGAACGACGAGGTGGTACAACTGGTCGGGCGGCGCGTCCATCGGCAGGACGACGCGATCGCGCGATGGCTCGGCGAACGCGCCGACGCCTTCCTGCGCCGCGCCCGGCACGACGTTCTGCTCCTGGAACTCGCTGGCCGTCTGGAACAGAATCAGCGGCACCTTGAACGCAAGGTCGTGTTTCAGCTCCGAGCTGATCATCTGATACGCGCTCTCCGCGTATCCCGCCATCCGTTCGAGGTGCGGCTCGATCTCGGGATAGAAGTAGATGATGAAGTGGTCCGTCTCGTAGTGTGACCACTTGAAGTTGTCGTAGCGAACCTGGTTCTTGCCGAAGTAGGGGACGTAAGGGGTGGCCTGTGCCGCGGCGGCGCGCGGCAGGCAGGCAACCAGCGCCGCGATGGCGACGGTCATCCGGAGCAGGTTCCGCCTTCCGCACCATGTGCGGTTGTTCATGTGGATCTCCCGCGCAAATCTTACTGCTGACGCTTTGACGCTCGCAATCAAGCGATAGAGGCGCGCCGAGCAAAGGATGTACCGACGAGCCGCGGCGAATCGTGCGGGAAATTCGCGAAATTGGCGGTTTCGATTGCGGCCGTGTCCTCAAGACACGCGTGCACGCTGGGATACACTCAGGAATAAACCGGCCCGTGCGAGGGTTTTGCCTACGGGCCTGAGGACGCAGTGCTCGGACGTCGTCAGCCACCGGATCCGGACGCGTTTGCCGCGGAGGTCCTGGCCTTCCTGGACCCGTTGTACGCGACCGCCTTGCGGTTGACGCGCAACCGCGCCGACGCGCAGGATCTCGTGCAGGACACGCTGGTCAAGGCGTTTCGTTTCGCGGAACGGTTCGAGCGCGGGACGAATCTGAAGGCCTGGCTGTACACGATCCTCCACAACACGTGGAGGAACAGTCGCCGCGACGCAGCGCGCGACACCGTCGAGGTCGATAGCGAGCGGGTCGAGGAAGCATCCTCGGCGAGCACGGGGCCGATGGAAAGCGACACGCCGGAGCAGCTTCTGCTGCGCGATACGCTCGACGCAGATCTGCAGGGGGCGCTCGACGATTTGCCGGAGGCGTTTCGTCAGGCGGTGTGGCTACGAGACGTCGAAGAGTTTACGTATGCGGAAATCGCGCAGATGCTCGGCATTCCGATCGGCACCGTGATGTCACGCATCTCACGTGGACGGCGGCTGTTGTACGAACGGCTCAGCGCGTCTCATGGACCCGCGCGGGTCGGCGCAGGTGGTCGATGACGTCCACGCACCGAATGCGGCGGCCCGTCTGTCTAACAAGAGCGAGGCTTGCGTCAGAACTCGACACGCGATGAAGGAATCCTGTCGCCGAACCGACGAGCGGTTGACGCCCTACGCCGATGGCGCACTGCCGGCCGCTGAACACGCCGAGGTCGAGCGGCATCTCGCGGCGTGTCCCCCCTGCCGGCAGGCGGCGGCGCACGAAGAGGGCGGACGAACGCTGCTTCGCGAGCGGAGCAGCCATTTGAAGTGCGAAGCGCTGCCGCCTGGTCTTCGCACGCGATGCGAAGCGCTGGCTCGCGACTACACCGCACGATGCCATGCTCCATCCTGGCGAGCGGGTCTCGCCCGCGGCGTTGTGGCCGCTCTGGCGATCGTGTTTGCCGCCGGCCTCGCATTGTCCTTGGCCACACATCGATCCGATACGGTCCTTGCCGCGCAGCTCACGGCCGATCACGTCAAGTGCTTTCGAGTCTTTGCCAAGGACAACTCGCCAGGGCTCGATGCGGCTGATGTCGAACACCATCTCAGGGATGAATATGGTTGGGACGTGCAGGTTCCGCCGTCGGCGCCTGAGCAGGGCATCCAGTTGATCGGCGCGCGCCGGTGTCTCTACGGCGAAGGCACGATGCCTCACGTCATGTACCGGGTGAATGGCAAGAATGTGTCACTCTATATGCTCGAAGGGACGCGCCGCCCGCCGGCCGAGCTGACGGCGTTCGGCTATCGTTCACGGATCTGGTCGCGCGGCGCGACCACCTATGTGATGGTCTCGTCCGACTCGGACGCCGACCTTGTCCGCGCGGCGCAGTACGTCATGCAGAAAGCTCAGTGATGGATAGCAATCAGGACCCACCCGAGAACCCGAACCCGGACGAAGCCGGATCGCCCGAACCGATCGCGGATCGTCCATCGCGCAAGGCGGCGTGGCTGGCGATGGGCGCCGTGGCGCTTGCGCTCGGCTTGATCTGGATCGCGCCAGGCGTCGGCGACCACGCTCCGGCGTCGCAAACGAGCAGCGCGACCGGCGCGACCGCCACCGAAAATCCCGGCGATCCGGATGATGCGGACGCGGCCGGCAAGGTGGCGCCGCTCCAGTTCACGCTCAAGGACATGAACGGCGTGGACGTGAAGCTCGCCGCGTTCAAGGGCAAGCCGATCGTGATCAACTTCTGGGCGACGTGGTGCGGTCCGTGTCGCGCGGAAATTCCATCGCTGGTTCAGCTGCAGCGACAGTACGGAGACGAAGGACAGGACGTCGTGATCCTCGGGATCTCGGTCGACGATCCGATCGAGAAGCTGAAGCCGTACGCGAGCGAGATGAAGATCAATTACCCGTTGCTCGTCGGCAACGGACGCGAAGATGTGCAGGAGGCGTTCGGGCCGCTGTGGGGCATTCCAGTGACCGTGTTCGTCGATCGCGAGGGCCGCATCGCGAAGCGGCATTCAGGCATCGCGTCGAAGGAACAGTTCGAGCGGGAGATCAAGGCGCTGCTGTAGTATGATCGACCCATGTTGAAGGGGTTCACGCATGGCCGTCTCGCCTGCGGGTGTCGGATCGCGTTCCGCGAGGGCGTCGAGGGAAGTCCGGTCACCGTGCTGATCGACGAGAAGGGCCCTGGCTGCGTGATGTCGCTTCACGTCCGCGATCTTCCGGTGTACGACTACCGCGAAGCGCTGCGTCCGCCCACTCGTTTTCTTCCGATGGAAGAAGAGGAGTTCGAGGAAGAAGGCTAGAACTGCACCCGCAGTTCAGCGACCAGCGGCAAGTGATCCGACGCCATCAATGACAGCCGCGTCCGCGGCAATTCCAGCTTCACCACTTCCACGTTCCCCTCGTAGTAGATGTGATCCAGGTGCAGCACCGGGAACACGCCGGGGTACGTCCGGCGCCGACGCAGGTGTGCGCGCAGATCGATGCTCTGCAGCCGCTCGCTGAGCATGCTCGTCGCCAGGCCCTTCATCCACTCGTTGAAATCACCGAGCACGACCTTCGGCTTGCCGATGCGATGGTCGTGCAGGATCGCGCTCAAACGCCCCGCCTGATAGCGCCGCTCGAGAAACGCGGTGCCGAGGTGCACGTTGTACAAGTGAAGCGTGTCGTGGCCGAACGCGACGTCGACACGCTGGCAGCAGCGCGGCTCGCACGTCTTCCACGAGATGTCGTACTGCGCGTGGTGATGAATCGGGTGTCGGCTCAACACGACGTTGCCGAAGAGGCATCCGCGAAGATGACGCGCCGGCGCCATGACCCATCCCATCCCGAGCAGCGCGCCGATCTCTTCCGCGTGACCTTTGGCGTTCGGGCCCGCCCCGATGACTTCCTGCAAGGCGATGACGTCGGCGTCGATCGAGCGGATGACATCGGCGATACGGGCGGGGTTGGTTCGCCCGTCGAGACCGCGCGAGCGATGGATGTTGTAGGTGGCGACGCGGACGGTGCGCCAGTGGGAGTCGGTCATGTCGGGTGGTAGGTGGGTGGATGGTAGATAGTGGTTGGATGCGGTCGTCGCGCCGCAGCTTCGTGGTACCAGTTGACACTCACCACAGAACCACTGTCCACGACCAACCACCCACCATCTAGAATAGCCCGTATGGCGAAGCTGAAGAGCGAGCTCGAGCTGACCTGTCCGTGCTGTCACGCGCTGCTCGTCGTCGACACGAATCTCGGACGAATCATTTCGCACAAGGAGCCCGAGCGCGGCGACAAGCCGGAGCTGTCGCAAGCGAACCGGATCCTGGCCGAGGAAGCCGCGCGGCGGGAGGCGATGTTCGAGCAGTCGTTCCAGAACGAACGGACCCGCGGTGACGCGCTGGCGAAGCGTTTCGAGGAGGCGCTGAAGCAGGCGTCGCAGGAGCCGATTACCAAGCCGACGCGGGACTTCGACTTGGATTAGTAGGGGAATACTGTCAAATCCCAAATCCCAAATCCCAAAGGGGCTTGGGATTTGGGATTTTCCCAGATGTTCGCTCGCGCGCCACCCCGCGTTTACCTGGGGTAGAGCGCGAAGATGAGTGCCTTCCGATCAGCAACTGGCTCTTCAGCCACCCGATTCCGCCGCCTCGTTCAGGCCGACCCGGCAATCCGGCTGTTCGATGCGGACAGCGGGTTCCTGGCGTTTCAATACCGGGTCCTCGAAGAAGCGTGCGACGCGCGTCATCCGCTCCTCGAGCGTGTCAAGTTTCTCGCGATCGTCACGTCCAACCTCGAAGAGTTCATGGCCCGTGTCGCCTCCAGGCGCGCGCTGGCAACCTCGCGTCAACTGGCGCAGGTCGCTGACGAGTACCTGTGCGGCCACCTCGTTCCGATGCTGGTCGAGGCCGGTATCGCGCTGCCGCGCCAGATGGACCTCGCCGCGCTCTGGTCGATCGCCGGTCTCGACAGGCCCGACCTCCGAAACGAGCCGCTGACGCCACGCGTACCGAGGGAACTGCAGACCCCCGATCTCTTCGCGGCGATCCGATCGGGCGACGTTCTTCTGCACCACCCGTACGATTCGTTCGATCCAGTGGTTGGCCTCCTGCGCCAGGCCGCACACGACCCGGACGTCGAGCGGATCGCGATCACCATGTATCGAACGGACGTCGACTCGCCAGTGGCGCGCGCGCTCATCGAGGCCGCCGCGCGCGGTGTGTCCGTCGATGCGGTGATCGAGCCGAATGCGCGACGCGACGAAGCGAACAACGCGGCATGGGCGGCGACGCTCCGCCAGCACGGCGTCCGCGTGATCTCGGGCGTGTCGGGTCTGAAGGTCCACAGCAAGCTCGCGCTCATCGTGCGGCGCGAGGATGGCGGTCGTCGTCGATACGTGCATCTCTCGTCCGGCAACTATCACGCCGGCACGGCGCGCGCCTATACCGACCTCGCGCTGCTCACATGCGATCGAGCGCTTGGCGCCGATGTGGAGTCGCTCTTCGCCTATCTGTGCGGTCGTGTCAATACGCCGCAGTTGCGCCGACTCATTGCCGCGCCGTTTTCCCTTCGCGCGTCGCTGTGCGCGCTCATCGACCGTGAAGCGGCGTGGGCGCGCCAGGGCGCGCAGGCGCATCTCATTCTGAAGATGAACGCGCTCACCGATCCCGACGTGATTCGAGCACTGTACGAGGCGTCGCGTCAGGGCGTGACCGTCGACCTGATCGTTCGCGGACCGTGCCGCCTTCGTCCCGGAGTTCCAGGGCTGAGCGATGGCACGAAAGTCCGAAGCATCGTTGGCCGATTTTTGGAACATAGCCGCGCGTGGTGGTTCCGTAACGGCGGCGATGACGAGGTTTACGTCGGCAGCGCCGACGTAATGCCGCGCAATTTCACTCGGCGCGTCGAGGTCGTCGCGCCAATCACGAGCGACGTGCTGAAGCGTCGTATTCGGGACGAGTTCCTGGGCGTGTATCTCGCGGACAACGTGCAGGCGCGCGTGCTGCTGCACGACGGAGCCTATGTGCGATACCGGCCGTCGGCTGGTGCCCCCGCGATCGACAGCCAGTCGTTTCTTCTGCAGCGGCGATGGCGGCCGCAGTCGTGAGCCGCCGCATTGCAGCCACGTTCGTCGCGGTCCTGCTGATGTCCGCCGCGATGGTCGCGTCCGCCTTCGCTGACGCTCCGGCGGACACGCCCGGTTCTGGCAAAGCCAAGGATCCGTTTTCGTTTCGACTTGGTGACGCGATTCGCCTCGCGCTCGACGCGCGGATGGCGGTCGACGTTCGCGGATCGGGCGATTCGACCGACTCCGACGCGGATACGGCGCGACGCCGCCTCGGCGTCGACGGTTCGATCGGCACGCGTGTCGACTTCGCGATCGAACGTGAGCTCGATGGCGATCATCCGTGGCGAGACATCTACGGCGACGTCCGGTTCCAGAAGTCGCTGCGCCTGCGCGCCGGTCAGTTCAAACTGCCGTTCAGCCTCGAAGAGACGACCGGCGTGAAGCATCTCGACTTCGTCGCTCGATCGCTTGCGGCAACGCAGCTGGCGCCGGGACGCGACGTCGGCGTGATGGCGCACGGGCGCGTGTGGCGGAAACGACTCGAATACGAGGGCGGCGTGTTTCGCCGCGACGGCGACGGCCCCTCGCCGCGCCACCCGGAACGCACGTCCGGGACGGGGACGACGGCGGGGCGAGTGTCGATCGAGCCGTTTGCGTCGGCGAAACGCTCGATCGGCGATCTGCACCTGGGGTTCGCCGCGACGGCGTCGTCACTGTCAGAGGGCATTTCCAATCTGCGGGGGCGAACGTCGGTGGGAGAACGGTTCTTCCCCGCGACCTATTGGGCGGCTGGTCGTCGTCAGCGGACCGGGATCGAAGCGCGCTGGCGTCCGGGGCCGTTCCGGGTCACCGCGGAATACATGCGCGTGACCGACCAGCGGCGCGGCCAGGCATTGGACGGGAGCGACCTCACGCCGTTGACCGCGAGCGGCTGGTACGTCGCGGGCGTGTGGCGTGTCCCGCGCGCGATCGGTCTCGGCAGTCACAGCCGAATCGAGCTCGCGGGTCGCGTGGAGCGGCTCGCCTTCGGCAGCGGTGGCACCAGCGTGATGCCGCTGAATCCGCGCGCCGATCGCGTCGTGTCCGCCGGCGATCGCGCCGTCACGCTCGGCCTCAACTGGTGGATCACCCGCTACGCCAAGGTGCTCGTCAATGCGGTGCACGAGCGCGTCCGGCCGGCAGGTTCGTCACTCTCCACGACGACATGGGCGCCCGTGTTGAGCGTGCAGCTCGGATTGTGAGGGCAGAAGCTATGCGACTCTGCTTACATGCGCGGATGCGGCGCGGACCTTTATGGTCCGCGATTTTCGGGCTGCTCGTGTTGACCACTCAGGTGTCCGCACAGACCAACGAGCAGGACATCTTCGACTCGACTCAGGTGCAGGACATCTCCCTGCAGATGAATGCGCGCGACCTGGCCGATCTGCGCGAGCACTGGGATTCGAACACATTCTATCCCGCCGATTTCACCTACCGTGATGTTCGGGTCCGCAACGTCGGCGTACGCTCGCGCGGATGGGGCAGTCGCAACGGCATCAAGCTCGGGTTGCGCATCGACTTCAATCACTACATCTCGGGGCAGCGGTTCGCGGACACCGCCGCCATCGTCCTCGACAACCTGTGGCAGGACCCGTCGATGGTGCGCGAGGCCGCGGCGATGGCGTTCATCGCGCGCATGGGCGAAGCCGCCTCGCGTGAATCGTTCGCGCGCGTCTTCATCAATGGCGACTTCCAGGGTGTCTATGCCGTCGTCGAGGAGCCGAATACCGGATATCTGAAGCGGCGATTCGGCAAGGACGTCGGTGCCCTGTTCGAGTATCACTGGGTGCGAACCTACGACTTCAGCGCGCTCGGCGATCGACTCGACGAGTACGAACTGCTGTTCGAACGCCGGACCCACGACTCGGATCCCGCCGCGCCCGTCTACGAGCCGCTGCAGGCGATGATCGACGCCAACTCGTATCCGGTCGAGACGGCGTGGCGCGAACGGATCGAGCCGTACCTGGATCTGCCGCAGATGGTCCGATATGCGGCGATCGAGGCGTTTCTCGGTGAGATCGACGGGTTCACCGGCTATGCCGGCGTGAACAACTTCTACGTGTATCGCCCCGACGGTTCGACCAAGCATATCTTCCTGCCCTGGGATCGCGATCACGCGATGTGGCAGCTGGACCTGTCGATCTTCGAGCGCGTCAGCGGCAACCGGCTGCTCTACAACGCGCTCGCACACTCCGATCTTCGAGCGTTGTATCTGGACACGATCGAGCGCTGTGCCAGGTCGGCGCTCGAGGACAAGTGGCTCGAGGCGCAGGTGACGCGGCTGTCGGCTCAGGTCGACTCGGTGGCGCCGTTCGATACGCGCCTGCCGTACACGAAAGAGCAGCACGACGGCGAGGTGGTGAACGTGATCGACTTCGCCCGGCGACGATCGTCGTTTGTGCTCAAAGAGATTGCGACCGCACGGAAAACGATGAGCGCGGTGCGCGCGTCGAGGGGACGATGAGTGTCATCAATGCGTCAGAGGACTTCGTCAGACTGGAAGCCGAGCGCCGGCAGCGCAAGGAGAGGCTGCGTGCGGCCGACGATCGCGTGCTCGATCCGTGGGAGCGGTATCGCGCGGTCGCCGACCACTGCGATCGGTTGCACGATGTCACGGAACTCTTCGACCGGAAGACCCGCTTCGCGCTGATCATCCTCGGCACGCTGAACGCGATGAACGTGCTGCTGGTGACCAAGGGCGACGTGAAACACGTGCTGCAGATGCCGCTGATGATGAACGTGTATATCGGCTGCTACGCACTGCTGTCGCTCGGCCTGCTGTGGTACGCGATTACCGCGCTGTCGCCCGCAGCCTCGCTGAGCGAGCGCGTCGACGAGCCGCTCGAGGACTACTGCGATTCGTGGAAGCGTTTGCAGGTCGGAGATCTGAACCGTCAGCTCGCCACCGCATCGTACCGGCTCGCACAGGCAAACGCGCTGAAGCTGGTCGCCGTGACGCGTCTCTACGGAGGATTGAAACTGCTCGCCGTGTTGACGGCGATGCTCATCGTCGCGCTCGCGACCGGCCTTGCGGGTTCTCCCTCGCTGTTCTGAAGCTGCCGGGCGGGTCGACCTTCACCCGCGATATCTGAATTCCGGCGGCAACTCCGTCCAGCGCTCGCGACCCTTGTAGTATTTCCACGGCTTGTAGCCATGTGTCCCGACGAACACGGCATAGCGATCGCGCATCGCGGCGACTGTCTGGGTCGATGATGCGATCGCGCGATGCGGCCAGTCGAGCAGCAGCTGCTCGACCTTCCAGACGTTGTGCTCCGACAGCCGCCAGTCGTAGTTCCCGAGGATGCGGAGATCGACGACTGCATAGCCTTTGATGCACCCTTCGAAATCGACGTACGACTCGAAGTAGCTCAGGGCGAGCGCGCGCGGAGTCGCGAACAGCGGCTTTCGTCCGTGCAGACCTGGATCGCGCGAGCGCGCAACCGATCCCCACCCGGTGTGCGTTCGATAGACGAAGATCACGTGATCCAGTAGATCGACCGATTCGAAGCTGAGGACGAGCGGGGGATAACGGTGTTGTTCGAGGATCACCGCCGCCGAGAGCGCCGCTTCGAGGCAGTGTGCCGTCCCGGTACGGACGACTCCGCGAAAGCTGCGCAGCGTCTCGCCGCCCTGCTCGGTGTTGTACGGCAGCGCGTTCAACCAGCGCTGGACCGCCAGCGGGGTGCGCAGCCGTCGGATGACACGGCGTTCCGCCGGCGTGAACGCCAGCGGCGGTGGCGTCGCGGCCTCAGTGCTAGCGACGCGGGTCTCAGACCTCGCTAGCCTGCTGTATCTTTTGCCCCGCTTCGCGGGGCGGCCGTCTTGACGGAACAACGCTTGACTCGAAATGAGAGGATTCCAGGCCGTCAAGACGGCTAGGGAGCGGGAGCCGCTGAGAGGTCGGCAACGAGCTGCGCGGGCGTCCAGGAATTGCCGGACTGCACTTTGACCACGCGGCCGTCGGGATCGATCACCGCCGTCCGCAGGTTGTGAATGATCTGATCGGGGTGCTGCTGATCGGCTTCGACGTCGATCCCGAATGCCGAGGAGAAGCGCGTGACTTCAGACGGCTCGCCGGTCATGAATGACCATACGCGCGCATCGGCGTTCAACGCCTCCGCGTGTGGTTTGAGAACCGTCGGTGTATCGAACGCGGGATCGAGCGTCACGGTGACCAGCCGCACATCCGACAGCTTCGGCGTTTTCGCGATCGTCGCCTGAATGGTCGCGAAATGCCGATCCATCAGCGGACAGAAATCGGGCAGCGGACAACGCGTGTACATGAACGTCAGCGCCACACGATGACCGCGGAACGTCGAGAATGGCGTCGGCTTGCCGTTCTGATCGATCAGCAGCGCGTCGGGTACCTGCGCGCCGGGCTGGAGAATATCCGGCTGATCGGTCGTGGGTGGCGGGCTGTCGAGCGCCGCATGCCCGGTCTTGGTCATCGACGACAGGTGTGCGTCGACCTCGCCGACCACCAACGTGGCGCGAATCGTGTCGCCCGGCTCCTTGCCCGTCAGCAGCGACGCATCCTGCACCTTGTAGGGCATCGTCATCGCCGGCATGAAGCCTTTGATGTCGTCGTGCTTCAGCAGGACTTCCTGTCGTTCCGGTTTGATCGCGATGATCTGTCCGGTCAGCTCGAACTGTTTCGGCGGCGGAGGTGTGCGCGAGCATGCCGCCGATGTCAGGAGCAGGAGCAGAATTCCCCACGCGGCACGCATATGGTTAACTCTACCAAATGATTTGGGTGGGCACCTCCGGCTACAACTATCCGGAATGGAAGGGCAGCTTCTATCCGGAGACGCTGCCGGTGTCGAAGATGCTGCCGTATTACGCCGAACGCTTTCCAACGGTCGAGATCAACTACACGTTCTACCGCGCGCCGAACGAGAAGATCCTCGACGGATGGAACAAGGCGACGCCCGAGCGATTCAAACTGACGCTCAAGGCGCCGAAGCGCATCACGCACGATGCCCGTCTGCGCGACTGCGCCGATCGCGTGCGTCAATTCCTGGAAACGGCCGCCGTGCTCGGACCCAAGCTCGGGGCGCTCCTTTTCCAGCTCCCGCCCAATCTCAAGAAGGACCTCCCCCTGCTCGACGCGTTCGTCGACAGCTTTCCGCCGCGCGTGTGCGCGGCGTTCGAGTTCCGCCACGAGTCATGGTTCGACGATGCGGTGTACGAGGTTCTGCGGAAGCGAAATCTCGCGCTGTGCATTGCGGATAGTGAGAAACTGTCGACGCCTCTCGAGCTGACGGCCGACTACTTGTACTTCCGATTGCGTGACGAGGGCTACACGCCGGAGGACGTCGCGCGGTGGGCGGACCTGGTCCGCGAGAAGAGCGTGGGACGAGGCGATGCGTTCGTGTACTTCAAGCACGAGGAACAGGGCAAGGGAGCTGAGTTCGGTCAGTTGTTCATGAGACACATCACGTAAGTGGAAAAGTAGAGAAGTGAAGAAGTGGAAAAGTAAGTTGTGAAGTGCCGGTGGTAACCATTTGTTGGAGGCGGGCGATGTCACGACACCTGGTCGCGCGGATGTCATTCGCAACACTCGTGGCCGTCGCAATCGTCGGCGCATGGAGCGCACACGTTCGAACGCAGGATCTCACCGGGCCCGCTGCCTACTACAGCGACTTCCGCGTGTCGGCCGATCAGGTCGTGGCCGTTCGCGCCGGGCGGATGTTCGATGCGCGCGGCGGGCGCATGCTCACCAACCAGGTGATCCTCGTTCGCGGCGATCGGATCGCCGACGTCGGGCCGAACGTTTCGATTCCGGCTGGCGCACGGGTGATCGATCTGAGTGGAGCGACGGTGTTGCCCGGGATCGTCGACGCGCACGTGCACCTGTACATGGGCGGCGACGACCCGCACGCGCGCGCGATCATCGCCGTCGCGGCAGCGCTGAAGGATCTCAACGCCGGCGTCACAACGGCGATGGACATGGACTCGCGCGGCGGTTACGGCACCGTCGACCTGCGCGAGGCAATCAATGCCGGGATCATCCTCGGACCGCGTCTGCAGGTCAGCGGGCAGTCGCTCAACCAGCGTGCGAGCACGCCGTATCGGTCCAACGCGCCGTCGTTCCTCGATCGCTACACGGAGGACAAGAACATCAATGGTCCATGGCTGGCGCGCGCCGCCGTCCGCGAAGCGAAGCTGCACGGCGTCGACTGGATCAAGATCTACACGACGCAGGACTTCGTCGGCGCCGAGGTCAAGGTATGGAAGCCGGATGCGACGCTGATCAATATTCCGTCGCTGACGTATGAAGAGGTGGAGGCGGTCGTCGACGAGGCACACCGCATGGGCCTCAAGGTAGCCTGCCACACCTACGGAGGCGAGGGGCAACTGAGTTGTCTGCGCGCCGGCGTGGATGCGCCGAATCACCTCACGGATCTCGATGACGCGTCGTTGAAACTGCTACTCGACAAGAAGCTGCCGCTCGTGCTGACGATCGACGACCTCATCGAGCTCGAGCCGGCCGATCTGAAAGCGACCGGTGGTCGAAACAGCCGCCTGAAGATGGCCGAGCGCAGCTTCCGGAAAGCGGTGGCGGCCGGCGTGACGGTGGTGCTCGGCAGCGGCGCCGTCGGACCCGAGATCCCGCACGGCAAGCAGGGCGATCAGTTCCCGATGCTCGTCAAGTGGGGGATGACGCCCGCGCAGGCGCTGCAGACCGCCACGATCAATGCCGCGGCCTTGCTCAATTACAACTGGGCCGACCGCGTCGGCACGATCGACACGGGCAAGTACGCCGACATCATCGCGACCGGAGGCAACCCGCTCGAGGACATCAGCGAGATGGAGCGCGTGCGCTTCGTGATGAAAGGCGGTTACGTGGTGCGCGACGAGTTATCGCGGCGCGAATCACGCACGAGCTCGTCACGCTGACTCAATGGCGGGTATCAGGTATCAGGAATCTGGATTCAGGGCTGGACCAGGAAAGAGACGGAGCATTCAGGAATTCCCGGCGCCCGCCGCCCTGATTCCTAGCCCAGCCCTGAATCCTGATCCCTGATTCCTGATTCCTTCCAGGTGCTGCGTCGCGAACCGGACGATTTCGCGCTCAGCCCAGTAACCGTCGTACGTGCCGTCCGCACGTTCGACGTACGCGCAGTGCCCGCCCTGTGGCGTGATGACCACGGTCACATTCGGATTGTTCACCACCGCCAGAGCGCGGAATGGTTCTGCCGGGACGAAGGGGTCATCCTCCGCCGTCAGGATCAGCGCCGGCACGCGTATCCAATCGATCACGCGCATGGCGCTCGCGCGGTGGTAGTAGTCGCTGGCGTCGCGGAAGCCGTGATGCGGTGCGGTGTAGGCTTCGTCGAACTGGCGCACGGTCCAGACCCGGCGCAGCGCATCCAGGGAGTAGTCACCGGGGAATGCGGCCGCCTTGCGCCGCATGCGCGCTTTGAGGTTGCGGACGAAGTTCCACTCGTAGGCGAGATTCGAGCGCCGTTCCAGCGCCCGCACGCACACTTCCAGATCCATCGTCGGCGACACGGCGCAGACCGCCTTGAGCTGGGGGGGCGCGTCGGCACCGAGCTCGCCCGCGAGTTTCAGCGTCAGGTTGCCGCCCAGCGAATACCCCGCCACCGCGATCTCGCCGATGCCGTCGCGCTCGATCAGCTCGCGAATGACGAAGAGCGGATCGTGCGTCAGGCCCGAGTGATACAGGCCGCGTGAGAGATGCTCGGTGTTACCGCAATTCCGCTGATTGAGCCGCACCACATTCCACCCGGCGGCCCACGCCTTGTCTGAGATGCCGCACATGTAATGCGCGTAGCTCGATCCCTCGAGACCATGCAACAGGATGAGCGTCGGATGCCGCTGCGGCTGCTCGTGCCAGTGGCAATGTGCGAGCACGCGCGCATCGGCGGCAACGTCGAAGTGCCGTGCGATCGGGGCCGGCAGGTACGGAAACTGACGTCGCTTTGCCCACGCGTAGAGCGTCTGCTTGTGGCCGCCGGTAAAGCGAGGAGTGAAGGCTGCGGGCTGAAAGGTCATCGAAGACGGTAGATGCCGAACCGGGAGTTGCGGTAGGCAAGCGGTAGCGACGATGGCTGCTCGGTCACGAGATACGTCAGATCGTACTCCGCCGCGAGCTCGCGCGCGCGTTCCGGGGTCAGGGCGGTGAAGTCGCCGACCGCTCGCGTGCGCTCCACGACCCGCACGGCGACGTCACGTGCGTACATCGCGATGGCCGAGTCCTTGACCTCTTCCATGAACACGTCGCGGCTGGCCGTCACTCGAACGCTGGCGCCGTACTTCCAGGCGTGGCCAGGATCCGCGAGGACGCCGACACCGAGTGGTTGACGCGACAGCCACCGCATCGCGTCGTCCCAGGGATCCTGGGGCAGATGGAGCTCGAACAGGTGTCGCTCGGGGTGCTCGATGAAGATGATGTACGCGCCGCGCGATATCGATACCGCGATGAGCAGCGCAGCCAGGATGACGGCGCGCTTTTCGCGGACCCTAAAGGTCCGCGCCGCATGTAATTGGGAGGCCTCCGACGTTGCGGCGCGGACCTTTAGGGTCCGCGAACCGGCGATCGCCGCGATGACATAGACCGTTGCGAGGAAGTCAATCAGCCAGAAGACGCGCGAGACTTGAAACTGCACGGCAATCGCGACGTGGGCGGCGACCGCGGGAAGAGTGATCAGAAATACCGCGACGAGCGCCGTGGCCCCCCAGACCAGTGCATCGTCTTCCCGGGTGGCGACCCCGTGCGATGTCCGGTGGCGGTGTGCGAGCACCAGGATCACGAACACGCCGAGATTGCCGACCCACGCCCACAGCGGCCACTCGTTCGGGAACAGTGAATCCTTGCTCGCGATGGCCTGCAGCCACACGTCGTCCATTCGCACGGTCGAACCGTGGAGCGGTCCGACCGTCACCGCCCATGCGGCGACGATGGCCGTGCCGATCGCGCCGATCGCGACCACCAGACGCATGCGCGGGTCCAGTATCGCAAGCGCTACGCCAATCAGGATTGCGAACCACAGCGCGGTGGTGATGTGCACGAGAGCCGCCATGCCGACCAGCGCGATCGCCAACCAGGTTCGGCGATGGAGGAGAGCCGCGACGGCCAGTAGCCCGACGCCGAAGGCGAGCATGCGCGGGTGGAAGTACGGTTCAAGGGAGTTGGCGCTGGTCTTCGGGATCCGATGGCGAAGCGCCACGGCTGCACCGAGTGCCGCCGTCGTCCATATGGTCGTGGGACCGGTGCCGACGCGTGAGCCGATGAGGAGCACTCCCGCCCAGATCAGCGCGAGCGACAGGAGATAGGCGGAGAAGAACAGCAGATCGAGCGACAGGCCTGTCGTCCGCATCAGCCAGGCGAGGAGCTCGTCGAGCATCATCAGCCCGGCCTGCGAATCGATCAGCGCGGCGTCGCGAGGGAACGCGCCCGGAATGGCAGCGTGAATGACGGCGGGAATGTAAAACGCCTGATCGGAGACACCGTATCGATAACCGGCACCGTTGGCCGTCACGAGCACCGCGAAGGCAATCATGCCGGCCACCCACAAGACCGTGAGCCGCGCCGGCTGCGGATCAACCATGGAGGAGTCGCGATGCGCGACGGACACGGACACCACGGAGAAACTCCGTGGCTCGGCGTTCAGAAGGCGCCCTCGTCCGCGCTCGGACCGTACATCGACGGGACCGGGATGTCGTTCAACCGCAGATACAGGGCAAGCTGGGCGCGATGATGGATCAAGTGGCTCATGACGAACGACCGCCACACGCCAACGCGAGGCATGGTGAAGATGGTCTGCGTGCCGCGCTTCAGTGACCAGGGCACCATCAGCGCGGCATCGGCTGTTGCCGACAGCGCGTTCCGCGTGCTGGCAACGTGCTGGTCGAACATCGAGAGGACCGCCGCGCGGGTCGTCACCGGGTCCATCCGCTGATCCCTCCCCAGGTCCAGCTCCGACTGGTTCAACGTGACTGCGCCCCACATCGGAATCGTCGCCACGTGCTGCGCGAGCTGACCCATCGAGAACGATTTGGCGTGCGGCTTCCAGTCGAAGCGATCGTCAGGCACGCGCTCGAGCACCTTGCGCGTGGTGGTCATCTCGTGATCGAACTCGGGCAGCAGCGAATCGACCAAGCCCATCGAGTACCTCCATGATCATGCAGCTTGTCAACTTCCAACTCACTTACGCTGGAGCCAACTCCCAACTCCCAAGATGTCTGCTTTCCGGTTGGGAATTGGTCTGGCGTCAGCCGTTGGGAGTTGGGAGTTTACTCACGACGACTGCCGGCCGAAGTTGACCTTCGGCACCCGTTCGGCCTCCGGCGGCGCGTTGAACAGCGGATATTCCTTGAAGCCGAAGACGTTCGCCGTCACGTTGGACGGGAACTGCCGGCGCGATGTGTTGTATTCCTGCACGCGCTCGTTGTAGCGCATCCGCTCGACCGCAATGCGGTTCTCGGTCCCCGACAGTTCGTCCATCAGGCGATTGAACGATTCGTTCGACCGCAGCTGCGGATAGTTTTCGGTGATCACGAGCAATCGCGCCAGCGCAGCGCTCTGCTCGTTAGCGGCCTGAATCGTCTGCTCCGGCGTACGGGCCCCGGCCAGCTTCGCGCGCGAGTCGGCAATCTGCCCGAAGACGTCGCGCTCCTGCTGCGCAAAGCCCTTGACGGTTTCGACCAGGTTGGGAATCAGGTCGTTGCGTCGCTGCAACTGGTTCTCGACCTGGGCCCACTGGGCCTTGATGCTCTCTTCCTGGCCGACGAACCGGTTGTACGAACACCCCGATAACCCGATGGCCGCCGTCACGAGCACCATCGACATCAGCGTTCTGCGAGCGAACAGAGTCATTGCGTTCTCCATACGATCATCAACGACGAAGGCATGTTTACGATGTGGGATCTACCAGCCACCGCTGGCCCCACCACCTCCGCTGCGGCCGCCTCCGAACCCGCCGAAGCCACCACCGAACCCGCCACCGCCGCCGCCGCCCCCGAATCCCCCGAATCCGCCTCCTCCACCGAAGCCGCCGCCGAACGGACCCACGCCGCTGCTCCAGCCGCCACCGCCCCATCGGCGCCGATAGAACCCTCGACGCCCGCGGATTCGCGCGGCGATGGCGTTGGCCACGAAGATCAGCACGAACAGCGCGATGATCACCCCGCGACCCGATCCCGGATTCGACGCCCGACGGCGCGGCTGCCTGACTCCCTGCAGCGTGACGTTGCGGGCGTCGGCGATGCGGCCGATGATTCGCGACACACCAGCGAGCATTCCGTCGCCATAGTCGCCGTCGCGGAACGCGGGTGCGATGAACTGGCGAATCGTGTCGCCAGCGAAGCCGTCCGTGATGAACTCTTCGAGGTCGTACCCGACCTCGATGTGCATCCTCCGATCCTTGATCGCTGCGACGATCAGGACACCGTTGTCCTTGCCCTTGCGCCCGATCCCGCTTCCGCCGTTCTCGAACATCTTGGCTCCGTACTCCTCGATGGTCGAGTAGGGCGCGAACGTTTCGACGGTCGCGACGACGACCGCATCTCCGGTTGCCTGCTCGAGCAACCGGATCTGCGAATCCATGGCGTTACGACTGTCCGCATCGATGACGTTGGCGAAATCGTTGACCGTTTGCGTGAGCGCCGGCGGTGCCGGTTGCGCCGCCGCGGTGCCCACCACGAGTACGAAGGACGATAGAGCCACAAAGAACGCAGCGCCGCGTCGAGCCATGTCTCCTGCTGAAGGACACACAGGCTTCGTGCCATTGGTGATGGTCGTGGATGTGGTCACGGGAGCGCGCGCCACGTGTCTACCGCGCGCGCAAGCTGCTCGACGGCGGCAAGGTATTCGGGAAAAAGCCGTGCCGGGTCACCGGTCGGGATCGTGGCCGCGTGTTCCAGCGCCACGATCTCACTGACTATGCCCTCCGGCAGCCCAGCACGGCGGGCCCCCTCGCGCGTCGTCTGCATGCGGTCATTGGAGTTGACGCCGTTCAAGCGCGCGACGTTCCGAAGCAGAGCCGCAAACGCCGGCGCCGAGGCGGTAACGAGCTCGGCGATATTCGACGGCCTGCTGCCGGCCTCGAGAAACCCCTGCCGCAGATGAACCAGGTGACTCTTGACCTGCGTTTCGCAGGCGCGCCGCAGATCGTCGCTGGCGATAGTGATCCCGGCAAACGGATCGCGTCCGACGATCCGATCGTGCGCCCTGATGATCTCGCCGTACTCCAGCGGAAACGCATCGAGTGACCGCCGGAACTCGTCGTCCGGAAGGATGAGTGGCGTGGCGACATGCGCGCGCGACCAGTGAGGCACGAAGCGCGCGCAGCGCTCCAAATCCGCCACCGTGAGCGTCGTCACGAGGGCAAGGCACGTGAGCGGAGCCTCGGTATGTCCTTCGAGATGCGGTCCGTATGCGACGACCGAGAGCAGCCGATCGCCGAACGCGTTGCGCAAATCCGCAGCAAGCTGACTCGCGCCAGGATGCGAAAACGCCATGAAGGGATTGTAGGTCGAAGCCAGCTTTCCTGAAGGTCGACCGCCCATACGGCACATGGCGTCCGTGTTGAAGCCTGAAGCCGACGAGCCGACGAACCGAAATCAGTACAATTACCTTCCCGGACACGAGACCACATAGCGCCCATGCAATTGCGCGAACTCAAGATCGGATGCGTTGGCGGCGGAACGGGCCTGCCAAGCCTGCTGGGCGGTCTCAAGACCAATCCATGGCTGCAGCTGAACGCGGTCGTCACCATGTTCGACAGCGGCGGCAGCTCTGGCCAGCTGCGCGATCAGCTCGGGGTGCTTCCGCCGGGCGACGTGCTGAAATGTGCGCTGGCCCTGGCCCGCAACGAAGGCGAAGCGCGGCGCGTCCTGCTGGCGCGGCTCCCGACTCTCGAGAATCACGATCGACTCGCCGGACACACGGGCGGCAACCTGCTGCTTTCGATGATGGAGCAGTACAGCGGCGACTTCCTCGCGGCTGTCGATGGTCTGCGCAGCCTGCTCGGTTGTCGTGGACGCGTGTGGCCGGTCACCGCGGAGCGGGGCTCGCTCTGCGCCGAGTACGGCGACGGCATCGAGACGCGAGGCGAAGTGGAAGTCGACGCGGGGCAGTTACGAGGGCATCAGGTCCGCCGTCTATGGCTCGATCCCGATGTCTCGATTCACCCGATCGTGGCCGACGCGATGCGTGAGTTCGATGCCGTGATCATCGGGCCGGGCAGTTTTTTCACGAGCCTGATGCCGCCCTTGCTCGTCCGCGGCGTGAAGGAAGCGCTCGCAGCCATGAACGGTCCGATCATCGTGATCGCGAATCTGCTGACCGAAGGACGTGGCATGAGCGGCTTCACTGCGGCCGACGCCGCGCGATGGGTGTCACGTGCGATCGATCGTCCGGTGGACGTCGTGATCGCCAACACCGGCCGTCCATCCAACGAATCGGTGATGCGCTATGCCGCCGAGCACAAGGAACCGCTCGAGCTCGGCGATCTCGACCCGTCGATCGAACCGGTGCTCGGTCGCTTCTGGTGCACGGAGATCGCCCGTCACGATCGACGCCGCCTGTCGTTTGCGGTGTGGAGCGTACTGTCGCAGCGGCTGCTGCAGGGCAGCACTCCCGAGCCGGTCCACGTTCCGACGGCTCGGTAGAAAACTCCCGACTCCCAACACGAATTCTGGTACCAACTCCCAATCCGAAGTATTTGGAAGTTGGGAATTGGATCGGCGTCAGTCGGTTGGGAGTTGGCTGTGCGTTCAGCCTGTCCGCTTTCGTTTCACCGCGGTTTTCTTGCGCGCCGTCGTCTTGCGTGCGGCAGTTGCGCGGGGGCGAGCAGTCGGCGCGGGGGACTTCTCCTTCGAGATCCGAGCGTGTTGAATCTCGAGCGCTCGCTCGATGATGCGCTTGAACATCGTGCCGGCCTCACCACCTTCCGCCGGGCGATGCGAGACCCAGACATCGGGATTGCCCTGGGCGAGGATGTCCGCGAAGTCGCCGCTGCTCTTCACGCTGAGCGGTGCGAATTCCGCGATGTCGACGTCACCGGCCCAATCGTCGCGGTGCTTGATCAGCAGCCACGATCGCCCATCTCCACCCGAGCCCGCCCAGCGACCCTTGGTCCGAACGAGCACCCACGATCCTTTCAGCTTGTAGCCATCGAGCGTGAACTTGAGGTCGCCCTTCTTCAGCGCCGCATCGATATCGTCGACCTCCGGCGTCCACGTGCCGCGGTCCCACAACATCACGATGCCCGCTCCGTAACCGGACGGGATCACGCCTTCGAACTCGCCGTATTCGACCGGGTGATCCTCGACGTGCATGGCGAGTCGCTTGGTCGCGGGGTCGAGCGAGGGTCCCTTCGGCACCGCCCACGACAGGAGCACGCCGTTGTGCTCGAGGCGGAAGTCGTAGTGCAGATGACTGGCCAGGTGCTTCTGCACGCAGAAGAATCGAGCCTGCCTGCCGGCCGGCGATTTGCGCGGAGTGTCACCCGCCGGTTCGGGTGATTGGGTGAAGTCGCGTTTGGCCTTGTACTTTTCCAGCGCCACGTTATTTCCCCTCGGCGGCGAGCGCGCGAATCGGCTTGATCAGCGCGAACATGATCAACGCCGCGACGATGAGCACGGTCGCGACCGTGCCGAACAGTGTCTGCAACGGGATCGAGCTGATGAACCCGGCCGCGTAGCCCGCTAGCTTGTTGCCGAACGCGATCGACAGGAACCAGACGCCCATCATCAGGCCCACGATGCGCGCGGGTGAGAGCTTGGTCACCGCGCTCATCCCGACCGGGTAGACGCACACTTCTCCGAGCTCCGAGCCGAAGTAGGCGAGCAAGAGCCACAGCGGGCTGACGCGAACGCCCTCACCGCTCTGCGCCATCGCTCCGGCGGGCACCAGCACCAGGAACGCCAGCCCCATGAACAGGAGGCCCAGCGAAATCTTCGTGGGGACCGACGGCTCTCGCGAACCGAGGCGAACCCAGATCCACGCGAAGATCGGCGCGACCGTAACGACGAAGATCGGGGGCACCGATTGGAACCAGGACGAGGGAAACGAGAACCCGAACACTTCGAGACGCGTGTACCGATCGGCGAACAGATTCAGCGTCGATCCGGCCTGCTCGTAAGCGCCCCAGAAGAGGATGGCAAACAGGAAAAAGATCACGATGACGGTGACGCGCCTCCACTCGAGCGGGGTCAGGCCGAACAGGCCGTGGCCCGCGGGTCCGGCAGCCTGCGCGCGCACGACGTCGGCGGGCGGGGGCGGTTCGGAGGTGCGTTCGATCGCGACCTGCAACCGCTTTCTGCCGATCACGTACTGAACGAGACCGAACGTCATTCCGACGCCCGCGACGGCGAACCCGGCATGCCAGTCGATACGTTGCGCAATGTATCCGGCCACGATCGGGCCGAGAATCGCGCCGCTGTTGATCCCCATGAAGAAGAGCGAAAAGCCCGCATCGCGCCGCGAGTCTCCCGGTTGGTAGAGCGCACCCACCAGGTTGCTGATGTTCGGTTTGAGCAGTCCCGTACCGATGACGATGAGCGCGAGGCCTGCGTAGAAGAAACCGAGCGTCCTGAACGCGAGCGCGAAGTGGCCGAGCGCGATGACGGCTCCGCCAATCAGGACGCTGCGGTAAGCCCCGAGGAACCGGTCGGCGACCAGGCCGCCGGCGATCGACGCGCCCCAGGCGCTTCCAGTGTACGTGCCGTAGATCGATGTGGCGTTCGCGTCGGCGAAGCCGAGTCCGCCGGCGGTCGCCGGCGCGGTCATATAGAGGATCAGGAACGCGCGCATGCCGTAATAGCTGAAGCGCTCCCACATCTCGGTGAAGAAGAGCGTCGCCAGCCCGCGCGGATGGCCGAAGAAGCCGCGGTCGGTTTCGGGGACAGGGATCGACACGACGTGCGCGGCCGCAGTCACGGGTGGATTCACTGGTCCTCCATGTCGGCTGGTTGGTGGATGGTGGTGAGTGGTTCGTTGTGAGCAATGGCCCACCAACAACCAACCAACGACCAACCAGCAGACACTCTATTATGAACAGGTGCGCGCGCTTCTGATTTGCACCTACGACCTCGGCCGACAGCCGTTCGGCCTCGCCTCTCCTGCAGCGTGGCTGCGTCGAGCCGGCGTCGAGGTCGACTGCGTCGACACGTCGCGCGATCCGCTGCTCGATGAACACATCGCCCCTGCCGACCTCATCGCGTTCTATCTGCCGATGCACACGGCCACGCGGCTGGCGGGTCCGCTCATCGATCGCGTCAGAATGCTGAACCCTCGCGCCGAGCTCGCGGCATACGGTCTGTATGCGCCGCTCAATGACGGCTGGCTGCGCGAGCGTGGAATTGGGCACGTGCTGGGCGGGGACGCTGAAGGTACGCTCGTGGAGCTCGCCGCGCTGGTCAACTCCCAACTCCCAACTCCCGACTCCCAACTTCCAACTCCCAACTCCCAACTCCCAACTTCCAACTCCCAACGTTCAACTCCCAACTCCCAACGTCCAACTCCCAACTCCCAACTTCCAACTCCCAACTTTCAAGCCCCAGAGCCCACAGCCAAACGCCCAACGCCCGCACGACTGACGTTCATTCAGCCCGATCGATCCGGCCTGCCGGCGCTCGCGCGTTATGCGGTACTGCAGATGCCCGAAGGCTCACGGAAGGTTGTCGGGAGCACCGATGCCACGCGTGGCTGCAAGCATCTGTGCCGACACTGCCCGATCGTCCCGGTCTATCACGGCACGTTTCGCGCCGTGCCGGTCGATATCGTGCTCGACGACGTCCGGGCTCAGGTCGACGCGGGTGCGGAGCACATCTCGTTTGGCGATCCAGACTTCTTCAACGGTCCTACGCACGCCCGTCGCATCGTCGAACGGCTGCACTCGGAGTTTCCATCGCTGACCTACGACGTGACGATCAAGATCGAACATCTGCTCGCTCACGCGTCGCTGCTGCCGCTGTTGCGCGATACCGGCTGTCTGTTCGTCACGAGCGCGGTCGAATCAGTGGATGACGAGGTACTGGCGAAACTCCTGAAGGGACATACACGAGAGGACTTCGAGCGAGCCGTCGGCGCGTGCCGGGAGGTTGGTCTGACACTCGCTCCGACATTCGTGCCGTTCACGCCATGGACGACGCTCGAAGGCTATCTGGAACTGTTGGCGACGATCGAGCATCTGGATCTCGTGAACGAGGTTGCGCCGATTCAGCTCGCGATTCGCCTGCTCGTTACCGCGGAATCCGCGTTGCTGGAGCTGCCTGAGATCCGTGAGCTCGTCCACCCGTTCGACCCCGCGTCGTTGACATGGCCGTGGCGCCACGCGGACGAGCGCGTCGACGCGTTGCAGCGCGAGGTGATGGAGGTGGTGTCAGCGGGCGCGCACCTGCGCCGCGACCAGCTGTTCGACGCGATCGCATCGCTCGCGCGTGAACGTGCGGGCATCCGTGATGAGCACGGGACGCGGATCAGAACGAATCCGCGCACGGTGCCTTATATGAGCGAGCCGTGGTACTGCTGCGCCGAACCGATGAATGCCGAACTGTGACGTGAGCGTCGTCCTCGTGGCGACGACCACCGGGTATCAGATTCGCTCGTTCGGCGAAGCCGCCGAGAAGCTGGGCGTGCGGCTGATATTTGCCAGCGACCGCTGCGATCAGCTCGACGATCCGTGGTGGGACGCGGCGATCCCTGTTCGATTTCACGAGCCCGATCGATCGACCGATGCCGTGGTGTCGGCGCTCGGTCAGGCACCGCCGCGAGGGGTGCTCGCCGTGGGCGATCGGCCGACGCTGCTTGCCGCGCGGATCGCCGAGCGTTTCGGCCTGCCCGGCAATCCGCCAGGTGCCGCCGCCGCGAGCCGCAACAAGCTGGCGAGCCGGCAGGCGATGCACGACGCAGGACTGCTCACGCCATCGTACCACCTGGTCTCCCTCGAGGAAGATGCACGCGGGCTGGCCGGCACAGTGACGTTCCCCGTCGTGATCAAGCCGCTGGCGCTGTCGGGCAGCCGCGGCGTCATGCGTGCGGACGACGCCGAGGAGTTCGTGTCGCGATTCGAGCGGTTGCGCGCCCTGCTGCAGTCGCCCGACGTTCGCGGCGAGCGCGACGCCGTCCACGATGGCGCGCTCGTCGAGTCGTTCATCCCCGGACCCGAGTTCGCGGTCGAGGGTGTGCTCACGCGCGGTGCGTTCTCGCCGTTCGCGATCTTCGACAAGCCCGAGCCGCTCGACGGTCCCTTCTTCGAGGAAACGATCTACGTCACGCCGTCACGCGCAGGCGCGCGCGAGCAGCAGGCGATCGTCGATGCCGTTGCCGCGGCGGCCCGCGCGCTTGGTCTGTGGCATGGGCCGGTTCATGCGGAATGCCGCGTGAACGATGCTGGCGTGTATGTTCTCGAGGTCGCGGCGCGACCGATCGGCGGTCTCTGCTCGAAGGCGCTGAGGTTTTCGCGGACCCTCAAGGTCCGCGCCGCATCTGGATCAGCGGGTGATGAACGTGTCTCGCTCGAAGAAGTGCTGTTGCGACATGCGATCGGCGAGGACGTGTCCGGCTTCGTGCGCGAAGCGTCCGCTTCCGGAGTGATGATGATTCCGATCCCGAAGCGGGGCATCTTTCGCCGCGTCGACGGCGTCGACGAGGCGCGCGCGGTTGATGGCGTCGAGGAGGTCATCATCACGGCGAAGCGCGACGCCCTGCTGCTCCCCTTGCCCGAAGGTCGCAGCTATCTCGGGTTCATCTTCGCGCGCGGCCACCGGCCGGAGACCGTGGAACTGGCCATCCGCCAGGCGCACACGGAGCTGCGATTCGAGATCGAGCGAGAACTGACGGTCATTGGCCGCCCTGATTCCTAGACAGCCCTGAATGCTGAAACCTGATACCTGATTCCCGACAGTGGGTTACGTCCCGCTCATTTTGTTTGTTGAGGGACGTAACCCGGGGGCAAGGCCGCCCCTTGACCAAAGAAGAAATCCTCCATCTGACGCGCGATCAGCTCCTGCGCTTCCTTCTGCCAGGGCATGAGCCGGTATTCGTTGAGGATCATCTTCTGGCGGTCCTCCCACAGCTTCCATGCCTGCGCCGAGACGTTCTCGAACACGCGCTGGCCCAGCTCGCCTGGCCACGGCGGCTGGTCGAGCCCGGGGAGGTCCTTCTGGTATTTCACGCACTTGACGGTGCGGCCGCTCGTGTTGCCGACGGCCGGAGCCTGGGGGGCAGGAGCACAATCGTCCATGCCTGCATGTTACCCCTTCAGCGTTGGGATTGGGTACGCTTCACTACCTCGACTGTCGCGTTACACGTCAGACGCCGTTGACGCCGCTTTTCCAAGGCGGAGCTAAGTTGTTGATTTTGTTGAGACACAGCTGCGGCTGGCGCAGACCCCATCTGGCACAGCGCTTGAAGCCCGACCTTCGCCGCCCTCAACGTGTGTAATGGGTTGGCATTTAGGAGAATCGGTGAGCGAGCCGCCGCGCGATCCTGAGCCCACTCCAGAGAAGGATCGCGATGACACCCCCGACACGCCGCCTACCGAGCCTCCGCCCGCGCCAGTCGACGAGCCGCCGGATGCCCCGGGACGTGACCGGCCGTATGTGGTTAGCCAGTAAGGAGGAGTGCTGTGGACGGAGTGCGAAAAGAACGTCGCGGATTTGCTTCCATGTCTGCCGAAAAGCAGCGCGAGATCGCCAGCAAGGGCGGCCGTGCGGCTCACGAAAAAGGCACCGCGCATGAGTGGACACCCGACGAAGCGCGGGCGGCGGGTCGGAAAGGTGGTCAGATCAGTCGTGGCGGACGCGGCCGGCTGATGACGCCGACCGATGGGATGCCGATGAGCGTGGTGTCGGGACCCAGCATCGAACCGGGTCGCGAGTAGCGAACTGCTGGACCATCACGGCGGGACCGAGTCATACTGCATCAACTCCGACCGCGGATTTTCCGGCCGCGACCCCGGAGCGGCCGGTCCCGTCCCTTTCGGGTAGATCGGGACGAAGAGCGCCCGTGACTCCCGGCTGGTGTTCTTCGACTCTCCGGAAAAGAGAGGCGTTGTACGTGCGTATCGTGTGTTGCGGAATGCTCCTGGCCGTCCTTGCCGCGGGCACCGCCGCGGCGCAGCCACAGGCCCAGGGCACAACCAACCAGACGTCGACCTCGCAGACGGCGATCACCCAGGACGAAGTCGTGCTGCAGGGCGACACGACGCCGCGGGGCGCTTTGCCGACCATCTTCGGCGACACGGGGCTTTGGTTCGTTCCGACCGCTGAGACCCTTCCCAACAAGAAATTCTCGGTCAGTGCCTTCCGCGCCAATTGGGATCGTCCCCAGGGTCTCACCGACGTCAATGAATTGGGCGTCACGGCGGCTGTCGGCATTGGCGACCGGTTCGAGGTGTTCGGGTCGTGGCACGTCGTGCGGCTCGATCGCGACCTGCGGCCGTTCTTCGAACCAACCGACCCGAAGTTCGGCGGAATCTCCTACGAATTTCCCTACATCCGACGCGGCTGGTCCAAGACGCTTGGCGGTCCACTCGCCGTTGGCGGCAAGTGGAGCATGATTTCGCAGTCACGCGGCGATGCCATGAGCCTCGCGCCGCGCGTCGTCCTTCAATTGCCGAGCGGATCGCCGTGGGGTGGAACCAACTCGTACGTCGGGCACTTCGATCTCGTCGCCAGCCGCGAGCTCCAGAAGAAGGTCGAGCTCACCGGAACCGCCGGCGGCGTGCTGCGCAGGAATCCGGACGAATTCAATCTATCGGACGGGATTTCGTGGGGCCTCGGCGCGACCTTCCCAACCCGTTCGAAGTTGCGTGCGCTCGTCGAATTCACCGGCGAGTTCGTTGAGGACGAGTTCATCTTCATCAAGAGCCCGCCCTACTTCGCCGAGGACGGTTCGATCTCACCGATTGCGAGCCGCATTCACGATCCCGCCGATTTCAAGGTCGGAGCGGTGTGGCAGGCAAGCAACGGGCTGTTCGTACACGGTGGCCTCAACTACACCCAAGGGGTGCAGTCGCGCGTCATCGGCGGACGCGACCTCGATCACACCGGATGGGGATTCGATGTTCGCGTCGGCTGGCATCCGGGTGTGACGCCGCCGCGTGAGCGTCAGCACATCATCAAGGAAACCACGACCGTCACCAATACGGTCACCGTGACACCGCCGCCTGCTCCGGCACCGGCACCGAATCGCGCGCCGGTCTTCAGTGCCGGTGTCCAGTGCGATCCATGCATCGTCGAACCGGGTGGGCAGTCGCGGCTGTCGGCAACGGCAACCGATCCGGAAGGTGGTGCGGTCATGTATCAGTGGACCGCGCCGCAGGGAACCTTCAATGCGACGACCGGTCCGAATGTGATCTGGACGGCGCCGGGCCAGGAAGGCAACGTCCCGGTGACGGTGACCGCGGCGGACAACATCGGCAACCAGGCCACGGCATCGACGACGATCCAGGTAGTCCGGCGCGTGGTGATTACGTTCGAAGACGTGCACTTCGACTTCGATCGGTTCAACCTGCGACCCGACGCGCTGAAGATCCTCGACGATGCGGTCGGGAAGCTGATGTCGAATCCGAACATCCGCATCACGATCGAGGGTCATTGCGACAGCATCGGCACCACCGAGTACAACCTGGCGCTCGGCGAGCGTCGCGCCAACTCGGTCAAGAGCTACCTGGCGAACCGCGGCATCATGGACAACCGGATGCAGACGGTGAGCTACGGTGAGGATCGGCCGATTGCGGACAACGGTTCGGCGCAGGGCCGGGCACAGAATCGCCGCGCGCATCTGGTCGTGATCATGGAGGTCGTCCGCTAACGCGGAAACTCCCAACTCCGTTCCCAACCTCCAATTCCCAACTCCCAATCTTCTTTTGGGAGTTGGGGGTTGGCTCCAGCGTTAGAGAGTTGGAAGTTGACGAGTTTCCTACCTCGGCATCGTTTCTGCTACTTCACTACATATGAATTTCCTGAAACTCTATCTCGTCGGTTACTTCCTCCTGCTCGTGGGTGCCGTGCTGGCGCTCTGGCAGGCCGGCGTGTTGAAAGAAATACCCGGTGTGTGGCTCGGGATTGCAGCGATTGTCGCGGTTGGCTTCGGCATCATGCTCGCCGTCGCGTCCACTCCTCGCGTGATGACCACCACGCGCGAGATCCCCTGACGCTCGCTGGATCGTGGGTGGTGGGTGGTTGATAGGGGTCGCGTGACGCGATTCGTCGGATATCACGTGTGGCGAAGAGCCACGATCCACAACCTACCATCCATCACAACCTGCGACCCACTACTCACCATCCACCGCCCACAAGCTCCACAGTAAAGCGTCTCCGCAATATGGCACGCCGTGTGTTTCTGCACAGTCCGCCATGACTGGACCGCGCAGCGGCTTACACATTTTTCTCCTGTGCCTTGCCCTGCTCGCGGCCGCGTGCCGAGAGAAGGGCGACATCAAGATCGCGAGCCTCAAGTTCAACGGCGTTCAACAGGTCAATAAGAGCGCGCTTGCCAATGCCCTCGAGACCAAGCAAGGGTCGAAGATCCCATGGGGCCGCAAGAGCTACTTCGATCGCCGCGCTTTCGACGCCGATCTGAAACGCATCGAGGCGTTCTACCGGGATCGCGGGTTCCCCGACGCGAAAGTCAGCTCCTTCAACGTCGACCTCAACGATGCGCAGAACGAAGTGAAGGTCGTCGTCAACATCACCGAGGGAGAACCGGTTCGCGTCGCCGATATTCAGGTCACCGGGTTCGACGTCTTGCCCGCAGGCAAAGTGAAGGACCTGAAGGCCGCCCTTCCGCTGAAAGAGAAGCAGCCGCTCGATCGACAGCTGGCCGTCGCCACGCGCGAGAGCGCCCTCAACATGCTCCGCGACAACGGCTATCCGTACGCCAAGGTCGCCATGCGCCCCGAGGACGTCGGGCCGAAGTCACAGCGCATCATCATGGAAGCAACGCCGGGTCCGCTCGCGCACTTCGGCGCGATCGACATTCGTGGCGAGCGTTCCGTCGGCGAAAACGTGATTCGCCGTCAGCTGACGTTCAAGACCGACGAGACGTTCACGCGCAAGGAAATGCGCGAGAGCCAGCGGAAGCTGTACGGGATGGAGCTGTTCGAGTTCGCCAATATCGAATCGCTCGAAGATACCGACGTCGAAAGCACGGAAGTCCCGGTGCGGGTCACCGTCGCGGAAGGGAAGCACCAGAAGGTCACGACCGGCATCGGCTACGGCAGCGAGGAGAAGGCCCGTGTGCGCCTGCGCTGGGACCACGTGAATTTCCTGGGCGCCGCCCGTCACACCGGGTTCGAAGGACGCTGGTCGTCACTCGATCGCGGTGTCCGCATGGAGTACACCGAGCCGTACATCTTCTCGCCGCATCTCTCGCTCAAGTTCGAGGGGCAAGCCTGGCAGGCGGTGGAGCCGGTATTCTCGCAGAACACGCTCGGCGGGAAACTCTATCTGCGCCATCAGGCCAATCAGCAGACGTCGTTCAGCGTGTCGCTGATCAACGAGTACGAGCGAAGCCGGATCACGAACGAGGCGCTGTCCGACCTCACGTTCAGGAACAGCCTGATCGCGCTCGGCCTCGATCCGCGGCGTGACATCACGCAAGGCACCGTCGGCGCGATCGGGTTCGACTTCAATCGCAACACGACCAACAACCTGCTGGATGCGCGCAAGGGCTACCTGTTCAACCTGCATGGGGAGCAGGCGGGGCGGTTGATGTGGGGCTCGTACAACTACTGGGCGGCCAACGGCGAGGCGCGGTTCTACGTGCCGGTCGGCAGCCTCCTCGTCTTCGCGCAGAAGGTGAATATCGGCGGTCTGCAACCACAGGATGGCCTCGACGCGAACATCCCGTTCTTCAAGCGCCTCTTCCTCGGCGGGGCGACGAGCATTCGTGGATGGGGACGCTACGAGGTGAGCCCGTTGAGCGGATCCGGCCTGCCGATCGGCGGTCTGTCGATGCTCGACGGATCGTCGGAGATCCGCATGCCGCTGAAGGGCAAGTTCGGCGCCGTCGCCTTCGTCGACTACGGCAATGTCTGGGCGGATCCATGGCACTTCGATCTCGGCGAACTGCACTATGCCGTCGGTCCGGGTCTGCGCTACCTGACCCCGGTCGGTCCGGCGCGCATCGATCTCGGGTATCAGGTCAATCCGATTGACGACCTGCTGGTCAACGGCAAACCGCAGGCTCGCCGCTGGCGCGTGCACTTCAGCATCGGCCAGGCCTTCTAGGAGGGATCAGGGGCCAGGAATCAGGAGTCAGGGCTGAAGAGACTTCTTGTCAGGAACAAGGAATCAGGTCGGAGACCCAGGGGGTCGCATATGTCGCTCGCACGACGTTCGCTGCAAGTCGTCGCGTTTGTCTGCACGTTGATCGTGGGCGTGGCGTCGATGGCCGTGATCGTCACGCAGACGACGTGGTTCAAGGAGTGGCTGCGCGGGTTCATCGTCCGTCAGGCCGAGGACTACGTGAACGGGCGGTTGTCGATCGGTCGACTCGACGGCAACCTGTTCTTCGGCGTCGAGCTCGAAGATGTCGACGTGACGATGAACGGGAAGAACGTGGTCGATGTGAAGAACGTCGGCCTCGACTACAACGCATTCTCGTTCATCAACGGCGGCGTGGTGCTCGACACGATCAAGGTCGAGCGTCCGATCCTCCATCTCGAGAAAACCGCAGACGGATGGAACCTCGCCAATCTGATCAAGGCGCGCACACCGGATAATCCGAACAACCGGAAGCCACTCGAAATCGGCGAGATCGGCATCGCCGACGCGACGCTGTATGTCGACGACAAGGCCGTAGGTACGTCGGGCGTCGACATCCCCGAGCGGATCGACCGCATCGACGCGTCAGTGGGCGTGAAGAGCAATCAGGCCGAGCTGGCGGTCGACATCAATCACGTCTCGCTGCGCGCCGCCAATCCGCAGTTCGGCGTCAACGCGTTGTCCGGCGTCATCCGCAAGTCGGACACCGAGATCGATTTCGATAATGTGGCGCTGCGCACCGAGGAAACGTCCCTTCAGGTCAACGGGACGATCAAGAACCTCGACTCGAAGGTGCCGGTCCTCAGCATCAAGGCGTCGTCCGACAAGTTCGCGGTGAACGAGCTCGCCAGGATCGTTCCGGCGCTGCGTGGCTACGACCTGCAGCCGGCGTTCGAGCTCACGGCCGTGGGCCCGGCCGACAAGATGAAAGTCAGCGTCAACGCGCGGGAAAAGGTCGTCGGCACCATCGTCGCCGACGTGACGATGGACGCGCTGGACCCGGGGCGACGGGTCGCGGGCACCGCGCACGTCACGCACCTGAACGTCGGACCGATCGCCAAGTCGACGACCGTCAAGAGCGACATCACCGGGCAGGCGCGCTTCGATCTGACGCTCCCGTCCGATCGCGTTCCACTTCGCGGCACGTATGCGGTCAACGCCGAGCGCGTCCAGGTGGTCGGCTACGAGGCGCGAAACGTCGTCGCCAACGGCCGGCTCGATGGACAGACGATCGCGGTCAATGCAAAGGCGGTGGCGTACGGCGGAAACGCGACTGCGATCGGAACGGTGAAGACCGGCGAATCACTGGCGCTCGACCTGCACGGACAGGCCGCGCATCTCGATCTCAGGAACCTGCCCAAGCAGATCAACGCTCCGGGAGTGCCGAGCAACCTTCAGTTCGCCTACACGGTGAAGGGTCGCGGTCCGATGTTCTCGGGGACCGTTCGCATGGAGCCTTCGACGCTTGCGGGCGCCACGATCGCACGCGGCACGACGGGCGAGTTCAGCGTCGGCAATGGCGCGCCGACATACGCGGCGAACGGCCAGGTCTCCGACCTCGATCTGCAGCAGGTGGGCCGCGGCTTCAACATTGCGGCGCTGTCGACCGATCGCTATCGCAGCCGCGTCAACGCCACCTTCAACGTGAAGGGCTCCGGTGGTGGCCGGTATCCGCTGACGATCGACGCGAATGGGATGGTGGTCGATTCGGAGATGTTCGGTGCGTCGTTCCCGCGACTCGATTTCGCGACGAACCTATCCGACGGCAATGCGCACGTGACCGCCGTCGGGCAGTTTGCGAATCTCGATCCCGCGCTCGTGTCGGGGAACGATCGGCTTGCCGGCACGCTGACCGGGTCGGTCGACGTGATGACGAACATCCGCCAGTACGCGGACGGGGTCACGCCGGAATCGATCGACGTCGCCGGTCACATCGACCTGGCGGACTCGACGCTGGGCGGCGTGCAGATCGATTCGGCAGTGGTCGATGGACAGTACGCCAATCGCGAAGGTCGCCTCGATGAGCTGTCGATCATGGGAGCGGACGTGAGCGTGACGGGCCAGGGACCGATCGCGTTGAACGAGAGCGGCTCGTCGAACGTGAAGCTGCACATCGAGACGCCGTCACTCGAACGGATTGGCAAGCTCGTCGACCAGCCGATGATGGGCGGAGCGGTCGTCGACGCCTATGTCACCGGCAACGGCAACGAGCTGTACGTCAACGGCACGTTGCAGGGCAGCAACATCGGCCAGGGCGAGAACAACGTCCTCAGCTTGACCACGACGTTCGATGCGACTTTGCCCGAGCTCGATACCGAGCGCGCCGCGGTCCACACCAGCAGCGAAGCCACCTTCCTCCAGGTCGGCGGTCAGAAGATCAATCAGCTGCTCGCCGACGTCACCTACGGACAGAAGAAGGTCTTCTTCAGCGCCACGGCGAAGCAGGAAAAGCGTGAGCTCGACGCCGGCGGAACAGTCGTCCTCCATCCGGATCATCAGGAGATCCACCTGCCCGACGTCGTGCTGCGGACGCAGCAGATCGAGTGGCGTTCAGCGCCGGGGTCAGAGGCAGCGATTCAGTACGGGAAGGATCGGATCGCGGTCAACAATCTCCAGCTTGTCAGCGGCGATCAACACATCACGGCGAACGGCGTCGTGGGCTCGCCAACCGAAGCGCTGCAGGTGCAGGCCGAGAACGTCGACGTCGCGCAGCTCAATCAGCTGGCGCTGGGACAACCGGGTCAGGTTGCGGGGCGTTTGAGCGCCAATGCCACGATCACGGGATCGACCAGCGCACCGCATGTCGCCGGCGAGTTCAATCTGACGCAGGGAGCATTCCGACAGTTCAAGTTCGAGTCGTTTGGCGGCAAGGTCGATTATTCGGAACCCGGCGTCAATCTCGACGTGAAGCTCCAGCAGAACCCGATGGCATGGATCACCGCCAAAGGCTTTGCGCCGGTCTCGACGTTCCGCCCCAACCCGCCGGAAGTGGGTCACGAGCATCAGGCACCCGCAGCCGGCGAGGCGATCGACATTCAGGTGCAGAGCAACGCGATCGATCTGGGCGTGATTCAGGGATTCACATCGTCCGTCAGCAACGTCACCGGGACGTTGCAGGCGAACTTCAAGGTGACCGGGTCCGGCTATGACCCGCATCTCGACGGCGCGATCGAAGTGAAGAACGGCGGCTTCGCCGTGCCGGATCTTGGCACGAGCTACACAGGGATCGATACGCGCATCGATCTGAAGCCGGATGCCGTGACCATCACGCAGATGCGCATCCTCGACAATCATGGCGACGCGATGACCGTCGGTGGCCAGCTTGCGGTGCACGAGCGCAGTGTCGGCGGCGTCGACGTGAGCGTCAAATCGGACAACTTCAAGGTCATCGACAACAAGATGGGCAACGTGCGGCTGAACACCGACGTGCACCTGACCGGAGAGGTGCTCAAGCCGCGCGTCGAGGGAACGATCGCGATCGAGACCGGTCAGATCGACGTCGCCGAGCTGCTGCAGCAGTTCGCCGACAAGGCGTACGCGACGGAGGCGACGGCGCTGCCGTTCGAGGACGCAAATACCGCTGCTGATCGAGTGCGCAGCAACGCCGACATTCCTGCCGACGCGAACGCGCGCACGCCGAACGCCGGCGCCGACACGGCGCCGAATGTCGCGGCCGTTGCCAAGGAAACGACCGCACAGACCAAGGCGCCGGAGATCGCACCTGACGAGCAGCCGAGTCTGTTCAATGCGCTGGCGCTGAACGTCAAGGTGTCCGTGCCCGACGACCTCGTGCTGAAGGGACAGGACATCAAGACCGGCAGCGGTGGAACGAGCCTGGGCAACATGAGCGTCACGGTCGGCGGCGACGTGCAGGTGACGAAGGACCCTGGCGACACGATGCGGCTCCGCGGCGACATCCGGACCATCCGCGGGTTCTACACATTCCAGGGTCGGCGCTTCGACCTGCTGCGCGATGGCCGCATCCGCTTCGTCGGCACCGACGAAATCGATCCGCTTCTCGACCTGCAGGCGCGTCGCGTCATCTCGGGTGTCGAAGCCTTCATCAACGTCCGCGGCACGATGACGATGCCGGAGCTGTCGTTCCGCAGCAGCCCGCCGCTCGAAGAGGCGGACATCCTGTCGCTGATCGTCTTCAACCAGCCGATCAACGAGCTGGGCGAGGGACAGCAGGTCTCGCTGGCGCAGCGCGCCGGCGATCTGGCCAGCGGCTATCTCGCGTCCGGTCTGGCGCGCTCGATCGGCAGCGCGCTCAACTTGAACGAGTTCGAGATTCAGGCGGCAGGCGAGAACGGCGCAGGGCCGACGGTGATGCTCGGACAGCAGGTGGGCAAGAATCTGTTCTTCCGCGTGCGCCAGGGATTCGGCCAGGCACAGGCGACCGAGTTCATCCTCGAGTATCAGCTGCGCGATTACCTGCGGCTGCAGGCGACGGCCGCCGAGACATCGGGCGGCACGCAGCGGATCCAATTCCGTCGTGTGGAGCGCGGCGGGCTCGATCTGATCTTCTTCTTCGCGTATTGAGGCCTGAGGCCTTCGGGCCTCGGGCTTCGGCCTTCGATCCTGGCGAGTTGCCGATAGCGCCAGAATTTCCCGAGTTCGTAGGGTCCGCCTTCAGGCGGACCTGATGCGACGGCAATCGAAGTAGACTGCGACGGTGGAGACCCTTCATGCCTGGGAAGCGTTCTGCCTGATCGTTGGTGGCGCGGCGGCGGCGCTCACCGGTCTACAGTTCGTCGTGATCGCGCTCGTCACCGAAGTGCAGACAGCCAGATCCCTCAAGGAAATCGACGCATTCGCCACGCCGACGATCGTGCACTTCTCGGCGGTGCTGTTGATATCGGCGATTCTCACGGCGCCGTGGCACAGCCTGTCCGGGCCCGGTGTCTCGCTCGGCATCTGTGGACTCGCAGGTGTGGCGTACAGCGGCGTCGTGCTGTATCGAGCGCGGAAGCAGACCGGCTACAAGCCGGTGTTCGAGGACTGGTTGTTCCACACGGCGCTGCCGTTCGTGGCCTACGGAATCCTGGCCGCCGCCGCGTTCGACCTTGGTCGGGACACGGAAGCCGTCCTGTTTGCCGTGGCCGCCTCGACGCTGTTGCTGCTGTTCATCGGCATCCACAACGCGTGGGACACGGTCACGTGGATCGCGGTGGAGCACTCGCGACGGGCCGCTCAGCGGCAAGAGCGTGAGGAGAGTGGGAAGCAGGCCTGAGCGCGTCAAGCCTTCGGTCTTCGGTCTTCAGCCTTCGGTCCCTCAACGAGATCTAATCCCGATCATCGTGCGCTGCTCGAGAGCAATGCGCCAGGGCCGAAGCCCGTAGGCCGAAGCCCGAAGGCCGACTACGCCCGCTGCACTTGCACGCGCGCGTCATTGAAGCACGCCCCGCCGCCGAGATCCGTCAGCGAATCAGGCGCGAACACGGTTGCGGTGTAGCCGTTCGCCGTGTGCCGCCGCCACAGCCCTTTTGGAAGTGACACGGTTCCCGGACGGATCCAGGTGCCGACTTGCAGATTGCACCGGACTTCGCCCTGTCCGTTGAATACGCGTACCGCATCGCCATCACTGAGATTGCGCGCCGTCGCGTCGTCAGGATGCATCAGCAGCTTCACTTCAGGACGAGGCAGCTCCGCGAGCATCGAGCTGATCGTTCGCTCACTGGCCGGAGATATCAGCGCCAGCGGATACTCCGCCGTCGCCGGATCGGGCTGGTATCCGTAAAGGCCGGCTGATGCCTCGCGATCGAGCGCGTCGGGAAACAGATCGACCTTTCGATCGGGTGTTCGAGGCCACACGGTCATGAATTGGATCGGCCGACCTTCGTAGGGCGGCGTGGCGACGCCGCTGTCGCGCAACTCCTCCCCGAGCGGCGACGGAAGATGATCGAGCACGTCGAGCATCTCCTCCAGCTCGCCGTGGGGGTCGGACTCTTCGCTGATGCCGAGCCGCTGCATCAAGTCGTCGAAGACATCCGCGTTCGAGCGCGACTCTCCGATAGCTTCGATCGCCGGCTTTCCAAGACGCATCGAAAGCGGTCCATACCCGCGCGCCAGGTCGTAGCCCTCGAGAAACGTCGTGTTCGGCAGAATCACGTCGGCATACCGTGCCGTGTCGGTCATCACCTGTTCGAACACGACGGTGAACAGGTCCTCGCGCTCCAGCCCTTCCAGGACTCGCGCCTGATCGGGCGACGTGACGGCGGCGTTCGAGTTGTAGACGAACAGCGCCTTGACCGGCGGATCCGTGTACTCGATGAGCGCCCGACCGAGCTGGTTCATGTTGACGATTCGCGTTGACGGTTCCTCGGCGCGGATCCAAGTCCTCTTGATATCCCAGGCAGCGCTGTTGCTCATCGTGTAGCCGCCGCCGCGGACGCCGAATTTTCCGCCGACCGCGGGCAGCGCCAGGATCGCCAGGCTCGAGTTCCCACCGTTGCGATTGCGTTCCTGCCCCCAGCCGCAACGAACGAGCGCCGGTGACGAGGTCGCATAGAGCTCGGCGACGCGCTGCAGACGATCGGGCAGGATTCCCGCCTCGGCCGCGGCTCGCTCGATCGTCCAGGGAAGCGCCTTCGCACGCAGGCGGTCGGCGTTGTGTGTGTGCTCCGCCAGGAACGTGCTGTCCGCGTGTCCGTTCTCGAACAGATGACGATGGATCGCGAGCGCGATGGGAAGATCGGTGCCGGGCCGGACCGCCAGATGGATGTCTGCCTGTTTCGCCAGCGGCGTCGTGCGCGGGTCGATGACGACGAGCGTGGCGCCACGACGCTGCGCCTCGCGAATGTACGGCACCAGATGGATGCCGGACGCAGACGGGTTCACGCCCCACAGGATGATCAGCCGCGCTTCGGGAAAATCGTCGTAGACGATCGACGGCATCTTCCCGTAGAGCGCCATGTTGGCCGCGCCGGTCGGCGCCGCACAGACGGTCCGCGCCAGACGTGATGACCCGAGCCGTCGAAAGAGCGTGGCATCGCTGGTGTCCTGTGTCAGCAGTCCGTTCGAGCCACCGTAGGAATACGGCAGGATCGACTCACCGCCCCATGTGTCGCGAGCCTCGGTGAGCTTCTGCGCGATGACGTTCAGCGCTTCATCCCACGACACGCGCTCGAAGTTGCCAAACCCTTTCGGTCCTTTCCGCAGGGCCGGGTAGAGGAGTCGGTCGGGCCCGTAGATTCTTTCGGGAAAACGCCGCACCTTGGCGCAGATGTAACCCGCAGTGACCGGGTTGAGATCGGATCCGTCGATCGCCGCGATGCGGCCGTCCTGGATCGTGATGTCGAGACTGCAGGAATCGGGGCAGTCGAGAGGGCACACCGTCGCCACCGTATGTTCAGCGGCGAAGGAACTGGGGGCTTTCATCCCGGAAGTGTAGCGCACGGTCCGCTCGCCGTAGAATGGCCGAGCTCTGGCGGGCGCTTCTTTTGCTCCGATCAGGGCATGACACTGGGGCAGGTGAGTGAAGCGGTGGCAGCAGCGAAATCAGCGGGCTTACGGTACGTCTGTGACGATCGGGCCGGGATTCGGCGGCGGATGGGACCGCTTGGTTTCAAGTACATCGGTCCTGACGGGAAGGTGATTCGCAATGCCGCGGAGCTGAAGCGAATCCGCGCGCTGGCGGTGCCGCCGGCGTGGAAGGACGTCTGGATCTGTCCCGATCCGCGCGGCCACCTCCAGGCGACGGGTCGTGACGCGCGGGGACGCAAGCAGTATCGCTATCACCCGCACTGGCGGGTGTGTCGCGACGAGACGAAGTACGATCGGCTGCCCGCATTCGCGGCGGCGCTCCCGAAGATTCGTGCACGCACCACCGCCGATCTCGCGCGTCCCGGGCTGCCGCGCGAGAAAGTGCTCGCCACTGTTGTCCAGTTGCTCGAGAAGACGCTGATTCGCGTCGGCAACGAGGAATACGCGAAGGAGAACAAGTCGTTCGGGTTGACGACGCTTCAGGACAAGCACGTGGCGGTGAAGGGCTCGACCTTGCGGTTCGAGTTTCGCGGCAAGAGCGGCGTTCGTCACTGCATCGGGGTCAACGATCGCCGTCTCGCACGCATCGTCAAACAATGCCGCGACCTGCCTGGGCAGGACCTGTTCCAGTACATCGATGACGCCGGTGAACGTCGTGACGTGACGTCGGGCGACGTGAATGCGTACCTCAAGGAGATCACGGGCGAGGACTTCACTGCGAAGGACTTCCGCACGTGGGCGGGGACCGTGCTTGCGCTGACCGCGTTGCGCGAGTTCGATCGCGCCGAATCGCAGACGAGGGCGAAGAAGAACGTCGTTGCGGCGATCGAGGCGGTCGCCGGCGTCCTGGGCAACACGCGCGCCGTCTGCCGAAAGTCGTACATACATCCGGCCATCTTCGATTCGTACACCGATGGATCGCTGTTCAGCGTCGTGAGTTGCCGTGCCAGGGCAGGGGTGAAACGAGTCGGCGCGAAGCTGCGTCCCGAGGAGGCCGTCGTCCTGATGGTCCTGCGACCACGGATCGAGAAGGCTGCGAAACGGCGCAAGGCCGCCTGATCGGACTTCGCCTGTTACACTTACCGCGTTTTCATGTGCGGAGGCTTTCAATGCGGCCGAGAAATCTGGTTCTGCCGGCGCTGTTCGCTCTGCTCTCCGTCGGTGTCGTCGAGGCACAGCAACAATTCCAGATCTTCGCGAGCATCGTCGACGCCACGAGCGGCGCACCCGTTGCCTCGCTCGATCCGGCCGACGTGCGTGTGGTGGAGAACGGGGCCGAAGCAAAGATCGCTCGCATCGACCGCGTGGAGTGGCCGATGAAAGTTCAGGTGCTGGTCGACAACGGAGCTGGCCTCGGCTCGGAGAATCTGCAGCATCTGCGTAACGGCGTCAAAGGGTTGCTCGAGGCGATGCCGGCCGGCGTGGAAGTGTCGCTGCTCACCACGGCGCCGCAGGCTCGGTTCATCGTGCGGCCGACGACGGATCGCATTCAGTTACTCGACGGCGTCGGCCGCATTTCGCCTGACACCGGCACCGGCAGGTTCACCGAATCGCTGAACGAAGCAACGCAGCGGTTCGAGAAGGACGAGACCGATCACTTTCCGGTCATCATCATCGCCGGCACCAGCTCCGGTGATTCGAACGTCCTCGAGCGCGACATTCAGCGTTTGATGCAGCGGCTGCAGAAACGTCCGGCGACGGTGCACGTTGTGCTGCTTACGAACACACGGTCGGCAAGCGGCGGCTCGGTACAGACCAACGTCGGCATCGCCGTCACGCAGCTCACCGGCGGCAGATACGAAGGCATTGCCGCCGCGAGTCGTCTGGCCACACTGCTCCCGGAGATCGGGGCGCAGGTTGCCAAGAGCCAGGAGAAGCAGAAAGGCCAGTTCCGCCTCACGATCCAGAGGCCCAGCGGCGCGTCAGGCGATATCGGGCAGATCGGCCTGAGCGTTCGCTCCGGTTTACGAGCCGCCGGGCTGTCGCGCGACGGTCATCTGCCGTAGCGGCGTCGGTCCGGCTAAAGCCGGACACTACGATGCGGCCCGATCGATTCCGTAGATGGGCCGATACTTCCGTTCGAGATATTCGAGGTACGGCTGCGGGTCGATCCGTGAACCGGTCACGCGATGGACGATCTCCTGCGCCTTGTATTTCCGACCGTGCTGGTGGATGTTGGTTCGCAGCCAGTCGAGCAGCGGGGCGAAGTCTCCGCGACGAAGCTGATTGTCGCGGTCGGGATGCGCGTGCAGATACGCCGCCCACAGCTGTGCGGAAATCACATTGCCCAGCGTGTAGGTCGCGAAATAGCCGAACGCTCCGATCGACCAGTGAATGTCCTGCAGCACGCCGGTCGCGTCGGTGGTGGGGACGACCCCGAGATATTCCTGCATGCGCGCTCGCCACAGTTCGGGAAGGTCCGCAACGGGGATCGTGCCGTCAAGCAGCCCAATTTCCATTTCGACACGCAGCATGATGTGCAGGTTGTAGGTCGCTTCGTCTGATTCCACGCGGATCAACGTGGGATTGACCCTGTTGATCCCGCGATAGAACTGATCGAGGCTGACCTGACCGAGCTGCGATGGAAATTGCTCCTGCAGCGCGGGATAGAAGAAGTCCCAGAAGGCACGCGATCGGCCGACCAGGTTCTCCCACAAGCGGCTCTGCGACTCGTGCACGCCAAGAGACGCCGCATTGCCCAGCAACGACCGCGCAAACGCTGGCGCAATGCCCTGCTCGTAGAGGGCGTGTCCGGTCTCGTGAATCAGGCCGAACAGCAGCGACAGCGGTTCGCCTTCGACGAACCGGGTCGTGATGCGGACGTCGTTCGGGCCGATCCCGGTCGCAAATGGATGGACGGACCGATCCTGTCGACCGCGCGTCCAGTCGAATCCGATGGCCGTCACGACCTTGCGAGCGAACTCGGTCATCCCGGCTTCGGCGTACGGCTGATGGAGAAAACCATCGTCGACTTGTGGCTGTGCCGTCAGCCCCCGTATGAGCGCGACCTGACGCGGACGAAGCACGCCAAAGAGCTCGTGTACTTCGGCTGTCGTCATGCTCGGCTCGAAGTCGTCGAGCAGCACGTCGTACGGATGCGCACCGGCCGGGAAGAAGCCGACGTAGCGCCGTTTCAGCTCGATGACCTTCTCGAGGTACGGCTGAAACGCCGCGAAGTCGGACTGCTGTCGCGCCGCGGCCCACGCATGCTGGGCGGCCGATACGGCTTGTGCCTGCTCGGCGACGAATTCGGCGGGAACGCGCAGTGCCTTGTCGTATTCGTGCGCGGTGACAGCCAGGAGTTTCTCGCTGTCGGACTCACCGCCATCGGCAGTCCCGTTCCGGCTGGCTTCTTCGAGCGCGCGGCCGACGGCATCGGACGTGAACTTCTCATGTGCGATCTTGCGGATGGTCGCCACCATATCGCCATGCGTCGACGCGCCGCCAGGAGGCATGTAGACCTGTTCGTCCCACTCGAGCAGCGACGCGGCGTGCTGCAGGTCGACGACCTCGTTGATCAACGCATTCAAACGTGTGAGCGGGTTCATGCTGGATGGTGGGTGGTCGGTGGTGGATGGTGGTTACGCGATTTGGCTCAGCACTGGCGATTCATCGAGATGCCACCACCTGCTATCCACCATCCACCACCTAGTTCTTGCGCGGATAGCGCGTGGCGACGTAGTTGTCGATCAGCGATCGGAAGCCGGTTGCCAGCTCCTCATATGTGCCGCGCAGGGTCGTGACGTGCTCGCCGTCGACGTATACGGGACAGTTCGGCGCCTCGCCGGTCCCTGGCAGGCTGATACCGATATTGGCCGCCTTCGATTCGCCGGGGCCGTTGACGACGCAGCCCATGACTGCCAGCGTCAGCGTCTCGATCCCGTCGTACTGCTGTTTCCAGGACGGCATCTGTTCGCGGATGTAGTCCTGTGTGCGCTCGGCGAGTTCCTGGAACGTCGAGCTCGTCGTGCGGCCGCAGCCGGGGCAGGCCGTCACGCTTGGCGCAAACGATCGCAGGCCGAGTGCCTGTAACACTTCACACGCGGCGTAGACCTCTTCACGGCGATCGCCGCCGGGCTTCGGCGTGAGCGACATGCGAATCGTGTCGCCGATCCCCTCGTTGAGCAGGATCGCCATCGCCGACGCGGACCAGACGAGCCCTTTCATGCCCATGCCGGCTTCGGTGAGTCCGAGGTGCAGCGGTTGCTCGGTTCGACGGGCGAGCTCGCGGTAGATCGCGATCAGGTCGCGAGGGCGCGACACCTTGCAGGAGATGATGATCTGCTGTCGGCGCAGGCCGCTCTCGAGCGCCAGTTCCGTGGAGTCGAGCGCCGAGATCACCATGCACTCGTTGACAATCTCTTCGGAGGTGCGACCGAGGCTGCGGTCGGTGTTCTCCTGCATCTTCTCGACGACGAGCTCCTGATTGAGCGAGCCGCCGTTGACGCCGATGCGTACCGGTTTGCCGTTGTCCACCGCCACCTTGCAGATGGTGGCGAACTGCTCGTCACGACGACGGCCCGTTCCGACGTTGCCGGGATTGATCCGGTACTTGTCGAGGGCCGCGGCGCAGTCGGGAAAACGGGTCAGCAGCAGATGCCCGTTGTAGTGAAAGTCGCCGATCAGCGGCGCGCTGCAGCCGGCGTCCAGCATACGACGCTTGATCTCGGGAACCGCGGCCGCGGCTTCGGGAAGGTTGACGGTGACGCGGACCATCTCCGACCCGGCTTCGGCGAGCTCGATGCACTGCCTGGCGGTTGCTCGGGCGTCGGCAGTATCCGTCATCGTCATCGACTGGATGACGATCGGCGCGCCGCCCCCGACCTGGACGTTACCGACCCGGACGCCGACCGATTTGTGGAGACGTGCTGCTACGGGCACGGTTCAATCATAACCGCGGGTCAACTCCCAACCCGCTTCGCCCGAGCCAATCGCCAACTTCCAATCTCCTGTCCGTGCATTTGGGAGTTGGTCGAGCGTAAGACGTTGGGACTTGGGAATTGTTACGTTTCCACCCATCCATCGCGTAAGAGCACGCCCTTGATCTCCTCGGCACGCGCCATGGCGATGTCGAGCGAGTCGTAATTCTCGGCGCGGTCCATGACCCCGTCGAAATACCAGGTGACGGTCGTCTGTCGTTCGCCTGGGAAGAGCGTCGCATGCGCGGTCGCGCGACCACGCTTCATGCGCCAGAGCACCGTTGGATCGGTCGAGATCATCTCCGTGAACTCCGTGTGCGTCGTCTCCGTGGCATCAATACTCCAGCATCAAGAACGCCGCGGACAAGGCCGCCAGTGCCCACAGTGCCGGGGCGACCGCCCGCGCGCGGCCGGCGAGCGAGTAGAGCAACGCGTGCAGCACGAAGCCCCACAGCATCCCCTGCGTGATCGACACCGTCAGCGGGATCAGCACGATCGTCATGAACGCGGGGATCGTGTCCTCGAGTGAGAGAAAGTCGAGCGTGCCAACGGTCTGAAACATCGCCAGTCCGACGAGGATGAGCACGGACGCGGTCGCGTAGTCGGGAACGGCGCCCACCAGAGGAGCGATGAACAGGCATGGAAGAAAACACAGCGCGGTGACCACCGACGCGCGCCCGTTGCGGCCGCCCATCCGGATGCCGGACACACTCTCGACGTATGCCGTCCCGGACGACGTGCCCGCGAGGCCCGCGCCGAGCGTGGCGAACGCGTCGACGATGAGACCGCGCCGCAGGTTGATCGGGCGCCCGTCGGCATCCGTCAAGTGGGCTGCATTCGCCACGCCGATGAACGTCGACAGCGAATCGAACAGATCGGTGAACAGGATGGCGAGGATCGACGGCAGCAGCGACAGCTTCAGCGCGCCGATCGAATCGAGCTGGAGAAACACGGAATGAAAATCCGGCGCGCTGACGACGTGCGTCGGAAGCTGTACGTACCCGAATGCCCAGGCCAGCGCGGTCACGCCGAACATGGAGGCCAGAAACGCGAACGGATTCTGCCGCCGCATCAACGCGACCGCGATCAGCAGGCCCACGATCAAGAAGGCGGCGCGATGTCCTAAAGGTCCCACGCGGACCAGCGTCGCCGGGTCGGCCTGAATGAGGCCACCGCTCCTGAGACCCAACAGCGTCAGCAGCAGTCCGATTCCCGCGGCAGCCCCCGTCCTGAGGGCCGGTGGGATCGCCAGCGCGATTCGCTCGCGAAGCGGCGTGGCCGATATGAGCAGGAACAGCACGCCGGCCCAGAACACCATCCCGAGCGCGGCCTGCCACGGCACCTTGTTCTGCAGGATGATCGTGTAGGCAAAAAACGCGTTGAGCCCCATTCCCGGGGCGACGGCGAACGGCAGCCGCGCGTAGAGTCCCATCAACAGCGTCATCGTCGACGCGACGAGCACCGTCGCCGTCAGGACTCCGCTGAACGTCATGCCGGTACCGGCCGTGGCCAGAATCCCGGGATTGACGACCACGATGTAGGCCATCGTGAAGAAGGTCGTCACGCCGCCGGCAACGTCGGCGGCCAGTGTGCTGCGTGGGGATGCGGGTGCGGCGGCGATCACCGCCGATATTGTGGCCTTTCGCCGCGGGCGAATGAAAACGCGGCCCGCGGCAATTCAAAATTCAAAATGCAAGATGCAAACACTATCCGATTTGCGGCAATCGGCTGAATCCGCGGCAGTACCCCCCTGCTCCAGCGGAGACAGTGTTTGCATTTTGAATCTTGCATTTTGCATTCGGGTTGCGATCGAGGCAGGCAACCCGATCAGACCCGGTAGCGGCCCAGACGCGCGGTCAGGATCGCTTTCAGGTCGGCCTCCGAGCGCGTCCCGGTGAGGTCGAGATCCGATTCGCTCAGCGCATCGATGAGCGCGCGAATGACGTGGGCGCGGCTGATGGCGACGCCGCTGGCGGCGCGGATGTCGGCGCCGAGGCGATCGAGGAACACAATCTGCCGATCGAACAGGACGACGGTGACCTTGGTCCAGTGCTCGGTGTGGGAGGGGCGGCGGCCGCGTTTCTTCGGCGCGTCGCCACTGCCGTCGACGCGCGGCACGAAGATGTCCTCACCGGTCTTGCCGAGCCGTTTTGATTTGGTCACAGGTCGGGTCACCATGGCATCCTCAACTGCGTCGGGCGCAGCAGTCGCGATGGCATCCTTCAATTTTTACGTAAGTAAGTCTATCAGCGTCTGGGCGGAACGGTCATCATGCTAAAGCAGTTCGCGCGGCAGGCGCAAGCTGCCAGCCCGTCGCGCGTGATCACGCTCGCGCGACGACGCGTTTCATCAGCTCCGACGTGAAGCGATCGTAAGCCACTGCCGCGCGGCATCGACCCGCGTACTGGGCCAACGGCACGCCGTGCGACGGCGCTTCAGGCACGCGCTGATCGTGTGGAATCTCTGTCCGGAACACCCCGCGCGCGTTGTGCACGCGGATGATGTCGACGATCTCGCGCGTCGCCGGCCGCCGATAATCCACCATGGTCAACAGAATGCCGGTCAGATGCGCGCTGGCCCGCCGCGATTCCCGGCGATCCCGATACCAGCGCAGAAACTGTGCAAGCGACTCGAGCGACAGATAGTCCGCCCGCATCGGAATCACCAGCTGCTGCGCCGCGATCGGAATGCTCAGCGACACCAGCGAGTATCCCGAGGGGCAGTCGAGCACGATGGCGTCGAACTGCGGAACCAGCGGGCGAATCACATCGGCCAGCCGGCGTTCGGGCTGCCGCACGTTGCGCAGCCGCTCGTCGATGTGCGCGAGACCGCGCGAGCCGGGAATCAGATGCAGGTTGTCGATGCGTGGCACCGGGCGGACCGCGTCGGCGGCCCGTCGCTCGTGCAGGAGCACGTCGGCAATCGACGGCGTCCCGTGCCCCGGGCCGACGCCGAGCGAGATCGACGCGTTGAGATCCGCCTCCAAATCCACCAGCAGGACCGACTTGTCGGATCGAGCGAGTGACGCCGCCACGTTGACCGCAGTCGTCGTCTTGCCCACGCCTCCTTTGGGATTGAAGGCCGCAATGATCATCCGCCAGCGTCTCGCGTCAACCCCCGAGCGGCGCGAGGGGGATTGCGGCGCCCGGTGATTAGTTAGGGATTTATTTCGTCCATTATAGGACGCGCGCCCGGCGTGAACCGCGATGCGGACTCAGCGCAACGCGACTGTCTGGGTCGGGCCGGCCAGCGACGCCCGGACAATGAATCGCTGCGGCGCGGAACCGATATAGGTGAATGGATAACAGGTGACCAGCGTCAGGCTGGGTTGGCGAGTCGGGTCCAGCACCCACACGTCGCGCGGATTGACGATGTTGGTGCGCTGCACGCGATACACGAACGTTCCACCGGGCGTCACGAGGCGAATCTCGTCGTCGGGTTTGATGTTGCGCAGCCGGCGGAAGAACGTGTCGCGATGGCCGGCGAGCCCGACATTCCCGTTCTCACCGGGCAGTGCGGTTCCGGGAATGTGGCCAACGGCCAGCTGCAATGTGCGGGCGTCGGTTCCGTAACGGACGATGCTCGAGACGCCGAGACGCGGGATCTCGACTCGTCCGATCACGGCTCCCGTCGCCGGTCGTCGCATCGGCCGCGCTGTAGAGACGGATGCAGGCTTGCCCGCAGCAGTAGGCGGAGGTGCGCTCGCCAGGATCGCGTCGAGTTCGCGATTCTCCATGGCCTGATAGAGTCGCGACTCGGCCACGGAGTACAGGTAAGTTCCGAGGCAGAGGAACGCGATCACGAACAGGACGCGTTCGAGCCAGCGCCAGCCCGCACTGCGCCGCGGCACGTCGCCGTGCGGCGGCAGCGGTCCCCAGCGGTCAGTCGGTGGTGGTATCGCCCGCCGTATACCCATCTCGCGCCCGCACACTCAGGTTCTTGAAACCCGGCGCCCGGACGGTAACCTTCACGCGGTGATACTCGCCGTCCGGGTTAGACGGCACATAACCAATGCTGTAGCCTCGGCGGATGTTGTCCGCAATCTCCTTGAAATCCGCGACGACGCGCATCTCCGACTCCGGAGAGTACGTCACGCCGCCGGAGAGTGAGGCCAGTTTCTTCATCACGTCGCGATCTCCTCGTGTCGAGGCGAGGTCGCCCGTGTAAATCGTGTAGATCAGCGCGTCGCTGCGCCGCGCGCGATGGAGCATGTCCTGCTTCGAGTGCATGCTCGCGTTGTCCTCGCCGTCGCTCAGCACGACGAGCACGCGCTTCTGATGCGTCGCCTCCTGCAGGTGATCCAGTCCCTCGATCACCGCATCGTAGAGCGCAGTCATTCCACCCGGTGCGAATCGCAAGAGTGATGCCTCGATGATCGACGCACTCTGCGTGAACGACAGGCCGCCAGGCAACCCGGTTCGGACGTACTCGTTGAACACGACCGTGAACACCTGGTCTTCAGGGTGACTCGACGTGGCGAACGCCCGGGTGCCGGCGAGCACCATGTTGCGGCGCGTCAGCATACTCGTGCTGTTGTCGATGGCCAGTCCGACGGCGACCGGCACATCGGCGCCCGTAAAGAAGGTAATGGGTTGCGCCTTGCCGTCTTCGAAGACCTGAAATGCCGATTGCGGCAGGTCGGGCACCGCGTCGGAATGGCCGTCGAACACGTTCACGTGGAGGACGACGAGATCCGAGTGCGATTTGAAGACGGGCGTTGCGGCGGTCGCAGGTTCTTGCGGTGAGGTCGGGGGCTCCTGTGCGCGTGGGGCGAGCACCGCGCACGACATGATGATCAGCAGCACGCCTACTGGTTTCACATCCCCCCCAAGAGGAAGGCGGGCCTGACAAAGGCCCGCCCCACCCACAGCGATTGTAGCGCGGGCCTTGTCAGGCCCGCGTTCCTCAAGTTTACCGGCGGGCAGCGGCTCGCGCGCGCAGCGCACCCGCCAGCGACAGCAGACCAATCAGGCCGCTGATTGGCAGCGGGCTCGCGGTCTGCGGCAGCGTGGTGGCGCGTGCCGTCTGCGTTTCCGCCTGGCCGCTGGTGCCGACCGCCTGGCTGCTCGAGGACGACGTGTCTACGGCAACCTGGCTGGTCGTATCCGGCGCTTCACGGGGCTCCGTGGCAACGCCGCGATTCCCCGTCAGCGATCCGGCCGATGCCGTGGGCTGCGCGGGTGCGGGCGCGTCGCGCAAGGTGTTGTCGCTCGCGCTGTTCTCAGGCGGCAGGCCGGCACCGTCCACTCTGTTACTGGCCTCGGACGGCGCCACATAGCCGGTCTCGGTACGGACCTGCTGTCCGGTGCGCGCCGCAATCTTCGTAGCCTGATCCTTCGGATAGATGAATTCTTTTCCGATCTTCTCACCCGGGAAGTACCAGTACTGGATGGCTGGCGTCGCACCCGCGCGATTTTCCTTGAACATGACTACCGTGTCGCCGGAGACCTGCGGCCGCTCCGACTGCACGAACAACCACTGACCCTTGATGTCTTTGCCATCGCGGTCGAGCACCTGCACTACATTCCGCGATGGGGTGTCAGCCAGACGGAACATATACGTCCCCGCCGGCAGGGTCACGCCTGGCATCTCGACGGTGTTGCTAAACGTGAGGTACGTGACCTCCTGAACGTTCGTTTCCTGAGCCGCCACACGTGAGGACAGCACAGCCAGCACCGCCACGAGCAGTGCCGTCACGATAAATGTCACCCGTTTCATGCCTCTCCTCCTCGGTTCCCAAACTCGATCAGCGACCGTCTCGGCCGCACGATCACGTCCTTTGCGTCTGCCGGCGGTAAATTGCATCTTGTGTGCCCCATCGACCCCAGCCGTACGAAGGCAGCCCGACCGGAGACTGTTGACCTCGCCGTCATCGGCGCCGGCGCCGCAGGGCTGACGACGGCGATCTTTGCCGCTCGTCGCGCGCCGGAGCTGCGCGTGCGCTGCATCGACGGCGCCCGTCATATCGGCGCCAAGATTCTGGTGAGCGGCGGGACGCGCTGCAATGTCACGAACCGCGTTGTGACGGAACGCGACTTCTGGGGCGGATCGCCACGCGTCGTCGCGCGCGTGTTGCGAGCGTTTCCTGCCGAGCGTGCGGTGACCTTCTTCCACGAGCTCGGCGTCACGCTGCACGAGGAGGAAGACGCGAAACTGTTTCCCGATACGAATCGATCCCGTACCGTGCTCGACGCGCTGCTCGCGGCGATCGACTCCGCGGGCGCCTCGATCGATCTCGAGCAACGTGTCCGTGAGATTCGGCGCGACGGCGATACCTTCGCAATCATGACGGCCGAAGGAGAAGCCTATGTGGCCTCGCGAGTCGTGCTCGCGACGGGCGGGCGTTCATTGCCGAAAACGGGCAGCGACGGCGTTGGATACGAGCTTGCGAGGCAATTGGGTCACGGGTACGTGGAGACGACACCTGCGCTCGCCCCACTCGTACTCGATGGCGACCGACACGCCTCGCTGAGCGGAGTTGCTCACCGCGTGTCGCTGACGCTGCGCGCGAACGATCGCGTGCGCGTCAGGCTCGAGGGTTCGCTGCTGTGGACGCATTTCGGCGCCAGCGGCCCGGTCGTCCTGAACATGTCACGACACTGGCATCGTGCACGGCTTGACCGCGGGATTGTGAACTCAGGGCCGCATGAAGGCGGCCCCCACATTGCCGTGAATGTCTGTCCCGACGACACGTTCGAGTCTCTGGAGCGCTGGTTTCTGGATCAGGAACGCGAGCGACCTCGCGCGCAGGTGAGTACGGTACTGGCGGGCCGCCTTCCAGCAGCGGTCGCCGACGCATGGATCGCAGCCGCTCAGGTCGAGCCAACCGTCACGCTCGCCCATCTCACGCGCGAGGAGAGACGACGGCTGATTCACGCGCTGCTCGAGACACGGCTCGATGTCCGCGACAGCCGCGGCTATTCCTACGCCGAGGTCACCGCCGGTGGCATCCCGCTTGATGAAGTCGATCCGGCGACGCTCGAGTCACGCGTCTGTCCAGGCCTGCATCTGGTCGGTGAGATCCTCGACGTCGATGGAAGGCTCGGCGGCTTTAATTTCCAGTGGGCGTGGGCGTCGGGATGGGTGGCTGGAAACGCGGCGGCGACTGCGCTTGCGCGACAACTCCCAACTCCCTGACGATGGAGCCAACTCCCAACTCCCAACTCCCAACTCCCAACGTCACTCCGCCGCAACGACACGGCTTGGATTGGGAGTTGGAAGTTGGTTCGAGCGTAAGGGAATTGAGAGTTCGCACATGTCACTCCCGATCGAAGACTACGGACTGATTGGTGATACCCACACGGCTGCGCTCGTCGGGCGTGACGGGTCGATCGACTGGCTGTGTCTGCCGCGCTTCGACTCCGGCGCCTGCTTTGCCGGGCTCCTCGGCGACCGTTCCAACGGGCGCTGGCTGATCGCACCCGCCGGTCCCGTTCGCGCCACGTCGCGTCGATATCGCCCGGACACGCTCGTGCTCGAAACCGATTTCGACACGTCCGACGGCGTCGTTCGCGTCGTCGACTGCATGCTGCCTCGCGACGATGTGCCGACGGTCATTCGTGTCGTCGAAGGCATCAGCGGCAGCGTCGACATGACCCTGGAACTGATCATCCGCTTCGACTACGGATCCGTCGTTCCTTGGATGAGAAGAGTTGACGGTCGACAGCACGCGATCGGCGGTCCCGATGCGTTGACGCTCGATACGCCCATTCGCCTCTACGGCCGCGACCTCACGACGCGCGCCGACTTCTCCGTCGCGGCGGGCGACTCGGTACCGTTCGTCCTGATGTGGCATCCATCGCATCTCGACTCGCCACGCATCCGCGATGCGTTTCGTGCGCTCGAGCAGACGGAGAAATGGTGGCGCGACTGGGCATCGCATTGTCAGTACGAAGGGCGGTGGCGGGATCACGTGGTTCGCTCGAGCATCACCCTGAAAGCGCTCACCTATGCGCCAACCGGTGGCATCGTGGCCGCTCCAACGACGTCACTGCCCGAGCAGCTTGGCAGCGTGCGCAATTGGGACTATCGCTTCTGTTGGTTGCGCGACGCGACGTACACGCTCTACGCGCTGATGATCGGCGGCTACACGGAGGAGGCGGCCGCCTGGCGCAACTGGCTGCTGCGCGCGGTCGCCGGCGATCCCGCGACCATGCAGACGACGTACAGCGTGAATGGGGAGCGGCGTCTGACGGAGCTCGAGATCCCATGGCTCGCCGGATACGAGCAGTCGCGGCCGGTCCGCATCGGCAATGCGGCCGTCGACCAACTGCAGCTCGATGTGTGCGGCGAGTTGATCGACGCGATGCATGTGGGGCGACGCTCCGGCATTCCGTCGGATCGACACGCGTGGGCGGTCGAGCGCGCGCTGCTTCGTCATCTCGAGCAGACGTGGCAGCAGCCCGATCACGGGATCTGGGAAGTGCGAGGCCCGAAGCGACAGTTCACGCATTCGAAGGTCATGGTCTGGGTCGCGTTCGACCGTGCAGTGAAAGCGGTCGAGCGCTACGGCCTGTCTGGGCCTGTCGACCGCTGGCGCACACTTCGGCAGGATGTGCGCGATCTGGTGTGCCGCGAGGGCTTCAGCGAGACACGAAACAGCTTCACGCAGTTCTTCGGGACCGAGGACGTCGACGCCAGCCTGCTGTTGCTTCCCCTCGTCGGCTTTCTTCCGGCGGAGGACCCGCGCATCGTCGGGACCGTCGCCGCTATCGAGCGCGACCTGCTGCACAACGGCTTCGTTCGTCGTTATTGCCCGCGAGAGGCGGTGGACGGTCTGCCCGAAGGCGAAGGCGTGTTCATCGCGTGCACGTTCTGGCTGGCGGACAACTATCACCTGCACGGACGTCATGACGAAGCCGTGCAGCTCTTCGAACGACTCGTGGGTCTGGGCAACGACCTTGGGATGCTGGCGGAGGAGTACGATGCGGTCGGTCACCGGCTGCTCGGCAACTTTCCGCAGGCGTTCTCGCATGTGATGCTGATCAACACCGCGCGCAATCTCGCACAGCGCCACGGTCCCGCCGAGCAGAGGCATGACTCACTCCCAACTTCCAACGTCTGACGCTCGAACAACTCCCAAGAAGACACGAATTGGGAGTTGGGAGTTGGATTCAGCGAAGGGACTTGGAAGTTGACGACTTCGATCGAGCACCGCCACGGCACTCCGGCCAGATGGTTAACTGACCACGCCCATCTGATCCCTTCATCAGGGACTGCGGTCGATGTCGCCTGCGGCCGTGGTCGACATGCACTCTGGCTCGCCGAGCGCGGCCTGACCGTGCGTGCGATCGATCGAGATCCCGATGCGGTCGAGGCCCTTCGCGCCGAGGCACAGCGGCGCGGCCTGCACGTCGTGGCGGAGCGGCACGACCTCGAAAATGGAGATACGGGACTGGGTATCGAGACCGCCGATGTGATCGTGGTCGTCCACTATCTCCATCGGCCACTATTTTCGGCGCTCATCAGCGCTCTGCGTCCGCGAGGGCTGCTGATCTATGAAACCTTTACCCACGCGCAAGCACGGCGTGTCAAACCGACCAACCCGGCCTTTCTCCTGGCTCCGGGCGAGCTGCTACAGCTCGTGCAGCCGCTCGAAGTGATTGCGAGTAGGGAAGGAGTATTTGAGGACCGGGATGTGGCATCCGTCGTTGCGAGAAAGGTGTAGCATCCCTCTTGCTTTCCCACCCGCCGGAGGCACGCATGGCTGTTCCATTCGACCGCAACGACGTCAAGGACACGCCACCGGCAACCGAGGACTCAGCAGAGCGCGGATTCGCGACGGAGTCGAAGCGCGGTCCAGACCCCAAGACCTACGAGAGGCTCGGGCAGTCCGAGTGTTTCGATCCCGATGAAGTCGGAGATGTCGGCGACGAGGGCCGCGGGCACCGGGGCTGACTACGACGCGCTGAGCGCCTTTTGGATCGATGCCGCGTTGACGCGGAAGTGCGAGGCGCTCCAGACCGCCTTGCCGCCGCGAACGATGATCGCCTGCGGCGTTTCATGGCGAACGCCGAGTCGCGCGGCCACCGCGTTCGACACGTCGCGGTGGGTCTGCACCGTGACGACCGCATAGCGCGGATCCATCGTGGACGCGTTTGCCGAGGCGGCGGTTACGTGCTCGATGAGCTCATCGAGCGCCTCCGCGCTGATGCCGCACGAACGACTGTGCTTGAACAGCAGCAACGGGCGATTGTCGGAGTCGGCAATGAGCTTCTCGAGCTCGTCGATCCGCTGGACTGTCGTCAATGAGGGATGCATTCGCTCCTGTAAGTTCGACTTAGCGGTGTTGTCTTTCTAGTGTAACAACTCAGCCGCTGGACAAGACAGCTCGTGCTCACAAATCAGCACGCCTTTTATTCGCTCCCGGCAATGTGTATGCAGTGAGGCCGCGTCGCTGACCGTGTTGTCAGCTTCGTATGCGGTCGACGACCCTTTTTCTCACCTTGGCGCTCGCCGGCGCGGGCTGTGGGCACGCACAATCGCCGCAAACGGCCTCCACTTCCACCGCGACCAACGCGTCGGGCACACCTGGACAGAACCCCGCTCCCGACGAGAGCGGCGATTGGATCCGACCCGCCAGGGATTTCGCGAGCACGCGGTTCAGCGCGCTCGCCCGGATCACGCCGGAGTCGGTGAAGCAGCTCGGCGTTACCAGCACGTTCTCGACCGGCCTGGTGCGCGGACACGAAGCGGCACCCATCGTGGTCAACAACACGATGTACATCGTCACGCCGTTTCCGAACGTGGTCTACGCGCTGGATCTCGCGCAGCCCGGCGCGCCCGTGAAGTGGACGTACGACCCGAAGCCGCTCGCCGCGGCGCAGGGCGTGGCCTGCTGTGACGTGGTGAACCGCGGCATGTCGTACTCGAACGGAGCGGTGTTCTTCAACACGCTCGATGGCCGCACGATCGCGCTCGATGCGCAGACGGGCAAGGAGAAATGGGTCACGACGCTCGCCGATATCAACAAGGGCGAGACGATCACGATGGCGCCGCTCGTCGTCAAGGACAAGGTGCTCGTCGGCAACAGCGGCGGCGAGCTCGGCGTGCGCGGTTGGATGACCGCCGTTGATGCCAACAGCGGCAGCATCGCGTGGCGTGCCTATCACAGCGGACCGGACAAAGACGTCTTGATCGGCCCGCGCTTCAAGCCGTTCTACAAATCCGATCAGGGGCAGGACCTGGGCGTGCACACGTGGCCGGGCGAAGCCTGGAAGCAGGGTGGCGCGACGGCGTGGGGATGGATCTCGTATGACCCGGCGTCGAATCTGATCTACTACGGGACGTCGAACCCTGGTGTGTGGAACGCCGAGCAACGGCCGGGCGACAACAAGTGGAGCACGGGCCTCTTCGCGCGCGACGTGGACACCGGTGAGGCGGTGTGGTTCTACCAGTTTTCCCCCCACGACCTGTGGGACTACGACGGGATCAACGAGCAGGTCCTCGTCGATCTTCCGTTGAACGGCACGATGCGCAAGGTGCTGTTACGGCCTGAGCGCAACGGCTACTTGTACGTGATTGATCGCACGAGTGGACAGGTGCTGAGCGCTGATCCCTACGTGCACATCACGTCGACCAAGGGCATCGATCTGGAGACCGGTCGGCCGGTCGAGAACGAGGAGAAGAAGGCGTCGCTGGGATCAGTGGTGCGCGACGTCTGCCCGGCTGCGCCTGGCGGCAAAGACTGGCAGCCGAGCGCGTACTCACCCCAGACCGGTTTTCTCTACATTCCAGCGAACAACCTGTGCATGGACTTCGAGAGCGTCGACGCGAACTACATCGCCGGGACGCCGTTTGTGGGCGCGAACGTGCGCATGTATGCCGGGCCGGGCGGCAATCGCGGTGAGTTCATCGCGTGGGATCCGGTGGGCCGCAAGAAGGCGTGGTCGATCAAGGAGTCGTTTCCGGTGTGGAGCGGCGTGGTCGTGACGGGCGGTGGCGTGGCGTTCTACGGAACGATGGACGGCTGGTTCAAGGCGGTGAACGCGCAGACGGGGGAGCCGTTGTGGCGGTTCAAGACCGGCTCCGGAATCGTCGGCCAGCCGATCACGTATCGAGGACCGGACGGCAAGCAGTACGTCGCGGTGCTCTCGGGTGTTGGCGGGTGGTCGGGGGCGATCGTGGCAGGCGAGCTCGATTCACGCGACGCGACGGCGGCACTCGGGTTCGTCAATGCGATGACCGATCTCCCGAAGGCCACGACGAAGGGCGGCATGCTCTACATCTTCGGCCTGCCATGAGCACGGATGCAAAGGGGGACCTGACCAGGTCCGCCCCACACTCTGTTTCGCCGAGACCTTCCCGTGGCGCGGGCCTTGTCAGGCCCGCGTGGTTGATCGTCGCGTGTCTGTGTGTGATCGCAGCAGCGATGCTGCACGGTCGTGGCGTCGCCCCGCTGCGCGTCTGCAGCGATCCGAACAATCTTCCGTCCTCCAACAGGCAGCAGGAGGGATACGAAAACCGCATTGCCGACCTGCTCGCGCGCGATCTCGGGACGACTGTCGAATACACATGGTGGGCGCAGCGGCGCGGGTTTCTGCGCAACACCCTCGGCGCAGGTCTGTGCGACGTCGTGATCGGATATCCGTCGCACGCCGATCCGGTGCTCACGACGAAGCCGTACTACCGCTCGACGTATGTGTTCGTGACACGACGCACGAGTCACATCCAGGTCCGATCGTTCGACGACCCGACCTTGCGCACGGCGCGGGTTGGTGTGCAGCTGGTCGGCGACGATGGAGCGAATTCACCGCCGGCGCACGCCTTGAGTCGTCGGGGAATCGTGCGCAACCTGGTCGGTTACACGGTGTACGGCGACTACCGGACGGACAGTCCGCCGTCGGAGATCGTCGCCGCCGTCGCGCGTGGCGACGTCGACGTCGCGACCGTGTGGGGTCCGCTCGCCGGCTATTTCGCGGCGCGTCAGGATGTTCCACTCGATCTCGTTCCCGTTGAACCGCAAGTCGACGGTCCGCTGCCGCAGGCGTTCGATATCTCGATGGCCGTCCGCAAGAACGATCGCACCCGTGTCATGGCGCTCGATGACTTCCTGCGGCGTCATCGTCAGGACATCGACACGATCCTGGCGAGGTACGACGTGCCGCGAGTGGATAGGTGATGGTGATGCGGTGGAGGCGGTCGGCGTTCGGTCTCCGGTCTTCGGGCTTCGGTCCTGGAGCACCGGTTGTCATATGTGTCGCGTTCGTCTTGGCGGCGGCGTGTGAGCGAGAGGTGCGGCCGTTTCATGATCTTCCGGTCGCAGCCAAAGGAACGCAGCAGCCGATCCTCAGCCCGCTGTCTCCGGGGGGCGAGCGTCCACCCGACCCACCGTACAGTCCCTTTCAGCAAAACGCCTTCGGAATCGCCGAAGGCAAGCGTTTGTTCGACGCCTACAACTGTTCTGGCTGCCACGCACATGGGGGCGGCGGGATGGGGCCGGCTCTGATGGACGCGAAGTGGATCTACGGCAGCCGCCCAGCGAACATCTTTGCGACGATCGTCGAAGGACGGCCGAACGGGATGCCGTCGTTCCGCAACAAGATCCCCGACTCGCAGGTCTGGCAGCTGGTCGCTTACGTGCAGTCGATGAGCGGCCAGGCGCCGATCGACGCGTTGCCCAGCCGCAGCGATCACATGCGCTACAGCACGCCGGAGAACGCGCGACGCGCCGAGACGCCGGTGCAGACGGGGACACCGTGATGGGCCGCCTGAAGGCGGCCCCCACGACTGTGGGGGCCAAGGCCACGCCATCGGACCGAGCGGCCAACACGCCATCCTCTTCGATCGCAGGGGCCACCACGTCATCCTCTTCGATCGTAGGGGCCGCCTTCAGGCGGCCCTGGGGCAGATTGATTTTCCTGCCATGTCTCCTTGCCGGCTGCTCGGGTAATCAAGCCATCTTCAATCCACAGGGACCGGCGGCCCGCAGCATCGCCACGCTCGGCTGGACGCTTCTGGCCATCTCCGGCGTCGTGTACTCGCTGGTTATGGTCGCACTCATCTGGGCACTCGCGAGGCGCCGGGACGCTCGCGACGGCGAGCCCGCAACCACGCGCGCGATCACGCGCACCGTCACTCTTGCCAGCTTCGCGACCGTCATCGTCCTCGTCGTCCTGAGCGTGGTCAGTGTCGTCGCCGGGCGCGGGCTGACCTCGCCGAGCGGACCCGGAGCGCTGCAGGTCGATGTTATCGGGCATCAATGGTGGTGGGACTTCCAGTACACGGACGTGACGCCGTCCGACTACGTGACCACCCCGAACGAGCTCCACATCCCGGTTGGAGTGCCCGTCGTGCTGAAGGTCCAGTCGCGGGATGTGATTCACAGCTTCTGGGTGCCCAACCTTCACGGGAAGCGCGATCTGATCCCCGGTCAGATCACGCACACCTGGATTCAGGCTGACCGTCCCGGTGTCTATCGCGGACAGTGCGCCGAGTTCTGTGGTCATGAGCACGCGCGCATGGCGTTCGCGGTCGTTGCCGAGCCGATGGACTCCTTCCTTCAGTGGATCGCACACCAGCGACAGCCTGCGGCAGAACCCGCAACCGACGAGCAGCGGCGCGGTCGCGACGTCTTTCTGCAGTCCACGTGCGTGTCGTGTCACACGATCCGCGGAACCAACGCCGGTTCGCACGTCGGGCCCGAGCTCACACACGTCGGCAGTCGTTTGACGATTGCGGCGGGGACGCTGCCGAACACGCGCGGCCACCTTTCCGGCTGGATCGCCGATCCGCAGTCCATCAAGCCCGGAGCGCGCATGCCCGCCAACAACCTTGCGCCGGCGGATTTGCAGGCAGTGCTGACATATGTCCGCAGTCTGCGCTGATGGCACGTCACGCGGATCGCGCGCAGCCCCTCGTACGCCTGGAGCCGCCGCTCGATGACGCCGCGGAAACGCGGCTGCGACGCGAGCTCGAACGCACGTGGTACGTCCCACGAGGCATCATCGGCTGGTTCTCGGTCGTCGATCATCGGACGATCGGCAAGCGCTACATCGCGACGGCCTTCGGCTTCTTCATCTTCGCGGGCATTCTCGCCGCGCTGATGCGCGTTCAGCTGGCGGTTCCCGACAATCACTTCCTCGGTCCCGACCTGTACAACCAGATCTTCACCACGCACGGCACGATGATGATGTTTCTGTTCGCCGTGCCGGTGATGGAGGCGATGGGGATCTACCTGGTGCCGCTGATGGTCGGTGCGAGGAACATCGCGTTCCCGCGGCTCAACGCGTTCAGCTACTACCTGTATCTCTTCGGCGGGTTGATGCTGACGACGACGATGCTGCTGAACACCGCGCCGGACGCGGGCTGGTTCTCGTACGTGCCGCTGGCGGGTCCGGATTTCACGCCAGGTAAGCGAAGCGATTTCTGGGCGCAGTTGATCACGTTCACCGAGGTGTCTGCGCTCGCGGTGTCGGTCGAGCTCGTGGCGACGATCTTCAAGTGCCGCGCGCCCGGCATGACGTTGAACCGGATTCCGTTGTTCGTCTGGTCGATGCTGGTCACCGCGTTCATGGTGATCTTCTCGATGCCGGCGATTGTCACCTCGAGCACGTTCCTGTTGCTCGATCGTCTGGTCGGCACGCACTTCTACAACCCGGCGGAGGGCGGCGACTCGCTGCTGTGGCAGCACCTGTTCTGGTTCTTCGGGCATCCCGAGGTCTACATCATCTTCGTCCCGGCGCTCGGGATCATCTCGTCGATCATCACGACATTCACGCAGCGGCCCGTTTTCGGATACACGGCGCTTGCGACCTCCGTCGTGGCCACCGGATTTCTCGCCTTCGCTGTGTGGGTGCACCACATGTTCGCGACCGGGCTGCCGCAGCTTGGCCTGTCGTACTTCACCGCGGCAAGCATGGTGATCTCGATTCCTACGGGTGTGCAGATCTTCTGCTGGATTGCGTCGCTCTGGCGCGGTCGTCCTCGCTACCACGCGCCGCTGCTGTTCGTGCTCGGCTTCTTCGTCGTGTTCATCATCGGCGGACTCTCGGGCGTCACATTGGCGTCGCTTCCATTCGACCTGCAGGTCCACGACACCTACTACGTCGTCGCTCACTTTCACTACGTGCTGATCGGCGGCTCGGTGTTTCCGCTCATCGGTGGGATCTACTACTGGTTCCCGAAGATGACCGGTCGCATGATGGACGACGCGCTCGGCAAACTGAATTTCTGGGTGCTGCTGATCGGATTCAACGTGACGTTCTTTCCGATGCACCTTCTCGGATTCCAGGGGATGCCGCGCCGTGTCTACACGTACCCGGCGGAATTGGGCTGGGGACCACTCAATCTGATCGCATCGTGCGGCGCGGTGCTGCTGGTGATTGGCGGTCTGGTGTTCGTCTACAACGTCATGCGCTCATACGTCGCCGGCGAGGTCGCGGCAGATAACCCATGGCAGGCCGACACGCTGGAGTGGGGAACGTCTTCGCCGCCTCCCGTGTACAACTTTCTCCACATCCCCGTCGTCGAAGGACGCAACGCGCTCTGGGATCGGAGTGCCGAGGCCCCGATCGTGACCGGCATTCGCTCCGATTGCCGCGAGGTGCTCATCACCGAAGTGCTCGACGCGGCGCCGAGCAACAGGACTGAATTCCCCAAGCCGTCGATCTGGCCGTTCCTCGCATCGGTCGTGACGACGGCCTTCTTCATCGGGTCGATCTTCACGCCATGGGCACTGCCGGTCAGCGTGATTCCGGTCGCGGTGACGCTGATTGGCTGGTTCTGGCCGAAGAGCCCTGAGAAGGACGCACCAGGAGTCACCCAGGCTCACGAGATGCGGGAGGCGCGCGCATGAGCGCTCAGCGCAGAGTGCTCGATGTGTCGATGCTGCCGGATGCCGGCGAGTTCGGTCACCACGGGCTGATCTGGTGGGGCACGGTCGGGTTCATGGTGATCGAAGGGTCGATGTTCGCGATCGTACTCGTCGCGTACTTCTACCTGCGTTTGAAAGTTGCCGACTGGCCACCGAGCCTGCCGAATCCTGACCTCACGGTCGGCACCGCAAATCTCCTGCTGGTGTTCGTCAGCTGCATTCCCAACGCCTTGGCGAAAAAGGCGGCCGAGGCGCAGCAGTTGTCACGCACGCGTCTGTGGCTGACGGTGGTCACCCTGTTCGGGGTCGGCAACGTGATCCTGCGCGCGTTCGAATATCCGGCCTTGAATTGTCGATGGGACGACAACGCGTATGCGTCGATCACGTGGCTGCTCCTCAGCCTGCACACGGTTCACATCGCGACCGATGTCGTCGACAGCGCCGTGCTGGTCGCGCTTGCCTTCATTGGTCCAATGTCGAGGAGCCGGTTCATCGACATCAGCGAGAACGCTCTCTACTGGTACTTCATCGTTGCGTGGTGGGTTCCGATCTATCTCGTCGTGTACTGGGCACCGAGATGGCTGTGACGCAGACCGACTACTGGGATGGCCGCGGCGCGGTCGTGCTGTGGATGGCAGTGCTGTTGGCTCCGGCCGCAGGCGCACTCGATCTGCTCATCAGCTACGCGCTGGTCAAGCCGGTATGCGCGCAGGGAAACGAGAATCTGCTCACGCTGGTGTCGGGGGGTGCGTTCGTGATGGTCATCGCCGGCGGATGGCTGGGATGGTCTTGCCTGGCCCGGTTACGCGAAGCCACGGACGAGGGCGACCGCACGATTGACCGGAGTTACTTCATGGCAGTTGGCGCCGTCGCCCTGAACGTGTTGATGGGGATCCTGATCGTCACATTCGTTGTCCATCGTTTCGTACTGAGCCCATGCGAGTAGCGGCCGCTGTCATCGTCTGGCTGGCGTGGGTTGCGTCGCTATCCGCGCACGACGGCGGGGCCCACGAGACCGCATGGTTCTCGGATCGACCCGGCCCGCTGTCGCCGTGGGATCTCGCTGTCATCGCGCTACTGATAGTCGTTGGCGCTCTCTATCTCGCCGGCGCGCGCCGGGTGGCCAGCCGGGGAGCCGTGCACCCTTCGCGCGAGACGATCGCGTTCTGGTGCGGGTGGGCGGCACTCATGGCCGCGGTCCTTCCGCCACTCGATGCGCTGGCGATCCAGCTGTTCTCCGCCCACATGGCGCAGCACGAGCTGATGATGCTCGTCGGCGCGCCGCTGCTGATCGCCGGACGACCGGTGTCGACGTGTCTGTGGGGCGTGCCGGAGGGGTGGCGGTCGCGGGTCGCTGCGCCGCTGCAATCGTCGGTCGCGTCACGAACGTGGCGATGGTTGACCGCACCAGTCGTCGCCTGGGTGCTGAACGGCATCGCGATCTGGGTCTGGCATGTGCCGGCGCTCTATGACGCAGCCGTCGAGCACGAGGGGATTCACGCCCTGCAGCACGCGATGTTCGTCGGCACGTCGGCGTTGTTCTGGTGGGGTCTCATCTACGGTCGCTATGGTCGCGTCGGCTATGGTGCGGCCGTCTTCTACGTCTTCACCACCGTCGTCCATACGGGGATCCTCGGCGCCGCGATGACCTTCTCCGGTATTCCGCTGTATCCCGTGTACGTTGCGCCGGCCGCTGCGCGTGGGGTCGACGTGCTCGAAGACCAGCAGCTCGCCGGACTCATCATGTGGATCCCGGCGGGCATCGTGCTGACGCTCTTCGGGCTTGCGCTGTTCGCGGCGTGGCTTGGGGAGGCGGAGCGACGAAGTCGCGCCACGACGACGTAGGGTCCACCTTCAGGTGGACCTCAACTGACGTTCGCTCGCGCTCAGCGAACCTGCTGCGCTGCTTTGTACTGCGCGACCTTGACGGCGATCGTCCGCTGATCCATATCGATCCGGCCGTTGAAGCGCGCGCCTTCGGCGATGACGACGCGGTTCGCGCTGAGGCTACCCTTCACGTTCGCGCTGGAGGCGAGCTCGATGCGTTCGCTGGCGATGATCGCCCCCTCGACGTGTCCGCGAACCACCACGCGCGCGGCGCGCATGTCCGCTTTGACCGAGCCCGATTGCTCGACCGTCAGCGTGGCATCACGGACGTGCAGGTACCCTTCGGCACGTCCCCGGACGATGAGATCCTCGTTTGTCGTGAGCTCGCCGTTGAATTGAGCGGTCGGTCCGATGATCGTCATGCAAGCGAGCAGGATATGGGTCCGCCCCCGACTAAAGCTACGGCGGACAACCTTCGCGTTGGCTTGCCAGCCGAAGCTCGCGCAGATGCCGGCACGCGCGAGCGGAGGTTGGTGCCTGAGGAGGGAATCGAACCCACACGCCGGGTGACCGGCGGGAGATTTTGAGTCTCCTGCGTCTGCCAGTTCCGCCACTCAGGCGACCGTGAACGTGCGTGTCGGAGCATCAGCGCGCCGACACCCGCGAGTGCACGCGGCGCTTCAGTATACTGCCCGCGGGAGAAAGTGGCTTGGCTATCTGCGTACATTTGCGTCGCAGCCCACTGGTCGCGCTCTGCCTGTGTGGCCTGTCGATCGTCTCCGGTGTCGCCGTTGCGCAGACACAGCAGACCTCGACTGGAGCAGCTCCGCTTGACGTTCGCGGCGCGCTGGAGGCCTCGCAAGTCGACGCAGGCACGGATGTCTCTTTCACGCTGACGGTGACGAACGTGTCTGCGGAGTCCTTGCGCGATGTGCGCGTAGCTCACGTGGGCGGCGCCGATGTCGAAATGAAGTCCGCGACTTGGTGCGGCGGTGTGTCATGGCGACAGCTGCGGCAGTGCACCGTCGCGGAGATTCTTCAACCGAACCAAAGCATCACCGTGTATGGCGCATTGAAGACAGACAAACCCGTGCGTTCGAATATCGCCGCGATCGTCGATTGGGTTCAACCACCCCCCGATCCGTCCGCTCCACCGCGAGCGCGGCGCTCGGCGACCACCATCCCCGCACCGGCAAAGGGTCCGTTGATGTCGACCGCGACGTTTCCAGTCAGCCCGCTCATCGTGGAGAGCGCAGGCTTGCGGTGGTACGGATACGTCACCGGCCTGCTTACGTCGCTCGCGATTCCGATCGGCGGCGGCCTCTTCGCCCTGTGGTGGAAAATAACCGAACAGGCCCGCGCGCAGCGACAGGCCAGACGGCAGGAGATGATCCACGAGCTGGAGCGCCTGCGCGACGCGAAAGCAGAGGCGTGGCGGCTGATGCTTCCAGTGAGTCACGATTACGCGATCAAGTACTACGCGCCGCTGGTAGAAGCAGCGAGCTCTCTTGTCCACGCATTGGGCGCGGTGATCTCAGCTCCGGCTGATATGAACGCCGCGGACAAGACCGCTACGGTGAACGCCGCGTTCTATTCGTGGGTGATGCTCCACGTCAGGCGGGAAACCCTCGTCAAGACGGGTGCGTACTACTTCAAGAATCACACGGGCGAACTGCTCGCCGTAGGGCTTTACCGCGCCTATTCCTACGCGTTCGTGTCGAAGTCGGACTTGACCTCGCGTCCCAAGCCGACCTACGAACGCGAGGCAATTCGACGGCTTTTGCTCCGCGTTGTCGCGGACACCGAGGTCGATCAGACGCCGGATCAATTCCTGACCCGGTTGGCTCGCGATCAGAAATATGGTGGCGATCTGCGATACCTGAAGACGTGGTTCGTCGAGCGACTGGCACAAACTGCAGGTCTCAGCGAGGGTGTTGGATATCTCGCAGCGTTCTCGGCGATTCTGTTTTTCGAGATGAATCGGCCCTATGCACCGTGGTTCGACGACCCCGCGCAGGCGACGTTGAGCATCTCGCCCGACACCTTGAAAAATCTCAAGAATGCTGTCCACCTGCTCAGCGAGTGGGACGAGCAGATCGCTCCGGTCAAACCGAAACTGGAGAAATACTTGAGCGATGCTACGAAAGTGCAGCAGGAAGGGGTGAGCTGACAGGCTCCGAACTGACGTGCGTTATACCTGACGGTCGTCTCGGCTGATTGTGCCCGGCATTGTTGATGCCTCCAAACTCTCGATATCGATTATCCACCGCCTCTTTTGCGAGGTCAAGGTCGGCGGCTGGGTTCAAAGCTCCCCGAAATCGCCCGCTTTTGCGCATCTGGTCGCATGGCGGGGCGCACTCACAGTCCACCCTATTATCGTCCGACCGTAATCAAGATTCAGGCGTCAACCGCGCAGCCGACGTGATGGAGCCGGTGTCGCATCGTTTCGATGAAGAGACGGGGCGCGACGCTTCGTGTCCGGATCGACTCGCGGTTTCCGATCCTCCTCTTGGATGACCGTACTCCCGTTCGACTGGATGACGTCGCTGCCGGTGCGCGTTCGCGCACGGCTCTTCACAGGGCATCCACGATATTTGGCCACATCCCGAGCTGGGTCCTATACTTCATCGACCGGCCCCAACCTGATGATCGGCAAGACGTTTTCTCAGTACCGAATCCTCGACCGCCTTGGCGCCGGCGGCATGGGCGAGGTCTATCTCGCGGAGGACGAGCTCCTTGGACGCAAGGTCGCCCTCAAGTTCCTCTCCGACGCCTCCGCCGGAGACGACGCGGCCGCTGACCGGTTCCTCCGCGAAGCGCGTACCGCATCGGCGCTCAACCATCCGCACATCTGCACGATTCACGAAATCGGCTACGTCGAGGGCCGGCCGTTCCTAGTCCTCGAGTTGCTAGAAGGCCGCACGCTTGCCGACGAGATCTCCGGCAAGCCGCTGCCGCTCGAGCGCCTGATTCAGTTCGGCATCCAGATCGCCGACGCGCTCGACGCCGCACACGCGATCGGCATCGTCCATCGCGATATCAAGCCGAGCAACATCTTCGTGACCAGACGCGGCGACATCAAAGTCCTCGACTTCGGTCTCGCCAAGCTCGCCGCCAGGCGTCAGACATCGCACGTGGCCTCCACCGTCGCTCCTCACGAGCGGCCGTTGACCGGCACGGGCATGACGCTCGGGACGGTGGCATACATGTCTCCGGAACAGGCGCGCGGCGAGGACGTCGATGTCCGGTCGGATCTCTTCTCGTTCGCCGTCGTCCTGTATGAGATGGCGACGGGACGCAGCCCGTTCGGCGGAGCAACGACGGCCGTCCTGTTCGATCAGATCCTGAACCGGACGCCGCCTGCGGCGGTGACGGTCAATCCGGAAGTGCCCCCCGACCTCGAGCGGATTCTCTCGAAAGGGTTGGAAAAGGATCGCGAGCTTCGCTACGGGAGCGCGGCGGACGTGCGCGCGGACTTGCGACGACTGCAGCGTGAACGCGACTCGGGACGTGTGGTGGCCGTACCCGTGTCGGGAGCCAACGCGCCAGCGGCAGTGCCCACGCCGGCGCCATCGCACTCGCGGGTGCGGACGAGCCTCAAGGCAGCGCTCGCGTCGGCGCTCGCGGCGGTCGTCACCATCGTCGCGGTCGCAGTGCTCGCGTACTGGCGCGCGTCGAGCGGCGCGAGTCGAATCGATTCGGTTGCCGTGCTGCCGTTCGTCAATGCCAGCGGCTCACCGGACACCGAATATCTCAGCGACGGCATCACGGAAACCTTGATCAATGACCTGTCGCAACTGCCAGGCGTCCGGGTCGCGGCGCGGAGTCTTGCCTTTCGCTACAAGGGAAAGGACGTCGACCCGCTGCAGGTCGGACGCGAGCTCAACGTTCGCGCGGTGATCACAGGCCGCGTCGTGATGCGCGGCGACTCGCTCGTGATTCAGTCGGACGTGATGGACGTGTCGATGGGCTCGCAGATCTGGGGCAATCGGTACACGCGACCGGTCAGCGACCTGCTCGCCGTGCAGGATGACATCGCCGGCGAGATCGTGGACACGTTGAGCGTCCGGCTGACGGGCGAAGAGAAGAAGCGCGCGACGAGGCGCTACACCGACGATGCCGAAGCGTATCAGCTGTATTTGAAGGGGCGCTTCTACTGGAACCAGGGGACGATCGCTGGATACAAGAAGTCGATCGAGTACCTCCAGCAGGCGATTGCGAAGGACCCGAAATACGCGCTCGCCTACGCCGGTCTCGCCGATTCCTCGCTCTTCCTCGGATCGTTCTACGTCGAGGCCATTACCGAGGCGAAGGCGGCGGCGCTCCAGGCCATCGAGCTCGATCCGTCGCTGGCGGAGGCACACGTCGCGCTCGGCCACATCAAGCTGTGGCTGGACTGGGACTGGGCCGCGGCCGAACGCGAGTTCAAGCAGGGGATCTCCCTGAACCCCACCTCGGCGCTCGCGCACGACGAATACGCGCTGTATCTCGCGGCAATGGGTCGCCGCGACGATGCGATTGCCGAAGCGAAGCGCGCGCAGGAGCTCGACGCCCTCTCGCCGAGAATCAACACCGATCTCGGCTGGTGTCTGCTCTATGCCGGTCGCGCCCCCGAAGCAGCGATGCAGTTCCGGTCGACGCTCGAACTCGACAAGGATTACGTCTCCGCTCGCTGGGGACTCGGCGCGGCATTGACACGAGCTGGGACGTACGACGAGGCGATTCGACAGCTGACGGACGCGGTGCGGCTGTCAGAAGGAAGCCCCGTACTTCTCGGGCATCTGGGATTGGCTTACGGGCTCAGCGGCGCGCGGACCGATGCAACCGCCAAACTATCGGATCTGAACACCCTCGCCGTCCGCGAGTACGTGCCCTCGTCGTCGCTGTCGCTTGTGCAGCTTGGATTGGGAAAGAGGGCCGAGGCGCTCGAACTGATCGATCGCGCCTACGACGAACACGACTTCGCGTTGGTGTACCTGCAGGTCGCGCCGTGGTTCGACTCGCTGCGTAGCGATCCGGCGTTTCAACGACTGGCGGCGCGCATGCAATTGCGCGCGCCCCTGTAAACTCCCAACTTCCAACTCATTTCGCTCGAGCCAACTCCCAACTGTTTGGGAGTTGGGAGTTGGATCGGCGTCAGTATGTTGGGGGTTGACGGCGTCAGCGCTGCCGCAGCGGATAACCAGCCTCGCCAGGCAACTTCCCGTCGACCCGCACAATCTTCATGGCACGTGTCGCGACGGGCGCGTCGACGAACGCGATCGCGCCGGGCGTTCGATTCGCGAGATCGACGGACGAGTCTGCCGAGTAGACGATCTTCGGCGCCACCGCGGTGTCTGCGCGAAACACTTTCGCAATCCAGTGCTGCCGGAACTGCGCCTCGGTCATCTGGCACACAGTTTTCAAGATCACGTCACGTTCGTGCGCGACCGGCGCGCGCATATACAGCGTCAAACGCAGGCTGCCCGGCCAGAATTCGCGATCGCCCAGCACAATCCGTCGTACATCCGCCAATGTCAGATTGTCCACGGGGACGTCGGGATGCACGGCAATCGCGACGTCGACCGGCGCCTGCGCGAGGCCGCGAAGCGATCCATCCGTCGCAAGAGCGATCGCGATGGAGACGATCGACGCTGTGAGGCGAGCAGACATGCTCAGAAGGTGAACGCCACCTGCGTGAACCACCCGTTCGATCGGGGGTCGCCGCTTTCCCGCCGGCGGATGCGGCCCTCCGTCTTGATCGCGGCGTAGGACGAGATGTCGAAGCGGACGCCGAACGTCGATCCGTCCAATCGCGGCACGCCGGCGAACACCGGGTCGCTCCTGTCGATGCCGATGTGCTCGAAGCGGAAATAGGGCTTCCACAATCGCGCGCCCGACGGCAGGCGATACGCCGCCTGCAGGTAGTACGCGACGTTCGATGTTTCGAGTGCACCGCCGATCTGCGAGTGGTGGACCTGCGCGACTTCCGCGATGATTTCCGGATCCTCGCGCTGCCACACCGCGTGTCCGGCGACGATGCGCTCGTCGAATTCCGGACGACCGATCGTGGTCACGCGATCGAAGTAGACCGAGCCGCCAACCTGCAACGCGAACAGCTTGTCGGGACGCGTGAAGACGTTGGCCAGCCATGCAGGCCGAGCGTTGTTGTCGCCGGCGTCGCCGCCACGGCTGATCACGGATCCGCGTCCGTTGCCGACACCAGCCTGATATCCGATATGCCAGCCGTTGGTCGGCGCCGTCCCCTCGACCAGCGCGCCGACGAAATGCACCGGGATGAATCGGCCGCCGAACTGCGCCATCTCCGGCCGGCTGATTGTCGTCTGCAGCCATTGACCGTGATGGTAGGCGGTGTTCCACCAGTTGATCGGCGTGTGGTAGCGGCCGAACGAGACCTTCAACTGGTCGCTCTGATCGAAGCGGATGATGAGGCGCTCGACTTCGGTGTTGAATCCGGTGGCGGGCGGGTTGCTGGTTCCCGCGTCTGTCCGCGGCGTGAACGACAATTCGCCGAAGACGTTCGTGCGCGGCGACAATGCCGATGCCAGGTGGAGGACGAACTGGCCTTCGCTGAACCCGCGCGTGCCTTCCGACCGTTTCTGGGCGGAAAAATTGACGTCTGCGAATCCGGAGATGCGGAGCAGCGGGTATTGATCGGCCGCCTCGGGCGGCGGTGCGACTTCATGGCCCTGCCCGTGTGCCGGCGTCGCCGTCACGGCCCAGCCGAGCGCCACCATCAGGACGTACGCGGCGCAGCGAGGAAACCGCAGGCGAAAACCTGATCCGGGGTGGCGACGGGTAGGCGCGAAGGTCATCGGGTCAACGAGACGCGTGTGGATTGTATCCCGTGTTGCATTGGCGTCGAGGCAACGCGGAGAATACCTGCGATCGTCCGCGGACCATAGAGGTCCGCGCCGCATCCGGCTGCCAACGCGTGACCATTCTCGTGCTCGAAGACGACACGGCGGTTCTGGCGCTGCTCGAACGGTTGCTGGCCAGTCACGGGCTCACCGTGCTGACGGCGCGGTCCGCCGCGGAAGCCGACGACGTCGTGTCGCAGTGTGGCGCGCCGCCAGACGTGCTCCTGAGCGACATCATCATCGGCGGCGACAACGGCGTCGACTATGCGCGCCAGTTGAAGAGCCGCGAGCCGTCGATCGCGATCATCTTCATGACCGGACTTGCCCACCGCGCCCCGTCGGCGCTGCGCAGCGGGCTGGGGCCGGTCCTGCACAAACCGTTTTCGGCGCAGGAGCTGTTCCGCGCGATCGACGAGCTGTCGCTGACGCTATGAAAGAAACCGACCGCCAGCTGCTGACTGATCTCCGACGGGCGCTCCTGCATCTGCACAAGACGCTGCTCGAGTGGGAGCGCACACACTACGAACGTCTCCACGGACGCACGTCGCCCGCCGGGCTGCTCGAGGCGATCGTCACCGATCCGCAGTTTGCGTGGCTGCGTCCGGTCTCGGAATTGATCGTGCGGATCGACGAGGGGCTGGAGATCGACGCGCTGGAAGGACCCGAGATCGACGTCGACTGGATCGTCGCGCAAACACGCACCTACATCTCACCCGACGAGAACGGTACGCCCTACGCGCAGCGCTATCACGCCGCGCTGCAGGAACATCCCGACGCGGTGTTCGCGCATCGGGCGGTCACCAATATCCTGAAGGCGGCGGGGAAGTAGAAACCCCAAATCCCAAACTCCAAATCCCAAACCCCAAACCCCAAGGCCAGATGGTAGGTGGTGGTTGGTAGTTCGTTGCGCGTCAGTCAGGCGACCGAGGCAACGAACCACCGTCTACCATCCACCATCCTGCCTTTGGGATTTGGTCGTTGGGATTTGGGATTTATCCACCGTTAGAAATCAAATTGCGCGCCGATCTTGAAGAAGCGCGGCTGCAGGATGGTCGTCGGCACCTGCCACGTATTGTTGCCGTTGGCACCCGCAACGAAGTTGTTGTTCAGCAACAGGATCGTGTTCGTGTTGGTGGCGTTGTACAGGTCGAAGCTGATCATCGTCCGCTTGCTCCCGAACCGCACCAACTTGGCGAAACGCAGATCGACCTGATTGAGCGCGTCGCCGTATTGGGTGCCCGGCTCGATCAGGTTGACCGTGTTGAATGGGTTGTTGCCTGGCAGTGGACGACCGAGGTCGCGGACGAACGCGTTGGTGGCGTTGAAGAGCGCCTGCAGTTCGGGACCGGGCAGGTATTGATACGTTCCCGAGACCTGGACGTCGATTTTCGGCACGTTGTACGACGCAACGCCCTTCGCCTGTGTTTGCCACTTGCCGGTGAACTTGCAGTACGGGAGCAGCCCCTGGTTCGTCACCGCGGTGCTCGGGACGTTGCTCAACGTCCAGAACGTTGCCACCGTTGCCGCAAACGCCGCCTCAGGCACGTCGTCGAGGACGTCACAGTAGTCGCGTGACTGCCGTCCGGTGCTCGTCCCGAACTGCGCCGACACGCTGCGCAGACGCGTGATGACGGTCACATCGATGCCGTTCCAGTGATCGGTCATCTTGCCGTAGTTGTCGGCCTTGGTCTCGTAGTTGTCGAAGACGTTGTACTTGCTTTCCTTGACCGCTTTGAGGCCGCTGACGGTGTAGCCGCCGCCGTTTGGCAGACGCGGGTCGCTCGGCGCGACCACGCTGAACGTGTCGAAGTCCGCCGGCGAGACCGCACGGTTGTCGACCACCGGGAAGTTGCCATACCAGCGCCGGAAGTAGCCCACATCCACCGAGACGCGCGGCATCACCTCCTGCTGAACGCTGGCGGAGAATTCCCAGTTGTAGAACCGGTTGCCCCAGCCCGTGAGCAGCTCGGGGTCGAAGCGCGTATTGGGTGTCGGCTGTCCGAACGCCGGATTACCAGCGCCGCAGACGTCACCACCGGACGCGCTCAGATCCTGCGCCGCCGGATTGAGGACGTTGCAGTCGATCACGTAGTTGCGATTGACGTCGGTCCACGACCGCGCCGATGTCGAAGCGAGCAGCGCGATCGGATTCGGATTCCCGGTGAGGAAGCCGCTGGTGCCGAGGCCCTGCAGGTACTTGTTCAGGCTGCCCTTGATCGCGGTCTTGCCATTGCCGAACAGGTCGTATGCGACCTGGCTCTTGGGCGTGATGTCCTGCAAGTTCACGTTCTTCGTCGACGCGAACGTCACGTTGCGGTTGGGCGTGTAAAGCGTGGGCGCCAGCGCCTGCTCGGGGAAGCTGTTGATGAAGTGGTCGTAGCGTACGCCCCCCGAGAGCGTCAGGCGGCCCAGCGTCCACTTGTCCTGCGCGAACAATCCGAAGTCGTGATCGACGTTGATCTTCTGCGTATTCGGCAGGGCGTTCAGCGTGAACTGATTCGGCACGCCATTGGTGAACCGGTAGAAGAGATTGTTCACGAGGTAGCTGGTGTTCGTGTGCCGGCCGATCGCATCGTTGGTCCCGAACTTGGCCGCGTGCGAACCGGTGATGTACGACACGTTGAAGCGCCAATGGAAGTTCTGGTTCCACGAGTTGTTGTAGTTGGTGACCGCGCGGTCGCGATACGCGAGGTTCGCAATCACCCCGAGTCCGGGCACGTTGGCCGCCGTATCGAGGACACCGATCATCCGCGGATCGATGCTCAGGCCGCGCTCCTGCAGGTTCATGTTGCCCCAGCGCTCGACACGATGGATCCCGCTGGCCTCGATGAGGAGCTTGTTCGTCACGGGCGCCGTCCAGTCCAGTAGCACGACGCGCTGCGTCGGGAAGCGACGATCGTAGGCCGCTTCGGGAGCGTGGATGTTGGCGCCCTGCGGACCGATGTTGTCGTGACAGGCACAGAAATCCTGCTGCGTGTAAGTCACACCGAGCTTGTTCTTCTGGCTGATCTGAAACGACACGCGAGCCTGCGCGTCGAGCCACGTCTTCTGAATAGACGCTGGGCGACTGAGATCCGGATCGTAGGTCCACTTGGTCGGGTCGTTCTCGTTCTTGTTGTAGTAGATGCCCGGCGCGAACAGGTATGCGCCCTGTGACCGGCCGCTCAGATAGAACCAGACCTTGTCCTTCTTGAGCGGTCCGCCGAATCCCGGGTTGAAGTCCCAATTCCTGTCGACCGTGCCAGCGTTGGCCAACGCGGCGCTGCGTGCCAGCAGCGCGCTGTCGACGTTGGTCGTCTGGAACGAGTCGTTGGCGAAGTTGCCGAAGATCGTGCCGTGGAACTGATTGCCACCTTCTTTGGCGATGAAGTTGATGCGAACGCCTCCCGTCGAGAGGTCCGCCGACACCGAGGCCGTGTCGTACACGATTTCCTGCAGCCCGGTCGCATTGGGAATCGCGCCACCGCCCCAGCCGCCGCCGATCATCGAGCTGAGCGACACGCCGTTCATCATGAATCGCTGGTCTTCGGTGCGGCCGCCATGTGCGACGAGCGCGCGCGTTTCCGGACCGAGCGCGCCGCCGACGTCCTGCACGCCGAGGCCGCCGGTGCCGCCCGAAATCGAGACGCCCGGAATCAGCACGCCAAGGGCGAACATGTTCCGACCGGTCGGCAGCGCCGTGATCTGTTCGGCGTCGGTGACGCGCTCGCGCGTGGAGCTCTGAACGTCGACGATCGGCGCCTCGCCGCTGACGGTGATGGTCTCCTCCAGGGCGCCGACTTTCATGTCGGCGTCGACGGTTGCCGTAAACGACCCGGCGAGCTCGATCCCTTCGCGCTTGACGGTGTTGAAACCGGTCAATGAGAACGTGACCGTATAAGTGCCTGGACGCAGCTCGGTGATCCGATACGTTCCGGAGCCATCGGTCACCGCGGTACGGACCTTTTCGATGAGCGCCGGACTGGACGCTTCCACCGTCACGCCGGGCAGCACGGCCCCGGACGTGTCCTTCACGACTCCCGTGATTGACGCCTGCGCGAACGCCACGGCCGGCAGCATGGCCAGCCATAGAAGCGCGACGCCAGTTCGGACGAGTGCACGCATGCTCTTCCTCCCTGTGCGGTTATCGAGCGAACGCCTGGTCGACGCCAGGCGATGAGCGAAGGTGATGGTGCCCTTGCTCGGGCTTTTATTCAATCCTTGATTGATACCCGCCATTATTGCCTGGTCGCGCCATGGTGTGATTTGACGAGAATTTGGCCTGGCGGATGGCGTCCGCGACGGCGCCGGTGACCCTCCAGTGCATTGCGCGACGGCCTCTTCGGGCGTAACATCCGCCGCGTCGTAAGCCCATCGGCCAATCTGCAGGAGGCACAATGAAGCGCGCATTGCCCGGATCTGTGGTGATGTGTCTATGTCTGGTCGCCTTGTTGCCGGCCATCGCCTTCGCCCAGGCGTCGATTACCGGCGTCGTGAAAGACACGTCGGGAGCCGTGCTGCCCGGCGTCACCGTCGAAGCCTCGAGTCCGGCGCTCATCGAAAAATCGCGGTCCACCGTGACCGACGGATCCGGTCAGTACCAGATCATTCAACTCCTTCCCGGAACCTATACGGTCACGTTCACGCTGCAGGGATTCAATACCTACAAGCGAGACGGGATCGAATTGAGCGGGTCGTTCGTGGCCACGGTGAACGGCGAAATGAAGGTTGGCGCCGTGTCGGAAACCATCACGGTCACCGGTGAGACGCCGCTGGTGGACGTCCGCAGTGCCGGCGTGCAGCAGGTCGTGTCGAAAGAAGTCGTCGACTCGATTCCAACGGGCCGCCTCGGGATCAATCTGGCGGCACTCCAGCCCGGGATTATCCTCGGTGCGGCCGGTGGTGTCGGCGTCGCGAATACCAACTCACTCACGTCGCAGGACGTCGGTGGCACGGCGGGCGACACCTTCACCGATCTGGCGATCCATGGCAGCAAGCCGGCGGAACAGCGGCAGACGATCGCCGGCGTATCGGCGGCGACGACGATCCGGTTCGGCGAATCGCTCAGCAGCTCGCCGAGCTTCACCGCGATGCAGGAGATGACGGTCAATACGTCGGGCGCCGACGCATCACTGGCCGGCGGCGGGGTGCAGATCAACTATGTGCCGCGCGATGGCGGCAACACCTACAAGGGGCTCCTGTTCGTTACCGGAGCAAACGGCGCGATGCAGGGGACCAATTACTCCTCCGGCACGCGTGACGCGAGCGGCAAATGCACGCCGGCCGACAGTTTGTTTTGCCGCGGGCTGACCACACAGCCGGGTGCCCTCAAGCACATTTACGATTTCAATCCTGGCTTTGGCGGTCCGCTCATCAAGGACAGGCTCTGGTTCTTCGCCACGGCGCGCTGGACCGAGGCCCAGAACTACGTCCCCAATGAGTACCCGAACCGCAACTTCGTCGTTGGGAAGACGAGCCCCACGCTCCTCAATCCCACAACCCTGTCGTACGCGCCCGACACCAGCGCCCCGTTGGGCACCACGCTCGGTGGCGGCGGCCATTTCTGGGAGCAGACAGTGCGGCTGTCGTGGCAGGTGTCCGACCGGAACAAGGTCGGCATCTACTACAACAACAAGAAGCGGCAGTACACCAACGGGACGACGACGACGTCGCTCGAAGCGCTGAACAAGACGTACTTCTTTCCGTTCTCCGACAATCTCGTGCAGTGGTCGGCGCCGGAGACCAACCGGCTGCTGCTCGAAGCGGCGTTCTGGCGGCACCAGGAGACGTGGGGCGGCAAGAGAGCCGACGCCACGCTCGTCGATCCGCTGGCTGTTGGCGTGACCGACAACAATCCGCAAACGCTCGTGCCCGGCTACTCGCAGTTGATCCAGAACTACCATGGCCGCGTCGGAGCCACTGACACACCCAGCCACAACCCGAACTACCGCGGCAACTTCAACCTGTCGTACGTCACCGGATCGCATTCGTTCAAGACCGGATTCGACTTGAACGGTGCACGCCGCTGGGCGAACAGTGAGTCGGTCGTCCCCTATAGCTATGTCGTGAGCACGCTCGCCAACAACGGCGTCGGAGTGGGGATTCCGGTGCCGACCGCCCTCACGCTGCGTTCTGACGGGTGTACCGATCCGCTCCTTCGTCAGGTGAACGGCCGCCTCGTTGGCGGCGATACGTCGGTCAGGCCCAATTGTCCGACGCCGACAGCTGGTTCTCCGAACAAGGTGACCAGCGAGGGAGGAGCGTTTGCTCAGGATAGATGGACCATCAACCGCCTGACGGTCAGCGGCGGCATCCGCTTCGACTGGTTCTTCTCCGAGAATCCGGCCTTCCACCTCGGACCGTCCCTGCTGACGCCGAACCGCAATTACGATGTGCCGAAGTTCAGCACGACTCGGTACAAGGATTGGACGCCGAAGGTATCAGCCGCCTACGACCTGTTTGGAAACGGGAAGACGGCGATCAAAGCGAACCTGGGAAAGTACGTGCTCGGTCAGGCGCTGGTCATCGGGGGGCTGGCGAGCCAGCCTGGTTACAACGTGCAGCTCACCTCGTCACGGACGTGGGTGGACAACAACGGCAACTTCATCCCCGACTGCGATCTGACGAACCCGCTCGCGCAAGGTCCGACACAGACGGGCGCGCAGAATCAGGTCGACACATGCCTGGCTCCGGTCGGCGTCAACGCGCGGTTCTACGACAACACGCTGAATCCGAATCTGGCCGTGCAGGACGATGCGCGGTATGGCTGGGGGAAGCGGCCGTACGGGTGGGAGTTCGCCGTGAGCGGGCAGCATGAAGTGGCGCCTCGCATTGCCGTCAACGCGGGTGTGTTCCGGCGCTGGTTCGGCAACTTCCTGGTCACCGACGACACGTCTGTGACGGTGAAGGACTTCACGCCGTATTCGGTGACGCCCGGTCTCATTCCTGCCACGCCTGCGTCGGCTGGCGGGCAGAGTCTGCCCGGTGATATCAACGTGAGCGGGTTTTTCAACCGGAACCCCACCGCTCCGGCGGCGAACAACCTGACCGGGCTGTCCGACACGATGTTTCCGGACAGTCACGTGTACGACCACTGGTTCGGATTCGACATCGGCATGGGCGCCAGGCTTCCGCAGGGGATCATCTTCCAGGGCGGGCTGGCGACCGGCCATCAGACGACCGACTATTGCGGCGTGCAGGATCCCGCGAAGGCGGGCGACAAGGCGCTCGTCGAGATGCTCATGTTCAGTCCGCAGGTCGGCATCCCGATGGCGCCGACGTCCGTGAAGACGTGTCACATGGACCAGAACTGGTTGACCCAGATCAAGTTCCTCGGGTCGTACACGGTTCCCAAGATCGACGTGCAACTCGGAGCATCGTTCCAGAGTATTCCGGGGATCGAGTACGCGTCGCTCTACGCGGCGCCGAACACCGATCTCGCGAGGCCGGTGTCGGACGGCGGCCTGGGTCGACTGCCGACCGGCGGCGTCGCGACCGGCACGACCTCTGTCAACGTGATTCAACCAGGGTCGCTGTACGGTCCGCGGTTCAACCAGATCGATGCGCGTTTCGGAAAGGTTCTCCGCTTCGGCCGGACGCGATCAGTGGCGAGCCTCGATCTGTTCAACGTGCTCAACGCGGATACGATCTCCCAGGCGAGTCCGCTCTATGCCACATGGCTCGCGCCGCAGGCGGTCGTTGCACCACGCCTGATGAAAGTGTCGCTCACGTTCGACTTCTGATCGGTAGCTGAGTAGCTGGGTTGCTGGGTAGCTGGGCAAACACGCCCAGCCGCCTAGCCACCCAGCTACCGTGTCGTTAAGATGCTCGCGTCGCCGTGCAATTCTCCCGAGGCGTATTTCTCCCTGCTGCTTTTCTGACCCTGTGTGCCTCGGCCGGCTGTCGACCGGCTCCGACAAATCGTTCTGCGTCATCCGCTGCGACGGGTCCAGCACCTGCGGTGACCGAGGCCTGGTTCACCGATCGCGCTGCCGAGAGCGGCCTCACGTTCACTCACGTGAATGGCATGTCGGGAAAGTTCTACTACGCGGAAGTCATCGCTCCGGGAGCGGCGCTCTTCGACTACGACAACGACGGCGATCTCGACGTCTACCTCGTACAAGGCCGGATGCTGGACCGACCTTCCGCGCCCGCCGCTGCACCATCGGTGAAAGGCCGGCTCTTTCGCAACGATCTCGTCGTCAATCAGGACGGCACACGCACACTGCGATTCACGGACGTGACAGAGGCGAGCGGGATTCTTGCGACCGGGTACGGCATGGGCGTGGCGACCGGTGACTTCAACAACGACGGGTGTCTCGACCTCTACCTCACGAATCTCGGACCCAATCTATTGTTCCGCAACAACTGCAACGGCACCTTTACCGACGTGTCGAAGCAGACGCGGACCGGCGACGCGTCGTGGAGCGTCTCGGCAGCATTTGTCGACTACGACCGCGACGGATGGCTCGACCTGTTCGTCGGGAATTACCTCGATTGGCGGGTCGACTCCAGCACGCCGTGCTTCAGTCCCTCCGGCCGGCAGGACTACTGTTCGCCGAACGTCTACCGCCCGCAGGCAAGCCGTCTCCTCCATAACGATCACGGCAGTATCTTTTCGGATGTCACCGTGGCTTCGGGAATCGGCCGCGAGTTCGGACCCGCGCTCGGCGTGTCGACGGCCGACTTCAACGGCGACGGATGGATCGACATCTACGTGGCGAACGATGGTCAGCCCAATCAGATGTGGATCAACCAGCACGATGGCACGTTCAGGAACATGGGGCTGCTGTCGGGGACGGCATTGAGCGCCCATGGCAAAGCCAAGGCGGGGATGGGCGTCGACGCGGGTGATGTCGACAACGATGGTGACGAAGACCTGTTCGTGACGAACCTGACCGGCGAGGGGAACGACCTCTACGTCAACGACGGGTCCGGGCTGTTCGAAGAGCAGAGCGCGCGCTCCGGGCTCGGTGCCATGAGCCGTGGCTACACGGGATTCGGGACCGCCTGGTTCGATATCGACAACGATGGTTGGCTCGACACGCTCACCGCGAATGGCGCCGTGCAGACGATCGAGGCGCTCAGGCGCGTGAACGATCCGTTCCCGCTGCATCAACGAAAGCTGCTGTTTCGCAGTCTCGGTAACGGTCGCTTCGACGATGTGACGGCACGAGGCGGCACGGCATTCGATCTGTCGGAGGTCGGCCGTGGCGCCGCATTTGGCGACATCGACAATGACGGCGATGTCGACGTGCTCGTGGCCAACAACAACGGACAGCCGCGATTGCTCGTCAACAACATCGGCAATCGCAACCACTGGATCGGACTTCGGCTCGTGGGCCGACAGACACCACGAGACATGCTCGGCACACGTGTCGGTATCGTCCGGCAAGACGGTTCGACTCTGTGGCGCCGGGCTCGATCCGACGGGAGCTATGCGTCGGCGAATGATCCCAGAGTGCTCGTCGGCCTTGGTCAGGCGACTCGCGTCTCTCGAGTGCGAGTCGTGTGGCCTGACGGCATCAGCGAGGAGTGGAGCAACGTCGCTGTCGATCGGTACACGACGCTCACGGAGGGCGGCGGCACGTGATCGACTCCCAACTCCCAATCGGCTTCGCCAGACCAATTCCCACAACCGAGACTCTGGGAGTTGGACCAGCGTGAGTCGTTGGGAATTGGGAGTTGTCGTCGGCGTCGTTGTCATCGCGTCGATTGCGTGCGGGTCGCAGCAGGAGGCCGCACGTTCGACGTCGCTCGCGGCCGAGACTCGTGAATCTCGCACCGCTGCGTTGCCACCCATCGCACTGCCCGATCTGTCGCGGATGGAACCATCCGTTCAGCAGCAGATGCGGGAGCGATATGGCTCGTTGAGCGCGTTGATCGAGAACCATGGGTCGATGCCCGCCGATCTCGCTCGCGCATACGGAGAGATGGGCGGCCTGCTGCTCGCGGCTGAATATTTCGAGGCTGCCGAGCCGTACTATCTCCATGCAGAGGCACTCCAGCCCGACGACATGCGCTGGCCGTACTACCTCGGTCACGTGTACATGGCCACCGCGCACGCCGACAAGGCCATCGATTCTTTTCGCCGGGCGCTGCGCGTGCGACCTGGCGATGTGGCGACGCTGGTGTGGCTCGGCAACGTGTACATCGATCAGGGGCAGGCGGACTTGGCCGAGCCACAGTTCATGCAGGCGCTCTCCATTCAGCCGCGCACGGTCGCGGCACTGTTCGGCCTGGGTCAGGCAGCACTCGCACGGCGTGAGTACGGTCGCGCGGTGGATTGCTTCGAGCAGGTCCTGTCGGCGGATCCGCGCGCGTCGATCGCGCATTACCCGCTGGCGCTCGCCTATCGGGGACTGGGCGAGACGGCAAAGGCCGAAGCGCACCTGCGTCAGCAGGGCAGCGTAGAGATCGGCCCGCCGGATCCTCTGATGCAGCAGGTGCGCGGACTCCTGCACGGCGCGGTGGCCGAAGAGGAGCGCGGTGTTCGCGCCATGAACGGCGGCGATTTTTCGGCGGCTGCAGGATACTTCCGTGCCGCTGTCGATCTCGCGCCAGACAATCCATCCATCCGGCACAAACTGGGAACGGCACTGTCGCTGATGGGCGATACGCGCGGCGCCTTCGAGCAATTCGAGGAGACGCTGCGGCGGTCACCCCGCTTTTCGCAGGCGCACTACAGCCTCGGCGTGCTCCTGATCGCGAGCGGTCGGTACCGCGAGGCGATCGCGCATCTTTCCGATGCGGTCCGCGACGAGCCGAAGTACGTCGAGGCGCGCCTGCAGCTGGCAAATACACTCGCACGCACGGGCCAATTGGAAAGATCGATGGAGCAGTACCGCCAGGTACTTGCCATCGATTCACGTCAGGCCGACGCCGAGTTCGGCTACGCGATGACGCTTGCCGGTCTCCGCCGGTACGGGGAAGCGCGCGACGCGCTCACGGAAGGAGTGAGGCTTCACCCGGATCAGCCCCGGTTTGCCGAAGCGCTCGCCCAGTTGCAGCGTGGCGTGCAGGGTAGTCGATAGGCTGCACGAAAACGTTCGGGGAGGGTTGACTTCCCGTTGAGGCACCTCGATCATCAGCCGCAGCCTGCGGTGCTCAGGGGCGATTGGGAATTCGGTGTCGGACTGCGGGACTTCACGGTGCTCGGCGACGTTCCAACCATTCGTTTTCTGCTCGATGCCGAGGGGGCAGAAATCGAGACGTGGACGAGAACGGAAACGCGCGAGGTTGCCGGGCGTCTGGTCAGCCTTTTCAATCCCACGTGGCCCGTCAGCTCTCTTCGGAAGGTGCTGCGCGGCACTTCCTGGGTTCACGCGATCGACGGGTGACGCCGATCTGCGGGTGTGGACCGGTATCAGCTCCCGGGCATCGTTCGTGGCCGAGACCACATTCGAGCCGCAGGATCGTGGCATCTACCTGATGGGGGTGTACCTGTTCTGGCCGGGAGGCGGCGCCCAGTCCAGTCGAGCCGCGATTACCCCAATCATCATCGAGTAGCGACGCGCCAGCCTAGCGAGGCGAGCATGCTCGCTGGTCTGAGGCGAGCCTCGCTAGTACTATCCGCGTCGTGACCCCGAGTCGGCACCCATTGCTGCGCATGGCGGTAGCCGTGAGTCTGAGCACGGTCACGCCGGGCGCCGGGCAACGCTCTGCTGTGCCATCCTCGCTGGTCCCATTCACCGACGTGACCGAATCGTCAGGGGTCGACTTCATCCACCACAATGGCGCACAAGGCAAGCTGCTGCTGCCTGAAGTGATCGGCTCCGGAGGTGCATTGTTCGACTTCGACAACGACGGCGATCTCGATCTGTTCCTCGTTCAGGGCTCGACCTCGGGCAAGACCGCGGGAGCGGAGACCAGCCGGCTCTTTCGCAACGAGTCGACCCGCGGAGACAAGGCGACCATTCGTTTCGTCGACGTCACCGCAGGAAGCGGCGCCGGGATCTCGTCCAACGGAATGGGAGTGGCTGCCGGCGATATCGACAACGATGGGTGGGTCGACCTGTACGTGACCGCACTCGGCTCCAATCACATGCTGCGGAACAATGGCGACGGAACGTTCAGCGATGTGACCGCCAAGACGCGGACCGACGACCCGCGCTGGAGCACGAGCGCGACCTTCTTCGACTACGACAACGATGGCCGTCTCGATCTGTATGTCACCAACTACGTCCGCTATGCCCCGGAGATGAAGCGAGACTGCTATTCGGCCGCCTCCGCTCGCGACTACTGCAATCCCATCGTCTACGACCCGCTGTCCCACAGCCTCTTTCACAACGACGGTGGCACCTTCTCAGATGTCTCGGCGCGCTCCGGAATCGCCCGCGATGCCGCTCGCGGCCTCGGTGTGATCGCTGCCGACTTCAACGGTGACGGCTGGACCGACCTGTATGTGGCCAACGACGGCGATCCGAATCAGCTCTGGATCAACAAGGGGCCAGGCGGGGCGTGGACGTTCGAAGACGAGGCGCTGTTGACGGGCGTGGCGGTCGATCGCATGGGGCGCGCGCAGGGCAGCATGGGCGTCGACTTCGCAGATGTCGATGGCGATGGCGACGAAGACCTCTTCGTGACCAATCTCGATAACGAGGCGAACACGTTCTATCGCAACCAGGGGCGAGGCGTGTTCGAGGATCGCACGTCGGAAGTCGGCCTGTTCCGATTGGGCTTCACCGGTTTTGGCACGCGCTTCGTGGATTACGACAACGACGGCTGGCTCGATCTGGTCGTTGTCAACGGCGCGGTCAGACAGTTGGGCAGCCAGATTCGCACCGGCGATCCCTACCGGCTTCGACAACGCAGCGCACTGTTTCACAACGAGCAGGGGCGACGGTTTGCTGACGTCACGGAGCGCGCTGGCGATGCGTTCGCTCCGCTGCAGGTGGCGCGCGGCCTGATCGCGGGCGACCTCGACAACGATGGTGATGTCGATCTGGTGATCGCGAACAACAACGGTCCGGCCCGGGTGCTGCGCAACGACGCCGGGAGCCGTCAGCACTGGCTCGGGATTCGAGCCGTGGACGGGCGCTATCGGCGCGATGCGGTTCAGGCGCGCATCACGCTGGCGCGTCGGGGGCGGACCATGCTGCGACGCGTTCATACCGACGGCAGCTACGGCAGCGCGAGCGATCCACGCGTCGTGTTCGGCCTTGGCGACGACGCCGCGGCGCCGAGCGTGCGGGTCGAGTGGCCCGGCGGTGGCGTCGAGGAGTTCAAGAACCTCGCGGTCGACCGCTACTGGGTCCTCGAGCGGGGCAAGCCACCGCGCGACGCAGGGCAGCCTGAAGGCGGCACTCACGCCCTGAGAAGGTAAGCAGGGGTCGCCTATCGGCGGCCGTCGAGACGATGCACTCGAGCACGCGACGAATCATCCTCGGCCTCGCAATCACGTACGCGTGTGCTCTGAGACTCCCTTGGGCTCCGGCCTTTGGGCTTTCGGCTTTGGAGCTCGAGTCCGCACTCCTGGCGGCCACAGATGATGCGGACGTGATTGCACCAGCGCGCGGTGGGCTCGAGCCGGTGCCGTTGCCTCGCCTCGCGGAATTGGAACCGGCCGTTCAGCAGCATCTCGTGCAGTCGCATGAGACGTTTGCCACGATCGTGTCGCGCCGTCCTGGCGGCAGCGCGTTGAGTGTGGCGTACGGCGAGCTCGCGCGAGTGTTCCACGCATACGAACTGTTCGGGTCAGCGGAAGCCGCGTACCGTAATGCGGTGCGTCTCGCCTCGGGCTCCGCGACATGGCGTTATTCGCTTGCCTATCTCTATCAACAAACAGGGCGACCCGCGGAGGCCGCGGAACAGTACGAGGCGGTGCTTCGCCTGCAGCCCGATTGGCGCACGACGCCGGTCCGCCTTGGCGAGGTGTATCTGCAACTCAATCGGCTGAACGACGCGCGCGAACAGTTTCAATCCTCGGCGTCGGCGTTTCCAGCCGTCTCGAGGAACGGGCTGGGGGAGATCGCGCTGCGTGAGGGTCGCTTCAGCGAAGCCATCGATCACTTCCGCGCGGTACTCGAGCGCGTGCCGACGGCGACCTCCGTCGAGTACTCACTCGCGATGGCCTATCGCGGCGCCGGTCGGCTCGACGACGCGCGCGCGCATCTGGAACGGCGTGGATCGGGGACTGTGAGGATGGCCGATCCCCTCGTCGACGGGTTGCAGCTGCTCGTCCGCGGCGAACGGCTGCTGGTCATTCAGGGCCGACGACTCTATGACGCGGGACAGTTCGAGGCGGCGGCCGATGCGTTCCGCCGCGCGCTCGACGCGTCGCCCGCGAGCGCCACTGCCCGCGGAAATCTCGGCCTGGCGTTGGCGCAGCTTGGCCGACTCGACGAGGCCGTCGATCATCTGCAGCGCGCGTTTCGCGATGCTCCGGACGACATCGCCATCCGAAGCACGCTCGTCCGCGGCCTGCTGCGGCTTTCCCGGTACGACGACGCGATCGCGGTGCTGCGACATGTAAGCGAGATCGATCCAGAGAACGACGAGACGATCGTCAGCCTCGCGATCCTGCTGTCGAATCGCGCTCGCGTCGGCGAAGCGATAGGAACGTTGGACGAAGTGCAGAAACGTCGCGGGGGAACGAGCTCCATTGCCACGACACTGGCCCGCCTGCTCGCGTCGGCGCCGGACCGAACGCTGCGCGACGGCTCCCGTGCGCTGACGCTGGCGATGAGCGTCTACGACGCGAAGGGGACGGCCACGGATGCAGAGACGGTGGCCCTCGCCTTTGCGGAGCTGCAACGGTGCGCAGACGCGAGAGAGTGGATCGGTCGCGCGATCACGTTAGCCGGTGATGAGGGAGATCCGGCGGCGCTCGCGCGGCTCAAAAGCGAGCTGCCGAACTACTCGACGGACACCTGTCGGCGTCCGTGACGGTAGAAACTCCCAACTCCCAACCCGCTTCGCCCGGCCAACTCCCAACCGTTCGGCGTTGGGAGTTGGAGCAGCGTCAGAGAGTTGGGAGTTGGCACGCGTCAGAAATCAAACTGCGCGCTGATCTTGAAGAGCCGCGGCAGCAGAATCGACTGCGGCGTCTGCCACGCCGCGCCGTAGGTCGCGTTTTCGGTGATCACCGCGTTCGAGTTCGTCACGTTGTAGAAGTCGAAGTTGATGCTCGTACGCGTTCCTTCGACGCGGAACAACTTCGACACGCGGAAGTCGACCTGATTGAGCCGCTCGATGAAGACCTGGCCCGCCTCGACGATGTTGAAGAACCGGCCGAACGCAGGGAACGGCGCAGGGAGATCTGAGCCGAAGCGGCGGCCGAGCGACGTACTGGTTCCTTGAATCGAGGCGTTGGCTGCCAATTGGGCGCCCGGTTGATTTTGGAAGGTGCCACTGAGCTGCACGTCGACCTTCGGAATGGTGTAAGTGGCAAGGCCTTGGTAGCGCGTGCGCCAGCCATTGTTCTGTTCGCAGCGCTCGAAGGGCCTTGCGGCAAAGACGAATACGCGGCTGGGAGTGCCAAGAAACGTGTGCAGCAGTTCCGGCGCTTGCGCAACGGCGCCGCAGTCGTCCGTGATCTGACGGCCGGTACCCATGCCACCCTGAATGCGCACTCCGTTCATCATGCGGGCGTTGACCGTCACGTTGACGCCGTCGAAGTGCTCGCTGGCGCCGCCGATGTTCTCTGCGAGCGTGACGAACAGATCCTGGGGCCGTGCACCTGCTCTCAGGTCATATCCCGTAAGGCTGTAGCTGCCGCCGTCGGGCAATCGTGAGTCAGACGGCACCGTGAAGGTGAACTTGTCGTAGTCGCTGGCGGTGACCGCCCTGTCGTCGGCCACGCGAATGTTCCCGTACCAGCGACGCGCATACTGCACCTCGATGCCAAGTCGCGGCACGATTTCCTGCTGAACGCTGCCGGTGAACTCCCAGTTGAATCCACGCTTGCCCCAGCCGGTCATCAAGTCGGGGTCGTAGGTCAAGCCAGGCGTCACCGTGCCGAAGGTCGCGGCGTTGGTCAGACCGCCGCACTCGCCATTGGCGGCATAGTTGTTCAGATCGCAATCGGGGCGGAAGTTCCCGTTCGAGTCGCTCCACGTCCGCGTGTCCTGGACATTGAGTCGTCGAATCGGGCTCGGCAGATCGCTGACGTTGTCGGCCGCCGCGAAGCCGCCGGTTGTTCCCAGCCCTTCGAGGTATTTGTTCAGGGTCACTTTCAACGCCGTCTTCCCGTTGCCGAAGATGTCATAAGTGGCGCCCAGTTTCGGCGTGATGTCCTTCCAGTTCAGGTTATCGAGCTTCGGGAAGGTGGCGTTCAGCGTGTGCCCGAAGAACGTGCCGGAGATCCCTTGTTCCGGGAAGCTGGTGGCGAACGCATCGAAGCGGACGCCGCCGGACAACGTCCAGCGCTGCACCGTCCAGCGATCCTGCGCAAATAGACCGAGGTCGTGATCCACGTTCACCTTCACGGTGCGTGGCGCGATTCGATAGGTGATCTGCGTCGGACTGCCGTTGGCGAAGGTGTAGGCGATGGGCGCCGCTGGATTGGTATAGGTCGTGTTTTCGTGGTGACCGTACGCGTTGTTGAACCCGACTTTGAACGTGTGTGTGCCGGTGATATACGACACCGCCGCTCGATAGTGGATGTTCCAGTTCCACGAGTTGTTGAACTCCGCCGCCGAGCGATACGTCAGGCTGCCGCCGGTGATCAGGTTCGGGTTGTCCGTGACGGAGATGATCCCCGGGGTCAAGTTGCTCGGGGCACCCTGCTTGCCTTCCTGGAGATGCATCCCTCCCCAGCGTTCGACTCGATGGATGCCGCTGGCTTCGAGAAGAAGCCGGTTGCTGACCGGGCTGCTCCAGTCCATCGTCACGAAGCGTTGCAAGGGGAAGCGACGATCGACGCCGGCCTCCGGCGCCGTCAGGCCGGTCACTCCCGGACCGATGCCAGTTTCGCAGGCGCAAAATCGCTCGAAGTCAGTGGTCACGCCGATCTTGTTCTTCGGATTGATCTGCCAGGTCAATCGTGCCTGGCCGATTTGCTGTTCCTGATGGATGACGGCCCGCGTGCTCGTGTCCGGGTCGTAGGAAAAGGCATTCAGGTTGTTGGCGTTCCTGTTGGGGAATACCCCGGCGGCGAAGTTGTCGGCGAACAGATATCGCCCCGACACAAAGAACCATGCCTTATCGCGCGCGAGCGGTCCGCCGATGCCGGGATTGAAGTCTCCATTCGCCTTGATCGTGTTCGGCGTGGCCAGTCCGCATCTGTTGGTCGTCGTGCTTCCGGGCGAACAGGGCTTCGACAGGTCCGTTCCGGTGAAGTTGTCGGCGGCGAAGCTGTCGTTGGCGTAGCTGCCAAACAGCGTTCCGCTGAACTTGTTTCCACCGTCACGCGGGATGAAATTGATGCGCACGCCGCCGGTGGCGGCCTGCGCGTCCACGCCCGACACATCGATCGCGAATTCGGCGGTGCCGGTCGCGTTCGGCACCGCGCCGCCGCCCCATCCGCCCGCGATCATCGAGCTGAGCGCGACGCCGTTGACCATCATGCGTTGGTCGGCGGTACGCCCGCCGTTGGCCTCGAGTGACGCGACTTCCTGGACGACGGAGCCGCCGACGTCCTGGCTCATGAACGCGCCCTTGACGACTCCGGGAATCAAGACACCGACCGTGAACGGGGTTCGCGAACTCGGTACCGCAGACACGATTTCCTGATCGAGCACCGCCTGGCGTGTGGTGGACTGCAGGTCGACGATCGGCGTCGCGCCGGTTACCGTGATCGTTTCCTCCACGGCACCGACGGCAAGGTCGGCGTTGATCGTCGTGATGTTGGTGCCGCTCAGCTCGACGCCTTGTCGGATAATTGTCTTGAAGCCGGAGAGCGTGAATGTGACGGTGTACGCGCCTGGCCGGAGATCCGGGATCGCATAGCGGCCTTCACTGTCGGTCACAGTGGCGCGCGTCTTCTCAATCAGAGCAGGGCTCGAAGCCTCCACGTTCACACCTGGCAGGACTGCGCCTGATGTGTCTCGCACGAGCCCGGATAGCGTCGCCTGCGCATGAGCCGCAGTCGACACCAGCAGCACTATCCCGATCGCCGTCAGACCTCTGACGAATGCACGCATGCTCAAACCTCCGATTCGATTCGACCCGGTGGACTAAGGAGAAAAAAGGGCGGCGTATGTGCGCGCGAAGAGATCCGCAGTGGAGATGTATGCGTGATGCGCGAGATGGTGCGCTCAGCGCCTGGTGTTGTCAAGGACTGCCGCGTCTGTAGATATGCTGAATCGGTATGAGTCAGATCGCGTTCGGTATGACGAACCGTCGTTGCATGCAGACGGACCGATTGGGAGTTGGGAGCGAGTTGGGAGTTGGGAGTTCGGAGTTGAGAGTTGGGAGTTGGGAGTTGGGAGTTGGGAGTTGGGAGTTGGGAGTTGGGAGTTGGGAGTTGGGAGCGGAAGTTGGGAGTTGACCAGCGCCACGTCGCGATACAGCGTGGCGTGTCAATATTCGACAATCCATGACCTCACATCGCCTCAGGTCTCTCCACGCCGCGGCGTGCCTGGTGAGCGCCGTCGTTGCGCCGTCGCTCGCAGCGGCGCAGTCGTCCGCGTCTCCATCGCAATCTATGCCGTCGTATCGTCAAACAGTCGTCGTTACAGCGGCAGCGACACCGGTCGAGCTCGGGAGCGTGACGCGATCGATGACGGTCATCACGCGCGAGGAGATCGAGGCACTCCCTGTGCAAAGTGTGGCCGACGTTCTGCGGCTGGCAGCCTCCGTCGATGTGCGTGCGCGCGGGGAGCACGGTATACAGAGCGACTTTGCCGTGAGAGGGGCCAGCTTCGGCCAGATGCTGGTGCTCGTCGATGGCGTGCGCCTCAACGATGCGCAGTCGGGTCATCACAACGGCGACATTCCGGTCCCGCTCGACGCGGTCGACCGGATCGAGATCCTCTATGGACCCGGATCGTCGCTGTTCGGTGCCGACGCGTTTGGCGGGACGGTGAATGTCATCACGCGCCGTGTGTCATCGAAACCATCGCTGTCGGTGCGCGGCGGCAGCTTCGACTCCGCGGGCACGGAGGGACAAGCGGGCTTCGAGCGCGATGCGATCCAGCAGACGTTCGCCGGCTCGCTCGAGCGATCGGGCGGCTTCATGTATGACCGCGACTATCGCTCCGCTGTGGTCCGGGCGCGCACGATGGTTGGCCGGTCGAGCGTGTCACTGTCTGTGCTCGACAAAGAGTTCGGCGCCAACAACTTTTATGGCGGCAACCGTCCTTCACGCGAGTGGACGAATCAAACGCTGCTCGCTGCCGACCACGCGTTCGTCGAGTCCGCGGGCTGGACGGTCGCGGCCCGCGGCTCGTACCGCACTCACGGCGACCATTTCACCTTCGACCAGCTCAATCCTGCGCTCTCGGACAATCGCCATCGCACGCATGAAGTGCTCGGATCGGTGACCGCCTCGCGCAAGATTGGGGGTGCCTTGGTCACCGCGGGCGCCGAAGGTGGTGGTGACTGGATTCGCTCGTCGAACCTGGGCGATCACGATCTGGGGCGAGTGAGCGGCTTCGGAGAATGGCGGCAGACATTCGGGCCGCGCACGCAACTCGACGCGGGCCTCCGTGCCGATCGCTACAGCAACTTCGGCACGTCCTGGAGCCCGTCATTCGGTGCGGGCTGGTGGCCGAGCTCGATGGTGCGGTTGCGAGCATCGGCGGCCCGCGCGTTCCGTGTGCCGACGTTCACGGAACGCTACTACTCGGATCCGGCGAACCTCGCGCGTCCGGAAGTTGGACCGGAGACGGCGTGGGCCGGCGAGGGTGGCGCCGACCTGTTTCCCGCGCACGGATGGATGGTGACGGCGACGTTCTTCGGTCGTGCGGATCGCGACGTGATCGACTGGCTGCGCGCGACACCCGCGGAGCGCTGGCGCACCTACAACGTGCGGGACGTGAGCACGAAAGGGATCGAGCTGGCCGTGCGACGCAGCCTTGCGCGCGGCGCGTTTGCGCAGATCCAATACACCGGAATCGACCTGGATGCGGCGGCGGTAACCCAGTTGTCGAAGTATCTGCTCGACTACGCCCCGCGATCGCTCATCGGATCGGCATCAGTGCCGGTGGCCGCCGGCGTACGCATCGCGCCTCGAGTGGAATACCGGCGGCGCAGCCGGTCGAGCGGCACGAGTCAGTATGTCGTGCTCGATCTGCGTCTCGCCCGACGTCTGAGCCCGATGTTCGACCTCGTCGTCGACGGAACGAATCTGCTGGACCGGCGTTATCAGGAGATCGCCGGTGTGAACATGCCCGGCGCAGCGATGATGGTGTCTGTGGCGGTGCGACGGCCGTAGGCGGACCTGACAAGGTCCGCCCTACCGTGCAGGTAAGGTGCCTGCCATGCAGCCAAGGTGGCGCGGACCTTGTCAGGTCCGCGGTTCATTAGGCCGCGCGCGGCCGCACGGCTGCGATGACCTGATCGATGACCTCGAACAGGACCACCGGGTCGATCGGCTTCGAGACGTAGCCGTCCATGTCGGCATCGAGGCAGCGTTGGCGATCGCCCTGCATCGCGTGCGCCGTCAACGCCACGATCGGCATGCGCGTGCCCAGGTCGGCGTCGCGCTTCCGGATGGCCGCCGTGGCCTCGAAGCCGTCCATCTCCGGCATCTGCAGATCCATCAGCACCAGATCGAACGCCTCCGCGGCAACCGCGTCGACCGCTTCCCGTCCGTTGCCGACGAGCACCGGATCGTGACCTCGCCGCCGCAGCAGATGCGCGGCCAGCTTCTGATTGACTGGATTGTCTTCAGCGACCAGAACGCGCAGTTGTCGCGCCGCGCGTGTTGGTTGAACGGCGGGCGCCGCGGGTTGCGCGTCAATCGTCTTGCGGTTGCCGAGCGCCGTGCGGACGGTCTCGAGCAGCACCATCTCCCACACCGGTTTGACGACGAAGCGCACGTCGACGAGGCGCGCTCCCATCAGTCGCTCTTCGGCGTGATCCGACGAGGTGAGGATCACGATGGGCGCGGCCGATCGCTCCTCCTTGCGCACGGCGGCCGCGAGCTGCAGCCCGTTCTCGCCGGGCATGTGCATGTCGATCAGCATGAGGCTGAAGGCTTTGCCCGCCGACCGCATGCACGCACGCGCGGCGGCGCCGTCACCGGCTGTCGTCACGGTGATGCCCCAGCTGGTCAGCAGGGCGGCTGCGATCCGCTGGCTCGTGACGTTGTCGTCGACGATCAGCGCCGTCAGGCCCGCAAATTCGCCGGCGTGCGGTGTGAGCGACGGAGCGACCGGTCGACTGCTCACCTTCAGCGGCAGATGGAAGTGGAACCTGCTGCCACGACCCAATGTGCTCTCGACCGAGACGCCGCCGCCCATCATCGAGACGAGCTGTGCGGAAATCGTCAGGCCGAGGCCCGTTCCGCCGAAGCGGCGCGTCGCGGAGCCGTCGGCCTGTGTGAAGGCATTGAAGATGATGGACTGCTTGTCGGCCGCGATGCCGATGCCGGTGTCGGCAACGGTAAAGAGGAGGCGAGGCTCGCCGCCGGGCCCCTCTTCCTGCGTCGCACTGACCACGATTTCGCCCGACTCCGTGAACTTGATCGCGTTGCCAATCAGGTTCACGAGTACCTGGCGGAGGCGGCTCGGATCGCCGACGATCGCGTCCGGCACCCCGGGCTGCACGTCGATGAGCAGCTCCAGCTTCTTCTGCTGCGCCTGCAGGGCGAACGGCTTCACCGTCGCCTCGAGCGTCTGGCGCAGCGAAAAATCGACGGAGTCGATGTGCAGCTTGCCGGCTTCGATCTTGGAGAAGTCGAGCACATCGTTGATCACGACCAGCAGCGACTCGGCGGAACCACGGACCGTCTCCAGATAGTCGCGCTGCACGTCGCTGAGCGAGGTCGTGAGTGCGAGCTCGGTCATTCCGATGATGCCGTTCATCGGCGTCCGGATCTCGTGACTCATGTTCGCCAGGAACTCGCTCTTGGCGCGGCTGGCATCTTCCGCGACCCGCGTCGCCGAGGCGAGCTCCGCGGTCCGCTCGCGGACCTTCAAGTCGAGGTCGGTCGTGAGTGTCTGCAGTTCGGCGTTCAGGTGTTCGCGCTGCGCGAGCGCGCGCTGCAGGTCGTCATACGAGTCGCGGAGCCGCTGCTGCATCGAGTGGATGTCGTCGATGAGCGTTTCGACCTCGACGAGTCGACTCGACGTCCGAACCGCCGTCGTTTCGCCCGGATGCATCGACACGTTCTGGACGATCGTGACGAGGCTTTCGAGCGGCTGCGCCACCGCACCGGAGAACCAGCGGCTGCCGACGATCGATCCGCCGAGCGCGAGACCGATCAGCAGGAGGGTGAGCGCGTAGTAGCGCGTGGACTGCAGCCGCACCGTCATGAGTGGCTGTTCCACGAACACAGCCCATCCCGTGCGCGGCACCGAGGCCGCCGCAGCCAGTTGACTGCCTTGCGGTGCGCGGCGGCCCGGAAGCACGTAGGTATAGGCGGCACTCTGAGACGACGCGGCCGCACGGATGATCGGATGCTGAGAGAAATCGGTCAGCGTCGCCCGGTTGGATTCGGCGCTGGCGCGAATCACGCGGCGGTGTCGATCGACGATCGTCACCGCATTTCCCGGGCTCGACGAGGCGCGGACCACTTCCTCCAGGCTGTCGAGTCGCAGCATCGCGCAGGCAACGGCGACCGTGCGGTTCTCCTCCACGACAGGCGCACACACCGGAAGGGCCGCCGTGACCGGACCGCTGGCGCGCGACACGATGACATCGGAGATGGCCGTTCGGCCCTGCATCGCTTCCTGGAAGTACGCGCGATCGCTTACCCCGCGTTTCATGAGCGGAGACTCCGGACTGGCGCCTGACGTCGTCACCAGCACCATGCCGCGCGTGTCGACGACGGTCACGTGGTCGACGGTTGGATGAGCACGCGTGTACAGGCGTACCACTTCCTCTCGCGCGGCCGGATTGTCGCCAATCGTCGCCAGCGTCGCGGCCAGCGTTTCGACGATGTGCGTGTGCACCACCACCGCATCGTCGATGCGATCGCGCACGGCGGTGGCGACCGCGGTCAATCGCGTGCTCGCTTCCTGCTGCTGACGATCGGCGTAGAGGAAGCCGGTCACCACGCTGAGAATCAGAACGGGAACGATGGCGACGAGGCTGAAGGCGCGGAACGCGAAACGGCGCAGCCCGAGCCGTGGACCACCCGCCTGTCGCATGCCGATCATGAGCGCGAGTGCATCAGCGATGACGACGGCCAACATCCCATTCAAGACCTGCTGAAAGGCATACGGCCAGGCCGCCTGCTGCTGTTGCGTCGCGAAGAATGTCGGGTTCAACGCGATGCTCAGTGCAAACGAAGCCCAGAACAGAAGCCCCGCGATCTTGGTCGACCAACCGCGGCGAGCGGCGATGCCGATAATCAACACTTCGATGGCGAGGATTCCCAACGCGATCGGTCGCACGGCGAGGAGTGGTGCCGCGGCGATCAGCATCGCCAGCAGTCCGTAGAGCGGCCCGAGAGTCAGCGCCACCGGCAGCGTCAGAAACCGCCAGGGCCAGACCTGCATCCCGGGAGGCATGACGACGAGCCAGTGCACCAGAAGCCCGGCGGCCCCTGCGGCACTCGCGATCGCGATACGACGTAACGTGTCTCGAGTCATCTGGCGGCTTGGATCTCGAATGATCCGCGAATGCCTAACGCTGCACGCCCTCGCGGGGACGGCAGACTAATGGGCCGGAGGCCCCTGCGTGGTTATCGGCGCCGGCTGCTGTTGGGTTAAACAATGCAGGGTGCCGAGACCCCAGACCAGATCGACGGCATGAATACCGATGACGCGATGAGACGGGAGGAGATCGGCCAGCGTGTTGAGCGCGACGCGATCGTTGGGATCGTTGAAGGTGGGGACGAGCACGAGGCCGTTGGCGATGTAGAAGTTGGCGTAGCTGGCCGGCAGCCGCTCGCCATTCATGATCACGGGCCGCGGAAATGGCAGCTGCACGATGCGCAGTGGGCCGACATGCGGAGAATCGGCAGCGACCGACAATCGACGCAGGTTGTCGACGGACCGTTGGTGATTGTCGTCGGCAGGGTCATCTTCAACGGCCAGGACGACGACGTCTGATGCGACGAACCGCGCAATATCGTCCACGTGGCCGTGGGTGTCGTCGCCGACGCAACCTTCACCAAGCCAGATCGTCTGCCGCGCGCCGAGCCACTCAGCAAACAGACGTTCGTAGTCCTGGCGAGTCAGGCCAGGATTGCGAATCTGCGCGTCGCTGAGCAGCCATTCTTCGGTGACGAGCAGCAGGCCGTGACCGTTGACCTCGATGCCGCCGCCTTCCAGCACGATGCGCGCAGCGTTGTCCGGCCGTCGCGGTTCCACACGCGGCAGCCGGGTGATGCGCGCGATCGCTTCGCCGATGCCGACGTCGCGCGTCCAGTTGTCGTACTTCGCCCAGCCATTGAACGACCAGTTGATCAGCACCACGTTGCCGTCGGCGTCGTGCACGGCGGTGGGCGCTGAATCGCGAAGCCACACACGATCACTGGGCACGACGTGCAGGTGGATGCGATCGTTTCGCACGGCGTGCGCGTCGAGTGCGTGCCTCGCCGCCTCGAGCACGGTCTCCGAGTGACAGAGGATCTCGAGCGGCTCGTGTTCGGCGATGACCCGCGCGATCTCCGCATAGACCCAGGGAATCGCAGCGAGCTTCCCTGGCCAGTCGGGCTCGTGATGCGGCCAGGCGATCCAGGTCGCCGCATGCCGCTCCCATTCCGCCGGCATGCGGAAGCTGGATGGTGGATGGTGGGTGGTGGATGGTGGGGGTTCGTGGTTCATCCACTACGACCCGAGGTACCGGTTCAGGATCGGGCCGTACGCGTCCACGCGGCGGTCGCGCAGGAAGGGCCAGTTGCGGCGGACGTTCTCGATGAGGACCGGATCGCAGTGCGCGATCACGATCTCTTCGTCCTGCCCGGCCTCGCTGATGTAACGGCCGAATGGATCGGCGATGAAGGAGTGGCCAAAGAATTCGATCCCGTTGGTGCCAGGTTCGTCTTCATGGCCTACCCTGTTCGGCGACGCCACGTACACACCGTTGGCGATGGCGTGTGACCGCTGAATCGTGCGCCACGCGTCGACCTGCGCCGCGCCCCATTCATCCTTCTCCGCAGGATGCCATCCGATCGCCGTTGGATAGAACAGCACCTGCGCACCCATCAGCGACGTGATCCGCGCCGCCTCCGGATACCACTGGTCCCAGCAGATCAGGACACCGATTGTCGCGTAGCGGGTTTTCCATACCTGGAATCCCGTTGGCTCGCCTGCACGCTCGCCGTGATAGTCGAGGTGACCGTCGCCCGGCGTGAAGTAGTACTTCTCGTAGAACAGCGGGTCATCCGGAATGTGCATCTTCCGATACACGCCGAGCAGCGATCCGTCCGCGTCGATGACCGCCGCCGAGTTCCTGTAGATGCCGGCTGCCTGCCGCTCGAACACCGGCACGACGATGACGACCGCGAGCTCGCGCGCGAGGCGCTGCATCGGCTCGGTACTGGGGCCGGGGATCGGTTCCGCCAGGTCGAAGCGGTCGCACTGCTGCGACTTGCAGAAGTAGACCGAGTTGTAGAGCTCCTTGAGGCAGATGATCTGCGCGCCTCGCGCCGCCGCCTGACGGACCAGCCCCTCCGCGCGCCGCACGTTCTCCGCCACGTCCGCGCCGGCGTGATCCTGAATGATCCCTATAGTGAATGGGGTGCTCACTGGATCATGTTCGCTCGTCAAATCCCAAATCCCAAACTCCAAATCCCAAGCCCCAAAAGTCCTCATGATTCGAGCTTCTGATCACGATTCTGAGATCCGATTGGGATTTGGTTTTTGGCATTTGGGTTTTGGGATTTGACTATGATCTCCTCGTGACTCTCGACGCCGCCCTCGAACCCAATCTCTCCGCCAGCCAGCCTCGGCGACCGCTGTCGGTCGCACTTCTGGGATTCGGGACGGTGGGTGCCTCAGTGGCCCGGATTCTGACCGAGCGGCCGGAGCTGGCCGATCGGGTTCGACTCACGCACGTCTACAACCGCAACGTCGGGCGCAAACGAGCCGACTGGGTCACCGGGTCTGTGACGTGGACCGACCAGCTCGACGAAGTCTTCGCCAGCTCCCCGGATGTCGTCGTCGAAGTGATGGGTGGCGTCGACGCGGCGTATACCGTCGTCACCAGGGCGCTGCGACAGCGTGCATCGGTCGTCACCGCGAACAAGATGCTGCTCGCGCGTCACGGTCCGGAGTTGCTGGGCCTTGCCGCCGAGAACCACGCGCTGCTGCGATTCGAGGCCGCCGTGGGGGGCGGGGTTCCGCTGATCCATGGCGTACGCGAAGGACTTGCCGGCGACAACCTTACGCGCGTCGTCGGCATCCTCAACGGCACGTGTAACTACATCCTCAGCCGGATGTTCGAGACCGACGAATCGCTCGACGTGGTACTCGCTGACGCGCAGCGGCTCGGGTATGCGGAGGCCGATCCGACTGCTGACGTCGATGGACATGATGCGGCCGCCAAGCTGGTCGTGCTCAGCGGGATCGCGTTCCGTCGTTTCCTTCGGCTCGACGAGATCCCCAAGCACTCGATTCGCCCGATCTCGAGCGCGGACTTCCGCTACGCGCGGCGTCTGGGCTGCACCATCCGGCAGCTTTCGCAGGTCGAGGCGACCGAAGACGGGTTCTACGCCTGCGTCGGGCCGGCGCTGGTGCCGATCAACTCGAGCTTCGGTCGTAACGAGGGCGCCAACAACGTCGTCAGCATCTTCGGCCGTTACGGCGGTGAAAGCGCGTTCAGCGGTGCCGGTGCCGGCGGTCCAGCGACGGCCGTTGCGGTGGTCTCGGATCTGCTCGCCCTGACGGGGCGGGAGCGCAACCGGGGGATTGAGAAATGGGAACCCGCCGGGCTGGCGTCTCCACCAACGCGGGCCTATTACGTCCGGTTCGTCGTCCACGATCAGCCGGGCATACTTGCGGCCATCGCGGCGTCACTGGCCCGACAACACGTGAACGTCGACGCTCTGCTCCAGGAACCCGGCTTTCCCAAGGACCGGCTGCCATTCGTCATCACGGTCGAGCCGTGCGAGGAGACCGCGCTGCGCAGCGCGATCTCGGAGATCAGCTCGGCAGAATGGCATGCGGAAGCGCCGCTCGCCCTGCCAATGCTGTCGGGCGCCCATTCGTGATATCTTTCTTGTTTCGTGTCACTTAAGGGTGCCGAGGAGTCGGCGGGTGCTGCGCAGAGCGCCGCCGGACGCGAGCTGGTCGTCATTCCCGGCTCGGTCGCGAATCTCGGCAGCGGGTTCGACACGCTGGGCGTCGCGGTGCAGGTCTATCTGCGAGCCCGGATTGTGGACGTTCAGCACGACGCCGGCTCCAGGCTCGTCGTGGTGCGCAGCGAGCCGCCGGTGCGCGGCAACAATGCGATCGAGCGCGCATTTCACGCGCTCGCCCGGCGCACGGGCCGGACGACACCCACCGTCTTCGCCGAAGTCGACAGCGACATCCCGATGGCGGCGGGCCTTGGCAGCAGTGCGGCGGCCACGGTCGCGGGGCTTCGCATTTTCGAGCGCGTCACCGGCCCGGTGGCCGACAGCATCCTGCTGGGAACGGCGGCCGGATGCGAAGGGCACGCGGATAACGCCGCCCCGGCACTCTTCGGTGGCCTGACGTCGGTGATCGAACGCGACGGCAGCGATCCGCTCGTTCTGCGCTGGCGTTGGCCCGAGGAATTGCGTCTCGTCGTCGCAACGCCGGCGATGCGGCTGGCGACCGCGAAAGCGCGGGCCGCGCTGACCGACGTGCTGCCGCGACGCGACGCGATCTTCAACCTGCAGCGCGTGCTGGCGTTCGTGCATGCGCTGCAGCATCGCGAGTTCGGAATGCTGCGCGAGGCAGTGAAGGACCGGTGGCATCAACCGGGTCGTGCCGCGCTCGTGCCGCTGCTCGACGAGGCGCTGGAGCTTCGCGATCCGGAGGTGCTCGGTGCATTTCTGTCGGGAGCAGGGCCGTCAATCGCGCTGCTCGTGCGGGAGAACGGCGAGCGCGTGGAGCAGGTGCTGGCGTCGCTGTATGAGGGCGCCGGGATCGAGGTCCGCATTCGCACGTTGAGTGTGCATCAGGAGTCGGAGGTCACGGCACCAGGGCGCCTTCACGACTATGGCGAGGACGCCGAGGCATCCGTGCAGGGGAGAACCGTATGAAGTTCGTCGCCGGGCTCACGTGTCACCTGTGTGGTGCCATGTATCCGCCCAAGGCGCTGTGGGTGTGCAGCGACTGCCTCGGTCCGCTCGAGGTCTCGTACGACTACGACGCCGTTCGGTCGGTGATGACGCGAGCGCTCATCGAGTCGCGGCCGCGATCGCTGTGGCGGTATCGGGAGCTGCTGCCGATCGAGGAGCCGAAGACGGGATTCAATTCAGGCTTCACGCCGCTGGTGCGAGCCACGCGTCTCGCAGCGGCGCTCGGCGTCGAGGAGCTCTACATCAAGGACGACTCGGTCAATCATCCAACCTTCTCCTATAAGGATCGCGTCGTTTCGGTTGCGGCAACGCGGGCCGTCGAACTCGGCTTCCCGGTGTTCGGCTGCGCCTCGACCGGCAATCTGGCCGGAAGCGTGGCTGCGCACGCCGCACGCCTCGGCCTGCCGTGTTACGTCTTCATCCCTCACGATCTCGAGCCGGCAAAGGTGCTCGGCGCCGCCATCTACGAGCCGACGATCGTCGCGGTCGAAGGCAATTATGACGACGTGAATCGGTTATGCACGCAGATCGCGGATCGGTACGGGTGGGGGTTCGCAAACATCAACGTGCGCAGCTACTACGCCGAAGGCGCCAAGACGATGGGCTTCGAGATCGCGGAGCAGCTTGGTTGGCGCTTCCCCCATCACATCGTGTCACCGGTTGCGGGCGGGACGCTGCTGCCGCGCATCTATAAAGGCCTGCGCGAGTTCAGCGAGATCGGTCTCGTCACCGGTCGATTGCCGAAGATTCACGCGGCGCAACCGACAGGGTCTGCTCCCGTTGTTCGTGCGCTGCAGTCGGGCGCCGAGTTCCCCGATCCGGTGAAGCCGAACACGATTGCCAAGTCGCTGGCGATCGGCAATCCCGCTGATGGATTCCAGGTCGTGAAGGTGGTGAACGAGACGGGCGGCACGGGCGCGATGGTCGGCGACGACGAGATCCTCGACGCGATAAGCCTGCTTGCGCGCACTGAAGGGATCTTCACCGAGCCGGCGGGAGGCACGACGCTCGCCGCGACGCGCGCGCTGATTCGACAGGGCGCGATCAAGCCGAGCGAATCGGTCGTCGTCTGCATCACGGGCAATGGGTACAAGACGGCCGAGGTGATGTTCGATCGCGTCGCGAAGCCGGTGACGATCGGGAGGAGTCTCGCGGACTTCGAGAGGGTCGTGGCGCCGCAAGTGGTGACTGCGTGATGTCGTTCGGATCGTTCGAGACGTTCGGGTCGTTCGAAACGTTCTCATCGTTCGAGTCGTTCGAGACGTTCTGGTCGTTCGCGATCGGGAACGCTCGAACGATCCGAACGATTCGAACGATCCGAACGATCCGAACGATCCGAACGATCCGAACGATCCCAACGCCCCGAACGATATGTATCCAGCGTTTTTGAAACTGTCCGGTCGCCGCGTGGTCCTGGTTGGAGGCGGTCGGGTTGCGGCAGGGAAGCTGGTGGGGTTAATTGCGGAGGGTGCGCACGTGACGGTCGTGGCTCCGGAGATCGTTCCGGAGATCGAACGGCGCGAAGGGTTGACGTTGCTTCGTCGAGCGTTCGAGCCGGCCGACCTCGATGGCGCCTGGTGGGTGGTGGCGGCGGCGCCGGCCGAGGTGAACCGCGAGGTGCTGACGGCGGCCGAGGCACGGCGGATCTTCGTGAACGCCGTCGACGACCCGCAGCATGCGACGGCGTATGCGGGCGGAGTCGTTAGGCGCGAAGACGTGACGATCGCGATTTCGACCGATGGCCGGGCTCCGGCGCTGGCAGGTCTGCTGCGTGAAGCGCTCGACGCATGGCTCCCTCGCGATCTGGATCGTTGGATGATGGCAGCGGACGAGGCGCGACGATCGTGGAAGGAACAGGGCGTGCCGATGGAACAGCGGCGACCGCTGTTGCTGGAGACTCTCAATCGCTTGTATGAGGACAAGGTAGCTAGGTAGCTGGGCGGATGGGTGGCTGGGGAAAGAAATCGCCCTAGTTACCTCAAAGCGAAGCGACCCAGCTACCAAAGAATCGCAGTGTCAAACGGCTTCGTCTCCCTCGTCGGCGCAGGCCCTGGCGATCCAGAGCTGTGGACCGTGCGCGCCGCGAAACGCGTCGCGGAGGCCGACCTCGTGCTGTACGACGCACTGGTCGATGCCGATGCGTTACGTCGCCTCACGCGTGCGCAGTGTTTCTGCGTCGGCAAGCGTGCCGGGCGCGCGAGCGTCGAGCAGGAGACGATCGACAAGCTGATGATCCGCGCCGCGCGGCAGGGCAAGCGTGTCGTGCGGCTCAAGGGCGGCGACCCGTTCGTCTTCGGCCGGGGTGCCGAGGAAGCGATCGCGCTGGCGCTTGCCGGCGTGGCGTTCGAGATCGTTCCCGGTGTGACGACGGCGGTAGCCGCGCCGGAGCTGGCGGGCATTCCGGTCACGCATCGCGGCGTCGCGTCCGCGTTCCTCGTGTTGTCGGGGCACACCGGCGACCGGTTGGACGAGACGCTGCGTTCGGTCGCGGCGAACAGCGTGACGATCGTGGTGATGATGGGGTTGTCCGCACGGGCGGAGATCGCGTCGCGTCTGATCGCCGCAGGCTGGTCGGCCGAGACGCCGGCGGCGATCGTGTGCGGCGCGGCCACGGCGGACGAATGGATCTGGACTGGAGTTGTGAAGGACTTGGCGGCGGCAACGCCGCCGAACGGGCTGGCCGGCGTCCTCGTGGTCGGCGACGTCATTCGGGTTCGCGACAGGGTCGCAGCGGCGGGATCCATTTCCCGCGGAGTGGCGTCCGACGAAGAGATATCGGGCGGGTGCGCTGCGACAGAGAGGTGAGTTATGGCCGTCATCGATGACGCGAAGGTGCTCGGGCGCGCGCGCCTGGATTTCGCCGACGAACGGGACATCGATCAGTTCGTCGACATGCTGGGCAAGTACGAGCGCGGCGAAGTGACGCCGCTCGAGTGGCGACGGTTCCGTCTGCTGCGCGGCACGTACGGTCAACGCCAGGACGGCGTCCAGATGCTGCGGATCAAGATCCCGCAGGGCATCCTGACCTCGGCGCAGCTGCGCGCGCTCGCCAGCATCTCGGCGAAGTACTCCCGCGGGTTCGGCCACATCACGACGCGGCAGAACGTGCAGCTGCACTTCGTCCTGCTCAAGGACAGCGAGACGGCGATGCGCGAAATTGCCGCCGAAGGGTTGACCACGCGCGAGGCATGCGGCAACTCGGTGCGCAATATCACGGGGTGCCCGTACGCCGGCACCTCGGAGACCGAAGTCTTCGACGTGACGCCCTACGCCGAGGCGATGACGCGATACTTCCTGCGTCACCCCCTGAGCGGCGTCCTGCCACGCAAGTTCAAGATTGCCTTCGAAGGCTGCGCCGAGGATCACGCCTACGCGTCCATCAACGACATCGGCTGGCGGGCGCGTATTGTCGATGGCCGCAAAGGCTTCAGGATGACGATCGCCGGCGGCACGTCGATCATGCCCGTGACCGGCTACGTGCTTCACGATTTCCTGCCGGTCGAAGAGATGCTGAACGCGTCTGAGGCGGTGATTCGCGTCTTCCACACGTTCGGTGATTACCTGCATCCGCAGCGCAATCGCATGAAGTTCACCGTGAAGACGCTCGGCTGGGAGCGGTTCCGCGAAGAAGTCGAGAAGGCCTACGCGGAGTTCAAGGCCGAGGGCGGTGCCCGCCTGACGTTCGATCCCGCGGCCGTGCGATCGGAGGAGGCCCCGGACTGGACACCGCCGCAGCCGCCGAGCATTCAGTACGTCGCGGCGATGGCGAGCAGCCCGGTGAACGGGCCCGGCATTCTGCCCGGCATGGTCAAGCTCACGCCGCTGCCGGACGCGTACGTGCGCTGGCTGTCGAGCAATGTGAGCGCGCAGCGGCAGGCCGGCTACTGCCACGTCACGGCGCGCCTGCCGCTCGGCGACTTCACGGCCGGACAGATGCGTGTGCTTTCCGATCTGGCCGACGCCTATGGCGACGGAACGGTCCGCCTGACGATCGAGCAGAACGTGCTGTTCCGTTGGGTGAAGAAGGAGTCGGTCGAGGCGATCTACCACCGCCTCGAGGCGGCGGGACTTGGTGATCCCGACGCTCGTCGCCTCAGTGACGTCGTCAGCTGCCCTGGCGCGGAGAGCTGCCGGCTGGCGGTGACGCAGTCGCGCGGTCTCGGCCGCGAGCTGACCGAACATCTCAGCGCGAATCCCGAGCTGGTCGATCTGGTGGCGTCCGGGGACATCAAGATCAGCGGCTGCCCGAACGGCTGCGGGCAACATCACATCGGATCGATCGGGTTCCAAGGAAGTATTCGCAAGGTCGCGGGTCGTGCAGTGCCACAGTATTTCGTGCTGGTCGGCGGTGGGTGCACCGACGAGGGGACGGCGCACTTCGGCAAGGTCGTCTCGAAGGTTCCGGTGCACCGCCTCACCGCTGCCGTCGATCGGCTCCTCGCGCTCTACGGCGCGCAGAAAAACGGCGACGAGAACCTCGGCGCGTTCTTCCGCCGCATTCCGGCTGCCGTTGCCACCGACGCCTTGAAGGACCTGGCGCAACTGCTGCCGAACGAAACAACCGACGAGGACTTCATCGACCTCGGCGAGAATCAAGCGTTCGCACCCGAGGTCATGGACGGAGAGTGCTCCGCCTAGTCCAATTTGCTTGTCAACTCCCAACTTCGAACTTCTAACGACCAAGCGCCTGTGGTGGTTGAGAAGTTTGGGAGTTGGGCATTGGGAGTTGGGAGTTGGGAATTGACACGCGTCTCGTGCCGGCTCGAGTGGGTCGCTGCGCGTTCATCGTTCTCATCGCGCTCCTCGTCGGTATACCAACCCGTGCAGCGGAAGAGCCGCTCGGCACTCCATTCACCGCCGGCATCACCAATCCTGAATCGCTGAAGCGGGTCACCGACGCGCGCATCGCTCGGGCCCGCGCACTGCTCGACGCGATGCTCGCCGTCAAGGGGCGTCGCACCCTCGCCAATACTCTTCGACCGTACGACGACCTGTTCGCGGAGCTGGATACGGCGAGCACGACGGGGCGAGTGCTGTCAGCGGTTCATCCCGACGCTGAGATGCGGCGGGCTGGGGAACAGGCGAATCGCTCGGCGGATGCGCTCATCGACGACATTCGCCTTCGACCTGACGTCTACGACGCGTTGCGCGCAATCCCGCTCGAAGGCGCGAACGCCGAGACGCGCTACTACGTCGAGCGAGAGCTGCGCGATTTTCGGCTCGCCGGCGTCGACAAGCCTGCGCCCATCCGCGAACGCATCGGTCAACTTCGCAGTCAGCTGACCGCGTTGATGAGCGAGTTCCAGCGCAATGTTCGCGAGGGCGGTCGCACGGTGGTCGTCCGCGATCCCGCAGAGCTCGGCGGTCTGCCGCCGGACTTCATCGCCCGCCATCCGACCGACGCCACCGGCGCCATCGCGCTCTCGACCGACGCGGTCGACGCGCGTCCGGTGATCCTCTATGCGGCCAGCGACGATCTCCGCCGGCGCATGTATGTGGAGTCGCAGAACGTCGGCTATCCACAGAACGCGGACGTGTTGAAGCGAATGCTCACCGTTCGGGCGCAGCTCGCCGCGGCGCTTGGGTTCGAGAACTGGGCGGCCTACGACACGGCGTCGCGAATGGCCGGTGACGCGCGCAGCGTATCCGACTTCATCGACACCGTGGTGGCGGCGTCAGCCGCGGGCGCCGCGCGCGAGTATGCCGAGCTCGTCGCGCGCAAACAGCAGGACGCGCCGGGAGCGCCGTTCAACGCGTGGGACCGGCAGCGATACGGCGAGCTCGTCCGGCGCGCGAGTTACGATTTCGATTCACAGTCGCTGCGTCCGTACTTCCCATTCGAGAGCGTGTTGAGCGGCGTGCTGAATCTGACGAGCACGATCTTCGGGGTCCGCTTCAAACGGGTGTCAGTGCCGACGTGGGACTCGTCCGTCCTCGTCTATGAAATGTTCGACGATCCGGGCCGCTTGACGGCGGCCCCCACGTCCAATACGAAGGCGGCGCCTACACCGCAGTTGCTCGGGCGCGTCTATCTCGATCTGCATCCGCGTCCGAACAAGATCGCGACGGGAGCAGTCACGTCGACGGTGCGGATGGGAGTCCAGGGGCGGCAGGTTCCCGAGTCGGTGCTCGTGGCGAGCGTGCCTGGTGGTCGACCTGGCGATCCTGGATTGATGACGCACGACGAAGTGCGCACGCTGTTTCACGAGTTCGGTCACGTGATGCATCGCGTGATCGGCGGCCATCGGCGGTGGAATCGTCTGAGCAGCGTGTCGATGGAGCGCGACTTCAGCGAGGCGCCGTCGCAGATGCTCGAGGAGTGGATCTGGGATCCGGCGGCGCTGGCGACCTTTGCGCGCCACTATCAGACGGGCGAGCCGATTCCCGCGACGCTGGTCGCGCAGATGCGGCGCGCGAGCGAGTTCGGCAAGGCGCTGGACGTTCGTCAGCAGATGGTCTTTGCGCGGATGTCGCTGGCCTATCACCAGATCGATCCGGCGCGGCTCGACCCGACCGCGGTGGCCATGGACATCCACCGGCAGTATCTGCCCTATCCTCAGGCCGAGGGCTCGCATCGCGAGGCGCAGATTACCCAACTTGGGAACCCCGCCTATGCCAGCGCGTACTACGCGTACATGTGGTCTCTGGTCATAGCCAAGGACATGTTCAGCACGTTCGACCGGTCGCGTCTGGCCGCGCCAGGCGTCGCGTTGCGCTATCGCACGACCATCTTCGCCCCCGGCAGCTCCGCGCCGGCTGCGTCGCTCGTGCGGGACTTCCTCGGACGTCCCTTCGACTTCACGGCGTGGCAGGGGTGGCTGAATGGGGACGCACCTTCCACGCCAAGGCAATCAGCCGAACGTCAACCGACGTCCGCTTCGCCTTGACCGCGACCGTCTCCACGTCGACGGAATCCCCGGCGGCCAGACTCTCCACGTCGCGATTCATCTGCTCCTGCACCTGAGCGAGCTCCGCCTGCGCGCTCTCCAGCCGTTCCTGCGCACGCGTGACGTCCCCGACTTCCTTGGCGGTGCGACCGACACCGCGCGCGGCGGTCGTGGCACGTCCGAGCGTCGACAGCGACACGGCGCGACGGCCGAGTACTGCGCCAAGCAGCGTCGCGCCGAACGACACCGCCGTCTGCACCTTCTGCTGGTTCGCTTGCTGCTGTTCGCGGCCAAGCGCTTCCTGCGCCTGGCGCACTTTCTCGGTCACGCGCGCCACCCGCGGCGCGTACTTCGCGCGCAGCTTTTCGACCTGGGCATCGCGCGCTTCACGCGTCGCCTGCTGCACGCGAATCCTGAAGTCTCGTTCCGATTCACCCGGCCGCGAGATGAGTTTCAGCGAGCGGACCGCGTAAAGGGTCAGGGGTCGTGCGCGAACGATCCATTGCTCGAAGTCGCGCGACCATTCGACGTAGCGCTTCGGATTGAGCGCATCCGCCGGGGGGCGAGCGAATCCGGCGACGGTGCCTGGAGGGGACGTTGCAAGCTTCTCGGGAGGTTCGGTTTCCGGGTCCGCTCGCTCCCAATCGATCGCCACCGCGCCATCGCTGAACGGCACAGTTGCGATCACGTCCTGGGTGACATCGATACCTCGCCTCGCGTCGGTGTAATGGACACGCGCGGCGCCGTACAGCACGGGCTCGTAATCGCCCGCGTCTCCTGGTGTGGCGGGGAAGAACACTTCCCGGATACCGGCGGGCACGACGGGCTTCGCGGTCTGGCTTTCGGCTTTGGGCTCTGGGCTTTCGGCCTGGCCTGACGGTGGAACCGGCGTTGTGATTTGGGTTTTGGGATTTGGTATTTGGGATTTGTCCAGCGTCAGTCTCTTGAGCTCGTCGCGACCCAGCGGCCCGCGCAGATACGACAGCGTCCATCGCGTTTCGAACAGCATCGGCGCCGGCTCGTTCACGTTGTGCATCAAGAAAACCCGGCTGCGCAGCGCCGAGAGCGTGCGATCGAGCACGGCGCGCTCGATCTCGCCGTCCGCTCCTTCGAGCCCATCGAGTACGCGGGTCTTGTCCCGTTCCGTCTGCAGCTTGCCGAGAAACCAGGTGCCGATGTTCGACAGCGCTTTGTAATCGAGATCGACCGGGTTCTGCGTCGCCAGCGCGATACCGACGCCGAACGCCCGGGCCTGCTTGAGCAGCGTCAACAGCGGCAGCTTCGATGGTGGATTGGCCACCGGCGGCAGGTATCCGAACACTTCGTCCATGTAGATCAGGGCGCGCAGCGATCCCGTCCCGCGCTGCCGACGCGTCCACTGCAGGATGGCATTCAGCAATAACGAGACGACCAGCATCCGCTTGGTGTCGTCGAGATGCGCGATCGAGACGATCGCGACGCGAGGTTTGCCTTCAGGTGTAAAGAGCAGCGAGGCCGGATCGAGCGGTTCTCCGCTGAGCCACACGTCGAAACCAGGTGAGGCCAGCACGCTGTTGAAGCGCAGCGCCAGCTCCTGTCGCTCTTTGGCCGGATAGAACGTCTCGAGGTCGAGGACGCCCACTCGATCGAACGAGGGACGCTGAATCTGCTGGACCAGCCAGCCGAGATCGAGACTGCGCGCACCGCCCGCCTGACCGAGGATCGCGGCGATGAACGCCTGCTCGCGACTATGCGGCTCCGCATCGTCATAACCAACGAGCGCGAGCAGGCCGGCCGCTGTGCTCGAAAGCTCCGCCGCGCGGACGTCCGGATCGTCGTCTTCCGACATTGCGCCGATCCCGTTCAGGATCGCAAGAGGCGTCGCCGTGCGGCTGCCAGGTGTATAGACGCGCACGTCGGCGGCAGCCTTCAGCATGGCGATCCGTTCCGGCGTCTGATCCCACTCGGCCAATCCGGCGCGCCATCGCTCGGCCTCGACCTCGGCAAGGTCTTCAACTGACAGCCTTCGCGTCGCTGCATCGGCCGGATCGATCCACGGCAGGAAGTCCGATGCGTCGAGGCGAGGAAACGTCAGCAGCAGATTGGCGAGGTCACCTTTCGGATCGATCGCGAGCACAGGCACGCCATCGATCGCGGCTTCCTCGATGAGCGTGATGCCCAGACCGGTCTTGCCGCTTCCGGTCATGCCAACGCACATGGCGTGCGTCACGAGATCCTTGGAGTCGTAGAGGATCGGTTCGTCGATCCGCGTATTGGCGTCGAGGTCGTATCGCTTGCCGAGATAAAAGAGGCCGAGCTGTTCGTAGCCGCTCACGTCTCCAATTATGCTTCGCATCTTTCGTAGGGGCCGCCTTCAGGCGGCCCGACAGGGAGTAATCCATGGCTGACCGCAGACGTTCTGAAAGCAGGGAGCTCAAGAAGGATCAGCAGATCCGTCGGGAGGTGTTGAGCGACATCGGCTCGGAAATCGCGCAGGAGCGCACGACGCCGCAATATCGCAATCCGAATCGCGATCAGGCGCGCGGCGACTGGGATCGCTCGCGTCGTCACATGGATGAAGGGCGCAGTCGCGACTCGGAGCACGACGGCGACGATGGCCTGCGGCCTCCTACGAGCGAGGAGTAGTCTTTTCCGTGTCGTGCGCGCGAGGCTCCTCCGACTCGCCTCGCGCCACCATCATTTCGCGCTCGATCGTCTCACCGAGATCGGATTCCGCGCGCGGTGGGACAGATGCGAATCCGGCCGTTTCGGTGACCCACACACCCGACATCAAGGACGTCGGCGCTTTGGCAGATGCAGATCCGACCGCTGCCGCCTTGCACAGCATTCGCTCGAGGAGCGAATGTATGCGTCGTTCGGCATGGCATTCTTCGTCGAACGTCGCCGCCAGCATCTCTGCCGCGTCTCGGTCGCCCAGACCGACCGCGTACAAGCGCGCGCATCCGTAGGCCGCCATCTCGTAGTGTTCGATGCGTTTGGCGGCGGCAAGGATCGCGGTGTCGAGCGGTTCGCCGCGCTCCCACGAACCGTGGCGTTCGCGTGCCTCCTGGATGAGGCCGCGCATGCCGTAACCGCTCGCCGATCGGCGTCGCTCGTCGAGAAATGCGAAGAGCGCGTGCAGGCGTTCGACATGCACCTGCGTGGCCCGGTAGTGCTCCTCGAGCAGGGAGCGAACATCGGTCGAGGTCGCGCGCGCCGCCATAAGCGGCAGCTCCCGCAGCAACTGTTCCTCGGCGTCGAGCAGGTCGCTGAGCTCGACCAGGAACACCTCTCGCAGTGACACGATCGGTGCTCTATCCATGGTGTGACGCCTGTCGCTTGCAGGATGCGCGCCGGATCGCATGATATCTTCGGAGCGGATGAGGCGTGGTCAAATTCGAGTCGCTTGATCCAGAAATACGCGGTGTTCTCAGCAAGAAGGTCAGCGAGCTCGGCCTTCGGCTCGAGGGCTCACCGGTCGAGCGATTCGTGCGCGAGCTCTACAACGAGCTGGCGCGCCGCGGTCTGAAGAAATTTCGTCCCGTGTGTTACCTCACGGACGAATGGGGCTGTCCTGATCAGCAGCCCGTCCTCGGCATCCCGTTCTACCTGGCCGATCCCAAGCTGCAGAGTCTCGAGAAGGCGGTCGACGCCCTCGAAAACGAGCGCCAAATCATGATGTACATGCGGCACGAGGCGGGGCATGTCTTCAACTACGCCTATCGCCTGTACACCACGCCGGAATGGCGCCGTCTGTTCGGCCCGTTCTTCCGTGCGTATCGCGAAGACTACAAGCCGGTTCCCTTCAGCAAGAATTACGTGCGCCACATCGAAGGCTGGTACGCGCAGAAGCATCCCGATGAAGACTTCGCCGAGACGTTTGCCGTGTGGCTTGCGCCGCGGAGTCCATGGCGGCGCCAGTACAAAGGCTGGCCGGCGATGCGGAAGCTTCGGTACGTCGAGCGCACGGCCCGGGCGCTCGCCGACGTCGAGCCGATCGTCAAGACCGGCGAGGTGGACATCACGCCCGACGACATCAGCGTCACCGTGGGTCAGTTCTACGAGCAGGCGGCACAGGAGCGCCAGGCGCGCATCGACATTGCGCTCGACGCCCACCTTGGACAGATCTTCCTCACACGAAAACGAAAGGAATCGAAGCCCGCAGCCGATATCATCAACAAGTACCAGCAGGAGCTGGTCGACAAGATCACCTACTGGACAGGCGTGAAGCGTCCGATCGTCCGAGGCTTGATCGATTCCATCTGCCACACGTGCCGGCGGATGAACCTGTGGGGAGAGGTGGGCGAGGAGCCGCGTTACCTCGTCGAAGTCACCGCGTTAGCGACCACGCTGGCCATGAATTTCCTCACACGAGGAAAGTTCGAACACTGAATGGGAAAACTGAAGATTGTCGTCCTCTACGATCGTGTCCTCGTCGACGAGGATGAGTCCGCTCCGACGACCGAGAAGGCGCCGGTGGTGCGGACCTTGAGCAAGAAGGAAGTCGAGGAGGAAGTTGCCGACGGCCTGGTCAAGCTTGGCCACGAACCGGTGATGTACGAGCTGGATGGGACGCAAAAGAGCCTGCTTGGCCTGGCTCGCCTGGACTGCGACCTGGTTTTCAATCTCGCCGAATCGTTCAACGACGACGACACCGCGGATTTCAAGATAGCCGCCTTCCTCGATCTTCTGCGAAAGAAATACACGGGCACCGGCACCCACGGTCTGATGCTGGCGCAGGACAAGGCGGTCGCCAAGAAGATCTTCGCGTTCCACGGCATTCACACTCCGGTCTTCGCCAAGAGCTTTCGTGGTCGCCTGGACTTCTCGCACGACCTCCAGTTCCCGGTCATCGTCAAGCCCGCGCGCGAGGACGGGTCAATCGGCATCGAGTTCAGCGCCGTCGTCAGCTCGATTCGCGAGCTGATGGAGCGGATGGACTGGCTGCACGCCCACTTCGATTCGCCGGTGCTCATCGAGGAGTACATCGAAGGGCGGGAGATGTACGTTGGTGTCATCGGGAACGACAAGCCGGAAGCGCTGCCGGTCGTCGAGCTCGATCTCTCGAAGCTGCCGGACGGGACGCCGCGGATCGCGGCCGCCGAGGTGAAGTGGGGGAAGGGGACGGCGGCCTACCGTGACACGAAGTCGGTGGTGGCGACCGATTTGCCTGAGGACACGGTGAATACGCTGCACCAGACAGCCATCGCTGCCTATCAGGCGCTGGAGTTGCGCGATTACGGCCGCGTCGACATGCGTCTCCAGGCTGATGGACGTGTGCAGGTCATCGAGGTGAACCCGAATCCCTGGCTCAGTTCACGAGCGGAATTCGCGATGGCGGCGCGCAAGGCGGGCCGGACTTATACGCAGCTCATTGAGGAGATCGTCGAGCTCGCTGTCGCTCGCCCGTAAACTCCCAGTTCCCAACACCCTGACGCTTGATCCAACTCCCAGCTCAGATCGAGGTTTGGGAGTTGGGAGTTGGGTTCAGCGAATTGGGTTGGGAGTTGACACCCTCCACAGGTAAAGAGTTCTCTTTCTCCCTCCCGCGTCCGTGAAGTTGTCGACGACGTCGGGTTCCCAGTCGCCGATCGGGAAGTTGTGCGAGACGATACGGGAGGCGGGTCGGAGCTGCTGTATCAGCGTGGGCCGCAGCCGCGCGTTGGCGGAGGCGAGCAGGTAAAGCGTGACGACCGTGGCCGGCGAGACGTCCACGGTGAGCGCATCCTGAACACGAAAGGTCACGCGATCGGCGACTCCGGCGGACTTTGCGTTGGCGTTCGCCTGTTCGATCAACGTCGGCTCGATGTCCACTCCGACACCGCGGGCACCGAACTTCTGCGCAGCCATGATCACGACGCGCCCGTCTCCACACCCAAGGTCGTAGACAGTATCGTCAGCTCCGACACGCGCCAGCGTCAGCATTCGTTCGACGACATCGAGCGGGGTGGCGACGTATGGGGCGAGGCGGGTCTGCGCGCCGACAGTGACGGGAACGGCGGCAAGCACAATCAAGAAAACTGCGACCCGGCTCAACGCCGGCATTCTAGTTGGTGGATAGTGGACGGTAGATGGTGGATTTGCGGAGGAGCTCTTTACGATCCACCACCGACCATCCGGTTCTGACAGCCGGCAAGTGCAAGCAGGCCCAGAGGTTATCCCTCACCTCGACCGGGAAAAGACCCCTCCATTCCGGCTTGTCGAACGGGCAAATCGCAGGGCTGAAGTGCCAAAATCAGGCGTTTTTTGGCCCCTTTTGATTGCCGGGAGTGGGGCAAGTGGGCTATACTTGTGGGTGCTGTTCCCGGCACGAGACCGGTCCTACCACCAACCTACCTGCAACGGGGGAAACGTGACATTCCAGGTCGGCGACAAGGTCATCTACCCGAACCACGGCCTCGGTATCGTCGAACGGGTCGAAGAAAAAACTATTCTCGGTCAGACTCTCGGCTTTTTTCATCTTCGTATCGTGTCCAATGACACGACGGTGCTGGTGCCCGTCGCCAACGTCGATGGCGTGGGTCTTCGCAAAGCCATCACTGACGAAGAGGTCGAGCGCCTTTTTGGGCTCCTCAGCGACGGCAAGATCGACAACCATCAGAATTGGAAAGGGCGGTTCAAGGACAACTCCGACAAGATGCGCACCGGCTCCATCTACGACATGGCCGACGTGCTGAAGAGCCTGACGTTCCTCAGCAAATCGAAGAGCCTGTCGTTCCGCGAGAAGCGGATGCTCGATCGCGCCAAGGCCCTGATCATCTCGGAGATTTCAGAGGTCATGCGCGAGAAGGCGCTCGAGGTGGAAGCCAAGGTGGACACGGCGCTCGAGAAATGCTTCCTCGTGAAGGCGCGCAACATGGCTCGCGCGACCGCGAGAGCCAAGGTCGCCAAGCCAGTCAAGGCGGCCGCTGCCGCCGTGGCTGTTGTCGCGCAGCGTCGCACATCAGCAGCGCGCGCGTCGTAAGAATTCGCTCTCGGTGTTTCACCCGCCCGGACCCGCCCGTCCGGGCGTTCTTTTGTACATGCTTGCCAAATCCCAAATCCCAATGACCAAATCCCAGATCCCAATTTCGGCGAGACGCCGCACGACGATGGGTTCGAGGTTGGGACTTGGGTTTTGGGATTTGGGTTTTGGGATTTGACGCGCATCGATGTCCACCGCAACCGCAGCCCTCCGCTCCGTCATTACCTACGTCGCGATCGTCATCTACATCCTGATCGCGGCGCCGTTGGCGCTTCTGCTGGGTGGCCCGCTCCGATGGAAGAGCGGGATGTACGCGCTTGGTCACATCGGCGTCTGGCTCGCGCTGACGCTCGCCGGCATCCGGTATCGCGTCGCGGGACGCGAGAACGTGCCGGACACTGCCGTCGTCTTCTGCTCGAACCATGAAAGCAACGTCGACCCGCCGGTGCTGTTTCGCGCCCTCCATCGCCAGCTGCACATCCTTTACAAGGCGGAGCTCCGGAAGGTTCCGATCATGAAGACCGCGTTCGACGTTGGCGGTTATGTCGCAGTCGAGAGAGGCGACCGGACGAAATCGATGGAGTCGATCTCGCGCGGCGCCGAGTCGCTGCAGTCGGGAAACTCGTTTCTGATCTTTCCCGAAGGGACGAGAAGCCGGACGGGGGACCTGCTGCCCTTCAAGAAGGGCGGGTTCATCATGGCGATTCAGGCACAAGTGCCCGTGGTTCCCGTGGCTGTGCGCGGCGGGCATGCGGCGATGAGGAAGGGAAGTCCCATCGTCCGGCCGGTCCACGTGAGCGTGCGGATTGGTCGACCGATACCGACGAAGGGTTTGACGGTCGAGGATCGCGACGCGCTGATCGCAACGGTCCGCGAGGAGATTCAGAAATTGCTGAACGCGGAACCCGTCTGGACTTGATTCGCGGACCATAAGGGTCCGCGCCGCATCTTTAGCCGTAGGGTCCGCCTTCAGGCGGACCTTAACCGCCCACCGAAAACGTCAACGACCACGGCACCACCGGCGCGCCATCAAACGCCTTCAGACCCTCCAGGATCTCGATCTTCACCGTCTTGAACCGGTCGAGCGGCTGCGCGAAGCGAAGCTCGATCGCTCGATTCGCGGCGTCGTACACGGTCCTGAACATGAGAGCAGGGGCGTCTGGCGCCGCACCGACATACGTCGCGCGGAAATGACCGGCGACCGATGCCTCCTGCAGACCGCGCGAGAACTGGATGCGGACGGAGCTTGTCGCGCTGACGTCGGTTTCATCGGGCGTCGGCGAGCTGAAGACGACTTCGGCTGGCTGTGGTGGTGGAGGCGGCGGACCAGCGTTCTCCTCCGCCGTGTCGGGCGTTGCCTGTGGCGCCTTGCCCATGGCGATGTCCTTGCCAGCGACGATGGCGAGGCCCCGGTTCGCTGTGACAGTGCCGGTGATCTGGACCCACTTGTCCGTATCGAGGCGCCGATCGACGTCGAGATCGAAGCCCTTGCCGCGCGGTCGCAGGCTGGTGATCCAGATGGCCCCGTCGGCTCCGCGGAGCACGAAGTCGTAGCGACTCTTGCCGGGCGCGTCCGGGAGATCGCCGAACAGGTTTCGGCCCCGGAAGTTTCCGAGCAGCATGACTGTCTGACCGTCGAACTTCCACGGCTCGAGGGCGAGTGCCCTGACCGATGGCATCGTTGCCGTCTGCGCCTCGGCGACGGCGGTCACGTTCAGGAGGAGCTCCTCGCCGGGCTTCGGCCAATGGTCAGCGTCGCGCCCATCGGCAAATCCTCTGACACGCGGGTCGCCGGCTTCGAGACGTCCTACATCGACGACCTGACCTCGGACTTCGACCGCTCCGCTGCGCGACGACACGTCTTTCAGGATCGCCCGCAGTTCCTGATCGTTGGCGCGCAGCATCACCCGCGATTCGTTCTCGACGAGCTCGCCGCGCAGGAGGACGTTCTGCAGGTGGAAGAAGCCAGGAAACTGACGAACGGCCTCGATCGTCGTCAGCCGCCGTGTCGCCGGTTGTCCCTGGACACCGGCCGACGCGAAGACGAACACCAACGCGAGAACAGCACGTCGCGCCACGACAGCATTGTACGACGGCGAACTACATCACTTTCTTCTGACCTGCGCGCCCGAGAATCATTGCCAGCGCGAGGAACAGCAGGGCGCCGGAGACATAGCCGGTCGTTCCCTGGTGCAGGAACGGAACGGCGTTGCCGATCGCCTGGAATGTGTCGATGTTCTTCGTGCCGACGAGCACCGCGAAGAGAATCCCGCACAGCGAGCCGCCGGCGATCAGGCCAGAGCTGAACAGTGTTCCGGCACCGACTTCGGATTCGTCCCGCTGGCCCGTTTTCCGCTCGACGTAGGCGCGGACGAGACCGCCCGCGAAGATTGGCGCCGTTGTCGCGATAGGCAGATAGGACCCGACCGCAAACGACAACGACCGGATGCCGCACAGCTCGAGCGTCACGGAGACGAACACGCCGACGAGCACGAGCCCCCACGGCAAGTTCTGACTGAGGAGACCCTTGATGATCGTCGCCATCAGCGTCGCTTGCGGTGCCGCGACGTCGGCGCTGCCGATTCCGAACACCCGGTGCAGATACAGCGTGGTCCATCCGATCACGAACGCGGACGTCACCACACCGATCACGAGGCCGATCTGCTGGTAGATAGGTGTCGCGCCGACCAGGTAACCGGTCTTCAGGTCCTGCGACGTGCCACCGGCGTTCGCCGCCGCGATGCAGACGACGGCGCCTACGCAGATGGCGATGGGACCATATGCGTCTCCGGTCCAACCGAGCGCCACAAACAGCAGGCAGGTCAGGATGAGAGTGGCGATGGTCATCCCGGAAATCGGGTTCGACGAGGTTCCGATGAGGCCGGTGATCCGCGACGACACGGTCACGAACAGGAAACCGAAGATGACGACCAGGATCGCCGCGATGAAGTTTCCTTGTGTCGGCATCTTCGGCGCGACAGCCAGGAAGATCGCGAGCAGGAGCGACCCGCCGAGGACGACGATCATCGGCATATCGCGCTCGGTCCGCAGCCGCGCCGCCCCGCCGGCACCGGCGCCGAAGTCTTTGATGCCTTCCTTGGCCGAGGCGACGATCGTCGGCAGCGTGCGTCCGAGTGTGATGAGCCCGGCGGCAAGCACCGCGCCCGCACCGATATAGCGGATGTACGCGCTCCACAGCTGCGCGGCGCTCATTTCTGCGATCGTGAACGGCATCCCCGTCGCTGGGTTGTTCGCGAAGTTGGGATGGATCGGTGGGAACGGGACCGTAATGTAGGCGCCAAGAATCGTGAGCAGCGGAAGCAGCACGAGCCACGACAGGACGCCGCCTGCGAACATCGTTCCGGCGATGCGCGGCCCGATCACGTAGCCCACGCCCATGTACTCTGGCGAGATGTCGACGTTCAGCGTGGCGTTCGGAAACTGGCCGTTGCGCGGCGTCGAATAATCGAGCTCCGTGAGGAAGATGTTGAAGACCCACGAGAGCGCTTTCCACAACGCACCGAACGCGACTCCGCTGAACACCATCGCCGCGAGCTTGCCGCCACGCTCGCCGGCAATGAGCACATCGGCGCACGCCGCCCCCTCCGGGTACGGCAGCACGCCGTGTTCCTTGACGATCAGCGCGCGCCGCAGCGGCACCATCATCAGGACGCCGAGGATGCCGCCGGCGAAGGCGAGCATCGCGATCTGGAAGTAATTGAAATACCCCGGTCCGGCAGGCGTGAGGAAGATCAGCGCCGGAATCGTGAACACCACGCCGCCGGCCACCGATTCGCCCGCCGATCCGATCGTCTGGACAATGTTGTTTTCGAGAATCGTCGAGCCGCCAAGTTTCTTCAGCACCGAGATGGCGAGCACGGCGATCGGGATCGACGCGCTCACGGTGAGTCCCGCGCGCAACCCGAGATAGACCGTGGAGGCTCCGAAGAGGAGCCCGAATGCGACTCCGAGCAACACGGCCTTGAGCGTGAATTCCGCAGGCGATTGGGTCGCTGGAACGTACGGCTGAAACGTTGCCGGAACCGGTGCTTCGACGGGTCTGGTGGACGGCAATGCCATAGCGGGGCGATGGTAGCATTGAACCTTGTGAAAGGGTCGAACAAGCGGAGGCAGTCACCCGATCAGGTTTCTGAGCTCACGACCAATCGCCTTTCGGTATATCTGCGCTGCCTCAACGAGCTCGACGCGGCTGGTGTTCAGGCCATCTCGTCGCAGGCGCTGGCCGAACAGTTTCATCTCAATGCCGCGCAGATCCGCAAGGACCTCGCGTATTTCGGCGAGTTCGGCGTCCGCGGCGTAGGGTATTACGTCAAGGAGCTGCGCAAGCACCTGCGTCAGATCCTCGGTCTCGATCGTCACCTGCGCGTGGCGATCATGGGTGCTGGCAACCTCGGTCTGGCGCTTGCGGATTACCCGGGCTTTCGCCAGGAAGGTTTCGAGATCGCGGCGCTGTTCGACGCGGCCAACGAAAAGATCGGTCACGAATCGAAGAGCGGCGTGCCCATCTACGACATCAAGGATCTGAAGAAAGTGGCGCGCAAGGATCGCTTCGACATCGCGATGATCGCCGTGCCGGGGCCGCATGCGCAGCCGGTCGTGGAGACGGTGATTGCGGCGGGGATCAAAGCGATTCTGAACTTCTCACCTGGAGCCATCAAGGTGCCGGACGACGTGAAGTTGAAGAGCGTGGACCTGACGGTCTCGCTCGAGAGTCTCTCGTTCTATCTGGCGCAAGGGGACAATGGGCGCGCGTAGTCCGCGAACCTCGCGGACCATAAAGGTCCGCGCCGCATCTCGAGGGCCGGTCCGCGCCGCATCTCGAGGGCCGGTCCGCCCCGCATCGAGAGAGAAAGAGCAGCCGCGGTTGTCGCACGTCGGGCCGAAGGGCGACGTGCGGATGGTCGATGTTGGCGACAAGGCCGTGACCATGCGCGAGGCGGTCGCGCAGGGAGAGATCGTCATGAGCGCCGAGGCGCTCTCGCAGATCCGCAGTGGAGCGGTCAAGAAGGGCGATCCCCTGCAGACCGCACGGCTCGCGGGTATCATGGCGGCGAAGCAGACCTCCGCGCTCATCCCGCTCTGCCATCCGCTCGCGCTCACGCACGTGGACGTTCAGCTGACTCCGACCGACCGTGGCTACCGAATCGAGGCGCGCGTTCGCACCGCCGGTCAAACTGGTGTAGAGATGGAAGCGCTCACTGCCGTGTCGGTCGCCGCGCTGACGATCTACGACATGGTCAAGGCCGTGGACAAGGCAATGGTGATCGGCGATATCTGTCTTCTGGAAAAGAAGGGCGGCCGCAGCGGCCACTACCGACGCGAGCGATCATGATGAACAGCACACGACACAGCACCCCGGTCCGCCTGAAGGCGGACCCTACGATCTTGTTTGTGGCGTCCGCCTCTTTCCGCTTCGTAGGGTCCGCCTTCAGGCGGACCTGGATCGCCGGCGCGATTGTGCTTTTCGTCTGCACCGCGAACTCTCTTTCGGCGCAGCGGGCGCAGCCAAGCGAGGAGCGGACCGCCGCGCAGGTCTACAAGAGCGTGCAGATTCTGAAAGACGTTCCCAGCACCCAGATCATGCCGACGATGCGGGTCCTTGCCGCGTCGCTCGGCGTCGAGTGCGAGTTCTGTCATGTGACGGATCGATCCGTCGAGACGGAGAAGTGGCCCGTCTCGCGACGGATGATGTCGCTGACCAACGCGCTGAACCAGACCTCCTTCGCAGGGCGGGGCGCGGTCACGTGCTACACGTGCCATCGCGGCAGCAGCAGTGCCATTGCCGGCCCGGTTCCAACGGGTCAATACACCGCTGACGGTGTCGGGGTTCTGCTGAAAGGGAACGGCAATCCGATTCAAGGTGGACCGGATGCCGTGCTCGAGCGGCGGTTCAAGGAATCGGTCGCCGCGCAGGCTGCGGCACTTCCCACCCCCGACGCGATCTTTGCCAAGTACGTCACGGCGCTCGGCGGGGAAGCGGCGATTCGCGGCGTAACTTCCCGCAAGGTCTCCGCGTTACATGAATCAGCGGCAGACGTGAGGGGCCTGTCGCCACCGGTCCACGCCGTCATGCAGCAGTACTGGAAGGCGCCGAATCAGTGGGTCGCGACGCTGCAGACCGTGACTGCGAAGACCGCGCGAGGCTTCGATGGGACCGTCGCGTGGATCCAGGACGCACGGGGAGCCGTTACAGAGAGCACTGGGCCCGTGCCGGCGCCGCCATTGGCGCGCGTCAAGCGCGCGGCCGACTTCTACGAGCCGCTGAATCTCAAGCAGGCGTACTCACAGGTCACAACACGGGGAATGGTCAAGGTGAACGATCGCGATGCGTACCTCGTCGTCGGAACGCCGGCTGGCGATCTGCCAGAGCAGCTGTACTTCGACAAGGAGACCGGCCTGCTGGTTCGTAAAGGCACGGCAACCCCGACGGCCTTTGGCGACTACGCCATTCAGACCGACTTCGAGGACTATCGCGAGGTCGGTGGCGTCAAATACCCATATCTCGTTCGCACGATCGGCGTCAGCCCCGCCGACTCGACCACGATGTACGTGGAGCGCATCGAAAACAATCCACCACTCGATAACGTCACCTTCCTCAAGCCAGCGTTGAAATGAAGCCAGCCAACCCTCTTGCTTTGCATGCCCCGCAAGCCCTTGACTGGCTTTTCTCTTTTTTTGGCGCGCTTCGCGCGCCTGGGACCGCTATGCGGGTCGGGACAGGATACGAAGTTCGGGCAACGAGCCGCATCGCGGTCCGTGGCGTCGGTTGGCTGATTGTTCTCGTCACAGTTCTTGTTGTCGCATGTGCGCGCAGTGAGTCAGCCTCCTCCGCTCCGGCACAGGCGGCCCCGCCGCCGATGGACGTTCAGACCGTTACCCTTCAGCCCACGCCCGTCGCGCAGTCGTCCGAATTCGTCGCGACCATTCGTTCGCTGCGGTCGACGACGATTCAGCCGCAGGTCGAGGGATTCATCCGGCAGATTCTGGTGAAGGCGGGTGACCGCGTGCGTGCCGGGCAGCCGCTCGTCCAGATCGATCCGGATCGACAACAGGCCGCAGCCAACGTCATCGAATCGCAGCGCGCCGCGCGCGAGGTCGACCTGGACTTCGCGCGACAGGATCTCACGCGCGTCCGCCAGCTGGCACAGGAAGGCGTTGTCAGCAAGGCGGATCTCGATCGCGCGGAGACGGCGTTCAAGAGCGCCGAGGCGCAGCTCAAATCGGTGCAGTCACAGATCCGCGAGAACGAAGTACAGCTGCAGTACTACCGCGTGGTCGCGCCGGCCGACGGCATCGTCGGCGACATTCCCGTTCGACCGGGCGATCGGGTCACGACATCGACGCTCATCACGACCATCGATCAGGCGTCCGGCCTCGAGACGTACATCAATGTTCCGCTCGAGCGAGCGGTCGATCTCAAGCCCGGCTTGCGCGTCGAGATCCTGAATTCGGATGGTCAGGTGGTGGAGTCGAGCACGATCACGTTCATCGCGCCGCGGGCGGACGATGCGACGCAGTCGGTGCTGGCGAAGGCGGCACTCCGGCAGGCGCCGCCAGGTGTGCGGGTCATGCAATACGTTCGCGCCCGCATCATCTGGAGCAACGATCCGGCCCTCGTCGTTCCTGTCGTCGCGGTCACGCGCCTCGCTGGTCAGCATTTCGTGTTCGTCGCCGAGCCGATGCAACAGGCGTTCGTCGCGCGGCAGAAACCGATCACCGTCGGCGCGATCGTCGGTGACGACTACGTCGTACGGGGCGGCCTCGAGCCCGGAGATCGCGTGATCGTCTCGAACGTGCAGAAGATCGGCGACGGCGCCCAGGTCAAACCTGCTGCCGCGTCGTAGCCCAGCGAATCATGTTCGTCGATACCTTCATCCGTCGCCCGATCCTGGCGACCGTGTGCTCGCTCGTCGTCGTGCTGGCGGGCGCGCTGGCGATCCCCGGGATGCCGATCGCCTGGTATCCGGAGGTGACGCCCCCAACCGTGTCTGTGTCCGCGATGTATGCAGGCGCGAGCGCCGACACCGTCGAGACCGCCGTGACCACGCCGCTCGAACAGGCCATCAACGGCGTCGAGGGCATGCTTTACATGACCTCGTCGAGCGCGAACGGTGGTGGCAGCGGGATCACGATTACGTTCGACGTGACGCGCGACCCCGATATCGCTGCCGTCGACGTGCAGAACCGCGTGAACCAGGCCCTTGGCCGACTGCCGGCCGAAGTGCGGCAGCTTGGCGTCACCGTTCAGAAGGTGAGCCAGAACTTCGTATCCGCAGGTGCGGTCTACTCCGAGCACGGTGAATACGATCCGCTCTTCGTCTCCAACTACATCGATGTCTTCGTGCGCGATGCGCTGAAGCGCGTCCCCGGCGTGGCAGAGGTTCAGGTATTCGGTCAGGGCCGCTACTCCATGCGCGTATGGCTCGACCCTGTCCGGCTCGCCGCCCGCCAGCTGACCGCAGGCGATGTGGTCAACGCGCTGCGCGAGCAGAACGTCACTGTCGCAGCAGGTGCCGTCGGCGATGCTCCGGCGCGGGTGGGGCAGACGTACCAGATCACGGTGCGCGCCGCCGGTCGTCTACGCGAGGCGTCTGAATTCGAAGACGTGATCGTGAAGGCGGGCCAGGACGGGACGCTCGTCCATCTCCGCGATGTCGGCTCCGTTGAGCTCGGCTCCGAAACCTACTCGACGCTGCTCCGTTATCAAGGGATCGACGCCGTTGGTTTTGCAGTGCAGGCGTTGCCGACGGCGAACGCGCTCGACATCCAGCGCGGCGTGTCGGCCGAAATGACGCGACTCGAGCGGTCGTTTCCGCCAGGGCTGCAGTATCGGATCGCGTTCGACACGACGACGGTCGTGCGCGAGTCGATCGTCGAGGTCGTCCGAACACTCGGCATCGCGGTCGCGCTCGTGGTCCTCGTCATGTTCGTGTTCCTTCAGAGCTGGCGAGCCACGTTGATTCCGACGTTGGCGATGCCAGTGTCGCTCATCGGCGCCTTCGCGTTCGTGAAGCTGCTCGGCTTCTCGATCAATACGCTGACCTTGTTCGCCGTCGTGCTCGCCACCGGCATCGTCGTCGACGACGCGATCGTGGTGATCGAGAACATCGAACGCCACATTCAGGAATTTCGGAAGCCGGTCTGGCAGGCGGCGTCGGACGCGATGCGCGAGGTCGTCGGTGCAGTGGTCGCGACCGCGTTGGTGCTGATCGCGGTGTTCGTGCCGGTGGCGTTCTTCCCGGGCACGACCGGTCGCCTGTATCAGCAGTTCGCGCTCACGATCGCGTTCTCAGTCGGCATCTCGGCGTTCACGGCGCTCACGTTGACACCGGCGCTCTCGGCGTTCCTCCTGAAGCATGGAACGCTGGGCGGCGGCTGGTTCTTCGGTCCGATCGAGCGGATCATTCAGGCGGGCACGTCGGCCTATGTGTGGTCCGTTCGCGGGCTGATGCGTGGCCGATGGGTGATCGCGCTGCTGTTCGTCGGCCTGCTCGGGCTCACCTATTTCGTCTATGGACGCGTCCCCAGAGCGTTCGTGCCCGACGAGGACGCTGGCTACTTCGCCACCATCGTGCAGGCACCGCCGGGCGCATCGCTCGACTACACGACCAACGTCACGAAGGAAGTGGAAAAGATCCTGCTGGCGCAGCCGGAGATCGAGTCGGTGTTTTCGATCATCGGCACCGGTTTGAATGGAGCCGCGCCGAATGGTGCGATGATCTACTCGCTGCTGAAGTCGTTCGACGAACGGCAGCGGCCCGATCAGAGAATTCAGACGCTGGTGCCGCGATTGCGTGGGCCGCTCTTCGGCATTCAGGGCGGCATGGTGATTCCGTTTGCGCCGCCGGGCCTGTCGATTGGTAACGTCGGCGGATTCAGTTTCGAGGTGCTCGATCAGGGCGGCGGCTCCGACGTCCAGGGGCTCGGCGGTGCGATTCAATCGCTGATTGGCGCGGCGCAACGCTCGACGCGGGTCGCCGGTCTCTTCAGCTCCTTCACGGCCAACGATCCGCAGCTGGCCGTCGACATCGACCGGGAGAAAGCGCGAAGCCTCGGGTTGCCGATCAGCGAGATCACCAACGCCATGCAGATCTACCTCGGATCTGCCTACGTCAACGACTTCGACTTCAATAACCGCGCGTATCGCGTGTACGTGCAGGCCGACAAGGCGTTTCGATCGGCGCCCACCGATCTCGGGCGTTACTACGTGCGCGCGGCCGGCGGCGAGATGATCCCGCTGGCGAACGTGGTGCGGGTGCGCGAGACGAGCGCGCCACAGGCGATCAATCACTTCAATCTGTTCCGCTCGGCATCGATCAGCGGCGCCGCGGCGCCGGGTGTGAGCTCCGGGCAGGCGATTCAGGAGATGGAGCGGCTCGCGGAAACATCGCTGCCGCAAGGCTTCGGCTACGCGTGGTCGGGCCTGTCGCTCGAGGAAATCAAGGCCGGCAGCCAATCGGTAGCGATCTTCGGCATCGCGCTGTTGCTCGTGTACCTGACGCTTGCCGCGCAGTACGAGTCACTGGTGCTGCCGTTCATCGTGCTGCTCGGCGTTCCGCTGGCGGTGCTCGGCGCGTTGTCGGCGCAGTGGGCGCGTGGTCTGCAGAACGACATCTACTGCCAGATCGGGCTGGTAATGCTGATTGGACTGGCCGCGAAGAACTCGATCCTGATCGTCGAGTTCGCCGAACAGCTGCGGGCGAAAGGCCTGTCGGTAATTGACGCCGCGATCGAAGCGGCGCGCATCCGTCTGCGGCCGATCCTCATGACATCACTCGCATTCATCCTCGGTGTGATGCCGCTCGTGTTTGCGACCGGTGCCGGTCAGGAAGGCCGCCACTCCGTCGGCACCGCAGTCGCCGGCGGAATGTTGTTCGCGACCTTCCTGAACATCGTGTTCATCCCGATTCTCTACGCCATCGTGCGCTCGCTGCTCCCAGGGCGTGCGCGCGCCGACGAAGCACCGGCCGCGAGCCACTGACGCGCCACTGCAGGTGCGCGAAGTGCTACTGAATGTGAACCTTCGTGGTGGCGATCTGCTGGTCGGAGCACGAGCCACCGCCGCTCGGACAGGACGACGCGCCCACCGTCAGCCCCGCGGGACCTTTCTTCCACAAGCCGTGTCGATTTTCTCGGCGTCGACACCAACGCGACGTTGCTCGACGATGGAGCCACTGTGATCGTGACCGGGCAGGTACGATGCACAACAGCAGGCCAACGACGACGCAGGATGCCGTGATGTAACGCGATTTGGAGGTCATGCCTCTCTCCCTTCGGTGAGTGAACCTGAGGAGTGGCGATTCACAAACCGCGGACGAGCCGGCTCGCAGCTGATAGTACGCAACAACCAAGAACGAGCCACCGCTCGACGACTCCGCCTCGGTTGCGCACCGGGTTTCGCCACCCGATGTGAACAACGCCTGCGTCGACGCTTTCGAACTGATCGTCGAAGAGCTCCGCTACTCCCGTGGTAATATCGCGGTATTACCGATGCCGACGCTCACGGTGAAGCTCGACGCCAAAAGGGCGGCGCGTCTCGCGCGATGGGCCCGACGACGGAAAGTGCCCAAGTCCGAGGTCATTCGGCTGCTGATCGATCTGGCCGGGCCCATCGAGACCGGAGAAGATCTGATCGAATGGGTCGAAGCGTCGCGCGGGAAAGGGCTGGGACTCGCGCAAAAGAAGTGAGCGCTCCCGCCTTGCTCGACGCGTCGTTTCTCATCGATCTCGAGCGGGAAACCGCCGCGGACAACGAGGGGCCGGCGTTACGATTCCTGAAGTCACTTCGTGGACGGCGGATCGTGATCTCGGTCGTCACCGTGGCTGAGCTTCTCGAGGGAGCCGTCGACCAGATGCAGGCACTCGCGGCATTGCAGCGCTTCTCGATTCACGGTGTGCACCTGGCGCAAGCGCGGCGATGCGCGCTGGTGCAACAGCGTGCGCCCAGGCGGTTGGGTGAAAACGATGCGTGGCTCATGGCAACGGCGGATTCTCTGAACGCGGATGTTGTGGGTGCCGATCGCAAGGCCTTCGAGCGGCTCGGCGCTCGGTATCTCCGCTTTCGATGAGAACGTCGATGAAGAGAAAGACCACGATTCTCGCCGTTCTGCTCGTTCTGTCAACGACCCTCACGAGTGGCGCCGCTGCGCAGACGAACGAGTCGGTCTGCGACATCAAGACCACCGAGCGCGTCATCGCGATCGGCGACATTCACGGCGCGTACGATCGCTTCCTCGCGATTCTCGCCAAGGCGGGGCTGGCCGACACGCGCGGCCGCTGGACCGGCGGGCGCGCCATCCTGATTCAAACCGGCGACGTGCTCGATCGTGGTCCGGACTCGAAGCGCGTGCTCGATCTATTGCGGCGCCTCGAGCAGGACGCGCCGCGGGATGGCGGTCGAGTCTACGCGCTGCTCGGGAATCACGAAGTCATGCGGATGGTCGGCGACTGGCGGTACGTCAGTGCCGGCGAGTTCGCGGCGTTCCGTAACGGCAGCTCCAGCGATCTGCGCAACGCCGTCCTCGAACGATCGATGGGCCAGGCGGCCGACCGCGCCAAGGCAGAGAAGCGGCCGTTCAACGAATCGGCGTTTCGCGATCAGTTCCAGAAAGAGATTCCGCTCGGCTACATCGAGATGCGGCAGGCGTTCGATCTGAACGGCGACTACGGCAAATGGCTGCGTACGCACTCTGCCGTTGTGAAAGTCAACGGAGTCGTGTTCATGCACGGCGGGGCGAGCGAACAGGTCGCGGCGCTCGGTTGTGACGGCGTCAACCAGGGCGTGCGCAAGGATCTGACGGGTCCGCAGCCGACTCCGGAGCAGCTGACGACGATGCTGTCGTCGAGCGAGACGGGGCCGCTCTGGTACCGTGGGCTGGCCGAGGAGAAGGAGGAGAGTTTCCTCCCGACGTTCGAAGGGATTCTCAAGGCCCTCGGTGCGCGCGCGATTGTGATCGGGCACACGCCGGTGCTGCCCGGCCAGATCAAAACGCGCTTCGGCGGCCGCGTGATTCAGATCGATACCGGAATGCTCGATGGCGAGTTCTATCCCACAGGCGCGGCGTCGGCGCTCGAATGGCACGGCGACGTCATGACGGCGATCTACGACGATCGGCGCGAGCGTCTCGCGACGCCCGCGCTGCAGTAGCAACGTGGGTAGCTCGGTGGCTGGGTAGCTGGGTTGCGCAACCGCATCTGGGTTCGAGCTTGTCAGCTACTCAGCTACCTAGCTACCCAGCTACCTTCTTACGTCGCCGGTACTGGGTCGGCGTAGAAGACGGCGCTTTCGCCGAGGTCCGCGATCCGCTTCTCGTAAATCTTCACGATCTTGTCGCGCCTGGCCAGCAGCGACGACACCTCGTCCTTCGTCAGGCTTTTCCCGACCGCCGCGATGAGCGTGTCGCGTGTGAGACCGCGCAGCTTCGTCAGCAGCATGCGATCGCATCGTTCGAGCTGCTGCGGGTTCAAGAGATCGGTCCGCAATCTGAACGCGCGCGTGTGGTCGATCATCCACATGTTCCAGTCCTTGGTCCACACGATGTTTCCCTGATTGCGATCCTTGTTCTGGATCAGCTCGTCGAAGATCCGCATCGTCTGGATCTGCCGGCGGAACCGCGCCTGATCGGGCGCGCTGCGCTTGTTCTTCACGCGCGATTCCTCGTCCATCGCCACGTCGTCGATCCACCAGGTGACGGCCGCCGTCTTGCCGTTCACGTTCCGCTCCACCGACATCGGCACGTTGAGACCGAGCAGTCGTCCGACCCTGTAGCCGGCGATGTTGTAGCGGTAACTGTCCTTGAAATTGATTTCGCTGGCCTTGCCCGCTTCGAACGTAGTGCGGGCCTCGTCGATGGTCTGCACGTGCGCGTCGTGGGTAAGCTGCCCATCGCTCAACGTGACGCGGGTCGAATTGGTCACCCCGTTGCCGGCGCTGCGCGTCTTGACGATCTTCGCCTCGAGCAGAAACTTCTCCATCTGCTCCGGCGTGAGGTTGACTGGAGCAGGGGCAGGCGCTTCCTGAGCCGCACGGACGGCGTGACCGCCCGCGAGCAGAAGAACGCCGAGTGCCAGCGCCGCTGTGAACCGGGAGGGCGTCATCGTGCCACCTCTTTGTGATCTGTCGAGTTTGGGAACCGCCGCGATTCTACGGTAGTTTCACTGCCAATAGGCGCGTTTTCTCGGCCGAAACTGTCACCCGATCCCGCGCCATCGTTCCCCTCGAACGTAACGCCTTAGACGGCCGCCGCGCGAGCGTGGGCCGGCAGCGAGAGCGCGCCGTACAAAAGGCTCTCGAGAAAACCGAGGTCCGAGAGTGCCGCCAGCAGGTCGCCATGGGCAAGTCGCAGCGCGCGGCCGCTGCCGGTCACCGTTGCCTGCGTGGACCACGGCACGTTCGCCAGGGTTTCAACGAGCCCGAACGTGCCGCCCGCGGTCACGCGGATCGAAGGCGTGCCGTTGGATTCGAGCAGCACCTCTCCCTGCAGGACGTGGTAGACGGCAGGCGTGTCTCCATACGTGAATAACGCGCGACCGGCCTCGAGTGGAACATCATGCGCCACGCCGGCAAGCGCGCGGAGCTGTTTGAACGACGCTCCTTCGAGCCACGGGTGCTGGCGCAGGAACGCCACCTTGTCGACCGATGCCACGGCGCGATCCGTGCTCACCTCGGCGAACATGACATCTGAATACACCGTCCTGCTGCGACCGTCGCCGCCGAGGAGCATGCGGAACAGGCCTTGCGCAAGCGCCGGATTGTCGGCGAGCATCGCCAGGAACGCATCGCGGTCCAATTTGAAGGCGAGCACGGCGCCAGCGGCTCGAATGGTCGATGTGAGCGGTGTTCGCCGGAGCACTTCCTCGAAGGCAAGAGGTGACGGCGCAGCGACCGTCCTCGTCGCACCCGCGCGTGAGAGGATCGCGTTGCCGTCGAGGAGAAAGTACAGCTCCTCGCTCACCCGTCCCGCAGCGCAGATTTCCTGACCGCCCAGATAGCGAGTCTGCGGACCCGCATCGGCGATGCGGAACAATTCGTCGACCGAGGCAGACGCGAAAAGGTCGAGTGCGCGGAGACGCTCCGCAATCTGTACGGTCGGGAGTTGCTCGCCTGCCGTCGTCTTCGCGGAGGCTGGTTGATCAGGCTCGCTGCGATCGCCGGCCGCCCGTACGCTCAGCGCCCACAGCGCGGCTTCGGCGACATACGGCTGGTCGGCGCGTCGCTCGGCAACGAACTGCACGTCTTCGATGAGCGACCAGAGACCACGATCGGCGGCGAATTGAATGGCCGCGGCGGCGACCACCGGATCGTCCTCGTGCATCAGTTGAGCAACGGTGTCGTCGAGGTCGCGCTGACGCGTCTTCAGGATCACGTTCGCCTGCCGGACGCGTTGTTCGAGCGGCGCATCTTCGAGGATCGGCATCACGCGCTTGCGTATCGCTCCGCCGAGCAGGTTATCGAGATACTCGACCGCCGCGGCTCGACGCCGCGCTTCTCCCCCTTCGATGGCCTGACGCGCCGCGCGCACATCGTCGTAGGAATACAGCAGCCCAAGCAGGCGATAGATCCGATCGAGCGTGCGGGCGAGCTTGTCGTTCAGCGCCCGCACGAGCAGTGGCTGCCGATCACCGTCGATGTGCGCCGCGAGGTTGAAGCCGAGCGTCAGCGAGTTGTAATAGCGCACGCTCTCTTTCATGACCTGCGCTTCCAGGGTCGGCCGCGACAGCGTCAGATTCGGATGTAAGTGCCGCATCTGCTCGACGGCTTCGAGCACCTTGTAGCGAAGGAAGCCGTCCGGGTCGCCCAGCGAGGCCATCAGAACGTCGAGCGCGCGTTGCGTTGGCGTGGCGGCGATGGTCGCGGGAAGGTGACGCCTGATCCAGAGATGCTCGCGCTGATCGCGAAGCAGCCCATCGAGCACGTCGAGCACATCCTCGCCGTATCCGACCAGCGCCTGTCGCGCGGCTCCCTTCAGCGTGCGATCGCCGAGATGGGAGGCGAGCGCTGGAACGAACAGACCGTCGGACGGCCCAAGCGCGCCGGCGCTCTCGATCGCCTCTTGCGCCACGTCGGGGCTGCGATCGTAGAGCAGCGGCACCAGCAGGTAGCGGAACTGCGGGTTTCGCACGTGAGCAAGGGCCGCCGCCGCCTCGCGGCGTCCAGGCGCCGCCACATCACGCGGATCGTCGATGAGGCGCTGCAGCGTCGCTGCCGCCAGGGCGACGTCCTGCGGATCGCCGGAGTCGGCCAGCGCGACTGCCGCCGTAACCGCCACACGTGGTTCCGCGTCGCCGAGATAGCGGCGCATCATCGTCGCCACGTCCTCGTGACGCAGCACGCTCAACGCGCGCATGGCGGCCGCCCGCACGTGGGCGTCCTCGTCGGAGAGCATGCGCGTGACCAGAGCGATCCAGCGATCGGCGCGGCCGGTGCGCGTGGCCTCGAGCGCGACCAGCGCCCTGGTCCGCACGCGCGGCGACTCGTGGTGCAGCAGCAGCGGCGTGACCAGGTTGCGCTTGTCGAGCGTTTCGAGCATGTCGATCGCGTACAGCACCGCGCGCTCGTCCGGATTGGACAGCTCTTCGACCAGCGTTTCAATCGTCGCCGGATCCGCGGTGTCCATGCGAACCGCATCGGGCCTGATCGCCCGCGAGCCGATGCTCGAACGGAAAGACTGCAGGTATTGCCGTCTCGCGATCAGCGCCACGGCGATCCAGATCCCTGTCACCGTGATGCTGGCGTAGCTCAATCGGCGCCAGTCCAGACCGAGGCCCCAGGGCTTGATCAGCACCAGCAGGAGGACTGCCGCCAACGCCTTGCCGAAGCGATCGACCGTGACGTCGAGAAAGGGCTTGGCGCGATACTTCAGCTCCGCCGGCAGCGGCAGGAACAGCACCTCGCGCGTGGTCTTGTCGATCGTGTACCGCAGCGTCGAGTCGGCGACGCGGGCCACCGCGGTTGCCCAGACGGCGCCGGTCAGCAGGATGATCACGCCGGTCGCCCCGAGCATCGTCGGCAGCATCAGCAGTGCGAATGCGAGGCCGAGCGACCGATGGATGCGGCTCGTGAGCACGACCTGCACGACGAAACCGATGACCGACAGGTAAAACGTCACGGTCGCCAGGAAGGCGGCAATCGCATCCGTGGCGCCCTCGGCCTTGGTCGCCTCCGCAGCCATGTTCAATTGCTGCTCGATGATCCCCGCGCCGACGGCGGCGCAGCCGATCACCAGAGCCACGATCTGCAGATGCCGTGACGAGCGCAGCAGACGTATCGCTTCCCGCCCGCCGACGCCGCGCTGATCCTCGGGCGACTCCGTGCTCTCGTTGCCGGAACTCTGCGCTCGGCTGATGCCGGCGACGAGCACCACGCACACAGCGAGGATTGCGGAGCTCACCAGCAGGAGATTGTCGGTCCCGACTTTTTGGACGACGAGCGCGGTAATCGCTGCGCCAAGCGCGCCGCCCAGGCTGGCACCGCCGCCGATGAACCCGAAGAGGCGCTTCGCCTGACGGGCGTCGTAGAGATCGTTGGCGAGGGTCCAGAACTGGCTGATGAGGAGAATCCCGAGAATGAGGCCGAGCACGTAGAACGCGACCGAGACCCACGCCGCACCGGTCTTGAACAGCATCCACGTGACGATCAGGAGCAGGACGAGCCCGGCTTGCGTGACGGGAATCACGAGCCGTCGCGGCAGCTTCCGGATCGCGTGCGTGTAGACCTGCATCAGGAACGCGATCAGGAAGCCTGCCGCGAGCTGCACGTACGGAAGATTGTCGGCGCCGAGCTGCGCGATGAACTTCGATCGCGTCAGCGGCTTCAGGATGTTGTACGACGTCATCGCCAGGAACGAGTAGGCGAACATCAGCAGCGCGGTCGCGACTTCCTGGCGCCGCACGTCGACAACCTTGGCCACCAGTCGGTTCACAGGTTCGTTCCCTGGAGGTAGTTGGGTAGCTGGGTTGCTGGGCGGATGGGTAGCTGTGTCAGAACTCTCGTCTTACTTGTCGGGTTCGTAAACCACGCATGCTCTTACCTAGCTACCCAGCTACTTAGCGACCCAAGTACCTAAGAGCGCCAATGCTATGCGAAGCGCGACCGTAGGAACAAGGCGCTGACAGAAAAAAGGCCCGCCCTGCGTAAAAGCAGGGCGGGCCTTTTCTCCGTGTCTCCGCGTGGTGAAGAGGGTCTCCGTGCCCTCCGTGATCAGAAGTCGAACTGAACGCTGAATTTGGCGAACCGAGCCTGCAACACGGATTGCGGCGTCAGCCAGTGGCCCGCCGCCGTGTCAGGGACATTCGGGTTGAACGTCGAGGTGTACGTCAACACGGGCGCGGCATTCGTGATGTTGTAGATGTCGAAGCCGACATTGGTCCTGGTGCGGCCGAATCGGAGGATCTTGGCGAAGCGCATGTCGAACTGATTCACGCGATCGCCATACAGTGTTCCGGGCTCGACCAGATTGACGGTGATCGACTGGGCGCCAAGGCCGGCAAACGGCCGATTGAGGCCGACCGTCTGCGCGGTGGTCGCGGTGTAGTTCGCCGACAGCTGACCACCCTGGTCGCTGCGGAACGTGCCGGCGATCAGGACGTCGACCTTGGGCAACGTATACGTGCCGAGTGCAGTGTATCGCGTCACCCAGCCCGTCGACGTGTCGCACCATGGATTGGTCGGCGACTGTGCCAGCGGCACGGTCCACTCTGGAATCGCCGCCCTGACGTCACAGTAGTCCGTGTGGGTGTTGGCCGTGTTGAATCCACCCTGGAGCACGAAGCCGGCACGCGGCCGCGCGGTGATGTTCAAATTGATGTTGTTGGCCCCCTGCGTGTAGTCGCCGAGGTTCGACGCGATGGTCGTGAACTGGTCGGTCAGACGGGTTGCCGCGGTGGGCGTCACATTGTAGAGGCCCTCGAGCACACCGCCACCGCCGCCGGGAAGTCGAGAGTCGCTCGGAATCGTCACGCCGAACTTCGTGTGATCGTCCGGCGCGCGATTGCGATTGTCCGTGACGACGAAGTTGACGAGCCAGCGACGCAGGTAGCCGAGCTCCACCGCGACGCGCGGCAGCACTTCCTGCTGCACCGACGCGCCCCACTGCCAGTCACCAGAGCGCACGCCCCACCCGGACAGCAGGTTCGGATCCAGCGTCGAGTCAAAGGTCTGCGATCCGAAATTCACGTTCGCGTTGGGACCGCATTCGCCGTTGGCGGCGATGTTCAGCAGGTCGCAGTCAGGAATGAAATTGCCTCTGCGCGGGTCACCAACCGGGTAGGTTGTCTGATCGTCCCACGTCCGCGTCGTCGTCGTGGACAGACGGCTCGTCGGGTTTAGTGCCGTGAACAGGCCTCCGTTCTGCGCGGCCTCGAGGTACCGGCCGAAATTCAACTTGACCGACGTCTTGCCATTGCCGAACACGTCGATCGCGGCGCCGCCGCGCGGCCACAGGTCGTTGTACCCCTTGACACCCTGAGTTCTCGGGTAGATCACCTGCTGAGGGAAGAAACGTACGGGCCCGACTTCCTGCTGCGGGTAATAGCTCCAGGCGCGGTCGTAGCGCAGCGCGCCCTGAAACGTGATGCGTCCCCGCGTCCACTGTTCCTGACCGTAGAACGCGTCGAAGCGCACGCGCTGCCGGATGGGAAACTCGGAAATCGTTTCAGTGATCTGGCCGAACGCCGCGTTGGCGACTCCGTTGTTGAAACGATATGTCAGGAACTGATTGTTGTTGTAATTGAACCGTTCGTCGGTCAGGTTCGCACCCTGATAACCGACCTTTATGCTGTGGGAGCCCGTGACGAGCGACGCCGCGGCATTCCATTGCCGGTTCCAGTTGATGTTCGACGACCAGTTCGCCGAGCGATAGGTGAGGTTCGGAATGTTTCCGTTGGCGGGACAACCACCGGAGCACAGTTCGACGACCCGGACGAGGTCTTCCGTGCTCTGTCCCGGCATCTGTTTCCCGCCGTACCGGCTGCGATACGAGCCCATGCCCGCCTCGAGCAGGATGCGGTTGGTGACCGGCGCGGTCCACTTCGCCTGATAGACCCGGACGCCGTAATCGCGATACGCGGCGGTCTCGGGCGCGAGGGTCGCCGACGCCGAGGGTGTTGGTGGTGCCGTCGACCCGGCATAGACGCCATCGGTGCCCGACTTCCGGCATGCACTTCCGCTGAACCCCGGCGCGGCGCCCCCTTCGCATGGGCGCTGCTCATCCCAATACACCGCGAGCTTGTTCTTCTGCGTGACCTGCGATGTCAATCGCAGCGTGGCGATTCGGTACGACGCCGCGAGAATCGCCGGCTTGGTTGTGTCCGCCTCGTAGGTCCACTTGGTCGGATCGCCGGCATTCTTGTTGGCGAACATGCCGGCCACGCCGCGCTCGCTGCCTTCCTCGCGAACGGTCCCGTAATACCAGAGGCGATCCTGCTTGATCGGTCCGCCGACGCCAAGATTGAAGTCCCACACCTTGCGCAGCTCGCCCGGCACCGTCAGACCGCGGGTCTTCAGCTCGTCGCTGTAGTTGGAGCCGACCATCCCGCTGGTCACGCCGGCGCCATACATGCTCCCCTTGACGCTGTTGCCCCCCTCCTTCGGCAGGATATTCAGCGACGGGCCACCGTTCTCGGCTTCGCCGAGACCACCTGACGTCGTCATCGCGATCTCGCGGGCGTTGCCGACGTCGGCGATATAGGACGACACGCCGGCGCCGTTGAAGGCAGAGCCGACGCTGATGCCGTCGATGTTCAGACGGCCTTCGTTGCTGCGCCCGCCGGCGCCGCCAAACACCACCATGCCGGGAACGACCTGCACGTCAGTGGCTGAACCAGCCGCCGTGACGGTGTTCGGCATCAGCTGCATCAGGCTCGTATACGAGCGCGATGCCGGAATCGAACTGATCGTCTCGTTGTCGATGACCGTCTGTCGCTTGATGCTCTGGACGTCGACAATGGGTGACTCGCCGGTGACGGTCACGGTTTCCTCGAGCGTCCCCACCTTCAGGTCGGCGTCGATGGTTGCCGTGAACGTGCCGGTCAGTTCGATGCCGTCGCGCTTAACCGGACTGAATCCGACCAGCGTAAACGTCACCGAGTAGGTTCCGGCGCGCAGATCGACGATGCGGTATCTGCCGGATTCGTCAGTCGTCGCGGTTCGCGTCTTCTCGATCAGAGCGGGACTGGATGCTTCGACGGTCACACCGGGCAGCACGGCGCCCGACGTGTCCTTGACAATGCCCGTGATCGAGGCCTGTGCGAACACGGCGGAGGGGATCAAGACCAACAAGCCCAAGGCAAACGCATTGCGCAACATGCGCATACTGAAAGCTCCCTTCGTTCACGCCAGGTGGTGGCGCATGGTTCTGGCCCCGACGAGCCGCTGTCGGGCCGGGCCAGATGGTACGTCGGAAGTGCTCGCGAGGGAAGAGCGGACCACCGTGTCCTTCCGTGCAGGAACCCGGCAAATTTACGTCTAATTTCGCCGAATTGTCGCTAGTTGTCGCTACCTCGATCGGGGTAGTCGCCGGATGCTCACGCTAGCTCCCGAGCCCGCCGCCGGGCATTGGCGTGCAAGACTTCGAGCGAACCCGGGTGCAAGCCGCGGGATGATAGGGGAGATGCGCACTGATCCCGACGCGCCTTCGGGGGCGGCCTATTACGGGCTGGCCGTCATTCTCGGCTCGCTGACGGGCATGGGGCCGCTGGCGATCGACACCTACCTGCCGGCGATGCCGACGATCGCCCGAGAGTTCGCGACGTCCATGGCGACGGTGCAGATCAGTCTCAGCGTCTATTTCGTCGGGATCGCGCTTGGTCAGGCGCTCTACGGGCCGCTGTCGGATCGCGTCGGTCGAAAACCCGCCCTCTACGTCGGACTGCTGCTGTTTGTCGCCGGGTCGCTCGGCTGCGCGCTGGCGCCCAGTGTCCGTCCGTTGATCGCCTTCCGGTTCGTGCAGGCGCTGGGCGGCTGCGCCCCGCTCGTCGTCCCGCGCGCGGTCGTGCGTGACCTGTTCGACGCACGCGGCTCCGTGCGGATGCTGTCGGTCCTGATGCTGGTGATGGGTCTCGCGCCGATTCTGTCGCCGCTGCTCGGCGGGCAGCTCCTGGTGCACCTCGGGTGGCGATCGATCTTCTGGGTGCACGCATCGATCGGCACCGCGCTCGCGATCACGGTGTTTCTGTTCCTCCGCGAGAGTCTTCCTGCCGACCGCCGCGTTCGACAACCTGTCTCGGCGGTGCTGGCGACATATTCCGCGTTGCTGCGCGACCGGACGTATATGGGCTATGTGCTGTCCGGCGGCTTCACCTTCGGTGGCCTGCTCGCGTACATCTCCGGGTCGGCCTTCGTGTTCATCGAGCTCTTTCACGTGACGCCGCAGCAGTTCGGTTTCTACTTCGGCGCGAACGCGGTCGGCCTCATTGCGTGTTCGCAGATCAATCGCGCGCTGGCGCGCTCGCACGATGCACGCACGATCCTGCATCGGGTCCTGTATGTGACGCTGCTGTCCAGCCTACTGCTCGTCGTGAACGCCTACACCGGGATGGGTGGCTTCGCGGGCATTCTCGTGCCGCTGTTCTTCTTCATTGCCATGCATGGTCTGGTCTCGCCCAATTCGACCGCGCTGGCGATGGCGCCGCACGGGCGCGTCGCGGGAACGGCCTCGGCGCTCATGGGAACGGTGCAGTTCATCTTCGGCGCCACCGCCGGAGCGCTGATCGGCGCGTTCGCGAATGGGACAGCGATGCCGTTCGCCGCAGTGGTCGGCGGATGCGGGCTGCTGGCGTTCGCGGTGAACGCCGGAATCAGGTATCGGGAATCAGGATTCAGGGCTGGGCCTGGAATCAGGGCCGTTGCGCAATCTGATTCCTAGCCCAGCCCTGAATCCTGATACCTGACTCCTGATTCCCTCAGGATTCAGTTCGTCCGCGTCGCGGGTGAATCCTTGATCTCGACGACGGCGACCTTGTTCACGCCGCTTTCGGCAATCACCAGGTTCCCATTCGGTGTCCGCATCATGTTGCGAACGACGCCGCCGCCGGAGGGGATGATCCACGTCTGGAATTTCTCGGTCTTCGGGTCGAAGCGAACCATCGTGTTCGGCTTCACGCTCGACTCGCTGTACCAGACGATATTGCCGATCGTCGCGATCCCGTACGGCTGCGTCTGCGTACCGCTCGGCGACATCCATTCCTTCGTCGTCTTCGTGACCGGATCGAACCGACCCAGATAGCCGCGCGCGAAGTCGGTGTACCACACGACGTCGTCAGGTGTCAGCGCGATGCGGCGCGGACGCGCCTCGGCGTTCGGCAGCGTGTACTCGGTGATCATCATCGTGTTCGGATCGACCTTCGCCACACGCGGACCACGGAAGTCGACGTACCACGGTTCGCCCTTCGAATTGATCTGGATGCCGTACGGATACGTGCCCTGACTCGGCGTCCCCTGGACCTTGATCTCGCCCGTCGCCGGATTCAATCGCCCCACGTGCCCGGACTGCATCGTGAACCAGAGCATGCCCTTCTGGTCGAAGATCGGCGTGTGCGGCGAGCGGCCGGGCGCTGGCACCGGATACTCGGTGATCTCGCCGGTCTTCGGATTGAGCTTGCCGATGTAGTGCTGGTTGATGGCGGTGAAGAAGATGTTGCCGTCCTTGTCCTCGACCAGACCGTGCGGGCCGGAGTTGGCCGTCTTCAACGGGAACTCTTTCATCTCGCCGGTTTTCGGATCGACTCGACCAAGCCGGCTGGCGAACTGTCCGCTCCACCAGAGTGAGCCATCCTTCGCGGCAAGAGGATCGTGCGGCCGCGAGCCCAACGTTGGAACGGCAAACTCCTTGAACGTCGCCGACGCCGGTCCCGGGATCTTCACCGCTTGCGGAGCTGGTTTCGGCGGGAAGTGCGTGGCCAGATAACCGGCGATCGAGTCCGCCTGATCCTTCGGCAGCTGCACCATCGTGCCGAAAAGCATCTGCCATTCGATCAGGCGGACTCGATCGCCGGTTATC
>Ga0081539_10000083_pt1 | contig 218881 bp, 241 predicted proteins | sample TabmetS4T2R2_FD_71023 | JGI IMG/M metagenome (GOLD analysis project Ga0081539, IMG submission 71023) | Tabebuia heterophylla rhizosphere microbial communities from the University of Puerto Rico - S4T2R2 | ecosystem: Host-associated > Plants > Roots > Rhizosphere ... | reverse complement strand
ATGTCACGCGCCCGCCGCCGCGACCTCAGAGATCTTGCGGACGCCCTCGCGCGCATCCGCGCGCTGCCCGGATTGATCGAGCGCGCGCCCGGCGTGTTCTGGCTCGGGCGTGTTCCCTTCATGCATTTCCATACCGCGCGACCGCCGCGGCGCGTGCATGCGAAGAACGGCACGGGCTGGGGCGCCGAGATCGTGCTCCCCGTCGGCGCCGGACGCTCGACGCGCGCCGCGTTCGTCCGCGAGATCCGCGCGCGCTACGCCGCGTGCGTGGCGGCCCGCGGCGTTACGCGCCGGCGGTCGCCGGCGCGCGTGTGAGCCCGAGCGGACAGCGGGCGGGCGCCGCGGCCTTCTTCCTGCCGATGATGTCCGCGGCGTACTTTTGCAAATAGTGCGTGATCGTCTCGACGCGGATCTTGACCGAGCCGGCCGGCTTGGTGGAATCCAGGTCTTGGAACGAGAAGAACAGCGTGCCGGAGCGCTCGATGATCTGCTGCGTCGGGGTATAGGTCGGCTGGTCCATTCCGCACTCGTACGACGATAGGCGGATCACACAGGCGATCCACGGGATGCGCGCCGCAAACTTGGCGCCCCAGAGGATTTCGTTCGTGTTCGACGAGTACGACGAGGGCCACACGTCGTGGATGTCGAACGCCGATTTGATGACTCCGGCACGGATGTCGTCGCCGAACGCCCACGTCATCAGATCGTCGTCGACGGGCGCGTACTGAACCCAGAGCACCGGATAGCCGTAGGCCTGGAGGTCCACCTCGATCTCGTGGCCGATGCCCGGATCCATGTGGTAGGGGCGCGCGAGCACCAGCAGGCACGGCCGGTCTTCGCGCGCACACCACTCGAGCACCTCACGCGACTTGCGGCGCAGGCGCGCATTGAAATCGAACAGGGCCGTGTAGCCGGCGTCGACGGCCTTGACCGTCTCCTCGTACGTCAGCCCCGGAATCACGTCCCGCAGCCCCTCGAACGTCTGCTTCGGCACCAGCTTGGGCTCGTCGAGCGAGATGAACGGCGCCGCGTACGCGACGCCCGCGTCGGCGAACACGTCGCGCTCCTTGATGAACCCGGCCTTGATGTTCTCGGGCGCCGCCATCACCCGCGGGCACGTCAGCGTCTTGGCGACGTGGCCGCTCATGAACGAAGGCAGGGTGTAGATCATCGGAGAAAACAGAATGTCCAGCTTCTGGCGCTGGCCGAAGAGCAGCTCACCATAGTGACCGGAGATGCACTTGACCGGATAGCAGCAGTCGACGGTGCCGCGGCCCTTGCCGAACTGCCGGCCCTGCTCCTCCGAGGTGTCCGAGGAGAACACGACGTTGCGCGGGTCGACGCCGAGCGCGCCGAACAGACCCATCCAGAACTGATGGGTCGACCAGAGGTTCAGAACGCGCGGAACGCCGATGCGGAGGTTAGCGCGCGACGGCGCCGGCTCCGACCCGGCGGAACGCGTCCTTGCGAACCATCTCGGCAACGTTAGGGTAGTCACGCTTGACCTCCTCGAGCTTCGCCTTCACCACGCGCATCTCGTTGACGTCCTCGACGAGGCCCTTGGGGCACGAGTTACCGCTGATCACACGCTCCCAGCCTTCGGCGAGCGGCACCTTGCTCCACGGGCGGCCCGTGGCGCCGGGCAGCTGGACGTCGATGAACGTGCGCGTGCAGTTGATCGGGCACCACTTGCACACGGTTTCGGCGGCGGTGGTGCTCGTATAGGTCAGCGCCGCGATCGTGTCGAAGCCGCGGAACGACGAGCCGCCGCCGCGCGGCTTCCAGTCGGCCGCGCACAGCGCCGCGCCGATCGCGCCGGCCTCGCCCGAGTACGGATGCAGGACGACCTCGGCGTCGGGCACCTTGCCGCGGATGAAGTCGACCTGCGCCTTCACCACCGCCATGTTGCGATGCGTGCCCCCCTGCAGCACGAACTTGCGTCCGACGGCGCGCAGGTTCTGGAGCTGGCCGGCGTAGATCCAGACGTTGACCGGCAGCACCGCGGCCAGCGCGGCCATGATCTCTTCCGCCGACCAGCCCTTGCGCTGCTGGTTGACGATGTCGCTCTGCAAGAACACGCCACAGCCCATGGTCAGGCTCGGCATGGCCTTGGCCTCGAACGCGCGGTCGGCGTACCGCTCGAGCGGGATGTCGTACCGCTCGGCGACGCCCTGCAGGAAGGCGCCGTTGCCGGAGGAGCACTGCGAGTTGAGACGGAAGTCGGCCACCGTCCCCTGACGCAGGATCATGATCTTCACGTCGGTGCCGCCGACGTCGCAGATCACGTCGGCATCGGGATAGAAATGCAGCGCGGCCGTCGCGTGCGCCACGGTTTCGACCACGCCGACGTCGGCGCCCAGCACGTCTTTCAGCAGATCCTTGCCGTACCCCGTGAGCGCGAGCCCGCCGACGTCGGTGAAGCCCGCGTCGCGCACCTGGCGAAACAGCGACTGCGCGTCCTCGATCGGGTTGCCTTTGCTCAGCGCGTAGCACGAGAAGAGCAGCTCACGATCGTCGGACAGCACGACGGCCTTGGCGGTGGTGCTGCCGAAATCGCAGCCGATCAGAACCGAGCCGACGTGCGCGGCTCGCGCGGGGCCGTCCGACCGCGGCCGCCCGTACTCGCTGACGAACGTGGCGAGGTCCCCCTGACCGGCGATCAGGCCCCGCGCACCCTCCTTCGCCTTCTGCTCGTGCTGGCCGATCTCGACCCACCACTTGAGCTTGTCGCCCCCCTGGTAGACGCCGACGTCGGGCTTCTCGCCCTGACCGATCTCGACACAGCCGAGACATGCGTAGTAGAGCGCCTCGGCGGGAACGTTGATCAGCGCCCCGGGCTCACGGCCATCGGGCAGCTCGATCTTGCGCTGCGCCCACAGCTTGCCCAGGTGATGTCGCCACGCCTCCTGCAGGCCGGTAAAGAAGAGATTCGGGCCGCCGAGCAGCAGCACCTCGGGCAATGGCGTGTTGCCCTTGGTGAGCGTGGCGAGGTTCTGATAGACGACGGCCTCGAAGAGGCTGGCGATGATCTCTTCGACGGGCACGCCCGTCTTGACCAGCGTGTTGGCGTCGGTCTCCGCGAAGATGCCGCACTTGCTCGACACCTTGTGCAGGCTCAGCCCCTCGTAGTGCATGGCGGCCAGCCGCTCCGCCGAGACCTGCAGCTTGCGCGCGGTCTTCTCGATGAACGTGCCGGTGCCGCCGCTGCACGCCGACTGCATGTAGACCTGCTTGGTCTTCCCGCCGGCGGAGGCCGTGAAGAAGATCGTCTTCATGTCCTCGCCGCCGATCTCGGAGACGAAGCGCACGTCCGGATGCAGACGCTCGACGCACGCCGCGACCGCGACGACCTCCTGGATCAGCTTGCCGCCCACGAGCGGCGCCAGGAACCCGGCGCCGGAGCCGGTGAAGAAGATGCGGTCGCGCCCGGGCGTCAGCGCCGCTTCGCTCTCCATGCGGCCCAGGAACTCGGCGACCTTTTCGGCCTGGCGGGTGTTGTGACGCTGATAATCCTGCCAGCCGACTTTGCCGTCCTCGACCACCACCGCCTTGACGGTGGTGGACCCGACGTCAACCCCGACGATCTTCACGACGCGCGGCGGCCGAGCTTGTCGGCGACGTGCAGGACCAGCTTCGCGGCGGTGCCCGCGGCACGGCCGTCGTGCGGCACGCGATACGTGGCCTTCTTCATCGCCGGATGCGCGTCGACGTAGGCGCGCACTTCCTCCAGCGTCAGCCCCGTGCCCGCGAGCGCCTCGTCGAATTCGCGCTGGGCGCGCTTCTTGGCCTCGGTGAGGATCATCTGGCAGCGCGAGAGCGCGTGCACCTCGGCGTCGCCCTTGATCTCGAGCGGCGCGTAGAGCAGGTCGGGATACTTGCCGACCACGCCGGCCATGGCGCCGATCGACATCGTGTTGGGCATGCACGAGTACGGTGAGAGCTCGCAGATCATGTGGGCCTTTTTCTTGTGATGCGCCCACAGCGCCTTGCCCACCAGCATGTCGCCCTCGCCACCATCCAGGCGGCTGTGGAAATACGGCGCAGCCAGCCGCCGCAGCTCGAACTGGTTCGGCAGCTCGTGCGGAAGATTCCCCAGCGCGCGACGCAGGCGATTGAACGTCAGCCGGTAGACCGCCTGCACGACACGCCCGATCGCCAGCTTCAGTCGCGCGCTCTTCTCGATTCCGGAGTAGTCCTCGAAGCGCTGCAGCCCGTGCCGCAGCAGATAGTCCATCCAGACGGCGATGCCGGCGGGATAGACCTCGGCGCCTTCGCTCTCGAGCCAGCGGTGGATGTTGTAGTTCGGATCGCCTTCGACGGTCTGCAGATAGAACTCGCCGGTGATCTTGACCGTCGGCTTCACGCGCAGCCGGTCCACCTCGATCGCGCCGAACTTCTCGTGCACCTCACGCAGCGCGCGCGTGAAGTAGCCCGTGGTGAGATGCCAGACGACCGACCGATACGGCGAGCGCTTGGGCCGGTCGTGAAAGACCCGAGAGAGATAGTCGATGCTGTCGTTCACGACGGCCTCGGTGGCGCCGGGGACGACCTCGTAGGGCCGCACCTGATACTCGAGGTCCTGCACGAGATCGGTCACGAAGATCGCCCAGAGCAGTCCGAGCGTCAGCGGCAGGTTCAGATCGAGCCCATCGCCCATGGCCGCCTTCTGGTCGAGCTGATCCTGGGCCATGAGGAACATACGAAACGCGCCGAGCCCGCTGTTGCGCAGTGCGAGCTCGTAGCTCTGATGATATTGGCCGAAGCGGCAGGCGCCGCAGGAGCCGGCGGTGAGGTACACGTACTTGTCGTTGAGCGCCTCGACGCCGATCCGCCCCGCCTCGCCTTTGAGGAAGTTGACGAGGTTGCCCGTCGTGAACGACGTCGGACAGCACTGGCCGATGTCCGCGACCTCGCGCCCCGTCAGCAGGTCGTCCTTCGTGGCCATGGGCAGGATCCGCGCGCGGTAGCCCGAGCCGTCGAGCACGGCCTGGATGACGCGCTCGACCCGCCAGTGCAGGCCACCGAAGAGAATCGTGACAGTGTCGCGCTCGGCTCGGGTGAATGGCCGCGGTCTGTACGCGCGATAGTGCTCAGTCGTGACGGTAGCCATTGCGTCCTCCACGGCCGTTGTTGGCCATCGCGTACTGATTCATCCACGCCTCGAGCAACCCGACGCCGTCGAATCCAGGCAGGCGCCGGATGGTGTCGTCCACCCGGCGGGCCGCCTGCCGGCCCTCGTCGTCGCCGAAGAGGTATCGTGCCATGAATACGAGCTCTGCGGTGGGTTGTACGCCGCTGCCGACCGGTGCCCAGAACCGGTCCACGATCAGGCGGGCCACACGCGCCACCGCGCGCCGCTGCAGCCGGCGCTCGGCCTGGCGGTAATAGAAGAAGAAATGGCGCGACTCGTCGAGCGCGATGCGCTCGAGGAGATCGCGGAGCACGGGATGCGTCTCCAGCGCGATGAGCCGTCGATAGGCGGTCAGCGTGGTCAGCTCATTGATCGCGCCCCACGTCATGTGCACCGCGCAGAAGTCCGGCCAGGCCCGCGACAGCAGGGCGGTCATCCGCGCTTCCAGCCATTGCGGAAACGACTCGCTGCCGCGCGGGCGCGCACGGTCGCCGACAGGATGGCCGGCGGCCTCGAGGAACCGGGCAATGGCCAGACCGTGGAAGGTCTCCTCGTAGAGCCAGCACGCGAGAAAGGTGGCCACATCGGGATCGTCGATCGCGCGCGTGGCCAGGAGCGAGCGCGTATAGATGATGGTGTGGCTCTCGATGTCCTGCATGTATCGCAGCGTACGCAGTGCCTCGGCCGAGACCGAATGCTGGGGGACCGCGGCCCAATCGATCGCGGACAGGTCGACCGCCCGCGACCGCGCCACCCAGGCATCGAGATCGAAGGCCGGCATGCGGCGACCATCAGTTAAAACCGTCGCCCCATCCTGAGCAAGAAGATAGTTGCGCGCCATCACCCGATTTACGGGTGACGGCGCGCGTCTGGATGCGGCTCAGCTGTGGCGGCCGTCGCCTCCGTACGTCCCGCCGCCGCGCGCGCGGTCACGCCGCCGCGCGCCGGGGATCACGATGCCGGCGATCAGCGCGAGCACGATCACGACGCCGGCGATGATCAGCGCGGCGTCCACGGGCAGGCCCAGAATCCGACGGTCTCGCCGGGTCATCAGATCTCCGGCCGCTGCCGACGGGGCATCACCATCGCGGTTGCCAGGTCGAACCTCTGCCGCGTTGGGCTGCGCGCCGCGCTGCACGACACCGGAATCCTTCGGCCCGGCGGCGCCGGGCGCATTCTGCTCGCGGTTGACGCCGGCCGCCGGACGATCCTGAGCGACGGCGGGAGCGGTGACGGCGAGCGCGATGATCAGAGCCGATACAAGGCGGAGCATGGGCCAGCCCTCCTGCCCGTCTGTCGAGCAAGCGAGGTGCCAGCGGCTGGTATAGTTGGCGCCCCGGAGGGCAACCATGAAGCTCGAGGTCGAAGGGCTCGAGAGTCTGTACACGACGATGGTGAAGATTCGCCGGTTCGACGAGAAAACGGCGGAGCTGTTCGTGCAGGGCCTGGTGAAGGGCACCGCCCACTCCTACGTGGGCGAGGAGGCGGTCGCGGCGGCGGCGTGCGCGAACCTCCGCGCCGACGACTACATCGTCGGCACGCATCGCGGCCACGGCCACTGCATCGCCAAGGGCGCGCGCGTGGACCGCATGATGGCCGAGCTGTTTGGCCGCGTCGACGGCTACTGCCGCGGGCTCGGCGGTTCCATGCACATCGCCGCGCTCGACCTCAACATCCTCGGCTGCAACGGCATCGTGGCCGCCGGGCTGCCGATCGGCAACGGCGCCGCGCTGGCGTCACGGCTGCGCAAGACCGACCGGGTCGTCATCGCGTTCTTCGGCGACGGCGCCTCGAGTCAGGGCGTCGTCCACGAGTCGCTGAACCTGGCCGCCGTGTGGAAGCTGCCGATCATCTTCATGTGCGAGAACAACCAGTACGCGCTGTCCACGTCGTCCAAGCGGACGATCGCCGGCGAGTCGATCGCCGCGCGCGCGGCCGCCTACGCGATCCCCGGCGTGCGCGTGGACGGCAACGACGTGCTGGCGGTGTACGAGGCCGTCCGCACCGCCGTGGCGCGGGCGCGCGCCGGTGAGGGGCCAACGCTGGTGGAGGCGCTGACGTACCGCTGGGGCGGTCACAGCATGCGCGCGAACCTGCCGGACTACCGCACCAAGGAGGAAGAGCGCGAGTGGATGGAGCGCGATCCGATCGCGCGCCTGCGCGCCGAGCTCGAGCGCCGCGGGGCCACCGTGATGAAGCTCAAGGAGCTCGAGGAATCCGTCGAGGTCGAGATGGACCGCGCCGTCGCCTTCGCCACCGCGAGCGCGGAGCCGACGGTGGACGTGATGGAGTCCTCGGTCTACGCCCCCCACCCGAGCGCCACGGAGCCGGAGGAGCGCGGCGGCCCCGAGCGCACGATGGCGGAGGCGATCAACGAGGCGCTGCACGCCGAGATGACGCGCGACGAGCGCGTGTTCGTCATGGGTGAGGACGTCTCGCTCATCGGCGGCATCTTTGGCGTCACGCGCGGGCTGCGCGACAAGTTCGGCGAGGACCGCGTGCGCGACACGCCGATCTCGGAGGCCGGCTTTCTCGGGGCGGGGGTCGGCGCGGCCATCGCCGGGCTGCGGCCGGTGGTCGAGATCCAGATCTGGGACTTCATCGCCGTAGCCATGGACCAGGTGGTCAATCAGGCGGCGAAGTTCCGGTACATGCTCGGCGGTGGTCCAACGGTGCCGCTCGTGATTCGCGGCCCGCAGGGCGGAGGCATCCGTCTGGCCGCGCAGCACTCGCAGTGCCTCGAGGCGTGGTTCGCTCACGTCCCCGGCCTGGTCGTCGTCGCGCCGTCCACGCCCTACGATGCCAAAGGCCTGCTGATCTCGGCGATCCGCGACGACAACCCGGTGATCTTCCTCGAGCACAAGGCGCTCTACGCGGCCAAAGGCCCGGTGCCCGCGGAGGCCTACGCGATTCCGCTCGGTCGAGCCGACGTCAAGCGGGAGGGCGCGGACGTCACCGTCATCGCCACCCAGGCGATGGTTGCGCGGGCGCTGGCCGCCGCCGCGGACCTCGAGAAGGAAGGCATCAGCGTGGAGGTGATCGATCCGCGGACGATCGTGCCGCTCGACGAGGCGACGATCCTCGCCTCGGTGCGCAAGACGCACCGTCTGGTGGTGGCGCACGAAGCCGTCAAACGCAGCGGATTCGGCGCCGAGCTCGCCGCCATCGTCGCGGAGAAGGCGCTCGACGAGCTCGATGCGCCGGTGGTGCGGGTCGGCGCGCGCTCGGTGCCGATGCCGTACAACGACGGCCTCGAGCGAGCGGCGATCCCGACTCAGGCCGACATCGCGGAGGCGATCCGCTCCTTGTTCTGAAGCGGGCGACGGCGCGGACCAGCCACCGACGGCGCGACGACCACGACCTCCACCACAGGCTCGTCTCGACCGGCGAACGGCCTGCGGCTTCGCACGTCCACCGCCTCGCGGGGGCCCAGCGTGGCGCTGGCCAGCTCCACGATCCGCGCCGCGCTCGGGTGCCGCGGATCCAGCGGCAGCGTCACGCGCCAGCCGCCGCGCAGCTGCCAGCCCCGCGTGCGACGCACGGTCGGCGCCACCACGGCGCCGAACTCGCGGTGGATCGCATCCGTGACCGCGATCTGTCGCGCGATGACCACCGCGCGGCGACGCTGCAGCGCGTCCGCGATGTGAAGCATCACGAGCAGTGCCACCACCGGAATGCCGATCACTGCGAGTGCTCCGACCACGGCGCTCATCGCGCGCCTCCCGACAGCGCGAGCACCGGCACGCGGATACGCGCGCGCACACGATCGACGAGCCGCGCGAGCGTCGGGCGCCACCAGGGCCGGCGCCGCTCGGTGAGGGCGATCAGGTCGGCGTCGAAGGCGTCGGCCTCACGCGCGATCTCCTCGACGACGTCGCCGAATCGCACCGCGCGCTCCACCGGCACGCCGTCCAGGAGCACCTCCAGCCGCCGCAGATCCTCGAGCGTCTCCGACTCGATGCGCTCCTCGTGCGCGTGCCCGTACATCAGCAGGCGCTGCTGCACCTCGATCGCAACGCCGACGTCGTAGCCGTACATCGGAGACTTGCGCGCGTAGTCGTCGAAGCGGGTGCGCTGCAGCGGCTTCACGCTCACGAGGCGCACCGTGCCACCGCTGTCGCGGGCCAGCGCCGCCACGACCGGCACGATGGCTTCGGCGCGCATCGGATCTCCGACCGGAACGAGAATTCGCTTCGCCATCATCCACCTCCGCCCGGTATGACACCGCGCGCGGGTGAACGTGAAAGCGCGGGGAGCCTACGCGGCGGACAGAGGATGCAGGTCGGGCCGGCAGTCGCTACACGGGGTCAGGCCGCGCGCCTCGGCATCCGCGCGCGAGGCGAACAGCGTCACCACCGACAGGCTCCGCGTGCTGATATCGCCGCACGTCGGCAGGCAGTACTCGCTCGCGCCCTCGCCGAGCGCATACATCGCCTCACGCGCGACGCTGACGTCGCCGCGTCCGGGATGCAGCTTCACGCCCTCGACACCGAGCAGCTGCTGCTTGAGACCGAGCTTGTCGCCCGCGTAGCCGGTGAGCCGCCCCGAGCTGCCGATCACGCGATGGCACGGGACGACGATGGGCAGCGGATTCCAGCGCAGCGCCTGCGCGACCGCGCGCACGGCGCTGGGCCGCCCGATGCGGCGCGCCACGCCCGCGTACGACGAGACGGCGCCGTACGGAATGGCCGCGGTCACCTCGAGCACCGAGCGCGCGAAGTCGCTCGAGGCCAGACGCCAGTCGAGCGACCAGTCCAGATCGCGCCGCCGCCCGGCGATGTAGTCGAGCAGATCCCGTTGCAGCCGCTCGAGCTCAGGCCCGCCCTCGACCACCTCTACGTCGTCCGCCTGACGCAGCCGCGAGGCGCGCAGCGACGTGCCGGCGCCGAGGTACTCGACGAGCGCGATGCCGTGCTCGGAACGGCCGATGAGGATCTGGCCGAGTGGCGACGGGAAGATCCGATAGGCCACGCGCCGCGCTCTCAGATCGGCGAGGCGCGACTCCAACCCCGCGCGAGAGCTCGCGAGCGCGTCGACCGGGGGGGCCGTGCGCAGCCCGCGCGCCACGTGGTCCAGCGCCCGATAGCGGTCGAACTCCGCACGGCACGGCTCGCACGTCCGCAGGTGGCGCTGGACGCGGTCGGTCTCTCGAGACTCCACGTCGCCCGTCGCCGTGGCGACGAGATCGAGTTCGATCGCGCGGCAGGACGGGTGCTTGGTCGTCATCGCACACTCTCCATCGTCGGCAGCTCGTGGCCGTTGAGGCCGAGGCGAATCTTCTTCAGGGCCTGGAACACGTGGGCCCGCGCACTGTCGGGCGAGCACTGCAGACTGCGGCCGATCGCGTCGTACTCCAGGTCGTGCAGCTTGCGCAGCACGAACGCGAGGCGCTGCTTGAGGGGCAAACCGTCCACCACGCGCTCGACCAGGACGCGCGTCTCGTGAAAGCGCCGCGTCTCTTCCGGGCTCGCCGGGTCGACGTCGGTTCGCGTCTCGCTGACCCCCGCGTAGGCGCGGCGGCGCCGGCTCTCCGAGCGGAAATGGTTGCGCGCCAGGTTCGTCGCGATCGTGAAGAGCCAGGCCCGAACGTTCGCGTCCTCGTTCAGGGCGTCCCACGCGCGATACGCGCGCAGGAAGGTCTCCTGGCTGAGGTCGTCGGCGTCGCCCGCGCGCCAGGTGACGCGCAGCAGATAGCGATAGATCTCCGCATGATGCGCCGCCATCACCGTCTCGAACGGCTGTAGCCCCATACGCTTACTCAACACCGCTCGACCCCCCGCGTGAAACCCCAGGGGCCCGGGGGCTCCAGAGCGCCCCGGCGCTGGCCAGGAGGACGGCGCCGGCGAGCAGCAGCGCCGGAGAGAAATCGCCCCCCCGGCCGTGCAGGGCGCTCGCCGCGATCGGACCCGCGATCTGGCCGAGCGCGAACGCCGACGTCATGGCCGCCATGAGTGCCGTCGCACGGGCTGTCGCGACCTCGCGCGCCTCCTGCATACCCACCATCGTGATCACCATGAAGGTACCGCCCACGCAAAGCGCGGCGAGCATCGTGGCGGCAATGCCCGGCCGGATCACCGGCAATGCGACGCCGACGGCCATCACGAGATGACTCGCGATCCACAGGCGACGATTCGTGACGAGACGGCGCACGGCGCTCGCCAGCAGCGTCGATGCGATGGCGGCCGCGCCGAACAACGGCCAGGACAGCCCGAACACGGCGGGATCGGCGATCACCCGTCGCGCCATCACCGGAAGAAAGGTCGCCGGGATGATGTAGCCGAAGCCGAACGCGCCGTAGCACAGCGTGAGCCGCACCCATTCGCCGTTCCATCCGGGCTCTGGGCCCGAGCCACGGCGCGACAGCAGCGTCGCACTTTGGCCGGCGCCGCCGAACACACGCCAGATGACGGCGGTCACGACCAGCGAGGCGATGCCGAAGACGACCCACGCGCGGGCCGAGGTCGTATGCAGGTGCATGAACGAGAGACACGCCGCGCCCGCGAGCGCGATGCCCGCCCCGACGCCGGCGAACACCATGCTCTCCAGCAGCGGCCGCCGCAGCGGCGCAAGCCGCTCGAGGCACCACGCCGACGTGCAGACCAGCACCCACGCGCTCGCCACTCCGGCCAGGGTCCGCAGCAGCATCCAGAGCGCGAAGCTGTCGTACAGACCCATACCCGCCGTGGCGAGAGCGATCGTCACCAGTCCGCCGCGGATCGCGTGCTCCGGACGGATGGGAGCCCGGATAGCGGAGAGCGCGCCGACGAGATAGCCCAGATAGTTCGCCGAGGCGAGCCACGCCCCGGCCGCGATCGAGAGGCCGGCGTCTTCCTGCATCATCGGCAGGATCGGCGTGAAGGCGAACCGGCCGATCCCCATCGCGACGGCGAGCGCGGCGAGACCGGCCGCCGCCACGGCCGTCCCCGAGACGGCCGTCCTCAGGCGCGTGGCTTCAGCTCGATCTGGTACCCGTCCGGATCGCGCAGATAGATCGAAGGCCCCACGCCCCACGCGCCACGCCGCGTCCGGACCTCGACGTCGACGTCCACGCCGCGGTCGCGCAGTCGCTTGGCGGCGGCGGCAAGGTCGTCGCAGCGGATCGACAGGCACACGTGGTCCATGCCGCGGCCATGCGGCGGCGGGCCCTCGGCGGGAAGCAGATCGATCAGCGCCTCGCCGAATCGCAGCTGAACGAGCTTGATGGGCTCGTTGATGAACTCGAGCGTGCAGCCGAGCACGTCCTCGTAGAACGCGCGCGACACACCCTGATCGGCCACCCGTAGCACGACGTGGTCGAGGCCGAGCGGCTCGAACGCCGGCCGCTCACTCACGGCGCAGCACCGGCAGCGGCTTTTCGCCCAGGAGCCGCCACGTCGCGAGAAAGCCCACGGCGATGGCGAGGGCCACGCTGGCGACCACGCCGGCCAGCAGGGCCCAGGGCTCGAATCGCCACGGCGTGTCGAGCACGAAGTGCAGCACGATCCACGCGAGGGCCACCGCGAGCGCGGTGCCGCCGACGCCGGCGGCGGCCCCGAGGCAGCCGTACTCCACCGCGAAGGCCCGGGCGACCGCCCCGCGTGTCGCGCCGAGGGTGCGAAGCACCACCGACTCGTAGAGCCGCTGATAGCGCGTCGACGCGAGCGCGCCGGCCATCACGACAACACCGGTGGCCACGGTGAACAGCGCCATCACGCGGATGGCCACCGCGATGTCGCCGAGCACGGCGCCGACGCGCTCGAGCACGTCGCGGACGGGGATCGACGTCACGTTCGGAAATGCGGCGGCCACCGCGCTCTGCACGGCGCCCTCGGCGGCCGCGGGTGTTCGCGCGGTGGCGACGAACGTCATCGGCGCCCCGTCGAGGGCGCCCGGCGAGAACACCACGAAGAAATTCGTGCCGAGCGTTTGCCAGTCCACCTTGCGCACGCTCGTCACCTCCGCCTCGACGGGCACGCCCTGCACGTCGAACGTCAGGCGCCCGCCGATGTCGACGCCGAGCTGTTTGGCCATGGCGTCCTCCACGGAAATCCGGGCCGGCCCCGGCTCCGCACCCCACCACCGTCCGCGCGTGATGACGTTGCCCGCGGGCGCCGCCGCCGACCAGGTCAGCGCGTACTCGCGAGTGTAATAGAAGGCGCCGTCGCGGTCTTCCCCCACCCGCCGGCGAACGAGATCGCGGGTCACGGGTGTTCCGTTCACGGCGGCCAGCCGCCCGCGCACGATCGGCGTCAGCGCCGGCGTCACGCCGCCGGCGGCTTCGCCGAGCACGCGCGTGAACGCCTCGCGCTGGTCCGGCTGCACGTCGACGAAGAAGAACGAGGGCGCCTCGCGGCGGCGCTCGTGGTCGATCTGCGCGTCGAGCGCGTCTTGCAGGAGCGCGACGGCCACGAGCAGCATGACGCCGGCGCCGAGCGCCACCACCACGCGCGCGGCATGGCCGCCCGGCCGGCGCAGGCTGCCGAGCCCGTGACGCCAGGCAGGCGACGGGGCGCGCCGAAGCCGGCGCGCGGCGGCCACCAGCCCGCGCGCGAGGGCCAGCAGCGTGACGACGGCGGCCGCCGCGGCCCCGAGGAAGATGCCGCCCAGCTTGAGCGAGCCGGCCTGCCACAAGGCGAGCGTGGCCAGCCCGGCCGCCACCGGTAGCGCGGCCGCCCATGGACGGCGTCCGCGCGCGGACGCTTCGTCGACCTCGCGGCGAAGCACGAGACTTGGCCGCACCGTGCGCACGGCGAGCAGCGGCCAGAGCGCGCACAGCAGCGTCGTGAGCACGCCCATGAGGACGCCGCGCGCGAGCGTCAGCGGCTCCACGCGGGCGTCGAGCGCGAACGGCACGAAGCCCGCGAGCAGACGGATGAGGACCGGCTGTAGGCCCATGCCGAGCGCAGCACCCGCGAGGCTCGCGACGAGGCCAACACCGAGCGTCTGCCATAAGAACGTCGCCAGCAGCGTGCGCGAGTCGGCGCCGAGCGCCTTGAGAATCGCGATCGTCGGCGCCTGACGACGCACGAACGTCGCCACCGACGATGCCACGCCGATCCCGCCGACGAGGAGGCTCGCGAGCCCGACGAGCCCGAGATAGCTCGCGAGCTGCGTGAAGAAGCGCCGAAGCCCCGGCTGCGCCTCGTCATATGAGGCGACGCGCACGCCCGGATCGGCGATGCGCCGCGCCAGCGCCTCGCGCGCGGGGCGCGCGGCGAGCGGGTCGGGCAGCCGCACGAGCGCGCGATAGCGCACGCGGCTGCCGAACTGCACCAGCCCCGTGCGCTCGATGGCCTCCTCGGCCACGAACACACGCGGACCGAGAGTGACCAGGCTCGCCGAGCGATCGGGCTCCCGCTCGACCACTGCGCGCACGGTAAAGGTCGCGGACCCCAGCGCCAGCCGGTCGCCGACGCGCACGCCGAGCCGCTCGAGCGTTTCCCGCTGCACGACGGCGCCGCCGTCGGCGAGCAGCGCCGTCAGCGGCCGGTCGGGGACGACGTCGAGTCGCCCGTACAGCGGATAGCCGGGGGACGGCGCCTTCACCTCCACGAGCAGCGCGCGGCCGTCGGCGCTCCGCGCCATCGCGGCGAGCTCACGGACGTTCACGATGCTCGCGCCGGCCGCGTGCAGGTCGGCCAGCGCCGCCGCCGTTTCGCCCGCCAGCGGACGCGCGGCGCGGATCTCGACGTCGCCGCCGGTCAGCGCCTTAGCCTCGCGCGCCAGCGTCCGATCGAGCGTGGCCGCGAACGATCCCACGGCGACGAGCGCCGCCACGCCGAGCGCGACGCAGGCGGCCAGCAGGACGAAGTGACGCCACGCCCCGCGCGCCTGTCGCCACGCCAGCCGCGGCGCGGCCCTCACGGAACCAGCGCCGGCGCCCGCCGCTGCTCGCCGGCGATTCGGCCGTCACGCAGCGACACCACGCGGTCGGCACGCTCGGCAAGGGCGGCGTCGTGCGTGACGAGCAGCAGCGTGGTGCCGCGCTCGCGATTGAGCGCGAACAGGACGTCGACGATGGCGGCACCGGTGGCGGAGTCGAGATTGCCGGTGGGCTCGTCGGCCAGGAGCAGCGGCGGATCGAGCGCCATCGCGCGTGCGAGCGCCACACGCTGCTGCTCGCCGCCGGAGAGCTGCGCGGGATAGTGGTGCCCACGATCGGCGAGGCCCATGCCGGCGAGCAGCTCGGCGGCGCGCGCGGCGGCGCCCGCGACACCCGCGAGGTCGAGGGGCACCCCGACGTTCTCGGCGGCCGTGAGGGTCGGAATCAAATGATAGGACTGGAAGACGTACCCGAGCGTCTCGCGGCGAAAGCGGGCGAGCGCGGCTTCACCGAGTCGCGTGACCTCGACGCCGGCGACCACGATGGTGCCTGAGCTCGGGGCATCGAGACCGGCCACGAGCCCGAGCAGCGTCGACTTGCCGCTGCCCGACGGCCCCGCGATCGCCACCGTCTCGCCCCGCGCGACGTCGAGCGAGACACCATCGAGCACGGTCAGCGTGCGGCCGCCGCTCGGCAGCCGCAGCGTGAGATCGCGGATCGAAACGAGCATCTTGGTCATACTACACTCGGAGCGTGAGCCTCCTTCGCGCGCTGCTCGTCATCCTCGTCGTCTGCGGTAGCGTCGGGCCGGCGGGCGCCGGCGACCCGCTGATCGTCGCGCTCGGCGACAGCCTCACGGCGGGCCTCGGGGTCGGCGTCGACGAGGCGTATCCGGCGCTGCTCGAGGCGCGGCTGCGCCGTGAGGGATTCCACTATCGGGTCGTCAATGCTGGTGTCAGCGGCGACACCAGCGCGGGCGGCGTTCGGCGGATCGACTGGGTCCTGCGGCTCTCGCCCGCCATCGTCATCGTCGCGCTCGGCGCCAACGACGGCCTGCGCGGTCAGCCGCCCGAGGCGCTGCGGGACAACCTCACCCGCATCGTCGAGCGCGCTCGCGGCGGGGGCGCCCAAGTGCTGCTCGCGGGGATGCGCGTGCCGCCGAACTACGGCGATCAGTACGCGCGCGCGTTCACCGCCGTGTTCCCGACCGTGGCCGAGGCCACCGGGGTGCCGCTCGCGCCGTTCCTGCTCGAGGGCGTCGCCGGCGACGCGCGCCTGAACCAGCCCGACGGCATCCATCCGAACGCCGAAGGACAGCGTCGGATCGCCGATCGGCTCTGGCCGTACCTGAAGCCGCTACTGGCCAAGTAGCCCCGAGCGCCGCGGGGCTGCGGCTTCGGCCGGGCTCACTTATTTCCGCCATCACGGCGCGATGCCACTCGTAGCATGGATGTCGTGACACGCTCGGCGTGGCTGGGCCTGCTGGTCCTCGTGATGGGCGCGTGCACGACGCTGCCCGAGCGCACCTACTATCCCGATCCCGCCGATCCCGACACGCGCGTGCTGGCCGAGGCGCTGTGGCGCGCCGCGCGGGCGGCCAGCGACGACCCCAACGTGTATTCGTTCGCGATGATCCGCAGCAAGCACATCGGCGCGTACACGGTCGAGGATGCGACGTTCTACTTCACGCAGGGTCTTGCCCGTCAGCCGGCGGAGGTGGTCGACGCGCTGGTCGCGCACGAGGTGGCGCACGAGCTGCTCGGTCACCTGGGCCAGCGGCGCGCCCTGGCGCTGTCGCTCGGCGGCAGCTTCACCGTGCTCGGCCTCGTCGTGCCCGGCGCCAGCCTCATCGATATCGTCGCGAGCCCACTGATCGTCCGCGCGTTCACGCGCGACCAGGAGATCGCCGCCGACCTCAAGGCCGTCGAGGTGCTGCGCGACATGGGCTATCAGGCGCCGCGGCGGGCGATGGCGGACGCGCTGCGCGCGGCGGCCAAAGTCAACGGACGCCCGCGCGGCGGATGGCTCGCGACCGAGCCCGCGCTGGAGGATCGGCTCGGGCCGCTCGAGCCGCTCGAGATCGAAAAGAAGCGCGCCGCGAAATAGCGCCGACCGCCGGCGGGCGTCACGGGACGTGACGCTAATTGGCGGGCGCGGCGTAGAGCCGGCGGTACTCCGACCAGGACAGCATCACCCGCTTGACGTACGTGCGCGTCTCGTCGTACGGGATCTGCTCGACGAACGCCTCGAGGTCGCTCGTGCGCCGCGCCTTCCACCACTCGCGCACGCGCCGCGGCCCCGCGTTGTACGCCGCGATGGCGAGCCGCGGCTCGCCGAACTCCTTCATGAGGCCCGCGAGAAACGCGGTGCCCATCTCGAGATTCGCGCGCGGATCGTCGAGCAGGCCACCGCCCTCGAACGCCAGCCCGCGCACGTCGGCCATCGGCTTGGCCGTTGCGGGCATCAGCTGCATGAGCCCGCGCGCGCCGGCCCGCGAGACGGCGCGCGGATAGTAGCTCGACTCCTCGCGGACGATGGCCGCCACGAGGTACGGGTCGAGGCCCGCGCGCTTCGCCGCGTCGGCGACCTCGTCGCGCCAGCCGAGCGGATAGATCACCTCCCAGAACGCGCGCGGCAGCGCCGGATCGCCGGAGGTGCTGAGCGCTCCGAAGTGCCGACGCACGATGCGCAGCGCGAGGTGATAACGCTCCTCGCGCACGTATGCGCTGGAGGCGCTGTACAGGCGCACCGGATCGCCGACCGACGTCTCCACGACGTCCTCGAGCTCCTCCCACGCGTTCTCCACGAGCCCGATGCGGCGCAGCAGGTCCACGCGCGCAAAGCGCGGATCCGCCTTGAGCGCCTCGGTCGGGTTCGCCGGCAGCGCCGGCAGCGCGGGCGCACGGATCTCGCGCGGCATGGCCGCGGGCGCCGGGCCGAGCACCCGTTGGGCAGCGAGCATTCCGTAGTACCCGCGCGGCGCCTCGGTGAGGACCTTCGTGTACAGCGCCTCGGAGCCTGTCTCGTCCTTCAGCGCCTCCAGGGCGCGGCCTCGCCAGTAGAGCGCGGGCAGCCGCAGGCCGCGGGCGCCGGAGATTTCGGCGACGCGGCGCCACTCGGCGGCGGCGCCGCGAGGGTCACCGCGCAGCCACGCGAGCCAGCCGAGCCGCCACAACGCGACAGCCGCCGCCTCGCGGTTTGGAAACCGCTTGACGATTTGCCGATAGACGACGACCGCCTCGGCGTCCCGGTTGGCATCGTCGTGCGCGCGCGCCTGCAGCGCGAGGGCCTCCGCCGCCTCCGCCTCCGGCGCGCCGGCGGCGACCGCGATCAGCAGCGCGATGGCGCGCTTGTCCTGGCCCGCGCGAATCAGGATCCGCGCCTGATCGATGCGCAGGCGCGGCTGCTGGTCCGATGGCGCGCGCCGCGCCGCCGCGTCCAGCGCCTTGGCGGCCGCTTCGTAGCGCCCGAGACGCGCGGCGGCGTCGGCCACGACGCGCAGCGCGCGCACCGCGATGCCGGCGTCACGCGTCTCCCCGGCGATGCGCTCGGCCTCGTCGCCCGCGGTCTTCGGCACCCCGCCGCGCAGCAGCCGTTCGGCGCGGTCGATACGCTCGGCGTGCGACAACGGCGGCAGCGGTGTTCCCGCGCTCACGAGCACGTCGAGCCGGTCCGCGGCAGCCTCGGCATACCCGGTGGTCGGCGCGAGCACGCGCAGCTGGCGATACGCGAGCGCGGCGACGTCACGGTTGCCGCGGGCCTCGGCCGTCTGCCCGAGCAGATAGAGCGCCTCCGGGACCTCGACGACGTCGGGGTACCGGTCGAGCAGCCGCCGCAGCGCGGCCTGCGCGGCGTCCTCCTCGCCCGCGCGCGAGGCGAGCACCGAGGCGAGGATGAGCGCACGCGGCGCCAGCCGGCTGTCCGGGTACCGGTCGGCGACGGCCAGCGCCGCCGCGCGCGCGCCCGCGAGGTCGCCGCCGCGCGCGAGGGCATCGGCGAGGAGCCAACGCACGTGGTCGCCGATGGGGCTCGCCTGCGCGGCCTCCGTCGCGAACGCGTGCGCCAGCGACTCGGCATCGCCCTGCTGCAAGGCCGCCACCGCGCGCGCCCACGCGCGCTCGAGCTCCGTGTCGGCGCGGCTCGGAACCGGCAGCAGCAGCAGCGCGGCGACGACGAGCGGCGTGAGCACGCGCGCCCGGCGCGGCTCGGCGCGCATCATCCGCCGCGTGAAGACGATGCGCTGCACCGCGGTGAAGTTGGCGAGGATGGCGAGCACCCAGAGCGCGGGCTCCATCACGTCGAGGATGGCGCCGCCGATGAGACAGATCAGCCGCTCGGGCCGCTCCATCATCCCGACGTTACACTCCACTCCGATCGACTCGGCGCGCGCTTTCGTGTAGGAGACCATGACCGAGCCCGCGAGGCCCGCCATGGCCACCAGCGCGCCGCGCGGGTTGGGCGTGCGCGCGTAGAGCACGACGATGCCGAGCATCACCGCGATGTCGGAGTAGCGATCGATCACCGAGTCGAGGAACGCGCCGAACGCCGTCACCTGCCCCGATGCGCGCGCGAGCGAGCCGTCGAGCAGGTCCAGCAGCCCCGCCAGCATCAGCACCAGGCCTGCCGTCTTCGTCTGGCCCGCGATGAAGCAGCCGGCGGCTACGAAGCTGGCCGCGAGGCCGGCCACCGTCAGGTGATTGGGGCGCAGATGCAGGCGGAACAGCGCGCGCCCCACGGGGTCGCTCCACGCGCGCACACGATCGCGATATCGGCCGAGCATCAGAGGGGCTGCAGCAGCGCCTGCTCGAGCGCGCCGCGGGCACGCTCGATGGCATCCGGATCCTCGAGCCGCCGACCTTTGCGGTCGAGCACGTAGAAGGTGTCGAGGGCCTGGTCGATCTCCGTGGCGATGCGCGCGCTCGCGATGTCGAGGTCCAGCGCCGACAGCGTGCGTGTGATCAGGTAGAGGAGGCCGAGACGGTCCGGGCACTTGACCTCGATGACCGTGTATTGATCGGACAACCGATTGTCGACGGAGATCTTCGGCTTGGCCTCGCCCGCGGGCATCGCGCGGCCGCCCGCCCGCCGCCGCTCCAGCAAGACGTCCACCGACTGCTCCTCACCGAGGACGGCGCCGAGGGCGCTCAGCGTGCGGCTCCACTGCGCCGCGGAGGTCACCGCCTCGCCGGTCGGGTCGTTCACCTGGAACGTGTCGATGGCCACGCCGTCGGCGCGCGTGGCGATCTGCGCCGAGATGATGTTGATGCCGTGGGCGGCCAGCGTGCCGGCGATCAATGAGAACAGGCCGGGCACGTCGCGTGTCACCACGACCAGGTCGGAGGAGCCGAGATCGGGGTGATGGAACAGCTCGGTCGCGACGGGGGCGGTTTCCAGTCGCGCCACGAGCCGCAGGTGCGCGGCCATGCGCTGCACGCCGGTGGTGGCCAGGTAGCGGTCCTGCACCATGTCCAGGTGCGCGCGGACGTCGCTCATCGGCACGTCGTCACCGAGCATCTCATGCAAGCGCGCCGCGAGCTGGGTGCGATTCGGCTTCTCGACGCGTCCGCCGGTGAGCCGCGCGAGCGTGCGCGCGTAGAGCTCGTGCAGGATGCGCGCCTGCCACCCGGTCAGCACTCCCGGCCCCACCGCGCGCATGTCCGCCCACGTCAGCAGATACAGCATGCGCAAGCGCTGCGGGTCGTCCACCGTCTCTGCGAACGTCTCGACGGTCTTCGGATCATCGATGTCACGGCGCTGGGCGATGTGCGACATCGTGAGGTGGTGCGCGACGAGGAATTCGACCATCGCCGCATCCTTGGGCGGCAGGCCAATGCGCGCGGTCAGCTCGCGGATGAGCGGAATGCCCTTGGCGACGTGGCCGTGCCCCTTGGCCTTGCCGATGTCGTGCAGCAGCATGCCGAGCATCAGGAGCTCGGGCTTCTCGACTTCGTTGAAGACCGCGGCCGCCCCCTCCGATTCCGCCGACTGGCCGGGGGCGAGCGCCTCGAGATGCTCGACGGCGAGCAGCGAGTGCTGATCGGCGGAGAACTTGTGATAGACGTCGTACTGCACGAGGCACGTCAGGCCCCCGAACTCCGGCAGGTAGCGGCCGAGCAGCCCGAGCTCGTGCATCTCCGAGAACGTCAGCGCCACGCGCCCCCACGAGCGGCAGATGTCGAGGAACAGGTCGCGCACCGCCGGCGAGCCGCGGAACGTGTCGTCGACGCCCTCCAGCGATTCCTCCACCGCGCGCTCGAGCCCGAGCGAGAGATCGCAGCCCAGCCGGTGCAGGTGCCAGAAGACCTTCATGAGGCGCACGGGGTCGCGCCGCAGCACGTCGGGATCGCGATCGGCGCGATGCAGGCGGCCATCGAAGAACACGAGCCCGTCGGCCAGCGCCTGCTGCCGCTGCCGGCGCTCCGCCGAGCCGCGCACGGCGAGCGTCTCGTGGCAGCGCGCGATGAGGCGCTTGGACACGCGGTGAATCACCCGCGCGTTCAGGTAATAGTCGCGCATGAAGCGCTCCACCCCGAGCGCGTCGTCCTCGTTCTCGTAGCCGAGGTTCTTGGCGATGCGCGGCTGCAGCTCGCGCGACAGGACGTCGTTCTTGTGGCCCGAGAAGAAGTGCAGCTCGTTGCGCACGCGCCACAGGAACGTCAGCGCGCGGTCGGCCGCCTCCTGCTCGTGCGGCGTGATCAGCCCGCGGTCGCTCAGCTCGCGCAGCGTGCGCGCGCCGAACTTGGCCGCCGCCAGCCACATGGCCGTGTGCATGTCGCGCAGCCCGCCCGCGGACTCCTTGATGTTGGGCTCGCCGATGTACGGTGAGGCGCCGTGCTTGCGATAGCGCTGCTCGCGCTCGGCCAGCGTGGTGGCCAGGAACTGCTCGAAGTCGTGCCGGTAGACGTTGTCGTGCAGCACCCGCGCGAAGCGCGCGAACAGCTTCTTGTCGCCGGCCACGAGCCGGGCTTCCTGCATCGAGGTACGGCTCGGGAAGTCCGTGCGCGCCATGGCCACGCAGTCCTCGAGCGAGCGCAGGCTGTGCCCGACCTGGAGCCCCAGGTCCCACAGCGTGTAGAGCAGCTCCTGCATGAGACGCTGCACGTACGGCGAGAGCTCACCGTCGTACACCACCATCAGGTCGACATCGCTCGAGGGATGCAGCTCGCCGCGCCCGTAGCCGCCGAGCGCGACGATCACGGACGGCGTCGGCCGGAGCCCCGCCGCCTCGGCGTCCGCGCTGACCAGCTGCGCGAGCGCGACGATGACCTCGTCCATGAAGCCCGCGTGGGTGCGAACGAGGTCTTCGCCGGAGGCCCCGTCGGTGTGACGCTGCTTGAGCGCCTCGAGGCCTTCGCCGAGCGCGCGACGGAAAAAGTCCAGGCGCCGCCGGCGCCGGTCCTCGGCGCGCGCTTCCCCGGCCTCGGCGCGCCGGGCCCGACGGTAGATCTCGGGCGGCATGTCGACGCCGAGCGTACCAGTGCAGGGCGATTAATGTCAAAGAGGACGCGGGGTTAGATCGATACGATATATTCCGGCGGCGTGCGACGGGGCGCGTCGCGGCCTGGGCGTACAATACGCGCCGTGCGCAAGATCTGGCGCCCCGCCGTCGACGCGGTCACGCCGTACGAGGCCGGCAAGCCGCTCGAGATGCTCGTCGCGGAGCTCGGGCTGGCCGAGCTCGTTCGCCTTTCGGCCAACGAAAACCCCCTCGGCGCGTCGCCGCGTGCGATCGAGGCGGTGCGACGCGAGGCGGCAAACATCCACCTCTATCCCGACGGCGGCAGCGGCGCGCTCCGCGATGCCCTCGCCCGCACGCTCGGGATCGGCCCGGAGCAGATCGTCGTCGGCAACGGCGCCGACGAGCTGATCACGCTCATCGCCCTGGCGGCGTTCGAGCCCGGCGACGAGATCCTCATGCCGCACCCCTCGTTCGAGCCCTATGCCACGGGCGCGAACATCGCGGGCGCGCACATCGTACACAGTCCGCTGGCCGGCTACGAGACGGACCTGGACGACATCCGGCGGCGCGTCACGCCGAAGACGAAGGCGATCTTCCTCTGCTCGCCGCACAACCCGGCGACGACGATCATCCGGCGGGCCCCGTTGCTCGCGTTCCTCGCGGCGCTGGGCGACGATCCGCCCCTGATCGTTCTGGACGAGGCCTACCGCGACTTCGTCGACGATCGCGACTATCCCGACGGCGTCGCGCTGCTGTCGCGCCACCCGCGCCTGCTGGTGCTGCGGACGTTCTCGAAGATCGCCGGTCTGGCCGGTTTGCGGGTTGGCTACGCCATCGGGACCCTCGAGACGATCGACCGGCTGAACCGCGTACGCGCGCCCTACAACGTCAACCGTCTGGGCCAGGTCGCCGCGGTCGCCGCGCTCAGGGACCACGAGCACGCCGCCCGGACGCGCGAGGTGATCCTGAAGGAGCGCGCGCACCTCGCGGCCGGCTTCGAGCGGATCGGCATCGCGTTCGCGCCGTCGCAAGCGAATTTCATGCTCGTGCGTGTCAAGGATCCCGCGGCGGCCCGAGAGCAGCTGCTGCGCGGCGGCATCCTCGTCCGCGACGGCGCCGCCGTGGGCTTTCCCGGGCACCTGCGCATCACTGTCGGCACCCGCGACGTCAACGATCGGCTGCTGAAGCTCCTGGCCGAGTGATGGGCAAGGATGTCGAAATCGTGCACCACGCGGATCGGCGCACCGACGTCCACATGCCGTACGCGCCCGGCATCGTCGTCACCCGCGGACGGCTCGTGTTCCTGTCGGGCGTGACGGCAGCGGCCGTCTACCACAGTCACCCGCACCGGGACGAGGAGTTCGATCTACCCTCGACGATGCGCGAGCAGGCCGTGCTGACGATGGAGAATCTCAAGAAGACGCTCGCCGCCGCCGGCTGCGGGCTCGGCGATCTGGTTTCGGCCACGCGCTTTCTGACCGACGTGCGCGAGCAGGACGATCTCAATCGCGTCTGGGCCGAATATCTCGCGGGCCATCTGCCCACGACGACGACCGTCGAGGTGTCACGCCTGGCGACGCATCCGCGCTGCAAGATCGAGATCTCGGCGATCGCCGTCACCGACGAGTAATGACCCGGCTCGCGTTCGTGGGGCTCGGCGCGATGGGGAGCCGGCTCGCGCGGCGGCTGCTCGAGGCCGGCCATCCGGTCGTCGGCTACAACCGCACACCTGCCAAGGCGCGCGCGCTGGAGGAAGCCGGCCTGAAGCTCGCCGCCGCGCCGCGCGCCGCGGTCGAGGGCGCCGACGTCGTCTTCAGCATGGTCACCGACGACGCCGCGCTGCGCGCGATCGCGTTCGGCGCCGACGGGATCGTCGACGGCCTGGCGCGGGGCGCGGTCTGGGCGGAGATGAGCACCGTCAGCCCGGCGGTCACCCGCGAGGTGGGCGAGGCCGTGGCCGCCCGCGGCGCCGCGATGCTCGACACCCCTATCTCGGGCAGCACGATCACCGTCGAGCAAGGCGCGGCATCGATCGCCGTCGGCGGCGACCGCGAGGCGCTCGAGCGCGCGCGCCCGTATCTGGCCGTGATGGCGCCGGGGGGCATCACACACGTCGGCCCGCTCGGTCTGGCCAAGACGATGAAGATCGCGACCAATCTCGGTCTTGCCGTGCAGATGCTGGCGTTCAGCGAGGCGGTGCTGCTCGCGGAGAAGGCCGGCATTGCGCGCGAGACCGCGGTGGAGGCGCTGATGAAGTCCGTGGTCGCCTCGCCGATGGTGAAGTATCGTGGCCCCTATGTCGTCGGCCGGATGTCGCGTGAGGCCTGGTTCAATCTCGGCATGATCCAGAAAGACATGCAGCTGGCGCTGGACCAGGGTCACGCGACAGGCGTCACGCTGCCGACCACCGCGCTCGCGCAGCAGTGGCTCACGATGGCGCGCGGGCTGGGGCTGGGCGAGCGCGACCTCGGCGCGCTGTTCGACGTGCTCGCGAGCCTCAGCGGCCTGCCGCCGTCCCCGAACCGTTAGGAGCCGTCATGGACTTCGAATACGCGCCGGACCAAGAAGCCTTCCGCAACGAGTTCCGCAGCTGGCTCGCCGCGAATCTGCCGCGCGAGCTACGCGTCGATGACCCCGTGGACGATCGCGTGGCCTCGACGCGCGAGATGTTCGAGCGGCGCGTGGCATGGCAGAAGACGATGCACAAGGCGGGCTGGGTCGGGATCGCCTGGCCCAAGGAGTACGGCGGCCGCGGCGCTTCCATCATCGAGCGCGTCATCTGGGACGAGGAATATGCGGCGGCGCGCGCGCCGGTGCTGCCCGGCATGGGACTCAACCTGGTGGGGCCGACGATCATCCACTGGGGCACCGACGTGCAGAAGGCGCAGTACCTGCCGCGCATCCTGAACGCCGACGAGATCTGGGCCCAGGGCTTCTCCGAGCCCGGCGCGGGCTCCGATCTGGCCGGCCTCAGCACGCGCGCCGAGGACCGCGGCGATCACTTCCTGGTGAACGGACAGAAGGTGTGGACTTCGGGTGCCCAGTACGCCGACTCGATCATCCTGCTCGTGCGCACCGACCCGAACGTGCCGAAGCACAACGGCATCTCGTGCCTGCTGGCCGACATGAAAGCACCCGGCGTGAGCGTGCGGCCGCTGGTGCTGGCGACCGGCCACCATCACTTCAACGAGGTGTTCTTCACCGACGTCGAGGTGCCGAAGACGCAGCTCCTCGGACCGCTGAACGCCGGCTGGAAAGTATCGACCACGACGCTCATGTACGAGCGTCACTCGTCGGGCGCCCGCAACCCGATCGGTCAGATACGCGACCTGATCGCCGTCGCGCGGCGGCTGCCGGTCGACGGCGGCACCGCGTGGGACGACCCGCGCATCCGTCAGCGCCTGTCGCAGCTGCTGATCGACTGCGAGGCGATGCGCTACACGCGCTATCGCGCGCTCACGCGGCAGATCCGCGGCGAGGCGCCGGGGCCGGAGGGCTCGATCCTGAAGCTCACCGGCACGGAGATCGGGGTACGCATCGCCGACGCGGCGGGCGAGCTGCTCGGCATGCACGCGCTCGTCAACCAGGGCACAGAGCTCGTCCCCGACGCGCCGCGCTGGTTCAACCGGCTGGTGGCCGCGCGGCAATACACGATCTCGGCCGGGACCAGCGAGATCCAGCGCAACATCATCGGCGAGCGGGTGCTGGGGTTACCGAAGGGCTAACGGGTGATGGGCTCGCCGGAGGGCTGAGCGTCACCCCCCGTGAGCCGCGCGACGACGGGCGCCAGCGCGTCCATGAACGCCTCGTGCGTCATGTAATACGAGATGCCCCAGCGCTCGCGGCGCGCGCGCAGATCCTCGACCATCTGCTCGGCCGTCCCGATCAATAGATAGGGCGTCGCGAGCACGTCGTCGGCGCTCAGCGACGGCCAGCGCGCGACGAGCTCACGCGCCGCCTTCTCGCGATCCTCGCTCACGATCACACGCTGCACCAGCGCGTTGAGCTCCACGCGTTCGCCGGCCAGCTCGCGCACGAGCTGCACGCGTTCGTCGACGATCGACGCGCGAAAGTCGCCGACGTCGGGCTCGGCGCCTCCGCGACGAAACGCGATGCCCGTGAGGCCGACGATGTCGGCCTCCCTCGCGGCGACCTCGAGCAGGCGTGGCGCGTTGCCCCCGATGAACACCGGCGGCCGCGGTCGCTGCACGGGGCGCGGATGGATCGTGTGTCCGGTCACGCGGTAGTGCCGGCCGCCGAACGTGACCGACTCGCCTTCGAGCAGGCGCTTGACGATGACGACGGCTTCGCCGAGTCGCTCGACCCGCGTCGCGGCGGGATCGAACGTGAGCCCCGCCTGCTCGTACTCGGAGCGCATGTGGCCCGCGCCGAGCCCGAGCTCGAGCCGGCCGCCGCTCAGCACGTCCAGCGTCGCCGCCTCGCGCGCGGTCAAGACCGGATGGCGGAAGTCATTGTTCAGCACGGCGGTGCCCACGCGCAGGCGCGTCGTCGCCGCCGCGGCGGCAGCCAGCGCGGGGAAGGGCGCGAGCAGGTCGGCCAGATGGTCGGGCACCAGCAGCACGGAGTAGCCGAGGCGCTCGACCGTCTGCGCCTTGTCGGCCCACTCGGCCGGCGAGCCGGCCGAGCGCACGTTGACGCCGAATCGAAACGGCCGCGCGACCACTCAGCGCATCAACAGTGCCGGCACGGTGGGAAGTCGCGCGAGTACACCGGCTGCTTGAGAAAGTCGTCCGGGTTGTACTTCCAGAACTGGCTCACGTGCGGGTAGGTGTGGATGACGGTGTTCTGCAGCTTGCCGCCCACCCGCTCGATCTTGCGGATGTAGATGTTCTGCGTCGGATTGCCGTAGGCGTCCATCTCCACCGGACCGCGTGGCGCGTCGGTCACCTTCACCTGCCGTAGCGCGGCCATGAACGCGGGACGATCCTCGACGCGGCCGTTGATGGCCTTGATCGCCTCGCCGACGATTCGGGCGCCCGTGTAGCAGTTCTCGCCATAGAAGCCGGGCGTGCGCTGGTAGGCCTTCTCGTAGGCGGCGCGGAATTTCTGGTTGGCCGGCGTGTCGAGCGCGGCGGAATAATGATGCGCGCTGATGACGCCGAGCGACTCGTCGCCGAGCTGCGGCAGGACGTGCTCGTCGCTGTAGGTGCCGTTGGCGATCAGCGGGATCTTGCCGCGCAGCCCGCTCTCCGCCCACTGCTTGGCGAACAGCACCGTCCAGCGCCCGAGGCCGTTCACGAACACCGCATCCGCGTCCTTGCGCAGCTGCGCGATGTACGGCGCATAGTCCTGCACGTTCAGCGGCACCCAGAGCTTCTGGATCACCTGCCCGCCGTTGTCCTCGAACGACTTGTGAAAGCCGCCCACCGTCTCCCAGCCGAACGCGTAGTCGAGACCGATCATCGCGATCTTCTTGTACCCGAGGGTCTTGGCCGCGTACTCGCCGAACGGATGCATGTTGCCGCCGGCGGAAAAGCCGGTGCGGATGAGCCACTTGGGCCGCTTGCGCTGCGTGAGATCGTCGGCCGAGTTGATCGGGTAAATCGTCGGGATCCCCTGCGACTCGACGTACGGCACCAGCGCATAGGCGACGTTGGAGAGGATGATGCCGGCGAGCATGTGGACATGGTCGTTCTCGACGAGCTTGCGCGCCTTCGTCAGCGCGGTGGCCGGCTGTCCCTCGTTGTCCTCGAGTGTCACCTCGATCTTGCGCCCGGCCGCCTGCCAGCCCGTCTCCTGCCAGTAGAGCTCGCAGCCGCTGTACATGTCCTTGCCCGCGGCCGCGATCGCCCCCGACAGCGGGGAGATGAAGCCGATCTTGATCGGACCCTGCGCCGCTGCCGCGCCGGCAAAGAGCAGCACGAGCGACGCCGCGACGACCAGCCGGACCATGCGCATGAGCGCCTCCTCCTGACTCCTCTCATAGGCGACCGGGTATACTCGGCCGCCGTGATCCTAACAGCCCGGGGGAAGCCATGGAGATCGATCGTCCGCTGCCGAATCCGATGACGCCGGAGGCCAAGCCGTACTGGGACGGCCTGCGCGAGGGCAAGCTGATGCTCCCGAAGTGTGGTGCGTGTGGCCACGTCTTCTGGTATCCGCGCGTCGCGTGCCCGAAGTGCCACGCGCGCGATATCGGCTGGACGCAGTCGAAGGGCCGCGGGACGCTGCACGCCTTCGAGATCGGCTACCAGTCGTTCAACAAGGCATTCAAGGTCCCGACACCCTACGTGCTCGCCATGGTGGAGCTGGCTGAAGGGCCACGCATGCTGACGAACCTGATCGACGTCGAGCCCGATCCGAAGAAGATCGCGTGCGACATGCCGGTGGAGGTCGTGTTCAGCAAGCTCACGGACGAGGTCACGCTGCCGCTGTTCCGGCCGGTGCGGTGAGCGCCATGGCCAACCTCCGCGACCTCTCCAACGTGGCCTGCATCGTCGGCGTGGACGAATCGGACGAGATGGGCACCCTGCCGCACAAGAGCCAGCTCAGTCTTCACGTGGAGGCGGTGACCAATGCCGTGCGTGATGCCGGCCTCCGAATCTCCGACGTCGATGGGATCTTCACCGCCGGTCAGCATTCGCCCGCCACGATCGGCGAGGCGCTCGGCATCACGCCGCGCTACGTGGACGGCACCACGGTGGGCGGCTGCTCCTTCATCATCATGGTCGGCCACGCGGTGGCCGCGCTGCATCATGGTCTGTGTGACGTCGCCGTCATCTCGCACGGCGAGTCGGGACGCTCACAAGTCGGCGTGAGCCCGCGGCGCGACACAGCCATCCCCGGGCAGTACGAGGCGCCCTACGGCTTCGGTCCCGCGCCGACGATGTTCGGACTGATCACGACACGCCACATGCACCGCTACGGCACCACGCTCGACCAATGGGCGCAGGTGGCCGTCTCCACGCGCAAGTGGGCAGCGCTCAATCCCAAGGCGCTGCGGCGCGAGCCGATCACCGTGCAGGACGTGCTCAAGGCGCGGCCAGTCGTCTATCCGTTCACGGTGCTCAACATCTGCCTCGTCACCGATGCGGGCGGCGCCGTGGTGCTGACGCGCGCCGACCGCGCGAAGGATTGTGCGAAGCGGCCCGTGTACGTGCGCGGCCTGGGCGAGGGCACCGAGCACGTGAGCCTCACGCAGATGAAGGACCTCACGTTCAGCGAGGCCACGCGGATCTCGGGCGACAAGGCGTTTCGCATGGCCGGCGTGGGTCCGACTGACTTCCAGCACATCATGCTCTACGACGCGTTCACGTCGGGACCACCGATCATGCTGGAGTCGCTCGGCATCGCCAAGCGCGGCGAGGGCGTGCATTTCTTCGCCGAGGGCCGCTCCACGCCGGCCGGCTCGCTGCCGATCAACACGAACGGCGGCGGCCTGTCCTACACGCACACGGGGATGTACGGCATCTTCCCGATCATCGAGGCGACGCGTCAGCTGCGCGGCGAGTGCGGGCCGCGTCAGGTTCCGGGTGTGCGCACCTCGCTCGTGAACGGCATGGGCGGCATGCTGTCGGCCGCCGGCACCCTCGTGCTGTCGAACGAGACGTAGCGCGCAGGCCTCAGCGGCGGCGGGCGCTCGACACGCCGAGCTGGCGCTCGAGATCTTCGAGACGGCGCGCGATCGCGTCGCGCTCGGCCGTCGCCGCCGCCAGCTGCCGATCGCGCTGTGTGCCGCGCTGCTCGTTCTGCGCGACCCTCGTTTGCAGCTCGGCCTCGCGCGCGTACAGGTCTTTCAGCTCGCGCTCGAGCTGCGCGATGCGCTGCTTGGCCGGCAGGTACGCCGCGAACAGCGTGTAGCCGAGCAGCACGGCGAGCAGGACGCTGGCGGCGACGAGAAGCCATGGAAACGCCGCGCGCGGGCCGTCGGGCACGGGCCGGATTCTAGCCGAAGTCTGCTAAAATGCGCTCGTGGAGCTTCGGAGCTTCTTCGACCGCGCCGTGCGGGCGAGCTTCCGGGATCTGGCGCTCCACGATGACGCCGCCGCCGGATATCTCGCCGACCTTCTCACGCGCTTTGCGCGCACCGAGCAGCTGTTTCCTCGCGGCATCACGGGCCAGCGTCTGGAAACCGTCGTCGACCTGCTCCTCGAGACAGAGGCGCTGTGGCAGGACGGCTCCTTCACGCCCGAGCGCGAGGTCAGCATGCGCCGTCACATCGGCGACTACACGCTGTTCATGCTCGGTGTGTTCCGCGAGCGCGTCGAGCGCATGGCGTCGTCCGGCTACTACGTGATGCAGGGCTCGCGCGCGTATCGGTTCGTCTCCGAGCACGATCGCGCGAGCTCGCGGCCGGTGCGTCCCGCCGGCGGCCCGCTGTTCGGCCGGCTGGCCGATCGCTTCGAAGGGTACGCGCGCGCGCTCGACTACACGCGTCGCGTCCACTTCGCCGGCAATCCCTCTCTGCCCTTTCTCGTATGACGGACGCCGCGGCGTGCCGCGCCGTCCTCGAGACGGCGCTGGCGGAGCCGGCGCGTCTCGACGCTGCGGCGCGCCAGACGCTCGCGGCGACCGATCAGGCCACGCTGGAATCGGCGCTGCGCGACTTCGGCGCCACACATGGCGCGGCCGCGCTGCCCGTGCTCAGCGCGCTGGCGGACGATGCGCCGCGGGGTGTGCGCCGCGCCGCGAAGCGCATGCTCTACCGGCTGGCGCAGCAGGGCGTCGCTCCCGCGCCGGCCGCGCGCCGGCCGGTGGTCGAGCGGCGGCCGGAGCGGCCGGCGCGCGCATGGTTGTCGGGCGTCGACGGCACCGGCTCGCGCGCGGTGTGGGTGCTGTTCGAGGGCGGGTTCGGCGGCGCCACGCTCTGCTCGCTCATCGTCAACGACGTCGCCGGGATTCTCGACGTCGCGGGCGGGCAGATCACGAAAAAGCGCCTCGAGGAGGAGCTGAAATCGTTGCGCGCGTCGCAGAAGCTGCCATGGATCGAGGTGCCGCCGGCGCGCGCCATCGGCATCGTCGCCGACGCGCTCGCCCTGCACGCGCGGCTCGCCACGGCGCCGCCCGCCGGCTTCGCGCGCTGGCGCGCCGCGTTCGAGGCGGCGGCCGCCGACGGTCCACCGCCGGCCGCGGCGACGGTCGACAGCACACTCGCCGAGCGCGCTGCGGAGCTGCTCGCGCTGCCGGAGCTCGCGTCCTGGTTCATCGATCCCGAGGCCGTACAGTCCGACGCGCTCGCGCTGCTCGAAGCGCGGGAGAGCCGGCTGGTCGTGTCCGATCAGATCAAGGCCGAGCGCGAGGCGAGCATCGTCGCGCGCATCGTCGAGCGGGAGCTCGCCGCCGCCGTGCGCGGCCGCTGGGCGAAGCGGCTCGAGGACATGGCCTATGTGTTCGAGGCCACCGCGCGGCCGGAGCAGGCCGCGATCGCGCGGGCCACCGCCGCCGCGCTGGCCGACGAAAGCCGGGACGTCGCGCGTCAGCCGTTCGCCACGGGCCTGGCGCGCCGCGCGCTCGAAATCGCCGCTGAGGTGGCCGCGGGACGCCTGCGTGCCGCCGACGTGAGCCGCAAGCCCTGATCACCGACGTGCCCGGCGTGCGCGTCGGCCACGCGACCGACGCGGCCGGGCTGACCGGCGTCAGCGTCGTGCTCTGCGATCGCCCGGCGGTCGCGGGCGTCGCGCTCCGCGGCGGCGCCAACGATGTGCTCGGGCTCGATTATCTCGACCCGCGTCATCTCGTTCCGACCGTGCAGGGCGTCGTGCTCGGCGGCGGGAGTCGCTTCGGCGGCGAAGCGGTGTGGGGCGTCATGCGCTGGCTCGAGGAGCGGGGCGCCGGGTTCACCGTCGGCCCGACCGTCGTGCCGCACGTACCGGCGGCGTTCCTGTTCGATCTCGGCGTTGGTGATCCCAAGGCGCGGCCGACGCGCGAGATGGGCTACGCCGCGGCGGCCGCCGCCGCACCCGGCGTCGTGGCGGAGGGCAGCGTGGGCGCTGGCACCGGCGCCTCGGTGGGCAAGCTGTTCGGCGTCGCCCGCGCAATGCGCGGCGGGATCGGCACAGCCAGTGCGCGCGTCGGCGACGCCATCGTCGGCGTGCTGGTCGCCGTGAACGCCGTCGGCGACGTGCGCGATCCGGACACGGGCCAGCTGGTGGCCGGCACACGGGACGCATCCGACGGCCGGCGTCTCATCGACACGGCGCGCGCCCTGCGCGAGGGCGGCGCGCTCGGACGCTTTGCCGGCCCGGCACACACGACGATCGGCGTCGTCGCCACCAACGCGAGGCTCGGCAAACCCGAGGCGGCCAAGCTCGCCGCGCTCGGCCTGGTCGGATTCGCGCGGGCGCTGTCGCCAGCGCACACCGCGTTCGACGGCGACACGCTGTTCGCGCTCTCCGTGGGCGATGTCGGCGCCGATCTCACGCGGCTGGGTCTCGCGGCCGCCGACGCCGTGGCGCGCGCGATTGCCCGCGGTGTGCGCGCGGCGACCTCGCTGCCGGCGCTGCCCGCCGCGAGCAGCCTCTAACTGAAGTGGGGGCCCCGACATGGGCTACGCCCCCTCCGACTCCCCGGCAAGGGCCCGGAGCGCCCCGGGGAACCCGTGGGCTCCGCGATATCCCGTTAGAGCCGCGTGACGTGCGCGGACACACAGAGCCACTGGCCGCCGCGCCGCGCCCACACGTCGGTGTACCGCCCGCCGCCGGGGCGGCCGTCCGCCAGGCGGTACGTCGTCCGCGCGTGGATGATCGCGAAGTCGCCCATCAGCCGGATGTTCACGTCCTGCGCCTCGAGACCCGTGATCTTCACCGGCACCGCCGTCTGCGCCAGGAACGCCTTGCGATCGACGAGCGAGCCGTCGGGATTGCTGCACAGGAAGTCGTCCGCGAGGATCTCGTCGAAGCGGCGGACGTCCGAGGTCTGCACCGAGCGAATGTAGTCCCGGTTCAGCGCGAACAACGTGTCGTGATCGTTCATGCGGCTCCTCCTTGCGCGTCAGCATGCTCTGTCGGACTCTATGGCGCAATTCTCCGGCGCATCATCGGAGGTTGACCTGCCAGGTAAAGCCGAGACGATTGGCTTCGGTCGGCTGCTGCGCCAGTGGCGCCAGACGCGCGGCATGAATCAGCTCGCGCTCGCGGCCGACGCGCAGATCTCGATCCGCCACCTGAGCTTCATGGAAACGGGCCGCGCGCGGGCGAGCCGCGCGATGATCGAGCGCCTGGCGACCGTGCTCGACGTTCCCTTCCTGACCGCAACGTGCTGCTGCTCTCGGCCGGCTACGCGCCGCTCTATGGCACGCGCGACCTGGAGGCGCCGGAGCTCGAGTCCGTGCGGCGCACGCTGCAGTTCATCCTCCGGCAGCAGGAGCCGTACCCCGCGCTGGTCATCGACGCGCTCTGGAACGTCGTCATGCGCAACGCGGCCGCCGAGCGCATCTTCCGTCCGTTCCGCGGGCCGACGAAGCTCAGCCGTGAGCACGCGGGCAACGCGCTGCACTCGACGTTTCATCCGGACGGGCTGCGGCGCTTCATCGTCAACTGGGAAGAGTTCGCCGGCGCGCTGATCCAGACCATCCATCGTGACGCGGCCACCAGCACGGCCGTCGCCCGGCTGCGGGACGAGCTGCTCGCGTATCCCGGCGTGCCGTCACGCTGGCGGATGCCGGAGCTGCGGACGGGCGCGCCGCCGCTGCTGACCATGCGACTGCAGAAGGACGAGCTGGCGCTCGCGTTCTTCACCACGATGACGACGCTGGCCAGCCCACAGGACGTGACGCTCGCGCAGCTGAGAATCGAGTGCTTCCACCCCGCCGACGCGCGGACGGAATCCATCGCCGCGCGGTTCGCGGCCGGCGGGGCCGGCGGCTAGCCGCGCGCCGCGTCCGAGTCCGCGCGCGGCGGCGTCAGCCTGTCGCGGGCGTCGGCGAGCTCCTCGGCGGTGCGCCGGATCTGCGCGAGGCGGTCGGCGCGCCAGGTGAAGCGCGGCTCGGTCGTGTAGCCGCTCCAGGTATCCATATAGTCCGCGCGACGCAGGCCGAGCGCAAACTCGGACACGCGCGCCGGGTTGGCGAAGTCCGCCATCACGGCCACCTCGTTGTGCACCGCACCCGCCTTGCCGTCGAGCCACTTCTCGATCGCGCGCGGCTTGGGCCCGTGCGGCAGGCCGACGGGATGCACGCTGACCATCCCCGGGCCGACCACGCCTCCGCCGCTGAAGAAATCACCGAAGTGATAGCCGACCGTCTCGAGATAGTCGAGGTTCCGATGGAAGAACGGCAGCCACATCCCTTCCTTCTCCACCGAGCGCAGGGTGAAGACGCACAGGTAGCAGCCGGGCAGCGTGAACACGGTGTGACCCGAGGGCGGCACGTGCGAGCGATCGGCCACGAGCGGACGCACGTCCTCGACGGCGAAGCGGTACGGCAAGTAGTCGCCGCGCCAGCCGACGACGTCGAACGGATGGGTCGGGTGCACGCGGCGCGTGTACACGTCGCCGACCTTGGCGATGATTTCAAACGTCCCGGCCTCGTTGCGCGTGTCGAGCGAGCGGGGGTAGCGGTAGTCGCTTTCGCTGTGCGTGATGAAGCGGCCGGTGCTCGGCGACTCGGCCTTCGCGGGGTCGCCCGCGAACGATTCGTACATCCAGTAATAGTGCGCGCCCGCGCCGAGCTCGAAGCGGTGGGTGATGCCCTTGGGGACGACCAGGAAATCCCCCTCGCCGTACTCGATGGGCCCGAAGGTCGTCTCCAGGGTCCCGCGACCGCGGTGGATGAAGTAGACCATCGTCGCCGAGTGGTGCTCGAAGAAATAGTCCATCGGCGCCGCCGGCGCCGACACGTTCATGGCGGCGGTGGCATTGGCGACGAGACGGCCCATGCCGCGATAGACGTCGCGCGCGGGCGAGGCGGGCGCGGTGTTGAGCAGCACGTGCGTGCCGCCGATCGGCTGCAGGGCCGACTCCCAGGCCGGCGCGAATCGCTCGAGCACGCGCGTCTCGCCGGGCAGCCAGTTCGTCGGCGGATAGAGGTGGTACGTGTGGGCGACCTTGCCCGAGAATCCGCCGCGGCCGTGCTCCTGCTCGTAGACGTGGCGCAGCAGCGGACCAGCGTGCGGCGCGCGGGGCACGATGCCGACCTCCGGAAGGCCTCGGAAGTACTCGTACTTGTCCACGGCGCACCTCCTGGGCGCCGATTGTACGCCCGCCGCCGGCGCGCCCCGCGGAACCGATTTTCGCGAACCTGCGTTATCATTTGGACCCCATGGGCGACGTCATCCCGTTTCCAAGGCGCGCGGCCGAGCCCGGCGAGCGCGGAGCGCTCGTCGAGGTCCATCGCTGCGACCAGCGCGAGGCGCTCGTCGTGAAGGGACTGTTCGAGAGCGAGGGCATTCCGGTGCTGCTGCGCTCGCGCATCCCGCACTCCGTCTATCCGTTCACCGTCGGCGCGCAAGGCGAGGTGGTCCTGCTCGTGCCCCGCGCGGACGCCGACCGAAGCCGTCGGCTCCTCGCGCTCTAGTCGCCGCCGCTCCGATACCTGCCTCCACCACAATAGGTAGCGTAATGGTCTCTCCGGTCCACCACGGTCCCGCGTCCGCGCGCCGCGGCGGGGCGGTTTTCGCTCCCGCGCGCCCGCGCGCCGCTGCTACGATGACATTCGGTTCACCTCGAACCGGCGACTCGCAACCGTGGGGAGCGCGCGAGGCGTGGAACCGTGTAGCGTCGTCGTCGCGAATGACGACTCCGAGGTTCGGCAGCTCGTCGGCGAATATCTAACCGGTCGTGGCTTCCGTGTCCTCGAGGCCGACAACGGCCTGGAGGCGCTGCTGCTGGTCAAGCGCGCGCAACCCGCCGCCATCGTGCTCGACATCCACATGACGCGCCTGGGTGGCGTCGAGGTGCTTCGATCCATTCGCGCCTTCTATCCGAAGGTCGTGGTCGCCGTGGTGACGGGCGACGACAACGTGGAGCTGCATCGTCGCATGGTGGACCTCGGCGCGGCCGCGGTGTTCGTGAAGCCGGTGCCTCTGCCGACGTTGGCCGCGGCATTGATGGGGATCTCCAGCGCGGATCCGGAGCCGGCGAGTGCGGCGTCGGCCGAGCCGTCGACCGCGGCGGCAGCCGATCGCGTCTCGGTGCTCGTGATCGACGACGACGACGGCGTGCGCGAGCTGCTCGTCGACTATTGCACGCAGGCCGGCTACGACGTTCGCGAGGCCGCGGACGCGGCGAGCGGGCTGCGTGAGGTCGTCGGCGCCGCGCCGGACGTGATCCTGCTCGACATCCAGATGCCCGGGCTGAGCGGCGTGCAGGCGCTCCCGGCGCTGCAGGCGGTGGCGCCGGACGCGAGCATCGTGATGGTGAGCGGAACGGCCGACGCCGATGTCGCGCGTGAGGCGCTCACGCACGGCGCCTTGGACTATGTCACGAAGCCGATCGACTTCGACTACCTGGCTCGCACGCTCGAGACCGCGATCACCCTGCGTCGGGAGCAGTGATCAGCGAGCGCTTGCGGCGCGCGGATCTCGTCTCGGCGCTCAGCGCCCCAGCGCAAGCGCGACGAGGTGGTCGAGATACCGAAAGTCGAGCGGCTTCGGCACGTAGCTGAACGCGCCCTCGCGAATCGCCTCCGCGGCCACCTCGTCGTCGGCGTTCGCCGTGATCATGATGACGGGCAGCTGGGAATCGAGCTTTTTGATGGCCTTGAGGACCTCGATGCCGCTGAGCCCAGGCATCTGGATGTCGAGGAACACCAGGTCGGGCCGCTTGGCGCGGACCAGCCGCATGGCCTTCGTGCCGTCGTGGGCCGCGACCACGGCGTACCCGTCGCCGGTGAAGCGCTCGGTGAGGATGTCGACGATCTCCGGTTCGTCGTCGACGACGAGGAAGCGGCGGCGGCGGGACGTCGCCTCTTTCGTCTTGTCCGCTTTTTTCGCCATCGGCGCCATCATACCGAACACGGCGCCTCGCCTCCTAGCGCGCCGCGCACTTTAGCGGGCCGCCTCGCTGATGAGGGCCTCGAGCGCCTGCACCACGGCATCGAGCGCGCGGGGGTCGAGCGTCGCGAACGCGTCGCGCGGCGTGTGGTACGTGTCGAAGGGCACGGGGCGGCGCTTCACGGCCCGTAGCGCGCTCCGCATCGGGTTGAAGACGAATGCACGGAGCGCATCCGCCTCGGCTACCGGCACGACGGTGAGACCGTAGGCGGGGACGCCGGCGGCGGCGAAGGCGCGATGGTCGCTGCCGAACACGGGAATGCGACCGACGACCTGATAGCTCTCGTCCGCGCGGCGCCCCACGCTTTCCATCGCGCCGCGCACGGTGCGGAGAAACGGCGTGTCCGCCTCCGCGTCCCAGATCGCCAGCGTGTCGCCCATCCCGCACAGCTCGAGGCTCAGCACACCGGCGATGCCCCCGAGCGACGCGTCACGCACGTACGCGCGCGCGCCCAGGTACCCGAGCTCCTCACAGGCGGGAAACAGCAGCCGCACGCGGAGCCGCGCGGGGGGCGCCGCGGCCAGACGCTCGAGTAGCGTCAGTAAGATGGCCACCGACGCGGCGTTGTCGTTGGCGCCGGGACTGCCGGGCACCGCGTCGTGATGGGCGACGAGCACGAGCGTGCGAGCGCCGCCGCCGACGTCCACGACATAGTTGTCGCCGCGGCCCTCGAAGGTCGCGAACCGGTGCCGTGTGAACGGCACACCGCGCGCGCCGAGCCATGCCGCGACGGCGGCTTCCCGCGCCGCGTTGTCGCGCGCGGTGAGCAGGCGCGACAGGGCGATCGGGGTGCGGGGCCCGCCCAGCACTTCCTCGAGCGGCGTCGGCGTCTCGGCATGCGCCGGCGGCCGGCCCGTCAGGATCCGGCCGATCGCGCGATTGACACGGCCGCGAACAAAAAATCCGACGTCGCGCAGGGACATCAGGCGATCCGCAGCAGGCGGCAGGCGTTGTCCGAGCTGCGGCGCGCGAACTCCTCGAGCGGCTCGCCGCGCAGCTCCGCGACGCGCGCCGCCGTCAGCGCCAGATACGCGGGCTCGTTGCGCTTGCCCCGATACCCCTGCGGCGGCAGGAAGGGACAATCGGTCTCGACGACCAGGCGATCGCCGGGCACGAAGCGCGCGACGTCCGGCAGGGCGCGCGCGTTCGGATAGGTGACCGGCCCGGCCAGCGAGACGAGCAGGCCGAGGTCGAGACAGCGCCGGGCGACGGTCACGTCGCCGGAGAAGCAGTGCATGATCCCGCCGATCTCGGCGACCCGCTCGTCGCCGAGGATGCCCAGCACGTCGGCGTGGGCGTCGCGGCAGTGCACGATCACCGGCTTGCGCACGCGGCGGGCGACGCCGACGAGATGCCTGAAGACGCGGTCCTGCGCGTCGCGCGGGGACAGATTGCGGAAGAAGTCGAGCCCGATCTCTCCCACCGCGACGACGCGCGCCGCGCCGGCGAGCCGCTCGATCTCGGTCAGCACGCCGTCGTCCGCCTCGGCGGCGTCGTGCGGGTGCACGCCCACCGCCGCCCAGACGTCGGGCTCGGCCTCGGCCAGGTCGATGGCCGCGCGCGACGTCGGCACCTCCGTGCCGATCGTCAGCATGCGCGTGACGCCCGCCTGCCGGGCGCGCGCCATCATCTCCGCGCGGTCGGCGTCGAAGTCGGGAAAGTGCAGATGCGCGTGCGTGTCGAACAGCCCGAGGCTCACGATCCCGACACGACTCTGAAGCGCATTCGTCCGATGAGCTGCCCCGTCGCCGTCGTCACGTCGACCGTCCAGCGTCCGCGCGGATCGGCGGGAAAGCTCGTCTTGCGGGACAGCGTGCGGTATCCCTCGCGCCGCCCGCCCTCCACCGGGGTGAGGCGAATGACGTTGATGATCTGCCCCTCTTGCCGCCAGATGTGGTCCACCGGCTGCTTGAGCCCGGCCGGCGCGTAGATGGCCGTATAGGCGATCAGCCCATTCTGGAGCAGCGCCGGCGCCGGGATCGGCGACGGCGGCTCCAGCGAGTCGACGGTGCCGACGTTCCAGCCGAGCCGCGATTCTGCGAGGAACAGCGGGGCCGGCGGAATGGCCGCGCGACCCGCGAGGGCACCGCTGGCGGCCAGCATGCCGATCAACGCGGTGACCACGAGGCCGCGCTTCCACGGCCAGGCGCGCGCGCGACACACCGCCGGCGTCAGCGCCACCACGGCCACCCACGCGGCCACGGCCAGCGCCGCGACCGGAGGAATCCGGATCAGCGGCAGCGCCAGGTTCAGCGCGCCGAACAGCGACACGAGAAAGAAGACGTAGCCGGCCCACGGGCGCGGGTGCACGACCGCCTGGTACCACGGATCGAACGTCGCGAGCAGCGCCAGCACGACGAGAATGAGAAAGAACACGACATTGATCGAGGTCAGCGTGGTCGCGGCCCAGTAGGCGGGCAACAGGAACAGCAGGACGCCGTGGTAGAGCGACTGCACCGCGTACTCGGTCGCCGTCAGCACGAAGCGATGGGTGCGGCGCTCGGAGCCCGCCAGCGTGTCGCGCGTCTGGACGAGCACGGCGACGAGGAGCCAGAGCAACAGCAGATAACCAACGATCAAGCCGACGTGGGGCAGACCGCGGCGAAAGACGAACAGCGTGAGCAGGCCACCGACGAACGAGGCGATGGAGACGCCCCAGCGCCGCAGGAACTCGAAGGTGGGCGAGCGCGTGACGACGAACGGGCTGACGCCGGCGTTGTCATGCAGACCGGCGTGGCCGCGCAGCGCGTCCTTGTCGTTCACTCCGTCGCTGACCCGGGAGGTCCGAGGCGATCGATGATCGCGCGCGCAACGTCGTCCCGCCGCAGCGCCTGCACGCACTCGAGCACGTCGGCGGCGGCCGCGGTGGCCCGCAGGTGAGCGCCGACCAGCTCGAGCGCGCTGCCGCGCACGCCGCCCTCGAGCGCGCAGATCTCGCGCAGGACGCGGGCAATCGACGCGTCGCGCCCGGCGACTTCGAGGATCGCGCGGACGTACTCGTCGGCGAGGGCCGCCATCACTTCACCTTCGAGCCCGGCGGCAGATCGCGGTCCGGCGTCACCACGCCGAGGCCCTGGGTGCCCTCCCCGGCCAGCACCATGCCCTGCGACTCGATGCCCATGAGCTTCGCCGGGTGCAGATTCGCGACGACCACGACCTTTTTGCCGACGAGGTCGGCCGGCGTGTAGTGCTCGGCGATGCCGGCGAGCACCGTGCGCTCTTCGCTGCCCAGCGAGACGCGCAGCTTGAGCAGCTTCTTCGATTTGGGCACGGCCTCGGCGGCGAGCACCTGCGCCACGCGCAGATCGATCTTCTGGAACTCGTCGATGCTGATCCGCGCGCCGCCGTCGGAGGCCGGCGCGATCTCGGTCACCGGCTTCTTGTCTTCGATCCGCGGGAAGAGCGCGGCGATCTTCTGCACGCGCGTGCCCGCCGCCATCCGCCCCCACACGGCCTCGGCGAGCGACGGCTCACCGGTCTGCGCGAGCGCCGCGCGGATCTTTGCCGCGGCGTCCGGCAGGAACGGCGCCAGCACGATACCGAGACCGCGCAGCGCCTCGGCCAGCGTGTAGAGCACGGCGTTCAGGCGCGGCTGCTTGGCCGGATCCTTGCGGAGCTCCCACGGCGCGCTGGCGTCGACGTAGCGGTTGACGACGGCGATGAACTCCCAGACGGCGGCGAGCGCCTTGTGGAACGCGTACTCCTGCATCGCGTCGCCCGCGGCGGCGACCGCCTGCTCGAACGCGCGGGCGACGGCGCGCTCCTCCGCCGCCGGCTCCCCTGCCGCGGGCACGACGCCGCTTGCGAAGTTCACGATCAGCGTCGAGGCGCGCGAGGCCAGGTTGCCGAGGTCGTTGGCCAGATCGGCGTTGAGCCGCGCGACCAGCGCTTCCTCGGAAAAATCGGCGTCGAGGCCGAAGACCATCTCGCGCATCACGAAGTAGCGGAAGGCGTCGTTGCCGTACTTGTCGGCGAGCGCGAGCGCCTCCACGACGTTGCCGATCGATTTCGACATCTTCCCGCCGCCGATTCGCCAGTAGCCGTGCACGTTCAGCCGGTGGTAGAGCGGAATGCCCGAGGCCTTGAGCATGCACGGCCAGTACACGGCGTGCGGCTTCAGGATGTCCTTGCCGATCAGGTGCTCGACCGCGGGCCAGAACGTGTCGTAGCGTGGGTCGCCCGGACCGCCGAGCGCCGAGACGTAATTGAGCAGCGCGTCGAACCAGACGTAGGTGACGTACTTGTCGTCGAACGGCAGCGGGATGCCCCACTCCAAGCGCGTGCGGGGCCGGCTGATCGAGAGGTCTTGCAGCGGCTCGCGCAGAAAGCCGAGGATCTCGTTGCGGTACCGCTCGGGGCGGATCATGTCGGGGCGCCGCTGGATCTCCTCCACCAGCCACGCCTGGTACTTGGACATCTTGAAGAAGTAGTTCTCCTCCTCGATCCAGGTCAGCGGCGTGAGGTGATCGGGACACTTGCCGTCCACGATCTCCTTCTCGGTGTAGAAGCGCTCGCAGCCGAAACAGTAATGGCCACCGTACCGGCCGAGGTAGATCTCACCCGCCTCCCACAGCGCCTGCAAGACCTTCTGCACGATCGTCTCGTGCCGCGGCTCGGTGGTGCGGATGAAGTCGTCGTTGCTGATGCCGAGGCGGCGCCACGTGTCACGAAAGGCCGCCGAGATGCGATCGGCGTAGGCCTGCGGCGAGACGCCGGCCTTGGCGGCCGCCTGCGCGATCTTGTCGCCGTGCTCGTCGGTGCCCGTGAGAAACCACACGCGGTCGCCCGCCAGCCGGTGCCAGCGCGCCATCGCGTCGCCGACGATCGTGGTGTAGGCGTGGCCGAGGTGCGGCTCGGCGTTGACGTAGTAGATCGGGGTCGTGAGATAGAAGAAGCGGTCGCTCACGCCGGCGGCTGCTCCGGCGCCGGCCGCACGTGGTCACGGCCCTCCCACGTCAGCTGGCTCAGCGGAACCTCGGCCTCGGTGCCGTCGGGAAAGCCCACCACGACGCTCTGCTTGAGCACGCGGAGCGAGCGCACCTTGCCCGTCATGCAGCCGCCGCCCCCGCACTGTGCCTGGCAGGCGCTGTTCACGCGCGGCAGGTAGCTGCGCAGCTCCTGGTACGTCGAGAACTCGTAGAGCAGGCAGCACTTGAGCCGCCCGCAGTTGCCGAGCAGCCGGTTGTCGGTCAGCGGCATGTCCTGCGCCTTGGCCATCTTCACGGAGATCGGCTCGAACTTGCGCAGGTGCGACGCGCAGCACAGCTGCCGGCCGCACGGGCCGATGCCGTCGAGCACGCGCGTGGTGTCGCGCGCGCCGATCTGCCGCATCTCCACGCGCGCGCGGAATTCGCGCGCGAGGTCGCGGACGAGGTCACGGAAATCGACGCGGTCCTCGCTGCTGAAGTACACGGTGACGCGTCGCTGCCCCGTCGGCATCTCGACGTCAACCACCTTCATGCCGAGCCCGCGCGAGCGCGCGAGCCGCTGGCTGGTGGCGATGGCCGCCTCCTCGCGGCGATGCTGCTCGCGATGGTCGCGCGCCTCCTCTTCGGAGGCGAGGCCGATCACGCGGCGATAGAGCCGGTCCCGCCGAGATTCGGGCACGGGACGACGCGCACGCCGCACCTCGCCGGTGGCGGTGCCGCTCTGTGTCTCGACGGTGACGATGTCCCCCACGTGCAGGACGAGGTCGCCGACCAGCTTGTAGTCGTCGGCCGGCGCGCTCTCACGCAGCCGCACGCCGACGAGATATTCGTTCGTCGCTTCGGTCTGTTGGTCGTTCACGTCCGTCATCGCTCCCCCGCGCTCATGCGGCCCTGCGCGCCACCCGCGCCAGCAGCGTGTCGACGGTGAGCCGCGGGGTGACGTTGTTGATGAGTGCCAGACGCGCTTGCCGACACGCGTCGATCGTTTTATAGAGCGCCGCGTCGTCCGGCCAGCGCGCCGCCTCGGCGGCCACGGCATCCGCGCGGGCGGGGTCGGTCAGCAGCGCGGCCGGTGCACCCGCGCGCGCCAGCACCAGATCGCGACAGAGCAGCCAGCATCCGTCGATCAACGCCTCGGCGCGCTCGCGGTCCACGCGCTCCGTCCGCTTGAACAGCGCGGCCGTGCCCTGGCTGCGTATCTCCTCGATCCACGCCGTCGCGTCCGCGGTCAGCTCGGCGGTGGCGGCACCGCCCCGGCGCGGCCGGAAGCGAACGATCTGGCAGCGCGAGATGACGGTGGCGGGCACCGTGCGCACGCCGGACAGCACGAGCACGACGACCGTCGCGGGCGGCGGCTCCTCCAGGAACTTCAGGAACGCCTGCGGCGCGTCACCCGTCATGCGGTCGGCCTCGTCGAGGATGAGCACGCGACGGCCGGCGAGCGCCGGTCTCAGTGACGCGCGCCGCTCCAGCTCGCGGATGGCGCCGATGCGGATCGCGCGCGCGCCCTTGGGATTGGATTCCGGCGGCGTCGGGCTCACCACGTGCAGGTCCGGATGATTCCGCGTGGCGTCCGCGCCGAGCAGCTCGGAGGCGAACGCGAGCGCGGTGGTGAAGCGGCCGCTGCCGCTCGGCCCCACGAACGCGTAGGCATGCGCCACGCGGTCGGCATCGAGGGCGCGGCGTAGCTGCTCGACCGCGCGCGGCTGATCGGCCACGGCCCCGAGCTTCACTCGCGTGTGCCTCCATGCGGGCGCGCCAGAAACTCCTCGACGATAGCGCGCACCTGACGCTCGACCTCGGCCGGCGGCGCGGCGGCATTCACCGGCCGCACGCGCTTGGGCTCGGCGCGCATGATGTCGAGATAGCCGCGCCGCACGCGACGATGGAAGGCGAGCTTCTCGCGCTCGAACCGATCGAGCCGCCGCCCGGCGATGCGGCGCACGCCGATCGCCGGATCCAGGTCGAAGAGCAGCGTGAGATCGGGCAGCACACCACCCGTGGCCTGCACGTTCAGCTCGCGGATCAGCTCGCGATCGACGCCGCTGCCGTATCCCTGGTAGGCGACGGTGGCGTCGGTGTAGCGATCGCAGAGCACGACGCGACCGGCACGCAGCCACGGGCCGAGCTTGTCGATGACGTGCTGGTGGCGCGCCGCCATGAACAGAAACGTCTCGGCGAGCGGACGCGGCCGGCGCTCGAACAGCCGCCGCACCGCCATCCCGAGCTCGGTGCCGTCGGGCTCCGATGTCGTCTCCGGACGATACCCTTGCTCTCGCAGCCAGCGCTCGAGGCGACGGATCTGCGTCGACTTGCCCGATCCCTCGACACCCTCGAACGTAATCAGCACTCCGCGCACAGTGGCCTCCGAATCTGGGTCACTGTAGCATGTTCCGCATGCTACCCCTGACGCCGAAAGCCCTGATCTTCGACGTGTTCGGCACGTGCGTGGACTGGCGCGACAGCATCATCGCGGAGGGCCGCACGCTCGACGCGCGCTGGGGCACCGCGGTCGACTGGCCGGCGCTCGCCGACGCCTGGCGAGGCCGTTACCAGCCGGCGCTCGAGCAGGTGCGCTCGGGCCGTCGGCCGTGGACGGTCCTCGACGTGCTGCACCGCGAATCGCTCGACGCGCTGGCGCCGGCCTTCGGCCTGGACAAGCTGGACGAGGCGCAGCGTGATCATCTCAATCGCGTCTGGCATCGGTTGACTCCGTGGCCCGATACGGTGGCGGGCCTCACGCGACTCAAGAGCCGCTTCATCATCGGACCGCTGTCCAACGGCAACTTCGCCCTGCTCACGAACATGGCCAAGCACTCGAGACTGCCGTGGGACGTGAACCTGTCGTGCGAGCTGTACCGCGCCTACAAGCCGAAGCCCGAGACGTACCTTGGCGCGGCCGCATTGCTTGGCGTGCCGCCCGGCGAGGTGATGCTGGTCGCCGCGCACTATTCCGATCTGCACGCCGCGCGGGCGTGCGGCCTGCTCACAGCCTATGTGCATCGGCCTCGCGAGTTCGGCGACAAGCCGCCGAACGATCTGCCTCCGGATCCCAAGGTCGATCTCGTCGTGAGCGATTTCGAGGAGCTGGCGAAGCGGCTCGGCTGTTAGCGACCCGCTCGCGACGTCAGACGGCTGCCACGCGGGGTCTCCGCTCACGCCACGCCGGCGGGCTGCTGCTCAGCGACGACCGTTGGGTCAGAGCCGATGCAACGGGAAGATCGTCTTTTGCACGGCGTCGACCTGGCGGTCGACGTAGTCGCTCACGGCGCGGCGCAGCTCATCGGGGAGCTCGACGGGCTCGTCCCAGAGTGAGCGCGAGGCGAAACCGAAGCGACGCATGTCGTCGGCGAACGCGTCCGGCAGCGTCGGCGACAGCTCCACGCCGTTGAGCACCGCCCACGCGACGGTCCACATGCGCGGCACGTTGCGCAGGTCGTAACCGCCGCCCCCGAGCGCAACCAGCCGCGGCGCCAGCGCGGCGATGCGCTCGACCGCGCGCGCGAAGCCCTGGACGTCGAGCGCCAGATGCGTGAGCGGATCGGTGCGATGCGCGTCGACGCCGAGCTGCGCGACGATCACCTCGGGCTTGAAGCGCTCGATCAGCGGCGGCACGACCGCCTCGAACGCCGGCAAGTAGACCGCGCTGTCGGTGTAGGCCTCCAGCGGCAGATTGACCGAAAACCCGACGCCCGAGCCCTCGCCCTTTTCACGCACGAAGCCCGTGCCGGGAAACAGCCGCTCGCCCCGTTCGTGCGTCGAGATCGTCATCACGTTCGGATCGCCGTAGAACGCGTGCTGCACGCCGTCGCCGTGATGTGCGTCGATGTCGATGTAGGCGACGCGCAGCCCGTGCTCGCGCAATCTCAAGATCGCCAGCACGGCGTCGTTGACGTAGCAGAAGCCCGAGGCGCGATCCGGGAACGCGTGGTGCAGCCCTCCCGCGAAGTGGAACGCGCGGTCGGCCTGGCCGCTGGCCACCAGATCCGCCGCGGTGAGCGAGCCCGCTGCGACGAGCTGCGCCACTTCCCACAGGCCGCGAAACACCGGGTTATCGCCGAGGCCCAGACCATAGACGGCGCCGTCGGCCGGATCGAGCCCTCGGTCCGCGCGCTTGAGGACGTCGAGATACTCGCGCGTGTGATAGCGCGCGATGTCCGTTTCGGCGGCGGGCTCGGGCGTGACCACGCGCGCGCCGGGCAGCGTCGTGAGGCCGTAAGCGCGCATGAGCCGCCACGTCAGCCCCAGACGCTCCATCCGCAGCGGATGCTCGCGCCCGTAATCGAAGTTGTCGGCCTTCTCTGAGTGGACGAGTGCTGTCTTTGTTGTAGCGGGTGCCGCGAGGCCGGCCTTGACCGTGGGCGGGCTGTTCGAGATGGTCACTGGCTCCGCTCCCGCGATCCCGCCGGGCTCCGCCGCCACTCTCCCGACTTTCCGCCAGATTTTTCTATCAGCTGCACGCGGGAAATCGTCACGCCCTTCTCCAGCGCCTTGACCATGTCGTAGATCGTCAGCGCCGCCACCGTCACCGCGGTGAGCGCCTCCATCTCGACACCGGTCTTGTCGACCGTGCGCACACGCGCCTCGATCCCGAGCGCGCCGTCGGCGCGGCGATCGTCGAACGTCACGTCGACCTTCGTGAGCCGCAACGGATGACACAAGGGAATCAGCTCGGACGTGCGCTTGGCGGCCAGGATGGCGGCGGTGCGCGCGGTGCCCAGCACGTCGCCCTTCGGCGCGTCGCCGCGACGCACCGCGCTCAGCGTGGCGGGCCGCATCTTGATGATCGCGCGCGCCACGGCCTCGCGCGCCGTGTCGGGCTTGGTGGAGACGTCCACCATACGGGCGTCACCACGGGGGGAAAGATGCGAAAGGCCGCGGAACCCGTCGGCGACGGGCTTCCGCGGCCGTGTCAATCGTCGTCGCGTCAGGCGCTGACGCCTGGGCGTGTGTGCCGGATGATGGACTCCATCCGGTCCTTCGCCATGAGCTTCAACTTCTTGAGCTCACTCATCCGCCACTGTTGGTCAGCCGAGAGCGGCGCCGTTCCTCGTAGCGTCTCCAGCTCGCGCTCGTAGCCCTGGTGCTCCGTGCGGAGGCGCCGGAACTCGTCGTTCTCGGCCATCAGTCGCTCGATGAGGTTCTCCTGGGTCATGCAGGATCTCCTTCTGCGTCTGGGCGGGCACGGCGGTGTAAAACAAACAAAGCCAGCGGATGCAGGGCCGCTGGCTCGTTACGCTTCATCGTCGATACCGACCCCCGTCCATGTGTTCACTGGTTGCGGGTGCCTTCCTTATATCTCCGGGCCCCCGGGCAGTCAAGCGGCCGGGGGCGCGGGGATGAGGTGCACGGCCCGCGCGTCGAACGTCGCCCGCACGCGCCGGCCCGGCCGCAGCCCCATGTCGCCGATCGAGCGCCCCACCACGGCGGCCACGAGTGGAAACCCGACGTCGACAGCCACGTGTGTCGAATCCGTCGACGCGCTCACTTGGATGACCGTCCCATCCAAGGCGTTGGGGGCCCTCACCGCCGGCGGCGCGCCGTCGAGGGCCGCGAGCGTGACGTCTTCCGGTCGAATGGCGACGCAGACCCGCGCGCCGGAGGGTGCGTCGGCGGTGACCTCGATGATGCGATCGCCGACCTGGACCGCTGTCGCGCCGGCCATGCGCTTCAGCACACGCCCGGCCACCAGCGTCTCGACGCCCACGAACCGCGCGACGTCTTCGGCCACGGGGGTGTGGAAGACGCGCGCCGTCTCGTCGAGCTGTCGCAGGCGCCCGGCCATGAGCACGCCCACGCGATCGGCAAGCGCCCGCGCCTCGCCCCGCTCGTGCGTGACGAGCACGGTCGTGATGCGGTCACCGCGGATGATCCCGCCGAGATCGGTGATGAGCGCCGCGCGCGTCGGTGCGTCCAGCCCCGAGAACGGCTCGTCGAGCAGCAAGACCTGGGGCTCGAGGACGAGCGCGCGCACCATGGCCACGCGCCGGGCTTCGCCGCCCGACAGTGTGCGCGCCGCGCGTGACGCCAGCGCCGCCACGCCGAGCCGCTCGAGCCACGGCCGCACGCGTGCCGCCTGCTCGTGCGCCGCCACGCCGCGGAAGCGCAGACCGAGCGCCGCATTGTCCGCCACGGTGGCGTCCGCGAGCAGCGGCTCCTGGAAGACCGTGGCCATGCGCCGCCGGGCGACCAGCGCATCGCGCGCGTCGACCGGCCCGCCGGCGAACAGCACGCGACCCTCGTCCGGCCGCTCGAGCAGCCCGAGGATGCGAAGCAGCGTGGACTTGCCGGCGCCGTTGGGGCCGATCACGCCGAGCACCTCGCCCGCGCGAACGTCGAGCGACGGCACATCGAGCACATACTCCTCGGAGTACCGCCGCCGCACGCCACGCAGCGCGAGGGCGGCGGTGGGGCTCACGCGGGCAGCACGTGAATCGAGCCGCGGTGGATCGAGAACTCCCAGCGACGGTCCCGCTCGATTTCCAGGATCTCGTACACGAGGTGCGGCACCTCCACCTCGAGGTCGTAGTCGCCTTGCGCCGGCGTGCCCGGCTCCGACAGACGCATGCGAAGGCTCCACGTCGTGCCGAAGTCCTCCTCGCCGACGACGACGCCATCCATGAGGTTCATGTGATGTGACGGGTCGGCGTTGCCGCGGTCCTTGCGAATGAGCCGGACGTATTCGGGCCGGATGAAGAACGCGATCCGGCTGTCGGCCGCGGGCAGGTACGAGCGCGTCGGGGAGTTCACGGCCTCGAGCAGTTGACCGCGCCACCGGAGCTGGATGCGGTCCGGCGTGGCCTTCACGACGGTCCCGTGTAGCACGTTGCGAATGCCCATGATCCGCGCGACCGATTCGGACGCGGGCTGCCACAAGAGCTCCGAGCGCGGTGCCGATTGCACGACCCGGCCCGCGTCGTACACGACGATGCGGTCGCCGAGCCGGTACGCCTCCGTGAAGTCGTGCGTCACGACGACGGCCGCGGTGCCGACGGTGCTCAAGAGCGCGCGCAGCTCGTCGCGCAACGCGCGGCGCAGCGGCGCGTCCAGCGCCGACAGCGGCTCGTCGAGCAGCAGCAGCGCGGGATCGATGGCGAGCGCGCGTCCGAGCGCGACGCGCTGGCGCTGGCCGCCGGACAGCTCGCGCGGGTACCGGCGGTCGAGGCCACCGAGGCCGAGCTGCTCGAGGACCACCGTCGTCTTCTCGGCGCGCCGGGCCTGAGGCAGGTCGCGCAGGCCGAAGCCGACGTTCTCCGCCACCGTCAGATGCGGAAACAGCGCGTAGCCCTGGAACACGTAGCCGACGCGCCGCGCCTGCGCCGGCACGTTGACCCCCGAGGCGCTGTCGAAGAGAACGCGCCCGTCCACCACGATGCGGCCCGCATTCGGCGTGATGAGTCCCGCCAGACACTGCAGGGTGAGCGTCTTTCCCGCTCCCGAGGGGCCGAACAGCACCGCCACGCCGCCGCCGGCCGACCACGCGACGTTCAGGTCGAACCCCGGCACGCGTACCGAGACCGCGACCTCGAGACGATCGCTCACGTGGCCCTCGCACCCAGGCGGTTGGCGGCCACGATCACGAGACACGACAGCACGGTGAGAATACCGACGAGCACGAGCGCCGCGGTGTCTTCCCCGGTTTGAACGGCGGTGTAGATGGCCAGCGGCACGGTGGCCGTCTTGCCGGGAATGTTGCCGGCCAGCATGAGCGTCGCGCCGAACTCGCCGAGCGCCCGCGCGAAGGCGAGCACGAGCCCCGCGAGAATGCCGTTGCGCGCCAGCGGCAGCGTCACCTCGAGTGCCGTCCGGAGCTCGGAGCGGCCGAGCGTGTAGGCCGCGCGCTCCAGATCGCGATCGACCGACTCGAACGCCGCCTTCGCGGTGCGCACGAGCAGCGGCAACGCCATGATCGTGGCCGCCAGCACGGCGGCGTACCACGTGAAGGCGATGCTCCAGTCCGTCAGCTGGTAGAGCGGGGCGCCAAGCCACCCGCGCCGGCCGAACAACACGATGAGGTAATAACCGGTCACCGTCGGAGGGAGGATGAGAGGCACGGTCACGAGCAGATCCACCACGGCTCGTCCGGGAAACCGGCGGCGCGCGAGCGCCCACGCCAGCGGAACGCCGATGAGGGCGTTCAAGAGCGTGGCGAGGACCGCCACCCGCAGGGACAGCAGCAAGGCGTCGCCCGTCTCTGGAGTCACGACCGAAATCTTACCCGAGCGGAACCTCGGTCCGCCGGGTCAGCACGTCCGGCTCAGTCCTTCGCCACGATGACGTCGGACGCCTTGATGACCGCGTACGCCGCGTCGCCCTCGCGCAATCCGAGCTCGTCCACCGCCTCCACGGTGACCGAAGCCGTCACCACCGAGCCTCCGCCCACGTCGATCTTCACGTGCGCAGTCGTCTGTCCGCGGGTGACCTTCACGACTCGTCCCTTCAGCACGTTGCGCGCACTGAGCTTCATCACGTCTCCTTCTCGAAGGCCTTCATCGCACGCCGGCCGGCGGCGGGAGGAATCCGAAGCGGCCGAGCACGACGTGTCCGTCATGGCTGGTCAACAGATCGAGATATGCCTGCGCCAGCGACGCATGCCGCGAACCGGCCACGAGCGCGGCGGGGTACAGCACGGGTCGATAGGCATCCTCCGGCGGCCGGAACGCTTCGGTAACCTGCCGACCACGGGTCGCGGCGTCGGTGGTGTACACGAAGCCCGCGTCCACCTCGCCGCGCGCGACGTAGTCGAGCGCCTGGCGAACGTTCTCCGCAAACACCAGCTTCGGCTGCAGCCGGTCCCAGAGCCCGAGGGCCTTGAGGCTCTCCTCCGCGTATTGTCCCGCGGGCACCGTCTTGGGGTTCCCGACGACGATCTTGGTGACGCGCGCGTCGAGCAGGTCGGCCGGCTTGGTGATGTCGATCTTCGAGTCGCTGGGCTTGATGACCGTCAGCGCGTTGCGCGCGAAGACGCGGCGGCTCGCCGCGACGATGAGATGCTTGGCCTGGAGCTCATCCATGTGCCGCTGCGCCGCCGACACGAACAGATCGACCGGGGCGCCGGCTTCGATTTGCTTTTGCAGCTCGCCCGACGAGCCGAAGTTGTATCGCAGTCTCACCCCCGGGCGCGCCATCATGAACGCACGCCCGAGATCCTCGGCGACGTCCTTCATGCTGATCGCGACGGACAGCGTGACCTCCTGCGCCTCGGCCCCTGGGTAGGGAATGAACACCCCCGCGAGGACGAGCATCGCGAGGGACACGGCAGGACGCACAGGCATGCTCACGCCATCGTACGCCGGGTCACCAGACGCGACGCTGCTGCACCGCCGTGAGCGCCCAGTTGACGCCGAACACGAGCACGAGCAGCAACAGCGACAGCGCGATCGCGATCTCGAAGTTGCCCTTGCCCGTCTCGAGCACCATGGCCGTCGTCAGCGTCCGCGTCTGGCCCTTGATGTTGCCGCCGACCATCATTGACGCGCCGATCTCCGAGATGATGCCGCCGAACCCGGCCATCACCGCGGCCAGCATCGGCAGCCGCGCCTCGCGCAGCACCACGCGCACCATCTGCAGGCGCGAGGCGCCGAGTCCGAGCAGCTGCAGCCGGAACTTCTCGGGAACGTTCTGCACGGCGGCGAGCGTGATGCCCATGACGATCGGCGCCGCGATCACCGCCTGAGCGAGCACGATGGCCGCCGGCGTGTAGAGGATCTCCCAGCCCCCCAGCGGCCCGCTGCGCCAGAGCAGCAGGGTGACGAAGAGTCCAACGACGACCGGCGGCAGCCCCATGCCGGCGTTGACTGCGGAGACGACGAGCGTGCGCCCGGGAAAGCGCAGCAGCGCGAGCGCCGCGCCGGCGGGCACGCCGACGGCCAGCGAGATGAGCGTGGCCAGGCCGGACACCTGCAGCGACAGCAGGAGAATCGCGACGACCTCGCGGTCGCCCGTCGCCAGCAGCCGGAGCGCCTCGCGCAGTCCGGCCCACAACAGGTCCACGCCTACAGATCCTCGTCCTTCTTGCCTGCGATCGGCACGAACAGCGGCTGGCCGAACCTGTCGACACCGAACGTCTTGATGAGCGCCTGCGTCGCCGGCGCCAGCATGAAATCGGCGAAGGCCTTGCCGCCGGCCGCGTTGACGCGTGGCCCGTTGGCGGGGTTGACCTCCATCACGGAGTAGACGTTGAAGAGCGCTTTGTCGCCCTCGACGAGCGGCTTGAGGGCGATGCGCTTACTGAACGCGAGGTACGTGCCGCGATCGGCCAGCGTGTACGCGCGGCGGTCGTCGGCGATGCCGAGCGTGGCGCCCATCCCCTGGCCGGACTCGATGTACCAGGGCGCGGCCGGCGTCATCCCCCCGTCCCTCCAGAGCGCCTGTTCGAGGACGTGCGTGCCGGACTTGTCGCCGCGGGAGACGAAGCGCGCGCCGGCGGCGGCGATCTTGGCCAGCGCGGTCGCCGCCCGCGCCTCACCGCGGATCTTCGCGGGATCGGCCTCCGGGCCGATCACGATGAAGTCGTTGTACATGACGAGGCGGCGGTTGAGCAGCTTGCCCTCGGCCACGTATTTCTTCTCGAGGGCGGGCGCGTGGACGAGCGCAACGTCGGCTTCGCCGCGCGCGGCGAGCGCCAGGGCCTGGCCTGTGCCGACCGATACGGGCTTCACCGTGAGGCCGCTCTGCTTCTCGAAGAGCGGGACGAGCACGTCGAGCAGGCCGGAATCCTGCGTGCTCGTGGTGGTCGACAGCACGACGGTGGGCGCGGGGGCCTGGGCGCCGGCCAAAGTCCAGGCCAGACACAAAACGACGACGGCGGACACGAGGCGAATCATGGGCGACATTATGCCTCAAAAAACATAATCGCCCGCCGCCCAGGGGCGTACGCTCAGCGTCGTGAAGCGCATCCTGCACGCAACGGACTTCTCGGGCGCCTCGGGCCCCGCCTTCCGGGCGGCGCTCGACATGGCGCGGCGCGATCGCGCCGAGCTGCTCATCCTGCACGTGCTCAGCCCGCCCGCGCCCCTCGTGGCCGACGCCTACGTCACGCCCACCGTATGGACGACGCTGCTGCGCTCACAACGCACTTCCGCGCAGAGGCGCCTCGAGGGGCTCGTGGCGAAGGCACGACAACGCCGGGTCCGCGCACGCGGACTCCTGGCCGACGGCGTGCCGGCCGATCGGATCGTGCGCACGGCCCGCTCGCGCGGCGCCGGCATGATCGTCGTGGGCACGCACGGTCGCAGCGGCGCCGCGCGCTTCTTCCTGGGTTCGGTCGCCGGCCGCGTGGTCGCGGCCGCTCACTGCCCCGTGCTGACCGTCCGCGGCCGGTAGAGCGGCGCCACCCGCAGCTCGACCACGCCCTGCTCGGTGCGTCGCTGCAGCACCTCGGCGTGGCGCGCAAGCATACCGAGCATTCGCCGGTTGTCGGCGAGCACCCACGCGCGGAACTGCGTGATGCCGTTGTCCGCGGCGGCGCGGAACAGCTCGCTCAGCAGCAGCGTGCCGAGCCCCTTGCCCTGCCAGCGGTCCTCGACGACCAGCGCAATCTCCGGAACACGGTCGTCCGTGGGCTCGTAGCGCGCGACGCCGACGATCGACGTCACCGACGCCGCGAGATCCTCGAGGACGAGCGCGAACCGACGGTCGTAGTCGACGTTGGCGAGAAAGTGTGCCCAGTCGGGCGGCAGGCGGCGGTGCACGGCGAAGAAGCGCTGGTAGCGAGTCGTGTGGCTCGAGCGGTCGTAGAGTTCCGAGAGGCGTGGCTCGTCGTCGGGGCGGATCGGCCGGATGCGCACGCGCTCGCCGCCAGCGAGAACGTGCGTCCGGTCGAACCGGGCCAGGCTCAGTGTGTCCATACGCCTTAGATGCGCCGCCGCAATCTGGCGTCGCAGCGAGATCCAATCGTCACACGACGGCGCCCATCCCCCCGTCGAAGTTGATCGCGGTGCCGGTGATGAAGGCCGCGCGTGCAGACACCAGGAACGCCACGAGGTCGCCGAACTCCTCGGCCTCGCCCATGCGGCCGATCGGCACCCGCTTGGCGGCTTCGCGATAGACCGCCTCGACGTCGCCGCCCTTGGCGCGACGCTCCCACTGCTCGCTCTTCACGAGTCCCAGACAGATCGTGTTCACGCGGATGCCCGACGACGCGTACTCGTTGGCGAGGCCCTTGGTCAGGTTGATCCCGGCCGCGCGCGTCACGGCCGTCGGCACCGCGCGCGGCGCCGGCGCTTTGCCGCCGACCGTCGTCACGTTGATGATCACGCCACCGCCGCGCTTCTGCATGATCGGGATGGTGAGGCGGCAGAATCGGATGGCCGCCATCAGCTTGAGCTCGATGTCGGTCTGCCAGGTGCGATCGTCGACGTCCATGAACGCGGCCGCCGACGACGTGCCGGCGTTGTTCAACAGGATGTCGACGCCGCCGAAGCGCTCGGTGGTGGCCTTCACCACCGCCTCCACGTCCTCGGCGCGCGTCACGTCGGCGGGAATCGCGAGCACGTCGCCGCCCGCGTGGCGGATCTCGCCGGCGGTGCGCTCGAGCACCTCCTTGCGCCGCGCGCAGATGCTCACGCGCGCGCCCTCGCCCGCCAGACGCATCGCGGCCGCGCGACCGAGACCCACGCTGCCACCCGTCACGATCGCCACCTTACCGGTCAGACCGAGATCAAGCATGGACGCCTCCGTTGGCTGCTTCGAAGTGCCGCAAGTGTACACGCTGGGAACCCGGCACCGCGGCTCCGAGTCTAAAGCTCCGTGGAGGACCGACGATGATCCAGTACCGTGCGACGGTGGCAGCGATCGCGCTCACGCTGACGGCAGTCACGGCGGCGACCGCACAGGAGTCGAACTTCGGTGCCGGCACGCCCGAGACCCGGTACTTTCGCACCGAGTCGTCGGTCGGCACGGGACGCGGAGGCCCGCAGGTGGAGGGGTACGTCTACAACGTGTACGAGGCGCACGCCCTGCGCGTGCGGCTCGACGTCGAGGCGCTCGACGCCTCGGGACGTCTGATCGAGCACCGCGCCGCGTATGTGCCGCTGGACGTGCCGCCGCACGGCCGCGCGTACTTCCGTGTCGGCGCGCCGGCGGGCACGGCATCGGCCCGCGTCACCGTGCAGTCCTTCGAGTGGGCGCCGCGCGGCGGAGGTGGCGGCGGCGGAGGTATGTAGCGCGCGTCAGCGCGCCGGCGTCAGGACGCGGCCAGCGCCGGGGCCGGTGAGGCGGCCGCCGTCGACGGCCAGCTGACCGTTGACGACGACGTACGGAATACCGGTCGGATAGCGATGCGGATCGGGGTAGGTCGATTCGTCCTTCACCGTGGCCGCGTCGAAGACCGCGAGGTCGGCGACGGCGCCCACGCGCACGACACCGCGATCGCCCAGACCCAGACGCGCGGCGGGCATCCCCGTCATCTTGTGCACCGCGGTCTCGAGTGAAAACAACCGCCGCTCGCGCGCGTACTCGCCGAGCACCCGCGGGAAGGTGCCGTACGTCCGCGGGTGCGGCTTGCCCGGCCGATCGCCCTCGCCCTCGAACAGCGGGATCGAGTCCGAGCCGATCATGAGCGCCGGGTGCGCCATGACCTTCGCGACGTTGTCGAGCGACTGGGAGAACGACACCATGCCGACCGTGCACTTCTCGTCGAGCAGCAGGTCGAGGAGCGCTTCGGCGGGGGCCTTGCCGCTCTGCGACGCGAGCTGCGCCAGGTTCAATCCCTCCAGCTCGCGCCGGCGACAGGCGGCGATGAAGATCTGATCGAAGCCGATACGGCCCTGCGAGACGGTGCCCCAGCGCTCGCCATCGGCGAGGCACTCGTCGGTGATGCGCTTGCGCATCGCACGGTCGGCCAGCCGCTCGAGCAGCTTCATGACGCCGCCCTCGTGCGCCCACGCCGGCATCAGGTTGTCCATCTTCGTACTGCCCGCGTTGTACGGATAGACGTCACCCGCGACGTCGACGCCGCGCCGGCGCGCGTCGTCGATCATGCCGAGGGCGCCGTCGAGTTTGGACCAGTTCTCGGGGCCCGAGGCCTTCACGTGCGCGATCTGGACAGGCACGCCGCCGGCGTCGCCGATGCGAATCGCCTCGGTGATGGATTCGAGCAGCATCGCCGACTCGCCGCGGATGTGCGAGAAGTAATAGCCGTGGCGGCCGCGCATCGACTTCGCGAGCGCGATCAGCTCATCGGTGTGCGCGTAGGCGCTCGGCGGATAGACGAGACCCGTGGAAAATCCCCACGCGCCGGCGTCCATCGCGTCACCCAGGCCGCGCTCCATGCGACGCAGATCGTCGGCCCCCGCCGGCCGGGCCTCGAATCCCATGGCGGCGATCCGCAGCGCGCCATGTCCGACCAGGTGGATCACGTTCACGGCGGGCCGGAGCTCGCGCAGCCTGTCGAGGTATTGACCGAACGTCTCCCATGGCAGATCGGGCGTTTGCCCGATGCCGCCGACCCACCCCTTCACCAGCGCCTGCTGGTCGGCGCGGACAGGCGCCGGCGAAAAGGAGCACATGCCGACCACTTCCGTCGTGACGCCCTGGCGGATCTTGGACTCGGCCGAGGGACACGCGAAGTAGAAGAGGTCGGAGTGCGAGTGCATGTCGATGAAGCCGGGCGCGACAACGCGGCCGGTGACATCCAGCACGCGCTCGGCGGCGCCGCTGAGCGCCGGCGCCACCGCCACGATGCGCCCGCCCTCCACGGCGACGTCCGCCGCGCGGCCCGGCGCTCCCGTGCCGTCGACGACGGTGCCCCCGCGCAGCAGCAGCGACCACGCCATCGCTATTCCTCGGCGATCGTGACCGACTTCATGCGATCGCCCTGGCGGATGGCGTCGACGTGCTCCATCCCGCTCGTCACCTTGCCGAACACCGTGTAGTTGTTGTCGAGGTGCGGCTGGGCGCCGTACGTGATGTAGAACTGGCTGCCCGCGGAATCCGGATGCTGGCTACGCGCCATCGCGAGCGAGCCACGCACGTGCTTGTTCTTATTGAACTCCGCGGGGATGGTGTAGCCGGGCCCGCCGGTGCCGTTGCCCTTCGGGCAGCCGCCCTGCACGACGAAGCCGGGGACGACGCGATGGAAGGTGAGGCCGTTGTAGAACCCCTTCTTCGCGAGCGTGACGAAGTTCTCGACGGTCTTCGGCGCGTCCTGCGGAAAGAACTCGAGGCGGATCTCGTGGCCGTTGTCCAGTGTGATGACGCCCGTCTGTTTCATTTCTCGACCACCTTGATCGATGTGATGCGGTCCCCGACCCGGATCTTGTCGACGACCTCCATCCCCTTGGTGACTTGGCCGAACGCCGTGTACTTGCCGTTGAGGAACGGGGCCGGCCCCAGCATGATGTAAACCTGGCTGCCGGCAGAGTCGGGATCGTTGCTGCGCGCCATGCCGAGCACGCCGCGCTCGAAGTTGCGGTTGTTGAACTCCGCCTTGACGGTGTACCCGGGGCCGCCGCTGCCCATCGCGGGGTCGTCCATCGACTTCGTCTTGGACTGCGGATCGCCGAACTGAACGACGAAGCCGGGCTCGACGCGGTGCACGCGCTGCCCGTCGTAGAACTTCTTCTTCGCGAGCGTGACGAAGTTCTCGACGTGCTTGGGCGCGTCCTTCGGGTAGAACTCCAGGACGATCTCGCCGCCCTTCTCCATCGTGATCACCGCCGTCGGCGTTCGGGTCGTCTTGTCCTGCGCTCCCACACCACCCGCGACGAAGGCGAGGGTGACGAGCGCGGCACCGATGAGGCGGAGTCTGCCGAGGCCGGGCAAAGTGCGGCCATTATACAGCCGCGGACGATGAGCGGTGGGGCCCTCAGCGAGCGGGCGCGCCGATGCGCGTGATGACCGACAGGATGAGGAAGATCACGAGGAGCCCCGCGACGGCGACGATGATCACCTCGATGGGGAACCGCGCCTGGCGGCGCGGCCGGCCGACGTCGATCGGCAGCGCGATCGCGTTGATGTACTCGGACAGGCGCCGCTGCTCGTCGATCGCCATCTGCACGAACTGCAGGCTGATGCGTCCCTCGTGGCCGGCGCGCACGATCGCCTCCGCGATGTTCACCGTCTGGCCGGGCGCGAGCCGCAAGGTGACGCGGACCTCCGTTCCCGGTGGGAACTGCGCGCTCGTGCGCACCGCACAGCCGGTGACCGAGAGATCGGTGGTCTCGGCCTCGGCCGTCTCCGTTCCAGCGCTGAGCTGCGCCGGCACCCGCACCACCATCCGGTCGAACTCGCGGCGCTCGGTCGTCAGATGCGCATGGTGCTGCCCTCGATGAAAGGCCCGGAAGCGGTGGGTGCAGCGCTGACACCGAAACGGGTACAGGGCGACGATGCTGATCATCCGCTCGAACGCGCCGACGCGCGAGCTGCGCCGCACGCTCGGACTGCCGCAGCGCGGACACCGCACGACGACATGGTACAGTGGACCGATGCGGCGACGCGAAACCATTCGAAACGTGGCGATCATCGCCCACGTCGACCACGGGAAGACGACGCTCGTCGACGCGATGCTCTGGCAATCGGGTCTGTTCCGCGCGAACGAGGCCGTGCCCGAGCGCATCATGGACTCCATCGACCTCGAGCGTGAGAAGGGCATCACGATCATGGCCAAGAACACGGCCGTGACCTACAAAGGCGTCCACATCAACATCGTCGACACGCCGGGGCACGCCGATTTCGGGTCCGAGGTGGAGCGCACGCTCACGCTGGTGGACGGGGTCCTGCTGCTGGTCGACGCCGCCGAAGGGCCGCTGCCGCAGACCCGCTTCGTGCTCAAGAAGGCGCTGGAGGCGGGGCTGCCACCGATCGTGGTCATCAACAAGATCGACCGCGGCGACGCGCGCCCGGCCGAGGTGCTCGACGAGGTCTACGACCTCTTCATCGATCTCGACGCCACCGAGGACCAGCTCGACTTCCCCGTTCTCTACACGAATGCGCGGGCCGGCACCGCCACCACCGATCTCAAAGAGGCCGGGCAGAGCCTGGAGCCGCTGTTCGAGGCGATCCTGACCACCGTGCCGCCGCCGAGCTTCGATCCCGCCGCCGCGCTGCAGCTGCGCGCCACCATGCTCGACTGGGACGACTACGTCGGGCGCCTCGTGATCGGCCGCATCGTCAACGGACGGGTGAGGCAGGCGGAGCGCATCGCCGTCGTCCACCGTGACGGCAGCGTCGAGGCGGCGAAGGTCACCGTGCTGTACGGCTATGAGGGGCTCAAGCGCATCGAGGTGCCGGAGGCCAGCGCCGGCGACATCGTCGCCATCGCGGGCATCGAGTCGATCGACATCGGCGAGACGGTGGCCGACGTCGAGAGCCCGGTGGCGCTGCCGCTCATTCGCATCGACGAGCCCACCGTCTCCATGCTGTTCTCGTCGAACATCTCGCCGTTCGCCGGCAAGGAAGGGCGCTTCGTGACCTCGCCCCAGCTCCGCGAGCGGCTCATGAAGGAGCGCAAGCTCAATCCCGGCATCCGCGTCGACGAGACCGAATCACCCGACACGTTCCGCGTTTCCGGCCGTGGCGAGCTGCAGCTAGCGATTCTCATCGAGATGATGCGGCGCGAGGGGTACGAGCTCGAGGTCGGCAAGCCCGAGATCATCACGCATCAGGACAACGGACGCACGCTCGAGCCGATGGAGCATCTCGTCGTCGACGTGCCGGAGGAGTTCATCGGCGCCGTTACCCAGAAGATCGGCCCGCGGCGTGGCGTGATGACGAAGATGGTGAACCACGGCACCGGTCGTGTGCGGCTCGAGTACCGGCTGCCGTCGCGCGGCCTGATCGGCTATCGCACGGAGTTCCTCACCGACACGCGCGGCACCGGCCTCTTGAATCATCTCTTCGACGGCTGGGACGAGTGGCAGGGCGACATCGCGCACCGCCAGAACGGCGCCCTGGTGGCCGACCGTGGCGGCAAGACGACGGGCTACGCGATCGACAATCTGCAGGCGCGCGGCACGATGTTCGTCTCGCCCGGCGAGCCGGTGTACGAGGGACAGATCGTCGGCGAGAACTCGCGCGACAACGACCTGGACGTCAACATCACGAAAGAAAAGAAGCTCACGAACATGCGCGCCTCCACCGCGGACGAGGGTATCAAGCTCACGCCGCCGCGCACCATGAACCTCGAGCAGTGCCTGGAGTGGATCCGCGAGGACGAGCTGCTCGAGGTCACGCCCAAGTCGCTGCGCCTGCGCAAGCGCGCGATGGGCGGCCGCCGCCGCTTCTAGTGATCCGCCCGAACCTGCTCGCCTGGCAGTGGAGCGATTACGTCGCCAAGCACCGCGACCGCGGCAATCTGCTCATCCACATCGTCGCCGTGCCGTTGTTCCAGCTCGCGACGCTGCTGCTCATCGGCGGGCTGTTCGCCCGCTCGATGCTCGCGGTGATCATCGCCATCGTGGCCATGGTGGTCGCGCTCGCGCTCCAGGGCCGTGGCCATCGCCGTGAAGCCGACGCGCCGACGCCCTTCGAGGGCGCGGCCGACTTCCTCAGCCGGTTCGTCGCCGAGCAGTGGATCACGTTCCCGCGCTTCGTGCTGTCGGGCGCGTGGTCCGAGAATTTCCGCCGCGCTCAGCCCCGCGCCCGAACGACGTAGCCGTAGCGCAGGTTGCTGCGCTCACCTCCGGCCGCCTCGTACTCGGCCTTGAGCGCCGCGATGTGATCCGTGGCCAGCGCCGCGCGGCGCTCGTACTTGTACAGCCGCGCGTTCGTCTCGCCGAGGATCGCGCTCTTCAGCGGCCCGTCCGCCGCGCCGAGCGGCTTGAACCCGTGCTGCTTCTGCATGTCCTCCGGGATCTCCAGGCGCCGGAGCGCCTCGATCTGCCACTGCGGCGAGCCGGTCCAGATCGCGTCGGTGCCCCACACGACGTGGTCGGCGCCGAGGCCGCGGACGAGCATGCCCATCATGGCCGCCGACACGCGGGGGTCGGCGATCGTCGTCTGCGCGAAGAGCTGTCCGACGTCGGCGTAGACGTTCGTGACCCCATATTTCGACGGAATCTCGGCGAGGTCGGTCACCCACTCGATTCGCCCGGTCTTCTCGAACTGCGCCCACGCGTCGTCGGGCTTGCCGCCGCCGGCGAAGCGATAGCCTCCGTGGTAGATGATGAACGTCATCTTCGGCCAGTCCTTGGCGGCCTTGCCTACGTCGCGCACGTCAGAGTAGGCGAGCAGGTGCGGGAACTGCTGCTCCACCGACGGCGGGAACAGCCCCTTGTGCACGCAGACCTTGTCGTAGCCGGCCTTCAGCAGCTTGTCGTAGAACGGATAGACGAGCTTCTCGTCGTCCATCCGCCACGGGTGCTTGCTCAGGTTCTTGTTCGTGTTGTCGCCGATCGTGTAGCCCTTGAACGAATCCGGCTTCAGGTCGCGGATGGCGTGATCCACCTGCTCCATCCAGCCGGGGTAGCCGGGAGTGAAGATCGCGTGGCTCAGCATCCGCCGCGAGCCCGCATCGCGGTTCACCCGCGCGCGCGCCTCGGCCTTCATCTCGTTCGTGAGGAACCAATCTTGAGGAATCTCCGACGGCGCGCCCGACAGCAGCGCGACTTTCGTGTCGCTGTCGAGGAACACTTCCTTGTAGTAGTTCGCAAACTTCAGATCCTCGATCGTCTGCTCCTTGCCGCGCAGCGCGGGGTTCCATCCGGCCTTGCCGACCGCCTCGCGCTGGCGGAGGAAGCCCATGATGCGCGTGTCGTCGCGCAAGAAGTGGGTGTGGCAGTCCATGACGAACTGCTTGGCCAGCCCCTCCGCGCGCTCCTTGGCCGCCTCCGGCGTCTGCGCCTCGGCCGCGCTGACGTCGTAGAGCGCGCCGTAGACCTCGTTCATGGCCAGGAAGGCGGCCGCCATGCCCGAGGCCGTCGCCAGGAAGCGCCGTCGCGTCATCCCGTGGCGCTTCGCGAGCGCGTCACCGAGCGCCTTCACGCGCGCCTCGACGTGCCGCTGGCGGCGCGTCTGCGGCACCGGCATGAACTCGTCGCTCGCCACGCTTTGCGTCGGGATCGGTCCGGCGAAGGCGTGCGTCTCGGCGGGAAGCAGGGCGGCGAGCTCGCGGTCACTGAGCAGTCCCATGACGTCCTCCTGGAGGAGCGGTCGTGTGCTGTCGGCGGCCCCCTGTGTAGTCCGGGCTCGCTCGGAATGCAAGCGCCGCCGCACGGCGTCAGTGGCAATGGCCTTGCACGCCGCCCCCGCCGTAACTCATTCGCGTCTGGGTGGAGGCATGCCGGAAGAGAGCTTGGGAGCGCGGGCGTCTCTTCGGGACATCCACGTGTTCGTCATCTCCGACGATTCCGAGTCGCGCGAGCTGCTGCGTACGGTGCTCGAATACGCGGGCGCGCTCGTCAGCGTGGCCATGTCGGAGCGCGCCGCATTGGCGGGCCTCGAGGCGCTGCGCCCCGACGTGCTGCTCGCCGACGTCGGTGAGCGCGACGCCGATCCCGTCGCGCTGCTCACGCGCGTGCGCGCGCTCCCCGACTGCGCCGAGATTCCGTCGATCGTGGTGACCGCGGATGGCGTCCCCGGCCACCGTGCGCGGATGCTCGCCTCAGGCTTCCAGGAGCATCTGTCGCGACCGGTGGACACGTGGGAGCTGTGTCAGCTCGTCCAGCAGCTCGCGGCGCGCCGACGTTAAAGGCGCGGCCAGGCGGCGGGCTGCTGCGCGAGCGACGCGACGGCGCCGCACAACTCGGCCGCGCGCACCGGCATCGTCGCGTGCAGCTGGAATCCGAGCGCGAGAACGGCGTCGGCGTCCTCGTGCGAGCGCGTGAGCGCCACCGCCGGGCTCTTGCCGCCGCGATCCGGCGGCAACGCGCGCAGCGCGTTGATCAGGCGCGCGCGCGCGTCGGTGTCGCGCAGCTCGACGACGATGACGTTCGCGTGCAGACGTTCCATGACGACGGCCGCGTCATCGGCCGACGCCGACATCGTCACGAGCGCACCGGCGTACTTCAACGCCTGCGCGAACAGCGTGCGGCGTTCTTCGTCGTCACACACGACGAGCACGTGCACGCCGCGGAGCGCTATCGGTTCCACATGGCGCCGCGCCATACCCACGGATGGTGCAAGGACGCTGCCGGCCGCCGTCGGGCCGCTGGTCGGACCCAGACCGCGCGCTAAAGCCGCAGGACAATGATCCCCCGCACGGTCATCGCGGTTCCGATCAGCGCCAGCGCCGGCAGTCGCTCGCCGAGAAAGACGATGCCGAGCGGGACCGCAAACAGCGGCGCCGTCGACGACAGGACGGTGGCCACCGCGACGCCGGCGTACTTCACCGACGCGCCGTACATGACCGCGCTGATCGCGGTGACACACGCGAGCGCCACGAGTCGCCAGAACAGCGGCCATCCGCCACGCACGAGCGCGGGCACGCCGCGCAACGCCCACGGCGTGACCCAGAGGATCAGCGCGCCGACGGGCAGCCGGATGGCCTGCGCGCTCACCGCATCGATCTCGTCGAGCGGCACGCGGAGTGCGACGACGGACACGCCCCACGCGAGCGCCGCGAGCAACGCTTCGACGACGCCGCGCCACGCGCGTGGCTCGCCCGGCGCTTCGCCGCGCGCGGTCACGATCAGCACGAGGCCGGCGAGTGTGAGCAGACCGCCGAGGACGATCGGCGCCGTGAGGCGCTCGCCGATGAGCAGCGCAGCCAGCGACGCGGCGACCATCGGATAGCTCATCGAGATCGTCATCGCACGGCCGAGGCCGATTCGCTGCGCGCTCTCGAAGAAGATCGTGTCGCCGATCGCGATCGCCAGCACGCTCGACACGGCGAGCAGCGCGAGGCTGCCCATGGAGAGCGTCAGACCGAATCCAGGCCTCCCGCCAGCAGCATCCAGCCGACGACGATCACGGCCGTGAGCGTGGTGCGCGCGGCGTTCAGGGTGAAGGTTCCGATTCCCGCAGCGAGCGTGCTGACCATGAGGCTCGTCACCGACCACGACAATGCCGATCCCAGCGCGCAGAGCGCGCCGACCGTTTCGTTCATACGAAGCGCGACCCCTCCCCGAAGTGACCGGCACCATCTTCGCATCACGGGAATGCATGGCGAGTCGAATGAAGCGACCGGTCAAGAAGGCGGATCCGGCAAAGGTGTCGCGCAAGATGCGAGCGGTGCGGCCGTTGCGGGGCGCGCCGGCGATCGGCCGGCGCTACGATCCCGGCTTCAAAGAGCCACCGGAGCGGAAGAGCCCGTGGCAGGACGAGGGGCGGCCAGAGAGCGGCTAGCGGATCAACGAGGAGCGCCCCGGCGCACCCGGGGCGCTCCGAGCGTTGGGGGTGTGGGGGCCATATGGGGGCCCCCACGTCGACGGTTCAGCTCTTGAGATAGACCGTCTTCATCGCCTTGTCGCCGCGGGGGCCGTGCATCACCGTGTCGATGGTGAGCGTGCGGCCATCGGGCGAGACCGTCCATGTCGACTCGCGCGAGAACGTCTTCGCCTCACCGCCGTCCTTGGCGGCCATCGTGGTCGTCGATGTGGTCACGAGGCGGTCGCCACCGAGCGTGGCTTTGGTCACGGTGTTGCCGCCGTGCCGGCCCTGCGTCGTCCGCTCGGAGCCGTCGGCGACGAACGACTGCGTGTAGGCGCGCTCGCGATTGTCACGCGCCATCGACCGGGTGACCTTGAAGTTGGTCCCGCTCTGCTCGACGGTGAGCTTCACGAGAGGTGGCTGGGTCTGCGCGTCCTGCTGGCCCTGCGCGCCGTCCGGCCCTCGGTGCCCACCGCGACCCTCGTGCGCTGGGAACTGGCTCTGCGAGCGGTCGAGGGTCCAGGTGCCGCCGAACTGCGGCTGAGCCTGCACGGCCGCCGCCGTGACGGCAAGGACGAGCATGGCCGTCGCGAGGCCGATCGTACGCTTTACATGCTTCATGCGATCCTCCTGTTTGAGGTCAATGGGGATATGCACCCTGCCACGTTCGACGGCGCGGCCCGCGCGCGCATTTACGGAGGGCGACCATCGCCGACGCGGCGCTGATCCTTGCCTGTGTGGGATGCTGCTGCGGGCATCCGGAGCGCGGCGGGCCGAAGACTGCTCCAGGTACCCTGAAGCGCGAGATGCGGCGGGCGTTTCGCGCGGCGAGACTCGACGGGGATGCCCGGCTGGCGTTCAGCGATTGCCTGGGCCCCTGCAGCGAGGCCAACGTGCTGTTCCTCTATGTCGGCGGCCGACCGATCTGGCTGCGTCGCATGAACGCACTCGAGCCGTTCGAAACGTTGCTTGGCTGGCTGCGCGGCGCGCTCGACGGCGGCGACCGAACGCTGCCCGCGCCTCTGGCAGAACGCAGCTTCAGCTGGACGGGCGGCGGCCACGGCCCGGCGCCGCCGATCGACGACTGAGCCTGATCAGGCCGCGCGCCGGACGGAATCGGGTCGCGCCGGCTCGATGATGATCATCCGCCGCGGCGTATTCGGCAGCGCCGTGCGGGCCGCGTCCTCCAGCCGTCGCACCGCGTCCTCGATCTCGGCGGCTCTGAGCTCGGCGCGAAACCACACGCGCGCGGACACCAGGACGGCGTCGGGCCCGACGTGCATCGTGTGCAGCGATACAACGTCGCGCACGGCGGGATCCGCACCCAGGAGGGCGCGAAGCGTCTCCTCCTGCTCCGCCGTCGCGGGCTCGCCGAGCAGCAACGAATAATTTTCGTACGCCAGCAACGAGGCCACGCCGACGAGGATGAGCCCGATGACGCAGGAGGCCGCGGCGTCCCAACGCGGCTCGCCGGTCAGGCGTGCGAGACCAAGCCCTGCAGCCGCGACGAGGATCGACATCAGCGCCGCCGAGTCCTCGAGGAGCACGGTGGGCACCGTGGGATCGCGCGTCTCGCGCACGAACCGCAACAGCCGCCACCCACGGCCGCCGGCGTCGGCGGAATAGAGCGCGACGCCGAGCGACATGGCCTCGAAGACGAAGGCGCCACCGAGCACGAAGAACGCGGCCGGCGAGGCCGCGTTCGCCGACGGCTCGATGAACTTGTGCACGCCTTCCCAGACGGCCACCGCCCCGCCGAGCGTGAACAGCATGGCCGACACGACGAACGCCCAGAAGTACGTGTTCATCCCGTAGCCGAACGGATGGGCCCGATCGGGCGGGCGCTCGCTCAGCCGCATCCCGACGAACAGGAGAACCTGGTTGCCGGTATCCGCGAGCGAGTGGAACGTCTCGGCCAGCATCGCCGCGCTGCCGGTGGCCGCCGCCGTCGCCGCCTTGAGCACGACGAGCGCGGCGTTGCCAGCGAGGGCGGCGGCGACCGCCGTTTTGGACTCGGAGGCCATTGCAACGGATTGCCGGGTGCACCTCGCATGCCGGCGAGTGCGGCCGGTGGCCTTACGGTTGCAGCCACGCACGCAAAGGAGGAAGTTGGCCATGCAAGACGTCGCCCTCACCCCCGAGAGCCGGGTCCGCGCCATCCGCGCCCGCCTGCCCGGCCAGATGCTGCATCAGCGCATCGAGAACGCGCAGCTCGCCCACGGCCCGCTCTACACGCTCGCCGAGGTTCGGCAACGCGTCGGCGAGGCGTTGCCCCGCCGCTTCGGCTACGTGCGTAGCGCCGTGCTCGAGCCGATCGAGGCCTATCGGCAGATGATCCCGGATCACGCGCTGCTCAAGTACGACGACGCCGTCCAGAGTGGTCTCTTCGACAAGTTCTGGGTGGCGACGCCGACCTACTATCAAGAGCGCCAGGTCGATCCGTGGATCATCGGCGAGATCGGTGGCGGCGCCGACCGCTGGGCGGTCATCGCCCGCTGGGACTGAGGCGCAGCCGCGCGACGCGGCGCTAACACCGTCGCGGTAGGATGTGGCGCGGGAGGCGTCCATGGACTACCGCGACTACCAGCACCTCACGTTCGAGCGCCGGGACCGCGGCGTGGTGCTCATCACCATCAACCGTCCCGAGGTGCTGAACGCGACCAATGATCGTCTGCACTGGGAGCTGACGCAGGTCTGGCTCACGATCGACGCCGACGCCGACACGCGCGTCGCGGTCGTCACCGGCGCCGGCCGCGCGTTCTCGGCCGGTGGCGACCTCGACATGGTGGACGCCAACGCGCGCGATCCGCGGCGGCTTGCCCGCATGGTCCGCGAGGCCTCCGACCTCGTGTACAACATGATCAACACCGACAAGCCGATCATCTCGGCGATCAACGGCGTCGCCGTCGGCGCGGGCCTGGTGGTCGCGCTGCTCGCCGACGTCTCGATCATGTCCGAGACCGCGCGCTTCACCGACGGCCACACCAAGCTCGGCGTCGTGGCCGGCGATCACGCCGCGATCCTGTGGCCGCTCTTGTGCGGGATGGCGAAGGCGAAGTACTACCTGCTGACGTCCGAGTTCATCGACGGCCGCGAGGCGGAGCGGATCGGGCTCGTGAGCCTGTGTGCGCCCGCCGACCAGGTGCTGCCGCGCGCGCTCGAGGTGGCCGATCGGCTCGCTCGCGGTTCCCAGCAGGCGATTCGCTGGACCAAGCGCTCGCTGAACAACTGGCTGCGGCAGGCGGGGCCGATCTTCGACCAGTCGATCGCGCTCGAGATGCTGACGTTCATGGACGAGGACGTGCGCGAGGGGCTCGCGGCGATCCGCGAGAAACGGCCGCCCGTCTTTCCCTCGGGACGCTGAGTCAGTGGGCGCCGCCCTCGCGCGCGCGGCGGCGCCACACGCGGAGCGCGAGCGGGCCTCCCAGGGCGACGACGAGCACGGCGCCCGCGGCCATCAGCCAGCCGCCGGCCGACTGCGCGGCGTCCTGCCATTGATCGCCGACGATCCAGCCCAGCCCGACCCACGTCGCCGACCACGTGAGCGCGCCGACGGCATCGAGCGCGACGAAGCGCGGCCACGAGAGCCCGTTGCGCACGAGCACAGGCCAGGCGACGACGCGCACGACGGTGAAGAAGCGCCCGAGGATCACACTGAGCGGCCCGTACCGCACGAGGCTCTCGACAGGCCCGTCACCGACACCGCGTCCGCGGCGCGTGAGCCGGCGATAGATCTTCACCAGCCACACGCTGCCCCGCGTGGCCGCCCAGAACCACAGCTGATCACTGAGCATTGCGCCGAGCGCGCCGAGCGCGATGAACACGGCGAGGCTGGCGTTGCCCGCCGCTGCCCACGCCCCGGCTGCGGCGAGCAGGAGCCGCCCGGGGAACGGCAATCCCGTCGCATCGATCAACGCGCCGATGAAGACGACCAGATAGGCGTGCGCCGCGAAGGCGTCGAACAGCGGACGCAGAACGTCCATCAGCTCTCGATGGTGCAAGCGCGGGGCCACCGCCGCCCGCGCGGGGACCGCGCGGTGTCGTGATGCCGCTCGATCTCATTGTCGGCGCCGGCGCGGCGCTCGTGTTGGCAGCGCTGTTCGTGGCCGAGACGCGCGCGCCACTGCGCCCGCGCGTCCGGCCACGCGGCGAGCGCCTGGCGGTGAATGGGGCGCTCGCGCTCGGCGCGGCCGTCGTCGTGCGCCTGGCCGTCGTCCCCATCGGGCTCGCCGTCGCCGGCGCGGCGGAGCGCGGCGGCTTCGGCCTCCTGCACTGGCTGGCGGCGCCGCCGGTCATTGCCTGGGCGGTCGGGCTGCTGCTCCTCGACTACACGATGTACGTCTGGCATCGCCTCAACCATCGCCTGCCGATGCTCTGGCGCTTTCACCTCGTGCACCACACCGACCTCGATCTCGACGTCTCGACGGCGTTGCGCTTCCACGCCGGCGAGCTCGCGCTGTCGTGCGCGTGGCGCGCCGCGCAGGTGGCGGCGATCGGACCGTCGATCGCGCTCGTGCTCGCCTTCGAGGTGGTGTTCGAGGCCGCGACCGCGTTTCATCACAGCAACTGGCGGCTGCCGCCGGCGCTCGACCGCGCGCTCGCCGCCGTGGTCGTCACGCCGCGCATGCACGGCATCCATCACTCGACGCTCGAGAGCGAAACGAACAGCAACTGGTCGGTCATGTTCGCGTGGTGGGACACGCTGCATCGTACGCGGCGCCTGCCGCGCCCGTCGACGCCGCCGCTCGTCATCGGTCTGCCGGCGTATCGCACGCCACTCGGCGTCGGGCAGCTCCTGATGCTCCCGTTGCGCCGACAGCGCTCGGCGTGGTCCTTCCCTATCGAGCCAGCGCCTTCTTCTTCCACAGCTCCCATGGGCGCGGGATCGTGCCGCCCACGGACGTCTCCGCCCGGCGCGCCTCCTCGTCGTCGAGATACGTGACCGGGCCGCCGAGGCCCATCGCCTGCGCCTGCAGGCGCGCGTTGACTTCCGTGTAGACGCTGCGGAAGACGGCGCGCGGCAGCGAATCGCCGACGACGACCGCGCCGTGGCCGCGCATGAGGGCGACCGGACGGGCGCCGAGCGTCTGCGCCAGCGCGCGGCCGAGGGCGGGCGTGCGCACCAGCATGTCGGTCGCGTCGCCGGCGGCGGTCTTGATGTCGAACACGGGCACCCCACCGCCGAGAAACGCGCTCATGTGGTAGAGCGGGCGCAGCGGGACGGTGCTCACGCCGAACGGGATAACCGACGGCGAATGGTTGTGCGCCACGGCCATGACGTCGGATCGCGCGCGATAGATCTCGCCATGGATGAAGCGCTCGAGATAGCTCGCGCGGCCTTTCGCATCCACCGGGGTCGAGTCGAGGTCGTACTCCATGATGTCGCCGGCCGTGACCATCTCCGGCGCGATGGAGCGCGACATGAGGTAGCGCTGCGGATCTCCGGGATGCCGCACGCTCACGTGACCGTAGCCGTCGACGACGCCCTGATCGGCAAGGATGCGATTGGCGGCGACCAGGTCCTCGATGAGCTTGCCGTCGGCGGGCCCCGCCGATCGGGGGGCCGTCTGCGCGATGGCGCGCGGAGCGACGAGGGCGGCAGCGGCACCCGCGAGCCACGCGCGACGCCCGAGCGGCAGCGACATGGCGATGAGTCTACCGCCGCCGGTCCAGCGACGCGCGCAGATCCTCGAGCGCGCCGAGGAAGGCGGCGAGCGGCGGCGCCACCGGCTTGTCGCGGCGGCGCACGAGGCCGATCTGCCGGGTGAGCGACGGTTCGAGCCGCATGGCGGCGAGACGGCGGTCGGCGACGTCGGCCTTGACCGAGAATTCAGACGTCACGGACAGGCCGAGCCCGGCTTCCACGAACTTCTTCATCGCCTCCGTGTTGCCGAGCTCCATCGCCGCGCGCGCCGTCACGTGGGCGCGCGCGAACCACGCGTCGATCTCGCGCCGCACCGTGCTGCCGCGGTCGAACAGGATGAGCGGATGTTCGGCCAGCTCGGCCGCGCGGATGGCGCCGTGGCGACGCCACCGCGGCAACGGCGGCGCGATGGCCACCAGCTCGTCGCGATAGAACGGCGTGACCGTCAACTCGCGATCGCGCAGCGGAAGGCTCACCAGTCCCACGTCGAGATCGTTGGCCACGAGCCGCCGGGCGACCTCGGACGCGGTCCCCGTCACCACGACGAGGTCGATCGCCGGAAAGCGCGCGCGGAAGCGGCCCAGCGCGCGCGGCAACAGATAGACGCTGATCGACGCGCTCGTCCCGAGCCGCACGCGACCCGCCACCACGCCGCGCAGCTGCTGCACGTGCTCCAGGCCCGCCTGCAGCTCCCGGAAGGCGCGCGCCGCATGCGCGAGCAGCACCTCACCCGCCCGGGTGGGAAACGCGCGCTTGCCGACGCGCTCCAGCAGCGGCAGGCCGAGCCGCCGCTCGAGCTGCGCGACCTGCATGCTCACGGCGGGCTGCGTCAGGTTGAGCTCGCGCGCGGCCCGCGAGAACGAGCCGTGGCGGGCGATGGCCTCCAGCGTCTTCAGCGGGCCGAGTGCCACGTCCATGGCCGTCGAGCCTAATTGATGATCCGAATCAAAACAATTGATTTCCCTGATCGGGCTCCCTGCCGCACCATGGCCCCGAAAGGAGGCCGTCATGGAGATGAGCGACTACGCCCTCGCGCAGCTGTCGAAGGAACGGCTGGCCCATGCCCGCGAGGTCGCGGCGCGTCGCGCGCTCGTGACGTCCCTCGCGCCGCGCCCACCGCTGCGTGTCCGCATCGGCGGAGCCCTGGTCGCCTTCGGCCAGCGCCTGCTCGCCGAGCCCGCACCGCAGCGGGCGGCGTCGTGATCCGACTCGCGCACGAGGCGGACAACCCGCACATCGCGGCGATCTGGAACCTGGAGGCGATCGGCACCGCGGCCACAACGGAGACGGAGCCGCGGAGTGCCGACGCGCAGCGGGCGTGGCTCGCGGCGCACGGCCCCGCGTATCCCGCGCTGGTGGCCGCGGTGGGCGACGAGGTGGTCGGCTTCGGCGCGCTGGCGCCCTATCGTGCCAAGCCGTCCTATGCGCACACGGTGGAGGACTCCGTGTACGTGAAGAGCGGCTGGCGCGGCAAGGGCATCGGCGGGCTGATCCTCGAGGCGCTCATCGAGCGCGCACGCGGCCACGGGCACCACTCGGTGATCGCGCGCATCATCGCGGACAACGAGGCGTCGGTGCGGCTGCACGAGCGCCATGCATTTGCGCGCGTGGGCCACGAGCGCCAGGTCGCGTTCAAGCTCGGGCGCTGGCTCGACGTGCTCACGCTGCAGCGCCTGCTCTGAGGGCAGGCCGATCCGCTCTGAGCGCGGGCCGACCGTGAGGCCGGACGAGCTCGGCCGCGCGCTCGACGGCGGTCCGTGAGTGTCCGCGCGCAGACCCGGTAGACTGTCCGCGTGCCGTCCGACACGCGGCTGCCCGCCGCCCTGCGCGCGTTTCGTCACCGCGACTTCCGCCTCTTCTTCTGCGGCCAGCTCGTCTCGCTCGTCGGGACCTGGATGCAGTCCGTCGCGCAGGCGTGGCTGGTGCTCGAGCTCACCAACTCGGCGTTTCGTCTCGGCGTCGTCAGCGCGCTGCAGTTCGCGCCGATGCTCGTGCTGTCGTTCTTCGCGGGCGCGCTCGCCGACCGCCTGCCGAAGCGCCGGCTGGTGCTCACGAGCCAGAGCGTGCTCTTCGTCCAGGCGCTCGCGCTCGCCCTGCTCGTGCACCTCGGGCACGTCCAGTACTGGCACGTCGCGGTGCTGGCGGCCGTCTACGGCATCGCCAACAGCCTCGACATGCCCACGCGCCAGGCCTTCATCGTCGAGATGGTGGGCCGCGACGACCTCATGAACGCCATCGCGCTCAACTCGGCGATGTTCAACGCCGCGCGTGTCGTCGGCCCCGCGCTCGCGGGTCTCGCCATCGCGCGCTGGGGCACGGCCATCGCGTTCTATCTCAACGCGGCGTCCTTCGTGCCGGTGATCATCGCCCTGCTCGCCATTCGCGCCGAGGGACGGCCACGTGGCGTCACGGGTCGCTCGATGACCGAGGAGATTCGCGAAGGGGTGTCGTTCGCGGTGCGTACGCCGCGCGTGGCGGTGACGATGGCGATGGTGCTGGCGGTGAGCGGGTTTCTCTTCAACTACAACGTGCTGATTCCGCTGTACGTGCGCGACATGCTCGGGCACGGCGCACAGGGGCTCGGGGTGATGATGGCCATGCTCGGCATCGGCGCGCTCGCGGGCGCGGTCACGCTGGCCGTGCTCGGACGCGACCGTCCTCCGGTCGCCGCGCTCGCCACGCCGGCGCTCGTGCAGGCGGCGAGCACGGGCGCGCTCGCCGCCGTGCACAGTGAGCGCCTCGCGGTGCCGTTGCTGCTCGTCATGGGATTCTGCGGCATCCTGTTCATGGCCGGCGCGAACTCGACGGTGCAGCTCGCGGTGCCCGACGAGCTGCGCGGCCGGGTCATGGCATTGCATACGCTGATGTTCGCCGGCATCACGCCATTCGGCGCGTTCGCGATGGGCTCGGTGGCGCAGGCGGGCGGCGTGCAAGCGGCGCTGGTCGTCTCGGGCGGCGGCGGGCTGATCTCCGTGCTCGCCTTGCTCGGATGGTGGATCGGCCGCCACCGCGGACGATCGCTGGAAGCGCCCGCGGAGGGAGAACCGGTGTGACGCGCGTTCGCGTCGGCACCTCCGGCTGGAACTATCCCGAGTGGAAGGGATCGTTCTATCCCGCCGATATGAAGCCGGCCGCGATGCTGCCGTACTACGGCGAGCGCTTCGGCACCGTGGAGGTCAACGCGACGTTCTACCGCATGCCGACGTCGAAGGCCGTCGCCGGCTGGGCGGCGGCCGTTCCGCAAGACTTCTCGTTCGTGCTCAAGGCGCCTCAGCAGATCACCCACTTCCGGCGGCTGCGCGACGTCGACGAGCCCGTGCGCGTGTTCTGCGACGTCGCGCGGGGCCTCGGTGCGCGGCTGGGCCCGCTCTTGTTCCAGCTGCCACCGAACTTCAAGAAGGACGTTGGCCGCCTGGGCGACATCCTTTATATGGTGCCGCCGGACTTCCGCATGGCGTGGGAGTTCCGGCACGCCTCGTGGTTCGAGGACGACGTCTACGAGCGGCTGCGCGCGCGCAACGCGGCGCTCGCCATCGTGGAGGACGAGGAGGCGGCCACGCCCGTGCTGGCCACCGCGGACTGGGGCTACTTCCGGCTACGCGCCGTGAACTACACCGACGCGCGGCTCGCGGCGTGGGTCGACGCCATCCGCACCACCGGCGGCCACTGGCGCGACGCCTTCGTCTTCTTCAAGCACGAGGACCGGGGCACCGGTCCGGCGCTGGCGCGCCGGCTCGAAAGTCTGCTGGCGACCTGATACTCTCGCACCCCGACCCGCAGCCGCTCTCGAGAGGAGGCGCGCGATGCTCGATCTGCTGATTCGCAACGGCCAGGTGGTGACGCCGCAGGGCGCAGGCGCGTGGGAGATTGCGGTGCAGAACGGCGCGATCGTGGCCGTGGCCGCGCCCGGGACGTTCACCGAGGCGAGCCGCGTGATCGACGCGACGGGCAAGGTCGTCGTGCCCGGCGGCGTCGAGCCCCACACGCACCTGGCCCATCGCATCCAGATGCATCCTGACGATGATCTGCACACGCTCGGTCCCGAGGAAGACTCGCGCGGCATGGCGTTCGGCGGCACCACGACGCACGTCGACTTTGCGTTCGTGCGCCCGGGCGACGACATGCAGGCCGTGGTCGAAAAGCGCGCGGCACGCTGGAAGGGCAACTCGTTCACCGATTACACCTTCCACATCACGCTGGCCGGGCCGCTGCCGATGAAGACGATGGACGCGATCCCCGAGGCCATCCAGGCCGGCTTTCCGTCGTTCAAGGTCTTCACGACCGACGTCCTGCCGCCCCATCCCAAGCGACCGTCGAATCGCCTGGACTTCGGGCGGCTGCAATACGCGATGGAGAAGGTCGCACCACGCGGCGGCATCATGGTCGTGCACGCCGAGGATCACGACGTCGTGCAGTTCATGTACGAGCGCTTCCGCGAGGAAGGCCGCATGGACGGCGTGAACCTTCCGCTCGTGCACAACAAGGTGTCGGAGATGCTCTCGTTCCGGCGGGCGATCAACCTTGCCTCCGTCATGGACGCCGCGATCTACTTCGTGCATACCTCGGCGCGCGAAGGCGTGGAGGCCGTCGCGGAGGCGCGCGGGCACGGCCGCCCGATCTACGCCGAGACGCTGCACCACTACACCTGCTTCAGCGCCGACGACTACCGTTCGCCGCGCGGCTTTTGCTATCACACGTACCCGTCGCTCAAGTATCCGGAGGACCAGGCCGCGCTCTGGGACGGGCTGCTCAACGACGCGGTCTCGACCACGGCCACGGACGAATACCCGACCACGCTCGCGCTGAAGCTGCGCGGCAAGACGATCGAGGACGTGACCGGCGGCAACCTCGGCGCCGAGGCGCGCATGGGCATCGTCTACACAGAAGGGGTCGTCAAGCGGAAGATGTCGCTCGACCGCTTCGTGCAGGTGACGTCATCCAACGCGGCGAAGATCCTGGGCCTCTATCCGCGCAAGGGCGCGCTCGCGCCGGGCAGCGACGCCGACATCGTGCTGATCGATCCCTCGATCAACCGCACGCTCGTGAAGGACGACTTCCACGTCAGCGACTACAGCCCGTGGGAGGGCTGGGACGTGCGGGGCTGGCCCGTCACGACGGTTCTGCGCGGCAAGATCATCGTGGAGAACGGCAAGCTGTCCGGTGATACGCGGGATGGCCAGCTGGTGAAACGCAAGATCGAAGGCGCGGTGCTGCGTCGTCCCGCGTGCTGAGACGCGCTAGCGGCCGAGGCTGATCGCGCCGATGTAGACTTCGCTCGCGTGAGCGGCGTCTTCGGAGTGGCTCTCGACGCCGACGGCCATCGGTCCCGGCGGCCGCGCGCCGAAGAGCCGGCTGAAATCGCGCTCGACGTTGCGCGTCTCGCGCACCCACGTGCCGAGTCCGGCGGGGCCGGAGCGAACGACGACGAGCCACCGGTCGAGCATCGTCTGCTTCGTGTGCTTCTCCGTGCCGACGGGCGCGTGGGTGTCCCAGACGTAGCCGAGCATCCGCGGGCGAAAGCGCGGCGGAAACATCAGCACGATGCGCGCGACCTGATCGCCGACCTCGCTCCGGATGTCGCCCTGCGCGGGCAGCGTGACGGCCTTCCACTCCCACGTCAGCACGGGCGTCTGCGCGAGGTCCGCGTCCACGCGGCGCGCGAATCTGACGCTGTAGCGCTCCGTCTTGAGCCACAGCGCGCGGTGGCCCCCGTCGGTGACGATCGCGGGCGGGAATTTCAGCGCGGCCTCGCGTCCATACGCTGACCACGTGCCCGGCAGACCGCCCCCTGTGGGACCCTCGCTCCAGTCTTCGACGACACGCGGCGCTTGAGCGGCGGCGTGGGCGACCAGCGCGAGCAGGGCGACGAGGACGGACGCGATCCGGCGGCGCACGTTACTCGCGCAGCGCGCCGGCGGTGAGCCCGCGCACGAGCCAGCGCTGTAGCCCGGCCACGATGAGGATCGGCGGCAGGCTTGCGAGCATCGACGCCGCGGCAATGTCGCCCCAGGGCACCTCGTACACGCCCGGGAACAGCGCCAGCGCGACGGGCACCGTGCGGCTCGCCTCGGTCGCGGTGAACGTGTACGCGAACAGCAGCTCGTTCCACGACATCAGGAAGACCAGGAGCCCCGCCGACGCGATGCCCGGCGCCACGAGCGGCAGCACGACGCGCGTCAGCGCGGTGAGCCGGCCGGCGCCGTCGATCTGCGCCGCCTCCTCCACGGCCACTGGCACCTCGCGGACGAAGCCGGCGAGCAGCCACAGCACGAGCGGCAGCGCAAACGAGGTGTCGGCGAGCACGAGGGCGAGCCACGTGTCGCGCAGATCCAGAGCGCGCATCAGCACGAAGAGCGGACCGACGATCGTCACCTGAGGAAACGCCGTGCACGCGACGACGCCGAGGAGCAGGAGCTGCTTGCCGCGCACGGGCAGGCGCGCGAGGGCATAGGCGCCGGGCGTCCCGAGGACGATGGCGAGCAGCGTCGTCAGCGCGGCGACGCCCAGGCTGTTGGCGAGCGCCGCCGGCATGATGCTCTTCTGCACGACGGCGCGATAGTGATCGAGCGTCGGCGGCGCGGCGAGCAGCCGCTCCACCGCCGACAGCGCGACGTCCGGCTTGATCGACGTCAGCGCCTGCCAGAAGAAGGGCGCGGCCCAGAGCGCGAGCGCGGCGAGCGTGAGCGCGTCGCGAACGGCGCTTCGCGCGCTCACGCGGGGGCCTCCTCTTGATGGGCCATCGCGCGCAGGTAGCCCCAGGCGACGAGCATCACGAGCGCGAACACCACGACGCCGATGGCGGCGCCGAATCCGAGCTGCAGCGTCTGGAACAGACTGCGATACGCGTACACGGTCAGTGTCTCCGTCGCGTTCGCCGGCCCCCCGCCCGTCAGCACGAACATCAGGTCGAACGCGCGCAGCGCGTCGAGCGTGCGAAACAGCAGCGCGATCATCAAGACGCGCCGCAGCAGCGGCAGCGTGATGTCGCGCACAGTCGCCACGGCGCCGGCGCCGTCGACGCGCGCCGCCTCGTAGATGTCGGGGGCGATCGTGAGCACGCGCGCGTAGCAGAGCAGCGCGACGAACGGCATCGTGCGCCAGACGTCCGCCACGATGAGCGCGGGCAGCGCCAGCATCGGCTCGCCCAGCCAGTTGATCGCCTGGCCGCCGAGCAAGAAATTCAGCAGCCCGGCCGACGGATGATAGAGCCACTCGAACATGCGCCCGGTGACGACCGACGGCAGCGCCCACGGCAACAGGAGCAAGGCGACCGCGGTCCGGCGGCCGCGCTGCTGGCCCTGCAGCGCCAGGGCCACGCCGATGCCGAGCAGGAATTCGAGCGCCACCGAGATGAACGTGAAGATCAGCGTCACCTGCACGGCGTTCCAGAACCGCGGATCGACCGCGAGGAACGCATAGTGCGAGGGGCCCACGAAGCGCTCGATGCCGAAGACCGGGATCCGGCGCTGCAGCGAGAGCCAGAGCACCCACAGCCCGGGCCACGCGGCGAGCACCGCGAGGGCAATCAAGGCCGGCGCGAGCATGAGGCGGCCGGCGCGCGCGTCGTCGCGTTCCCGCCCGGTCATCGCAGCCCCTGCAGCAGATATCCGACGCGCAGCCGCGCGTGCTCGATGGCCTGCCGCGGCGACTTGACGCCGACGAGCGCGGCCGAGAACTCGGGCTGGAGCGTGCTCGAGAGCATGAGATAGGCGGGCGTCACCGGCCGTGGGCGCGCGCGCAGCATGAGATCGTGCACGGCCGGGAAATCGGGATGCGCGCGCACGACGTCACGGTCGTGGTAAAGCGCCATGCGCGTGGGATTCAGCGCGCCGCCGAGCGCCATCGCCTTCTGCGCCTCGCCGCCGGCCATAAAGCGCACGAGCGCGGCGGCCAGCTCGGGATGACGCGTGCGCCGGTTCACGCCGAGATGGGCGCCGCCGCTGGACGCCGCCGTGGCCGCGCCGCCTACGCGGCCCGGCAGCGGCGCGATGCCGACACGGCCGCGCACGGGCGAGTTCGCCGTCTGGAACAAGTCCATCGCGTACGGCCAATTGCGCAGGAAGACGGCGCGGCCGTCGCCGAAATGCCGGCGGGTGAGCTCCTCGTCGGCGGCGGTGACCCACGAGGGGCTCACGCCGGAGACGATCAGCGCACGCAGGAGCGACAGCCCGCCCGCCGCGCGCTCTTCCTCCGGAAACACGACGCCGTCCGTCCCGAACACGCGCGCGCCGTTCGCCCAGATCGCCTCGAGCGCGTTCACGGTCAGCCCCTCGTACTGGCGACCCTGCCACACCACGCCGTCGAGCCGCGGATTGCGTTCGGCGGTGCGGATGCGCACGATCTGGTCCACGAGCGCCTCCCACGTGCGCGGCGGGTGCAGGCGGTATTTCGCGAGCAGGTCGGTGCGGTAATAGAGGACGCCGACGTTCATCAGCCACGGCATCGCCCACACGCGTCCGTTCCACGTCGCCGGCTCGATGGTCGACGGAAAGTGCGGCGCCAGCTCCTCGGCGGGCACCCACGGCGTGAGATCCAGGAGCCAGCCCGCGCGCGCGAATTCCGCCACCCAGATGACGTCGAGCATCATCACGTCGAAGCCCGCGCCGCGCCCCTCGAGGTTGATCACGAAGAACTGATGCTGGTCGTCGGAGTTCCACGACAGCGACTCGGCCTGCACGCGCACGCCCGGATGGCGTCGCTCGAACTCTCGGAGCAATGCGGGGACCGGATCGGACGGGCCGAGGATCTTGGCGTGCTTGAAGACCAGCGTGATCGGGCCGGCGCTGTCCGGTCGCTGGCCGCAACCGGCGAAGAGCACGGACAGTGCGAGAAGCAGAGCGCGGCCGCGCGAGCCGCCGGTGAACACCCTGTGGATGATACTTCGCGTTCAGTCCCGTCGCGTGCGTTCGGCGTCGCGCGCCGCGGCGAGAACACGCGCCACTCAGCCGGCGGAGTCCGTGATCGCCCACGACCGCAATCCGTTGGATAGCGCAGGGCGTGCGGCGTGAGCGCCGCGTGCGTGCTATCGTCCTAGGACATGCCGCCGCATGCGCTCGGCTCGGGCACGATCTCGTTCGGCCTCGTGTCCATTCCCGTCAAGCTCTTCACGGCGACCGCGCCGGGAAATGTCTCGTTCAATCTGCTCCACGCCAAGTGCGGCTCGCGCATCAAGCAGCAGACCTTCTGTCCGGTCGACAACACGACCGTCGACCGCAGCGAGCTCGTGCGGGGCTTCGAGTTCGCGAAAGGCCAGTACGTGCGCGTGAGCGACGAGGAGCTGAAGGCGCTCGAGGGCGAGGCGTCGAAGATGATCGACATCCTCGAGTTCGTCCCGCTGGCGCAGGTCGACCCCGTGTACTTCGAGCGCGCGTACTACCTCGGCGCCGACAAGGGCGGCGAGAAGCCGTACCGGCTGCTCGCCGACGCGATGGCCCGGGCGCAGCAGGTGGCCATTGCGAAGTTCGTGATGCGCGGCAAGGAGAGCTTGGTGCTGATCCGTCCCTCGCAGGACGGCCTGTTGCTGCACACGATGTTCTTCGCCGACGAGGTGCGCTCGTTCGCGGATGTCGACAAAGGCCAGTCCGCGAATGTCCGCGAGGGCGAGCTCGACCTGGCGATGCAGCTGATCCGCGGCCTCGCGCGTGACGAGTTCAAGCCCGAGCAGTTCAAGGACGAGTACCGCGACCGCGTGATGAACATGCTCGAGCAGAAGATCGAGGGCCGCGAGGTCACCGGGGCGCCGGCGCCGGCCGAGCGTCCGCACGTGATCGACCTGATGGAGGCCCTCAAGGCCAGCCTCGCGCGCAAAGGCCTGCCGGCCGAGGCGGCAACCGCGAAGAAGCCGCCGAGCAAGGCCGCGGCCGCGGCGGCGCCGAAGGTGGCCGCGAAGGCGGTGGCCAAGCGCGCCTCCGGCGGCCGGAAGTAGCTCCCTACCCGCCCTTCAGCCGCGGATCGAGCAGGTCCCGCAGCGCGTCGCCCAGCATGTTGAACCCGAAGACCGCGAGCGACAGCGCGACGGCCGGCCACACGGCGAGCCACGGCGCCTGATACATGTGGTCGAGGCCCGCCAATGACAGCATGCCGCCCCACGTGGGATAGGGCGGCGGCACGCCGAGTCCCAGGAACGACAGGCTCGCCTCCGTGAGAATGACCGTCGACAGGCCGGTGGTGGCCACGACGATGATCGTGGGCAGTACGTTGGGCAGGATGTGGTTGACGGTCACGCGGACGTGGCCGGAGCCGAGCGCCCGCGCGCTCTCCACGAACGTGTGCTCCTTCAGCGAAAGCGCGACGGCGCGAACGATCCGCGAGTTCTGAATGCCGAACGCGAGCCCGAGAACCACGGTGATGTTGAGCGCGCTCGGGCCCAGCAGCGACATGATCGACATCAGCAGCAGCAGGGGCGGAAACGCCATCCACGCATCGACGGCGCGCTGCAGCAGCAGGTCGAAGCGGCCACCGAAGTAGCCGGAGGCGACGCCGATCAGGGTCGCGAGCGCGCTGCCCAGCGCCACCGCGCCGAAGCCGACGTAGAGCGACACGCGCGCGCCATAGAGCAGACGCGTGAAGAGGTCGCGGCCCAGCTGGTCGGTACCGAGCCAGTGCGCAGCACTCATGGCCACGAAGCGGTCGCGCAGGCTGGTCTGCGCATAGCCGTACGGCGCGATGAGGTCCGCAAGCACCGCACCGGCGAGCATCAGCACGACGATCGCGACGCCGACCGTGCCGAGCGGCTTGCGACGCACGATCTGCACCCACACGTCGACATACCACGCGCGGGATCTTCTTGCCGCGTCGAGCGCGGGCGTTGCCCGCGCCATCCTCGTCCTGGGAGAGGCATCGGACGGGGCCGTCGCGCCGGAGGCGCGCCCGTGAGGCGCCTCCTCCGAATTAGTAGCGGATTCGCGGGTCGAGGAAGGCATACGAGAGATCGATCAACAGATTGAGGCCGACCACCATCGCCGCGATGATCAGGTTCACCGACTGCACGACCGGGTAATCGAGCTTGCCGAGCGCCTCGAAGAAGAAGAGCCCGACGCCGGGCAGGCGGAAGATGGCCTCGATGATCACCGAGCCGCCGATGTAGAGCGGCATCTGCAGCCCGATGAGGCTGATCACCGGGATGAGCGCGTTCTTCAGCGCGTGGCGCAGGATGATGCGCCGCTCCGAGAGTCCCTTCGACCACGCGGTGCGGATGTAGTCCTGGCGCAGGACGTCGAGCAGCGAGCTGCGCATGATCCGCATGATCGGTCCGGCGCGGGTGACGCCGAAGACGAGGGCGGGCACCAGCATGATCTTCAGATTCTCGGCGGGCGACACCGTGAAGGGCACGTACGTCCACACCGGCGTCCACCGAAACCAGATCGCGGGCAGCACGACCACGACGACGGCGAGGCCGAAGTACGGCACCGAGAGCGCGAAGATCGAGAGCACGCGGCCCACGTAGTCGGACATGGAGTCCTGCCGCGCGGCGGACACGATGCCGACCAGCACGCCGATGACGACCGACACCACGATGGTCAGCAGCGCGAGCTCGAGCGTGACGGGGAAGCGCCGCACGAACTCGTCGAGGATCGGCTGGCGCGTCCAATACGAGCGGCCGAAGTCGCCACGCAGGACGATGTTGCCGATCCAGTCCGCGTACTGTGCGTGCATCGGCCGGTCGAGGCCGAGGTCTTTGCGGAGTGCGTCGAGCGTTGGCGCGTAGGCGTGCCCCTCCACCATACGCGTGGCCACGTCGCCCGGCATGAGCCGCAGTAGCAGGAACACGATGATGCTGACGAGGAACAGCGTGGGGATCGCCAGCGCCACGCGGCGGACGACGTATTGCTTCACTCGATCACCCGGTCGGCGCGCAGCAGCAGCGACGGCGGCACGGTCAGTCCCAGCATCTTCGCGGTCTTCACGTTGACGACGAGATCGAGCTTCGTCGGTTGCTCCACGGGCAGGTCGGCCGGATTCGCGCCACGCACGATGCGATCGATGTAGGTGGCGGCGCGTCGGACGAACGTGTTCAGGTCGGGGCCGTAGCTGAGCAGGCCGCCCTCGTCGGCCCATGCGCCCCAGCCGCCCGCCAGCGGCGCGCGCTGCCGATTCGCGAACTCGACGATGGCGCGCCGGTTGAGAAACGTATGCCGCGACGAGACGGCGATCAGCGCGTCGCACCGCCAGGCCGCCGCCGTCTGGAACGCCGACTCCAGCTGTGCGGCACTCCCGCGCATCTCGAGCGACTGAACTTGAAGCCCCGCCGCCCGGGCCGCGGCCTCCGTGTCACGGAACTCGTCGTCGAAGTGTTCGGGGTTCCACAGGACGGCCAGGCGCGAGACGCGCGGCGCCGCCTCGCGCAGGAGCTGCAAGCGCTTGGGCGCCAGCTCCCCGGAAAGAAACGTGAGCCCCGTGGCGTTGCCGGCCGGGTGCGCGAGGCTCTTCACCAGGCGGCCGCGCACGGGATCGCTGCTGACCGAGAAGACGATGGGAATCGTGGTCGTCGCGGCCGTGGCGAACGGCGCCACGTCGCCGCCGAGCGCCAGAATGACGTCGGGCCGCGCCCGCACGACTTGCGTGGCCAGCTCGGGAAGCCGCTCGGGGTGTCCTTCCGCGGCTCGATAGTCGACGGTGAGGTTCTGGCCCTCGACGTAGCGGAGATCGCGAAGCGCTTCGAGGATCGCGCCGAGGTTGGGATCGGTGGCCGCGGTGCTGTACAGGAGCACGCCGAGCCGCAGCGTGCGCGGCGGCGCCTGCGCGCTGGCCGCCCGCGGAGCGAGCGCCGCGCCAAGAGCCGCGGCGAGGAACGTCCGACGGCTCGTGACCACCGTCTCTCTACTTGTCGAGCCAGGTATAGACGAGGCGCATCCCGATGCCGTATCCATCATGGTGCCTGAATCCCTTCACGTACTGCGGGTGCGCCACGTACTGCGGCCACTGCGGCGCGTACACGTAGTACGCCTTGTCGGCGAGATAGCGCTGGATGTCGTCGACGATCTGCTTGCGCTTCTTCGGATCCATCTCGCGCCGCTGCGCCGTGAGCATACGCGTGAGCTCGGCGTCGGCCACGTGGCTCAGGTTCGTCGGCAGCTCGGGCGCGAAGCGGCCGAACAGGAAGTCGTCGACCTCGGTGAACGGCGTCGAGGGGCCCATGGCCATCTTCTCGTACTTGCCGACCATCGTCGTCGACGAGTACTTGCCATATTCCTCGGGCTTGAGCTCGACGGTGATGCCGACCTTCGCGAGATTGTCGGCGGCCAGCTCGTAGTAGGACCGCCACGGCACCACGTAGCCCGGCCAGTGGAACATCGGAACCGTGAGCCCTTTGGCGTAGCCGGCTTCGGCGAGCAGCCGTTTCGCCTCGGCCGGGTCGTAGCCCACGAGGTACTTGGCCTTCGCGGGCTCGATCTTGGCCGCGTCGAGCTTCCACTCCTTCAGCGCGCAGGGCACGGGCCCGGCGTCGACGCAGCCCTCGCCGAACAGCAGCGCGTCGTTCCACGCCTTGCGGTCGATGGCCAGCGAGACGGCGCGGCGCACGCGGACATCGTTGAAGGGCGGCTGGTCGGTGCGGAACGAGATGTACGGCAGCCCGATGATCTGATACGGCGTGATGCTCAGCTCGGGATTGGTCTTCTGCACCGCCTTGGCTTCTTCGGGGCTGAGCCAGCCCCAGATGTGCGGCAGCTCGACCTTCCCCGCGCGCAGCACGGCCACGCGCGCCGCCGCGTCGGGCGTGATCTCGATGACCGCGCCGTCGAGGTACGGTACCCCCTTCATGAAGTAATCCGGGTTGCGCTCGAAGACCACACGCACGCCCTTGTCGTACGACTTGAGCACGAACGGGCCGGTGCCGATCACGGCCTCCGGCGAGTTGAAGTCCTTGAAGCGGTCCTCGGCCTCGCGCGGCAGGATCGCGCAGAACGACGGGTTCGCGAGGTGATTGAGGAACGGCGCGTAGGGCTCCTTCAGGGTGATGCGCACGGTGTAGCGATCGACCACGTCGATCCCGGTGACCGGCTCGAAACGCGTCCGGAAGGCGGACTTCGCCAGGAACCGCTCCAGCGAGTACTTCACGTCGTCGGCCGTCACCTCGCGCGCGTTGACCGGTGGCTTGTTGTGGAAGCGCACGCCGCGGCGCAGCGGGAAGGTGTAGACGCGGCCGTCCTTGCTGATCGTCCACTTCTCGGCCAGATCCGGCACGATCGAAAAATCGGTCGGCGACTTCTGCTCGGGGCCGTTGGGAAAGCGCACGAGCAGGCTGTAGGACATGCTGACGTAGGAGTGCGTGAGGAAGCTGATCGACAGGTGCGGGTCGAGACTCGGAGCCTCGCGCTCGGCGATGCGGAACACGCCGCCGCGCTTGGGCTCCTGCGCGTCGGCCGCCGGCGGCGTGACGGTCATCAGCAGCAGCGGGACGGTGAGCAGCAGCGCGAGACGGCGCATCGGGATGGGGTCCTCCTCTCTGAGGGCGCGTCATTATACTCAGTCGGGCCGGACCGCGAGGACCACAAGGTACAATGAGCTCAGCGCGGAGGCTTGCATGCCGAGAACCCCGCTGGAGCCCCGGTTCACCGTCGAATACTTGTCGATCCTCGATGCCGAAGGCACCCTGGATTCCACCCTCGATCCCGGTCTGCCGGCCTCTGAGCTGAAGCGGCTCTACCGCGCCATGCTCCTGGCGCGGCGGCTCGACGAGCGCATGGTGCGGTTGCAGCGTCAGGGCCGCATCGGAACCTTCGCGCCGATCAAGGGCCAGGAGGCCTCGCAGCTCGGCAGCGTCGCCGTGCTGCAGCCGACCGACTGGATGGTGCCCTCGTTCCGCGAAACGGCGGCGATGATCTGGCGCGGCTGGCCCATCGAGAAGCTGCTGCTGTTCTTTTCCGGCCACCTGGAAGGTGGTCAACCCGCCCCCGATCAGCGCGACCTGCCCATCACCATTCCGGTCTCCACCCAGCTCCCCCACGCCGTCGGCCTCGCCTACGCCGCGCAGTACCGCCAGGACGACGTCGTCGTCATGGCCTATTTCGGGGACGGCGCGACGTCGGAGGGTGACTTTCACGAGGCGCTCAACTTCGCGGGCGTCTGGCACGTTCCGGTCGTCTTCGTCTGCCAGAACAACCAGTGGGCGATCTCGGTCCCGCTCAAGAAGCAGACGAACTCCAAGACGATCGCGCAGAAGGCGCTCGCCTACGGGCTGCCCGGCATCCAGGTGGACGGCAACGACGTGCTGGCCGTGTATGCCGCGAGCCGCGAGGCGGTCGAGCGCGCCCGCGCCGGCGAAGGCCCCACGCTGATCGAGTGCGTCACGTACCGGCTCGGCGTGCACACGACGGCCGACGATCCGACCAAGTACCGGACGGCGGAAGAAGTCGCGGAGTGGGAACGCAAGGACCCGCTCACGCGCTTCGCCGCGTATCTCAAGAAGAAGCGCCTGCTGGAGGACGGGCTCGAGGTGCAGGTCGACGAGGAGATCGCCGCCGCCATCGCCCGCTTCGAGGCGACGGCGCCGGCCGACCCGCTGGTGATGTTCGACCACGTCTACGCGGAGCTGCCGCCCGACCTCAAGGCGCAGCGCGAGTCCGTGGCCGAGGGCCTGCGCAGCGGTGAGCCCGGTCGGCGCGAAAAGCACGAGCCGTCGCCGCCGATGCGCGGGCAACGGAGCGGCCGCCGCTGATGGCCAAGCTCAACGTCGTCAAGGCGCTGAACCTGGCGCTCATGCAGGAGATGGAGCGCGACCGCGACGTGCTCGTGATCGGCGAGGACGTCGGCGTCGATGGCGGCGTCTTCCGCGTCACCGAAGACCTGCACCGCACGTATGGCAGCAAGCGTGTCATCGACAGCCCGCTCGCCGAGGCGGGCATCATCGGCGCGTCGATCGGGATGGCGCTCTATGGGCTCAAGCCCGTGTGCGAGATCCAGTTCTCGGGCTTCGCCTTTCAGTGCTTCCATCAGATCGAGAACCACGCCGCGCGGTACCGCAACCGCTCGCAGGGACGCTTCCACGTGCAGATGGTGATCCGCATGCCGTACGGCGGCGGGGTGCGCGCGCTCGAGCACCACAGCGAGTCGGAGGAGCAGTTCTACGCGCACATCCCCGGGCTCAAGATGGTGATCCCATCCGGCCCGCGCAACGCGCGGGCCCTGCTCGCCGCCGCCATCCGCGATCCGGATCCCGTCATCTTCTTCGAGCACAAAGGCCTGTACCACGCGACCAAAGAGGACGTACCCGACGAGCCCGAGACGCTGCCGATCGGTCGCGCCCAGGTCGTGAGCGAAGGCGATGACCTCACGCTGGTGGCGTGGGGGGCGATGCTACGGGTGGCGCGGGAGACGGCGGAGACGCTCGAGCAGGAGGACGGCGTCGGCTGCGACATCATCGACCTGCTCACGGTGGCGCCGCTCGATCGCGAGACGATCGTGCGCTCGGTCAGCAAGACGGGCCGCGCCGTCATCGTGCACGAGGCGGTGCGCTCGTTCGGTCCCGGGGCCGAGATCGCCGCCTCGATCATGGACGGCGCATTCCTGTCGCTCGAGGCGCCGATCGCGCGCGTCACCGCGCACGACGTGCCGTTCCCGGGCTTCGCGCGCGAGAAGGCCAACGTGCCGGACGTCGCGCGCGTGGTCGCCGCCGCGCGCGAGACCCTCGCCTTCTAAGCGATGTCACGCCCGTTCGCGCTGCCCGACCTCGGCGAGGGCCTGACCGAGGCCGAGATCGTCAAGGTGCTCGTGCGCGAGGGCGACGTCATCGCCGAGGACGCGCCGCTGCTGGAGGTCGAGACCGACAAGGCGACCGTCGAGATCCCCTCGCCGATGAGCGGCCGCGTCGAAAAAATCCACGTCGAGCCGCATCAGACCGTGAAGGTCGGCCAGGTCCTCGTGACCTTCGCCGACGCGACGGCCGGCGCGGCGCCGAAGTCCCGGGCCATGCCAACAGGCAAGCAGGCGGCCGACACGCTCGATCCCACTCGCACGCTGGCGCCCGAGCCGCGCACGGCGGTGCGCGACGGCCGCGCGCGCCAGACGCCGGCCGCCGACGCGGAGCGCACGCGCGCGGGTGCACCGGCCGCCGAACGCGTCGAGGCGCGAGCGCCGCTCGCCGACGCCCCGACACGCACCGGTCCTGTGCCCGCAACGCCGTCGACGCGGCGGCTGGCTCGTGAGCTCGCCGTGGACTTGAACACGGTTCACGGCACCGGGCCGGGCGGCCGCGTCACCGACGACGACGTTCGCCGGGCCGCGGGCCGCGTTGCGGCGACAACGCCCCAGGCCGCGAGCGCGCCACCGGAGCGCAGGCAGCCGAGCGCCCCAGCGGGCCCGGCCAAGCCCCTCGCGACGCCGACCACCGAGCCGCCGCTGCCGAACTTCGAGCAGTGGGGGCCGATCGAGCGCCAGGCGCTATCGCACCTGCGTCGCACGATCGCCGAGCGCATGACGCTGTCGGCCACGGTGATCCCGCACGTCACCCACTTCGACCGTGCGGACATCACCGAGCTCGACGCGATCATTCAGCGCAATCTCGAGTCGGCGAAGGCGCGCGGCGTGACGCTGACGCTCACCGCCTTCCTGCTGAAGGCCGCCGCGCTGGCGCTGCGCGAGCATCCGACGTTCAACGCCGCGCTGGATACGGCGGCGGGGCAGCTCATCGTCAAGCGCTACGTGCACGTCGGCGTGGCCGTCGCCACCGAGCGCGGATTGATCGTGCCGGTCCTGCGCGATGTAGACAACAAGCCCCTGCTGGACCTGGCGCGGGAGCTGGGCGCGCTGGCGCAGCGCGTGCGCGACGGCAAGGCCTCGCTCGAGGATCTGCGCGGAGGCACCTTCACCGTGACGAACATCGGCGCGCTGGGCGGCACGGGGGCGATCCCGATCATCAACTATCCGGAGGTCGCCATCCTCGGCGTCGCGCGGGCTCGGCAGGAGCCCGTCGTTCGCGATGGACGCATCGAGCCGCGCCTGCTGTTGCCGCTCTCGCTGACGTTCGACCACCGCGTGGCCGACGGGGCCGACGGCGCCCGCTTCGCGTCCGCGATCGTGCGCCGGCTCGAGCGTCCTGAGCTGATGATGGGCTTCTGACATGGTGATGGGCGACCTCGTCCGTGATGTCGACGTCGTCGTGCTCGGCGGCGGACCGGGCGGATACTCGGCGGCGTTTCGCTGCGCCGAGCTCGGGCTCGAGACCGTCGTGGTCGACGCCGGCAAGCGGCTCGGCGGCGCATGCCTCTTCGAAGGCTGCATTCCGTCCAAGGCCCTCCTCCACGTCGCCGCCGTGCTCGGCGAGGCCGAGCGCGCCAAGGAGTTCGGCATCGACTTCGGCCCCGCGCGCGTCTCGCTCGATCCGCTGCGGAAGTGGAAGTCCGAGCGCGTGATCGGCAAGCTGTCGCGCGGCCTGGCCAGCGTCGCCAAAGCGAAGGGCGTCGAGATCGTCGGCGGGCGCGCGACGTTCGAGGACGCGCGCACGGTGCGCGTCGGGGGCGACGAGCCGCAGGCGCTGAAGTTTCGCCACGCGATCGTGGCCGTCGGCTCGGCGCCCGCGCGCCTGCGCGGCATCGAGCTCTCCGAGCGCGTCATGGACTCCACCGCGGCGCTCGACGTGCCGGACATCCCTGAGCGGCTGCTGGTGGTGGGCGGCGGCTACATCGGCCTCGAGCTCGGCCAGGTCTACGCGGCACTCGGCAGCGCGGTCACGCTCGTCGAGATGACCGACGGGCTGCTGCCGGGGGCCGACCGCGACCTCGTGCAGTGGATCGCGCGGCGGGTCGACAAGCAGTTCGCCTCCGTGCGGCTCAACGCGCGCCTCGACGCGCTGCGCGAGACGGCGGGCGGCGTCGAAGCGAGCATCGCCGGCGCCGCGTCGACGTTCGACCGCGCGCTGATCGCCGTCGGGCGCCGGCCTCTGACCGACGGACTGGGGCTCGACACGACGCGCGTGAAGCAGGATGCGCGAGGCTTCGTCGAGATCGACGCGCGCTGCGCGACCGCTGATCCGCGCATCTTTGCCGTCGGCGACGCCACCGGCGAGCCGATGCTCGCGCATCGGGCGATGCGACAGGGCAAGGTGGCCGCCGAGGCCATCGCCGGACGACCCGCGGCATTCGACAACACGGTGGTGCCCGCGGTCGTGTTCACCGATCCCGAGATCGCCTGGTGCGGCCTCAGCGAGACGCGCGCGGCCGCGGACGGCCGCCCCGTGCGCGTCGCGAAGTTCCAGTGGGCGGCCTCCGGCCGCGCCGCCACGCTGGGTCGCAGCGACGGGCTGACGAAGCTCATCGTCGATCCGGAGTCGGGGCGGCTGCTGGGTGCGGGTATCGCGGGGCGCGGGGCCGGCGAGCTGATCGCCGAGGCGGCGCTGGCCGTCGAGAGCGCGTTGTTGGCGGAAGACCTGGCGCTCACGATCCACACGCACCCGACGCTGAGCGAAACGCTGATGGAGGCGGCCGAGACGCTGCTGCGCGGATGATCGTCGGCGTTCCGCGTGAGATCAAGACGGCCGAGCAGCGCGTGGCGCTCACGCCGGCCGGCGCGCAGGCCTTGCGCGACGCCGGTCACGCCGTCCTCGTCGAGAAAGGCGCCGGCCTCGGCAGCGGCATCCGCGACGACGAGTATGGCGGCGTCGGCGCCGAGCTGACGGCCGTCGACGACGTCTGGCGGCGGGCCGATCTCGTCCTCAAGGTCAAAGAGCCGGTGCCCGAGGAATATCCCCGCCTGCGCGCCGGGCAGACATTGTTCACGTATCTGCATCTGGCGCCCGCGCCGGAGCTCACGAACGCGCTACGCGACGCCGGCGGGATCGCCATCGCGTACGAGACGGTGCAGCGCGCCGACGGCAGCCTGCCGCTGCTCACGCCGATGAGCGAGGTGGCCGGGCGGCTCGCCGTGCAGGAGGGCGCGTTCTATCTCGGTCGCGCTCACGGCGGGCGCGGCATCCTGCTCTCGGGCGTCCCGGGCGTCCCGCCGGGCAACGTCGTCGTCATCGGCGCCGGCGTCGTCGGCGTCAACGCCGCGCGCCTCGCGATCGGGCTCGGCGCCGACGTCTCGATCCTCGACGTCAATCCGGATCGCCTTCGCGCAGTCGACGATCTCTTCGCGGGGCGCGTGGTGACGATCATGTCGAACACGTTCAACCTCCAGGCGGTGGTCCGGCGCGCCGATCTGCTCGTCGGCGCGGTGCTGATCACTGGGGCGCGCGCGCCCGTGCTGGTGACCGCGGCCATGGTAGCCACGATGAAGGAGGGCGCCGTGATCGTCGACGTCGCGGTCGATCAGGGCGGCTGTGTAGAGACGGTGCACCCGACGACGCTGCTCGATCCCGTCTACGTCGTCTCGGGTGTCGTGCACTACGGCGTCGCCAACATGCCGGCGCTCGTGCCCCGCACCTCGACGTTCGCGCTGACCAACGCGACGCTGCCGTACGTGCTGGAGCTGGCCGGGCGTGGCGCGCCCGCCGCCGTGCGGGCGAACCCCGCCCTGGCGAAGGGCGTCAACGTCGCCCGCGGCCGCGTCGTGCACCCGGCGGTGGCCGCGTCCGTCGGCGAGACGCCGGCGCCCCTCTCGGACCTGCTCCGCTAGAGCACGCTGCGGGTGGCCGCAAGCGCCTCCGCGGCCACCTCGCGCGGCGGCCGCGCCCATGCCGCGGGGTTCGGCGCCTCGTAGCTCATGAAGCCGGCGTAGCCGGTCGCGCGGACGGCGACGAAGAACTCTTTGAACGGCACACAGCCCTGCCCCGGCGGCAGCCGGTTCAGCACCTCGCCGCGCTTGACGTCGCCGCGCGGCACGTCGCTGAACTGCACGTAGACGATCTCGTCGCCGCGCACGTCGTCGAGCGAGCGCGGTGAGCCGCCGCTGCGCTGCATGTGATAGGCGTCGAACAGCAGACCGCAGCGCGGATGGCCCGCCTTCGCGAGCACCTCGCGCACATGCTCCAGCGTGTTCAGCTGCTCGCACTGCGAGTTGAACTCGACGGCCAGCCGCACGCCGTGGCGCGCCGCGATGTCGCCGACCTCGCGGACCGAAGCCGCAGCGCGCGCGACGTCGCCGGTGCCCTTGTCCACAGGACTCATCACCGTCGCGCAGCCGAGCGCCGCGGCACGCGCGCACTGCTCGTCGAACACCGCGAGCAGCCGCGTACGCTCGGCGCCGTCGGCCCACATCCAGCCGAACTCCACGCCGACGCACGCGACGGACAGCCGGCTGCCGCGCACGGTGTCCCGTACCCAGTTGGCGTCATGGCCGGCGTCGCGCGCGCGGTTGTAATCGATACGCCGCAGCTCGATCGCGTCCCAGCCTGCGGCCTGCGCCGCCGCCACCGCGTCGGGCAGCGGCGTGGTGTCGAGCGTCCACGTGTGCAGCGCCAGCCGCGCGCCCTGGCTCATGCCGCCCCCAGCGCCTTGGCCGCCTTCGCGACGTCGCGCTGTTCCACCCAGACGATGGCGCCGAAGGTGCCGCCACTCGCGCACACCGCGTCGATCGCGGTGACGTTGATCTTTGCTTGCGCCAGGCGCGTCATCAGCTCGGCCACCGCGCCCGGACGATCGGCGCCGCTGATGAGGAAGGTTTTCTTGGGACCGACGAGCTTCCACTTGGCGGCCTTCGCCGCCGCGCGGAAGGCCGCCGCGTCCTCGGGGACGAAGTCGATCTGTGCGCGCCGGCCACTCGGGAAGCCGGAAAACGCCAGGAGATTGACGCGCGCGTCGCGCAGCGTCGCCAGCATGGCGGCGCCCACACCCGGCGTGTTCGGTGTCTCGACGTAGAAGTACTCGACGACTCGGATGGTGTCGGCCATGGCGGGGCCCTCCTTCCAGGGTGCCGGGGACCTTACCACTTCCGGCGCGCGCGGAAAACGGGTCAGGCGAGGCGGCGGCCCGCGGGCGACGGCGCGACTTCGAGACGATCGATGACGACGGTTCCCGGACGCAGGCGCTCGGTCTCGCGTCGCGCGACGGCGAGCGCGAGGTCGCGCGCGGCGGCGGACGGCACGCGCCCGCTGAGCACGACGCTGGGGCGCGCCTCGAGGGGAATCGTCGCGATTGGCAGGATCGCGGCGTCCCGCAGCCCGGGCTCTTTCGCGAACGCGGCGGTGAGATCGACACCCAGCCGACTGGCGGCTTCTTCCGTCACCTCTTTGCGGGCGATCAGCCGCGCACCCAGCACGACGAGGGCGATCAGCGTGAGGAGCGCGCCGACGGCGACGAGCATGAAGGGCCAGGAAAACTCCACACGACAAAATCGAGCAAGCAGCATGCCGCCGATTTACCATCCCGGCTATGAGCCACGATCCCCTCGCCGCGCTGCCGCTCGGGCGCAAGGTCACCGTGAGCAAGACCGTCTCGGAGTCCGACGTCTACCTCTTCGCCGGCATCACCGGCGACCTGTCGCCGAATCACACCGACGAGGCGTACATGCGCAAGACCCGCTACGGCCGACGCATCGCGCACGGCGCGCTCGCCGTCGGCTTCATGTCGAATGCGTCCACGAAGATCCTCGAAGGCATCGAGGGCACCTGGGTGTCGTACGGCTACGATCGCGTGCGCTTCCCGGCGCCGCTGTTCTTCGGCGACACCGTGACCGTGGACTACGAAGTCGCGGAGCGCAACGACGCCGAGCGCAAGGTGTTCTCGCGCGTGACCGTCACGACCGATCGCGGCAGCGTCGTGGCCGTGGCCACGCACATCCTCAAGCGGGTGGACGTCTAGCGTGGACGACCGGCCGCCGCTCGCGATTCTGGCGGGCGTCCGGGTCGTGTCGTTCACGCAGTTCTTGCTCGGCCCTCGGGCGTACAGTTTCTCGCCGACCTCGGCGCCGACGTCGTCAAGGTGGAGCCGCCGGGCGGTCGCCTGTGGGAGCGCAACTGGTCGGGCGCGGACCTGTTCAAGAACGGCGTGAGCGTGTTCTTTCTGCTCGCACATCGCAACCAGCGCAGTCTCACGCTCGATCTGAAGCACGCGGACGGCCGCGCGGTCGCGCGGCGCCTGGTCGAGCGGGCCGATGTGCTCGTCCAGAACTTTCGGCCCGGCGTCATGGCGCGCCACGGGCTCGACTGGGAGGCCGCGAAGGCGCTCAATCCACGGCTGATCTACGTCTCCGCCTCGGGCTACGGTGAGTCGAGCCCATACCGCGACCGGCCCGGCCAGGATCTGCTGATGCAGGGAGTGTCCGGCCTCGCATCGATCTCGGGTCGGGCCGAGCATCCACCGACCGCCGTGGGCACTGCCGTCATCGATCAGCACGGCGCGACGCTGCTGGCGCTCGGCGTGCTAGGCGCGCTGCTCGAGCGCCAGCGCACGGGCGTCGGCGTGCACGTCGAGGTGAGCATGCTGCGCGCCGCGCTCGACTTGCAGATCGAGTCCGCGACCTATTTCCTCAACGGCGCGCCCATCGAGAAGACGAGCACGCCCCTGGCGAGCACCTTCCATCCGCCGCCGTACGGCATCTATCCGACGCGCGACGGACACCTGATCCTGTCGATGTCGCCGCTCGGGCAGTTGGCGGAGGCGCTCGAGCTGCCGGCACTGCGAGACCTGGCGAAGCCGGGCTGGAACTTCGAGTCGCGCGAGGCGGTGGCGCGGTTGCTCGAGCCGGTGATCCGCACGCGGACGACCGCCGACTGGATCGAGCGGCTCGTGCCGAAGGGTGTCTGGGCTGCGGCGGTGAACGACTACGCCAAGACCTTCGCCGATCCCGCCGTGCAGGCCGCCGACGCCGTCGAGGAGATCCGGCATCCGGTGGCGGGGCCGGTCAAGCTGCTGCGCTTTCCGCTCGAGTTCTCGTCCGGCCGCGCCGGCGTGCGCCGCCTCCCGTCTTCGTGCGGCGAGCACGCCGACGAGATCCTGGCCGAGCTCGGGTATGAGGCGACGGCGATCGCGCGGCTCCGGAAGGATGGCGCCATTTAGTATGCTGGCGCGCATGACCCCGCGCGGGCGCCCGCGAGCATGAACATCGTCGAGATGGCGGGAATCAGCGTCGCGCTCGTCGCCGGTGAGTGCGCGGGCGCCGACTTCGAGCGTTTGCTCGAGACCGATCTTCGGATTGCCGGTGATGGCGCGACGTTCTCGGCCGCCGATGTCGCCGATCCCATCGCCTGCGCGGTGCGCCTCACGCGCGTGCTCGGTGAAGCGGGGGCGAAGGAGCTGATGCTCGCCGGCCGCGTCGCGGACGCGCCGAACGCGTTGCGCCTGGGCCTCGTCACGCGCGTCGTGCCGGGCACGGCCCTCGGCGAGGCGGCGCGCGAGCTCGGCGAGCGCCTGCGCGCGTTACCGCCGCTGGCGCTCACGGCGGTGCGCGACGCCGTGCGGGCTGCGCGCGAGCTGACGCCGCGCGAGGCCCTGAAATGCGAGCACGAGCATTTCCGTCGCCTCATCGCAACCCAAGACCACAAGACGGCCGTCGCTGCGTTCTTCGCGCGGCAGCCGCCGACGTTCAGCGGACAGTGACCGGCTCGAACCCGCACACGCGCTGGTGGATCGACGACGCCGTCGGCGTCATCGTGCTCGACAACCCGCCGATGAACGTGCTGAGCGACGACAGTCGCCGCGGCATTCGCGAGGCGCTGGCCGAGTTCGCCGACCGCGGCGCGCGCGCCGTGGTGCTCACCGGCGCCGGCGACCGCGCGTTTTGCGGCGGCGCCGATCTCAAGGAAGAAGAGGAGCTGACGGCCGAGACGGTCGGTACGTTCCTGCAGCGGGGCGACGAGACGTTTCGCGCGCTGCGCGAGTACGAGCGGCCGATCGTCGCCGCCGTCAACGGCTGGGCGATGGGCGGCGGCCTCGTGCTGGCGCTCTGGTGCGACCTCCGCGTCGGCTCCACGCGAGCCAAGCTCGGCGCCGTCGGCGTCAAGGTGGGCCTCATGGCGTCCAACGTGCAGCTCTCGCGTCTGCTCTTCGAGGGCCGCGCCCGCGATCTGTTGCTCACGGGCCGGACGGTCGAGGCGGAGGAGGCGCATCGACTGCGGCTCTTGTCATTGGTCGTTCCACCGGAGGAACTGATGCCCGAGGCGATGGCGTGGGCGCGCGGCATCGCCGCTCGGCCGCCGGCCGTCGTCGCCGAGCTCAAGCGAGCGATGAACGCCGCGCTCGATCCGATCATCGCGGAGACAGAGCGGTGATCCGCTCCGTGCCCGGCCGGACGCCACGCGTTCATCCGGGGGCATGGGTCGATCCCGCAGCGCAGGTCATCGGCGATGTCGTCATCGAGGAGGGCGCGTCCATCTGGCCCTTCACGGTCGTGCGCGGCGATCAGGACAACTACGTCTACGTCGGTCGTCACACGAACGTGCAGGACAACTCGGTGTTGCACGTGACGCCGGAATTCCCGTGCATCGTCGGCGATCGCGTCACGATCGGCCATCGCTGTGTCGTGCACGCCTGCCGCATCGGCAACGATGTGCGCATCGGAATCGGCGCGGTGGTGCTGACGGGCGCCATCGTCGAGGACGGCGCGCAGGTGGCCGCCGGCTCGCTCGTGCCGCAGGGCAAGGTCGTGCCCGCGGGCTGGCTCGTCATGGGCGTGCCTGCCAAGCCCGTGCGCAAGATGGAGGCGGCCGAGATCGAGGACATCAAGCGCAACGCGGTCGAGTACTTCGACCTGTGGCAGCGCGACTATCGCTATGGCCCGCCAGGCGCGCCCGGCTCGACGCCGCGCGCGCCGAACAGCCCGCCGTCCGGCAAGCCTGCCGGTCCGCCGAGCGCCGCGCGATGAGCGTTCACACGGCGGTGGACGGCGCCATCGGCACGCTCACGCTCGACGCGCCACCGCTCAACCTGCTCTCGGACGCGCTGCGCGCCGCGCTGCTCGACGCGCTCGCCGATTTCAGAGCGCGACGGCTTCGCGCGGTGATCATCGCCGGCCGCGGCCGCGCGTTTTGCGCGGGCGCCGATTTGCGCGACGAGGCGAAGCTGACGCCGGCCGAGGTGCAGGCCTTTCTCGATGCCGACGAAGCCGTCTTCACCGCGCTGGCCGACTTTCCGGGCGCGACGATCGCCGCCGTGAACGGCTACGCATATGGCGGCGGCTTCGAGCTGGCGCTGGCCTGCGACATCCGGGTGGCCGGACGCGCGGCACACTTCGCCGGCGTGGGGGTGAAGCTCGGGCTGACGGTGTCCACGGCGCGGCTGGCGCGCGTCGCGGGCGAGGGCGTCGCCCTCGATTTACTCCTGACGGGACGGGCGGTGGACGCCGACGAGGCGCTGACGCTCGGGCTGGTGGCGTCGATCGCCGACGATGCCGAGGCCGAGGCGCGTCGCGTGGCCGAGGTCGTCGCCTCGCGCGCGCCGCTCTCGGTGCAGGCCAACAAGCGCGGCCTCGTTCACTGCGCGCGACTGCCGCTGGCCGAGGCGGTGACCTACGAGCGCGGCGAATGGGCGCGCCTGCAGCGCACGCGCGACCACAAAGAAGCCGTCACGGCGTTCTTCGCCAAGCGCGCGCCGAATTTCACCGGCGAGTAACCGCGACGCGCGCGGTCCCAAACCATCCCTGCCAGCGCGGCTTGATTGCCTGCCAGGCATAGCCGAGCCCGATACACGCCACGATCAGCGCGACGTTGGCGAGCCAGAACGGCCACCACTGCTTGAACGTCACATGCAGCCAGCGCTCGCCGAAGACCGTGTACGCGATGACCTGATGGACGAAGTAGAGCATCAGCGCTGTCTGCCCGAGCACGATCAGCCAGCCGGGACGCCAGCCACGCCGCTCGCAGAGCCAGTAGAAGAACGCCAACATCACGAACACCGTCCCGAGGATCCAGACCGCCGTGATCGGCGCGGGGATCCAGTGGCGGTTCAGCACGCGATCGCGCGTGAAGCCGACGTGCGGCGAGGATGGCCACACGAATTCGGCCAGGGCGGCGAGCGCCATGAGCACGACGCCCGCGACGGCGAGGTTGCGAAAAAACGGCGCATCGGAGTCGCCGCGCGCGGCGACGTCGCGCCACCACCAGCCGAGCACGAGCCCGACCAGCACGAGACAGATCCAGGGCCACGGCGGGTAATCCAGGAACAGGATCAGCGCCATCAGCGGATGATTCGGCAGCCACGCCTTCAGCGGCTCGTAGGCGGCGAGGAAGATCAGGTAGCCGACCAGCGCCGCGCCGAGCAGCGCAGGCCGACTACCGGGCCACTTCAAGAGCGCGGCCGTCGGCGTCATGACGATGATGGCGAGCCCGATCGTCTGCAGCACGCCGCCGGCGAGCGGCGAGTCCTCCGGCGACACTGAGCGCAGGTGCACGCTGCCGAACACGATCACGTTCAGCAACACGCCGGCCGCGACGATCGTGAGGCCGCGGCGCCAGTAGCTCCACAGCCGAGACGGCGTCGCGATGTTGCCGGCGTGGCTGTGCAGCGAGAGCGGCAGCACGAAGCCGACGAGGAATAGAAAGATCGGCGCCGCCACGGTGACTGTGCCGTACACGAGCCAGTAGCGCCACCATCCCATGTCGCGGCCGATCCACCAGCGCCCCGTGTGGTTGAGCACCATCACGATGAGCGCGAAGCCGCGGAAGACGTCGAGGAACGCCAGCCGCGGCGGCATCAGCCGACCCGGCGGCCGAGCACCTTGGCGATCGCGTCGGGCGTGAAGCCGAGCTGCAGCAGCGCGACGCCGGTGTCGAAGTATTCGCGATAGCGCGCGATGCGGCCGCCCTCCAGCTCGAACACGCTCATCCCGCGGAAGCGCACCTTGCGCCCCGCGCTGCGAGGGACGGCGTCGGTCACGATATAGGAGAACGTCCACTCGGCGGCGGCAGCGGTCGGCGTCTCCACGATCGCATCCATCCGCCACGCGTAGTCGCGTCCCTCGCGGAACATCCGGTCGAACATCGCGCGCAGGCCCTCGCGGCCCTGGTGCTCGCCGAAGAAGTTGTCGGTGTAGCTCGCGCGATCGGTGAAGCAGGCGAGTAGCCCGTCCACGTCGCGTGCGTTGAAGGCCTTTGCGAAATCCTGCACGAGCCCCATAGACGCCTCCTCATGATCGCCCGACCGTCGGGCCCGTTGTGCGAGCCGCAGCCGCAGGCGAGGCGAGTCTGCGTGACTCCCCTGCGCAGCGGCCCCGACGGCAAATCAGATGTAGGATAGGCCATGCTGACGCCTGACGCCCTCGCCGATCTGATGGGCTCGAACACGCCCCACGCGGTGCTCGACGTGCGCGAGCGCGGGGCCTACGAACGCGGTCACGTCTTCCGGACGACTTCGCTGCCACGCCGACAGCTGGAGTTCCGCGTGCCGACCCTGGTGACGGCGCCCGCCACGCCGATCGCGTTGCTCGATGGCGACGGCGCGCAGGCACTGCTCGCCGCCACCACGCTCGGAGCCATGGGCTACCGCGACGTGCGGGTGCTCGCCGGCGGAATGCCGGCGTGGCGAGCGGCCGGCCGCCGTGTCGTGCAGGGCCTGAACGTGCCGAGCAAGGTGTTCGGCGAGCGCGCGCTGCACGAATGGGGGACGCCGCAAATCGCGCCGCACGACCTCGCGCGCCGCATCGACGCGCGCGACGACATGGTGATCGTCGACTCGCGGACGTTCGAGGAATATCACCGCGGGTGCATCCCGGGCTCGATCAGCGTGCCCGGCGGCGAGCTCGTGCCGCGGATCGGCGAGCTCGTCGAACGTCCGGAGACCACGATCGTCGTCCACTGCGGCGGCCGCACGCGCTCCTACATCGGCGCGGAGTCGCTGCGCCGCATGCGCCTGCCCAACCCGATCGTCGCGCTCGAAAACGGCACGATGGGTTGGGAGCTCGCGGGCCTCACACTGGAGCGCGGCGCGCGACGGACCGCGCCCGAGCCCAGCCAGCGCAGCCGCGCGCAGGCCGAAGCCACGGCCAAACGCGTGGCGGCGGAGGACGGCGTGCTCGAACTCGGCGTCGATGACGTGCGGCGGTTGTGGGACCGGCGGCGCGAGCAGAACGTCTACCTCGTCGACGTCCGGACGGCCGAGGAATACGAGGAAGGCCACGTGGCGGGCGCCATCTGGGCGCCCGGCGGCCAGGCCGTGCAGGCCACCGACGACTACTTCGCGGTGCGCGACGCCGCGTTCGTGTTCATCTGCGACGGCTTCGTGCGCTCGGTGATGACGGCGGGCTGGTTCAAGCGTATGGGCGTACAGAATGTCGCGGTGCTCGCGGGCGGCGTTCCGGCGTGGCAGGACGCGGGCGGCCTGATCGACAACGGCCTGCCGGCGCCGACGCCGTTCGGCTGGGAGGCGGCGCGCGCGGCGACGCGCTATCTCAAGCCGGGGGCGCTCGGGGACGCCGTGATCGTCGACGTCGGTATGAGCGACGACTACCTGCGCGGTCACGTCCCGGGCGCCGGGTGGATCTGTCGCAGTCGGCTCGAAGCCAGGATTGCCGGCGCGGCGCCGGACCGCGCGCGCCCGGTCGTCGTGACGTGCGCCGACGGCGTGGCATCGACGCTCGCCGCCGTCACGCTCTCGGGACTCGGCTACAAGGCCGTCAGCGTGCTCGATGGCGGCACGCACGGCTGGACCGACGCCGGCCAGCCGCTCGAGTCGGGCGCCACGCGGCTGTGGGACGAGCCGGACGACGTCGTGTTGAAGCCCTACCAGCGCGGGCGCGAGGCGATGGAGGCATACCTGCGCTGGGAGGAGGCGCTCGACCCCGATGGGACGAGCCCGCACCGGCTGATCAAGGAGCTGTGATGGACGCGCTCGTCTCGACGGACTGGCTGGCGGCGCACCTGCGCGATCCGGATCTGCGCGTGCTCGATGGTTCGTGGCACATGCCGCAGGCCAAGCGGGATCCGCGCGCGGAATTCCTCACCGCGCATCTGCCCGGCGCGGTGTTCTTCGACATCGACGCGATCGCCGATCACGGCACCGCGCTGCCGCACATGCTGCCGACGGCGCAGGCGTTCGCCGAGGCGGTGGGCGCGCTCGGCGTCGGCGCCGGCGACCGCGTGGTCGTATACGACACGCGCGGCGTCGTCAGCGCGGCGCGCGTGTGGTGGACGTTCCAGGCGTTCGGTCACGAGGCAATCGCGGTGCTCGACGGCGGACTGCCGAAGTGGAAGGCGGAGAACCGGCCGCTCGAGAGCGGCGAGCCGAAGCCCGCGCGTCGCGCATTCCGCGCGATCGCGCAACCCGCGCGTGTGCGTGATCTGGCCGCCATGCGCAACAATCTCGCGACCCGACGCGAGCAGGTCCTCGACGCGCGCTCGGCCGGCCGCTTCGCCGCCACCGAACCGGAGCCGCGCGCCGGTCTGCGCGGTGGCCACATTCCCGGCAGTCTCAACCTGCCCTCCGACACGCTGCTGAACCCCGACGGCACGCTGCTGTCGGCCGGCGAGCTGCGCAAACGGTTCGAAGCCGCCGGCGTCGACTTCACGCGGCCGGTGGCGACCACCTGCGGCTCGGGCATCACGGCGTCGGTGCTGGCGTTCGCGCTGCACCTGCTCGGACATCCGAAGGTGGCCGTCTACGACGGCTCGTGGACCGAATGGGGCGGCCGCACCGATACGCCCGTGGAGCCATAGAGGAGAGGCGCGATGGCGAGGACCGGGACGTACACGCTCAAAGACTTCATCGCCGATCTCGATCGGATCACGCGCGAGGAGAGCTCGGCGCACCGCATCACCGAGCGGACGGCGCCGCTGCTGGCGCGTCTGGTGCGCGATCCGAGCTCGGTCCCCGCGGAGTATCTGAAATCGCCGGCCGGGCAGCGCGGACGGTACATCCTGCACCGCGGACCGCGATTCAACGTGACGTCGGTCGCGTGGCGTCCCGGCGATCGGGCGACCGCGCACAACCACGAGACGTGGGGCGTGATCGGCGTCATCGACAACGAGATCGAGGAGACGCGTTATCGCGTCACCGAAGCGGGTCACGGCCGGGCCGAGCTCGAGGTGACGAGCGTGACGCGGCACGGGCCGGGCGCCGTCTCGTGCCTGGTGCCGGGCGACGAGGTGCACGCCATGTACAACCCGACCGCGCGCGACACGATCGAGATCCACGTCTACGGCAAGGATCTCGTCGGTCTCAAGCGGCGGCGGTGGGACGACGACGGCACCGAAAAGCCGCTGGTCAGCGACAAGTATCTGAACTGCTAGCGCGCGACGCCGAGCCCGAGTTTCTCCACCTCACGACGACGGGACGCCGCACCGGTCGCGCGCGCGAGATCGAGATCTGGTTCACCACGCGTCCCGCCCGCGGCGCCGCGATCCGCGACGACGGCCCGCTGTACGTGATCGCCGAGCACGGCGAGAACGCCGCGTGGGTCCGGAATCTCCGAGCCAACCCCGTGGTGTCCGTGCGGGTCGGTGCGCAGCGCTTCGTCGGGCGCGCGCGGGTGATCGATGCGGAGGCGGAGCCGGAGCTCTGTGAACAAGCGCGTGCGCGCATGATCACCAAGTACGGCTGGGGCGACGGCCTCGTCGTCGAGATCGCGCCCGATGATGCACGCGCGACGTGAGTGTGTCGCGTGTCGAGCGCCGGCTTTGCCGGCGCAATCGCGATTCCTGGGGGAGGCATCGGAGGGGGCCATCTTGGCCCCCTCCGAATAGTTACGCCGCCCGCTTCCGCTTCGTCGCCTTCGTGAGCTGCGGGAGGATTTCCCGCTCGTAGAAGCGGATGAAGCCCTCCTGGTCGGGCCCCACCTGGTGCACGCACACGTGGTCGTAGCCGGCCTCGGCAAACTCGCGGATCGCGTCGAGATGCTTCTCCGGATTGGGGCCGCAGACGATCTGCTCGGCCACCGCGTCCTCCGTCACCAGCTCGGCGACTTCTTCGAAATGCTTCGGCAGCGCCAGCTCCCACGACAGCGAGCTGCCCATCGCCGCCGTCGGCCAGATCTGATGCGCCGTCCGCCGTGCGCTCTTCTCGTCTCTCGCCCAGCACACGGTGAGCTCGCCGTACCGCGGCTTGCCGCGCCCGCCGGCGGCCTCGAACTTCTTCATCGTCTCCTTCTTCGGGCTCGTCCCGACCATGCCGTCACCGAGCCGCCCGGCGACCTCGGCGCTGCGAGGACCGCCGACGGCGATCATGATCGGCGGCGGCGTCTTCGGCAGCGTGTAGAGTCGCGCGTTCTCCACGGTGAAGTGCCGGCCGCGGTGCGACTGGTAACCGCCCTGCCACAGCAGGCGGAGGACGTCGATCGCTTCGACGAGCCGCTCCTGGCGAACTTCCGTCTCCGGCCAGCCCTCGCCGACGATGTGCTCGTTCAGGTTTTCCCCGGTACCCACCCCTAGGAAGAAGCGACCCTCCATCATCGCGGCGGCGGTCGCCGCCGCCTGGGCGACGATCGCGGGATGCATCCGGACGGTCGGGCACGTCACCCCGGTGCCGAGCTGCAGCTGCTCGGTCGCCTCCGCGATACCGCCGATCACGCACCAGACGAACGGGCTCTGGCCCTGCTTGTCGATCCACGGATGGTAGTGATCGGAGATCAGGGCGAACGTGAACCCGGCGTCTTCGGCGCGGGCGGCATAGCGGACGAGATCGCGCGGCCGCTGCTCTTCGCTGGAGAGCTTGTACCCGATCTGCAGCATCGTCGCACCTCCGATATTCGCGGCTGCAAGGGCTTCGCCAGCGAGCGCTCAGGCCTGCCGCGCCCGCAGGCGCCACCAGGCCAGCACGAGCGACAGCGCCGACAGCCCGGCGATGCCGGCGACGCGATACGCCGACGACACGCCCCAGTGCTCGGAGATCGAGCCGACCGTGAAGGCGCCGAACGGGAACACCCCACCGTAGATGAACGTGTGCAGACTCATGATGCGGCCGCGTAGCCGGTCGGGCGCGGCGAGCTGCAGCGCCGCCTGGCATCCCGCCACCACCATCACCGAGATCCAGCCGATCGCGAACAACGCCCCCGCCGCGACACCAAAGGTCCCGATCGTGGACATGAGCACGAGCCCGGCGCACGACAGAAAGCCGGTGACGAAGAGCAGCGTCAACGACGGCGCCCGCAGAGCACCGAGCGTGAGCGCACCGCCGACGGCCCCGACGCCGACCGAGGCCATGAGCAGCCCGAAGCCTTCCGGTCCGCGGCCGAGCACCTGGCGTGCGAACAGCGGCACGTAGATCGAGAAGTTGAAGACCGTGATGCTGACGACGAAGAGCACCGCGAGCAGGATCACGATGCGCGGTGTGCCGAGCGCGTACAGGACGCCCTCGCGAATCTCGTGGCCAAGCGTCGTGCCGATCTCGCGCGGCGCCGGCGCGCCGCACGCGCGCACGAGCAGCAGCGTCACGATGACGACCACGAACGCGCCGGCGTTCATGAAATATGCGGGCGCGACCCCGGTGCGCGCGATCAGCAGACCGGCGGCGGCGGGACCGACGATGCGAGCCACGTTGAACGCCGCCGAGTTCAGCGCCACCGCGCTCGTGACGTCGGCGCGGCCGGCGAGCTCGACGACGAACGCCTGCCGCACGGGAAGATCGATCGTGTTCGCGATGCCCCAGACCAGCGCCAGCACGCAGATGTGCCAGTAACGGACGCGGCCGGTCACGACGAGCACGGCCAGCGTCAGCGTCTGGCACGCGAGCAGCGACTGCGTCATGACCAGCAGGCGACGCTTGGGCAGGCGGTCGGCCACGGCGCCGCCGACGATGGCGAAGAGCAGGATCGGCAAGAAGTTCAGGCTGCCGACGAGACCCAGCCGCAGCGGCGAGTTGGTGAGCGAGAGCACGAGCCACGCCTGCGCGACCTGCTGCATCCACGAGCCGACGAGCGCGACCGCCTGGCCCGCGAAGAAGACCCGAAAATCGCGATGGCGAAGCGCTCGGAGGCCGGCGGCAAGGGTCATCGCCCGCGGGGCAGAATACCGCGGGCGATGACCGCGACGGCGTTAGTTCGGCTGCTTGGTCAGGCGCAGATATGGCTTGAGCGCGCGCCAGCCGCCGGGGAACTTAACCTTGGCTTCCTCGTCGTTGACGGCCGGCACGATGATGACGTCGTCGCCCTGCTTCCAGTTCACCGGCGTCGCCACGCGATGCTTGTCGGTGAGCTGCAGCGAGTCGATGACGCGCAAGATCTCGTCGAAGTTTCGACCGGTGGTCTGCGGATAGGTGATCGTCAGCCGAACCTTCTTCTGTGGATCGATCACGAACACCGTGCGGACCGTATACACCTCGTCGTGCGCGGGGTGCATCATGCCGTAGAGGTTCGCGACCTTCTTGTCGGGATCGGCGATGATCGGGAAGTTCGGCGCCTGCCCCTGCGTCTCCTGGATGTCCTTCGACCAGCCTTCGTGGGACGCGACGGGGTCGATCGACAGCCCGATGGCCTTCACGTTGCGACGGTCGAATTCCGGCTTGAGCCGCGCCACGTAGCCGAGCTCCGTCGTGCACACGGGCGTGAAGTCACGCGGGTGCGAAAACAGGATCGCCCAGCTCGAGCCGATCCAGTCGTGGAACTTGAGCTTGCCCTGCGTGGTGTCGGCGGTGAAATCCGGCGCGACGTCTCCAAGCTTCAACGACATGAGAATCTCCTTTCAGGCCGCGACGCGGGCGGCCCGGCCCGCCGCGCGGACGATGAGGTCGGCGAACGCGGGAAACGGGTCGAAGCCCAGCACCCGCGGCGCGTCCGCGACGAAATTGGACGTGGCGTTGACGTCATACACGTAGATGCGCCCATCGGCGGCACCGACGAGGTATTCGACCCCGCCGACGTCGATCGACGCGGCGCGCGTGAGGGCGATCGCCTGATCGATGGCCTCGCGCGGGGGCTCATGGCGCGTGATCTCCAGCACCGGAGCGCTGTCGACGGGACATGCCGCAAGCGCCTGCGAGGCCGGCACCTGGCAGAGATCTGCCGGACACAGGTTGAACTGATCCGAGCGCCGGACGACGCGGATCGCGTACAGCATGCGGCCCTCCAGCACCTCGATCCGAACGATGGCGCCGTCACGCGGCTCGACGTACTCCTGAAGCAGCACGACACCGTCGGGTCCGAAGTCCAGCTCGCCCGCACGCGCTTCGAGGTCCGCCGGGGTCTCGAAGCGCTCGATGAGCGCGCCCGACCCGCCGACGTTGGGCTTGACCAGCGCGGGAAAGCGAACGTCGCGCGCGGCCCGCAAGAGCGGAGCGACACCGTTGACCACGACGGTGCGAGGGTACCGCACACCCAATCGCTCGAACAGCCCGACCTGCAGCGCCTTCGATTTCTCGAAGCGCCAGGCCCCCACCGGGTTGATGACCGGCACGCCGAGCGACTCCAGATGCGCGAGTAGCGGCTCCGCGTAAAACAGCACGCGGCCGTGACCCCGCCGGTGCGACGACGGGCTCGTGCGGTTGACGACGACGTCCCAGCGCGGATGGCGCTCGCGCGGGTCGAAGCCATGCTCCGCGTGGTCGATCCGCTCGACCTCTAATCCCCTCGCCTCCAGCTCACCGATCAACCGCTTGGACCACTCGGGATGCTCGTCCAGGATACCGATCCTCACGTTTGACCCTTTCTTGATCGGATTTCGGTATTAGATCAAAGTCGTGTTGATATGGCAAGGGGTTGAACGCAGGGAGAGCCAGCGCGGCGAGTTTAGGGAGCAGGGGTCGCCGCCGCGGTCGGCGCAGGCGGGGCTTGACGCCGGCAGGCGGCCGGCGCCGCGAGGAGCAACGCCAGAAGCAGCACGCTGATCGCGCGGCGCATAGGGGCCTGTGTCCCGCAAGCGATGTGCCGACGGCAATCGCTTTGCACCGTCATCTGGCGCGGAGGGCACACCAATGCTGATCGCCATGAAAGACCTGATGGGGTTCACGCTGGCGGCCACCGACGGCGCGATCGGTGAGGTCGAGGGCTGCTACTTCGACGACGTCCACTGGACCGTGCGTTACCTCGTCGTCGACACAGGGGGCTGGCTGTCCGGGCGCAAAGTGCTGATCACGCCGATGGCCGTCCGCGGCATCGACGCCGTCGGCGAGCGCGTGCTCGTCAGTTTGACGCGCCAGCAGGTCGAGCGCAGCCCGGACATCGATACCCATCGCCCGGTCTCGCGTCAGCACGAGATCTCGCTGCTGCAGCATTATGGCTTCCCGACCTACTGGTACGGGCCGTACGCGTGGGGTCCGGTGATGGTGCCGACGGCCCCGATCCCCGCCTCGGACGCCGTGATGGAGGAAATCGCCGCGCGCGCCGAGCAGGACAACCTCGAGGACGCGCACCTGCATTCGACGAACGACACGATCGGGTACGACATCCAGGCGCGCGATGGCGCCATCGGCCACGTCGACGACCTCCTGCTCGACGACGGCGCATGGACGATTCGCTGGTTCGTGGTCGATACCGGGAACTGGCTGCCGGGCAAGCAAGTGCTCGTCGCGCCCGACTGGGTCGAGGACGTGGCCTGGCCCGAGCGCGCGGTCCGCGTCGGCCTCACGCGCGCGCAGATCCAGGGCGCGCCGGAATACGATCGCGCGCGGCCCGTCGACCGTGCGTACGAGCAGCGATTGTTCTCGCACTACGGCCGACCAACGTACTGGGATCGCGCGGCCTGAGCGCGCCGACACGCGCGCCTGAGCGCGCCGACAAATCGCGCGACGACAATACGAGCGGCGCTCGCCGCGGAGCGATCCGGGTGAAGCCGCACCGGGCAGGCCGGCCACAACGACGGAGATACATGGTCTCCGACACCCGGCGCGGATAGCCGCCGGCGTAACGTCCGGCCGGCGAGCGCGTCCGCCCTACGCGTTCACGCTGCTGACAGCCCGAGTCTCGGACGTGAACCACGCGAGCCGCGCGGCGAGCGTCACGACGTCACCGATGACGGTCACCACGGGCGACTGGAGCCGCGCGTCGCGGGCGCGGGCCGCGATGTCGTCCAGGCGGCCCGTCAGCACGATCTGACGTTCCGTCGTGCCCCAACGTACGAGCGCGACCGGCGTCTCGCGCGCGCGCCCGTGCGCGATCAGCTCGCGGGCGATGCGCGGCAGCGCCGCCACGCCCATGAGCACGACGAGCGTGTCCACGGCGGTGGCGATGCGCGCCCAGTCGACGCGATCGCGCCCCTTCGCGCATTCGTGGCCCGTGACGACCGCGAACGACGACGCCACGCCGCGATGGGTCAGCGGAATGCCGGCGTACGCGGGCGCAGCGACGGCGGAGCTGACGCCCGGAACGACCTCGAACGGCACGCCGGCCGCGGCGAGCGCTTCGGCCTCTTCGCCGCCGCGTCCGAACACGAACGGGTCGCCGCCCTTGAGACGCACGACCCGGCGGCCGCGGCGCGCGTGCCGGATCAGGAGCGCGTTGATCTGGTCCTGCGGCAGCGCATGATCGCCGCTCGCCTTGCCGGCGAAGATACGGCGCGCGCGCGGCGCCTCGCGTACGAGGCGGCGGTCCACGAGCCGATCGTAGACGACGACCTCCGCGCGCCGGAGCAGCGCGAGGCCGCGCACGGTCATGAGTCCGGGATCGCCCGGCCCCGCGCCGACGAGCGCGACCGAGCCTACGTGCACGCCGCGCGCTCCAGCCGCGCCCGCAGCCGGCGCTCGGCGTCGCGAGCCGAGCCACCGTCGAGCAACGCCGCCAGGCCTTCGTCGAGCGCGCCCAGCCAGTCCTCGGTGCTCGCGTGGCGCCCCGCCGCGCGCAGCTCACGCCGCGTGGCGGCCGCCACCTCGGCCAGCGCGCCCCAGGCCTCCGGCAGCGAATCCTCGAGGCGCTCGCGCACGGCGCGCGCGAGCGCCGGGCTGGCGCCGCCCGTCGAGACGGCGACCGTGATCGGCCCCCGGCGTAGGACCGCGGGGAGGATCGCGTCGCAGTGCGCGGGATCATCGGCCGCGTTCACCCACACGCGGCGCGCGCGGCCTTCGCGCGCGACCGCCGCGTTGACAGCGCCGTCGTCGGTGGCCGCGAAGGCCAGCGTCGCGCCGGCGAGGTCGCCGTCGGCATAGGGCCGCGCGACATGGGCGATGCGTCCGGCCGCGGCCAGCGCCGCGAGGGCCGGCGAGAGTGCCGGGCTCACCACGTGCACAACGGCGCCCACCGCGAGCAGCGCCGTCACCTTGCGCTCGGCCACGGCGCCGCCACCGAGCACGACGCACGGCCGGCCCTCGAGCTCGACGAAGAGCGGAAAGAGACCCATCGTCAGGCGTCCACGCCGGCCGGAAGCAAGCCGCCGGCGGGATCGCGCTCGATGGCCGGCACCGGTCCGCCCGCGAGCAGCGCGCGCAAGGTCGAATCGTCGTGGCGCGCGACGAAGGCCCGGAACGTCTCGCCGCCCGCGCGCTCGGCGAGGTACGCGCGCGCCAACCGCTCGATGGCGGGCGCGACCTCGGTGGCCGCCACGCGGAGCCCGATCGGCCGCGCGACGGATTCTCCGGCGCCGAGCGCGCCGCCCACGCAGAAGTAATACGCATCGACGAGCGCGCCGTCGATCTTCAGCTTCTTGCCTTCGACCCCGATGTCGGCGATCCAGTGCTGCCCACACGAGTTCGGGCAGCCGGTCACGTGCAGCTTCACGTGCTCGTGAAAGCTCGGCAGCCGGCGCTCGAGGTCCTCGACCAGACGCCGCGCGAACTCCTTCGTCTCGGTCAGCGCGAGCTTGCAGAACTCCGTGCCCGTGCAGGCGATCACGCCGCGGCGGAACGGCGAGCCGCCGGTGGGCAACCCCGCCTCGGCCAGCTCGCGCGCCAGCGCCGCCACCCGCTCACGCCGGACATTGACGAGCACGATGTTCTGCATCGCCGTCGTGCGCGCCTGGCCGTCGCCGTGGCGATCGGCCGCATCAGCGAGCGTGCGAAGCTGTGCGGCCGTGATGCGCCCGCGGAGCACCGTGGCGCCCGCGTAGCAGAGGTCCGGCTGACGCTGCGGATGAATGCCGACGTGGTCCCGGTAGACGTCTTCGGGCCGCGGCTCGTGCGGCGCGCGATCGAGGGCGTAGCCCAGGCGCGCCTCGATCTCGGCGAGGAAACGCTCGGACGTCCAGCCGTGACGCAGGAAGAGGAACTTCAGCCGCGCCTTCTCGCGATGCTCGCGCAGGACATCGGAGTCGCGAAACACTTCGGTGACCGCGCGCACCACCGGCACCGCCTGGTGCCAGCGCACGAAGGCGTCCAGCCGCGTCGCCAGCCGCGGATCGGTCGAGAGCCCGCCGCCGACGCGCAGCGAGAAGCCGAGCTCGCCTGACGCGGGATGACGCAGGGCAGTGAGCCCGACGTCGTTGATTTCGGGATACGAGCACCACGCACGGCAGCCGGTGATCGTGACCTTGTACTTACGCGGTAGGTTGTAGAACTCCGGATTGCCGTTCAGCAAGCGCGTGGCCTCGAGCACGAGCGGCGACGCGTCGACGACCTCTTCGGCGTCGACACCGGCCAGCGGACACCCGGTGACGTTCCGCGTCACATCGCCGCAGGCGCCAAGGCTCGTGAGGCCGGCGCGCCAGAGCGCGTGCATGAGCGGCGGCAGATCCTGGGTCGTCACCCAGTGGAGCTGCACGTTCTGGCGCACGGTGAGATCGGCGATGCCGCGCGCGTACCGCGCGGTCAGGTCGGCCAGCGTGCGTAGCTGGGGCGCGGCGACGATGCCGTTCGGAATCCGCACGCGGACCATGAAGAACTTCGTCGCTTTGCCTTCGCCGCCGCGGCCGCCGACGGCTCCGACGCCGTCGCCCTGCGAGTAGATGCCCCACCAGCGGAAATACGTGCCCCACTCCGGCGGGATCGCCGCGTGCCCCTCGCGGGCGAAGCGCTCGATCGTCTCGAACGCCTCCCACGGGTTGAGCTCGCGCTTGAGCCGCTCCGCACGCTCGGCCTTGCTTTCCTTCACGTCGCTCACGCTCGTCTCCGCAAAAAACAAAAGCCGGATGCCGGACCCGTGGTCCGCTCACCCGGCTTTCGTCTTCGTCTGCGACTTATCGCCTCGGTGTCGCTCCGCTCACTCCGCCACGTACCGCAGCGGTACCTGCACCCACGATTTACAGCGGGCGCACTTCGCGGTGACGCGGCCGGTCGCCGATTCCACCCTGAGAATCGCGTTGCGGATGATCACTTCCTCCTCGCCGTGGGCAACGACCTTCGCTCGGCACACTGGGCACCGACCCTCTTGAGTGGTCGCTACCATTGGCCGAAATATACATTCCTGATCGGAATTGTCAACAATGGCGCCGGCGTGAACGTAAGATATGGAAAATTTAGGCGATAGACTACGCCGCTTGCATGGGAAGCCTGGCCTGCTTCCAAGCGTCGACCCCACCCGCGAGTGCCTCGGTGCGGTATCCACGCTCGGCGAACTTCGCCGCCTGACCGGCGGCCGTCGCCTCCTTGGGTCAGGCGCAGTAGAAGATCAGCTCCTGGTTTTTCGGCAGCGAAGCCAGCCGGCGCTGAAGGTCGGTGAGGGTGATCGCGCCGTCGAGCGCCATCGACCGGCACTTGGCGTCATCGTCGTACCCGATGTCGTCGTCGAGTGTCCACGACGCTCATCGCTGCGCGTCGGCCGGCAAGATTCCCGACTTCGAGATCGAGTCGGCGCGACGTCGCGTCCAGCGCCCGGCGTCCACCGCCGTGATGAAGTCCAGGACGGCGGCATTGAACGCTGCGGGCTCCTCCAGATTCACGGCGTGCCCCGACTTCGGCAGCACCACCAGCGCCGAGCTCGCAATCTTCCGCTTCATGAACAGCCCCGGCTCGAGGCAGGGCTCGTCCTCGTCACCCGTGACGATCAGCGTTGGAACCTCGAGCTTCGTGAGACGCGGCTCGAGCGAGTACACCGTCGGCCGCCGCATCTGCACGCCGCGCATCGTGAGCGCGTGTCCCTTGGCCGAGCCGGCGCAGAGCCGATCGCGGAACTCCTGCCAGCCGACAGGATCCTTTTCCAGCAGCTGCACGCGCGACGGTCCGTGCGCGTAGAAGTCGCCGGTCTTTTCCATCCCGTCGGTCTCGAAGCGACGCGCGACCTGCTCTACGTCTTTGCGGTTGCCTTCCGGGTCGTCGCTGCCGTAGCCGGCGCCCGCGACGACGAGCGACAACGCGCGCTCCGGATAGCAGAGCCCGAAGTGCAGTGTGGCAAGGCCGCCCATCGACAGTCCGCACACGTGCGCGCGCCCGATCCCGAGACCATCGAGCACGCCCTTGATGTCGTCGGCGGCCTGCTGCTGGGAGTACGCCTCGGGATCTTCGGGCACGTCGGACGGCGGGTAGCCGCGGGCGTTGAATGCGATCGCGCGATAGCGACGCCCGAAGAACGTCGTCTGCAGGCGCCAGCTCTGCGCGTCGCCGGCGAACTCGTGAACGAATACGATGGGCGTCCCGCGCCCGACTTCCTCGTAGTGGAGCTTCACGCTTCCGACCGCCACCTTGGGCATCATCAGGTCCCCCGTTGACCACGCGTGCGTTCGAGCATCGCGCGGGCGGCCGCGCCCGCGGGCTGGCCCAGCGTAACACCGGCACGTCGCGCGGTGTCGTTCAGCGCCGAGACCATGCCATCCTCCAATGTGCTCGCGGGATCGCCGATGCGCGCGCGCCGGGCGTCGACGGCGGCGGCGGCCACGTCCGCCGCGTCGAGCAGTGGAAGGCCGTTGATCCCGGATCCCTCACGCGCGCCGCCGCCGTCGCTGAAGAGCGCGCCACGCGGAGCGATCTCCAGTGCGCGGGTCATGTTGACGCGCCCGGCGTGCGAGCCCGCGCAGACGACGTCGTCGCGGTTTGCCGCATTGGCGAACAGCATAGAATCGACGAGCACGACACGGCCGGCCTGGCTCTGCAGAACGACACGCTGGCGCCGGTCGACGATCGGCTCGGGCGACGGCGCGCCCGGCGGCGCCGCCAGCATCGCGAGCGCGGCGTCGGCCGCCTTGTCGCCGACGCGTACGCCGAGGGCAGCGGCGTGCCGGTTGACGTGGCTCACGACGCCGTCGTGGTAGACGCTTTCGCCGTCGCCGATGCGCGCCGAGCCCGCGGCGACCGCCACGGCGGGCACGCCGAGGCGATCGGCGAGCGGAAGGCCCGACACGCCGGCGGCGTCCCGGCCCACGCCGGCGTCGTGGGCGACCAGACCGCGGACGCCGATCTCGAGCGCGAAGCCGAGCGACATGGCGCCGGCGAAGGAGCCGACGATGACGACGTCACGCGCGCCCGCATTGCCGGCGCAGCGTGTGATTGTGTCGAGGATGACGACGCGGCCGCGTGACTCGTGATCGATCGTACGCAAGGCGCCCCCTCGGAGGCGCCAATTATCACCCAGTCGCCGCGTGCGGCGTGGCGGGGCAGATCAGGCGCGTTCCTCGTCGGGCTCGGGCCGCTCGCCGACGGGCGGCGCGCCGGGAATGAGATTGGGCGGCGGGCCATCGCCCTTCTTGCGGCGTCGCGGTGCCGGTGAGCCCGCCTCGGCTTTCGTGGTCGGCGATGCGTCCTCGTTGACGTGATCGCCACCCGCAACCTTGTAATAGTCCGGGTTGACGTTGTTCTTACGGCTCACTGTGCTTGCCCTCTTGGATGCGCGTTCTCACGCGGTTCTCCGCTGGAGCCGAAAGCGCAGCAGCGCCGACGCCCCCGGCCTCGGCCAGGAGCGCCGCGTCCTCGATGAACGCGACGCGCGCGCCCGTCTGCCGCGCCTTCGCCACGAGCGTGTCCGCGGAGGCTGCGGGATCGGGACCCTCGAGACGCGTGGGATCAGCGACGATGAACAGCTCGTGAACCTGCCCGTTGTCGAGCGCGGCCGAGACGCCGGCGAGACCGATCATGCCGAGACCGCCCGCGCGATACGCGTCGAGCACACGGGCCACGCGATCGGCGTCATCGCGTGCGTCCTGCTCTCGCGCCACATCGAGCGTCGCGGTCAGGATCTCCGCCTCCGACGAGGCCATGTCGAGTGTCGATTTCCACGACGCGCTCCGCGAGCGCTTTCGGCAGCGCCTCGCGCACCAGCGGGATCACGACCTCGTCGCCGGCGAGCAGGACGTGCCCGATGCCCTCCTCGCGCACGACGCGCTCGAGCGTGTCCACCAGCTCTTTGACGTGCTCGCGGTGAAACTTCTCGATGTGCCGCTGATACCGGGCCTGCGACCACCCGCCCGCCGAGGAACGCGACGCTTTGGCGTTCTGCACCTCGGCGCGAGCCTGAATGGTGCCGAGCGCGACCACGTAGATGCGCGCGAGGTGCGTGTCGGTAACCACGACCGCGTAGCCGCGCCACTGATCCAGCAGCCGCGCCAGCGGATAGAGATGTGGCATCCGGCCGACCACGAGCTCCGTCTCGACGGGAGCGTCCAGCTCGACGCCCTCGAAGAGTCCGGCCGCCTCGCAGGCGAAGACCGCGAGGCCGTGCGCGGAGGGCCGCGGCCCCGCGTCGAGCCACGTCATGATCCGGCCGGCATCGGCATCGAACGCGACGCGCGCGGCCGTGCGCTCACCGAACGAGCGCGCGCGCTCACCAACCTCCTTGCGCACGACGGGCCCCCAGTGCGGGCGGCCGGTGTTGTCGGGGCGCGTATCGACGAACAGGCTGATGCACGGTTGGTCGGTAGGTCCCATGGCCGCAAGGCGGTCGAGCAGCGCGTGGAGATCCATGGCGCCTCCCTTGTGGAGTCAGGGGTGCAAGGCGAGCGCCAGCGTGCGCTCAGGCGGGTGCCATGTCTTGCCGTGCCTCGTCCCACGCCGCGAAGCAGGCCTGGTGAAATCGCAGCAGGCCGTCACGCGGATGGTCGCATTCGCACTCGATGTCGGCGGCGGTGATGACCGCGCCGCAGACGACACAGCGCTCGCCCGTTCCGGGACCGAACCACGTGATGAAGCATTTTTCGAGCGGCAGGTCGCCGCGGTCGAGCATGGCGCGGACCACTGCGCGGATTCGTTCCGGGTTCACGGTCTGTCCCCTCCCGCGAATTGTGGTCTTTGCCTCTTGCGAACGGGGTGCCAGCGAGGGCGTGTGATACCCTCGCGATATGCCTCCGACCACCATGCGGGCGTCGTTCTACGAAGGGCCAGGAAAGTTCGCCACGGGCTCGGTTCCGGTGCCGTCGCCCGCGCACGGTGAGGCGCTGCTCCGCGTCCGCCGCGTCGGCATCTGCGGCACCGATCTCCACATCTTCCAGGGGCACCTCGATCATCGCGTGCCACGCGGCGGCGTGATCGGGCACGAGACGTTCGCTCAAGTCGTCCAGGCGCCGAAGGACAGCGGCTTCGCTGCCGGGGACCGCGTCGTCGTCGAGCCGGTCGTCCGCTGCGGGACGTGCCGCGCGTGCCGGATGGGCGCAACGTACCTCTGCTATCAGCTCAAGGTGCTCGGCGTCGACCTGCCCGGCGGCATGCGTGAGTACTATCCGGTGACGACGGACCACTTGCTGAAGGTGCCCGACACGCTCGGCGACGACGCGGCCGCCGTCATCGAGCCGCTCGCGGTGGCCACGCACGACGTCACACGCGCGGGCGTGAAGCGCGGCGACCGTGTGCTGGTGTTCGGCGGCGGCCCCATCGGCACGCTGATCGGGCTGGTGTGCCGCGAGCGCGGCGCGGAGGTCGTCGTCGCGGAAATTAACGACTTCCGGCTCGGCCTGCTCGGCACGCTCGGCCTTCCGACGCTCGGCCCCGGCCGCGATCCGATCAAGTTCGTCAACGAGTGGACCGACGGCGTCGGCGTCGACGTCGCGTTCGAGGTGACCGGCCATCCGACGGCCGTGCGCGCGATCACCGATGTCGTGCGCGTCTGGGGCACGGTCAGCATCGTCGCGATTCACTCGGAGCCGATGGCCGTGAATCTCTACCAGATGTTCGCGCGCGAGCTGACGATGCACGGCAGCCGTCTTTACACACGCGCCGCATGGGAAGAGGCCATCAGGCTCGCCGCGAGCGGCGCGGTGCCGCTCGCTCCGCTCGTGAGCCGCACGATTCCGCTCGAGGCCCTGACCGAAGGCATGCAGGCTGCGCTGGGAGGTGCTGCCGTCATGAAAGTCCTGGTGGCGCTGTGAGAGCGATCCTGATCGTCCTGGCGGCCATCCTCGTGGCCGGCTGCACGACGCGCTTCGACATCGGCGGCGGCGAGTGGACGAAGCCGGGCGCTCAGATCACGCAAACCACGCTCGATGAGATGGATTGTGCGCGCGTGGCCGTCGACGCGCGGCCGTTCCCGGACACGATCGTCGGCGGGCTCGCCGACATCGTGACCGCGAAAATTCAGGACATCAAGATGAGCCGCGACTTCGACCGCTGCATGAGCGCCCGGGGTTATCAGCCGGCGCGGGGCTGACGCTCAGGCCACCCGATCGCGCAGCCCGTGCTCGCCGGCCATCCGCGCGCAGCTGGCGCAGCAGAAGAATCCATCTCCCGCCTCCACGCCGTGGCCCACCACCTTGCAGCCGCAGTGCGCGCATACCGGCGCCAGGCGATGAATGGCACATTCGAAGCTGTCGAACACGTGACGCTTGCCGGCCGCGACGACCTCAAACGACTTGTCGTACTCGTTGCTGCAGACCTCGCACTTCGCCATCGCAGAGCCCTCCTCCCGATCGACGGCTGCAATCGCGACGCCGTCCATCTGCGCACCGCGTGACCGCCGAAGCGGCATTCGCCGCCGCGGTGATCGCCGGCGCCTTTCTCGTCCTCGGTCTGGCCGGATTCGGCAATGGGCTCGTCGCGCTGGCGTTTCTGCCGCTGGTCATGTCACCGGTGACGGCGATCGTGCTGTTGACGGTCTACACCGTGCTCGCGACAATCGTGATCTTCCTGCCGCTGCGTGCCGACTTCGACCCCGCGGGCATGCCGTCGCTGCTGGTCGGCTCCGTGGTCGGCACGCCGCTCGGTGTGTGGGTGCTCACCGTGCTTCCCGCGAGCACGCTCACGCGGCTGATCGGCGTCGTGCTGCTCGCCGTCGTGGCGCTCGAGTGGCTCGGCGTGTATCCGGAGCGGCTGCCGGGCCGCGCGTGGGCGCTCGTCGCCGGCCTTGCCGCGGGCGTGCTGGGCGCGGCCGTCGGAACGCCCGGGCCGCCGGTCGTGCTGTATATGGCATCGCAGGGATGGTCGCCGCGCACCGTCAAGGCCAACCTCCAGGCGTTCTTTCTCGTCAACCAGGCGGTGATCGTCGTCGGGTACTGGTGGACGGACCTGCTGACACCGTCGCTCTGGCACGATGCGCTCGTCTTTCTCGTGCCCGCCGCGCTCGGGCTCGTCGCGGGCATGGCGCTGTTCGCCCGCGTGGACCAGGTGCGCTTCCGGCAAATCGTCTTCGTGATCCTGTTCGCCTCGGGGCTGCTCCTCCTCATCCGCGGCTGAGCGCGCGCCGCACACCGACGGCGCGTGCTATGGTTGCGGGCATTCGGAGCGAATCTCGCGGAAAGGATTCCACATGAGCGTCAAGCGCCACCAGGTCGGGCCCCGCATGAGTCAGGCCGTCGTTCATGGCAACACCGTCTATCTCGCCGGTCAGGTCGCCGGCGACGAGCCGACGACGAAGGCGCAGACCGAGGCCGTTCTCAAGAAGATCGACGGGCTGCTCGCCGCTGCCGGCACGAACAAATCGAACCTGCTCTCGGCCACGGTGTACCTCGCCGACATGAAGACCTACGACCAGATGAACGCGGCATGGGACGCGTGGGTCGACCCCGTCAATACGCCGGCGCGCGCCACAGTCGAAGCGAAGCTCGCGCAGCAGAAGTTCCTGGTCGAGATCGCGGTCGTCGCGGCGATCTGACCCGGACCGCGACGCGCCGGGGCCGGAGGAAACAAGTTCGCTAGTTCGGCGACGTACGTATCCACCGGCCCTACGCCGCGACGCCGGCAAGTGGGCGAAACGGCGACGCTTTCGGTGTGGCAAGCGCCATGCTCCCTGTGCGGCAGCATGGCTTCATGTGCACGCTGCAGCCAAACGCTCGAGCTCGCGACCGACGCGCCGGCGCCGATGCTCACGTTGTGCCCCGAGCATGTGCTCTCCGCCCTCGACGACATCCGCCGGCACTTGGCCACGACGCTCGCGTCGTTGGAACGCGCGATGGCCCGCGCGACCTACGTCCTCGCGTCGGGCACAGGCGGATGACAGAGTCCGAGACTTTCGATCGCCGCCTCGAGCGCTGCTGGCTCTGCGATGGCCGTATCTTTCGCGACGACGCCCGGCGCGTGGTGCCGGGCATCGGTCTGATCGTGCACAGCCGCTGCTACGCCGCCGCCACGGAGCCGCCGCGCTCCGCCTCTACAAACGACGACTGAACGGCCAGACGAGCTGCGCCAGATAACGGCGCGGCACCGGATCGCCCGCAATCCCGTACGTCGCCGGAAAGTCCGGCGGCATCCAGTACGTGCCGAACATCCGATCGATCACGGGCAGGTGGATCGCGAAGTTCTTGTCCACGGGCGACGTCGCGTGATGCCAGTGGTGAAACTTGGGCGTCCCCACCAGCCGCTCGAGCGCGCGGAAGCGGAAGCGCACGTTGGCGTGCACGAAGATCGCGTGGAACGACACGAACACGAGATACGCGTAGACGGGGCCCGGCGAGAAGCCGAGCACGTAGAGAGGCACGAAGGCGAGCGCGCGCGTCACCACCGCGTCGACGAGATGGATGCGCGACGACGCGAGCCAGTCCATCGCCTGCGACGAATGGTGCACGGCGTGAAACCGCCAGAGCCACGGTACCGCGTGGAACAGCCGGTGCACCGCGTACTCGGCGAGATCGGCGACGATCACGATCTCGACGAATTGCAGCAGTACCGGCTGCGACGCGACGGCGGCCTGGGCGGCCGGGTGCACCGCCCAGCGGAAGAACAGCGCGGCCGGCATGAGCGTGAGCAGCACGGTCACCTGCACGAGCAGATGGCTCACCGCGAAGTGTGCGAGGTCCGTGAGCCAGCCGGGGCGGAAGATGCCCTGCGCGGGCAGCCGCGCGAACAGCCGCTCGAGGGGCACGAACAGCATCGCGAGCACGAGCACGTTGAGCAGAAACCAGTCCAGGCCGAGCGCCCGTGTGCCTCCGAGCGTGCCGATCGACGCCTGCGAGCCGCCGAGCAGCAGGGCGACGACCACGAGGCCGATGCCCGACAGGCCCAGCGGCGCGCGCCGACTGAGCAGGACGGACAGCACCCCGAGCCCGAAGCCGGCGACGAGATGCACGTGGATCAGGAAGCGCACGAGGTCGAGCGGATACAGGGCGCGGGCATCCGGCGTCGTGAGCCACGAGGGATACCGCAAGCACAGCACGCCACCGAGCCCGAGCGCCGCGAGCACAACGGCGAAGACGCCGCTGATGAAGCCGCGGCCGAAGCGCGTGTCGTAGCCGAGCGAGCGCTCAGCTAGGCCCACGCGGTCTCGGCTAGCTGCACGCCTCGAAGAGCCCGGCCGCGCCCTGGCCGCCGCCGATGCACATCGTCACCACGCCGTAGCGCGCCTTGCGACGCAGCATCTCGTTGGCGATGGTGCCGACCATCCGCGAACCCGTCATGCCGAACGGATGGCCGATCGAGATCGAGCCGCCGTTGACGTTGAGCTTCGCGGGATCGAGGCCGAGCTTGTCGCGACAGTACACGACCTGCGAGGCGAACGCCTCGTTGAGTTCCCACACGTCGATGTCCTCGATGCGCAACCCGTGACGCTTCAGCAGCTTGGGCACCGCGTAGACCGGGCCGATGCCCATCTCGTCCGGCTCGCAGCCCGCAATGGCGAAGCCGCGGAAGACCAGCTTGGGCTTGATGCCGAGCGCCTTGGCGCGCTCCATCGACATCATCAGCGTGGCGGAGGCGCCGTCGGAGAGCTGCGACGAGTTGCCCGCGGTCACGCTGCCGTGCTCCTTGTCGAACACCGGCGGCAGCTTCAAGAGCCCCTCGAGCGTCGTGTCAGCGCGGTTGCACTCGTCCTTTTCGACGTAGTACGGCTCCTCGCCGGCCTTCTCGCCCGTCTTCTTGTCGAGCACGGCGCGGGTGACGTGCATCGGCGCCAGCTCTTCCTTGAAGAAGCCTTCCTGCTGGGCGCGCGCGGTGCGCTGCTGACTGAGCAGCGAGTACTCGTCCTGCGCCTGCCGCGTGATCTTGTAGCGCTTGGCCACGACCTCGGCCGTGTCGCCCATCGTCATGTAGATCCCCGGCAGGTGCTCTTTCACCCACGGGTTGGGCGCGCTGTCCCGCTGCATCATCGTGATCGACTCGATGCCGCCGCCGAAGACCACGTCGGCGCCGTCGTTGATGATGTAGTTCGCCGCGATCGCGATCGCGTTGAGCCCGGACGAGCAGAACCGGTTGATCGTCAGCCCGGCGACGCTCACCGGCAGCCCGGCCCGCATCGCTGCCACCCGGGCGATGTTGTGGCCCTGCGCGCCGTGCGGCTGGCCACACCCGAGGATGACGTCCTCGACTTCTTTTTTGTCGAGCTGCGGCACCTTGCCGAGTGCATCGCTGATGCAGTGGGCGGCCAGGTCCGAGGGCAGAGTCATGTTGAACGATCCGCGCTGCGACTTGGCGAGCGGGGTACGGCTGCTGGCGACGACCACGGCCTCTCTCATGACGGGTCCTTTCGTGGGTCCATCTGAAGCGTGGCGCAAGTGTACCGCTAGTCGGCCTCGCGCGGCAGCAGCTGCGGCACCGCCTTCAGATTCCGCAGCTCGTGATCGGGTTTGGGCACGTCGGCGGCCAGGGGGACGCCGCGGCGATTGATCCACACGACGCGGATGCCCAGCGGCTTGGCCCCGACCATGTCCGTGTGCTGGGACTGGCCGCAGTGCAGCAGCCGGCCGGTGTCGGTGTCGCCGTGTGTCAGCAGGAAGCGGAAGAGCGCGCCGTTCGGCTTGTAGCCGCGAGCCCGCTCGGCGGTGCACACCACGTCGAAGCGGCGGCCAAGATCGGTGGCCGCGAGCAAATCATCGTCGATATTCGAGACGATCGCGAGCCGGACGCGGCCGGCCAGCCGATCCAGCGTCTCATCGACGTCGGGGAAGCGGCGAAAGCCGGCAAATGCCTCGAAGTAGTGGCGGATCGAGTCGGGGTCGCCGCGCACGCCGAAGCGCCGAAAGGTCTCGTCGAGCGAGGCGCGGCAGATGTCGCGATACGGCCGGTAGGGTCGCCAGTAGTGACGGATGTTCGCCGTCTCCCACTGCTCCCAGAACTCGACCACGTCGACGTGCGCCGCGCCGGCCTCGCGCAGGATCGTGCCGAATGCGTCGTGCGAGCCGCCGCGAACGTCGATGAGCGTGCCGTAGACGTCGAACGAGACGACCGGCCGCGTCAGCTCACTTCGCTCCAGGCGGCGCCCCGGCCGCGTAGGCGGCGGCGACGTCTTTACTGGTGTCGCGCTGAAACGTCGGCGACATCACGATCTCCTCGATGACGGTGCGCTGCGGCATCGTGCACACGAGCAGGATCGCCTGCGCGACGTCCTCGGCCTGCATCATGGTGGCTCGCGCCTTCGCGTCGGGAACGAGCGGCCGCTTGTCGAGGATCGGTGTATCGACCTCCGCAGGCAGAATCGTGGTGGCCCGAATGCCTTTGTTGCGCAGCTCGGTGTGCAGCGCCTGCATCAATGCCCGGGCACCGGCCTTGGCGACCCCATAGGCGACCCCCGAGAACCCGCCCGGCCGCAGCGCGGCCATCGAGGCGACCGTCACGACGGTGCCTGCGCCACGCTCGAGCATGGAGGGCAGCATCGTCTGCGTCAGCGCATACACGCCGGTGGTGTTGACGCCGAGCACCGCATCCCACTCGTCCTGATCGATCCAGCGAACGCTGCGCGCGTGGCTCGACTGGCCGGCGTTGTTGATGAGGATGTCGAGGCCGCCGAAGGTCTTGAGCGCCCACGCGCCGAGCTCGCGCGCGTCGCGCGGCTTCGTGAGGTCACAGGTCTTGCTCGCGGCCGTGCCCTTGTCACGCTCGATCTCGGCGACGACCTGCTCCAGCACGTCCTTGCGCCGACCGGCGATCGCGACGCGCGCGCCCTCGGCGGCGAGCATGAGCGCCGTGGCGCGGCCAATACCGGAGCCGCCGCCCGTGACGAGCGCGATCTTGCCTTGCAGTGTCTTCATGGTCTCCTCGCGCCTGGGTGATCGAGGAGTCGCGAGGCCTCCGCACACATGCGCTCGACCTCGTCGATGCTCTTCGGCGTGCCCGCCGTCAGGATCTCGTGCCCGGCGGCCGTGATGAGCACGTCGTCCTCGATGCGCACGCCGATGCCGCGAAACTCACGGGGCACCGGATGCGTGACCTTGGGCGCCTTGGCCTTTTCGTCTTCCTCGAGCTTGCGGGCGGCAGCCATGCCGAGGCGGTACCGGCGCTCCCACTGCTCCTCCTCGCTGTACTCGCGCAACGAGTACGTCACGCTCTCGCGGTCGGGATCGATGTAGAGCCCGGGCTCCACCGTGAACACCATGCCCGCCTCGAGCGCCCGCGAAGACCCGGCCATCCGGTAGTCACCGACGTCGTGCACGTCCATGCCGAGCCAGTGCCCGGTGCCGTGCATGTAGAACTCGCGATAGTGGTGCATGCTGAGCGAGTCGGCAACGCTGCGCGGCAAGAGCTTGAGATCGACGAGGCCTTCGGTCAGCACGCGGCGCGCGGCGTCGTGGATCACCTCATACTTCACGCCGGGCTTCGCCGCCTCGATGCCCGCCAGCTGCGCGCGCAAGACCACCTCGTAGATCGCCCGCTGCGGCGCGGTGAAGCGCCCGCTGACGGGGAAGGTCCGCGTGATGTCCGCCGCCATGTAGCCGTACTCGCAGCCCGCGTCGATGAGCAGCAGGTCGCCCGCGTCCATGCGTCGCGTGTTCTCCACGTAGTGCAGGATGCACGCGTTCGCGCCGGACGCGACAATGGACGGGTACGCGTTGCGCGCCGAGCCGTTGACGCGAAAGACGTACTCGAGCGCCGCCTGGACTTCGTATTCATGCATGCCGGGCGCGGCGTAGCGCATGGCCTCGGCGTGGGCATCGCGGCTGATCGCGCACGCGCGGCGCAGCCGGACCAGCTCCGCCTCCGTCTTGCGCAGACGCAGGTCGTGCAGCAGCGGCCCGGGATCCTCGATTCGCACGGGCGCCGGGAATCCACGCGACCGCGCGGCACGCAGGTCCGACACGAGGCGCGTGACGCGCGCGTCGAAGCCGGGATTGCCCAGACGGTAATACACGACGGGGCGCTCGACGGCGTACTCGCGCAGCTTGGCGTCGAGCTGATCGATCGTGTAGGCGGCGTCGGCGCCGAACGTCGCGATGGCGCCCTCGGTGCCCGCGCGCCGGCCGTTCCAGATCTCCATCTCGCGGTCGCGCGGCCGCACGAACAGCACGAAGCGCTCCTTGGCGTGCGCCGGGTTGATCACCGCAACCGCGTCGGGCTCGTCGAAGCCCGTGAGGAAGAAGAAATCGCTCGCCTGCCGGAACTCGTAATGCACGTCGCCGTTGCGGAGGCTCTCGATGCCGCCGGGCACGACGGCGAGCCCGTCGCCGAGCGCGGCGGCGAAGCGTTGGCGGCGCTCGAAGAACGGCGCGAGATCGGGGCTCATACGCCCCTTGATACCATACTCGGCGTCCCATGACCCGCCTCAGCGTGCTCGACCAGTCGCCCGTGAGAAGCGGTGGCATCCCCGCCGACGCGATCCGAGAAACGCTCGCGCTGGCGCGTCGCTGCGACGAGCTCGGCTACACGCGGTACTGGCTGGCGGAGCATCATTCCACGCCCGCGCTCGCCGGATCGGCGCCCGAGGTGCTCATCGGACAGGTCGCGGCCGTGACGTCGGGCATTCGCGTCGGCTCGGGCGGCGTGATGCTGCAGCACTACAGCGCGCTGAAGGTGGCCGAGAACTTCCGCGTGCTCGAGACGCTCTACCCCGGGCGTATCGACCTCGGCATCGGTCGTGCGCCGGGCAGCGATCAGCTGACGGCTCGCGCGCTCGGCGGCGGCGGCGCGCCGGAGTTCTTTCCGCAGCAGGTGCAAGATCTCGTCGCGTTCGTGCATGGTGAGCTGCCGCCCGAGCATCCGTTTGCGAAGGTCCGGGCGATGCCGACGGGACCGACCGCGCCCGAGCTGTGGCTGCTGGGCTCGAGCGACCAGTCGGCCGCGCTGGCCGCCCACTTCGGCGCCGCGTTCTCGTTCGCGCATTTCATCAACGCGGACGGCGGCGCCGAGATCACGCGCGCCTACGCCCGCGAGTTCAAGCCCTCGGCGTGGCTCGTGACGCCGCAGGCCAGCGTCGCCGTCTTCGTGGTCTGTGCCGAGACACATGCGGAGGCCGAGCGGCTCGCGCAGAGCCGCGATCTGTTCATCGCGCGGCTCTATACGGGACGCGGCGGCCGGTATCCCACGGTGGCCGAGGCCGAGGCGCACGAGTATTCGCCATGGGAGCGCCAGATCGTCGAGCATGCGCGCGGCCGACGCGTGGCCGGCACGCCCGCCGAGTGTCGCGAGCGACTGGAGGCGCTGGCGCGCGACTACGGCGTCGACGAGATCGTCGTGGTCACGATCACCGAGACGGTGGAGACGCGTCGACGCTCGTACGAGCTGCTCGCGGACGCGTTCGGGCTGCCGATGCGCTGAGGAGAATCACTCGGTCCTTCGCCGTCCTTGCGTTGATGACGAGCTCGAGCCGCGACGCCTGGTGGACCGGCAGCTCGGTCGGTCTCGTCCCCTTGAGAATTCGGTCCACGTAGTCCGCGGCGTCCTCGCCGACGGCCGACATGTTCGGTCCGTAGGAAAAGAGCGCTCCCTGTTCCACCAGCGCTCGGCGGTGCTGCGCGAGGGGGATCCGGCGCTCGAGGCTGAGCCTGAGAATGAGCGCCGGGAAGTTCGTGATGAGCTTGGGCGAGGCGGCGATGGCCCCATCGACCTCGCCCGGCCTGAGCGACGCGAAGATCTTCGTTACCTCGCCCTCGGTGCTGGCACGCCGTTCCAGGAGCTGAACCCGTAGCTGCGCCGCAGCACGCACGGCGTCGGCGGGCAGCGCCGGCGATTGTGTGCCCGCGGACGGCCCCGCGCAACGTACGCGCCCCTGTTATCCTGCTGCGCGTCGGTTCTCCTTGGCGATGACAAACGGATCGGTTCCCGAGTTCCGAAAGCCGAGCGGTCCCGAGCGGATCTTCAACCGGCTCTTCGGCGTCCTCGTCGGCCTCCGCGTGGCGCCGCGCTACAACTTCCTCGTCGAGGTCCGCGGGCGCACGACGGGGCGCGTCTATGCTGCGCCGATCAGCATCGTCGAGCTCGGCGGCCGCCGATTCCTCGTCGCGCCCCGTGGACGCACACAGTGGGTGCGCAACGCCGAAGCGGCCGGCGAGGTCGTGCTGAGGCGGGGCTCGACCCGCCGGCGCTTTCGGATCCGTGCCGTGACGGGCGACGACAAGCTCGGCGTGCTCAAGCGCTATCTCGAACTCTACACGCTCGCCGTCCAGCGGTACTTCTCCGTGCGCGCCGGCTCCGAGGCGCGCGCATTCGCCGAGAGCGCCGACCGGTATCCCGTCTTCGAGCTGCTCGACGACGCGCACGCCGCCGCCCGCTAGACGCGCCGCACGTCCGCGCGGCCGAACAGACCGTAGGGGCGTACGAACAGCGCGGCGAGCAGCACCAGATACGAGGCGATCGTGCTGAAGCCGCCGCCGAGCAGCGGATCGAGGTATCCCGCCGCGAGCGATTCCAGCATGCCTACCGTGAGCGCGCCGACGATCGAGCCGGCGATGCTGTCGAGCCCGCCGATGATGACGATGGGAAAGACCCTCAGCCCGACCAGCACCACGCCGAGACCACCGCCCGCCGCCAGCGTCCAGAGCATCCCCGCGAGGACCGACACGACGCCCATCGCCGCCCAGGCGATGGTGAAGTGCCGATGCAGGTCGATGCCGGCGGACATCGCCGCCTGCTGATCGTCGGCGATCGCGCGCAGGGCAACGCCGGTTCGGCTCGCGTGAAAGAGCCACGCGACGAGCGCCGTGCACGCCAGCGCGACGAGGGCGGCCACGAGCTTGTCCGCGGCGACCGCCACGCCGGCGATCATCACCGGCTCCGTGAGGCCGGGGAGCGTGATGCGCGACGGCACTCCGGCGAAGCCGAGCGCCACGCCGCCGCGGACGAGCGCCCCGAGCCCGAGCGTCACCATGATCATGGAGATGAGCGGCTGACCGATGAGCCGGCTCAGCACGATGCGATTGAATGCGACACCGAGCCCGGCCATGCCGGCACACGCGACCACGAGGGCGCCGGGCAGCCCCAGGCCGAGCGAGTGCAGACCGAAGGCGGCCAGGCGCGAAGCCAGCATGACCCACTCGCCGACCGCGAAGTTCATCATCCGCGAGGCCCGGTAGACGATGACGAACGACAGCGCGACCAGCGCATAGAGCGCGCCGGTGAGCGCGCCATCGACGACGAGGGCGACCAGGAATCTCACGTGGCGTGAACCGGCCGCGCGTCCGAGGGCGCCGCCATCGCGCCCGGTATAATGTCTCTACCGCCTCACGAGCACAAGGAGAGAACCGTCATGGCAGACGCCGTCATCGTCTCCACCGCCCGCACGCCGATCGGCCGCGCGTACCGCGGCGCGTTCAACAACACGCACGGCGCGACGATGGCCGGTCACGTCATCGCCCATGCGGTCAAGCGCGCCGGCCTCGAGCCCGGCGAGATCGAGGACGTCGTCATGGGCTGCGCGCTGCCCGAAGGCGCGACCGGGCAAAACATCGCGCGCCAGGGCGCGCTCCGCGCGGGGCTGCCGGTGACGACGGCGGGCACGACGATCAACCGCTTCTGCTCGTCCGGCATGCAGGCGATCGCGATGGCCGCGCAGCGGGTCATCGTGGACCGCGTTCCGGTCATGGTCGCGGGCGGCCTCGAGTCGATCAGCCTCGTGCAGAACGAGCACATGAATCTGCACCGCCTGCGGGACGAATGGCTGGAGGAGCACAAGCCCGAGATCTACATGACGATGATCGAGACGGCGGAGGTCGTCAGCAAGCGCTACTACATCACGCGCGAGAAGCAGGACGAGTACGCGCTGGTCAGCCAGCAGCGCACGGCGGCCGGGCAGAAGGAGGGCCGCTTCGACGCCGAGATCGTGCCGATGCCCACCAAGAAGATCGTCGTCGACAAGGCCAGCGGCGAGACGCGCATCGAGGACACGCTGCTCCGCCAGGACGAGGGCAACCGCCCCGACACCACGCTCGAAGGGCTCGCGGGGCTCAAGCCCGTCACCGGCGAGAAGGGCCACATCACCGCCGGGAACGCGAGCCAGCTCTCCGACGGCGCCTCCGCGTGCGTGGTGATGGACGCGAAGCTCGCCGAGCGCCGTGGCCTGCAGCCGCTCGGCATCTTCCGCGGCTTCGCGGTGGCCGCCTGTGAGCCCGACGAGATGGGCATCGGCCCCGTGTTCGCGGTGCCGCGGCTGCTCGAGCGCACCGGCGTCCGCATGGACCAGGTCGATCTGTGGGAGCTCAACGAGGCTTTCGCGGTGCAGGTCATCTACTGCCGCGACAAGCTGGGCATCCCGATGGAGAAGCTCAACGTCGACGGCGGCGCCATCTCGATCGGCCACCCGTATGGGATGAGCGGGGCGCGCATGGTCGGCCACGCGCTGATCGAAGGCAAACGCCGTCGCGCCCGCTACGTCGTCTGCACGATGTGCATCGGCGGCGGCATGGGCGCGGCCGGTCTGTTCGAAGTCGCCTAGCGGGTCGAGCCCGGGCTGGCGGCGGGGCCGGACCGCTCACGGTCGCCCGAGACGGTGCGGTCCCAGCGGGGCGCACTCTCGAGCTTCCCCTGCTCCAGCGTCGCCACGTACCCTTTGCCGTCGGTCGTGACTTTCAGCTCCGCCCATGGGACGACGACCTTCTTTTCCCCCACGCCCATGAACCCGCCGACGGCGATGACGACGTGGCCGATGCGGCCATCGCGCGTATCGATTAGCAGATTGTCGATTTCGCCGACCTCACGACCCTGCTCGTTCTGAATGCGCATGCCGAGCACGTGACGCACCTCGCTCAATCCGAGCTCGCGCCACGCCGGCTGTGGGACGCGCGGGGGCGCTTGCGCGAAGACGAGGCCCGGAACGCAGACGAGCGCGAGCGCGACCAGCGCGGCAGGTGCGTTGTTCGTCATCGAAAGCCTCCGAACGAGGCGAGCGCCCCGTGAGACGGGGCGCTCGTCGCTCGCGAGGTACGCGGCCGCTGCCGGCCTGCGCACGTCGATTGAGCTACTGCTTGTTCGGGTTGTACGGCGCGCGGTCGGTCGCGTTCGGTTTCCCATCCCGGTCACTGTCCCGACTGGGCGACGTCGTCGTCGGGGACGTGGTGGAGGGACTGGCCGACGGCGACCGGTCCATGCGGGCGCTGCGCTCGTAGCGCGGCGCGCTGTCGAGCTTGGCCCGATCCATCACGATGTCGTGCTTCTTCCCATCGGCGCTCGGAGAGAACTTCACCTCGGACCACGGCACGACGACCTTCTTCTCGCCGACGCCCGCGAGGCCACCCATGCCGATCACGACATGGCTCACCTTTCCGGTCTGGGTGTCGATCAGGAGCTGGTCGACCTCACCGAGATTCTTGCCATCGGGACTCTTGATGCGGGTGCCGATGAGCTCCTTGGTGTCGTGCAGCGCGCCGGTCTTCTTCCACGCCTTCGCGTCGCCCGCCGGCCTGTCGGACGGACGCGTGGTCTGAGCGGACACGACGAGCGGTGCGGCGAACAATACCGCGGCGAAGCTCGCGAGTAGCTTTTTCATCTGGTATCCCCCTCCTGCGGAAAACTGCCCGGCAGGAGTGGAGCAACGCCGATGCCAGCGTGCCTACCGGCGCGACTCGACCAGCCGCCACCCGGCCTCGGCCAGCGGCCGGGCTCGCTCGCCGCGCTCGCGCGCGTTGGGATCGTTCGCGGTGCCGGCGATCACGCGGCCCATGATGCCTTGCGCGATGGCGGCCAGCCGGAATTCGGCGAACGCGATGTAGAAGTCCCAGTGCTCGATGGCGGGCCGTTTCGTGCGGCGGCAGTACGCGGCGAGATATTCGGCCTCGGTCGGGATGCCGAGGTCGGCCAGCGGCGCGTCGCGCAGTCCTTCCCACTCGTTGCCGAGATGGTAGGGCATGCAGTTGTACGCGAGATCGGCGAGCGGGTGGCCCAGCGTCGAGAGCTCCCAGTCGAGCACGGCGACGACGCGCGGCTCGGTGGGATGCATGATCATGTTGCCCGGGCGATAGTCGCCATGCACGAGCGTCGTGTCGGCGCTGGCGGGGATGTTTTTCGGCAGCCATTCCATCAGCCGTTCCATCGCCTCGATCTTCTCGGTCTCGGACGCCCGATACTGCTGACTCCAGCGATGGATCTGCCGCGCGTAGTAGTCGCCGGGACGCCCGAACTCGGCGAGGCCCACGGCCTTCCAGTCGACCAGGTGCAGCTGCGCGAGCACGTCGTTCATCGAGTCATAGAGCGCGCGCCGCTCGGCGGGCGTGGCGCCCGCCAGGTTGGCGTCGCGGAAGATGCGGCCGTGCACGCAATCCATCACGTAGAAGATCGTGCCGATCACGCCGTCGTCCTCGCACAGCACATACGGTTTCGGCACCGGCACGTCGGTGTGCGCGGCGAGCGCCGCCAGCACGCGATACTCACGATCGACCGCGTGCGCGGAGGGCAGCAGCTTGCCGGGCGGCTTGCGCCGCAGGACGTACTCGCGGCCGCCGGCGGTCAGGTAATAGGTGGGATTCGACTGTCCGCCGCGAAACTGCCGGACCGTGAGCGGCCCACGGAATCCCTCGATGTGCTGCGCCAGGTAGCGCTCGAGCGCGCCCACGTCGAAGCGATGGACGTCGCGGACCTCGGCGGTGGCCTCGATCATCGGGCGTCGAGCATACCATCGGGCGTCCCGCGGTATACTCCGGGGCCGTGAGTCCCATCGACGGCAACGACCTCGCCGGACGCGTCGCCATCGTGACCGGTGGCGGCCAGGGCATCGGACGCGCCACGGCCCTCGAGCTGGCGCGGCTCGGCGCGGACGTGGTCGTCGCCGAGCTCAACGGCGAGGCGGCGGAGCGCACCGCCAAGGAGGTGCGCGGGCTCGGCCGAAAGGCCCTCGCGCTGCCGACGGACGTCACGCGGCGCTCCGATCTCACCGCGATGGTGGACCGCACGCGCGGCGAGCTCGGGCGCATCGACGTGCTGGTCAACAACGCCGGCATCTATCGCGCCGCCGCGACGCTCGACGTCACCGAGGAGCACTGGGACGCCGTCATGACCATCAACGCCAAGGCGGTGTTCTTCGCCAGCGCGGCCGTTCTGCCGACGATGATCGCGCAGAAGCGCGGCAGCATCGTGAATCTCGCCTCGATGGCGGGCAAGATCGGGAGCAAGACGAATCTGCCCTACAACGCGAGTAAGGCCGCCGTCGTCAGCATGACCAAGAGCCTCGCCCTCGCCCACGCCGCCGACGGCGTGCGCGTGAACTGCGTCTGCCCGGGCTTCGTCGAGACCGACATGTGGACGAGGGTCGCGCGCGAGCAGGGCGCGCTGCTCGGCATGTCGGCGGACGAGTTCACGCGCCAGCGGCAGAAGACCGTCCCGCTCGGGCGCATGGAGCGGCCCGAGGACGTCGCGGCGGTGATCGGCTTCCTCGCCTCGGACCGCGCCGGCTACATGACGGGCCAGGCGCTGAGCGTGGATGGCGGCCTCGTGATGCACGGCTGAGGCCAGGGTGGAGTTCGATCCCGCCGCGCTCGCGCCGAACGGGATGTACAAGCTCCTCATCAGCTCGGTGGTCCCGCGGCCGATCGCGTGGGTGTCGAGTGTCGACGCGAGCGGCGTCCGGAACCTGGCGCCGTTTTCCTACTTCATGGCCATCACCGATGATCCGCCGACCCTCGCGTTTTCCTGCTCGTACCGCGGGGCCGGCGCCGACGGCAAGAAGGACACGCTGCGCAACGTCGAGGCCACCGGCGAGTTCGTCGTCAACGTGGTGGACGACGACCGCGCGGCGCAGATGAACGTGACGTCGGGCGACTACCCGCCCGAGGTCGACGAGTTCGAGATGGCGGACCTCTCGGTGGCGCCCGGCGCGCGTGTGAAGGCGCCGCGGGTGGCGGACGCGCCGATCTCCATGGAGTGTCGGCTCGATCGCGTCGTGCCCGTCGGCCGCGCCAACCTCGTGCTGGGTCGTATCGTGTACGTCCACGTACGCGACGGTCTTTACGACCCCGCGACGGGTCGCGTGGACATGCACCGCCTGCGGCCCGTCGGCCGCCTGGCCGGCAACCTCTACACGCACGTGCACGACATCTTCGAGATGAAGCGTCCCAACGCGGACTATCGCGGCTGAGGGCGGACACGATATGCACGATCTCGTCATCGACAATGCCTCCGTGATCGACGGCCTCGGCGGCCCCGCGCGTCCCGGCGGCGTGGCGGTCGCGAACGGCCGCATCGCCGCCGTCGGCGCCGACCTCGGCGCCGCGCGCGAGCGCGTCGACGCGCGTGGGCTCACCCTGACGCCGGGCATCGTCGACCTGCACACGCATTACGACGCGCAGCTCACGTGGGACTCGTTCGCCACCCCGTCGACCGCGCTCGGCGTGACGACCGTCGTCATTGGCAACTGTGGATTCACGATCGCGCCGTGCCGTCCGGCGGACCGGGATCTGACGCTGCGTGCGTTGACCCACGTCGAAGGAATGTCGCTGGAGGCCCTGCGCGCGGGCGTGCGCTGGGACTTTGAGACCTATCCCGAATATCTCGAGGCGCTGGAACGCCGCGGCGTCGTGCCCAACGTCGGCTCGTTCCTCGGCCACTCGTCGGTGCGCACGTTCGTGCTGGGGGCCGACGCCACGAAGCGTGTCGCGACCGACGCGGAGATCGCCGAGATGCGCCGGATCGTGCTGGAGGCGATGCGCGTCGGCGCGATCGGCTTCGCTACCTCCACGCTCGAGCAGCACAACGGTGAGAACGGCATCCCGATGCCCTCGCGGCTGGCGGATGCCCGCGAGCTGCACGCACTCACCGGCGCCTTGGGCGAGGCGGGACGCGGCGTGTTCATGCTCACCAAGGGCAGCACGACGACGGTGCCGTGGCTCGAGGAGGTCGCCGCGCGAAGCGGGCGGCCGGTGATGATCGCGGCGATGTTCGTCGACCCGGGCGACCCCACGCGGGTGTTCCGCGAGGTGAGCGAGATCGAGGCGGCACGTGCGCGCGGCCGCGAGCTGTGGGCGCAAGTCGGCTGCTTTCCGCTCGGCATGGAGTTCACGCTGCGCCATCCGTATCCGCTCGAGGCGTTTCTGGCGTGGCGGCCGGCTATCGAGGCCACCGACGAGGCGGCGTACCGGGCCGTCCTCGCTGACGCATCGTTCCGCAAGCGGCTCTCCGACGAGGCCGCCCTCCCCGGCGTGCCGAATCGATTCTCGGACAAGACGTGGCCGCATCTCACGATCATGTCCGCGCAGCGCCCGGAGCACCGCGCGTGGATCGGCAAGACGATCGGCGCGCTCGCCGCGGAGTCCGGCCGCGATCCCGTCGACGTGTTCCTCGACTTCGGCCTCGACGGTGAGCTCGACGCGATGTTCGACTGCCGTCTGTTCAACACCGACGAGGACGAGGTGCGACGGCTCCTGCGTCATCCGCATGCGGCCGTGGGTCTCTCGGACGCGGGCGCGCATCTGTCGTTCCTCTGTGACGCGGGCTTCGGGCTGCACCTGTTCGGCCACTGGGTGCGCGAGCGCGGCGATCTCACGCTGCCTGAGGCCGTTAAGCGCGTGACGAGCGACGTCGCCGCCGCCTATCGCATCGCGGACCGTGGGCGGCTCGTGCCCGGGGCCTGGGCCGATCTCTTGCTGTTCGACCCGGCCACCGTGGCGCGCGGCGACAAGCGCCGCGTGCGCGATCTGCCGACGGGCGCCGAGCGGCTCGACACGCCTGCCGTCGGCGTTCACGGCGTGTGGGTGAACGGCGTCCGCACGGTCGACCAGCGGGGCATCGTCGCCGACTGCGGGCATCCGGGCCGCGTCCTCCGCGATTTTCGCGACTGAGGCTCAATCGCGCTCACGCTCCGCACTGCAGGACGCCCGCGACCGGATTCACGCTTCTCAATGGCGCTCGGTTTGCAGTAATGTAGGATGACCATGCGGATCGCTCAGGTTGCGCCGTTGTATGAGCCCGTGCCGCCTCGTCTGTACGGAGGCACCGAGCGGATCGTTTCCTACATGACCGAGGAGCTCGTGCGACGCGGCCACGATGTGACGCTGTTCGCGAGCGGCGACTCGCGGACCTCGGCCCGACTCGTGGCCGTGGCTTCGCGTGCGCGTCGTTTGGACAAGTCGAGCCGAGAGATTCTTGCCGCCGACTTCAGCCGCCAGTTCGCGCGCGTCTTCCGCAATGCGGACGACTTCGACGTCATCCACTGTCACGTGGATTACCTCGCCTACCCGTTCGCGAGCCTCGTGCGGACGCCGACGCTGCACACGCTGCACGGGCGGCTCGATCTGCCGTATCTCGTTCCCGTGTTCCGCGATTTTACCGAGGTTCCGCTCGTGTCGATCAGTAACGCGCAGCGCGCGCCCCTGGCCTCGCTCGACCTGACGTGGGCGGGCACGGTGTATCACGGCATGCCGCTCGACCACTCGCCCTTCGTGGCCCAGCCCAACGACTACCTTGCGTTTCTCGGACGGCTGTCGCCCGAGAAGCAGCCCGAGGTCGCGATCGAGGTCGCTCGGCGCGTCGGCATGCCGATCAAGATCGCCGCGAAGATCGACGCCAACGACCGCGAATACGTCGATCGCGTCGTTCGCCCGCTGCTCGACGATCCGCTCGTCGAGTTCATCGGCGAGGTCGAGGACGACCGCAAGGCGGCCTTTCTGGGCGGCGCCCGTGCGCTGCTGTTCCCGATCGATTGGCCCGAGCCGTTCGGCCTCGTGATGATCGAGGCCATGGCCTGCGGCACACCGGTCATCGGACGACCGTGCGGATCGGTGCCCGAGCTCATCGAAGACGGCCGCACCGGCTTCATCGGCGACACGGTGGATGACCTCGTCGAGGCCGTGAAGCGCATCGACACGATCGACCGCGCCGAGTGCCGCCGCCACGTCGAGCAGCGGTTCAGCGTCGCGCGGATGGTGGACGATTACGAAGCGCTCTATCGCCGCGCGGTGTCCGTGCGGCAGGCGGCATGACGGAGCGGCTACCCAGAGACGACGTGCTCATCGGCGAGCACTACTACATCCTCGCCTCGAGTCTCGCCGCCGATCTGCCGAAGCTCGTCCTCAAGCACGACGACGCGTTTCTGGTGGCCGATCGACGTGGCGACTTTCCGAACGTTCCGGGCGAGTTCGGATTCTATTTCGCTGATACGCGGTTTCTCTCGCTGCTCGAGCTGCGCCTGCACGGCCTGCGCGGCATCGCGCTAAACGCCGGCGTCTCCGACGACGCGCTCGAAGCGGCGATCGATCTCACCAATCCCGACATGCCGCTGCGTCCGCACGTGGTCCTTCCCGGGCGATCGATGCGTCTGGCGCGCCGGCTCACGATCTTCGGCCCCCAGCTCTATCACTGGGTCGCGGTGGAGTCGTTCGTCCACGAGCGGCACGACCTCGATCTCACGCTGTCGTTCGCGGCCGACTTCGTGGACGTGTTCGAGGTGCGCGGTCATCCGCGGCCGCAGCGCGGTCAGATGCTGCCGCGCGAAGGCGACGCGCGTGTGGTCCGCCTGGGCTACCGCGGCCTCGACGGCGTGATCCGCACGTCGACGCTCACGTTCGACCCGCCGCCGAACCGGCTCGATGCCACCGGCGCGGATTACCACTTGCCGCTGACGCCGGGCGACCGCATCGAGCTCTCGCTCGTGGTCACCGCCAACGTGGAGCCGGCGGCGCCGCCGCGCGTGCTGACGTTTGGCGACGCCGCCAAGCGCCGGCGGGCGCCCGTCGAGCGCCTCGATCGTGAAGTGACGCGCGTGCGCACGAATCACGACCTCTTCGACCACTGGCTGCAGCGCTCGCGGCACGATCTGCACCTGCTGCTGACCGAGACGGCGGAGGGATTCGTTCCGTACGCCGGCATCCCGTGGTACGTCGCGCCGTTCGGCCGCGACGCGCTCATCACGGCGTCGCAGCTGTTGCCCTTCGAGCCGGAGATCGCGCGGGGCACGCTGCGGTACCTCGCCCGGATGCAGGGCACCGTCGACGACGCGTTCACGGACCAGGAGCCCGGCAAGGTCCTGCACGAGCACCGTCGCGGCGAGATGGCGACGTGCCGCGAGATTCCGTTCATCCCGTACTACGGCAGCGTGGACGCGACGCCGCTGTTCGTCATGCTGGCGGCGGAATATCTCAAGTGGACCGACGACCTCGACTTCACGCGCGAGATGTGGCCCGCCGTCGATCGTGCGGTCGCGTGGATGCTCAAGACGGGCGAGGCGCAGGGCCGCGGCTTTCTCACCTACGCGCGCCGCTCGCCGCTCGGCCTGCCGAACCAGGGCTGGAAGGACTCGCACGATTCGATCATGCACGCCGACGGCCGCCTGGCGGAGCCGCCGATCGCGCTGGCCGAGGTGCAGGGCTATCAGTACGCCGCGCTGCTGGGGGCGGCGACGATGGCCGAGGCGCTCGGCCGCGAGTCGGAGGCGCCCGCGCTGCGGGCGCGGGCGCGCCGGCTGCAGGAGCGCTTCGAGGCGGACTTCTGGATGCCGGACGAGGCGTTCTATGCGCTGGCGCTCGACCGCGACGGGGCGCCATGCCGCGTGATCTCCTCCAACCCCGGGCACCTGCTGTGGACGCGCATCGTGACCGATTCGCGCGCGCAGATCGTCGCGCGCCGGCTCCTGCAGGACGACATGTTCACGGGCTGGGGCGTGCGGACCCTCTCGAGCCGCGAGCGGCAGTACAACCCGATGAGCTATCACAACGGCTCCGTGTGGCCGCATGACACGGCGCTCGCCGCGCTGGGCATGCGCAACTACGGCATGAACGCACAGTTCGTCACGCTGGCCACCGCGATCTTCGAATCCGTGCTGCAGTTCGACGACCTGCGGATGCCCGAGCTGTTCTGCGGCTTTCCGCGCGTCGCCGGCCACGCGCCGACACGCTACCCGGTGGCGTGCTCGCCGCAGGCTTGGGCGAGCGGCGTCGGGTTCCAGCTGATCGGCGCCATGCTCGGATTGCGACCGGACGCGGCGGACAACCAGATCACGCTCGCGCGGCCCACGCTGCCCGGCTGGCTGACGTGGATCGACGTGCGGGGGCTACGCGTGAGCAAATCGCGGCTGGCCGTGCGCGTGTCGCAAGGCTCGGACGGCGCGGCCGTCGAGCTGCTGGCGCGCGAGGGCGACGCCGAGCTCGTCGTGCGCCGCTGAGCTCGGCGCCTCAGCCTCCCAGGTTCAGGAAAAACCCGCACGCCAGCGCGACGACGAGCGCCACACAGATCGCCACGTAGCGGCGATCGCCGGCCCCCGCAAAGGCGGCCAGCGCGGCCAGCACCGCGGCCGCCGGCGTGGCCAGCAGCACGACGATGCCGGTGGCGATGACGGCCGTCGGCGACGGCGGCCAGCCGTGCAGCCCGCGCCCGATCTGCGGCAGCGACACGAAGACGTCCACCGACCGGCCGGCCGCACGGTTGGCCGCGGCGTGCGCGACGTCGAGCGGGTGCGCCGTGCGCGTGGCCCGCACCTCGAGCTGCAGGAGCCCGGCGAGCATCAGCGGCACCGCCATGAGCCCGCCGGCGAGGAGAATGCGCGAGACCAGTCGCTTGGCGCCGCTCATCGCAGCACGCCCAGGCCGCGCAGAAGCATGGCGCCGGCCAGGTACAGCACGATCGGCAGGAACAGCGCGCGTACCGTGGTGTTGCGCAGATGTCCGATGAGCCGGGTTCCCCCGTACGAGCCGAGCAACACGCCGAGGGCAACCGGCGTCGCGATCATGGGATGGATGTCGCCGCGCCCGAACTACACGCCGGCGCTCGCCGCTGCCGTGAGCCCGATCATGAAGTTGCTCGTGGCGGTCGACACCTTCATGGGTAACCGCATCAGCGTGTCCATCGCGAGCACCGTGAACGCGCCGCTGCCGATGCCGAGCAGTCCGGAGAGCAGGCCCCCGCCGAACATCACCGCCGCGCCACGGCCGACGTGCACCGCCTGGTAGGCGACGTCGCGGCCGAGCACGCGGTCGTGGTAGACGCCCTCGAGGCTGAAGCGTTGGGCGAGCGGATCGGCCGCGAGCGACTCGGGCAGCTCGACACGCAGCTGGCGGATCGTCGTGAACGCGGAGTACGCCAACGCCAGGCCGAAGAGCGCCTGCAGCGCGCGTGGCGGGACGACGCCGACGAGCGCGGCGCCCGTGAGCGCGCCCGCCACCGTCGCCAGCGCGAGGAAGAGGCCGAGACGGATGTTCGCCAGGCCGGAGGCGAGATGGCCGGCGGCCGCGCCGCACGAGGTCGCGATCACCGACAGGATGCTCGCGCCCATCGCGTACGGGAGGCTCACGCCGAAGAAGAGCGTAAGCACGGGGACGAGCAGGATGCCGCCGCCGAGTCCGAGAATCGCGCCGAGCACGCCCGCGCCGGCGGCGGCCGTGAGCATCGTGAAGAGGAAGATGAGATCGCTCATGCAGGCCGCTCGATGACGATCGCGCGGCCGTTGAGTCGCTCCAGCAGGCGCTCGGCGCTGGCCTCGTACCATGCGCGAAAGATGCCGATGTCGCTGGCGGCGCCGACGCGCCGCGCGTCGCGTGCGAACAGCTCGGCGGCCACGGCGCACGCCAGCTCGTCGCGCGCGCAGAGGCCCCGCCGGGTGATCAGCTCGTGCACGATGCGCGTCTCCTCGCTGTCCGGCACGCACCGCTCGATCCACGAGACACGCTCGTGGCCATTTCGTGTCGACATGACGGTCTCCTCCCACGTCTCGGTCGTTGCGACGGACGAACGTCCGTAGAACGAGCCGACTAGACGCGAGGAGGGACGAACGGAGCGGCCGGACCGAGCCCGGACAGGCGGTCCGGCGAGGCCGACAGGGCGGTGCCGGCGAGCGACGTCGGCGGCACGGCGGCGAGCGGTCGCGCGACATCGGCGGTCCGCGCGCCGGCGGGCGGCGTGCGCGGCGCGTGCTTGAGGGCAACGGCGTGACCGCCGTCGGACGGCGCCGACGCCTGCTGCACCACCGGCAGCACGACGAGCAGGGCAACGATGACTGCGATGAGCACACGCCACGTCATGCACGTTCATTGTCCCACCGCTCTGTGCGGCGCGCATTTGACGCACGCCGGACCGGGCGCTACGCTGACCGCCGTCCGGAGCACGGGCGGAGCCACACGCATCTCTCTCAGGCCACCCACCGTGGCGGTGGACGCACAGCTCCGATACGAGCGGAGCCGCGCGCGTCGCTCTCAGGCCACCCACGGCCGCGGAGGACGCAACGCTCCGATACAATCGGAGCCACACGCGTCGCTCTCGGGCCACCCACGGCCGAGGCGGACGCAACGCTCCGATACAATCGGAGCCACACGCGTCGCTCTCGGGCCACCCACGGCCGCGGCGGACGCAACGCTCCGATACAATCGGAGCCACACGCGTCGCTCTCGGGCCACCCACGGCCGCGGCGGACGCAACGCTCCGATACAATCGGAGCCACACGCGTCTCTCTCGGGCCACCCACGGCCGCGGCGGACGCAACGCTCCGATACAATCGGAGCCACACGCGTCTCTCTCGGGCCACCCACGGCCGAGGCGGACGCAACGCTCCGATACAGAGGAGATTTGCATGCACGTCGGAATGGCGTCGGTCTTCCAGAATCCGCAGAAGAGCCACACCGACCGCGAGGTCTATCGCAACGAGCTGCGGCTCGCCGACCTCGCCGAGCCGCTCGGCTTTGAGTCGGTATGGGGCGTGGAACACCACTTCACCGACTACACCATGTGTCCCGACGTGCTGCAGTTCCTCACCTACGTCGCCGGTCGCACGCAACGCGCGCAGCTCGGCTCGATGGTCGTCGTGTTGCCGTGGCACGACCCGATGCGGGTCGCCGAAGAAGTGTCGATGCTCGACAACATCTCCGACGGGCGTCTCATCCTCGGGCTCGGGCGCGGCGCCGGCAAGGTGGAGTTCGACGGTTTCCGGCTGCCGATGGACGAGTCGCGCCAGCGGTTCGTGGAGTCGGCCGAGATGCTGCTGCAGGGACTCGAGACCGGCTACTGCGAGTACGCCGGCACGTTCGTCAAGCAGCCGCGCGCGGCCATCCGCCCGGCGCCGTTCAAGTCGTTCCGCGGCCGCACGTACGCCGCCGCCGTCTCGCCGGACTCGCTGCCGATCATGGCGCGCCTCGGCGTGGGCATCCTCATCATTCCGCAGAAGCCCTGGCACGAAGTGGCCAAGGAGCTCGAGACCTACCGCGGCGTGTACCGGCAGGTCAACGGCGTCGACGCTCCGCCGCCGATCTCCGCCGGGTGGACCTTCTGCGACCCCAGCGCCGAGCGCGCGCGCGACATGGCGCGCCGGTACATCGGCGGCTATTACCGCACGGTGCTGGACCACTATCACTTCGAGGCCGATCACCTGGCCAAGACGAAGGGCTACGAGTATTACGGCAAGATGACCGAGAAGATCGCGGAGTATGGAACCGACACGGTCATCGAGTACTTCGTGAACCTTCAAGTCGCCGGCACGCCCGAGCAGTGCTACGAGCGAATCCTCGACATCCATCGCCGCACCGGCAACAGCCACTTCGTCGGTGTCTTTTCGTACGCCGGCATGCCGTACGACGAAGCCGAGCGCAACATGCGGTTGTTCGCGAAGGAGGTCATGCCGAAGCTCAAGAAGCTCGCGGCTGTCGGCGCCGCGGCGCCCGAGCCCGCCGGCGTCGGCGCGGGCAAGGACGTCCGAGCCCTCGGGTTCTGATGGCCTTCGAGACGCTCCTTTACGAGGTCAGCGAGGGCATCGCCACCCTCACGCTGAACCGGCCCGAGCGGCTCAACGCCGTCAACGGCACGGTGATCCGTGAGCTGGTCGACGCCTTCGACCGCGCCGACGCCGACGACGCGGTGCGGGCGGTCATCGTCACCGGCGCCGGTCGCGCGTTTTGCGCGGGGGCCGATCTCGGCGGCGGCGCCGCGACGTTCGATCGCGCCGGCGACGGCGCCGAGGCGCATCGCGATGGCGGCGGCCTCGTCACGCTGCGCGTCTTCGACATGACGAAGCCGGTCATCGCGGCCATCAACGGCCCCGCGGTCGGCTTCGGTGTGACGCTCACGCTGCCGATGGACGTCCGCCTGGCCTCGACCGCGGCCAAGCTCGGCTTCGTCTTCGCGCGGCGCGGCGTCGTGCCCGAGGCGTGCAGCACGTGGTTTCTGCCGCGACTGGTGGGCATCGCGCAGGCGGCGGAGTGGACGTACACCGGCCGCGTCTTTTCCGCGGAGGAGGCGCACGCGGGCGGGCTCGTCAGCCGCGTGCTGGCGCCGGAGGCGCTGCTGCCCGCCGCGCGCGCGCTCGCGCGCGAGATTGCCGACCACACGTCCGCCGTCTCCGTCGCGCTCATTCGCCAGATGCTGTGGCGCATGCTGGGCGCCGATCATCCGCGCGCGGCGCATCGCCTCGACTCGCTCGGCATGTGGTACACGGGACGCTCGGCGGATGCCCGCGAGGGCATCACGTCGTTCCTCGAGAAGCGGCCACCACGCTTCGTGGGCCGTCCGAGCAAGGACATGCCGCCGTTCTATCCATGGTGGACGGAGGCGGACGCATGACCACGCCGCTGACCGTGCACCTGCCGTTCAATCGCGACATTCTCGGCCGCGCCTTCACGCCGGCCAAACGCGGCGGTAAGCCGCCCGTCGAGCGCGGTCACTGGATCCTCGTGCAGGACCAGAGCCTGCTCGTCGTGCCCGACGCCGGCGGCTTTCGGCTGCCGCACGGCGATTGCCCGCTGCCGCTGGAGAGCGCGCCATTCTGGCTCGGCACGTATCGCGACACGCCGTGCTGGGTGGTGGCCGTGCCGCCGAATGCGCCACCACCCGACGGCCTGGCGGTCGAGACGGTCGTGCCGATGCGAAACACGCGGCTGCCCGACGATCTCCTTTCGCTCGGCGGCATGGCGATGCAGGCGCTGTGGTGGGAGTCGACGAGCGGCCACTGTCCGCGCTGCGGCGAGGCCACCGAGCGCATCGAGGGCGAGTGGGGCAAGAAGTGTCCGCGCTGCCGCTACGAGCACTATCCGCATCTGCACCCGGCCACCATCGTGCTCGTGCGCGATGGCCAGCGCGTGCTCCTGACGCGCAAGACCGGCTGGGCGCCCAACCGCTACGCGCTCGTGGCCGGCTTCGTCGACAACGGCGAGTCGCTCGAGGGCTGCGTGGCGCGCGAGATCAAAGAGGAAGTCGGCGTGGACGTCAAGGACATCCGGTACGTGGGCAGCCAGAACTGGCCGTTCCCGAGCCAGATGATGATCGGCTTCGTCGCCACGTACGCGGGCGGCGATCTCGTCATCGACACCGAGGAGCTCGAGGATGCGCGGTGGTTTCCGTGCAATGCGCTGCCGAGCCTGCCGACGCGCCACTCGATCTCCCGCTTCATCATCGACCACTACGCGCAGCCGTAACGGTAGCCAGAGGATGTTGGGCGCAATGCGGCACATCCGGTATATGCTCGGGCTCCCACCAAAGGATCACCAGGGAGATCACGGATGATGACCAGGCGCGATCTTCTGCGCGGTGTCGCGGGGACGGCAGGGCTCCTCGGATGGCGACCGGGGCCGGCCGCCGGCGAGCCGCCGCCCGAGACGACGAGACTGAGGCTCTATCAAACGCCGAGCATCTGTACGGCCCCCCAGTACATCGTCGGAGAGCTCCTGAAGAGCGAGGGGTTCAGCGACACCAAATACGTCAAGATGACGACGGCAGGGATCTCGAAGGCTCTGGCCACGGGGGAGATCGACATCTCCCTGCACTTCGTCGCGCCGGTGGTCATCGGGCTGGACGCCGGCGATCCCATCACGGTGTTGGGCGGTGTGCACCCCGGCTGTTTCGAGCTGTTCGGGACGGACCGCGTTCGCGTGATCCGCGACCTGCAAGGGAAGACGGTCGCGATCACCGACCTGGGTTCACCCGCGCACGTGTTCCTCGCCAGCATGCTTGCCCACGTGGGGCTCGATCCCAACAAGCACGTGACGTTCGTCGAGCGACCGGCCGCCGAGGGCAAGCGCTTGCTCGCAGAGGGGAAGGTCGACGCGTACCTCGCCTTTCCGCCGGACACTCAGGAGCTCCGCGCCCGGAAGATCGGACACGTCGTCGCCAACAGCACGGTCGACCGGCCGTGGTCACAGTACTTCTGCTGCATGGCCACGGGTCATCGGGAGTTCGTCCGCAAGCACCCGATCGCGACCAAGCGGGCGCTTCGGGCGATCTTGAAGGCCGCCGACATCTGCGCCCTCGAACCCGAACGGGCGGCGCGGGCCCTCGTCGACGGCGGCTTCACGCCGCGCTACGACTATGCGCTGCAGACCATGAAGGACGTGCCGTACGACAAGTGGCGGGCCTATGATCCCGAGGACTCTATCCGGTTCTATGCCCTCCGCCTCCGCGAGGCGTCGATGATCAAGTCGACGCCGCAGCGTCTCATCGCGCAGGGCACCGACTGGCGATTCCTGAACGAGCTGAAGAAGGAGCTGAAGGCATGATCGCGCGGCGCACATTCCTGCGCGGCGTCGCGGCGGCGACGGCCGCCACGGCATTCGGTCGACCCGGGTCCGTGGGCGCCGAGCCGCCACCGGAGACGACAAAGCTGAGGCTCGCGCAGATCGAGGGGATCTGCGTGGCACCGCAGTATGTGGCGTCGGAGCTCCTTGCCCTCGAGGGATTTACGGACCTCGAGTACGTGACGATTGCCGACACGAAGACCTATGCGTCGTTCGCGTCGGGCGACATCGATCTCAGCATGGCGTTCGTGGCGCCGTTCCTCCTTCAGGTCGATGCGGGAGTTCCGGTCGTGCTCCTGGCCGGGGTTCACGTCGGCTGCTTCGAGGTCGTCGGAAATCCGGGAATCCGCGCCATTCGAGATCTCAAGGGCAAGCGGGTCGGCATCCCCGCGGTCGAGAGCTCGCATCATCTTTTCCTCTCGAGCATGGCGGCGTACGTCGGCCTCAATCCTCGTCAAGACATCACCTGGGTGATCCACAAGACGGCGGACTCCGCCGAGCTTCTCGCTGCGGGCAAGCTCGATGCACTGATCGGGTTCCCTCCGGTTCCACAAGAGCTGCGCGCGAAGCGAATCGGACACGTGATCGTCAACAGCTCGGTCGATCGCCCCTGGTCGCAGTACTTTTGCTGCACCATCGCGGCGAGGAAAGAATTCGTACGGCGCAATCCGGTGGCGACGAAGCGCGCCGTGCGCGCGATCCTCAAGGCCACGGACGTGTGCGCGCTCGAGCCCGAGCGCGCCGCCCGGACCATCGTGGGCCGCGGATTCACGAACGTCTACGACTACGCGCTGGCGACGATGAAGGAGATTCCGTACCAGCGCTGGCGCGAGTACGACCCCGAGGACACGGCACGCTTCTATTCGCTCCGACTTCGCGAGGTCGGGATGCTAAAGAACATTCCGCAGAAGATTCTCGCTGACGGCACCGACTGGCGCTTTCTCAACGAGCTGAAGAAGGAGCTGAAGGGCTGACGTCGAGGACGACGATCTCGGCACTGGCGCTGGTCTTGGCCGCGACCGCGCCCGCGTTCGCGCACGACGCCGGCCGCGACGAGCGGCTCCCGACGATCGGACCGGCGCCCGCGTTCACGCTCACGACGAGTGACGGCCACCGGCTTTCCCTCGCCGATCTACGCGGGAAAATCGTCGCCGTGACGTTCGTCTATGCGACCTGCGTGGACACCTGCCCGCTTCTCATCGCGAAGCTCGCGTCCCTTCGGGAAACGCTCGGGCCGGACTTCGGCGCGAGCGTGGCGTTCGTGGCGATCACCGTCGATCCCGTGCGCGACACGCCGGCGATTCTCAAGCGATACGCCGCCGCCCACGGTGCGAACCACCCCGGCTGGGCCTTTCTCACGGGCACGACGTCGGAGATCCGGGAGGTGACACGAAGGTACGGCGTCTTCGCTCGGAAGACGTCGCGCGGCGACGTCGACCACACCTTCCTCACCTCGCTCGTGGACCGTGAGGGCGCCCTGCGCGTGCAGTACATGGGGGTCCGGTTCGATCCGGACGAGATGCTGCGCGATCTCCGCTCGCTCCTGCACGACGGCGGACGGTGATGCGCGCGGTCATGCGGGCGCTCCCGCGCCTGGTGGCGCGCATCCCGGCCCCGGTGCACACCAAGCTCCTCGTCGCGTTCCTCATCATCGTCGGCCTGCTGATCGCGCTCGGCGCCGTCGGTCTCGGGGTCCTCGGCGAGGTGAACCGCCGGTCGGAAGACCTCGTGAAGCTGCAGCGCAAGATCGCGGCCTACCGCCAGATGCAACACGATACGACGGCGCAGCTCTACAGTGTGGCCGCCGCCCTGCTCGTCCCCGAGGACCGGAGCCTCGACGCCATCCTCCGCCAGCTCAACCAGTTCGGCTACGACCTGGATCGTCTGCAGTTCGTCGCACGCGACGAGGTCGAGCTGCTCGGCCGTGTGCGGACGGACTACGACGAGTTCATCCGCGTCGTCACGCGTGTCGTGGAGCTGATCCGGAGCGGCCGGGTCGCCGAAGGGCGCGAGCTGCAGCTCGCCCAGGCGACCCCGCTGGCCGACCGGCTGGAGCGGCTCACGAACCAGCTCGTGAACCAGGCGGAAGCCGACATGGTGGCCAGCGTCGACACGAGCCACGCCGCGTTCGTGCACGCGCGGTGGGCGGTCATCGGGTTTGCCGTCGGAGCGACCGGCCTCGCTCTGGTGCTGGGATACGCCATCTCGTGGTCGCTCGTCGGCGCCGTCACGGCGATGGATGCGAGCCTCGTGCAGATCGCGTCGGGGGATTTCTCCCGTCGCGTCGACATCCCGAATCGCGACGAGCTGGGGGCGCTCGCCGCCAACCTGAACCGAATGAACGACGAGCTCGGGCGTCTGTATCGCGAGCTGGAGGCGGCCAGCCGCCACAAGTCCGAGTTCCTCGCGAACATGTCGCACGAGCTCCGCACGCCCCTCAATGCGATCATCGGCTTCTCGGAGGTGCTCGACGATCGGATGTTCGGCGACCTGAACGACAAGCAGGCCGAGTACATCCGCGTCATCCTGACCTCGGGGCGGCATCTGCTCTCGCTGATCAACGATATCCTCGACCTCTCCAAGGTCGAGGCGGGACGGATGGAGCTGGACCTTGGAACGTTCAATCTGCGCATGGCGCTCGAGAACGCGCTCACGCTGATACGCGAGCGGGCCATCCGCCACGGCCTCGCGCTCGAGCTGACCGTCGACGACACGCTCGGGGACGTCGTCGCCGACGAGCGCAAGTTCAAGCAGGTGCTCCTGAATCTGCTGTCGAACGCCGTGAAGTTCACGCCCGAGGGCGGCAGGATCGACCTGCGTGCGCTGCCCGCGAACGGCACCATCGAGGTCTCGGTCACCGACACCGGGGTCGGCATCGCGCCAGAAGATCAGCAGGCAATCTTCGAGGAGTTCCGCCAGGTGGGCCATGCCGCGCACAAACGCGAGGGCACCGGTCTCGGCCTCGCGCTGGCGAGAAAGTTCGTCGAGCTCCACGGCGGCCGACTGTGGGTGAAGAGCGAGGTGGGCCGAGGATCGACCTTCACGTTCACGCTGCCCGTGGGTCCCCATGGCGGGTGAGCTGATCCTGGTCGTCGAGGACAACGACAACAACCGCATGCTCGTCCGCGACGTGCTGCACGCCAGCGGCTATCGCGTGGTCGAGGCGGAGACCGCAGAGGACGGGTTGCGCATGGCCGCCGAACAGCGGCCGGCGCTCATCCTCATGGACATCCAGCTCCCGGGCATGAGCGGGATCGAGGCGCTGGAGCGGCTGCGCGGCGATCCCACCACTCGGGCGATCCCGGTCATCGCGGTGACGGCGTCGGCGATGACCCAGGACCGCCGCCAGATCCTCGCCGCGGGCTTCGACGGCTACCAGGCGAAGCCGATCAGCGTGAAGGGATTCCTGCAGACCGTGCGGGAGATGCTGCCGTCACGCGCGAGCGGCCCCGGTGCGTGACCGTCGTTACCAGAGCGCGAAGTACCACCCGCTCGGTCGCCACTGCGCCGCCTGCAGCCGCGTCGAGGCAAGCTGCAGCGTGCGGTAGCTCTCGGCGGTCGGCGCCACGCCGGCTTCCCACTGTCGCAGCAGCGCCTGCACGGTGCGGCGATCGGCGGCGAGCGCCCGGCGCAGCGGCCACCCAAACCGCGCGCTCGTCTCGACCGCCGCTGACATGCGCAGCAGGCTGCGCGCGTCGGCGACGGGATCGGCCACGAAGTCCCGCCACGGCAGCGCCCCGCCCGTGTCGGCGGCCTGCGCCGCGAGCCCAGCCACCCACGCCGTGACCCGCGCGAGCTTGGCGTAGTCGAGCGTGTCCGGCGTGTCGCGCGCGGTGTGATAGGTCTCCGTGCGGCCCGTGGACAGGAACACGAACGGCCGCCCGAGGTGCTCGCGCAGTCCGTGATAGTCGCTGCGCGCGAAGCGCCGGTGCGGGACGTACGGCATCGCCTCGATCATCGGGAGGCTCAGAAACACCGGCACGACGCCGTCGGTGGGCGGCAGCGCGCGCGTGAGATTCGCGAGCTCGCGGCTCGCCTCGGCGCCCAGGACGAACACGGCGTCGGCGAGCCCGGCCGCGGCCATTTCCGGCGACGCGCGCCCGCCCATGAGGTCCAGCACGATGGCCAGGTGCAGCCGCGCGGCCGCCAGCGGCGGATGACGCCAGAACCACGACGAGCCCATCCGATCGGTCCGGATGTCGGGCGGCTCTTCGGCATCGGGAAACAGCACGACGACGTGGCGCCTCAAGCGCGGGCGGCTGCGACCGAGCGAGTCGGCGATGGCGAGCAGCAGGGCGACCGCGCTCGCGTTGTCGTCCGCGCCCGCGTGGACCGCGCCGTTGAGGACGCCGAGGTGGTCATAGTGCGCGACGAGGGCGATCCACTCCGCCGCCGCATCCTCGGCGCGGAAGATCGCTCCGACGTTCGTGCCGTGCCGGACGCCGGGCGCATCGGTCCGCCCGCCCGCCGCGTCGGCGCCCTCGGCGTACGTGGCCTGCTCGTACGATCCGTCGAACAGCGGCGCCATCCCGGCGCCGCGCAGGCGGTCGATCAGGTAGAGGCGTGCGCGGGCGTTGTCGTTGGTGGCGCGCAGTCGTCCGCGCATCTCGGGCGCGGCGAGCACGCGCACGTCACGCTCGAGCGAACCGGCGTCGAGCGCGCCGCGCAGCGCGGCGGTCCCCGCGTCGAGTGCCGTGGCCGGCGGTGCCGGCGTCGAGAGATGATCGACGAACACGTGGCGAATGTCCTCGGCCGCCCCGCGCGCGCCCGTCAGCAGCACGCCGCAACACGCGGCGAGCGCCAGACATGCGGCGCGACGTTTCTGCAGAAACGTCGCGGGAATGGTCGACTCAGCCGGCCGTGTACCCGCCATCCACCGGCAGCGAAACGCCGGTGACGAAGCTCGCCTCGTCGCTGACCAGATAGAGAATCGCGGACGCGACCTCGTCCGCCTGGCCGAAGCGCTGCAGCGGATACTTCAGCAGCACGGCCTCGCGGAAGGCGGGGTCGTCGAGCAGCGCGCGCGTCATCGGCGTCTCGATCATGCCGGGACACACGCAATTGACCCGCACGCTCGGCGCCCACTGCATGGCCATCTGACGTGTGAGGTTCACCACCGCGCCCTTGGACGCCGCATACGCGGGCGACAGCGAGCCGCCGACCATGCCGTAGACCGACGACAGATTGACGATGGCGCCGTGACCGGACGCACTCAGCGCGGGCAGCGCCGCGCGCGAGGGAAAGTAGGTGCCGGTCAGGTTGGTGTCCACCACGCGGTCCCACTCGGCGGGCGCCGGCGCGCGATCGCGACCCTCGGGCCGCACGCCGGCGGAGTTGACGAGCGTGGTGAGCACGGTGAAGTGCGCGACGACCTGATCGACCATCCGCTCGCACGCGCCCGCATCGGTGACGTCGGTCTCGACCGCGAAGGCATCGCCGCCGGCCGCGCTGATCACGCGCGCCGTCTCCTTCGCGCGCTCGCCCATGCGATCGATGCACGCCACGCGCGCGCCCTCGGCGGCGAGTCGCTTCGCCGTGGCGGCGCCGATTCCGGAGCCCGCGCCGGTGATCAGCGCCACTTTGCCGCGCATCCTGCCTGCCATGACTTTGCTCGCCGCGGAGGATACAATCGGGCACCCGACAACGCCAGAGGGGGCCGTCATGGATTTCGAGTACTCGAAGAAGACGAAGATGTACTTGGAGCAGATCACCGACTTCATGAACAAGTACATCTATCCCAACGAGCACGTCTTCCACGAGCAGCTCGACGCCGCGCCGACGCGCTGGCAGATCCCGTCAATCATGGAAGAGCTCAAGGACAAAGCGCGCGAGCGCGCCCTCTGGAATCTGTTCCTGCCCGAAAGCCACCGCGGCGCTGGGCTCACCAACCTCGAGTACGCGCCGCTCTGCGAGCTCATGGGCCGCTCGCACATCGCCCCCGAAGTCTTCAACTGCTCGGCCCCGGACACCGGCAACATGGAAGTGTTCGAGCGCTACGCCACCGACGAGCTCAAGAAGCAGTACCTGGAGCCACTGCTGGCCGGGAAGATCCGCTCGGCCTTCGCCATGACGGAGCCGAAGGTCGCGTCCTCCGACGCCACCAACATCGAGTCGTCCATCGTGCGCGACGGCGACTCGTACGTCATCAACGGCCACAAGTGGTGGACATCGGGGATCGGCGATCCGCGCTGCAAGGTCCTCATCTTCATGGGCAAGACGGACGCGAAGAATCCCGACAAGTACAAGCAGCAGTCGATGATCGTGGTGCCGCGCGAGACGCCCGGCATCAAGGTCGTTCGCATGCTGAAGGTGTTCGGCTACGACGACGCGCCGCACGGTCACGGCGAGGTCCTGTTCGAGAACGTGCGAGTGCCGGCGTCGAACCTCCTGCTCGGCGAGGGTCGCGGCTTCGAGATCGCGCAGGGGCGTCTCGGCCCCGGCCGCATCCACCATTGCATGCGCCAGATCGGCGTGGCCGAGCGCGCGCTGGAGCTCATGTGCAAGCGCTCGATGAGCCGCGTGGCCTTCGGCAAGCGCATCGCCGATCACGACGTGACGCTCGAGCGCATCGCGGAGGCGCGCATCAAGATCGATCAGGCGCGGCTGCTCGTGCTGCACGCCGCGTACATGATGGACACCGTCGGCAACAAGGCCGCCAAGCAGGCCATCGCCGAGATCAAGGTCGCCGTCCCGAACATGACGCTGCAGGTGCTCGACTGGGCGATGCAGGTGCACGGCGGCGGCGGCGTGAGTCAGGAGTTCCCGCTGGCGTTCATGTGGGCGCACTCCCGCACGCTGCGCTTCGCCGACGGGCCGGACGAGGTGCATCGTCGCCAGATCGGCCGGCTCGAGCTGCGCAAGCACTCCTGAGCGCACCACGGTGATCTCGGGGCGCTGCGTCGCGGCCGCGCTCGCCGTCATCGTCGCCGCGGGCTGCTCGACGGCGTCGCGCACCGCTCCGTCCGCCGCGCGCCCCACGCGGGTGGCGCATCCGCTCATCCTCTACGCGCTCAACGGCCGCGAAGTGCGGTTGGCGCACGTCGGTCACACGGCGAATCCAACGGCGGTGAGCACGGTCGCCAGCGCGACCCAGACGATCGGCGAGGTGCAGCCGTGGCCCGCGGTGCTGTCCGATCGTCACCAGGCGGTGCTGGCCGAGGCGCAGAGGCTGCACGGCACGCGCGAATACCGCGCGGCCGCGACCGTGCTCGAGTCGGCATACCGTGACGAGCCGAGCAATCCTTTCGTGCTCGAGGCCTACGGCCGCGCGCTCTACTATCAGCGGGAACGCGCGCGCGCATTTTCCGTGTACCGCACGCTCGTCGATCTGCTCGACGCCGAGTGGCACAGCGACGATGCGACGACCGTGACCATCGACGTCTGGTTCGCCGACTCGTACTGGAAGGTCGGCACGCTGCACATCGATCGCGCGGAGTGGGAGCGCGCGGCCTTCGAGATCAGCCGGGCACTCGCCGTCGGGTTCATGTGGGAGCGTCTCGCCGAAGATCAGGCGCTCTCGTACCTCGTTCGCGCCTACCACGAGATGGGCCGGCGCGACGTCGCGCGGTACTATGCGGAGCGCGCGCTCGAGCGGAACCCGCGAAACCCGCTCGCCCGGCGTTACCTCGACCCGCTGTCGCGCGACAGCAAGTAGCGACGATCAGGAGCGAAAGGAGCTCGAGACCATGCCACGGATGACCGGCGGTGAAGCGCTCGCCCGACAGCTCGTTCGCGAAGGCGTCAACGTCGTATTCGGCTTGCCCGGCGTGCAGCTCTACGGCGCGCTGGCGGGGCTGCGCGACGAGCGCGTGCGGTTCATCACCACGCGCCACGAGCAGGCCACCACGTACATGGCCGACGGTTACGCGCGCGCCGGCGGCGGATTCGGCACGGCGCTCGTCGTGCCGGGTCCGGGGCTGCTGAACGCCGCGGCGGGCCTGTCCACCGCGTATTCGGCGTCGTCACCCGTCCTCATGCTCTGCGGGCAGGTGCCACGGCGCTACATCGGGCGCGACGTCGGCGTGCTGCACGAGGTCAACGACCAGATGCAGGCGATCGCCCCGGTCACCAAGTGGCGCCGGCGCGTGCTGGAAGTCGCCGACGTGCCCGGCGCGGTGCGCGCGGCCGTGCGTCAGCTCAAGAGCGGACGCCCGCGCCCGGTGCATCTGGAATTCCCGCCGGACGTGCTCGAGGAGGAGGGCGAGGCGACGCTGCTGCCGCCGGCCGAGGCGGAGCGCGTGGCGGCGCCGGAGCCGCTCGTGGCGCGGGCCGCAGAGATGCTGCTCGCCGCGCAGCGTCCGGTCGTCTACGCCGGCGGCGGCGCCGTGCTCGGCGAGGCCCACGAGGCGCTCGTCGCCGTTGCCGAGCATCTGCAGGCCGGCATCGCCACCACCGCGGAAGGCAAAGGTGTCGTGAGCGATGCCAACGATCTCTCGCTCGGCGCGGGTCTGTGGCCGAAGAATCCGCTGCGGCGCTGGCTCGATGCCGCCGACCTGATCCTCGTGGTCGGCTCGCGGCTGCAGGTCGCCGGGTTCGCTCCGAGTCAGCAGGTGATTCAGATCGACGTGGACGCCGACGAGATCGGCCGCAGCCACGGGCTGACGTTCGGCCTGGTCGGCGACGCGCGGCTCACGCTCGAGCGGCTCCTCGAGCGGCTGCGCCGGGCGGCGCCGCGGGCGTCGCGCAAGGCGGAGCGTGAGACGCTGCGTGCGGACATGGCCGCGCTCGACACCACGGAGCCGAACGCGCCGATCATGAGATCGCTGCGCGCCGGGACGCCGGAGGACGCGATCGTGGTCGCCGGCATGACGCAGATCGGCTACTACTCGCGGCCGTTCTGGCCCGTCTTCCGGCCGCGCACGTATCTGAACTCGTCGTACTCGGGCAATCTCGGCTTCGAGTATCCGACCGCGCTCGGCGCCAAGGTGGCCCAGCCCGAGCGGCCCGTCATCGCCATCTGCGGCGACGGCGGCTTCATGTACAACGTGCAGGAGCTCTCTACGGCGGTGAAGTACGGCATCAACGTCGTCGCCGTGGTCTTCAACGACAACGCCTACGGCAACGTCGCGCGCGACCTGGACGAGTCGTGGGGCGGCAACTGGGAGACCGACTTCCGCAATCCCGACTTCATGAAGCTGGCCGAGGCGTTCGGTGTGGCCGGCCTGCGCGCGGACAAGCCCACGGACGTCGGTGACCTGGTGAAGAAGGCGCTCGCGCTGAACCGGCCGGCCCTCGTCGAGGTCCCCGTGGGCCGGATGCCTCGCCCGCCGTTCTTCATGACGCTCAAGTCGCCGGACAAGTACAAGAAGTAGCAGCATGACGGACGCCGAGGGCCGCGTCCTCGATTTGGTCGGACGCGCGATGGGGCGCTTCACGATGCTGCGTCCCGGCGACCGGGTCGCCGTCGGCGTGTCGGGCGGCAAGGACAGCCTCTGCCTGCTCGACGCGCTGCTGGCCTACCGGACGCGGGCGCCATTCCCCTACGAGGTGATCGCCGTCACCATCGAGCAGGGCAAGTTCAAGAGCGACATCCACGCCCTGCGCGCGCAGATCGCTCGCCTCGACGTCGAATGGATCGTGCGCGACGAGCCCGCCACGCTCGCGCTGGTCACGGACGGCATCGCGCATGGGTGCGACGTGTGCAGCCGCCACCGGCGGCGCGCGCTCTATCGGCTCGCGGCGGAGCTCGGCTGCACCACGCTGGCCCTCGGCCACACCGCGGACGACTGCGCGGAGTCGTTACTGCGCAACATTCTCTTCAACGGGCGCATCGCCTCACTGCCGCCGGTGGCCGTGTCGCGCAAGGGCACGCTTCGCCTGGTGCGCCCGCTCGTGTTCGTGACCGAACAGCTCACCGCCGCCTACGCCGAGGCGCGCGGGCTGGCCACCATCGGCTGCGTGTGCGCTGACAAAGCCAGCGTTCGGGGCGAGATCCGTGCCTTCCTCACGATGCTGCGCGCGCGCCATCCGGGCGTGGCCGACTCGGTCACCGCCGCCCTCGGGAATGTCAATCCGTACACGTTGTTCGACTTGGCACTCGAAAAGGCGGGCGCGGACCTGTCGCCCGCGTTCGAGCCGTAGCGTCCCCTCGCTGGCGCGGCCCTTGCGTCAGGTTCCGCGACGCGTTCGCGTCAAGGAGGCCGCCATGGCGAAAGACCCACGGGACCAGGAACGTACGGACGCCGAGCGCATTCCCGACGAGAGACCGGGCCGTCTGGACGCCGACGACTTCGAGCCCGTCGAGCTCGAAGAGGGTGACGATCTCGACGTGGAAGAAGACGACGACGTCGACGACGACGATCTGGACGAGGATCTCGAGAAGGCGTGAGAAGACGACGCCCCGGGCTTCGCCGCCCGGGGCGTCATCCTAGAGCCGCGGGGAAATTCTATGCGGCCCGAAACGGTCGATCCGACTGCCCGCCGCCGGAGGCCTGCTGGCCGCCCTCGTTGACGCGCAGCTCGTTGTGCACCTGGCGCACACCGCTGACCTGCTCGACCACGTCTTCGGCCATGCGCTTTTCCTGGCGGCCGCGGACGCTGCCCTGCAGCGTGACTTCGCCGCTGGTCACGACAACCGCGACGTCGCTCGCATCGATGAAGCCGTGCTCGCACAGCCGGTCGCAGACGTCCTCGCGGATGCGCTCGTCCGATCGCGTGTAGCCGCGCGGGCCGCGGCCCGCGTGCGGTCCGCCGAACGTCTCACCGAACCGTGAGCCGCCACGCTCGGCGCCCCAGGCAGAGGGATCGCCCCATCCAGAGCCCTCGCGGCCGTAGCCCGACTCGCGTGTCCACGACGGGCCACCGTAGCGCTGCGGCGGACTGGTCCGCTGCGGCTCGCGATAACTCTGCTCGCGATAACCCTGGTCACGATAGCCGCGTCCGCGACCCTCCACATAGCCCCACTGGCGCGCCCAGTCGCGGTCGACGTCTTCTTCTTCGCCCCCGCTCCACGCCCGCGACGGCCCGCCCCAGCCGTGCGGCTCGTCGCGCATGCGACGACGCTGAGCGTCCTCGTCGCCGAACCACGAGCGAACTTCGTCGCCCGCGCGCTCGAAGAAGCCCCGATCGTCGTCCCGCCGACGACGTCCATATTCGCCACGCCGGTCGTGGCCTCGCCGCTCCCATTCGCGCTCGCTCGGAACATCGTAGTACCCGCCGTAGTAACCTTCGCCGCGGTACCGACGACCGCGGTCAAGATCCTCGCGATAGTCCATCGGATCGTCCTCCTTTCGACATTTTTCAGTGTGCGGAGATCGACATCTCGGCGTGCAGAAAGCCAGCAACGACTGTGCCGCCGAGACTCGTACTCGACGGCACGCCGCGGTACGCTGGACGCGCATGTCCCGCTGGGCCGTCCTGATCCTCATCACGCTGGCCCATGCGCTCGGCGCGCTCGCCGTGCTCTCCGTCGCGCCGCTCTCGCCCTTCTTGCTGGAGGCGCTGCATCTGAGCCGCGCGCAGGTCGGGTTGTTGCTGCCGGCGGTCTATCTCGGTGGTGTGTTGATGTCCCTGCCCGCCGGGTGGCTCACCGATCGGCTCGGCGTCCGCACAGCGCTGAGCGCCGGCCAAGCCCTCATCGGCGTGCTCGTGCTGACGGCGACGCTTGCGAGCGAGCTCGTCGCGCTGCTCGTCTGCCTCGTCGTCGCCGGGTTCGGCTTCAGCGTGCTCAATCCGTCGACGGGCAAGGCCGTGGTCGAATGGTTTCCGCCGCGCCGACGCGGCCTCGCCATGGGGATCAAGCAGACGGGGCTCACGCTCGGCGGGCTCGCCGGAGCGCTCGCGTTGCCGCCGGTGGCGCTCGCGGCCGGCTGGCGCGCGGCGCTCGCGACGGGCGGCGTGTTCGCGCTCGTCTCGTCGGCGGTGACGTTCATCGTCTATCGCTCACCGGCGACCGGCACGGCCGCCGCGCCGACGGCGTGGCCGCGACTGGGTGAGCTGCGCGTGTTTCTGCGGCGGCCCGGTGTGATCGTCGTCTTCGCGTCGGGCCTCGCGCTGTCGATGGCCCAGTCGTCGGTGCTCGCGCACCTGGTGCTCTATGTGCGCGAGACGTTCGCGCTGTCGCCGGTCGCCGCCGGCCAGATGCTCGCCCTCGCGCAGGCGGGCGGCACCGGCAGTCGCCTCGCCTGGGGGGCGATCAGCGACCGCTTCTTCGGCGGCCGCCGCCGCCCGGGCGTCGTCGTCAACGCGCTCATCGGCTCGAGCGCCTTTGCCCTGCTCGCGCTGGGCGATCGCCTGCCGATCGCCGGCCTCGTGCCGCTCGCGCTCGTCGCCGGCGTCGGCGCCTTCGGATGGGTCGGCCTCTACTTCGCGCTCGTCGCCGAGATCGGCGGGGCGCGCTACGCCGGATTGCTCACCGGCGTCGCGGTCGCATTTGCGTGGAGCGGTGTGCTGGTCGGCCCCCCGATCTTCGGGTTGGTGGTGGACCGCACCGGCTCGTACGCGTGGCCATGGCTCGGGCTGGCGGGCATCGGGCTCGCGGTGGCGGCCACGCTGCCGCGGCCGGCGCCGCTCGTTCAGCGGGATGCGGTGTACGCACGCGCACCGCAGCTCGAGGAGGAGCCCGGCCGGTGACCATCATCAACATCGTCGTCGCCGTCCTCATGCTCGCCGGCCTCGTCGGCGCGATCCTGCCGTTCCTTCCGGGCGCGCCGCTGATCTTCGCGGGCGCGCTGCTGCACGGCATTGCTACGGACTTCAAGCCGATCGGCGCCGGGCGGCTGGCGATCCTCGCCGTGCTCGGCGTCCTGGCGTGGGCCCTCGAGCACGTTGCCGGCATCGTCGGTGCGCGGCGGGCGGGCGGTAGCCGCGGCGCGGTCGTCGGCGCCATGCTCGGCATGGTCGTCGGCGTCATGGTGGCTCCCGTGGGGCTCCTGATCGGACCGATCGTCGGTGCGATCGCCGGCGAGATGCTCGCGGGCCGCGCCCCCGCCGCCAGCGTGCGCAGCGGCCTCGGCGCGGCGGCGGGCGTGTTGACCGGCGTCGTCGCGCACTTCGTGCTCGCGCTCGTCATGGTTGCGCTCTTCGTGTGGTGGGTCTGGTGGGGTTAAGGTGAATGTGAGGTCTCAATGAGCGTTCGGCCAGACGAAGCACGCGTGCAGCAGGTCGGCCGCGAGCTGTTCGAGCGGGTGGCGGGCGACCGCCAGGCGTTCTACTCGGCCGATCGTTGGACCGCGGCGCTGTTTGCCTGGTCGCTCGCGCACGAGGACGCCAAGCTGCAGCTCTTCCGCTTCGTCGACGTGCTGCCCGCGCTCGATACCGACCGCGATCTCGTGCGTCACCTGCGCGAGTACTTCGAAGGGCGCGATGCCCCGTACGCGGGGCTCTTGAACACCGCGCTCGGCATCGCGCGTGTGGCCGGTCGTCTCGGCGATGCCGCGGTCGGCGTGATGCTGCGCGAGACCGTGCGGCGGCTGGCGCGGCGGTTCGTCGCGGGCAGCACGCCCGCCGAGGCGCGGCGTGCGGCACTCGACGCCCGGCGCGGCGGCCAGGCGTTCACGCTCGACGTTCTGGGCGAGGCGTGCCTGAGCGACGTGGAAGCCGACGCCTACCAGGCGCGATATCTCGAGCTGGTCGAGACGCTCGGCCGCGAGGCGCCCCAGTGGCCGTCCGCGCCACGGCTCGACACGGCGCCGTGGGGCGCGCTGCCGCGGGTGAACGTGTCGGTGAAGATCTCGGCGCTCCATCCGTGGCTCGAGCCCGCCGATCCCGACGGCTCGGCGGCCGCGGTCAAGCGACGGCTGCGCCCGATCCTCCGCGCCGCAGGCGCGCGCCGTGCGCACATCCATGTGGACATGGAAGACCGGAGGCTGCGCGACCTCACGCTGCGGATCTTCATGGAGCTGGCCGAGGAGCCGGAGTTTCGCGACCAGCGAAACCTCGGGATCGTCCTGCAGGCCTATCTCCGCGACTCCGAGACCGATGCCCGTCGGCTCATCGCCTGGGCGCGCCGCCGCGGGACGCCCGTGAGCGTGCGGCTGGTGAAGGGCGCGTACTGGGATTACGAGACGGCGCATGCGGAGCTCGAGCATTGGCCGGTGCCGGTGTTTCAGACGAAGCCGGAGACGGACGCCTCCTTCGAGCGCCTCACGCGTCTGCTGCTCGAGCACACCGAGAACATCGACCTCGCGGTCGGCAGCCACAATATCCGCTCGATCGCGCATGCCATCGCCGCGCGCGAGGCGCGCGGCCTGCCGCAGGCCGCGGTGGAGTTCCAGGCGCTCTACGGCATGGCCCAGCCGCTGGTGCGTGCGCTCACCGAGCGCGGCGAGCGGGTGCGGATCTACATGCCGTTCGGGGAGCTGATTCCGGGCATGGCGTATCTCGTGCGCCGGCTGCTGGAGAACACGTCGAACGAATCGTTCCTCCGGCGCGGCTTCGCCGAGCGGGAGTCGCCGCAGCTACTGCTGGCGGATCCCGAGCGCGCGGCGGCGACGGCGTCGGGCCCTCCCGCGGTTCGGCAGGACTTCGAGAACGAGCCACACGCGGATTGGAGCCACGGCGACGTGCGGGAAGCCATCGCGGCCGCGCTCGCCGCGGTGCGACCGCGTCTGGGGGCGGACCAGCCGCTCGTCATCGGCGGCCGTCGGGTGGAAAGCGCCGAGCGAATCGTCTCGGTGAATCCGTCGCGCGCCCGCGAGGTCATCGGCCGCGTGGCGGCCGCCGGTGCGGCCGAGATCGATCAGGCGGTGGCGGCGGCCGCACGCGCCTTTGCCGGATGGAGCGCGATGGGTGCCGACGCGCGCGCCGAGACGCTCGGCCGCGTGGCCGCGCGGCTGCGCGAGCAGCGTCACGAGCTCACGGCGTGGATCGTGTACGAGGCGGGCAAGCCATGGGCCGAGGCCGACGGCGACGTCGCGGAGGCGATCGACTTCGTGGAGTATTACCGCGCACGCGCGCGCGAGCTGCAACGGCCGCTCACGCTCGGCCGTCGCCGGGGCGAGGTCAACCAGTACACGCGCGAGCCGCGTGGCGTGGTCGGCGTCATCGCGCCCTGGAACTTCCCGCTCGCGATTCTCACGGGGATGACGTCTGCCGCGCTCGCCACCGGCAACACCGTGGTCATGAAGCCGGCCGAGCAGACGCCGGTGATCGCGGCGCGCCTGATGGACGTGTTCGAGGCCGCGGGGGTGCCCCCGGGCGTCGTGAACTACGCCCCCGGCCGCGGGGAGGTGGCCGGCGACCGGCTCGTGCGACATCCCGACGTCGCGCTGATCGCCTTCACGGGCTCGCAGGAAGTCGGCATGCGGATCTATGCGACGGCGGCGGCGACGCCGGGCTCGCGCATGCTCAAGCGCGTGGTGGCGGAGATGGGCGGCAAGAACGCGATCATCGTCGACGACGATGCCGACCTGGACGAGGCCGTACAGGGCATCCTCGCCTCGGCCTTCGGTTACGCCGGGCAGAAGTGCTCGGCGTGCTCGCGCGTGATCGGTGTGGGCCGCGTCTACCCGCGGCTCGTGCAGCGGCTGGCGGAGGCGGCGCGGACGCTCCCGATGGGGCCCGCCGACGCGCCCGGGACGATCGTCGGCCCCGTCATCGACGAGGCGTCACGCGAGCGCATCCTATCGTATGTCGATCTGGGCAAGCGGCTGGCGCGCCCCGTCTTGCTGCGAGACACCGACGCCGCTCTCGAGGCGCTCGGCGGCTTCTACGTGGCGCCCGCGATCTTCGCCGACGTGCCCCTGACCTGCGCGCTCGCGCGCGAGGAGATCTTCGGGCCCGTGCTGTCCTGCCTGCCCGCGGCGACGTTCGACGAGGCGCTGGAGATCGCGACGGGACTCGACTTCGCGCTCACGGGCGGAGTCTTCTCGCGCAGCCCCGTGCGTCTGGCCCGCGCGCGCGAGGCCTTCCGAGTCGGCAACCTTTATATCAACCGGGCCACCACCGGTGCGCGGGTGGGTCGCCAGCCGTTCGGCGGCCGGCAGCTCTCGGGGATCGGCTGGCAGGCGGGCGGACCGGATTACCTGATGCAATTCGTCGAGACGCGCGTGGTCACCGAGAACACGCTGCGCCGCGGCTTCGCCTCGCACGAGCTGGCGTAGAAGTGAGTCGTGTCCTGACCGTGCGAAGCCACCGAAGACGCGTGCCGCGCGCCGAAGCGCGCGGCGCGGACTAGGCGCGCGCTCGGGTCGGACGAAGGGCCGGGGCCATGCGTCGCGTCACCGTCGTCGGTCTCGCCTGGCGATGGAACAGGGCGCACCAGCGGCGATTGTCTTCGCCGCCGGCCTCACCGCTGCCGGCTGGATAGCTTTCCATCGCGACGACCTCGTCGTCGAGGCCGCCCGAAGCTGGAGTGTGCGCAGAGCACCACCGCACGTCGAGAATCTCCAGACTCGGATCGGTATCGGGCTCGCAGGCGGGACAGTACGGCCGAGCGACGGAGGGTGTGTCCCTGACTGGCTCCGTCAATGAATCATGGCGATGATGATCATCGTCGCCATCTCCTGTGATCACCATAGCAAACATTTCCGCTCGGACGTTAGTACGAACTGCGCTTCTATCGGTGCAACGGCTTCCCGGCGGTCGGCGTTCCCGGTATTCTCGCGGGCATGACACCGCGCTGGGGACTCACGGTGCCGCTCGCCGGCATCCCGCTCGCCGCCCACGACGTCGTCTTCCGCGACGCGGAGGCGCTCGGCTACACCGATTTCTGGTCGGCGGAGTCGGACGTCGATCCGTGGATCGTGCTCGCGCTCGGCGCCGCGTGGACGATGCGCGCCACGCTGGGCACCGCGATCGTCGGTGCGTTCACGCGCGGTCCCGCCATCATCGCCGTCGGCGCCGCGGCAATGGACGAGGCCGCGCCCGGCCGCTTCGTGCTCGGGATCGGCTCGGGGAGCAACGTCACCGTGGAGCGCTGGAACGGAGGACGCTTCGAGCGGCCCCTCACGCGGGTGACGGAAGTCGTCGCGGCCGTCCGCCAGGCGCTCGACGGCGAGGCGATGGCCGTGCAGGGCGAGACGCTCCGCGTGTCGGGCTTCAGGCTCGGGCGACCGGCGCCGTCGCGCGTGCCGATCTACGTCGCCGCGCTGCAGGAGCGCATGGTGCGCCAGGCGGTGCGCATCGCCGATGGCGTCATCACCAACTGGCTGTCGGCCGACGACGTCGAGCAGGTCGCCGCCGTCGTGCGTGACGAGGCCCGCCGGGTCGGCAAGGACCCCGAGCGTTACCCGATCGTCTGCCGCATCACCGTGTGCCCCACCACCGAGCCGCGCGCCCGGGAGCAGTTTCGCCGCGCCATCACCGCCTATCTCAATGTCCCCGTCTACCGGCGCTTTCATCAGTGGCTCGGCCGCGGCAACGCGCTCGCGGAGATGAATGCGAAATGGGATGCGGGGGACCGCCGAGGCGCGCTGGCCGCCGTGCCCGAGCGCGCCATCGACGAGCTCGCGGTGCTCGGCACGCCCGAGCAGTGCCGCGACGCGATCCGCCGCTACGTCGCCGCCGGGGTCACCGTGCCGGTGGTGAACTTCATGAGCCTGCAGACCGACGCCGCCGCGCGGGCGGACGAGAGCCGAGCGTATCTGAAAGCGCTGGCGCCCTAGCGCGGATCGCCCCAGCGTCTGCGGCAGATCGCCGCCGCGTCTGGGTTAGAGTGGAATGATGCCAGCCACGGCGCCGCATCTGGGGGTGGGCGAGCGCGCGCCGCTGTTCGCGCTGCCGTCGATCCAGGGCGCCATGGTCGATCTCGCCGCCTACCGCGGCCGGCTCAACGTCATCGTCTGGCTGTCGCGCGGGTTCACGTGCCCGTTCTGCCTCATGTACATGGACGGCATCCGCGCCGGCTACGAGCAGCTCGCGGGCACGGGGACGGAAGTCATCCAGGTCGCGCCGAACCTGCTCGAGGCCGCCCGCAATTTCTTCGCCGGCGCTGCCGCACCGTTTCCGTTCGTCTGCGATCCCGACAAGCGGCTCTATGCGATGTACGGCCTGGGCGATCGCGGCGCGCTCGATGCCAGCCGCACCGCGGTGGTGAGCTTCTCGCGCGCGCTCGCCCAGGGCGATGGCGGCGTGTGGACGCGCGGGGCGTGGCTCGACGTCGTGAATCGCAACTTCGTCCGCCGGCTCCATCACCACGCGATGACCGCGCTCGAGCAGGGCGTGTTCGTCATCGACCGTGACGGCGTCATCCGGTACGTCTCGATCGTCGGTCCGATCGATCCCGTTCCGGACGGCCTGCAGCTCACCGCGCTGGTGACCGAGCATTGCGCCGCGCAGAGGCAGCCCACGTGAGCCTCGCCGAGCGCCTCACTCGGCTGGGCGAGCTGCTCGTCGCCATGTCCGGCTCGCCGGTGCCGACGCACCTGTTCCAGACGCTGGCCGACGAGGCCGGCGGCGCGCTGCCGAACGACTACGTCGCCGTCTGCCTCGCCGACGCCGAGCAGGGCGGGTACCTGGTGCACTCGCTCGCCGCTCTGCCGGACCGCAGCACGCTGGCGCCGCGCGTGTTCGCGCCGCACGAAGGCGTCCCCGGGCGCGCCATGCGCACGGGCCAGGCGTGCGTCGTCGACGATCTCCGCCGCGACGAGTCCGCGACGGCCGATCTCGAGGGCGTGCTGGCGCGGGCGGGGCTCGGCTCGGCGCTGGTCGTCCCCGTGCGCCGCGGTCTCGAGATGCTCGGCGCGCTGCTGTTCGCCCGGCGTGCCGGCGCCGCGTTCACCCAGGACGACGTGCAGGTCGCCGCGTTGATCGCCAACGGCCTGTCCGCCGCCCTCGAGACGTCGCGCGCCTACCAGGCGCTCGCCGACGAGCGCAGCACGCTGGCCGCGGTGCTCGGCAGCACCGCGGACGCGGTACTGATGGTCAATCCCGACGGCATCGTGTTGCTGGCGAATCCCGCCGTGCAGCCGATGCTCGGCCTCGTGCCCGAGACGCTGCTCGGCCGTCCGCTGGTCGAGGTCGTCGACCGGCCCGAGGTCCGCCAGCTCTTCGAGTCACCGTCCGCGCGCCCCGTCGAGCTGGCGCTCGCGGACGGTCGCACGGCGCAGGCGACGGTCGCGCCCGTGATCACGCCCTATGGCGAGACCGTCGGCGCCGCCGCCGTGCTGCGCGATATCTCGCTGCTCAAAAATCTCCAGGCGATGAAGGACGACTTCGTGCACGCCGTCTCGCATGACCTGAAGAGCCCGATCTCGGCGATTGCCGGCCTCGCCTATCTGCTGCAGCAGGACCGTCGCGACGACGCGCAGTACCAGGGGCGGTTGCAACGCCTCCGCGACGTCGCCAAGGGGATGAGCGAGCTCGTCACGGATCTGCTCGATCTCGGTCGGATCGAGTCAGGCCTGGACACGGCCACCGAGCGCGACGACCTCGTTCCACTGATTGCGAGCGCCGTCGACAGCCTCGCCCCCGAGGCGGAGGCCAAGCACATCACCGTGGAGACGGCGCTGCCGAAGGAGACGTGGCTGCCGATGTCCGCGGCGCGGCTGCGTCAGGCGCTCTTGAACCTGATCGGCAACGCGATCAAGTACACGGCTCCGGGGGGCCGGGTCCACATCGCGCTCGAGGTCTCCGACGCGGGCGATGCGGCGATCATTGCCGTGCGCGACACCGGCCGCGGCATCCCGGCCGCCGATCTGCCCCACGTGTTCGACAAGTTCTACCGCGTGAAGAGCCATGCCGCCGACGGCACGCCCGGCACCGGGCTCGGCCTGGCCATCGTGAAGAGCATCGTAAACCTGCATGGCGGGCGCGTGCGCGTCGAGAGCGTCGAAGGCGCGGGCAGCACCTTCTTCATCGACCTGCCGCTCGGCGAACGCTAAGCCAACACCGCCGTCTTTTTCCGCTCGATCAGTCCGAAGTCGATCGCCGCGCCGAGACCCGGCCCGTCGAAGGCGTGGACGAGACCGCGCGGATCCACCTCGATGTCCTGCGCGAGCCCGTACTTCTGCGCGCCCGCCGGCAGCAAGACCTCGAAGAACTCGCAGTTCCGGATCGCCATGATCACGTGCAGGTTGGCGACGTTGTTCAGCGAGTTGCCGCCGTGATGGACCTCATAGTTCATGTGGAACGCCTCGGCGAGATGGGCCGTCTTCACGAGCGCCGTGATGCCGCCCTTCACCGCCACGTCCCCGCGTAGATAGTCGGTCGCCTGATGCGTGAGCCAGGGCGCATAGGCGGTGAGCCCCCCCGGCGTGTACTCGGTGGCGAGGATCGGAATCGACAGATGCTGCTTCAGCTTCACGTAGCTGAGCAGATCGTCGTCGGCGAGCGGGTCCTCGTACCAGTAGAAGCCGAGGTCCTGGGCCACCTTGCCCACGCGCAGCGCCTCCGGATACTGATACGCCCACGTCGAGTCGAGCATCACGGTGAAGCCATCGCCGACCGAGCGCCGCACCGCGCGGCACACCTCGATGTCGAGGCTCGGATCGGTCGGCGGATGGATCTTGTAGGCGGTCCAGCCGTCCGATTTGAATCGCGCCGCCTCCTCGGCGTACGCCTCCTTCGACGGCAGCACCGCCGACGACGCGTACGCCGGCACGCTCGTGCGATACGACCCGAGCAGCTTGTGGATCGGCAGCCCCGCGATCTTGCCGCCGAGGTCCCAGAGCGCGATGTCCATCGCGCCGATCGCGCGGTACGTGGTGTTGCGAATCTTCTGCGACATCGCCTGGTACACCCGTTCTCGATCGAGCGGGTCCTGCCCGACCACCAGCGGCTTGAGGTAATGGATCAGCGACTGCGCGTCCATGTGCGCGCCGCGCATCGCCGAGCCGAGGAAGGCGTGACCCTGCAGTCCCTCGTCGGTGGCGATCGTCAAAAGGCCGAGCTGGCTCGATCCGCTGAAGCGGCCCGTGTGGCGGCCGTACGTCGTGGCGGGAATCTCGTCCCAGGCGAACAGCGTGAGGCTCACGTCGGTGATCTTCATGGTGGGCCGGATGCTACCATGCGCGCGATATCCACAGGAGGACCCGATGCCGCAACGACCGCTGCCCACCGACAAGGAAGTGACGTCCTGGATCCGCGAGCGCCGCAACTGGGGCCGCTGGGGCAAGGACGACCAGAAGGGCGCGATCAATCTGATCACCCCGGCCAAACGAGTGGCCGCCGCGCGGCTGGTGAAGAACGGCCGCAGCGTCTCGCTCAGCCGCCCGTTTCCCAAGGAGCCGGGGCCGAACAACGCGCTGCCCGCGCAGCACTACATGAAGACGGCGGCTCGCGGCAAGGGCGGCTTCTCCGCCGACTACTACGGCATCTTCTATCACGGCGTGGCGTCCACGCACATCGACGCCCTCTGCCACACGTGGGACGACGAGGCGATGTGGAACGGTCGCGACCCGAAGAAAGAGATTACGTTCGAGGGCGCGCGCTTCGGCTCCATCGAGCACTGGCAGGAGGGCATCGTCGTCCGCGGCGTCATGCTCGACGTGCCTCGCCACCGCGGCGTGCCGTGCGTGACCGAAGACACGCCCGTGCACGGCTGGGAGCTCGACGACATTCTCACCAAGCGCAACATCACGCTGGAGCCCGGCGACGCCGTCTGTGTCTACTCCGGTCGTGAGGCCTGGCAGGCACAGGACCCCGAGCGCCCGTACAGCCGACCCTTCGGCCCCGTGGCCACGCTGAAGCGCCCGGGCTTGCACATCTCCTGCTTGCCATTCCTGCGTGACCACGACGTGAGCGTGCTGGTCTGGGACATGCTGGATCATCTGCCGATCGGTTACGACGTGCCGTGGGCCGTGCATGCGGCGATCTTCGCGTACGGGGTCGCGCTGCTCGACAACGCGCTGCTCGAGCCGCTCGCCAAGGCGTGCATCGAGGAGGGGCGCGACGAGTTCATGCTGGTCATCTCACCGCTGGCCGTGATCGGCGGCACCGGGTCCCCGGCGAACCCGCTCGCGGTGTTCTGAAGACGATGCGCATCGCCACCTGGAACGTCAACTCGCTCAAGGCGCGGCTCGAGAAAGTCACGTGGTGGCTCGAGCGCGCCAAGCCCGACGTGCTGCTGATGCAGGAAACGAAGCTCGCGGACGCCGACATGCCGGTCGACGTCTTTCGCGCGGCCGGATACGAGGTGACCCATCATGGCGAGGGTCGCTGGAACGGCGTGGCGGTCGCGAGCCGCGCCGGGATCGCGGACGTCGTCACGAACTTCGGCCAGCCGCTGCGTCCGCAGACGACGCCCGACGTCCCGGACGACGAGCCGCTGGCGGAGGCGCGGATGCTATCGGCGGTCTGCGGGGGCGTACGCGTGGTGGCCATCTACGCGCCCAACGGCCGCGTCGTCGGCTCGCCGTTCTACACGGCCAAGCTCGCGTGGTACGAGCGGCTCGCGCGCTGGCTGCAGGAGGCGCGCAAGCCCAGCGAGCCGCTCGTGCTCGGCGGCGACTTCAACGTCGCGCCGACCGACGCCGACGTCTGGGACCCCGCCGCCTGCCACGGGGGGACGCACGTGTCACCGCCCGAGCGCGAAGCGTTCGCGCGCTTGTGCAAATGGGGACTCGTCGACGCCTATCGCCTGCACCACTCGGAGGCCGGGCGCTACACGTGGTGGGACTATCGCGCCGGCAACTTCCACAAGAACTTCGGCATGCGTATCGACCACCTGCTCGTCACCGGCGCGCTGCGCGAGCGCGTCGTGGGCGCCGAGATCGATCGCGAGGCGCGCAAGGGCAAGCCGATCCCGTCGGACCACGCTCCGCTGGTCATCGATCTCGATCGGCCGGGCCACGCGTTCGACGCCGGGTGGACGGGCGCCGACCTCCGCACCGCCGCGCGTCGCGGGCGCTGATTACGACTTCGTCGCCTTGTCGCTCTTGGCCGTCGTGGCGTCGATGAAACGCACGGCGGCCAGGCGTCCGGCCTCCTGCGCCGCCTTCTCGTTCTGCGACGTCGCGTTGTAGGGAACGAGCTCGGCGTTCTTGTCGCCGGACTTGCCGGGCGGCCAGGCCTCGACGAGCGCCGACCACGCGCGGCCCGTCGATCGCGTGATCACGCGAATCGTCCACCCCTTGTATTCGGTCTCGAGTGGTTTCACGCGCCGACCTCACGCAGCCGCATCAGCTCGGCGCGGCCCTCCATGTAATCGCCCATCTTGCGCCCGAGCGTCCGCATGTGTTCGGTCTTCCGGTGCGCCTCGAACGCGGCGTCGTCCACGTACCGCTCCACGAACACGTACGTTCCCCGCGGCTCGGCGCGGTGCAGGACGTACAGCGTGCAGCCTGGCTCATGGGCCCGCACCTGTGCGACCAGCTGCGTGGCGAGCGCCTCGAACGGCTGCTCCATCCCCGGCTTCACTTTGAGCGTCGCGACGATTCCGAGCATGCGGGCCTCCTCGCGCCCAAACTATAGCAGCGTCCGTGGACAGCGCGGCCGTCTGCTGGTATCTATGAGCGCGTCCGATATCGATGCGCGCATCCGATCGAGGGGAGGCGCCGTGAGCGATCATCACCGTCACGACCACGACCACGACCACGAGCACGACGACCGGCCCGGTCCGCACGGCGCGCCTCTCACCGACGTGCAGCTCCGAGTGCGGGCGCTCGAATCGCTGCTGGTCGACAAGGGCCTCGTCGATCCCAAGGCGCTCGACGCGCTGATCGACACGTACGAGACGAAGGTCGGGCCGCGCAACGGCGCGCTCGTCGTCGCCAAGGCGTGGGTCGATCCCGCCTTCAAGCAGCGGCTGCTCGCCGACTCGACGGCGGCCATCGCCGAGCTCGGCTACATCGGCCGTCAGGGCGAGGACATGGTCGTGCTCGAGAACACGCCGAAGGTTCACAACGTCGTCGTGTGCACGCTGTGCTCGTGTTATCCGTGGCCCGTGCTCGGGCTGCCGCCCGTCTGGTACAAGTCGGGCCCGTACCGCGCGCGCACGGTGATCGACCCGCGCGGCGTGCTGCGCGAGTTCGGCGTCGATCTGGCCGACGACGTCGAGGTGCGCGTGTGGGACAGCACCGCCGAGCTCCGCTATCTCGTGCTGCCCGAGCGCCCCGCCGGCACCGAAGGCATGACCGAAGAGCAGCTCGCCGAGCTCGTCACGCGTGATTCCATGATCGGCGTGGCCGTCGTGCGGGCCACAGGACGTCGCGGGGCTGGGGCCCCGCCGTCCGAGGCGAGCCGATAAATTGAACGGCATCCACGACCTCGGGGGCATGCACGGCTTCGGCCCGGTCAATCCGGAGCCCAACGAGCCCGTCTTTCACCACGAGTGGGAGCGCCGCGCCTTTGCGCTGAACCTGGCCGCCGGCTTCCTGGGGCGCTGGAACATCGACATGGGGCGCTACGCTCGCGAGCACATGCCGCCCGCCGAGTATCTTGCGACGACGTACTACGAGCACTGGCTCTATGGTCTCGAGCGCCTGCTGGTGCAGAAGGGACTCGTGACCGCGTCGGAGCTCGACGCCATGCGCGCGGACGGCCCCGGCGGCGTGAAGGCGCTGAGTCCGGCCGACGTGCCGAAGGCGCTGCGCAACCGACGGGCCGCACGCATGGACGACGACCTCGTCGTTCCGCGCTTCAAGGCCGGCGACCGTGTGCGGACGAAGAACGAGCACCCGACCGGCCACACGCGGCTGCCGCGCTATGCGCGCGACAAAGTGGGCGTCGTCGATCGCGACCACGGCGTGTTCATCTTCGCCGACGAGCACGCGGCGTCGGGCCAGAAGATCCCGCAACACTGCTACGCCGTGCGATTCGAGGGCCGCGAGCTGTGGGGACCGCACGCGGGGCCGCGCGATGCGGTCTTCGTCGATTGCTTCGAGCCCTACCTGGAGCCGGCATGAGCGGCACGCGGGCCGACCTCGACGCCCTGCCCGCGATTCCGCGCGACGCCGAGGGGCCCGTCTTCCGCGCGCCGTGGGAGGCGCAGGCCTTCGGCATGGCGGTGATGCTGCACGAGCGCGGGCACTTCACGTGGAAGGAGTGGGCCGAGCGGCTGGCCGAGCAGATCGCGGCGGCGAAGGGGCGCGGCGAGGCCGACGATGGCACACGCTACTACTATTTCTGGCTGGCCGCGCTGGAGAAGCTCGTGGCCGACAAGCGCCTGGTGCTCAGCGACGAGCTCGCTGACCGCAAGGATGCCTGGGACCGCGCGGCCCGCTCGACGCCGCACGGCAAGCCGATCGAGCTCCCCGGCCGCTAGCCTCCTTTCGAAATGGGGGCCCCGACGGAGCGTCCCGGCAAAGCCGTGACGCTCCTCGATTACGCGAGCCGCTTCTCTTCGCGCAGGCGCACGATCGAGCGGTCGAAGGCTTCGAGCATCAGGTCGACGTCCTTGTCGGTCATCGCGCCGTTCATCCAGCCGTGCGCGGCGCTGCGGCTGTAGTCGACGCCGTTCAGCAGCATCGCCAGGTGCAGCACGCCGCCAACCGGGCCCATTCCGCGATCCAGCCGCGTGGCGTCCATCGTGTAGGTCGGGATGCCGAGCTCCTCGGCGGTGGCGCCGAGGAAGATGCGGAAGATCGACGCGGCGCCGTAGACGCAGCCCACGACGCTGCGCGTCTTGAGCACGTCGTTCATGCCCGCGCGCAGGCGGTCGCCGAGGCGATTGAGCTCGCGCTGGACTTCGCCGGTCTTGAGGATCTCCAGCGCGGCGACGCCGGCCGCGGCGATCAGCGGTGTGCCGCTGAAGGTGCCCTGGTCGGCCACGCGCTGCGTGCGATCGCGCTTGGCGTCGCCCTTGAGCGTGATGGCGTCGAGCAGCTCTGCGCGCCCGACGAGCGCCGCGCCCGGCAAGCCGCCCGCGACGGCCTTGGCCAGACACGTCAAGTCCGCCGTGACGCCGAAGTATTCCTGAGCGCCGCCCGCGGCCATGCGGAAGCCCGTGACGACCTCGTCGAAGATGAGGATCACGCCCCTGTCGCGCGTGAGCTGGCGAAGCGCCTTCAGGAATTTCGGATCGGTCGGCACCGTCATCGAGCGCGCGCCCGCGGGCTCGAGAATGACCGCGGCCACGTCGTGGTCCTGCAGCAGCTCCTTGACGTGGGCGATGTCGTTGTTCCGCGCCACCAGCGTGGTCGAGAGCGTCGACGCCGGCACGCCGGCGGAGACGGGAATCTCGAACGGGTCCTTCACGGCGGCCATGACCGCATCGTGCAGGCCGTGAAAGTGGGCCTCGAACTTGACGACGTGCTTGCGGCCGGTGACCGCGCGCGCGACGCGGATGGCGAGCGCCGTCGTCTCCGTCCCCGTCATCATGAAACGCACCCGCTCGGCGCCCGGCACGATCGAGCAGATGAGCTCCGCCCAGCGCACCTCGTGCTCCGAGCACGCGCTGTAGTGGGTGCCGAGCCGCGCCTGCTCCTGGATGGCCCGGAGCACGGCCGGATGGTTGTGGCCGAGCATCAGCGAGCCGTGACCACTCCAGCAGTCGATGTACTCGTGGCCGTCCACATCCCACTTGCGCGCGCCGTCGGCGCGCGCGACGTAGAACGGAAACGGCGTGAAGGAGCGGCCGTCGTGCGCCACCCCGCTGGGCATGCGCTTCACGGCGCGGTCGTGGAGCGCTTTGGACTTCGGTCGCTGGTCGGCGTAGTCCTGTTCGATGGTCTTCATGCGCGCTAGGATAGCACCCGCGCCATGCGAGACGACGCCCTCGTCCGATTCACGGCCCACGAGATTCCCCGTGAGGAGCTGCATGTCCTGATGGCCCGCTCGGACGGGCCGGCGCTCGTCCGGGCCGTGTGGCACGTCGGCATGCTCCTCGTCACCGGCACCCTCCTGTGGACGTTGCGCAGCACGGTGTGGGTCGTTCCGTTGATCGTCGTGCAGGGGTACATGCTCGCGTTCATCTTCTGCGCCCTTCACGAGACCGCGCACCGCACGGCGTTCCGCACGCGCTGGCTCAATCCGGTCCTCGGCACGCTGGCGGGCCTGCTGGGCTTCTGGCCGTACCGGAACTATCGCGTGTACCACTGGGACCATCATCGGTTCACGCAAGACATCGACCGGGACCCGGAGCTCTACTTTCCGAAGCCCACCTCGGTGCGGGCGTACGTCGTCGTCTTGACCGGGATCCCGAACGCGATCCGTCGCATCGGCGACATCCTGCGGCTGGCGGCGGGCCGAGCGGACCGGCCGTGGATGGCGCCATCGGAGCGCCGACCGCTCATCGCCGAGGCGCGCGCCTACCTGAGCGTCTACGTGATCGTCGCCGTCGTCTCGGTGATCGCCGCAACGCCGGCCGCGCTCCTCGTGTGGATCCTTCCCTGGATGGTCGGTCAGGCGTTCCTGCGGCCGTATCTGCTGGCCGAGCACACGGGCTGCGCGTTCACACGGGATTGTCTTACGAACACGCGCACGACGCTGACGTGGCCGCTGGTGAAGCTGTTCGCGTGGAACATGCCGTATCACGCCGAGCACCACGCGTATCCCGCGATCCCGTTTCACGCGCTGCCGCGGCTGCACGCGCGCGTGCGCGGCAAGATCGAGAACCTCGAGCCGGGCTACGTGCGCGCCTCGGTGATGGTGGCGCGCTATCTGTTCGGCTCCGCGTCCCGGATCGTTACGCGCGAGAGGATGGCCCCATGAAGATCGCCGCCGTCGACACGTTCACGCTTCAGATCCCCACCACCAAGCCGATCGCGCTCGACCTCCCCGAGCACCGTCTCGTCGTTACGCGGGTGCGAACGGACGCGGGCCTCGACGGTCTCGGCTACTCGCTCGTGTTCGGCGGCGCGGGCTCCGAGGCGGTCGAGGCCTACGCGCGGCGGCTGGCGACGCTGCTCATCGGCGAAGATCCGACCCAGGTCGGGCGGTGCTGGGACAAGATGTATCGCGCGGATCGCGGCATCCGGAAGGTCGGCGTCGCCGGCTATGCGCTCTCCGCGCTCGACATCGGGCTCTGGGACATCGCGGGCAAAGCGGCGGGGCAGCCGCTCGCGAAGCTGTGGGGCGCCGTGACCGACCGCGTGGCCGCGTATGGCAGTGGCGGCTGGGGCTCGTACTCGATCGACGACCTGATCGGCGAGGCCAAGCGCTACACGGCCATGGGCTGCCGCTACTACAAGATGAAGATCCATCACGCCGATCCGCTGGAGAACCGCCGCCGCGTCGAGGCGGTGAAGAAGGCCGTGGGCGACGGCGTCAGGATGATGGTCGACGTGAACCAGAAGCTCGACGTCGACGGCGCCATTCGTCAGGCGCGCGTGCTCGAAGATCTCGATCTCGTCTGGTACGAAGAGCCGACGCTCGCCGACGATCCGGCCGGCTGCGCGGAGGTGGCGCGCGCGATCCGGATCCCCGTCGCGACCGGGGAGAACAACTACACGCGCTTCGAGTTCCGTGAGCTCATCGAGCGCGGCGCCGCGCGCTACCTGATGCCCGACGTCTGCCGCGCCAACGGATTGACGGAGACGCTGCGCATCGGCGCGCTGGCCGCCGCGCACCAGGTGGCGCTCTCGCCGCACGTCGTGCACGAGCTGTCGGTGCACGTGGCCGCCGCGCTGCCCAATTCGTTCCTCGTCGAGTTCATCGACTGGACGCCGGACGATCTCTTCGAAGGCCTGCCGAAGTGCGAGGCCGGCGCCTTCCGCGTCCCCGAGCGTCCGGGCCACGGCATCTCGCTGGCGCCGGACGCGGAGAAGAAGTACCGCCGCGCGCTCTAATTCGCCTTCGCCGCCGGCTTGAGCTTGCCGCCGGACTTCTCGTATGTCTCGACGGCCTTCTTGAGATCCCGATACTGCTCGCAGCTGAACAGGCAGAGCCGATTCAAGCGCGCCAGATGCTCCTTGGCCTTGGGCAGGTTGTCGAGCGCCAGGTAGGCCTCGCCGATGTACTCGTGGGCCCCCAGGTGCCGCGAATCGATCGCCAGCGCCCTCTCGTAGAGCGGAATGGACCTGGCGGGATCGCCATTGCGGCGCGTGGCGTACGCCAGCCAGTTCCAGGCATCGGCATCCTCGGGCGTGCGCTGGACGGCGACTTCGAGCAGGCTGATGGCGCGGGCGTAGTTCTTGGCGTCGATGGCCTGGACCCCCGCCGTGTACTCGGCGATCTGCTTCTTCGTCGTCATCGTCTCGCTGCCGCCACCGCCACCGCCGCCGCCGTCGGCCAGCGCGACAGCGGGCAGAGCCACGAGCACCGCGAGCAGATGCACGACGCGACGCCACGATGTCGTCATGGGGACCTCCGTTCTGGAGATGATAGCCCCGTCGGGCCTCGTGTTGAACGCGAGGCGCGGTCGCCGCGTTCCCGGATCATCGGCACGGTCGTTGCTGACAGTCGACACGGAGGCTCACATGTCCAGGCCGACTGCGCTCGCGCTGCTCATTCTCGTTGCCTCCCTCATCACGCTCACCATCACCTCGGTCGAGGGTCAGCGGGCATCGACCCCGGCGCCCGATGCGGTGCTCGAGGCACAGGCCCCCGCGCGCGGCGCGCCCGCGCCCGCCGCCCCTGATCCGAACGACCCGCTGGCGGCTCGCAACGCCAAGCCGTCGTCTCCCGCGTTCGCCGACCAACCCGAGAAGGGAAAGATCGAGGGCTTCGATTTCTTCCGCGATCCGCTGAACGCCAAGAAACCGATGCAGACGTTGGACGAGATCATGAAGGCCGACGTCGCCGACAAGGCCAGCGTGATGGCGCGGCACAAGCGTCTGCTCGAGCGGCGCTACGACCTCACGCCGAAGCTCGATCCGTCGGCGAAGATGTCGCGCGGCAAGCCGCTGCCCGTCGGCCCGACGGCGCGGCTCGGATCCGGCGTGACGTGGGACTCGCTCGCGGGCATGAGCGCCGAAGAGATCAAGCGCCGCGGGATCTTTCCCTATCCGGCGCTGCCGCATCCCAAGCAGGTCGCGGGCGGCCAGGTGTTCCCTCAGGTGCAGATCCGCGCCTTCCCGCGCCTGGAGCGATTCGACGTCGACTTCGACCTGCCGGAGGCGTTTCTGCCGGAGTTTCCGCCGGCGATCTTTCTACAAAATCGGCCTGAGCTCGGCGACGTCTCGCGCGGCGAGGTGGTGTCCATCAACAACTTCTACCGGCTGTTCAAGGATCTGCTGACGCCCGTCCAGCTCGACGGCCTGCGGATGCTGGTGACGCCGTTCCCGCAGGAAGAGTTCAACGCCACCGATGACCGCAAGACGGTGAATCCGAGCCTCGGCGTGACGTGCCTGGACTGCCACGTCAACGGTCACACGACCGGGCAGTTCCACCTCACCCCCGACATGCGGCCGCAGGAGCGTCGCTTCCGCCTCGATACGGTGAGCCTGCGCGGAGTCTCCCAGCAGCAGATCCACGGCAGCAAGCGCAGCCTGCGCTCGGTGGAGGACTTCACGGAATTCGAGCAGCGCACGGCGTACTTCAATGGCGACGAGATCCACGCGGCGAAGAAGGGCATGAACATCATCAGCCGCGTGCAGGTCAGTCACATGGCCCAGATGCAGAACATGTTCGATTTCCCGCCGGCGCCGAAGCTGTTGCCGACGGGGCGGCTGGATCCGACGAAGGCGACCGAGAGCGAATTGCGCGGCGAGCAGATCTTCTTCGGCAAGGGCCAGTGCGCGTCATGCCACAGCGGCGTGGCGTTCACCGATCATCAGATGCACGACCTGAAGCTCGAGCGATTCCTCGACGAGCCCGGCGACGGTCCCATCAAGACCTTCACGCTTCGCGGCATCAAGGACAGCCCACCGTATCTGCACGATGGGCGGCTGTTGACCCTCGAGGACACCGTCGAGTTCTTCAACCTCGTGCTCGGCACGAAGCTGAGCGGTCAGGAAAAGGCGGACCTGGTCGCCTATCTGCGACAGCTCTAGGCCACGCGGGACACGCCGCTGGTCCGACGCGGACCCCGCGGCTAGTCGACGCGGAACACGCAATCTCGCGGCAGCCGCTTGATGCTGGTCTGGCCGCTGAGCGCCATGTCGCGCTGCAGCTCGTCCCGCAAGATGTCGAGCGCGTTGTGCACGCCCTCGGCGCCGCCGATGGCCAGGCCCCACAACGCCAGCCGACCCACCGCGACCACGCGCGCGCCCCAGGCCAGCGCCTTGAGCACGGCGGTGCCGCGGCTGAATCCACCGTCGATGACGATCTCGGCGCGATCGCCCACGACGTCGGCGATCGCGGGCAGCGCGTCGATGGCGGCCTGCGTCGAGTCGAGCTGACGGCCGCCGTGATTGCTGACCCAGATGATGCGGACGCCCATGTCCACCGCGCGCTTGGCGTCGCGCGCGGTCATGACGCCCTTGAGACCGATCGGCAAGCGCGTCGTCTTCTGCAGCCACTCGACGTCGTTCCAGGTGAGGCGCACGGCATAGTGCAGATCGGGCCCGCGCGGATTCGGCGCCTTCTTCATCGCATCGCGCGGCGCCCAGCGCGCGAGGATGTCGCGCTCCCGCCGGCTGTAGACCTGCGTGTCGACGGTGAGGCAGACCGAGAAATAGCCGGAGGCTTCCACGCGTGCGAGGAGATCGGCCACCCAGGCACGATCGCCGTGGTGGTAGAGCTGGAACATCTTCGGCCCTTTGCTCGCCGCCGCCACCGTCTCCACCGGCCACCCGGTCGCGCCCGAGAGGAACTGCAGCGTGTCCGCACGCTCGGCGCCGCGGCCCATCTCCACGTCGCCCTCGTCGTGGAACAGGACGAGCCCGCCCATGGGCGCAATCGCGACGGGCCACGAGAGCGGCACGCCGCACAGCGACGTGGCGGTGTCGAGCTCGCGCGCGTCGACGAGGATGTCCTGCCGGATGGCCAGACGGTCCAGGGCCTCCCGGTTGCGCCGCTTGGTCAGCTCGGTCTCGGATGCGCCGTCGCCGAAGTTCCACACCTCGAGCGGCAGGATCTTGCGGGCCTCGCGGCGGATCTCGGGCTGGGTCACGAAGCGAAAGCTCACGATCGGTCTCCCCCTCGCCGGGCCGCCACGTGGCGCTCCAGCTCGTCGAGCGTGCGCGGCCAGTCCTGCTTGAGCAGGCGCGAGAGCCCACGATCGGCGAGCAGCCGGTCGCCGGTCTGGCAGCGCGGACAGTAGTTGGTCTCGTTCTCCGCGTACACGATGCGCTGTACGGGCGCGCCGCAGTCGGGGCACGGCTGCCGGAACCGTCCGTGCACGGCCATGTCGGGTCGAAAGGCGGTGACGCCCTCGGGGAACTCGCCGGCCGCCTCGCGGCGCAGCCGCGCGATCCAGTCGGTCAGCGTCGCGCGCGTGGCCTCGAACAGGCGCTTGATCTCCTCGTCGGCGAGCGCGCGCGTCAGCTTCACCGGCGACAATCGCGCCCGATGCAGAATCTCGTCGCCGTAGGCGTTGCCGATGCCGGAGAAGATCGTGGGATCGGTGAGCGCGCGCTTGAGCGTGTGGCTCTCGGCGGTGAGCGCCTGGCGGAATTCCTCGAGCGTGGCGGTCAGCGGCTCGAGGCCGCCGGGATTGTGCTCGGCCAGCGCGGCCTCGCCGCGCACCAGGTGAATCGCCGCGCGCTTCTTCGTTCCCGCCTCGGTCATGATCAGGGTCCCGGTGTCGAAGTCGAACGCGGCGACGCCGATCTTGGCGGGCGGACGCGCGCCGGCGGCCTTCCAGTGCAGCCGTCCCGCGATCATCAGGTGGATGACCACGAATCGCTCGCCCTCCAGCACCAGGACGATTCGCTTACCGAGTCGCCGGACGCCGCTCACGGCGCGCCCGACGACCTCGGCGAGCGGCGGATCCACCGAGCGCAGGACGAACGGCGTGGCGAGCCGGATTCGCTGCAGCCGTGCGCCGACCACGCGCTCGCGCAACGCCTCGACATACACGGTGACGTCCGGCAGCTCAGGCATCGGCGCTCACTCGTCCCGCACGAGCGCGTAGATCAGGCGATCGATCGTCTCGCCGTCCTTGGTCACGGTCTTGCGATGACGCGCCTCGCGCTCGTAGCCCGCCTTCTCGAGCACCCGCGCCGATGCCGGGTTCCACTCGAACACACCGGCCTGCAGCCGGCAGAGATCGAACGTGGTGAACGCGTACTCGGTCATCGCGCGCAGTGCCTCGGTGGCGATGCCGCGGCCCCAGTACCCCTCCCCGAGCCAGTAGCCGATCTCCGCGGAGCGAAAGAAGACGTCGCGTCCGATCTCGATGCCGATGCCGCCGACGGCCTCGTCCTGCACCGCGATCGCGAAGTCCGTCGGCGGCGACTGCGCAGCGGCGTGGCTGATCCACGCGTCGGCGTCGGCTACGGTGTACGGGTGCGGCAGGCGTGCGAGATTGCGCCACACCCGGCGATTGTTGGCGTGGTGCACGAGCGAGGACTCGTCACCCACGCGCCACGGCCGCAGCGTGCATCGCATCAGCTTGAGCTCCATGGTTACAGGCTCGCACTCGCCTCCGGCTGCGGCTCGCACTCCCACAAGGAGCGTCATCTTCTCACGGTTCAGCCCGACCGCCGACCGTGGGGCCGGAGGTACAATCGGTGCCCTATGCGTCCCACACCTCCCATTGCCAAGCGCGTGCCGAAGGTGGACGTCGTCCACGGCGAGCGCCGCGAGGACGAGTACTTCTGGCTGCGCGACAAGGACAGTTCCGAGGTCACGGCGTACCTCGAAGCGGAGAACGCGTACACCGACGCCGTCATGAAGGGGACAGAGGCGTTCCAGGACGCGCTCTACGACGAGATGCTCGCGCGCATCAAGGAAGACGACTCCACCGTCCCCTATCGGCGCGGTCGGTACGTCTACTACTCGCGCACGGAGACGGGCAAGCAGTATCCGATTCACTGCCGGCGGCGTGATGAGCCGGGCGCGCCCGAAGAGATCACGCTCGATCTCAATCGCATGGCGGAAGGCCACGCGTTCCTCTCCCTCGGCGTCTACACGGTGAGCGACGACGGGCGGCTGCTCGCGTACTCCGTCGACTTCACCGGGTTCCGCGATTACACGCTGCACGTGAAGGACCTCGAGACGGGCGCCGTGCTCGCCGACCGCATCGAGAAGGTCTCGTCGGCCGCGTGGAGCACCGACAACGGCATCCTCTTCCACGTCACGGAAGACGACGCCAAGCGGCCGTTTCGCCTCTGGCGCCACCGGCTCGGCGGCGCCGCGGACGATCTGCTGCTCGAGGAGCGTGACGAGCTGTTCCGGCTCGGCGTCTTCCGCTCGCGCAGCCGCAAGGTGCTCTTCGCCGCCGCGCGCTCGTTCACGTCCGGTGACTACCGCTGGCTGGCGGCGGACCAGCCGTTTGGCGAGTGGCGCATGATCCAGCCGCGCGAGAAGGACCACGAGTACGACGTCGATCACGGCATGGACGACCGTGGCGAGCGATTCTGGATCCGCAGCAACGGCGGCGGCCGACGCAACTTCCGGCTGGTGACGGCGCCGATCGACGACACCCGCGCCGAGCGCTGGACGGAGATCCTCGCCCATCGGGAGGACGTCATGCTCGAGGACTTCGACGTCTTCGCGCGGCACGTCGTAGTGCACGAGCGCGAAGCGGGCCTGATCCGGCTGCGCGTGCTGCGCACGGCCGATCTCTCGTCGTACCACGTCGAGTTTCCCGAGCCGACCTACGAGGTCGACGAGGAGGCGAACGCCGAGTTCGATACGAATCGCTATCGCTTCCGCTACCAGTCGCTCGTCACGCCGGCCTCGGTCTTCGACTACGACATGGACGGCCGCACCCTGGCGCTGCTCAAGCGCACGGAGGTGCTCGGCGGCTACGATCCGGCGCGCTTTCGCAGCGAGCGGCTGCACGCGACGGCGTCCGACGGCACCCGCGTGGCGATCTCGCTGGTCGCGCGGACCGACACGCCGCGCGACGGCTCGAGCCCCATGCTGCTCGCCGGCTATGGCGCGTACGGCCTGCCGTATCCGGTGAACTTCTCGTCGAGCCGCCTGAGCCTGCTCGAGCGCGGGGTGACGTTCGCGATCGCTCACGTGCGCGGCGGCGGCGAGGGCGGCAAGCGCTGGCACGATGCCGGTCGCATGCTGAACAAGCCCAACACCTTCACCGACTTCATCGCGTGCGCCGACCACCTCGTCGCCGAGCGCCACACCGCCCACGACCGCCTGGTCATCGAGGGCGGCAGCGCGGGTGGCCTGCTGATCGGCGCGGTGCTGAACCGGCGCCCCGACCTCGCCTCGGCCGCCGTGATGCGCGTGCCCTTCGTCGACGTCATCAACACGATGCTCGATGAGTCGCTGCCGCTCACCGTCGGCGAGTTCGAGGAGTGGGGCAATCCGAAGGACCGGAGCTACTACGACGTCATGAAGGCCTACGACCCGTACGCGAACGTCGACGGACGGCGCTATCCGGCGCTGCTCGTGCGCACGTCGCTGAACGACAGCCAGGTGATGTATTGGGAGCCCGCCAAGTACGTGGCGCGGCTGCGCGCGCGCTCGCCCGAGACGGCGGCGCTGTTCAAGATCAACATGGCGGCCGGTCACGGCGGCGCCTCGGGGCGCTACGACTATCTGCGCGAGATCGCCTTCGACTACGCGTGGATCCTCGGCCGCCTCGGGAGGGCCGCGTGAAGATCGAGCGGATCGAGCATCTGCACGCCGACGCCGGCAAGGGCGCGCTCGACTTTCTCAAGCTGACCACCGACGGCGGCCTGGTCGGCTGGAGCGAGTACAACGAGACCTTCGGTGGCGTGGGCGTGAGCGCCGCCATCGACGGCCTGGCGCCGCTGCTCGTCGGCAAAGATCCCCGCGCGCGCGAAGCGATCGTCACCACGCTCTATGCCGTACGCCGGCAGGCGCCCGGCGGCGTGATCCAGCAGGCGATCGCCGCCGTGGAAAACGCGCTGCTCGACGTGCAGGCGCGCGCGCTGGGCATTCCCGTCTACGAGCTGCTCGGCGGACCGCAGCGTGAGCGGCTGCGCCTCTACTGGTCGCACTGCGGCTACTTCCGCCTGTTCGCCGCGCCACAGATGCAGATCTCGCCGATCCGCTCACTGGCCGATGTCGTCGCGCAGGGCAAGGAAGTCGTCGCCAAGGGCTATACCGCGCTCAAAGCCAACATCTTCCTGTTCGACGAGGGCCAGCCGCGGCCGCACATGCCGGGCTTCGCGCGGCCGAGCTCCGAGGTGCCGTCGCTGAACGCCGAGCGGCGCATCATCGCCGCCCTCCGCGACGAGCTCGCGGCGTTCCGGGAGGGCGCCGGCCGCGACGTGGACATCCTGGTGGACCTGAACTTCAACTTCCGTACGGAAGGCTTCGTGAAGGTCGCGCGGGCGATGCAGCCGTTCGACCTCTTCTGGGTCGAGATCGACTCGTTCGATCCGGCCGCGCTGCACTACATCCGCTCGCGGATCGACATCCCGGTGGCTTCGCTGGAGAGCCAGTACACGCGCCGCGGCTATCGCGAGTTCTTCGAGCGCCAGGCCGTCGACGTCGCGATCGTCGACACGCCCTGGAACGGTGTGGCGGAGTCGCTGAAGATCGCGGCCATGGCGGACACGTACGAGGTCAATGTCGCCCCGCACAACTTCTACGGACACCTGGCGACGATGATGAACGCGCACTTCTGCGCGGTGGCGCCGAACTTCCGCATCATGGAGATCGACGTAGACGCCGTCCCGTGGCTCGACGAGCTCTACACGGCGGCGCCGCGCATCGACCAGGGGCACCTGATCCTGCCCACCGGGCCCGGCTGGGGCATCGAGGTCAACGAGGCGGGCGTGCGAAAACATCCCACGAGGAGACCGGCATGAAGATCGAGCGAGTCGAGCACCTGCACGCCGACGCCGGCGACCGCAACTTCGACTTCCTGAAGATCACCACCGACGGCGGCGTCGTCGGCTGGAGCGAATACAACGAGACGTTCGGCGGCCTCGGCGTGTCGGCGGTGATCGACGGCCTGATTCCGCTGATCATCGGCAAAGACCCGCGCGCGTGGGAGGCGATCGTCACCCAGCTCTATGCGGTACGACGCCAGGCGGCCGGCGGCGTGGTCCAGCAGGCGATCGCCGCCATCGAGAACGCGCTGCTCGACGTGAAGGCGCGCGCGCTCGGCGTGCCGGTGTACGCGCTGTTCGGCGGCCCGGTGCGCGAGCGCATCCGCGTGTACTGGTCGCACTGCGGTACCTACCGGCTCGCGCGCTGGCAGGCCATGCAGCTGCCGCGGCTCAAGACGCTGCAAGACGTCGTGAATCTCGGCAAGGAGGTGCGGGAGAAAGGCTGGACGGCGCTCAAGACGAACCCGATGATCCTCGACGTGGACGAGCCGTATCAGCACGCGCCGGGATTCGCGCGGCGCAGCCGCGACTTTCCCGAGCTGAACGCCGACCGCCACGTGCTCCGCAACGTGCGCGATCAGCTCGCGGCCTTCCGCGAGGGCGCCGGCGCGGACATGGACATCCTGGTGGACCTGAACTTCAACTTCAAGACCGAGGGGTTCATCCGGATGGCGCGCGCGATGGAACCCTTCGACCTGTTCTGGGTCGAGATCGACACGCGCGATGCGAAGGCCCTGCACTACATCCGCAGCAAGATCAACATCCCCGTCGCGTCGTGCGAGTGTCTCTTCGGCCGCCGCGACTACCGGCCCTACTTCGAGCAGCAGTCGGTGGACGTCGCCATCGTCGACACGCCGTGGAACGGCGTGGGCGAGTCGGTGAAGGTCGCCAACATGGCCGACACGTACGAGGTCAACGTGGCGCCGCACAACTTCTACGGCTGGCTGTCGACGTGCATGAACGCCCACTTCTGCGCGGTCGTGCCCAATCTGCGGATCATGGAAATCGATCCCGACGTCGTGCCGTGGTACGACGAGCTCGTCACCACGGTGCCGAAGATCGTGAACGGGCATCTCGTGCTTCCGACCGGTCCCGGTTGGGGCACCGAGGTCAACGAGGCGGCGGTGAAGGCGCACCCGCCGAAGAGGCGCGCATGAGTACGGAGATTCGGCATCGAACCATCGAGGCCAACGGCATTCGAATCCACCTCGCCGAGGCGGGCGAAGGCCCGCTCGTCGTGCTCTGTCACGGCTTTCCGGAGTCCTGGTACTCGTGGCGCCACCAGCTCGTGGCGCTGGCCGAGGCCGGCTATCACGCCGTCGCGCCCGACCAGCGCGGCTACGGCCAGACCGATCGGCCGGACGACATCGGCGCGTACACACTCCTGCACCTCGTCGGTGACGTGGTCGGCGTGGTCGACGCTCTCGGCGCGTCGACGGCGGCGGTCGTCGGCCACGATTGGGGCGCGCCCGTGGCGTGGAACGCGGCGCTGCTGCGGCCGGATCGATTCCGCGGCGTGATCGGTCTCAGCGTGCCGTTCATTCCGCGCGGCGGCGCGCGGCCGACCACGCTGATGCCGCGTACGGACGACGCGATGTTCTATCAGCTCTACTTCCAGGACCCGGGCGTGGCGGAGGCCGAGCTGGAGCGCGATCCGCGTGAGACGATTCGCCGCATCCTCTTCTACGGCTCCGGCGACGCTCGCCGAGAGGCGCTCACGCCGGGCGCGGGCGGCGTCGGCATGGTCCCACGCGACGGCGGATTCCTCACGCGCCGAGAGGCGCCCGCCACGCTGCCTGCCTGGCTCACCGAGGCCGACGTGGAGTTCTACGCCGCCGAGTTCAGGCGCACGGGCTTCCGCGGCGGCCTCAACTGGTACCGCAACATCGACCGCAACTGGGAGCTGCTCGCGCCGTGGGCCGGCGCGAAGGTGACGGTGCCCGCGCTCTACGTCACCGGGGATCGCGACCTCGTCACGGCATTTCGTGGAATGGACCGGCTGCTGCCGGCGCTCAAGCATTTCGTTCCCGAGCTGCGTCAGACGATTGTGCTGCCCGGCTGCGGGCACTGGACCCAGCAGGAGCGCGCCGCGGAGGTCAACGCCGCGATGCTGCGCTTCCTCGAGGAGCTGTGATGGCCATCACCGCGTTCGACGTCACGCTGCGGCGGCCGCTCGCCGACGGCCGCGCGTTCGGCGACATCGGCCCGTACGAGGAGCTGAAGGGACGGCTGCGCTACACGCTCGATCCCGCGCAGGCCGCCAACCGCGGCGTGACCGATCTCGCGCTCGCGCCGCGCGGCGCGGACGGTCGCGTGGAGTTCAGCGCCGACCTTTCGCTGCTGGTGCCGGTGGACCGCGCTCGCGCGAGCGGCCGGGCCCTCATCGACGTCGTCAACCGCGGCAACACCGTCGCGGTCCCGAACTTCAACCACGCCACGCGGCCGGCATTCGGGCCGGGCAGCGATCCGAACCCGCCGATCGACGTCGGCGACGCGTTCCTCATGCGACGCGGCTACGTCGTCGCTTCGTGCGGGTGGCAGTTCGACCTGCCCGATGTCCCGGGGCTGATTCGGCTCCACGGCGTCGAGGCGCGCGAAGATGGGCAGCCGCTGCGCGGGCGCGTGTACGTGCAGCTGCAGGCGCCGGAGGACGTCGCCGACTTCCTGCTCTCGGACCGCGCGCACCAGGCCTACCCGGCGGCCGATCTCGACGAGCGCGACGCCGTGCTGACCGTGCGCGACATGCCGGACGCCGAGCCCGAAGTCATTCCGCGCGCGCGCTGGAAATTCGCGCGCGTGGCCGGCGGTCGGGTCACGCCCGATCCGCGCCACGTCTGGCTCGAGGGCGGATTCGCCAAAGGGCGCCTCTATCACCTCGCCTACACCGCCACCGGCGCGCAGGTCATCGGGCTCGGCCTCGTCGCGCTGCGCGACTGTGCCGCATGGCTCAAGAGCGGCGACGCGCCAGCGCGCGCGCGGTGGGTCTACGCGTATGGCCGATCGCAGACGGGGCGCTTGCTGCGTACGCTCATCCATTACGGGCTGAACGCCGACGAGCGCGGCGGCGAGGCGCTCGACGGGGTCATCGCCAACGTGGCGGGCGCCATGCGCGGCGAGTTCAACCAGCGGTTCGGCCAGAACAGCAAGGATCGGCCGTGGACGATGTGCCATCTCGAGCCCTTCCAGGTCGAGCCGCGCGGCCGGCTGAAGGTGATGTACACGAACACGTCGGCGGAATACCACCGCGGCGACGCGTCGCTCGTCCACAGCGATCCCGACGGCCGGCGCGACGTCGAGCACGGTCCGAGCGTGCGCGTCTATCACTTCGCGGGCACCGAGCACGGAACCGGTATCTGGCCGCCGACCGACTCGCAGCCCGCGCCGGCCGACCCGCACGGCTGGGTCGATCGCTCACAGCACGTGCGCGGCGTCGTCAACTATGGGCGGCTGCTGCGCGCGTGTCTGATCAACCTCGATCGCTGGGTGGTCGACGGCGTGGCGCCGCCACCGAGCCGCCATCCTCGCCTGGACGACGGCACGGCCGTGCCGCCCGAGACGCTGGCGAAGACGTTCGATGCGATCCCGGGCGCGCGCTATCCGCGCCATCACGCGCGGCCTCAGCGGCTGGACTTCGGCGCCGATGCCGACATGCGGCGCATCACGCTCGCGCCGCCGCGCGTCGGCGCGCCGTTTGGCACCCGCGTGTCGGCGGTGGATGCCGACGGCAACGAGCTCGCCGGCATCGTGCTGCCGGAGCTCGCGGTACCGCTGGCCACTCACACCGGCTGGAATCTCCGCCACGCGGACATCGGCGGCGTCGAGCAGCTGCTCGTGTTCGCCGGCGCCACGCTGCCGTTTCCCAAGACGCGACGTGAGCGGGAGGCCGCCGGCGATCCGCGGCCGGCGATCGCCGAGCGCTACGGCTCGCGCGAAGCGTATCTGGCTCGCGTGCGCGCCACGGCAGAGGCGCTGGTCAAGGAGCGCTACATGCTCGAGGAGGACGTCGAGACGTCGCTCGCGTTCGCGGCGCGGATGTGGGAGGCGTGGGCGGCCTGACTCAGCGGGCCGCCTTGCGGCGGTACTCGGCGATCGCCTTCTTCAGATCGTCGTACTCCTCGCACGGGATCAGACAGATCTTCTCCAGCGCCGCGAGGTGCGCTTCCGCTTTCGGCAGGTCGTTCACCATCAGCGAGGCCTCACCGGCGTACTCGTGCGCGCCTCGATGCCGCGGGTTGAGCTCGAGCGCGCGCTCGTAGTGCTTGAACGCAAGGTCCATCTGACCGGTGTGGCGGTACGCGTAGCCGAGATAATTCTGGATGTCGGCGTTGCGCGTGTCGCGCAGCGCCGCGGACGAGAGCGCTCGGATGGCGGTCTCCCACTGCTTGGCTTCGATGGCCGCGCGCCCCGCGGCGAACTCGGGATCGAGCGCCGCCGCCTTGTCCTCGACCAGCGGGTCGGCGGTCGCCGCCGCCGGCGGCCAGGCCACGAAGCCCAGCAGCGCGGCGGCGACGATCGCCCGACGACAACCGCGAGCGATCACTTGCTCGCGATGCGCTTTCGGGCTTCCTGAAGCTCGGGCCGGTCGCTGTCGGCGTTGCGCGTCATGCGCGTCAGCTTGTCGAAGTACTCCCGCGCCTTCTTCGCGTCGCCGACCGCATCGGCCGCCTTGGCCGCGCCGTAGAAGCCGCGCAGCCGCATCGGCGTGTTCTTCAGCGAGGCTTCGTACTCCGTGAGCGCCGCCTTGGGCTGATTCTGAACCATCAGCATGTCGGCGAGGAGCTCGCGCATGGGATAGAGGCGGTTCTCCATTGCCACGTGCTTCTCGCTGGCGTCTTCCAGATCCGCGGCGGCGCGCATCAGCTTCAGGGCCTGCTCGGGATTGCCCGCGGCCTGCTCTTTCCAGGCTTGAGCGCCGAGCACCTGGATCTCGACCTGGCCCGCCCAATAGCCCTGGTTCGCCTTCTCGAGCTGCCCGCGCAGGTCTTTCAGCATGTCGATGTCGGTCTGCGCGACGTCGGCGGCGCCGCTGCGCGCCGCGCCGATGGCGCGCGCGAAGTGGGTGATGGCCTCGGCCGCCGGCAGGCCGGTGCCGACGGGCTTGAGCTGCGCCGCCGCCTGCCAGTCCTGACGCTCGAGCGCATAACGCGCGGGCACTGCGTTCTGCGCCGTCGCCGCGGCGATGCGTGGGCCAACCGTCTTGGTGATGGCCGCCACCGGCTCGAGGAGCGCCTTGGCCTTGGTGTCCTGGCCGAGCTGCAAGAGCGCATAGATCATGAAATCGTAGCTATGCGGCACGCCGGCGAGCACACCGTCGAGCTTGACGCGACTGGCATAGTCCGACGACACGGCGATGGCGCGCTGATTGGAAGTGATCGACTGCTCCCACATGCCGACCATCGAGTAGATGTGCGAGGGCATGTGCTGGGCGTGCGGCGCCGCCGGGGCGATCTTCGCGTACTTGTTGGCCGCGGGGACACCGCGGGTCGCGATCGGCGCAAAGTCGTAGCTGTGAATCAGGTAGTGCGTCACGCCCGGATGATCCGGATATTTCTTGTCGATCGGCTCGAGGATCGCGATCGCCTTCAGCAGCGGGTCCATGTTCTTGTGATCGAACGTCTCGTTGAGCGCCAGCGCGTAGAAGATCTTGGCCTCGACGTCGTCCGGATACTTCTTGACGAGCGCCTCCATGGCCTTCTCGTAGTTCTTCGTGCGCGTGTCCTGATCGACGGTCTCGTAATCCTTGTAGAACGTCTTCAGCGCGGCGAGCCAGTCGCGCTCGCGCTCGGTCTTGGCGCCGATGGCCTCGCCCTTCTCGACGGCCTCGAGGCCGCGCTTGAGCGCTTCGGTGGGGAACGGCGGAACCAGCGGGTTGGGACGCTGGCTGATGGCGATGCCCCAATACGCGATCGCGCAGCTCGGGTCGGTCTCGGGGATGGCGTTGAACGCCTTCACCGTCTCGGGGAAGAAGAACGAGTGCTGCATCGCGAGGGCGCGCTCGAACTGCTTCTGCGCCTCAGGCGAGCACGACGTCTTGAACACGACGCGGCCGAGCTTCTCGGCCCGAGCTTTCGTCTCGTCGTCGTGCGCCGCGGCTCCCGTCGCGACGACCACCACAACCAGGCCGAGGACGAGTGCGGGGATCTTGCGTAGCCTCATCGGACGTACCTCCCGGGTTGATGTTGCGGGGGGAGCCCAATACTAGCCGATCAGGAGGCGGCTGTCATGAGCAAAGCCAAGACATTCTCGCTCCACTGGGGTAGCGGCGTGATCGAGGAGGAGGCGCAGATCGAGACGCGGTATCACCGGCCGACGGTGCAGCTGCTGAAGTTCACGCGGGGGCCGGCGAAGGGGTCCTACGAGATCCGCCTCTGTCACTACGATCTGAAGGGACGCTTCCAGCGCTCGCCGCTGATCCTGGACGCGGCCGACGTGCCGCGACTGGGACGGGCGCTGCGGCGCACGCCAACGCTGCGCCGGCTGCTGGGTCGGCTGGTCCGCTAGAGCAGCGGCGCCAACGCGGCGCCCGTGTCCTTGCCGGCGACGACCGGCACGATCTCGAACTGCATCAGATCCGACCATTGCACGATCCAGCGCTGGAGCAGCGTCACGTCGTCGCACTCCATCAGTTGAAAGCAGCGGGCCATGTCGGCCTGCACCCAGCTGCTCACGAAGCTCAGGCCGTCCGGCATCTGGCGGCCGCGATCGCGGAGCCGCCGATAGATCGCCTTGCCGTCGCCGTTGCGGAACGTCTCGATCACCATGAACAGCACGGTCAGCCCTCGACGAGCGCGACGGCGCGCGTCCACCCCGCCGAAGCGCCACGGATCTTGACGGGGAAGCACGCGATGGTGAACCCGTGGCCCGGCAGCGATTCCAAATTGTGCAGCTTCTCCAGGTGGCAATAGCCGATCTCACGCCCGGCCTTGTGGCCCTCCCAGATGAGCGACGCGTCGCCCGTCTGCGTGAACTTTTCCTTGGTGTGCACGAACGGCGCGTCCCACGACCACGCGTCGGTGCCCGTGACGCGCACGCCGCGCTCGAGCAGATAGAGCGTCGCCTCGCGTCCCATGCCCGCACCGGCGGAGACGTAATCCGGCTTGCCGTAGGCCGAGCCGGCGCGCGTGTTCACCACCACGATCTCGAGCGGCCTGAGGGTGTGGCCGATGCGCGCCAGCTCCGCCTCGACGTCGCGCGCCGTGACGACGTAGCCGTCCGGCAACGCGCGGAAGTCGAGCTTCACCCCGGGCTGAAAGCACCACTCGAGCGGCACCTCGTCGATGGTGATGGCCCGCTCGCCGCGGTTCATCGTCGACGCAAAATGATAGGGCGCATCGAGGTGTGTCCCGTTGTGGGTCATGAGGTGGATCCACTCGACCGCCCATCCCTCGGCGTCCGGCAGCTGATCTTCTCTGAGGCCGGGAAAGAACTGCGTCACCTGCTTGGCCGTCTCTTTGTGACGGAGATACTCGATCTTGGGACCGTAGCCCGGCGGATCGGACTGCACGTCGTTCTCGAGCGGCATCGACAAGTCGACGATCGTCCTCGCCATGCGCGGAGTTTATGCCATTCTTGGACGGTGGTCAGGCTCTATCTGGTTCGTCACGGCAAGGCCGCGGCGGCATTCTCCGAGGCGCCGGATCCGGGCCTCGACGAAACCGGCGCGGCGCAGGCGGAGGCGATGGCCGAGCGGCTCGCCCCGCTGGGTCCCCTGCCGATCATCACGAGCCCGCTCAAGCGCACGCGCGAAACCGCCGTGCCGCTGGAGCGGCGCTGGCGCTTCACCGCACGACTCGAGCCCGCCGTCGGCGAGATCCCGTCGCCCATGGAGGATCCCGCCGCGCGTGGCCAGTGGCTGCGTGACGTGATGGCGGGCGCGTGGTCGGCGCAGCCGGAGGCGTTGCGGACGTGGCGACGGCACGTGGCCGACACGCTCGTCGCCATTCCGCGGCCCACGGTCGTCGTGACGCATTTCATCGCGATCAATGCGGCGGTGGGGATCGCCGAGCGCGACGACCGCGTCGTCACGTTCGCGCCCGACAACTGCTCCGTCACCGTGCTCGACGTGGACGACGGCGTGCTGCGGCTCGTGCGGCGCGGGGCCGAGCGCGCGACGCAGGTGCTCTGAGCGACAGGAGGCGACGATGACGCTGCTGGAGTCGTTGATCACGGATCTCAGGCGGCTGCACGATGCGCTGGACAAGTGCCTCGACGGACTCACGAGCGATCAGCTGCATATGGTGCCCGCGGGCCATCCCAAGGCCAACACGATCGCGTGGAACCTGTGGCATTACGTGCGAACGGAGGACAACGTCGTGCGCTTCGTGCTGCAAGAGCGGCGGCCGACGGTGTGGGTCGAGGGGGGCTATCCCGAACGGCTCGGCCTGCACCCCTCGGCGCAGGGCACCGGCATGTCGACGGCCGAGGCACAGGCGCTGCGCATCAAGGATGTGCCGCTGTTCGTCGACTACATGAAGGACGTGTGGGCCAGCACCGAGGCGTACGTGCCCTCGCTGTCGACGGCCGATCTCGACCGGAAGATCGCGCTGAAATTCGTGGGCGAGATGCCGGTCGCGCGCGTGCTCGCGCTCGTCGGCATCACGCACGGCTTCACGCATCTCGGCGAGATCGAGCTGGCGCGCACGCTGGTGGGCGCCGGTCCGGTGGGCGGCGGCTAACGGTCCTTCCGCTCTTCGCGGATGGCCTCCAGCTCGGCGATCGCCTCGAAGTCTTTGGGGCGGCCGGCGGCACGCTTGACCTCGATCAGCTTGTCCAGCGTGAGACAGCGACACTCGACGCCGAACACCCTGATACTCACCGTCGTCGAGACGAGGTTGTCGTAGCCGCCCCCGCCGGTGATCTCGCCGAGCAGATCGACGTCACCAATGTCGGTCGTGAGCGTGAAGTTCAGCCCACGCGTGATCGTGGGGGAATCCCAGCAGAATGGCAATCCCGGCGGCGCGCCGCGTAGATATGGATGGTAGAGGTGAGCGCGAGCACGAGTCTCTCGATATTGTCGTGCGATCTCCGATAGACGACGCCGCCATCCGCCAGCGCGCGGAGAAGCGCCTTGAAGTCCGTCATCCCACCCCGGCGGCACGCCCCGCGCGGCGAAGCTCGGCCGCGAACTCTTGCAGCTGCATGAGTGTCTCCAGGCGCTCTTCGATCGTCCGCTCGAGACTCCGACGAATGAGCGAGCGATCGAGCCCGGCCTTGTATGCGTCGATGATCGCGTCGAGCGATGACGCCGCGTTGAAACTCACGCTTTGACCAAATCGCGGAGCTCCGGGACGACCCACAGCGGCGGCCGCCCGGCGTGCACGCGCAGGATGTTGTCGAACGCGTTGCGGAACGCCTTGGGCCAGTTCTCCCACGTCGGCCCCGCGGTGTGCGGCGTGATCGTGCAGCTGTCCACGTTGAGCAGCGGGTTGTCCTTCGACGGAGGCTCGTCGACCATCACGTCGAGACCGGCGCCCGCGATGCGCTTGGTGATGAGCGCCTTGTGCAACGCGCGCTCGTCGACCACCGGCCCGCGGCACGTGTTGACGAGGATCGCCGTCGGCTTCATCAGCTCGAGCTGTCGCTCCGAGATCATGTTCTGCGTGACCGACGTGAGCGGCGTGTGCAGCGTGATCACGTCAGCCGTCGCCAGCAGCTCGTCCAGCAGCACGTAGCGCACGCCGAGGGCGTCTTCCTCGTGCTCGGGCAGTCTGATGATGTCGTAGTAGACGATCTTGCAGTCGAAGCCGCGGAGCCGCCGCGCGACCTTCTTGCCGATGTTGCCGAGGCCGACGATGCCGACCGTCTTGCCCTCGAGCTCGTAAAGCCGCGTCTCCGCGAAGTCGCCCACCCGCCACTTGCCGGCCGTGACGTTGTTGTGCTGCCAGTGCAGCTTCTTCAGCGTCGCGAGGATCAGCATCACGGCATGCTCGGCGACGGCCACCGAATTGGCGCCGCCGTTGTTGGCCACGGGCACGCGCGCGCGGCGTGCGGCGTCGAGGTCGATCGTGTTGTACCCGGCGCTGATGAGCTGCACCAGCTTCATGTTCTTGGCGGCCGCGTAGAAGTCCGGCCCCAGCGGGTTGCGCCCGAAGCCCATGAAGTACTCGGCATCCTTGGCGGCGGCGAGAAATTCCGGCCCCGTGGCGTCGACGACGGCGATGTCGAATCCGGCCGGCTTCATCTCCATCATGACGTCCACGAGCGACTTCGGGAACTTGGGGGAGAAGACGATCTTCGGCATGCTCTCAGGACCTTTCCGAGCCGACCACGCTCACGAACGAGACGCACTCGCCCGGCGCGCCGCCGAGGTTGTGGGTGAGCGCGAGCTTGCGCCCGCGCGCGACGCTGGCGATCTGTCGCTTGCCCGCCTCACCGCGCAGCTGCAGCCAGCACTCGAACAGCATGCGCAGTCCCGAGGCGCCGATCGGATGGCCGAACGACTTCAGGCCGCCGTCGGGGTTCACGGCGAGCTCGCCCTCGAGATCGAAGGTGCCCGCGAGGACTTCCTTCCATCCCGTGCCGCGCGCAGCGAATCCGAGGTCTTCCATCAGCACGAGCTCGGTCGGCGTGAAGCAGTCGTGCACCTCGGCCATCGCCAGCTCCTGGCGCGGGTCCTTGATGCCGGCCTGCGCGTAGGCGTCGGCGGCGGAAGCGACGACCTCGTTGAACGTCGTGTAATCGTAATCGGGATCGATGGGGCCGGCCGCGGGGCCCGCCACGAACGACAGCGCCTTCACGTAGAGCGGCCTGTCGGTGTAGCGGTGCGCATCCTCGGCGCGCACGATGATGGCCGCGGCCGAGCCGTCGCTCACGCCCGAGCAGTCGAAGATCCCGAGCGGGCCCGCCACCAGCGGCGAGCACGCGATCGTATCCTTGGGCACTTCCTTGCGGAACTGCGCGCGCGGATTGAGCGCGCCGTTCTTGTGGTTCTTCCAGGCAATGCGCGTCATGACGTCCTTGAGCTGCTCGTCGCTCACGCCGTACTTCTTGGCGTACGCGGGCGCGAGCAGGCTGAACATCGCGGGCGCGGTCATCGCAGCCGCCGTGCCGTCGCCCACGGAGCGCGTGCTCGGCAAGCCCGAGAAACCGGAGTCCTTCAGCTTCTCGACGCCGATGGCCATCGCGATGTCGTACGCGCCGGAGGCCACCGCATAGCAGGCGTTGCGAAACGCCTCGGAGCCGGTGGCGCAATAGTTTTCGAGCCGGCTCACCGGCTTGTAGTCGATCTTGAGCGGACGCGACAGCGTGAGCCCGCTCTGGCCGGAGAACAGCGTGCCCAGCCAGAACGCGTCGATGTCCTTGACGTCGACCCCGGCCGAGGTCGTTGCCTCTGTCGCGGCGTCGACGAGGAGGTCGCTGGTGCTCTTGTCCCAGCGCTCGCCGAACGACGTGCAGCCCATGCCGACGATCGCCACGCGGTCACGAATTCCGTTGCTGGCCATCAGCCGTTGCCTCCTCGAATAGGTCGAGCCTTCCAGAAGTAATTATGAATCCCATTGGCCGTGTAGAGCCGGCGGAACGTCATCTCGACCTGGTCCCCGATCTTTACAGTCTTGGGATCCACGTCGGTCATCTCGCACTGGAATCGGCCGCCGCCCTCGAAGTCCACCACCGCGACGACGACCGGCGGCGACATCGAGTACGCCAGCCGGTCGACGGTGAACGTCGCGATGGTCGCGCGGACGTCGCTGAGACGCTCCGGTGCCATGCGATCGACGGCGTGGCATTTCACGCACACGCGCTGCGGCGGCACGTGGCGCGTGCCGCATGCCTGACAGCGGCTGCCGGTGAAGGCGTACTTCCAGCCCTCGGCGCGTGCCGCCGCGGGGGCCTCGGGTGGCTGCGGATCGGGCCGACGCGGCGGCTCACGGCGCAGGAAGCCGCGCCACGTCAGGAACGTTGCGTACGAGACGGGCCCGGCGCTGGCAATCTGCGCGGCCACGGTGGACGCCGGACGCCGCGCGGCGATGGCGTCGGTCGTACGCCAGACAGTGGCGTCCGCGCCGTCGGCGAGCGAGACGAGCGCGATGATCTGGCCGGCGCGCGCCGTATCGAGCGCGGCAGCCAGCATCAGCCCCGCGTGCGCGGCGCCGGTGTTGCCGACGCCGGCCGCCAGGTCGTCCGCGATCGCTTCCTTCTTGACGCCGCTAATCGCCGTCACGCGCTTGTTCGAGCGCGCGTGCGGTCCCGCCACGATCAGGACGTCGACCGCCGACGCAGTCACGCCGGCTTGCTTGAGCGCCTCCGCGAGCGCCGTCTCGCCGAGCGGTACGTAGACGTGCTCGCCGAAGCGTTCCTCCCACTGACGCGAAAAGGCCTCGCCCGGCACGCGCCAGCGATCGAGGAACTCCGAGCTCTGCGAGGCATGACCGAGCGGCTCGGCCGCGATTTCGCCCTCGCCGAACAGAAACGCCGCGGCGGCATCACCGCCCTCACGCTCGTCGGCGCCGCCCGCGAGACCGGTGCGCACGTCGGCGAGCACGGCGAGCGCCGGACCGCGCGCGTCGAGCGCCGCACGGAGCGCGCCCGCCGCCGAGCGCACCGAGCCGAGCATGTCGTAGGCGGCGGCGCCGGCCGGCAGATCGAGCGCGGCGTGAACCGTCGTGGCGTTGGTCTTGTCGAGATACGCGGGATCGGCCGTCGCGAAGTAGATCGCCTCCGGCGTCACCCGAGCCGCGCGAAGGGCGGAACGCGCGGCCTCCACGCCCAGCGACGTCGAGTCCTCGTCGTACGACGCGACCGCGCGCGTGCCGGACCCGGCGGAGGCGCCGAGTGCGGCCGCGATGGCCTTGCGGTCGAGCCGCGCATACGGGACGTAGGCGCCCCAGGCGAGAAGACCGCGCATGCGCCTTAGCCGACGTGCTGCCGCAGGAACTGAATCGTCCGCTCCATCGCCTGATCCGCGCTGGGCTTGTGGTACGAGGCGCGCTCGTCGCAGTGGAAGCCGTGCCCGGCCGGATAGACGTGCTGGGTCAGGTTCGGATGGTGCTGCTTGACCTTCTCCCAGTGCTCCTTGGGAATCGACGCGTCGGTCTCGCCCCAGTGGAAGATCACGGGGCACTTCGGCTTCTCCGCCGCGGCGTCGGCCACGCCGCCGCCGTAATAGGCGACCGCCGCTGCGACGCCGTCGATCCGCGTGGCGGCGAGCCACGCCATGGTGCCGCCGAAGCAGTACCCGACGACGCCGACCTTCTGGCCGGACTTCTGCGCCTCCTTCACGGCGGCGCGGACGTCCTTCACGGCGTCATCGATCGAGAGCTTGCCGCGCACGGCACGACCGCGCTCGATGTCCGCCTGCTGGTAGCCGCTCTCGAACCCACGCTCCACGCGATCGAAGAGCGCCGGCGCGATCGACAGGTAGCCCTCCTTGGCGAAGCGATCGGTGACGCTCTTGATGTGGTGATTGACGCCGAAGATTTCCTGGATCACGACCAGCGCGCCCCGCGGCGTGCCGCTCGGCGTCGCCTTGTACGCTGCCAGCTTGTGTCCGTCCTCGGCGGTCAGGTTGATCATTTCGCCCATTACTGATCCTCCTTGGAGCTTTTCCGCTCGGCTCGGCCGTCTTTACTCAGGCTCGCCTCGCGCGCGACGCGCTGCGGCTCGCACTGCCATTCGGCCTGCACCTCGCACCACAGGCGGGATATGATGCCGCATGGCCGAGCCGATGGCAAAGGCGGTGGCAACCGTGCAGGTCGACAACGAGCGCGTGCGCGTCACCGAGTGGCGGTTCGCGCCGGGCGCGCATACCGGTCATCACCGCCACGAGTACGCCTACGTCGTCGTGCCGCTGACGACCGGCCGTCTCACCGCCCGCGCCGCGGCCGGGGAGACGACGGCAGAGCTCACGGCCGGCGTGGCGTACTACCGCGACGCCGGCGCGGACCACGACGTGATCAATCCCAACACCGGCGAGTTCGCCTTCGTCGAGATCGAGCTCAAGCGCTAGCTAGTACCGGGGGTAGAACGCGTCCTGGCCGGGCTGGTACGTCGGCTGCCGCTGCGCCGGGTTGCGGTTCACCAGCGGCCGTGCGTACATCGGGTGCGTAAACGAGCGCACCTCGTGCTCGATCTCGTAGAGGAGCTTGCCCGACTCGGGATCCACGATCTCCTGGAAGCGGTACTGGTACGGGTTCGACTCCTGGCTGATGATGCCGCGCTCGTTGAGCTTGGCGTGTGAGCCACCGAAGTCCGTGACGTAGACGGCGATGTGATAGCCGTCGTAGGGACGAATCTCCTCGCTGGTCTCGCGGAAGAGCAGCGATTGCCCGTGCCCGACCTGCACGCGTGCCGTCGTGCTGCCGTTGTCCTGCTCGAGCCGCGCGGGCGCACCCATGATGTCGCGATAGAAGCGCGCGATGCCGTCGGCATGGCCGCTGGGTACCGGGAACTCGACGTACGGCATGCCGAGCGTCATGAAGCCGAACTCGGCACCGGCCCGGTGCAGCCGCATGCGATTGCCCCACGGACACGTCACGTCGGCGTGGTTCTTCTCGAGCCGATGCGTGTACTTCGTCCCGCTCAGCCACTTCTCGGCGGCCTGCAAGCGCTCGGGCAGGACGTCGAAGTCCGAGACGACGCACCCCACCCGCCCGCGCGAATGGTTCGGAGTGCCCGTCGGCAGGTGGAACTGAGAGCGTCCGAGATTGATCCACATGTTGTCGAGGCCGACCATCAGGTACGGATCGCGCGTGAAACCGAGCGCGGTCACGTAGAACGCCGTCGCGAGCTGCTGGTCGGGCACGCGGAAGTTCACGTGCTCCAGAAACACGATGTTGCCGACGTCCTCTGCCCTGCGATCGAACGTCTCAGCGGCCATGGTCGGTCCTCCAGTTGGGCCACAGGATACCACCCACCATGGGGGGCCCCTTCGAGGCCCCCCATCTAAACAGGCGGCCAGGGGTAGCGCTCGCCCCCGCCTTCGGCCGGGAATCGCCCCACCTGGGCCAGCCGCCTGGCGCGCGCCAGCATCGTGGCGCACTCGCGCTCATCGAGCAGCGCGGTCAGCGTGGCCGGCGCGCCCGCTTTCACGAGCCGTCGCAGATCTGCGCGCAGGCCGTCGGGCAATGGCTCGCCGGCGAAATCCCAGATGACCGTGCGCAGCTTGGGATCCACGTTGAAGCACAGACCGTTGTCGATCGCCCAGATGCGACCATCGGGCCCGAGCAGACAGTGGCCGCTCTTGCGATCGGCGTTGTTGGCGATGAGATCGAAGGCGCAGATGCGCGCGAGCCGGTCCCGGTGCGCCGTGTCCTCGCACAGCGTGAAGTAGTGCTGGCTGAAGTCCGCGTGCACGAACTCCTGCAGCGAGCCCTCGCCGTACGGACCGTCGCGCTGCACGGTGAGTGGCACCAGGCCCCAGCCGAGCGCCTCGGAGAGGTGATAGGCCGCGAGCTCGCGCTTGAAGAGGCCGGACGGGAAGTCCCAGAGCGGGCGCTCGCCGCGCTCGGGCTTGTAGACCGCCAGCGCGCTGGCCCCGTTGAGCGCGACCTCGACGAGGAACGTGGCATTCGTGCTGCGCGGCAGGCGGCCCTTCAGCGTTACGTCGCCGCGCGTGAGGAGCGCGGCGATGTCAGCGGACGACGTGACCGTTGCTCCGCGGGCACACGTGCCCCGCCGGATCCTTGGGCTGGCTGCACATCGGGCAGATCGGACGTCCCGCCTTCACGAGCGCCTCCGCGCGCTCCACGAAGGCGGTCGCTTGCGCGCGCGTGATGGCAAAACGCGCGGTGGCCGGCTCGTCGCCTTCCTCCTCGACGACGGACTCGGCGATGACGACGATGCGCTGGCGCTCCTCGTCCCAGCCGAGGCCCAACGAGGCCACCGGCCACGCCGCATCGACGGGCTCGAGCAGATCGAGATGTTGCGGCGCCGGCTCCGACGCCGTCGGCAGCTTGTCGAGCATCTGGGCAAGATAGGTCGCCAGCGCGCGGACCTGCTCCTTCTCGCTCTTGAGCGTGGCGAGCGTGCCCTTCTCACGGCCCTGAATATAGAAGACGCGCTCTCCCTGCGGTCCGATGGCCCCCGTCGTGAAGTGATCGGGCGCGTCGAAGTCGAACGAGGGCGACGCCGGTGGCATCTAGCGCTTCACCAGTGCGGCGAGGTCTCCGTCCATTGCGTTCATCGTCAGCACGCTGAGGCCCTCGGCGCGGTACGCGATCGCGGTGATCGATGCGGGGGCGATGACGATCCGCTGGAAGAGGTCGAGCGGCGTCCCGAGGGCGTGCGCCACCAGCGTCTTGATCGGGTCGGCATGCGAGGCGACGACGATCGTCTGGCCGCGATGCCGCTCGACGAGCCGGCCGATCGTGCTGGCCATGCGCGCCTGCATCTCCACGAAGGACTCTCCGCCCGGAAAGCGGAAGCCGCTGGCGTGTCGCTGGACGACGGCCCATTCCGGCCGCCGCGCCGCGCGCTTGAGCGACAACCCCGTCCAGGCCCCGGTCTCGATCTCGAGCAGGCCGGGCTCGACGCGCACGGCCAGGCCGCGGACGCGGGCGAGCGGCGCCACCGTCTCGCGCGCGCGCTCGAGCGGCGAGGAGTAGATCGCCGCGAGCTTCGAAACCGCCGCCACCCGCGACACGAGCCCCTCGGCCTGGCGGCGGCCCTGATCGGACAGGTGCAGCCCGCGACGGCGGCCAGGCAGCAAGCGCCCGGTCGTCGGTGTCACGCCGTGGCGCACGAGCAACACGAGCGTGGTCGCGGCCTTGGCAGAGGCGGGCATCGAGGCAGCATAGACAGCACGGACAGGCACCGCAAGCGAGTGACTGGCAGCGCGCTTGCTGGTCCGGCGGCCCGGAGGTGCGTCATGCGTCCAGCCTTGTCGGAATCGATCGTCGTCGTCACCGGCGCGTCGAGCGGCATCGGCCGCGGGACAGCGCGGGCGTTCGCCCGTGAGGGCGCGTCGGTGGTTCTCTGCGCGCGACGCGAGGCCCCGCTCGAGAGCGCGGCCGACGAATGCCGCGCTCTGGGCGGCGAGGCGCTGGCGGTTCCGGCCGACGTCCGCGACGAGACGTCCATGCGCGCGGTGACACGCCGAGCGCTCGACCGCTTCGGCCGCATCGACGTCTGGGTGAACAACGCCGGCGTCGGTGTGCTCGGCGCCTTCGAGGCCGTCCCGCCCGACGTGTTCCGCGGCGTCGTCGAGACGAACTTTTTCGGCTGTGTTCACGGGGCACGGGCCGTGCTGCCGCACTTCACGGCGCAAGGCCACGGCCTGCTCATCAACGTGGCCTCGATGCTTGGCAAGATGACGATGCCGTACTACAGCGCCTACACGGCAGCGAAGTTCGCCGTCGTGGGCTTCGGCGAGACGCTGCGCGAGGAGCTCATTGGCACCGGCGTGGACGTGGTGACGATCATGCCGGCGGCCATCGACACGCCCTTCTTCGAGCACGCGGCGAACTACACGGGCCGCGCCGTCAAGCCGCCGCGCCCCGTCTACGACCCCGACCACGTCGCGCGCACGATCGTCCGCGCGGCGAACCGTCCCCGCCGCGAGATCTTCGTCGGCGGCGCCGCATGGGCGATGCATGCACTGCACGCGCTGGCGCCCACCCTCTACGAGCAGGCGGCGCGCAGCCTCACCGACTTCGATCACTTCCAGGACCGAACGGCGGGGCCGACGCCGGGCGCGGTCTTCGCGCCGGTGCCGTCCGGTGTCGACGTTCGGGGTGGCTGGCGTGCGCACAGCGCCGCGAACCGACAGCCGACCCGCGCGGTGGCGATCGGGGCCGCGATCGTGCTGCCGGCCTACCTCGCGCTGCGCGCGCTGCGGCGCGCGGCCGCATGAGGCTCAGCCGCCGACGATCTCGCGAACTTTCGTGACGATCGCGCCGCGACCGATGCCGTAGCGCTCGAGCAGCTTCTTCGGCGGGCCGCTGCGCGGAATGTCGCGCACGGCGAGGCGATGCACGAGCACGCCCGAGGTGCCGACCGCCTCCATCACCGCGTCGCCGATGCCGCCTTCGGGGTAGTGATCCTCGACCGTCAGGATCCGGTTGTCGCAGGCGCGCGCCGCCTCGAGCAGCGCGACGGCGTCCACCGGCTTGACGCAGAAGAGATCGATCACGCGGACGGCCACGCCGGACTTCGCGAGCTCGTCGTGAGCGGCGAGCGCCTCGTGCAGCGTGATGCCCGCGCCGACGATGGCGAGCCGGTCGCGGTCGCTGCGACGCAGGGTCTTGAGACTGCCCACCGCGAATGCCTCGTCCTCGGCGTAGAGCCCGGGCGTCTTACCGCGCGTCGTGCGGATGTACGCGATTCCTTTTCGTCCGGCCGCCAGCTGCACCGCGGCGTCGGTGGCGACGCCGTCTGAGGGATAGAAGACGATGGCCTCGGGAATCGCGCGGAAAAGAGCGAGATCCTCGAGCGCCATCTGCGAGGGCCCGTCCTCGCCGATCGACACCCCCGCGTGCGAGCCGCAGAGCTTCACGTTGGCGCGCGAGATTCCGGCCATGCGTACCTGGTCCGCGGCGCGCTCGAGAAAGCACGCGAACGACGACACGAACGGCACCAGCCCCTGCGCGCTCATCCCGGCGGCGGCGCTCACCATGTTCTGCTCGGCAATCCAGCCCTCGACGAACCGGTCCGGGAACCGATCCTTGAACTTCTCGGCGTACGTCGAGTTCTTGACGTCGCCATCCAACACCCGCACCCGCGGGTCGCACTCCCCCAGACGCACCAGCGCTTCGCCGTAGGCCTGACGCGTGGCGATCTCGCCGAGCGGCGGCTTGCCCTCGATCGGGCGCGGCACCGGCAGCGTGGTCCCGCCGACGCGGCGACGGGGACGGTGGACCGCAGGCGGCGGCAGATGGTGCAGGCCGGCTTCCAGCGACGCGATCACGCGCTCGGCCATGTCGGCCGGCAGCGGCTTGCCGTGCCAGCCCTCCTTGCCCTCGATCTCCGCGCCGAGCCCCTTGCCCTTCACCGTGCGCGCCACGATCGCGGTCGGCGCCCCGCGGGCACGCATCGCCCGCCGGAGTGCGGTGGTGATCTGGCTCATGTCGTGGCCGTCGATGACGTTCACGCGCCAGCCGAACGCGGCGAGGCGGCGCTGATACGCCTTGAGATCGTGGTCCAGCATGGTGGGGCCGGACTGGCCGAGGCCATTGACGTCCACGATGGCCACCAGATGGTCGAGCTTCTCGTGGCTCGCCATCTGAGCCGCCTCCCACACCGAGCCTTCGGCCATCTCGCCGTCGCCGAGCAGCACGAACACGCGTGCATCGGTGCCGAGCGTGCGCGCGCCAAGCGCGAGCCCTACGCCGACGCCCAGCCCCTGCCCCAATGATCCCGTCGCGACGTCGACGAACGGCAGGCGTGGCGTCGGATGCCCTTCCAGGTCGCTGTCGATTTGACGAAGTTGCAGCAGGTCCTTGCGATCGAGCGCGCCCACCGCCGCCCACGCGGCATACAGGACCGGCGCCGCATGACCCTTGCTCAGCACGAAGCGGTCGCAGGCCGGGTCCCGCGGAGCGTCGGGATCCAGGCGCATGACGTCGAAGAAGATCGCCGCGACGAGGTCGGCGGCGGACGCGCACGACGTCGGGTGCCCGCTGCCTGCGGCCGTGGTCGCGCGCACGCTATCGACGCGCAGTTGGGTCGCCACGTCCTCGAGCGCGTGGGGTCGGGCGTCGGGTGGGGTACTCACAGCCATCTGGTACTCACGAGCGTCTAGTGTAGACCCGTCCAACGCGAACGCCAGTCGTGTCGTTGGCACTCCGGCTGCACCGTGGCGCGGGTGGAGGTGTGTGATGAGGCGACTCGTCGGTGTTCTCTTCACCGTTGCCGTGGGCGCGGCCGCCGCCTACATGTTCGATCCCGAACGCGGCCGCACCCGCCGGGCCCTGGCTCGCGACAAGATGATGGCGATGAACAGTCGCGTCAACGACGCGTTGGAAGGCAAGTCGCGACACTGGACGAACATCGCGCGCGGCTATCTCGCCGAGGCGCGCAACATGCTGGACCGGGGGCGCCGCGGCACGCAAGACACGATCACGCGGGTCGGCAAATCGGCCTAGGCCATGGAGCCGCTCGAGCGGCGCTACTTCGGCCGTGACGAGAGACCCGACCGCGGGCGCCGTCGCGGCGGCCCGCCCGAGGTCGGCTGGCAGATCGGACCGGGGGCCGGCGGCGCGGGCGACATGGCGCTCGTGACTGGTCCGCACGCTGGACGCGGGCCGCGAGGGTGGCACCGCACCGACGCGCGCATCCGAGAAGACGTTTGTCAGTGGATGGCGGATGATCCGCGGCTCGACGCGCGTGAGATCGACGTGCGCGTCGAGGGCGGCGACGTCACGCTGGAGGGGCGCGTCGAGCACCGCGGCGCGCGTCGGCTGGCGGAGGAGATCGCCGCCGCCGTTCCCGGCGTGCGCGACGTCTTCAATCGGCTCAGCAGCGGCGAACGGCGTCGCGACTGAGCGTCAGCGCGCGCGCTGCGCGTGGTCCGCCAGCACGGACGCCACGCACGCCGTCACCCGCACGCCCGTCGGCACGTGCAGATACTCGTTCGGCCCATGCGCATTGCTGTCGGGGCCGAGCACGCCGGTGATCATGAACTGCGCGTTCGGATAGCGCGCGCCGAGCATCGCCATGAACGGGATGGAGCCGCCGGTGCCCTGCGACAACGCGGGCTGGCCGAAGAACGCCTCCGACGCGCGACGCAGCGCCTGCGCGAGCCACGGCGCCGTGGCCGGCGCATCCCAACCGTCACCGGGCGACTCGGCCTCGAATCTCACGCGCGCGCCGTACGGCGGCTCGGCCTCGAGCACGTCTTTCAGTCGCGCCGCGGCGCGCGCAGCCTTCACGGTCGGCGGCAGACGCAGCGAAAGCTTCGCCGCGGTCTGCGGCCGCAGAACGTTGCCGCCGTCCGTCGGCGAGGGCAGCCCGGCGGCGCCGGTGATCGAGAGCGCGGGCTTCCACGTGCCCGCCAGCAGCGCGTCCAGCGGGTCGTCGTGCATGGGGCGCATGCCGGGCACGAACGGAAACTGCGCGATGCGCTTGGCGAGCACTCCCGACACCGCGCGCGCCTGCTCGACGCGCTCGTGCGGAATGTCGGCGTGCAAATCGGTCAGCCGGATCTCGCCCGTCCGCTCGTCTTCGACGCGCGAGAGCAGCGAGCGAAGAATGCGGAACGACGAGGGCACGATGCCGCTGGCCGCGCCGGAATGCACGCCCTCCGTGAGCACCTCCACCGTCAGGACGCCGTTGACGATGCCGCGGAGCGAGGTCGTCGTCCACAGATGCTCGTAGTCGGAGCATCCGGAGTCGAGGCAGATCACGAGGCTCGGCGTTCCGATGCGCGAGGCGAGCGTCTCGACGTAGTGCGGCAGGTCGTAGGAGCCGGACTCTTCGCACGCCTCGATGAGCACGACGCACCGCGCGTGCGGCACGCCCTGCGCCTGGAGCGTCTGGATCGAGGCGAGCGCGGCGAATGCGGCGTAGCCGTCGTCGGCCGCGCCACGACCGTACAGCCGGTCGCCGCGGCGGACCGGCGTCCACGGGCCGAGGCCCTCGGCCCAGCCGACCATTTCCGGCTGCTTGTCGCAGTGCCCGTAGAGCAGCACGGTGTCGTCACCGCGGCCGGGCACCTCCATGAAGATCACCGGCGTGCGGCCCTCCAGTCGCACGACGTCCACTCGCAAGCCTTCGATGGCCCGCGCGCGCGACCATTGCTCGATCATGCCGACGACGCGGTCCAGATGGCCGTGGGCCTTCCAGTCGGGATCGAACATCGGCGACTTGGCGGGGACGCGCACGTACTCGGTCAGCGTGGGCAGGATTTCGCCGTCCCAGGTCTTCTGCGAGAAGGCGAGGGCGCGCGCGGTGTCGAGCGCCATCACTTCTGGCCGTGCAGCGCGCCCCAGACCCGCTCCGGCTTCAGCGGCATGTCCAGGTGCTTGACACCGAACGGACGAAGCGCGTCGACCACCGCGTTCACGATCGCCGGCGTGCTGCCGATCGTCGCCGCCTCGCCGATGCCCTTGGCACCCATCGGATTGAACGGCGTCGGTGTCACCGTCTGATCGGTCTTGAACGACGGCAGATCTTCCGGGTGCGGCACCGCGTAGTCCATCAGCGAGCCGGTGACGAGCTGGCCGTCGGCGCCGTACACGACCTCCTCCATCAACGCCTGCGCGATCCCCTGCGCGAGCCCGCCGTGCACCTGCCCGGCCACGAGCGTCGGCGAGATGCGCACGCCGCAATCGTCCACGGAGACGAAGTCGCGCACCTGCACCCGCCCGGTGTCGCGGTCGATCTCGACGACGGCCACGTGCGCGCCGAACGGGTAGACGAGCTGCGGCGGCCGGAAGAACTCCGTCGCTTCGAGCCCGGACTCCATGCCTTCGGGCAGCCCCTCCCCATAAGCTTTGGCCGCGATGTCGGCAATCGCGAGCGCCTTGGCGGGCGCGCCCTTCACTTGATACTTGCCGTCGGCGAACACGACGTCGTCCGCCGCCGCCTCGAGCATCGTCGCCGCGATCCGCCGCGCCTTGTCCTGCACCTTCAGCGTCGCGCCCATGATCGCGGAGCCGCCGACGGCGAGGCTGCGCGAGCCGCCGGTGCCGTTGCCCATCGGTGTATTCAGCGTGTCGCCGTGACGGACGACGATCCGGTCGAACGGAACACCGAGGTGATCGGAGATGATCTGCGCGAAGGTCGTCTCGTGGCCCTGCCCGTGCGCCGAGGTGCCGGTGAACGCGGTCACGTCGCCGCCCGGCTCCACGCGCACGACGGCGCTCTCGAAGGGGCCGAAGCCGCACATCTCGACGTAGCACGCGATGCCGATGCCCACCAGCCGCCGGTCCTGGCTGCTGACGCGGGCCTGCTGCTCGTGGCGCAGCTTGTCGACGCCGGCGATCTCCAGCGCCTTCGTCAGCGCGCGATCGTATTCGCCGGAGTCATAGCGCTGACCGGTCGGCGTCGCGTACGGGAATGCGGAGGGCGGGATGAAGTTCTTGCGGCGAATCTCTTCCGGTTTTTTTCCGAGCTCGGCCGCGACCACGTCGATCAGGCGCTCGAGGTAATACGCGGCCTCGGGACGACCGGCGCCGCGGTAGGCCGCGACGGGCGTGGAGTTCGTGAACACGCACGTCGACTTGAGATCGACGTTGGTGAACTTATAGACGCCGACGCCCATCATCAGCGTGAGGTCGGGGATGAACGTGAAGACCGGATACGCGCCGATGTCCGCCATCACGTGCATGCGCACCGCGGTGATCGTGCCGTCGGCCTGCACGGCGGCCTCGAGATCCGTCACCTGCGCGCGGCCGTGGGTGGTGGCCACCATGTGCTCGATGCGCGTCTCCGTCCACCGCAGCGGCAGCTTGAAGAGCCGCGCGCAGGCGGCCAGCGTCACGTCCTCGGGATAGAGACCGAACTTGACGCCGAAGCCGCCGCCGACCTCGGGCGCGATGACGCGCACGAGATTCTGCGGCACGCCGAGCGCGGCGGCGAGCTCGTTTCGCAGCACGTGCGGCGCCTGGTGACTGGCCCACACGGTCACGCCGCCCGTCGCGGGATCCGGCGCAGCGAGCGTGGCGCGCGGCTCCATCGGGATGCCGGACAGTCGCTGGCTGATCATGCGCTGCTTGACGACGCGATGCGCCTGCTTGAACGCAGCGTCCGGATCGCCATGCTTGATCTCCGTGGTGTGCTCGACGTTGCCGCGCGCGTCGTCGTGCAACGTCGGCGCGCCCTGCGCCATGGCCGACGCGAGATCGCCGACGCCCGGCAGCGGCTGCCAGTCGACCGCGACGTCCTGAGCGCCGTCGACGGCCGCCGCCTCGGAGGTGGCGATGACGGCGGCGACGGGCTCGCCGACGTGGCGCACGCGACCAATCGACAGCGGGAAGTGCTTGCGTCCAGCTTCCGTCTTGCCACCGCCGCCGCCCTCGGCGCTCGGTCCACCGAGCGGGATCGGCTGGACGCGGGCCTTGAGATCCTCACCGGTTACGACGCGGACGACGCCGGGACGCTTGAGCGCGGCCCTCGCGTCGATCGTACCGATGCGCGCATGCGCGTGCGGGCTGCGCACGAACGCGACGTAGTGCAATCCCGGTACGGTCACGTCGCCGACGTACGCGGACGTGCCGGTGACGAGCCGTGGATCTTCCTTGCGCTTCACCTCAGCGCCCATGAGCCGTGGAGTTGCCGTGGCCATGCCCGGATCCTTTCGTGGGGAGTCAGGGCGGAGGATAACTCCTGCTACAATCTCGCGCCATGAAATCCACGGATGACCGACGAGCGCAATTCGATGCCGAGTGCCGCACGGCGGGGCTCGTACTCGGCTCCCGCGACGCGGACCTGCTCTATGCGATGTGGCTCGACTGGCTGCCCGAGCGCGACCGGCTGCGCGCGGCCGTGCCCGCGCCGGAGGACGAGCCATGGCGGTGAACGTCGCGGACTTCGATCTGCGCGCCGTCAGCGACGCCATCGGCCGCCGCGAGCTCTCGTCCGTGGAGGCGACGGAAGCGTACCTCGGTCGCATCGCGCAGCACGACCCGGTGCTTCGTTCCTACATCACCGTCACCGGTGATCTGGCACTCGCCCAGGCGAAAGAGGCCGACGCGGAGATCGCACGCGGGCGGCGCCGCGGCGCGCTGCAGGGCGTCCCGATCGCGCTGAAGGATCTCATCGCCGTTGCCGGCGTCAAGATGACGGGCGGCTCGCGAGTGCTGGCCGATCACGTGCCGGCGCGCGACGCCTTCGTCACGCGGCGGCTCAAAGAGGCGGGCGCGGTGCTCCTCGGCAAGCTCGCGATGCACGAGTTCGCGTTCGGCCGTCCCGTCACCGACGGCGCGTTTCCCACCGGCCGCAATCCGTGGGACGTCCACCGCGCGCCCGCCGGCTCATCGTCGGGCTCGGCGGTGGCCGCGGCGGCGGGGCTCTGCGCGGGAGCGCTCGGCTCCGACACCGGCGGCTCCATCCGCGGCCCCGCGTCGATGACCGGGCTCGTCGGCCACAAGCCGACCTACGGGCTCGTGAGTCGCAGCGGCGTGCTGCCGCTGTCGTGGTCGCTCGATCACGTCGGGCCAATGACGCGCGGCGTGTGGGACAGCGCCGTGCTGTTGCAGGCGATCGCCGGCGCCGATCCTGACGACACGTCGACGCGTGGCGCGATCACGCAGGACTACGTCGGGCATCTCGACGACGGGGCGCGGGGGCTTCGGCTGGGACTGCTCGAGCGCTACTACGTCGACGGTCCGGGACTCCACGACGAGGTGCGCGCGGCGGCGTTTACCGCGTTCGACGTGCTGCGAAAGGACGGCGCCTCGATCGACGCGGTCGACGCGCCGTCGCTCGATCTCGCGATGGCGGCGTGGGCGCCGATCATGTCGGAGGCGTACGAGTACCACGCGGAAACGCTTCGCGCGACTCCGGAGAAATTCGGTGACGGACTCCGCACGCGCGTGTACCTGACCGCGTTGTTCACCGCGCAGGACGTGCAGCGCGCGCAGCGCGTGCGCGCGCGGATCGGCCGCGAGGTGGACGCCGTGCTGTCACGGGTGGATGCGCTGATCTTTCCGGGGCAGGCGGCGCCAGCGATCCGGTTCGAGGACTTCCCGACCACCGGATTCGCGCCGGCGTCGATCCGCTACACCGCACCGTGGAACCTGCTCGGCCTGCCCGCAGTCGTGGTCCCATCCGGCTTCACGCGCGACGGGCTGCCGGTGTCCATCCAGATCGTCGGGCGCCGCTTCGACGACGCCACCGTGCTGCGCATCGCGCGCGCATACGAGCGTGTCACCGACTGGCATCGCCGGCGTCCCGACGCGACACGCTGGCGCGTGTGATGGTCGTGCGATCAATGGACGCCTATCGCGCGGTCGTCGACAAGCGCGACCAGCGCGTGTACCTGCCGAAGCCGCTCCCCGACGAGGCGCTGCGTCGGATCTTGCAGGCCGCGCGCATGACGGGCAGCAGCAAGAATCGAGAGCCGAACCGGCTCGTCGTGGTGACCGAGCGCGACGGTGTGCGCGCGCTCGCCGCGCTGAGCGAATGGGGCAAGTGGCTGGCGCACGCCGCCGCGGTCATCGTCATCGCGCAGGTCGAGCCGCACGAGTTCGACGCGGGGCGTTGCGCACAGAATATGATGGTGACAGCGTGGGCCGAAGGCATCGGCTCCTGCCCGGCGCACCTGCCCGAAGCGGCGGTCGCACGACTGCTCGGAATCCCCAAGGACGTCCACGTCAATCGCGTCATCGGCTTCGGCTATGTCGATCCGGCGCGCGCGGCGGCCCCGAAATCCGTGGCCCGGACGCGCAAGCCGCTCGAGGAGCTCGTCCACCGCGAGCGCTGGTAACGCCGGGCGGTCGCGGGCGTCGAACTTGCAATTCTCGCGTGTGGGCGATGCCGCGCGACGGCGCGAAAGCCGTCAGCGGAGCGTCTGGAAAGGCGGGCGCCGTCATGATGACGATCGTCACGCGCGTGAAATTGAAGGAAGGCAGCGAGCCGCGCTGGGACGCCGCGATGCGCGAGCGGCTCGACGCGGCCCGCACTCAGCCGGGCTGGGTCTCCGGGCAGGTCGCCATCCCGATCGACGCGCTCGCCGAGCGCGTGATCATCGGGACGTGGCAGACGCGCGCCGACTGGGAGGCGTGGCACGCCGATCCGAAGTTTCGCGAAACGCGCCGGCAGCTGGAAGGACTCGAGGCGGCGCCGCCCGAGGAATGGTGGCACGAGGTCGTCGCCGACCTGCGCGCCGCGGCGTAACGTCAGACGGCGATTCGCAGCCCCGAGCGCATCTCGAACTCCTCCTGCGCCAGCATTGAGGCGTTGGCGATGCGCGCCATCTTGCCGCAGTAGAAGCAGTGGATGAAGGCGGGCTCACGCCCGATGAACGTGCTGTTGCACTTGACGCAGCGATCGATCGGCTGAGCCAGAAACCGCCGTGTGGCGCGCTCGAGGACGAGGTCGGGCTCCAACAGCGAGACGACGTTGGTCGAACCGTTCGCGGCCAGCGCGGCGCGCACCCGCTCGACCGCACGACTCGGCCTGCGCTTCAACGCCGGGCGCTTCATGGCGGACGCATTGTACATTACCGGGCGCGAGGAGGAACCATGACGCCACCAGTCGACCCGAACGAAGTCCTCATGACCGGCGAGAACTCCTTCATCCGGCTGAGCTCGGACGGCGGCAAGACGCTGACCGACCGCTTTAGCCACTGGCGCGTGCTGTGGTGTCCGGACGGCGCCGGCCACGCGCTGTTCGTGCATTCCACGCTAATCGACGGCCAGGTTCGTATCTACTCGGACAATCAAGCCGTCGCGCGATGGCTGCAGAAGACGATCGAGACGCTGCTCTATCCGCAGTTCGCCGACACGACGCTGCCGATCACGCCCGCCCAGTTCTCGCGTGCCGGCGCTCCGCCGAAGCCCGCGACGGAGACGATCGTGGCCGGCAACGATCGCATCGTGATGACGTGGACGGACACCATCACGCCGTTCGTGCTCAACGCGCCGCCCGGCTTCATGAACCGTCCGATCGGCGTGTTCAGCACCTTCTTCCCGGCGAAGAACGGGCGGGTGGAGCTCAACGGCAAGACGCCGAAGGGGCAGGTGTGGGCCGAGATGCGCGGCGACCGGCAGTCGTCGAGCGCGTGTCTGGCCTGGTCCGAAACCTGGGTCAAGCCGCGCGGCTGATCGCCGCACCCGTGATCGGACGGCGGCGGTCCCGGCGACCGCCGCCGCTCACGGTCGCAGCGTGTACGTCCAGCACTCGCCCTCCAGCAGCGTCGTGCCGTCCTGATTCGCGATCGTCGCGCGAAGCTGACACACGGGCTTGTCAGGCTTCAGCGACACCACTTCGACCTCCGCGGTGACGGTGTCGCCGAGATAGGTCGGCGCGAGGTACTTCAGTGACTGGCTCATGAACACGGTCCCGGCGCCAGGCAGATCCATGGCGACCAGCGCGTTGAGCATCCCCGCGGCGATGCCGCCCTGGGCAACGAGCCGGCCGAAGCGCGTGGCCTTGGCAAAGCCTTCGTCGAAGTGCAGCGGATTGCGATCGCCGGTGATCTGCGCGTAGAGCTCGACCTCCCGCGCGGTGACGGTCTGCGTGCGTCGCGCACGCTGTCCCACTCGCAATCCGAGTGGCCCGATGCCAGGGCCGGTGCCGCTGCCGTCGACGAGAGCCACGATGCGCGCCACTATACGACCGGTCGCGTGGATTCGCTGATACGATCGCAGCCGTGGCCGGAGAGCCGGGCAACACCTTCTTCGCACTGACGCCCGATCGCGTGCTGGACGCGGTCGAGATCGGCGGCCTGCGTTCCACGGGCCGCTGCCTGCCGCTGCGCGCGTTCGAGAACCGCGTGTACGAGGTCGAGCTGACCGACGAGCAGCGCGTGGTCGTGAAGTTCTATCGACCCGGACGGTGGACGCGCGCGACGATCGAGGACGAGCATCGGTTCCTCGCCGATCTCGCGGCGGCGGAGATCCCCGCAATCGCTCCCATGGATCTCGGCACCGGCACGACGCTCAACGAGATCGACGGCATCTTGTACGCGGCGTTCCCCAAGGTGCGTGGGCGCACGCTCGATGAGCTCGACGCGGAGAACCGCCGGCGCATCGGACGCACGATCGGACGCATGCACGCCGTCGGCGCGGCGCGGCCCGCGCCGAACCGTCCGCGCCTGACCGTCGAGCGCTACATTCGCGAGCCGCTCGACGTGTTGCTGTCCGGCGACTTCATTCCGGGCTCGCTCGCGCCCCGCTATCGGGACATCGCCCTGGCCATCGCCGATGCGGTGGCCGCGCCGGTGGCGGCGGCCCGGGCCCAGCGCATCCACGGAGACCTGCACTGGGGGAACATCCTGTGGGCCAAAGACGGACCGATCCTCGTCGACTTCGACGACTGCGGCATGGGCCCGCCCGTGCAAGATCTGTGGCTGCTCGCGCGTGGCGACAACGAGGAGGCGCGGAAGATGCGCGCCGATCTGCTGGAGGGCTACGAGCTGTTTCGCGAGTTCGACCGCAGCACGCTGGCGCTGTGCGAGCCGTTACGCGCCATGCGCATCGTCTACATGTCCGGCTGGATTGCGCGGCGCTGGGACGACCCGTCGTTTCCGCCCGCGTTCCCGAACTTTCGGGACACGCGGTACTGGATGCACGAGTACGAGGCGCTTATCGCGATCGCCGAGTCCCTGCAGCACTAGCGCCGCGGAAGCCCGTCGACGCAGGAAGACCACGCTGCTCACGCCGCTGAACCCGAGCATCAGCAGCAGCAGGCTCGGCAGCAGCTGCGTGGTCACGTCGAGGACACTCACCGGCGAAACGACGTCGGCGGGCGATGGCACCGCCGGCGCGACCGCGACCGTGGGCACGCCCAGCTTCGGCACGACGGTCACGGCCGCGATGTGTCGCGCCGCTGATGCGCCGGTGCGGGCAGCCGGCGCCGCGGTCGACGCCACGGTCGCGCGTGAAGGCGCCGTCGCCTTGACGACCGACCGTTCGGCAGACTTGGTCACCGAGGGCGCTGCGACGGCCGTCATGGGACTCGCGGCCTTGGCCGGCGTCGACGCAGGCGGCCGCGTCGCCACGCGCGGCGCCGCGACGCGGACCGTCGCGACCGGCTCGGGCGCCTTGGGCGCGGGAATCCACTTCGCCGGCGGAGCCGCCTGAGCGAACATCAGCGTCTCCTCACCGAGCTTGGCGCGCAGCTGCTTCACGAGGTCGGCGTAGGACCCCTGACGAAGCAGCCGCTTGAACTGCGAACGATAGTTTTCGATCGTGCTGACACCGTCGACGACGACATCCCGGACGAGCCAGCGCCCTCGACCTTCGGTCATCCGGTACTCGACGTTGATCTTGCGTCCGTCGCGGGCCTCGACCACCGTCATCACCCGCGCTTCGTCGCCCACACGGGTCTCGCCGCGCCAGCTGATCACCATGCCGTTGACCGGGCTCACGGTTCCGGCGAGCCTGGCGACCAGCCCACGCTCGAGCAGCTCGGCGAAAAGTCGGGTGAACTCGTCGCGCTCGGCGGGCGTCCGGGCGTCCCACTCGCGCTCGAGCGCCGCGGCGGCGGCCCCGCGCACGTCGGCGATTTCCGTCACGAGGTTCTTGACGCGGGCGACTTTCTCGAGCGGCGCCGAGCGGGTGGCCGGGTCGTGGATGATGATGTTCACCGTGCTGAAGAACTCGCGCAGACGGTCCGTCGCCGGCCCGGCAAACGCGGGCGTCCCGGCCAGCAGCAGGCACATGCCTGCCACGGCGGCGGCGAGCAAAGCTCGGGTACTCGGCGCGAGCTGCATATGTCCAATATAGGGTGTTCCAGAGGCGGGTTGATATAGCATATAAACACCGCAATATCAGATACTTACTCGCCTGGATCCGGCCCGTTAACCGGCATTTTTCTGGCCGAAAATTGCGCCGCGAGAACCCCCTCATCTCGGAGCGAAGAGACGTCTGTTGTGTCCTCGACCGCTCCTGGTCAGACCAAGAGATGCGCCGGTGTATCGGACCCCGAACGATGACCCCGGTGCACGTGAATTCGCAGCCTAACTGATACGATCGGGTGCAATGAGTGAGGCTCCGCGACCCAACTTCATTCGCGAGATCATCGACGAGCACAACCGGAGCGGCCGCTTCGGCGGCAAGGTCGTGACTCGATTTCCCCCCGAGCCCAACGGGTACCTCCACATCGGCCACGCGAAGGCGATCTGCATCGACTTCGGGCTGGCGCGAGACTACGGCGGCCGCTGCCATCTGCGCTTCGACGACACGAATCCGACCAAGGAGAGCCAGGAATACGTCGAGGCCATCATGAACGACGTGCGGTGGCTCGGTTTCGACTGGGGCTCGCACCTGTACCACGCGAGCGACTATTTCGAGCAGCTCTATCGCTGGGCCGAGCAGCTGATCGCCGCGGGCAAGGCCTACGTCGACGATCAGAGCATGGAGGAGATGCGTGAATCGCGCGGCACGCTGACGGAGGGCGGACGGCCCTCACCGTTCCGCGACCGGCCGGTCGCGGAGAGCCTCGATCTGTTCCGCCGCATGCGCGTGGGCGAATTCCCGGACGGCAGCAAGACGCTGCGGGCGAAGATCGACATGTCGAGCGGCAACATCAACCTGCGCGATCCGGTCATGTATCGCATCCGCAAGACGCCCCACCAGCGCACCGGCAACGCGTGGTGCATCTATCCGATGTACGACTGGGCTCACGGGCAGTCCGACTCCATCGAGGGCGTGACGCATTCGATCTGCACGCTGGAGTACGAAGATCATCGCCCGCTCTATGACTGGTACGTCGACGCGCTCGGAATCTTCCACCCGCAGCAGATCGAGTTCGCGCGGCTCAATCTGAGCCACACCGTGATGTCGAAGCGGAAGCTGTTGCAGCTCGTCGAGGGCCGCTACGTGAGCGGCTGGGACGATCCGCGCATGCCGACGCTGGCCGGCCTGCGTCGCCGCGGCTATACGCCCGAGAGCATCCGCGATTTCTGCGACCGCATCGGCGTGTCGAAAGCCGACAACGTGGTCGAGATGGCGCTGCTCGAGCACTGCATCCGCGAGGACCTGAACCGGCGCGCCGAGCGTCGCATGGCCGTCCTGCGCCCGCTGAAGCTCGTGATCACGAACTATCCCGAGGGCAAGGTCGAGCAGCTCGATGCCGTCAACAATCCCGAGGATCCCGCCGCGGGAACGCGCACGGTGCCGTTCAGCCGCGAGCTGTGGATCGAGCGCGACGACTTTCGCGACGTCGCGCCGAAGAAGTATTTCCGGCTGACGCCCGGCGCCGAGGTCCGGCTGCGCTACGCGTACATCGTCAAGTGCACGGACTTCACGCTGGGCCCCGATGGGCAGGTCGCGGAGGTACGCTGCACCTACGATCCCGCGACGGTCGGCGGCGACAGCGGTGGACGTTCGGTGAAGGGCACGATCCACTGGGTGTCGGCCGCTCACGCGAACGAGGCCGAGGTGCGCCTGTACGAGCCGCTGTTCGCGAAGCCGAAGCCCGATGAAGAGGAGGACTTCATCGCGGCGCTCAATCCCAGCTCGCTGAGCGTGCTGCGCGGCGCGCGCGTCGAGCCCTCGCTGGCCGCAGCGGCGGCGGGCGCGCGCTTCCAGTTCGAGCGCAACGGCTATTTCTGCGTCGACGCTCGCGACTCCTCTGCAGAGCATCTGGTGTTCAACCGCACGGTCGGACTGCGAGATACATGGGCGAAAATCGAGAAATCCGGCTGACGGGCGTCCTTGACGTGACGCCCTCGGTTGACTAGGGTGGCGGCGTGTACGCTGCACATTTCGGGCTGACCGAGAGGCCGTTCTCGCTCGCGCCCGACCCGCGTTACCTCTTCCTGAGCGACGGGCATCGGGAGGCCCTCGCCCACCTCGTCTATGGGCTGCAGGGTGGGGGCTTCGTCCAGCTGACGGGCGGGGTGGGCACGGGCAAGACGACCGTGTGCCGCGCGCTCCTCGACCAGCTTCCGGCCGAGGTCGACGTGGCGATGATCTTCACCCCGCGACTGACCGCCGCCGAGCTGCTCTCGGCCATCTGCGACGAGCTGGGCGTGCCCTACCCCGCCGGCACGACGAGCCTCAAGGTGCTCGTCGACGCGCTGTCTGGCGCACTGCTGGACGCGCACGCCCGGGGCCGCCGGACCGTCGTCATCATCGACGAGGCGCAGAACCTCAGCATGGAAGTGCTGGAGGAGCTCCGCCTGCTGACGAACATTGAGACGACGCGCGACAAGCTGCTGCAGGTCATCATGATCGGCCAGCCGGAGCTCGTCGACCTCATGGAGCGTCCGGCACTGCGGCAGCTCGCGCAACGGATCACGGCGCGCTATCACCTGCGGCCGTTCAACTTCAGCGAGACCCGCGCCTACATCCGGCACCGTCTGCGGGTGGCGGGGCAGCGGGAGATGATCTTCACGGGCCCGGCGCTGCGAGTCATCCATCGCCGGTCGCGGGGTGTGCCGAGGCTGATCAACAACATCTGCGACCGCGCGCTGCTTGGCGCCTTCGGACGCAGCAAGCGCCTGGTAACCGCGACCATGGCGGCGCACGCCTCCACGGAGGTGTCGGGGCTCTCGCGGCTGCGGCGCTGGCTGCCCCCGGCGACGGCCGCCGTGGTGCTCGCCGCGATCGTCATAACCGCCGGCATGCTCGGTCGTAGTCGCCTCGAATACATCGCGACGTGGTGGGGACAGCGCATCGTTCCAGCCGGCATCCCGCCAAGCAACGCCGCGGTCGTGCCGGCGACGCCGACATCGGCTGCGACCGTGCCGGCGGCGCGGCCGAGCCTCGCGACGCTTCTGGACGAGACGACCGCCGATCGCGATGTCGCCCTCGAAAGCTTGTTCACAGCCTGGAGCGTGAAGCTGCAGCCGGGGCCGGGCGAGAGCGCGTGCGACGTCGCGCGCCGGGCCGGGCTGCGCTGTCTCGTCCGGACGGGTACGTGGAACGTGATCCGGCGTCTCGACGTGCCGGCGATGCTGACGCTGACGGGGCCGACGGGCGATCGGCACTACGCGACGGTCACGGCGCTGGACGCCGAGACCGCAACGCTGGCCCTGGCCCGACGCGCGGTCGTGGTCGCGCTGACCGACGTCGAGCGCCTCTGGGACGGCGCGTTCGTCGCCTTGTGGCGAATGCCGGATCTGGCGGCGACGGACCTCAAGCCCGGTGAGGACCTGAAGCGCCGCGTCGTGGCCTTTCAGCGCGCCAATGGTCTCTTGACCGATGGCGTGCTCGGCGAGGAGACGCTCCTGCGTCTGGCCGCGACAGTCCCCGGCGCGCGCCCGTCGCTGACGAGGGCAACGCCCTAGCCATGTCCTACATCCTCGATGCGCTGAAGAAGGCGGCGGAGCAGCGAAGCGGTCCGCCGGCCGAGGTCCGGCGACTGCTCGCGCCGGCCGCGGTTCCGGAGACGTCGCCGCTGCGATACTTGACCGTCACGGGCATCGGGATCGGCGTCATCGTGCTGGCCGCCGCGGCGGTCTGGATCTGGATCCCGGCGCACGAGGCGCCGATGGCGACGACCGCGCCGGTGCCCGCCGTGGCCGCCGTGGCCGCTCCCACCGCCACGCCACCGACCGCCGTCGCGGACGAACAGTCGCGAGTGGCCGCCGACAAGAAAGCCCGCGTGCCGGTTGCCATCGAGTCGCGCAGTGAGCCTCCGCCAACGACCGGTGGCGAGACGCGTAGCGCGCCCGCGAAGCCGCGGGCGGCCGAGCCGACGCCGCGTCGAACGCCGCCGCCGGCCGCGACGTCCCCCGCGCCGCCGGGTGCGATTTCGCCCGCGCCGCCGGCGCCCGCCGTCACCGTCCTTCCGCCGACGGCCGCAGCGACGGCCTCGCGTGTCGAGCCCGGCAAGCCGGCCGAGGTCAGCAAGCTGAAGGTGGAGGTCATCGTGTACTCGGAGGAGCGACCGCTCCGCTGGGCGTTCATCAGTGGTCGCCGCTATACCGAGGGCGACGCGATCGGGGGCGGCGCGCGGGTGGAGGAGATCCAGCCCAACGGCGTCGTCCTGGTCGAGGATGGACGCCGCGTGACGCTGCGTCCCTGATCGGTTAGGTTCGTCGCTCGAAGATCAGCGTCTGCTCGCACGCGCCAAATGCGCCATCGAGGTCCGACAGTGTCCCCCGCGCGACACCGGTGCCTTGATCCCCCACGCGGGTCTCCGCGCTCAGCATGATCCATGGCGCGCGGGGCTCGCGCCAGAACACGAGCGTGAGATCGGCGTTCACAAAAGTAACCCGTCGAAGATCGACGACGGCCGAGATGCCACTGCAGAGGTCGGCCGCGGACACGGTGTGCACGAGCGCGGAGTTGGTCTCTCCGGCGACGAGCGCGCGCTCGAGATTGAACCAGCACGCGGCCGGACCGGGCTGGAGCAGATCGCCTTCGACCACTCGCGTGTCGACGCCGGTGAAGAACGGGCTCCAGCGGCGGGCGACGTCGGGGATCGGCCGGCCGGCCTCGGGCGCCAGGCGCGGCGGCGTGCGATCGACGGGCGCCGGGTCCACCGTCGCGTCGGCCTTGAGACAGATGGCGGTGCAGCGCGCGACGGCCTTGTCGCCCTGGCTCAATGCGACCTCGAGCGTGCGCGCCTTGCGGCCGTCGCGCAGCACCGTCACCGACGGCGTCAGCCGCTCGCGCGTGACCGGTCGCCACAAATCGAACGACAGACGCGCCAGCACGGTGCCCGGTGTCATCGAGCGCTCGAGCGCGCGCACCATCAGACCGCCGAACGCGCTGCCCTGCAGGAGGTCTTTCGACCAGGGCCCCACCGCCCACTCCGTGGGCTGAAACCCGCCGCCGTCGGGAACGAACATGCATTGATCGGCCATGGCCGCAGAGTGTGACCGATTGCAGCCGCGCCTGCCACATGTGACTCAGGCGCGCGCCGCGTTTGCGTCGTGGGCTACGTCGGCCGCCCCGAACGCAAGGTCACCGAAGTGAGCGATCGGCCGCGTTCGAGTTAGGGCCGCGAGCTAGGGGCGGCGGAGGCGCTTGACGCTGATCACGATCAGCGCCGCCATGAAGGCCCACATGAGAACCGCGCCGAGGCCGAACATGGCGCGGCCAAGCATCTCGCTCGCGGCTCCGCTGATGAACAGCCCGTGACCGCTGAAGCGCCGCGGCCCCGCGCCGAACGCGACCCACGAGGCAACGGATGCCAGCAGCGCGGTGATGCCGAGACCGAGCGCGCTCTGCACGAGACGAACGCTGCGCGGCGTGCCCGGCGGCAGATCTCCGTTGGCCATGGTGCCGCCGGCGATGGCGTAACCCACGATGATCGCCAGCCCCGCCAGCACGAACATGCCGCCGGCCGCGACGCCGACCCACGGCGGCGTGCCGTCCGAGAGGTGGCGATCGCCAAAGGTACCGAGCGCGAGCAGCATGACGAGCGTGCCGACGCCGCCGAAGAACACGCCGATCACGATAGCGCCGCCTGGAGATACCTCGTTGCGGTCGGCCATTCGCCGGCTACCGCCGCCGCAAGAGTTGCCTGATACCGGTGACGGCCAGCACGAGCACGAACAACCACAGCGCCGCACTGGCGGCGCTGGACGCGCCGTACGTGCGTGAGCCGAGTGTCGCCCACGTCGCCATCATCGCCAGGGACACGGCCACGCCGAGAGCGAGCAGGTACTGGATGACTCGCACGCGCCGGCCCGTGCCCAGTGCGATGTCGTCCTCGAGCGCGGCGCCGCCGGCAATGCCATAACCCACGATGATCGCGAGGCCGCCGAGAACGAACGCGAGGCCGGCGACGACGCCCACCCACGACGGCGCGATGGCCATCGAGGCGTCGGCGAAAACGCCGAGACTCGCCAGCATGGCCACGGTGCCGAGGGCGCCGAAGAGCACGCCGATGACGATCGCCGCGCCCCGCACCCACAGCTCGAGATTGACCACGGGCCAGCGATAACGCGCGGGCGACGGCGCTGTCAAGAAATCGCGGTAGACTGCGAGCCCGATGGCTCCATCCCCGACGCGATGATCGAAACGACGCTCGTCGGCTCCTATCCGCAGCCCGATTGGCTCGTCGACAAGACGCGCTACCGCGAGACCGTCGTGCCGCGCATCCGCATGCCGGAGCTGTGGCGCGTCCCGCCGCCGCAGCGTCAAGAAGCGCAAGACGACGCGGTGTGCCTCGCCGTCAGCGAGATGGAGGCCGCCGGTCTCGACATCGTGACCGACGGCGAGCAGCGGCGCGAGTCGTACTTCAACGAGCTCGCGACGGCGCTCTCCGGCATCGACGTCGACCACCCCGGCGAGGCAATCAATCGGCTCGGCAGGCGTCAGGCCGTGCCGCGCGTGATCGGCCCGATCCGGCGCGAGCGGCCGGTGTTCCTCCGCGACGCGCAGTTCTTGCGAGCCATCACGCGCCGGCGCGTCAAGCTCGCCGTCCCGGGTCCGTTCACGCTGTCGGCGCTGGCCCAGGACGAGCACTACCGTGATCCCGAGCGGCTCGCGATGGCGTATGCGGCGGCGGTCAACGAGGAGCTGCGTGAGCTGGAGCCATTCCTCGACTGGATTCAGCTCGACGAGCCGTATCTCGAGGCGCGTCCCGATCGGGCGAAGGCCTACGCGCTGCCCGCGATCGACCGCGCCCTCGCGGGGTTGCGCAAGCCCACGTGCGTGCACGTGTGCTTTGGCTATGCGTTCTCTCACGCGCTCGCCGGCACGTCGAAGTCGGGCGGCTACCGATTCGCCCTGGAGCTCGAGCGCTCCTGCGCGACGCACCTCTCGCTCGAGGCCGCGCAGCCGCGGCTCGATCTGGCGCCGCTCGCCGCGATCCAGACGAAGACGGTCGTGCTCGGTGTGCTCGATCTCGGCGCGGGGACCGCCGAGACGGCGCAGGTCGTCGCCGAGCGTCTGCGCGCGGCGCTCGGTCACGTGCCGGCCGAGCGCCTCGTCGCCGCGCCGGACTGCGGGATGAAATATCTCGACCGCGCGAATGCACGCGCGCGTCTGCGCGCGCTCGTCGAGGGTGCTCGTACTGTTTGACGCGCGCTCCGTGAGGCGCCTGATCGCCGGCGTCCTGGTCGGCGGGCTTGCCGGCTGCACGACATCGGGCAACGTCACCACGCTCGCCGATGGGCGCCACGGCACGTTCCCGATCCTCACGCGAACGCTGCCCACGCGACCGGAAGCGGTCGAGCAGCCCGGCACGATCACCGGGGACCTCACGCTGCCGGCCGGCACTGCGCGCGCGCCCGCGATCATCGTGCTGCACTCGTGTGCGGGCGTGACGCCGCACGACACGGAGTGGGCCGGCACGCTGAATCGCATGGGCTACGCCGCGCTGGTGGTGAACAGCTTCTCCGGTCGCGGCGTGAAAGAGATCTGCACCGGCCACGCCTCCGTGAACCCGGGCAGCCGCCTGGCCGACCTGTTCCGCGCGCACGAGCTGCTCGCCACGCATCCGCGCATCGATCCCGGGCGGATCGGTGTTCTCGGCTTCTCGCACGGCGGGTGGATCGCGTTGTGGGCGAGCCATTACTGGTACCAGCGCCGGTTCATGCGCGGTACGGTGACGCCGCCCGTCGCGTACGCCGCGTTCTATCCGGCCGGATGCAACGTGCAGCTGCTGCAGGAGAACGACGTCCGCGGCGCCGTCCGCATCTTCCACGGCACCGCGGACGACTGGACGACGATCGATCACTGCCGGAGCTGGGTGGCGCGCCACCGCGCGGCCGGGCAGGACGTCTCGCTCGTGGAGTACGACGGCGCGCTGCACGGCTTCGACGTCGCGTTTTACGCGCGGCCGCGTCGGCTGCCGGAGGTCGTGAACTCGTCGGGATGCACGGTGGTCCAGCAGGAGGACGGCACGTTCAGCGACGCGCGCGGCCGACGATTCAGCGGCGCCTCACCGTGCATGACGATCGGCGCGTCGATGGGCTACGACGCCCGCGCCTATCAGCAGTCGGTCGCCGACCTGCAGGCATTCTTCAGAGATGTGTTCGCGCGGAGCCGGTCGCTTCCCTGAAACAACACCGCGCGCCGAGTCCGGCGCGCGGTGAATGATCGCGCGGTCCCGAGTCGTTACTTCTTCAGCAAGGTTTTGGCCGGCTGAAGCAGCGGCGACAGGATCGACGGCGGCGGCGGCGCCACCGCTGCCGGCGCATTGACCGCGGGGGTCGTCGCCACAGGCGTCGCCGCAATCGATGTCGTTGGCACGGTCGTCGTCGGCAGCGGTGCCGAGACGGTCGGCGGCGCGCCGTTCGCCGAACCGGCCGTGCCCCGGTCGCCCGTCGTCGCGGCCTCCGTCTTCATCGAGGACGCGGCGTCGCTCTTCTGCAGCGCGCGGGTCGTCTCGCCACCCGTCTCGGCGGCACCGGTCATCGTGCCGAGCTCGGTCGTCGCGCGCGCGACCTCATCGGCCACGATCGTGTTCGCAGGCGAGACCGGCTGCACCGGCGCGGTGAACTCGCTGGAGAGGCGGCGCGCCTGATCGACGGAGATCGATCGGGGCCGTGTGCCTAGCACGCCGCCCTTCACGGTCACGGTCTGACGGGCCGACACCGGCGTAGCCTGGCCGACTGCATTTCCGGTGGTCGGATCGCGGCGATAGACGTCGACGAGGCCCCGGAGCACGGTGATCGTCGACACGCCGGCGGAGACCTCGGCCACGACGATCGTGCCGCGGATACCGCTGACGGCGTTCGGCGTCTTGATCTCCACGACCTCTCCCGGACGCATCCGGGACTTGTCGACGGCCACGGAGATCCGCCCGCTGACCACATCGATCGTCGACACGCCCGGGACCTCGGTGATCGTGATGACCGAGCGCTCGCGCGCGGTCACGATGGCCTTGCCGCCGAGGAGCATCCGCGCAAACGCCTGCTCGCCGGTCGTCACGCGATCGTTGACGAACACGTCGTCCTTGAACTTCAACGGCGTCGGCGATGCTGCGACACGGGCCACCGTCACCGGGCCCACCACGGTCGTCGCCACGCCGACGCGCTCTTGCGCGGTGGCCGGTATCGTGATCGCCACCGTGATCAGCACACCCAGCAGCCAAGTCGTCGTCTTCATCGTAGTCCTCGCTCGGGCAAAGCATTCGACATCGCGGGAGCCCACGGTGCAGCGGTGGTGCCAAAGGCCGATTCGACCGCGATATGTGGAGTTAGCGCAGGCAAAGACGTTCGAGCGGCAGCACACCGGTCAGCGACTGCTCAGTCGTGTGCCATGCTGCCGGCGCCATCGGATGAATTGGCGCCGCGGAGTAGACTGAGCCCGATGCCCTCGCGCAAGGAACCGCCGGCCCCGAAGCGCGTGCTCTCCATCCACGCGCATCCAGACGATCAGGAGTTCACGGTCGCCGGCACGCTCGCGAAGTGGGCGCGCGCCGGCAGCGAGATCATCACCGTGTGTCTGACACGCGGGGAAGCCGGCTCGAACAAGGCGACGCCGCCCGACATGACGCGTGAACGGCTGGCGAAGATCCGCGAGGAGGAGCAGCGTGCCGCGTGCCGCGTCCTCGGGATCGCCGAGGTCGTCTTCCTCGGCTACGAGGACGGCGTGCTCACGCCGTCGCTCGAGCTACGCCGCGAGCTCACGCGCCTGGTCCGGCGTCATCGTCCCGATGCCGTCGTCACCGGCGATCCCACGGTGCGGTTCTACGGCACGCGCTACATGAACCATCCCGACCACCGCGTTGCCGCCGACGTGGCCCTCGACGCGGTCTTCCCATCGGCCGAAACGCGGTTCATCTTTCCCGAGCTGCTCGACGAGGGCCTCTCACCGCACCACGTCAGTGTCGTGTGGCTTTTCGGATCCGAGCGGGCCGAGACGTTCGTCGACATCTCGGCGACGCTCGACCTCAAGGTCCACGCGCTGCGCGAGCATCGCAGTCAGATGGGCGACTGGGACCCCGCGCCGATGATCAGAGGATGGGCGCGGGAGCAGGGAGCCCGGCGACGGCTCCGCGCGGCCGAGTCATTTCTCAGGATGGTGCTGGACGACTGAGGATGGTGCTGGACGACTGACGTTTCGCGGCAATTGCCCGGTCAGTAACTGATCGCGCGCCCGCCGCGCCCGACCTCAAGTCCGCGGATTTCCACACCCGGCATCGCCCCTGCACTACGTCGGCCCCAACAAGCGTAAACGCGCTCACCGCGCGAACCAATCGAAAGGGGCAGAACCATGATGATCTTCCGTAAGCGCCTCACGCTGGGCGGTCAGCGCGGCTTCACGCTGATCGAGCTTCTGATCGTCGTCGCGATCATCGGCATCCTCGCCGCGATCGCCGTGCCGCTGTACGCCAA